>Ga0209455_1000026_pt1 | contig 653778 bp, 538 predicted proteins | sample AraplaCol_mCL_r2_FD_184275 | JGI IMG/M metagenome (GOLD analysis project Ga0209455, IMG submission 184275) | Arabidopsis root microbial communities from North Carolina, USA - plate scrape CL_Col_mCL_r2 (SPAdes) (version 2) | ecosystem: Host-associated > Plants > Roots > Endosphere | place...
TAGTAATGCCACGTCGATCACTCCAATTCCCCGCTCAATGTCGTGAGCAGGATTGTGTCTTAAACGTGGGTCAGATTCGTTTGCAAATTATGCGGCGAAGTGGGTCAGATTTCGCTGCAAATCAACAATATATCCTTCAATCAGCTTGCCGAGTACTGCCAATGGATCAGCGCTGCTATCCTTGTTCGTGCGACGCAACCATTCCAAAGCCTTTGCCGGTTTGCTGCCGTCTGGTGGCTCGCCCGGTGCATTCGCATAGGCAAACAAGCCATCCAAAGTGGCATGGGTCTCTTTGGCGGCACACACCGAAGCCACCACCGACAATACTGGCGCAGGAATTAACTGACGCATGAACGCTCTTTCTGTGTTGAAATCGGTTGGCACACCTGAGGCAAGTGCACAAACTCATCGACGTGCAACACTGAAGCGGGTTGCTCCATGTACTTCCCGGATTTTGCGTTGCGCAACTTCGCGTGAGCCGCGCAACAGACCTAAACTGGCATACTGCGCAACACGAAACCCGATAATAGATGGCATTAATTCAATAGGCAAGGGCTATGCATACACGCAACAGGTTCCGGAAGTACCAAGACTGCGAAATATTGTCCGGGGCCTAGCAGCTTCACAAGCGTTATTTGCAATTTGCATCCTCGCCGTTTTTGTATCGCCATTACTAAAAAAGATAATTTACATGGTAGCGCTACCGATCTATAGTCCAGCTAATCCGTACTACCCGACATCGCCATGAAGCTAAAATTGCTCACTGCCACAACGGTGCTTTTCGCCTTCCTTGCTGCCTTGCCTGTGGCGTGTGCATTCGAGGTCACAGGCGTCGGCCGCCCCGCACACGGCTCGTTGACCTTGGTCAATGGCCACGATGTCGTCACTGTCGCAGTGGCCGCGAACGATGATCCATTGGTGCAATTTGCTGCCCAGTTATTTGCCACCGATGTCGAGCGCGTAACTGGTCGGCATCCCACCATCAATGCCGAGGCCAAGGGAGGACGCCCGTTGATCGTCGCCGGTACTTTGGGACAAAGCCATCTGATCGACCGGTTGACAGCCCAAGGCAAACTGAAGGCGCTCGATCAGATCCGCGGCCGCTGGGAGGCTACGATCGCCCAGATGGTCGAACACCCCTTCCCAGGGGTGGACCGGGCTTTTGTTATCGTGGGCAGTGATCGCCGCGGCACCGCATATGGTCTGCTCCAGTTATCGGAAAAGATTGGCGTTTCGCCCTGGTACTGGTGGGCCGACGTTCCTGTGCAGCGGAAAACCGTACTGATGCTTTCTTCGCCTGCGCCGGAAGTCACAGTGCCCGAGGTCAAGTACCGCGGCATCTTTATCAATGACGAAGACTGGGGCATGCATGCCTGGGCCAGGCAGACTTTCGAGCCAGAGTCCGGCGGGATCGGTCCGAAGACCTACGAGAAGATCTTCGAACTCATGTTGCGTCTGCGCTTGAACTATATTTGGCCAGCCATGCACGAGGTCAGCCGAGAATTCCATTCAGTTCGCGAAAATATCGTTTTGGCCGACAAATACGGCATCGTCGCAGGGGCGTCGCACTGTGAACCCATGCTCTACAACAATGTGCATTGGAATCAAAAGGAACGCGGCCCTTGGAACTACCTCACTAACCGTGACGCCATTTACCAGACCTGGGAAGATCAGGTCAGCTCACGCGGCGGGATGGAAGCCGTGTGGACGCTCGGGATTCGCGGAATCCACGACCAGGGCATGCAAACGCCTCCTGGCGACATGCCGGGCAAACTGAAACTTATGGAGCAAGTCATCCAGGATCAGCGGAACCTGATCAAACAGCATGTGAGCGATAAATGGGGAGCGGCGGTCCAAGCGTTCGTACCGTACAAGGAAGTGTTACCGATTTATGATGCAGGTCTACCATTGCCGGATGATGTTACGCTGGTGTGGACTGACGACAATTTTGGCTACATCCGCCGCTTGAGCTCTCCCGGTGAACGCAAGCGTGCCGGGGGCGCCGGCGTGTATTGGCATTTGTCTTACTATGGTGGCCCGCACTCTTATCTCTGGATCAATTCGACTGCGCCGGCGCTGATGTGGCAGGAACTGCACAAGGCGTGGGAAAATGACGCGCGCACGATCTGGATGATAAACGTCGGCGATATCAAGCCCATGGAAATCGGCATGGACTATTTTGCCAGGCTTGCCTGGAGCCCGACGGGGTTCGGCCCTGACTCACAGCCCAGGTTTCTTCGCTCCTTTGCAGCTGAGCACTTCGGCGACAAACTGGCCCCGGCAGTGGCCGATCTGATGGCCGAATTCTACCGGCTCGGGACCGTCCGCAAACCCGAGTTAATGGTGCGCTCCTGGGCGTTGTCCCTGCCCCAGGATCAAGCTGCCGAGCTAGGCAGCAGTTACGCGCGGTTGCTTTCCGATGAGGCGGCGCTCGCTGCGCAGATACCGGACCAACTGCGTGATGCGTACTTTGAGATGATCGGTTTCCCCGTGCGCGTGCTTGGTGCCACCGGGACCATCTTCATGGCCGACCGTGCAATTCAGCTCAACGACCGTCCCGACGCGCATGCCGCCGAAGTCGCGCGCCAGCGCCAATTTCTTGAACGGCAAGTGGATGTCTATAACCATAAGGTAGCCCATGGCAAGTGGAATGGCATGATGCCAGGGCTGGTCACCGCGGCCAATCTGATGGCCTGGAACAGCCAGGTGCGCTGGCCTTGGGGCGAGCCGCCGGCCAACACAAGTGCCCCGGTCCAGCCAGTCGATCCTGGCCGCGTCTGGCTCGCGGCTGCCGACGCGGAACGCCGATCAGCAACTGCCAGCGCACGCTGGACGCCCGTCGCCGGCCTGGGCCATACGGGACGCGCGGTCGCACTGAAACCGGCAAGCCTCAGTTCATCCTGGGAAGGCGCCGACAGCAAAGCGCCATCGCTTGAGTACTCGTTTCAAACGGCCGCCGCGGCGACGCCCCAGGACTTGCTCATCGATTTCATGCCGACTTTCCGCATCTATCCAGGCATGCAACTACGCGTCAGCGTCATCCTGGACGGAGGCGCGCCGACGCTCGTCGAAGTGCCCGGATCAAGCGGACGGGAAGATGAGTCGGGCGCGGTCCGCCAGGGAGGCGTTCAGGACAATTTTGTGCGGGCGCGCATGCCCATACCTGCCTTGCCCCTGGGAAGACACACGCTGACAATCCGGGCTGTCGACCCGGGGGTAGTCATCGACCGCATCTCGCTGCCGCAGTTCGCCTCGCCTTGATCGGCTCAGTACCGCCATCGTGGCCTCCGCCTGCCCTGCCCTTGCGCTGCGCACGATAAACCATGCATAAACGTGCAGTTTACTTTCTCGTTCTTGCATAGTAACATTTGTTCATGAACGATATTCCTATCGCGCGACGTGATCTGATCGCTGCCCGGCTCGATCAAGGTATTCCTGCTGTCGCATCTGAGCTGGCCGTTGAATTCGGCGTCTCCGAGGACGCGGTCCGCCGTGATCTCCGGGCGCTTGCAGCCGAAGGCCGCTGCCGCCGGGTCTACGGCGGTGCCTTGCCCATCTCTCCGGCATCCACGCCCATCGATGTGCGTGTCGACGAGGCTCGCGGCAGGAAGGATGCGCTCGCGCGCGTCGCGGCTTCTTTGGTTCAGCCTGGTCAACTGGTTTTTCTCGACAATGGCAGCACGAATCTGGCGATCGTTAAATTCCTCGGCGCCGATAGCAGGATCACCGTCGCGACGAACTCCGTCGCTATCGCCTCGGAAGTCATGAAGCGCAAAGATCTGCAGTTGGTCATGGTTGGCGGTACTGTCGATCCACATGTGGGCGGTTGCGTCGACGCCGGCGCAATTGCCATTGTGTCGGAAATGAATTTCGACCACTGTTTCGTTGGTGCGTGTGCGGTTTCCGCGACTGCTGGCGTGTGCGCATTCGATTTGGCCGATGCGCGCTTCAAGAAAGCGCTGGTGGTAGCCGGGCAGCACGACGTAGTCTTGGTCACCAACGAGAAACTCGAAACCCGCGCGCCTTATCGCGTTAGCGCCGTTAGCGAAATCCATCATTTTATTGTCGAGCAAGACGCTCCGGACGACAAAGTCCGGCTGCTTGCTCAGGCGGAGGCCACTGTGCTTCGGGCTGCCTCCTTGCCAAACCGCTAAAGGAGATATAGTGGGCAATCCTGTCGGCTTTTCAGACACCAAACGGCACTATCCGATACTCGACGGCTTACGCGGCGTCGCGGCGCTGATAGTGGTTGCTTTTCACCTGTTTGAAGCTCATGCGGCAAGCCGCTTCGAGCAAGTAATCAACCATGGCTACCTGGCTGTCGACTTCTTCTTTGTGCTGTCGGGCTTCGTCATCGGATACGCTTATGACGACCGCTGGCGCAGCATGTCGGTCGGCGAGTTCTTCAAGCGGCGCATGATTCGCCTGCATCCCATGATCATCGTGGGCATGGTCATCGGCGCGCTGATGTTCTATACGCAAGCAGGCCCCATCTTCCCGAAAATCCAGGACACGCCGATCTGGTTGATGGTAGTCGTGGCGGCAATCGGCATGACATTGATGCCTGTCGGCGCCGCGCTGGATATCCGGGGCTGGGGAGAAATGCATCCGCTCAATGGGCCGGCCTGGTCGCTATTCTATGAGTACGTCGCGAACATCCTGTATGCGCTGTTCGTTCGTAAATTCTCCAATACGGTACTCGCCATTTTTGTTTTCGTGGCCGGCGGTGTGCTGTTGCACTACTGTGTTGCAGGCCCAAGTGGGGACGTGATCGGCGGATGGTCCCTGGACCCATTGCAAGTGCGCATAGGCCTGACGAGGCTGATATACCCGTTCTTTGCCGGCTTGCTGCTTTCCCGCGTAGTCACGGTTGGCGCCGTCAAACACGCTTTCATCCTGTCGAGTGTCGTTATCGTCGTCGCGCTCTCGCTGCCACGCTTTGGCGATGCGACCGAGCTGTGGAAGAATGGGTTATACGAAGCCCTGTGCATCATTTTCGTCTTTCCGCTGGTTGTTTTCATAGGCGCCAGCGGCCACGTCAGTACAGGCATCGGCAATCGGGTGTGCGCATTCCTGGGAGCCATCTCCTACCCGATATACATCGTCCATTACCCGATCATTTACACCTACACTGCCTGGGCGCAAACGAACAATGTGCCATTGACCCGTGCGCTCCCGATAACCGGACTTGCCTTCTTCTCTTGCATTGGCTTGGCCTACATCTGTTTGAGGTTCTACGACATCCCGGTACGTCAGTGGCTAAGCCGCCGCCGCGAGCTGGCGCCGGCTGCGTTGCATGGAATGACAAACGAGTAAAAAGACGGGCGGCCGCAGCCGCCCGTAAACTACCGGAGAGATAGTTGGAGACAAGCGAGTTTGGAGGACTAGCAAGTTGAGTCATTGTCGGAGTTATGCCGCAATGCCGCAATTGTCAAATTCGTCAAATCCGCACATGAAAATGCGCAGGTCACGTCGACAACGGCATCGCGTCCATGAATCACGGTGCGGCATCGCCTACCACGATGTCGATGGTGTTCTCCAGCCACAGGCCCAGGTTGGGCGTGCGTGCGCGTTGCGACGACGGCCCCTGCTCCGCCGGCGGATGGAACTTGTCACCGATCGGCAGGATCGCGTTGAGGAAGGAGATGTCGCCCGGCGGGAAATCGACGTGGGTGCCCATGGGTTCAGAGCCTTTGTCGCTGGATTCCCTCGGCGTGAACACGCGCAGCGCGATGTCGTCCGCGTGGTTGATGAAGGTCAGCAGCAAATGCCGGGTCCGCAGTTGCGCCCAGTAGACCTTGTCGTGGAAGCCCTTGAATTCCGGATAGTTCCAGGACAGGCCGGACACCGTATCGTTGTAGTCCTTCTGCCAGACGTCGAAGCCCACGCCCTGCAAGCGGTTCTTCCAGACGCGGTAAGGTCCGCGTCCCAGCCAGCGCATCGACGTGACCTCGCTTTCCGGATAGTCGAAGCTGACGCCCAGCGCATCGACGTAACGGCCGCCTTCGACCTGGTATGCATAATTCACGCTGAGCCGGCCGTCGCCGCTGAGGCGCCAGTTCAGCTTGCGCAGGCTGCCGTCGTACACGGCCGACACCAGCACGTCCTTGCCGTCCTGGGCCGCACTGATGGAGCGCAGTTGCGCGGTGCCCGCCACCAGACGCGGACCGTTGCTCAACGGTGCGAGCACCTCGCCCCGCTTCAATTCGCGCAGATAGCCGGTGGACTTGTCGATCACGGCGCTCACGGCGCCGGCTTGCAGGCGATAGCCGTCCACCACTTCGGTCAAGGTGGCCGCGCCCTCGCCCGGCTGCGCGCGCAGCCGTTCCGCCACTTGCTGCGGGCTGGCGATCATCCATGACCAGGTGTAAATCTCGCGGCCATCGGGGCCGACGGCAGTAAGGTACAGCGCGTCCTGCTGCGGCCAGTCGCGCGGCAGCTTGAGGTGCGTGACGCCGCGCATGCCGGGCGCGGTGTCGGGCGCCGCCGCGCTGCCTTGCGCCATCACGGTGTGTCCTGTTTCGCGGCCGAAGCGCACCAACTGCCAGCGCAGCCTGATTTGCTTCAGGTTGGTGAAGTCGTAGCGGTTCTCCAGCATCAGCGTGCCGTCGAACGTGGGCGGCAGCGAGGCCAGTTCCGATAGCGGCAGGTATAGCGGCGACCAGATCTGCCGGATGGCGTAGAAACTACCCTCCTTCTGCCGGTACGGGCCCAGCACGCCGTCCGGCGCCTGGTTGCCGGCCACGTCCACCACGCCGCCACGGTCATCGCGCACGATGCCCTCGTCCACGAAGGACCAGAGGAAGCCGCCCGCGCTGAGCGGGTTCGCCAGCATGGCGTTCCACCAATCCTTCAGGCCGGCGCCGGCGCCGCCGTCGTACAGGCCGTGCTGGAACTCGGTGGGCATGAAGACGTCGCGGCCGTTGAACAGCGAGGTGACGCAGCAGTTGTAGGTCGAGTAGTGGGCGGTGTCGATGCCGCCGAAGTTTTCCCATGGATGGATCACCGGCCGGTGCTGGACATCCCACTCGCCGTACAGGTGGTCCAGGTTACGGTTGAAGCCGCCCTCGTTGCCGTTGGCCCAGAAGATGATGGACGGATGGTGCTGGTCGCGCCGCACCAGTTCGCCGACCAGCGGCGTGGCGACATCGGTATCGTAGGACTTCTGCCAGCCGGTCAGTTCGTCGATCACGTACAGCCCGACCTCGTCGGCCACGTCGAGGAAGTGTGGATCGGGCGGATAGTGCGACATGCGCACCGCGTTCATGTTCATCTCCTTGATCAGCAAGGCGTCCTGGTAGCTCAAGGCCTTGCTGGTGGTGCGGCCCGAGGTCGGCCAGATCGAGTGGCGGTTGGTGCCCTTCAGGCGGATCTTGCTGCCGTTGACGTAGACGCCGTCGTGCGGCCGCAGCTCGATGGTGCGGAAGCCGATGATCTTGCTGACCTCGTGCACGGACTTGCCGCCGCTGAGCAACTGGAAGCGCACCTGGTAGCGCTGCGGGTTCTCCGCCGACCAGGGCGTGATGTGATCCAGGTGCCCATGCAAATGGACCCGGCCATCGACCACCGGGGCCTTGATCTCGCGGCCCAGCGGCGCGCCGGCCAGGGTGCTGATGCGGGCGCTGACGCTGGCCTGGCCGCTGCTGTCGCCGGCCAGGAAGACGTCGGCGTCGAACTCGCCCGTGTGGCGGGCATCGAGACTGATTCGTTCAATGTGGGTGACCGGCCTGGCCTCCAGCCATACCGGCCGGTAGATGCCGCTGAACAGCCAGTAATCGCCGGCACGCTCGGCGCGGTTGACGGAATCGTTGGCGGAATCGCGCTGCACCGTCACTTCCAGTTCGTTGTCCTGGCCCGGTTTGAGCAGCCGCGTGATGTCGTAGCGGAATTCGTAAAAGCCGCCCTGGTGCACCGGCCCGGCCGGCTGGCCGTTGACCTTGACCAGCGTATCGGTCATCGCCGCGCCAAACACGATGTCGATCTGCTGGCCTCGCCAGTCGGCCGGCACGGTGAAGTGGTGGCGGTACACGCCAGTGCTGTCGGGCGCGGGGTCTTGCTGCCAGTCGCTGTAGTAGCGGTAGGTCCCGTAGCCTTCCATTTCCCAGTTGGACGGCACCGGGATCTTGCCCCACACGCCGCTGTGGCGGCCGCCGTTGACCATGAAATCCCACTCGACGCGATGATCCTTGTCGGTACCGCTCAGGTACTGGATACGGGTGGGCTCGGCATAACACTGGCTGCACAGCGCCAGTAACAACAGACACGACAGCCAACGCATGCGGCAACTCCTTTAACGACCAAACCGCATTTTCCGGGACGGCCGGGTGCCGATCAATTACGAAATTGCGTATTCGCCCCAAAAGAATCAACAACGGGCGCCGCCGCATTGTGGCTGTGGAATTTCATATGTTGTATTGATAATTTTAATAATTGTCATTGGAAACCTACAACCGCAAGATACGAGGCTGCCCGGGCTGCACGCAAGGCCCGGCTTTCCACAACAGACGACAAAAGAATGGGAGGAAGTATTCATGAGGAGACACATAATGCGAGCGCAATTGACCGCCATCGGCCTGACCTGCGCCACGCTGCTGAGCGCCTGTGGCGGCGGTGGCGGCGGTGGCAGCGCAGCGGGCAGCCATGCACAATCGGTCGAATTCCCTTATCCCGGCGCGCGCTACATGGGGATCGCGCCCGCACCGCTGGTCGCAACGGCGTCGTCCGGCCTGGCGGTCACGTTCACGTCCAACACCCCGGCCAATTGCAAGGTCCAGGACGGCAACCTGGTCCCGGTGGCGCCGGGCGAATGCTCGGTCACGGCCACCCAGGCCGGCGACAGCACTTATGCGTCCTCGTCCTCGCAACAATTGTTCAAGGTCTTGAAGCAAGTCCAGCACATCGCCTTCGACACGCCCGGCGACCAGTCGCTGAACCAGGCGCCCGATTCGCTGTCCGCGCAATCCGACCAGGGCTTGCCAGTCAGCTTCGCCTCTTCCACGCCGGCGGTCTGCACCGTCAGCGGCAACGCACTGACCCTGCTGTCCAAGGGCGAATGCGCGATCACCGCCTCGCAGGCCGGCAACGACAACTTCGACGTGGCGCAGCCGCAGATGGTGGCGTTCAACGTGGTCGATACCCTGCCGCCGCGCCTGACTTTCCTGTCCGGCTATGCGTCGACCACGGCGACCAACGAGGGCGGTGCGATCAACACCTTCTCCGGCAGTAACTTCGACGGCTGGAATTGCACCGATCCTAACTGGTGCGGCAAGTCCGTCAGCAGCGACGGCAGCACCTTCAGCTACCACTACCTGTTCCAGCCCAAGGATCCCAAGCATCCCAACAACGATGGCTGGTCCTCCGGCTATTTCGGCCTGGAGATCTCCGCGCCCAGCGCCACCACCGTGCAAGCGACGACCCAGACCAAGCTGCGCTTCAAGCTGGGCCAGAACCCCGAGTGGTACGCCAACGCCGGCAACAACAGCGTGAAGGTCACCCTGACCCTCGGCCATTCCGCGCTCAAAGATAACAACGCCTGCAACGTCGCCCTGAACACCAAGTTCGTCCCGACCGGCGCGGCGGCCACCGTGTATGAGCTGCCCCTGACCAGCTTCCAGGTCAGCGAAGACTGCGGCCTGTCCAGCGTCAACGCGGCCACCGAACTGGCCAACTACCCGATCACGAAGATCAAGTTCGAGGCCTCGAGCGCCAACGTGTCGGTCGCGGACCTGACCGCCGCCACGCCGACCTATCCGACCATCGTGACCCTGGTCGGTCCGATGAGCGTGCGGTAAGCCGGCTGCGACGTATGCATTGTTCCCACCCCGTCGGCGACGGGCTGGGCCATCGAATACCTATACCTATTTAAAAGAGAGTAAGACATGAGGAGTCCATTCAAGAAGACCACGCTGTCCCTGGCGGTGGCGCAGGCGCTGCTGATCTGCGGCGGCGCCGCGGCCCAGACCGGCGACAACGGGGTAGTCGGTTCCGATCAGGCCAGCGGCAAGGACATGACGACCATCGTCGTCAACGGCCAGCGCGCGGCCATGCAGTCGGCGCAAAAGCTCAAGCAGAACGCCGACGAGGTGATCGACGCCGTCGTCGCCGAAGAGGCCGGCAAGCTGCCGGACCGTTCGATCACCGAGGTGCTGCAGCGCGTGGTGGGCGTGACCATCGACCGCAACCGCTCGCGCGGCGACCCGGAGCACTTTTCGGTAGAAGGTTCCGGCATCTCGGTGCGCGGCCTGACCTGGGGTTCGTCCACGCTGAACGGCCGCGAATCGTTCTCGGCCGGCTGGCCGGGCCGCGAGCTGAGCTGGGGCGACGTGCCGGCCGAGCTGATGTCGGCCGTGATCGTGCACAAGAACCCGCCCGCCGAACTGATCGAGGGCGGCGTCAGCGGCCAGGTGGACTTGCGCACCGCGCTGCCCTTCGACTACAAGGGCGAGAAGTTCGCGTTCACCGTGAACGGCAACTACAACGCGCTGGGCAGCAAGAAGTCGCCCGGCGTGTCCGGCCTGTATTCCAAGCGCTGGGAAAACGACTACGGCCAGTGGGGCGCCCTGATCGACCTGTCGGGCAATGAAACCAACTCCCACAATGACACGGTGCAGTTGGACGCCTACTACCCGCGCACCGACATCGTGCCCGGCAAGACCGTGTGGGTGCCGAAGTCCGGCTCGTTCCGCACCAACACCAGCAAGACCGACCGCGCCGGCGCCTACCTCGCCCTGCAGTGGAAGAAGAACGGCATGGAATCGGCCCTCACCTACTTCCACTCGGCCTACAAGGAAGCCGACGTCGAGAACGCGTCGTTCACCGGCGTCGAGAACGCCTACCGCTCGGTGCTGACCAACCCGGTCTTCGACAGCAAGGGCGTGCTGCTGTCGGGCCATTACACCTACCCGGCCGGCGGCCTGGGCGCGAACAACTTCGCCGCGGGCGGCCTGGGCTTCCAGGCCGACACCGGCTTCAGCGAGCGCCGTTCGCAGACCCGCGAGCTGGCCTGGAACTTCAAGTGGAACCTCAATGAGCGCTGGTCCTTGCAGAACGACCTGCAATGGGTGCACGCCACCGACAACAGCATCGGCAACGTGCTGACCCTGGGCACCTTCGTGCCGAGCATGGACATCGACACCACCCACACCCCGGCCTCGATCAGCTTCGACAGCAACGCCCGCGCCTTCCTGGCCAACCCGGCGAACTACTACATGAACTTCATGATGCCGGCCATGAACAAGGCCGACGCCGACCTGTATGCCTGGAAGACGGACGCCCGCTTCCGCTTCGACGATCCGGTGCTGCGCGACCTGCGCTTCGGCCTGCGCGTGACCGAGCGCCGCGCCAACCACGTCAACGCCAGCGGCTCGGGCTGGACCAGCCTGGCCGAGCCATGGAGCGTGCGCCAGACCACGATACCGGGCCAGTTGCCGCGGCCGACCGATCCGGCCGGTTGGCAATCGCGCGGCAGCTTCGGCTACTTCAGCGACCCGCGCTACGCCAACCTGGTGCCGACCACCACCTATAACTTCCCGAACTTCTTCAACGGGAAGATCCCGGCGCCGCCGACCCTGGTGGTGCCGACCATGGCGTTCACCAAGAACTATCCGGCCGACGCCCAGCAGATGATGCAGATCTACGGCCTGCAGTGCCAGGACGGCAACAAGCTCTTCGGCCTGAGCAACGATTGCACCAACACCTCGGCCAGTGGCTGGAAGCCGCTGAGCTATGACGGCGATCCATCCAACACCAGCCGCCAGAGTGAATCGACCCAGGCCGCCTACGTGTCGGGCAGCTTCGGCTTCGACAACCTGCGCTTCCCGATCGAAGGCAATGTCGGCGTGCGCGTGGTGAACACCACCACCACCGCCCACGGCTACACCGTGTTCGAGCCGAGCTACGGCACCACCACGCCGCCGGAAGTGCCGCAGTTCGGCCGCATCAAGGCGCCGATCGACGAGTCGAACAGCTACGTCAGCGCCCTGCCCAGCATGAACCTGCGGATGGAAATCACGGACAAGCTGCAGGCCCGCTTCGCGCTGGGCAAGGCCGAGTACCGCCCCGGCTTCGGCGACCTGACGGAGTACATCAACCTGTCGCAGGCCATCACCATGAATGGCGACAAGGTGACCAACATCGTCTACACCGGCCAGGACAAGGGCAACGTCAACCTCAAGCCCATCCGCGCCAACAACTACGACCTGACGCTGGAATGGTATCCGGGCCAGGGCGCTTCGCTGACCGGCGCGCTGTTCCGCAAGGACCTGCACGACATCATCATGAATTCGGCCTTCGTGCGCAACTACAAGGACCTGGCCGGCAATTCGCAGGGCTTCCTGATCACCGGGCCGGACAATGTGGCCAGGGGTTCGGCGACCGGCCTGGAACTGGCCGGCCAGACCTACTTCGACCGCATCCCCGGCCTGCAATGGCTGCCGGAGTGGGCCAAGGGCTTCGGCATCTCGGCCAACTACACCTATATCGACAGCAAGCAGACGCTGTACCATCCGTTCGACCTGAAGTACTGCGCGTCCTCGGGATCGTTCAACAACAGCGCCCTGAGCCTGTTCGGCTGCGACACCAACGGCCTGCCGTTCACCTCGATGCCGCTGCCTTACCTGTCGAAGAACGCCTATAACCTGATGTTCATGTACGACAAGGGACCGTTGTCGGCGCGACTGGCGTATAGCTGGCGCAGCCGCTTCCTGCAGGGTGTGCAGGTCAACGGCACCTCGGGCGGCGACGCCACCAGCGCCGATCCGACCCGCAACGGCGCGCAGGACGTGGGCTGGGGCTTGCCGACCTGGCAGGAAGCCACCGGCCAGTTGGACTTCGGTATCGACTACAAGTTTACCGACCACATCTCCGGCAGCTTCTCGGCCAGCAACCTGACCGACATCGTGGTGCGTCAGACGCAGCAGCAGCACTTCGGCGACGCGGGCCGCGCCTGGTTCGAGCCGGGCCGCAGCTACCGCTTCTCGCTGCGCTACTCGTACTGATGTCGCGCGAGGCGGCCCCGACGCAAGGGGCCGCCTTTTTTTATTCCTTGCGCAGCACGAAGTGCGTGGCCAGTTCGGTCGGCACGTGCTCGGTGCAGCGGAAGCCCATGGCGCGCAGGTCCAGGCCGGCAAACAAGGATTCGCCGCTGCCCAGCAATACGGGCGACATCGCCAGGTGCATCTCGTCGACCAGGCCGGCTTGCAGGTACTGGCGTATGGTCGCCGCGCCGCCGCCCAGGCGCACATCCTTGCCGTTGGCGGCCTGGCGTGCCTGGGCATAGGCGGATTCGATGCCGTCGGTGACAAAATAGAACACCGTGCCGCCCTGCATTTCCAGCGGCGGACGCGGATGGTGGGTCAGCACGTACACGGGCACATGGTAAGGCGGCTCGTCGCCCCACCAACCCTTCCAGCTATCGTCCGGCCACGGGCCGCGCACGGGGCCGAACATATTGCGGCCCAGGATCCAGGCGCCGACGTTGGCGAAACCGCGGGCGGCAAAGTCTTCGTCGGGGCCGTCGCGGCCCTTGGATTCGTCGCCCATCATGCGCTGGAACGTGCGGGTGCCCAGTACCCAGCGGTGCAGCTCGCGGCCGCCCTCGCCCATGGGATTTTCCAGGCTCTGATTCGGCCCGGCGCCGTAGCCATCGACCGATATGGAAAAGCTGCAAACTCTAAGCTTGGACATCGCGCCTCCCTGTTGGTGAAAACGAGCAGTCTACCGCATGACCGCACCGTCATCAGCACAGTTTGCGCGATGGCCTCAGCCGAGCGCGTCGCGCCTCCAGATCAGGCTTTCGGCAAGACCTGCGCCAGCGCGTCGAAGAAGCGCGGCCAGCCCATCAGCGCGCCCTGGTATGCCTGCTCCTGGTCCGGGCGGAAGCCGGTTTGCTCCATCCGCAACAGGGTGCCCTTGTGGGTGGCATCCAGCGTCCAGGTGACCACGCTTTCCAGGCCGTAGGCCGACCAGGTGTATGCCAGGCTGCGATTGGCTTCCAGTTCGGTCACGCGGCAATCCACCGCGCCCCAGTCGGCCGTGAACTGGAACTGGTGGCCGACCGCCGGCGCGAAATCACCCTTCATCAGCCAGGCTTCGATCAGGTGCGGCTGGGTCAGCGCCCGCCACAGTTTTTCCGGTGGATAGGCGAACTCCCGTTCAACGACAACGGTACGGATTTGCGGGGCGATATCGTTCATTGGTCCATCCTTTTCAGTAGGTCATCAAGTTTGTCAAAGCGGGTTTCCCAGAAACCAGCCATCTGGTTGGTCCAGTCGGCCAGGGGCTGCAGCGCCTGCAACCGGGCGCTGTAATGGCTCTGGCGGCCCTGCGGCCGGTCGATGACCAGCCCGGCCTCCTTCAGCACGCCGAGATGCTTGGACACGGCCGGCTGGGAAATCCCGGCTTGTTGCGTCAGCATCCCGACGGTCTGTTCGCCGCCGGCACACAGCCGTTCGAAGATCGCCCGGCGGGTCGGATCAGCCAGCGCGCGGAACAAGAGGGATGGCCGGGATTACGGATTTTTTCGCAGAAATTGAACTAACCTATTGATCTATAATAGAAAAAAGCTTTAACGGACGGCTCCCTTCGTCGGCCTATCCGAATTAGCCATAAAGACGCAATTTCTGCCGCATGTTTGGCGTTGTATCTATCGTCACGGGCTTTGCGCGCATCAGTGATCTTGCCCATTTGCTCTTGCTGTTCGTTTGCTCGCAGAATTGACCCATTCCAATTGATCCGCCTTCCACTGCCTGGCCGATTTGCAACGAATTCTTCAGTTCATGAAGTGAGCACGCAGGTGCGTCACGCAGCACGCCCTTTCTGTTCTTCGTCTGCCGCAACGATTCAGGCGCCGATCAACGGATGATGAGAGCAAACCACCACCCGGCGTGCGCCGCGCGTAAGCGCTACATATAAGTGCTTCGCATCCATGCGCTCCGGATACAGGATTACACCTACATCCGCCTCTAACCCTTTGAGCAAGAGGGTGCTTCCCACCGCGCGCTGCGTCACCAGGCGGCCAAGGTGGCGGCCCCGTTCGCGTTCGGCTAGCGCCGCCTCATAAAACGTCTGTGCCCCCTGCTGCGCCACCCGCAAGGCGTTGGTGAAGGCATTCAGTACTTCTGGACGGTACACGCGAACGTTCGGCTGCTCGCGAACAGCAATGACCGCTTGCAGTGCTGTCGCATAACCGGGCCCCCGGATCAATGCCAGCAATGCCGTCTCCGCCGTCGTCGGGGGATTGCGGGCTGTACCGCGCAGCAAGCTGTCTAGCCGACGCACCAATTCGGCGGCGCCTACATTGGTCATGATGTCCGCGAGAAAAACGATCAAGCGCTGGGCTGCGTCGGCCGCATCGACCGTAAATGTGCGCGCAAACTCAGTCAGATCTTCCAGATCTGCTTTTTCGACCAAGGTCGCGCCTGGTGTCTGGCTGGCCATTTGCCGCCGGCCGGTTGCATTGATGCTGTCACCGATGACCAGAACCGTCCCGTGTGGCAGAGGTGCCGCAGTCCTGGCGGCCTGGATGCGCTGTTGATCGGCGGTGGCCGCATCGAGGCGGATCCATTGGACTTCGGGCGGCGCAACGCGCAAGTCGATGGCCCCGCCGCCGGCCAGCGTCTCCCTGGCCGCGAGCAACCAGCGCCCGAAGTCGCCGGTACCGGCATTCACCCAGCGCCAGGGTGTTTCCAACTGGCCCACGGCCGGAAAATACGGCAACACGTCGGCGGTCCAATCGACCAGCGTGTTGCCCCGGAAGCCGAAGATCGCCTGCATGGGGTCGCCAAAAACGCAGGTCGGAAGATCCTCTGCCAGCCAAGCGATGATCGCATGCTGCACGGCATTGCAGTCTTGATACTCGTCGACGATCACACCCGCGTAGGTGGCGCATAGGGATGAATGCAAATGGCGCTCCTGCAAGATGCGCCGGGCCCCCTCGCGCAAGGCAGGGTAATCTGTTCTTGGCTGAATGAGTTTCAGATGCTGCGGGTCGATCCCGCTACGGGTTGGAAAACGGGCGACGAGCTGCATGGCAAAGCCATCGATCGTACCAACCTGGAACGCGGCCTGAGGCACGCCCAATGCACGCAGACGCTTTCGCAAGGCGGCGACCCCTGCGTTGGTATGGGTTAGAACAAGGACAGGCTTCGAGGCGGCATGCTGGCCAAGCGTATCAGCAATTAACTGGGTTTTTCCGCAGCCGGCCGGCGCCATCACGGAGCCGCGCCGCACGTCCCGTAGATCAATTTCAGGCGGCATTCGCCCACCCGTGCAACTGGTTAACCAAGGCGATAAAGCCCGCCTCCGCTTGATTCAAGTGCGGAAATACGATATCGACGGCTACACCCTCAAAGCGGCCTACCGACTTAAACCAGCCGTTTTTGCGTTTGCGCGAGGCCTTGCCTAGTAATGTGCGCATTTCGGGCGGATAGTTCCCGGCCTGCCCGGCCGCCCGCACAGCCTGCAAGGTCAGTGCATTTTCCGAGGCGCTGCGGATATGCGCCTCGACCATATCTTCACCCACCAGGTCGATGGCCCGGGCGATCAACATGTCGATGGCCGCAGCTGGCAGACTGGTGAACAATTCGTCCTCCAGCGCTCGCCCTGCCCGCCACTGCAGCGTCAACCCACCAGCGGCTTGAAATTGCTGGACCAGCGCTTGTGTAGGGGCCTTGTCACTGTCGATCAGGACAATCACGCGATACCCAAGGCGCAGCAGGGCGATGCCGCGGACAAAACAGTTGTCGGGCTCGCCGCCGCCGGCGTCCACGTGGGCAACGCCGCGTGCCAGCAGCGAGACCTGCCCGCACCGGACGCAATACTGGTCCATGCCCCGGACGAAGCCGATCTCGCTGGCGCCTTCGCAGACGATGACCGTGCGTGCCAAAAATGCTTCAGGATCGCGCCGAATGGTGCTTTGAATATCATCTGCCACGCCGACCGGGGTCGCCTGGTGGGTTCCATTCAGTAACCGAACCACAAAGACCTGATTGCCACTGAGCTCCCGCAATGCCACCGGTGAGTGGGTTGTCATGAAGACCTGCATTGGTTGCAGCGGATCTTTGGCGCCCAGCGAGTCCAGTAACCGGGTCAGTCGGTGCGGTTCCAGCCCATACTCGACCTCATCGACCAACAATATCGATGCGTACTGGGCTGCCGCCCGCTGCAGGCCGGCCACCAGCAAGCGCGACGATCCGGTGCCCAGCGCACGCAGTGGGATGCCTTCCGAGTTATGCAGGGTAATCGCCCCTTCCCCGAACGCTACGGCATGGGCGTCAAGCATCGCTTTAGCCCCGGTGCCTACCGGGACGCCTAGCTGCTGCGCTTGTTGCGTGACCAGATCCAGCGTCGTCTGCAATTGTTCCCCTGCCCGTTCACCGAAGCTGGCGCGTGCGTCGCGCGCGGCGCTGGCCAGCTCGGCACCGAGGTTTGGGCGTTGCTCGGACAACCGGTTCAGGACCGATCCCCTGCTCCAGGAGAGGTTCCGTTCGGAGAAAGGCCCCAAGCGGGCCGGGGCGATACGGAGACGGTCTTTCCAGCCCAGGCCGCGCTCGATTCCCAGCTGCGTCGCGCGCTCGGATACGAGCCGCCAGGCCGGTTCAAGGTCGTCACCCACGGTCACGTTTAGCGTGAGTACCGTTTCCCATCCATGCCGCGGTTCATCTTGAACTTCATGGGTGGCAGGGTTGAACGCGCGTAGATAGTCGCCATAGGACTGAAGGTTCAGCAGTTCGTCTGGCAGTGCACCTAACGTGATGGAAATGGATATGTGCCGGGACACATCCATCGCATAGAAATCGGTATCGGCCAAACCAACACTGCGTGCTGTGCCTAGGCACAGCTCAATGGCGTCTAGAATCGTGGATTTCCCACTGTCGCCCGGCCCCACCAGACAGTTAATGCCGCTGGAAGGATGCCATTCGAACCGTGAGATGGTGCGGTAATTTTGAATCTCGATCCGGCGTACACGTGTCAATGCGATCTCCTTGGTTCCCAAAGCCAGCCTGTTGCATTCAATGGTACCTCAACAGCAGGGCAAATTTGCACCGAAAAGTGACACACTTTCCCATTAATTTGCAACTGAATCTGACCGACGAGAAGAGCACAATTTGATCAGGCATACTGGCAGGAGAACATAGTGATCAACGTGGCTTTACCAGGCATCACGCGACGCCGGCACATACGTGACTAGATCCCATATACAAGAATCTAGCACCTACTTAAATGAGACTTTTACGATCGGCACAATGGCTTGAGTGCAGTCATATATGTTGAAAAATACTCGGTCGCCTTCTATCACGCTGACATGCTCGGGCACCACGACAATTGCGTGTCGCGGCGCGAAGCTGCGCAGATATCGAATATAAGCGTACCGCCGTCCTTTAACAGGGGACTGCACAGTGCTCTTGCTACAGTCGATGCCGGCGCTTTCAAGCTGATTGGGAGTCGGTGCTACTTTGAGCACGTCGCTCGCACGCCAGCCGTCTTCATAACGGTGCCGTGCGTCATACTGGGATGCACAGCCTGCGCTTAAGGCCAAACCCAGTAGCAGTGCTATGCCAGATGCGAAACTAATCATGATTTTCCTTGTTGCTGTTGCTGGTGTTGCGCCGAAAAACCAATACAACGCAGCCGAGCTCGGGGGGAGCAGCAACTGCGCCAATCAGGTATTCGGTTCCGTCGTAAAATCAAGTTGTGCTGCGTAGGCTTTCCAATCAACGAGCAGTGTGAAAAACAGTCGTCACTACCGATGCTCCCGCCATAGGCATTCAACAACCGGGCCTGCATTTTGAGATGTTAATGGCGTCCTACAGAGCGTTTCTCCTTCTTGTAGTTGTTCTCGCTCCCATCAAATGCTTGTTCCAGAATCGTTTGGACTACATAACGTGGGCGTGCTCGCACTTGCTGATAAACACGACCAACATACTCTCCAAGCAATCCAATCCCGAAAAGGATCATGCCCATGAAGAAGAACGATATGGCAAATAACGTGAACAAGCCTTCGGCTTCTGCGCCCCAGAATAGCCGGCGCAGAACCAGCGCCGCCACAAGAATTGCAGAGGCGAGCGACATTAGCATGCCTATCATCGAGAAGAACTGCAATGGCACAAGCGAGAAGCCGGTGATGAGATCAAAGTTCAATCGGATCAGGCTGTATAGTGAATATTTCGAGTCACCTGCAGCTCGCTCCTCATGCTCAACGATGATCTCTGTTGGATTGCGAGCGAAGCGGTAGGCCAATGCCGGCACGAAAGTGTTCACCTCTCCGCATCGGTTCACGAGATCGATCACGTTGCGCCCATAGGCACGTAGCATATTTCCCTGATCGGTGATCTTGATGCTTGTGATTCTCTCGCGCAGCCTATTCATTAACTTCGAGGCGTAGGTACGCCAAGCGACGTCCTGCCGCTTGCGGCGAATTGAGCCGACATAGTCATACCCCTCACGCACCTTCTTCACCAGATTGCCAATCTCCTCAGGTGGATTTTGCAGATCGGCATCCAGCGTAACCATAATCTGACCACGAGCAACTTCAAAGCCGGCAAGGATGGCCATGTGCTGACCATAGTTGCCGCTGAACAGAAGCACTCGAGTAACCTCAGGGCGTATCCGGAACTGCTCAGCAAGGAGTGAAACTGAACTGTCTCGGCTTCCGTCATTGACGAAAACCACTTCGTAACTCAAATTCAATGCGTCCAGTGCCGGGTAAAGCCGAGAAAATAGCGCGCCCAGGCCGGCCTGCTCGTTATAAACCGGAATGACAACGGAAAGCTCTGGCGTGAGCTGCTCTCGATGCATGATCACTCCACCAGCGCTTGAGCGGTTGCGACGTGCCCCTGATACGCATCAAAGATCTTCTTGAGCGCATCAGCCATCGTCGTAGACGGCGCCCATCCCAACTCATCGCAGGTATTGGTGATCTTCGGCACACGGTTCTTGACGTCCTGGTAGCCTTCGCCATAATACGACCCGGCGGTTGTCTCCACGATGCTGACCTTGGCAGCACCAGAGGCATATTCGGGATACTTGACTGCCAGGCCCAGCATGAGCGCAGCAAGTTCACGAATCGAGTAGTTGTTTGATGGATTGCCGATGTTGTAGATCTTGCCGGTAGCGATGCCATCCTTGTTCTCAATGATCTTCATCAGCGCGTCGATGCCGTCGTCGATGTCAGTGAAGGCGCGCTTCTGGTGGCCGCCGTCGACCAGCGAGATATTCTCGCCGCGGACGATATGGCCGAAGAACTGCGTCACCACGCGCGACGAACCTTCTTTCGGGGTGTGGATCGAATCGAGGCCGGCGCCAATCCAGTTGAATGGACGGAACAGGGTGAAGTTCAAGCCTTCCATGCCGTAACCCCAGATCACGCGATCCATCAGTTGCTTGGCATTGGAGTAGATCCAGCGCGGCTTGTTGATCGGTCCACAGATCAGCTCCGAGTTTTCAGGATCGAACTCGTCGTCATGGCACATGCCATACACTTCCGAGGTCGATGGGAACACCAGATGCTTGCCGTACTTGGCAGCCGAACGCACGATAGGCAGGTTGGCTTCGAAGTCCAGCTCAAACACGCGCAGCGGCGCCTTGACGTAGGTCGATGGCGTAGCGATCGCCACCAGTGGCAGGATCACGTCGCATTTCTTGACGTGGTACTCGACCCATTCCTTGTTGATGGTAATGTCACCTTCAAAGAAGTGCATACGTTCGTGCCACAACAGGTCAGAGATGCGGTCAGTGTTCATGTCCATACCGTACACATGCCAGTCGGTCGTTTCGAGAATGCGTTTGGACAGGTGATGGCCGATGAAACCGTTCACGCCGAGGATAAGGATTTTTTTCATTATTGCTCCAAAAATTGAAAATCAAAAAAAGGTTGGTTGGTGCCGGAGACCGCAACTACACGGTCGTTACTGGCTCTGACCTGCATTGGCAGACCTTGCATCATCATCTCTTCATAGAATTCGACTCGGATGATGGCGAACTGCGGTAGACCACGAGCGATGCCTTGGCGCCACCGCTCATAGAACTGTTCAAGATTGGCGATTCCGCGCTCTGGCTCTTGTTTCAGACCAAACGACAATTCATCTGTGTAAGCAACTGGAATGACTGTATGCCCAAGGTAAAAGGTCATCGATTGTTCGTAGGTGCCAACGGAATACACTTGCGTTGTTTCTGTAATTTCGGGTTTGATCGCCATCGCGATGTCGATGCCGGATTGGTCCCTGCCAAATGGTTGGTATGCGGCCATACTCAATTGTGTGAAGGCCCAAGCAGCAACCGCGACCACAAGCACCACAACGCTACGTCTGTTGCGTTCGGCGAAATACCATCCGGTGGAACCCGCCACGATGCACACCGCAAATGCGATAACAAGGAGCGGCATCGATGAATGAAGCAACGCTGCATCGCGGGAAGTCAGTCCGAGTTTTCCGATCATGGATAAGCCCACCATGCCGGCGATACCCCATGCCAGCAAGCACACCGCAGGCAACCTGAGAATCACACGCGAGGCGCCTTCGAGAACGATGCCGGCGAGAAGTGCCAGAGCTGGGAAGACCGGCAACATGTATCCGGGCAGTTTGGATTTGGAGTAGCTGAAGAAGAACAGGATGAACACATTCCAGATCAACAAGAGCAGCTGAGGTTGGAACTGCGCCTGGATTCTCTTACCTGCCCGAATCAGACCAATTGGCAACAGCGGTAACCACGGAATCGTCGCTGGAATGATCAGCACGAGGAAGTAGTACCACGGTCCTTCGCGATGATGCTCCTTCAGGAAAAAGCGATTCCAGTGCTCGTTGATGAAGAAAAAATGTGGCTGCTCAGGATTCTTGATCGCGACTACGACGAACCACGGCACAGCGATCGCTAAAAACAGCGCGCAGCCTGGCATGAAATGAAGCCGGCGAAGAACTGCTCGGTCACCGGATACGATCCAATACAGCGCCATGACTGCTGCGGGCAGTACGACTCCGATTAATCCCTTCGATAGCAACGATAGCGCCAGGCCTGCCCAGCATACGAGCATCCAGTTACGGCGCTCCGATGCAGTCGCGTGGTCCTGCTGCGCAATAAGTAAAGAGCACAGCGAAATGGTCAATGTCGCAGCCACGCCAATGTCCAAGGTATTGAACTGCGACGCACCGGTCCAGAAGAGCATCGATGCGAGTATCGATGCAGCATAAAATCCGACCTGCCGGCCGAACAATTTTCGCCCAGTGTAGCCGACAAGCAGAACGCCCATGATCCCGCATACACCGTTCCAGAGCCGTGCCTGCCATTCCCCAATGCCAAACAAGGTATAGGCGACAGCACTCATCCACATGTGCAGCGGTGGCTTTTCAAAGTATTTGATGCCGTTGAGGCGCGTCGTAACCCAATCTCCGGTTACAAGCATCTCGCGTGCCATTTCTGCGTAACGGCCTTCATCTGGCGGCACCAGACTTCGAATATCCAGTACCCAAATGGAACTTAGAACGAAGATCGCAATGAGCGAATAGAGCTCGATCTTAGACTTCAAAAAATCAGACATGAAATATAGTTAATTAGGGTAATGCAAAACTTTGCTCGCTAAATAGTCCGAACAACCCAGCTCACTCAACGGCGACAGCAGTAATTTCAGGCTTATGCGAACCAACGCAGTAAGGATGCCTGACCACTACCTTGTCCCCCTGTTTAAACTCCTTCGAGAGCGGAACAAACGCATTGACCGATCGATGTAGCCGATAGCTCATAAAGTGAACCTGCATATAGCGGCCAGTCGATAACTCCTCTGGCTTAAGCGGCACGCGGCAGTCCGGCAGGTCAACCGGCTCTACGCCAACATCGAATACTTCGGTGATGGTTCCGATTTGCGTCCCCAGGTCGTCCGGCTGCCTAGTGCCGCATCCAGCGGCCGTTACCAAGACCATGAACAAAATCAGTATCTGATTGATTTTCATTTTTACCTCCTGCTTCAAGACTTATCCGATCATGTTCTTAAACAGTGATCCGATTTCCTTGTACTCATCTAATGCTTTCTGCAGCAGGAATTCATGCCGAATTGCCTGATCCGCGAAAGCGGTACGATCGGTGTCCATCTCAACGGTGTTCCCATCAATTGAGCCCTGTGTTGGTATGCGGTACATAAGCGTGGCTACATAAGGCATGTCTTTAGCTGGAGTGCCAGTAACCTTCACCGTTGCGGTTGTTGGCGTGCTCGCGGCAATCGCTTGCTGTAACGACGCTCGAAAATCGATATCACGCGCCTTGTAGTTGGGCGTATCGGCGTTCGCAATATTCGATGCCAATACGGTTAGCCGTTGCTCCGAAAGCTTCAATGCCCTCTCCCAAAACACTTCTTTGGTCCAGCCATTCAATACGTTCGGTGCATCACCTTTTACATTGTCCATTCCAGCCTCCAGCTCAAATTGAGATAGCCATACGAGCAAATCAGTCTCTTAAGAGATCGGCGAGTGCCGGCTTATAGGGTTGGTCTTTCTGCCGTTGGCGGCGCAACCACCAGGGATACACCCACCACAATGCCAAAATCAGCGACGTCACTAGCGCAGCTACGGCGCCACCGAGAGGATGGCCAACAACTTCCGCGGTAACGAGATACGCACATAGCACCGATGCCAGCGACAGGAACAACGCACCCGCTAGCATCTGCTTGCTAGCCAAATTCTTGAATCGGGCACGGTTGTCTAGCGGGCGCAATATCCTGTGTTGCACCGCAGGTGCCGTGAACAAAATCAAGCTCGACAATGAACAGAAAAATGTGGCCATGAAGATCCACTTCTCCACATCGACAATCTCCCGAAATCCGGAGTTGAAAGGCAACGTAATGAGAAACCCATTGAGTAACTGGGCGCCCGGCAACAGGATGCGCAGTTCATTGAGCATCTCAGTCATGTCAGTCTCATCGTGCCCGACGTCACGTGGATGAAGAGCTGTCATGACGATCTCCTTGGCTCCAAAAGATCTGCCAGAACCGTCGACATAGACTGGAGTCGTTGCAAACCAGAAGAGTGAAGCAGAAAGATATGCAGCAGTTGAGCACCCGGCAAGAGGATGCGAACTTCATTGAGGGTCTCGTTTTCCTCGCCGTGCGAGCTAGAAAACATCTCAGTTAGAGTGTTCTTCATGTCCCCGTTCCCATTTGGTGTGATGTGCCCTCCCCTATCACCAGCGTGATCCCGAAGGGCTTTTCATTGGTCCTGCGATTGACTGCTTGAGCATGAATCGGGCTCATAAATTCACCTTATTTTTTATGCCGCTTGTGGCGGCGTTGGCCGTGCAGCTTTGACGAAGGGCTGACGAGTTCCAGATGCGGCTTTTGATGTTTCTTGTTGCGTTTCTTGTAGCTGTAGTTCAGCCACCATATAAAGCCCCCCATGATCAGGATCATCACGATGGAACCGTAGACAAGGAACGTAGTCATCTCGGCGTGCGCCGCGGATTCGCTTGAATTCATATTCACCACCTTTGAATGCCAGTTTTAGGCGTAAAGAGCCCCACCGACTCGCTTTTCAGTAAGTCGGAAGAGGCGGCCGGCAATGCCGGCCGCAATCTACGAGGGGTTAGTTCGAGTTAGTGAGCAGGTTGTGCGTCATCAGGGACAACCTCCTTTTCCTCAGGATCGTTGCGATGCATCAAGCGGTACAACAGAGGCAGTACCAGCAAGGTCAGCGCCGTCGACGACAGGATGCCGCCGATGACGACAGTGGCCAACGGACGCTGTACTTCGGCACCCGTGCCGGTAGCCAGCGCCATCGGCACGAAGCCCAGCGAAGCGACCAGCGCAGTCATCAGTACGGGGCGCAGGCGGGTTAAGGCTCCCGTAATCACCGCCGCGTCCACACTCATTCCTTCTTCACGCAAGGATCGGATATAGGAAATCATCACCAAGCCATTGAGGACGGCGACCCCCGACAGTGCAATGAAGCCTACCGCCGCAGAGATCGACATTGGAATGCCACGCATCGACAGCGCGATGATGCCGCCGGTCAGCGCAAACGGAATGCCGGTGAAGACCAGCAGGCCGTCCTTGACGTTGTTGAACATGACGAACAACAGCGTGAACACCAGGAACAATGCCAGTGGAACGACAATCTTCAGGCGATTGGTTGCGGACTGAAGCTGTTCAAACGTACCGCCCCAGGTCGTCCAATATCCAGATGGGATCTTGACGTTTTTGGCGATCGCTTGCTCCGCCTCGGGCACAAAGCTGCCGATATCACGGCCGGTGACGTTAGCGCTGATCACAATGCGGCGCTTACCGTTTTCGCGGCTGATCTGGTTCGGACCTGGAGCGAAGTCGAGCGAAGCCACTTCGCTCAATGGAATGAACGAGGTTGTGGCGCCAGCTTGCGCCGGCAGCGAGATCGGCAGGCGACGCAAAGCATCCAGGTCACTACGCAGCGTTTCTGGCAGTCGGACCAAGATATCGAAGCGGCGGTCACCTTCGAACATGATGCCGGCTTCACGACCACCGGTGGCGATCGCGAGCGCTTCTTGTACGTCGCCGATATTCAGGCCATAACGCGCAGTCTTCTCACGATCGATTTTCACGGTCAGCATTGGCAAACCGCCGGTTTGTTCCACCTTCACTTCGGTGGCGCCCGGTATGCGTTGCAGCACATCGGCGATCTTCTTGCCTGTCTCAGCCAGGACGTCCATATCGTCGCCATAGACTTTGACCGCTACGTCACTACGCACACCAGAGATCAGCTCGTTGAAACGCAGCTGGATAGGCTGAGAGAACTCATAGGCATTGCCGACGTACTTCTCGGCCTCTTCCTTGATTTCAGCCACCAATTCGTCGCGGGTTTTCTTCGGCTTCGGCCATTCCGAGTCTGGCTTGAACATGATGTAGCCATCCGAGATATTCGGCGGCATTGGGTCCGATGCAATCTCTGCGGTACCGGTACGTGCAAAGACGCGATCGATTTCTGGGAATTTTGCTTTCAGGCCAGCTTCGAGCTTCTTCTGCATTTCTAGCGACTGGCTCAAACTGGTGCCGGGGATGCGCAGCGCCTGGATCGAGATATCGCCCTCGTTCAGGTTCGGCACGAATTCACTGCCCAAACGGGTCGCCAGCAAGCCGCACAGAATAATCAGCACGACAGAACCGGTGATCACGGCGGTAGCGTTGTTCATCACCTTTGCCAGCAAAGGCTCGTAACCATTCTTTGCCATCACCATCAGGCGGTTTTCCTTCTCAGCCACGCGCTTGCCAATGAACAGCGCTACGGCAGCCGGAATGAAGGTCATGGACAGAATCATGGCGCCCAGCAGTGCAGCAACCACGGCGAAGGCCATTGGGTGGAACATCTTGCCTTCGACGCCAGCAAGAGCAAAGATCGGCAGGTAAACGACCATGATGATCAACTGGCCAAACAGTAGCGGACGGCGCGCTTCCTTGGCGGCCGCAAATACTTCATGGAAGCGTTCACGCAGCGTGAGCTCACGCTTGAGGTGCTCTTGTGCGTGCGACAGGCGACGCACGCAGTTCTCGACGATCACCACGGCGCCGTCGATGATAATACCGAAGTCCAATGCCCCCAGACTCATCAGGTTGGCACTCACTTTGTACGTGACCATGCCGGTAAAGGTGAAGAGCATCGCCAGAGGGATGACCATCGCAGTAATGATCGCCGCGCGAATGTTACCCAAGAACAGGAACAGAATCACGATGACCAGGATCGCGCCTTCGAGCAGGTTCTTCTTGACCGTTGCGATCGCTTTGTCGACCAGCACGGTGCGATCGTAAACAGGCACAGCCTTGACGCCAGCCGGCAGGGATCGGTTCACCGCTTCCATGCGCTTGGCAACCGCCTGGGAGACTACGCGGCTATTCTCACCGATGAGCATGAAGACGGTGCCCAGCACAACCTCACGGCCATTCTCCGTGGCTGCACCAGTACGCAGCTCGCGACCAATGGCAACTTCAGCTACGTCGCGCACGCGAATCGGGACGCCTTGGACATTGTTTAGGATGGTGTTGCGAATGTCATCCAGCGTGCGGACCTGACCCGGCGCGCGGATCAGGAATTGCTCGCCCTTGCGCTCAATGTAACCGGCGCCGACATTATTGTTGTTGCGGTCGATAGCGCTCACGACATCCTTGAGCGTCAGGCCATAGGAACTCAGCTTCACAGGGTCAGGAGTGATGTGATACTCCTTCGCGTAGCCACCAATCGAGTTGATTTCAGTGACACCTTCCACCTGGCGCAGTTGCGGCTTGATGATCCAGTCCTGGATCTCTCGCAGGTCAGTCGGAGTGTACGGCGTGCCATCAGGCTTTTTTGCATTCGGCTCGCTCTCAACCGTCCACAGGTAAATTTCACCCAAGCCGGTAGAAATCGGTCCCATCATCGGTACGACACCCTGAGGCAAATTCTCCTTGGCCTCTTGGATACGCTGATTGACAAGCTGGCGAGCAAAATAGATGTCGGTGCCATCCTTAAAGATGACGGTCACCTGCGACAAACCATAGCGCGACAGCGAGCGGGTCTGCTCCAGATTAGGAAGGCCCGCCATCACCGTCTCGATCGGGAAGGTCACGCGTTGTTCAACTTCCAATGGCGAATAGCCACTGGCACTGGTGTTGATCTGTACCTGCACATTGGTAATGTCAGGCACAGCGTCAATCGGCAGCTTCTGATAGCTGTAGACGCCGATGGCGGCCATTGCAAGCACGGCCAGCATGACAAGCCATCGATGTCCGATGGAAGATTGAATTATTCGTTCAAACATGGTCGGTTCCTTAGTTAGTCTTCGTGTCCTGCGCTGCCTTTGCCCTGCTCAGCTTTGACCACGAAGCTATTGCTCGCGGCATACTGGCTTCCGGCCGGCAGGCCCTCTACGATCTCAACGAGCTTGCCGTCGCTGTTACCAATTTTGACGGGCTGGACTTTGAAACCTTTTTCAACTTTCACGAAAACCACGGATTTGCCATCGATGGTCTGCACCGCGTCAGCGACAACGGTGACAGGAACATTCTTTTCGCCGCGCGTCATAGCTGCGTTGACGAACAGACCTGGGCGCCACGCCATATTCGGATTAGCGATGACAACGCGCGCTTTGGCGGTGCGGGTTTGCTCGCCTAGCAGATTGCCGACGTAGCTGACTTTTCCGGTGGCGGAGGTATCATTAGCTGCCGAAGTGATCGTGACGGTTTCACCTACGCGGACCAATTCCAGATCCTTTGGCGTCACCACAACTTCCACCCACACGCTGGACAGATTCGAGAGCAGGAAGACGTTGGCGTCTTCTTTAACGGCTTCTCCTTGTGCGATGTGCTTCTCCAGAATGACGCCATCGAACGGTGCACGCAGCACATAGCGGTTAAGCGCGCCCTCGGCTTCGCCGGCACCCAATGCTGCCAGCTTGGAGCGGGCGGTCTGGGCTTCGATCTCAGCTTCGCGCAGCGCAGTCTGCGCTTGGAGATAATCCTGCTCTGCAGAGATCTTGTCTTCCCACAGTTTCTTCTCGCGCTGGTACGTGGTCTGTGCCAGGCCCAGTCGTTTTTGCGCTGCGAGCGATGCGCTACGCAGGTCTGCCAAGGCCGGGCTGGAAATCACTGCCAGGACCTGGCCTTTCTTGACCCTTTGACCAAGATCAGCGGCAACCGACTCAGCCACGCCAGGTGTACGCGGTACGATGTGCGCGGTGAGATCTTCGTTGAAGCGTACCTCGCCCGGCAACTGAATGACGTTGCCCATCGTGGCCGCTTCGGCTTTCGCGATCGTCACGCCGGCAGTCTGAATCTGCTTTGCGTTCATCAGAACCACGCCTTCTTCGCCGGCGTGATCGCCCCCTTCCTTCTTCGCGGTTTCTTCTGCGTGCGGTGCTTCAGCGGCGCCACCGCCACTGTCCTTTTTCCATAACAGGATGGTTGCACCCAGTACGGCGCCAATCAGCACAATGATCAGTGCAGTTTTTTGAGATTTTTTATCAGTATTGAACATCATTTTGCATTCCTGTCAGTCGTGTAGTTGCCAACGTTGGGTTCTACGGCGATGAAACGTTCCAGATCGGCGAGAGAGCGATAGCGGGCGGAGAGTGCACTCAGATATTGAGCGCGGCTTTGGAATAAGGTGCGCTGGGCATCGAGCACATCAATAAACCCGAACTTGCCCAGTTCAAAGCCAGTGACGGCCGCGTTGAACGCGCTTTGTGCAGCCGGCAGGATCTCGTTGCGCATGCTCTCAATCTGCTCCTGTGCGACGGATGCCCGTTGGTGAGCGTCTGCCAAGGCTTGGGATGCATTCAGGTACTCAATCTCTGCATCGGTCTTCGCCTTATCAACACGACGCAGTGCGGACAGGAGGTTGCCCTGGTTGCGGTTAAAGAGCGGCAGCGGTATGGCTACGCCTACAACCGTCTGAGAGACGTTGGTCTGGAAGTCCTTCTTTTTCCCCAGCGTGAGGGTCAGGTCAGGAACGCGATCTGCCTTCGCCATATTGACGCCCGCCTCTTCGCGAGCGATCTGCATGCGTGCACGTTGCATCTGTGGCGATGCATCCAGGCGAGACTGTAGTTCAGGCAATGCAGGAATGACTGCCAGGTTGATGTCTGGCGTCACTAGGGAGCGCGCTTCAGGCTGCGTGCTGCCCCAGAATGCAGCCAGGCGGCGCCGTGCCAATGCAGCGTCGGCGACTGATTGCGATAACTCCAGACGCGCACTGGCTTCAGCCACGCTCGATCGGGTTTGCTCCAGAGGCGAGATTTTGCCGGCTGCCACGCGGCGGCCGGCGGCGTTGGTAGCCTTTCCTGCCAGGCTGAGAGATTCCTTGGCCAGCGCGACGTGCTCTTGCGCCGTAAGAGCCTCTAAATAGGCCGCAGTGACGTTCGCACGCAGTTCCGCAGCAGCGACGTTCACATCGCCGCGCGCCAGCGCCTGATCCTGTTCAGCCAGCTTGATACGGGCACCGCGTTTGCCGCCCATCTCAATGGGCTGGCTTAACTGGTAGGTATCAGTACGATTGCTGCGGGAGGAAGTGCCTTCGCGTAGCAGCGCCAGTTCAGGATTGGGGCGCACGCCGGCTTGGACGCGCGCGCCTTCGGCGATCGCAACGCTCTGTGCGGCCGAACGCAGCTCTGGGCTGGTCGATAAGGTCATTGCGATGGCCTGTTCCAGCGTCAGCGGTGCGGAATTTGTACTTGCTGCAGGCGCCACTTCACCAATCGTGAATGCAGCGCTCTGTTGCCCTGCAGCCTGGGTACTAAAGGGGATGAGCTGTGCCAATAGGACAGCCGCTCCCAAAACCAAATGTCGGGATTGCATGGATAACTCCGAAAATTAAAGACGAAGAAATCCGGCGGCGTGCAGCAACCTCCGCCTATTTTCAGGCGCAAGTCACACTTCTAGAGAGACGAACGAATACAACCGCCGGAGTTAAGCGGCGACTGCCCACTGAGGGCGTTCTGGAGGAGCGGTGTAAAACGAGGAGAGGATGATTTCGGTGGACACTGGAGCAGCTTCAGCGATCTGGGGATGCGAGATCCCTTCAAAGCTATCAAGCGACAGCGTACCGTGCGCGCACGAAGCGCAGTGCGAATGTACGGACGTTTTTTTCGCGTCAGTCGGTTTTTCTTTCAGTACCGAAGCGACATTGTCCGAAGGATTGGTATCAGGATGATGACCCCAATGATTTGCGGCTTTGCCAGTCTCATGCGTGCAATAGACTGCCACCACGCTCCAGCTAAACTGCAGCGCGAGTAGAGTAATCAGCATGATGAGAGTTCGACGGACCATTCGAAGAGTATATCACGATGAATGCATTTGCATTTCTGTTGCGCTCGAATTTTTTCTTAATCCAACAGTCTCTGTTTGCAAGTGATCTCTCAGAGAGCCTGTATCTAAAGGCAATCTTGCAATTAAGTGATGATGACACACCTGCTTTAGGCGTGCCATCATCACCGTTTTTACGCGCTGGCTTTGTCTTTAAATGCGAGCAGCCTCAGCGCGTTGACCACCACAATAATCGTTGAACCTTCATGGAAAAGTACCGCAGTGCCGATGTTCAAGCCGAAGATCGTCGCCGGGATAAGCACTGCGACCACACCCAGGCTCACCCAAAGGTTTTGCTTAATGATGCCGCTCGTCTGGCGTGAAAGGCCAACGACGAACGGTAGCTGCGATAGATCATCGCCCATCAGCGCTACGTCGGCCGCTTCCAACGCGACGTCCGAACCCGCGGCTCCCATCGCGATGCCTACGGTCGAATTAGCCATCGCAGGCGCGTCATTGACGCCGTCGCCGACCATCGCGACCTTGCCGTGTGCTTCGCGCAGACGCTTAATCTCTTCGACCTTCTGGTCCGGCATCAAATCGCCGCGCGCCTCGGTAAGTCCCACCGTGCGCGCAACCGAGTCCGCAACTTTCTGGTTGTCGCCGGAAATCATAATGAGCCGTTCGATGCCTAATGCACGCAGTTTAGTCATCACCTCACCTGCCACCTCGCGCGGCGTGTCCATGACGCCAATCACACCGAGGTATCGGCTACCTTTGAACACGATCATGGTGGTGCGACCGTCGCCGACCAGTTTCTCATTGGCGCTGGCCAGCGCTTCCGGCACCGCGCCGACGGAGAGTTCCGTGAACAGAATCGGCTTGGCTACATAGACTTTTTCACCACCGACATCTGCCTCGATACCGCGGCCAGTGATGCTCTTCACGTCATTGGCAGAAATCTGCTGCAGCTTGTCACCTAAGCGTTCGCGCGCCCCTGTCACCAAGGCCGAAGCAAGTGGATGGTCACTGTGAGATTCAACTGCAAGCACGACACTGAGTAGCTCGGTTTCATCCGCACCAAGCGCCGTCACAACATCCGTCATCTTCGGCCTGCCTTCAGTGAGCGTGCCTGTTTTGTCAAAGGCGATAGAGGTGAGAGTCCCGAGGTTCTCAAGCGGCCCGCCTCCCTTGACTAGCACCCCACTGCGGCCGGCGCGCGCAACGCCAGAGAGCACTGCGCTTGGCACGGAGATCGCCAACGCACACGGGCTGGCAGCAACGAGCACGGCCATCGCACGGTAGAAGCTGTCCGCAAAAGGTTCGTCGATTGCGACGAAGGCGAACATCAGCAACACGACTAATCCCAATACAGCCGGCACAAATTTCTTCTCAAATTTATCAGTGAACTGCTGAGTCGGAGAACGCTGTGCCTCGGCTTCGGAAACCATCTGCACGACGCGAGCCATTGTCGACTGGGCGGCCAGGCGTGCAACCATGACCTCAATACTGCCGGCGCCGTTGATGGTGCCCGCAAATACGCGGTTGTTTGCAGGCGCCTTATCAAACGCGGCGATCGCTGCTCTTGCATCTGCCACGGGCTCTTTGTCGACAGGCACACTCTCGCCAGTCACCGGCGCCTGATTAACGGTGGTTGTACCCTTGGTTACGACGCCATCGGCCGGCAACCTTTCATTCGGCTTAACCAACACAACGTCGCCTGGCTGGAGGGATTCAACAGAAATCTCCTCAGTTTTGTCGCCACGGCGAACGATCGCAGTTTCAGGTGCGAGCTTGGCCAGCGCTTCGATAGCGCGTCGTGCGCGCCCCATCGCGAAATGCTCCAGCGAATGGCCTAGGCTGAACAGGAACAGCAGCAATGCGCCCTCCCCCCATTTCCCCAAGGCGGCGGCGCCGGCTGCAGCTACAAGCATTAACGTATCGATCTCGAAGCGCTTCGCGCGCAAGTTATCGATTGCCTCTTTGAGCGTGAAGTAACCGCCGAAGACGTAGGCGGTGCAGTACAAGGCCGTGCTGAGCCAGTCCGGACCAGCCTCGGACCTCTCGCACAGCCAACCTGCTAAAACTAAAGCGCCGGCGAGCAGCGCAAAAATCAGTTCCGTTTTTTCGCCCAGCAGGCCACCTTCGTGATCGTGCCCATCGTGGCTACCATCTGCTTCATTTTTAGCGTCGTGCTGATGCTTTTCGGACGTTGCCATACATACTCCCATTCCTCACGTTGAATTCTCGTCCGACGACGTGCCTAGGCCCGGCGAACGATGCATAAAATTCTTTGGTCAGGCGGAATGCGCACGGTCTGGTTCGCGCGGACCATCAGGGATATGGGAGGTATATGAATTGGGGGGAAGTTGCGGCAGCTTTGCCAATGACAGTGATGGCGATGGGGCACCATCTAGCTCAAGGAGCAGTGCCAATACGCTAGTGTGGCAAGAACCACAGTCCGAGTGCAGCTTACTGAGCTTTACCGTGTGCTTCGAATCAGGCTGATCTGCCTTACTTTGATGATGATGTGCATGATGTCCAAAGTGCGCAGCGACGGCGCCGTTCTCATGCTGGCAGTAATCACCGGCCATCGCCCAGGATATCTGGAACGGCACCAGCACTAGCAGCATGATCAGTAGCACTTTTTTCATGTCGAGAAGCTTAGCATAATCTTCTGTCAGCTTCAGGCGGACGTTCAAGAGAACCAAACTTAACTGTCGTCGATGACGGTCCAACCACGCCATTAGAAGGATGGGAATGGACGAGGAACATCCCATCAATCCCAAGTTCGGGCAATGTCTAATACCATGCCATAGAGGCGACCGATATACGAAGACGGGATCGATTCGGTGAAGACCTGCGCCATCATCTTTGCGCTTTTGGGCCGCTTTCGACCTTGTGGTATGCGCGTCTTCTGTCCGGTGAATAGCACCAAGTACACGCCGAGACCATCAGAATCGGGATCGGGTACGTAAAGATCCAGCAACTGGGTATTCCATGCATCCCATACATTGGGGTGGCTATCGAGCTTAACCTCGATCGGCACACTAATGTAGCGCCCGTGCCTGGAAAGCGTGATCGCCATGTCAGACCGCTTGTCTCTTGCGGTAGGCTGTTCTTTGGCAATATGAATGCCCATCGCCTTTACTTCCATCCGCAGCAAATCCAGAAAACGATCCCGGCAATCATTTTCGACCTGCGGAACCCATTCGCCAGGCTTTTTCTCGCGCCAGAAAATCCCCAACATGTTCGTGCCGCCAAAACGAATCCGCCGCATTAAGGCGTCGATCTGGTCAAGTACATACGCCACCAGGTCATGCGCTGTTGCTGGTTCGCGATTACTCAACACATCAGCCACTGCAAGGGGATCAATGCGACCAAAGGCCGTGTCTCGCAAGCGTTTCTCGCACTGAATCTGGTAATCCGAGAGCTGGTAAATCCAAGGTTTAAGCTCGGAAATTCCTCGCAATCTTGCTAATTCTAGCGGTGCAGCGGCATCATTCCGCGACGCCAGCTCGGCCAATATCGCGGTTACCCCGGAGCGAATGCGGGCATCGCGCCGGCCCCTGTTGCCATGCTCAGACAGCGGCTGCACCAGCCCAGCAAGTTGTTCTACAAACTGCCCAAGCTGGGGAATCGCCAGTCGATTCAGCATGCCGTTGGATATCGGTTTGTCGAAAGTCAAGCAGCATGCTTCTGCGCGTTCAGCGTCACCTGCCATGAACGCAAGCAATTGATTCATGCGTGCGTCCGAATAAGCTAGCGACGCGGTCAATACGGCGGTTTCCCCGGTTGCCGTAAGACCAGAGGCGGCCAGCACCGAATCGATCCATTTTTCGAGTTCCGATGCCACATCATGCTTGATGGCCATCTGCAAAATCTCACCCTTGGGCCCGTCTGGAAATTCATCGCCAAGAGGCGTGACCATTTGTGTTAATAGGTCGTCCAAAACATCCTTGATCGCGCTTGAGCGCAATGGGAAGTCGTCCAGCCACCGCACCGTGCTTACGCGGGCATCACCGCGCTGCAGAGCCTGGGACAGGAAAGTCTTGAAAACCACCACGACTTCGTCGGTACGCGCTGCGACGAGTGCTTTGAACCAGATTGGTTTCCGGCCGGCGATCAAGCTGAACACGAGTAAGGTCAGCGCCCCAGAGTAATCGATGATGCCCTTGGCGGAGTCCTCCGCCCCCCATTTCTGATCAGCGGCATACAGGCAAACCGGCTGAATTAGAAAATATTCCCCCTTGCCGTTCAACTCGATCGTCGCCGTCCAAGATGGAAGCTTCTCGGTATCCAAAACATTGAACAGCGCATCCATCGCCAGTTGCGCGGTCGCGGTATCGCATCCCAAATAACTTTGAACGCGAAGCAGTGGCGTATCTCCTTCTATGCCATATCCCCCGCGCTCCATCACGACCAACAGGTCGTGCACCAACGACGGCACCACGCCGCCTGCCAAAATGGTATCGAGATCGGAGGCCAGTGCCTGGCGGCGCTCCGCCTGCACGCGAGCAAGCTGCTTTGCGCGCTCGGCCGTGTAAATGCGGTCTTCGCGCCGCCAATCATCCAGCTTCAGCGTGGTCTCTGTAGATTGCCATTCCTCCGCCTCCGGCCAGCGCTCATCGTTCGCGAGCAACCATGCGTAGACAAGATCCAACCCACGAGGAAATCGGTCAGGAACGCTCGCGGCAGCAAAGGCCGCCATCCCAAAGCAGTGACGTACTATGGCTGGCTCGGTTCGGCGCGCAGCTACCTCCAGCAGCCAGGCGTACCAGCCATCCGGTACTGCGAGATGATGAAGCAAAATATGCTGCCACCCGAAAAACTGGGACTGCTTACCTTCAGCATCAAGCTGCACTAGTCCATACTCGAAAACGGACTTCAGTTGCTCGGGATGCTCAACCAGCCAGCGGCTTAGCTCATCGGCTAGATGCCTTTCTCGCTTGCGATAGCCGTGCGGATTTAGCCCGGCAGTGATCCAGCGATGTAGCTGCTCACCGGTTAATTCAGCGCCCAAGGTGTTCGCAGCATGGAGAATACTGCCGTAGTAGACATCATTGAATACAGAAGGGTCGTGCCACTCCGCGCCGTGTGCTGCCAACTCGCTGACAGCATCGGCCAACGCGGCGCTTTCCGATGCCGGAACCTTGGTCATCAATGTCAACTGCCAGAATTGACGATAGCTTCCGAGGAAATTGTCGCGATGCGGTGGGCGAAGATGACTTTCGACCAGGGAGCGGGTACTGAGCACCGACGGGTAAAGCGCATCCAACAGGCGGCCGGCCAGTTCATCGCTTGAATCTTCGACCTCGCCTTTTCGGATCGCGTCGAGCAGCGACAACAACTCAGGGCCTTGAGAATCAGAATGCCGTACCAAAACGTCGAGCGCCGCCTGCCGTACCAGTTCCCAATGTTGGTGCTCTTTCACGACTGCCAAAACGCACGGCAGCAAGCGCGTCATCGACGCCCCATGCAAAAGCGCCTCGAGCACGGACAGCAATAATACTTCGTCCGCGTCTTCAATTCGGTTCGCAACCAGAACGCGGGCAAAGTAGGATTCCATGTCGGACGTTCCCAAGGCGCCAAAGGCCTTCGATGTCCAATCCTTGCGACCAACACCAGGTAGGGCCTGGGCTTCATGATGAATCGTCTCGAAAACTAGGCGCTTAGTCTCCGCGGGGAAGTCACGGACGTCGCCGTAGTAGACCACCGCCAGTACATCGTGTCCGATTAACAATTCAGGATGACGATAAAAGCTGACCAGCCACGCATAAAGACCACGCAGTGCATCGACAATTCCGCCACCTGCACCGCCCATCAGGGCCAGAATGCGGGTGACAGGCAGCCCCTCGCCGATACGCTTTGCTAAAGCACGCGCAGCAAGGTACTCCGCGATGGCGCGATGCCGGTACAGGCGTTCGTCGCCAATCGTGATAAAAAGCGGCGTGTTAAGCGCTCGCTTAACCCGATCAGGGCTAATCCCGAGTCGCCCGGTCAGATCCTTGGACGCGATGCTACCGGAGGATGCGCCTAAGACGCGGTAGGCGGCGCAATCGGACAGCAACAGAAGTGCGCACAGTAATCCGGCGTCGTCCAGCACCTCGTCGATATTGGTGGGCGCTGCCGCGCGCTCATGGACACGATTGTGTTCTACCGCCAAACGTTGGCACGCCAAGCGGAAGATTTCCGTTCGACTCGCTGGCCACTTATCTCCCGATACCGAACGAGCAAGCAGTTCCAGTAGTAGTGGATTGCCCAACATCGACTCCAGGCCCTCCGCGCGCGCTCGCGCTATGAAAGCTTCCGGATCGCTGAGCAGCTCCGGCCCCCATCCCCGCAACAGTTGCGCCGCTTCGGAGTCGCTCAAGGGCTGCAACTGCAATGCGATCACGCGCCCGTCGCCGGACACGCACTCCAGTTCTTGCGTATCCAAGCGGTCCCAGTCCGCTGCGCGGCAGGACACCCGGAACCTTGGCCGCCCTAGTTGTTTGAGCTTAGCGATCAGTCGATCCAACGGCTGATCTACGTTGCCGTCAGATGCCCGTTGTTCATCCATTGCATCGATGAACAATATGCGGCCACGGTCGGCTTCATCTATATCCGTCCGCAGAAAGTCGCGCACCGTCAGATAGCGCGCGTCCGCCCCCAATGCAACTACTTCTTGACGAAACAGCATAGACTTGCCAGAACCTGGCTCGCCGAGCAACACATAAGCTTCCAGATGACGGAATGACTCGATTGGCTTTGCGAGATGGTGCTGCCCATCGTTCAGCTGCAGTACGTGCCTAGAAATGTAGGTCGGGGTTTTATCAGCCATTACCAAGACGTCGAGTAGTTCGAGATAAATGGAACGGAGACCGGCAGTTTCAGATGAAGACGCATCGCATGAGTGAAATATTTATCTCGGACGAATAATACACCGCGTCTAGCGATAGTTCCATGCTGACTGGGTTGTTCTGCACCGCTCGCGCTTACTGAACATTGGGGCCGCGTACCATGCAATTCACCATTTTGGTTCGAGGGTAAGAACTTGACTTTCATAGGTTCCGTCATCCCTAGGTGCAACGCGTACATGTATTTTCGACAGAAACTTGGCAGGTGTTGCAAGCCACTTCAGCACCGCGAGTTTTTCCTCCCCGCCGGGAATCTCGGCTCCGGAATCTTTGGCCGCTAGAAGGTCCTGTAGCATACCGGCGGCTAAATCAGGTACGCTTAGCAGATCGTCAAGATACCCCTTCTCCGAGAACGATTTCCCGAAGCCGAGTACTTCAAACCCGTGGGTCATGTACATCGCACCTATTCTCTCGAACAGTTTCTGCACGTGTGCAAATGAACGGTCCTTCGCCTCATCGTTAATCTGATCCGTATCGCTGTACCAGAGCAGGCGCTGCTGGTCATACGTCAGCGCCGCCGTAAACGCCGCAAGAATATGCAGCACACGCATCACCTTTTCGCCCACGTGGCCAGGCCAGCTCCCAAAGTCACCGCCTTCGAGTTGTTTCGCAATCGCTGCGTGTCCTTCACTTTTGGTCCTGCCAAAGAGTGATCCTATCGTCTTGTCGATCGCCACGGTGACGACGGCTCCGTGAATGAAACTATCAACTAGCTGGAGATATTCGGGAAGTGCGCGACTCCTCGGGCCGTATTTGAGATCTTTATACTTGAATTCACTGTAGCGATCGAGGATCTTGTGCTTGCGCCTCAGCTCTTGCATGTGCGTCTGAAAAGGACCGTTCTTATTCAGTGCAACGAACAAAAAAGAATAAGTGCTGTAGTGTGCATCGCTATGCTCGCCGCCATAATCGGACATTACGGCGATCTTGCTGTCGTCCGAAAAGTCCGGGAGTTCAGCGATTGACTCCAGCACTCCGCCTAATATGTGGCAAAAATAATGATGGTCTGGACTAATACTTGGCAGCTTAAAAGGACCTTGTTTGCGAATCTTCTGCCGTGACGCTTCGGCCGAGATTGGCATTGCCAGACCGAGCTCAAAAGTCCGGTCAATTATCACCGCGAGAGTTTTTTTCTTGAATGGGGGTTTCATTGCTCTTGTCTGAACATTCGCCGGGTTACGTAAAAACAGCTATGCTTCGTTACCCAAAAATTTTCCAGATAGCGCATCTTCGACGAAGCGCAAACCGATGACCTTTTGCTCCTCCGCCGAACCGCTTACCAGACCGGGGTACCTGATTTCCATATCGGCAGCGCACATGTCTTGAAGGTCGGGCTCCGTCGCCAGAATCCACACGTTATAGGCCTGTACGATCATCGGCGTTTGATCGCCAAACAAGCACGCACAATCGTAGGCGGCCACAAACAACATCAGCTTGTTGTCCCGGTCGCCTAACTCGATCAAGGCATTAAGATTTCCGTCCGCATCAGCATGCTTCAGGAAATTGCGGGCGCTATTTAAAATGTCAAAGATCTGCTTCTGTGTGCTGTCTGGATAGGTGGCTGCGATCTGGTCATAAAAGCGTTTGATGCCGGCCATTTGGCAGTGCTTCTCGTAGATCTCGCGCGCAGCGCAGGCCAGCGTATGGATCGCGACCATGTCCCCACCATTGAGATACATTCGGATGGCGACAGTGAGCTGCCGATTTGCGGCATCGGCCTTCGATATGGTTTGCTTTTGCGGATTCATCTCACAAAGTCCATCGTTAGGCCGGAGGATGGCCAGTTGCGGTTACCATCAGTCGGATGGGGTTGTCGGCACGGCGCTTTTCGACCGGGATTTCGGCCAGCACAATCATCGGCGCCATCCGGAATTTCTCGAACAGGTTGATCAATATCTGCTCGCCCAGCGTGATGATCGACTCAATGACGCGATCGAAGTCGTCTAGCATGGGGCGCTGTGTCTCGCCGGTAAGGGACCAACCTGGCGCGATCAGAGCCGGCTTCCCATCGATCAATCCGATATCAAAATTGACGTAGATCATCGGCGCTCCTGGCTCGGACCGTGGGTGGTCCACCGCGTTGCGCATCTGGACTATCCTTTTTACAAATGGCACAGCACCCTCGACCGAGGTGGTGAAGGTGTCGGCTGCGCTAAACTTCTCTTTCGCCCATGCAGCGTACTGATGGTACTTGTGGCCGAACCCTTTTCCATAAAACGGATCGGTCATGTCGCCGGTGGCAGCGATGGCCAACTTGGCAGACTGCAAGAACGTATCGCCTTTGGATTGGAGATCTCCTACGCCAGGCAGCGTATAAGCCCCCTTGGCACGCGGATCGCCAGCCTGCGGTATCACGTAGTTCACCTGCTCTTCTTCAATTTCGGCCGCCAGGCTATCGCGGCATTCAACGCACTTCAACAGGTGGCGTTGAACGTCAAAGAGTTTTTCAAGCAGCGCGGTTCGCTGCTCCTCCGTGCAGTTGAACATATCGACGATCGGCTTGGCCTGCAAAACAGTCCGGGCTACCGCCGGGGTGCTGGTACCGTAGTTGGAGAGTTTTTGGAACTTGAACATCGATACCCCTTTGCCTGTTGAAGTCTTATTGCTCAGCGTCGTCAATCTGCCGTGGCGGCGCCGGCCGGTAGCGCGCAAAGCGGTCGGTGCTGTCAATGTAACGCATCGCGCTTTGAATGCTTTTCCAGCCCACGTACTCCATCATGGATTTGGTATCCCAGCCGTCGGCTGCGGCCCAATTTGCAAAACCACGACGCAGGGAGTGTCCGCTGTACTCGTCGGCGTCGTCGACGCCGGCTTTACTAAAAATGGAGCGAAGCAAGGGTATCAGGCTGTTGGGATGCAGACCATCATCGCCGACATGACCCCAGCGGTCAATCCTGCGAAACGCGGGGCCGCTCTCGATGTGTGCCAGCGAGACCCAGTCCAGATAGGCCGACACCGGGCAGAGACGTGCCAATGCCGGCGCCTGGAATGTGACGCCCTTGTGCTGTCGATCCCCCTTTGTGCGGGGGAAGAAGCAGCTCATGCCTTCGCCGACGGCAACTTGCACGTGCTCGGCCTGCAGGCTGGTGAGCTCATCACCACGAAATCCACGCCAAAAGCCCAGTAACACCAGCGCGCGATCGCGCGTGTACCTCAATTGCTCGCCGCGCTGGCCAGCTTCGCGTGCCGTGTTGATGGCATCGGCAAGCCAGTGGTCGACCTGATCGAGCTGTTCGATCTGGAGCGGCCTGGCTTGTTTTTCCTGTGCAGGGTGCTCTGCTCGGATGCCGCGCAATACCTTGCGCACCAGAGGAGCCTTGGTGGGGTCGGGAAAGCCCTGCTCGATGTGCCACTGCGCAAGGGCCGCCAGGCGCTGCGTCAACGTGCTGGTCGCTAGCGTGCCGGCATAGCGGGCCAGATACCTGGCGATCGAATCGCTACTGGCGGGCAAAAAGCCGCCCCACTCCACTTCAAAGTGGCGCACGGCAGCCTCATAGCTGCGCCGGGTGTTTTTCCGGGTAGCGGCATCGAGATAAAACTCGACGTCAGGGGCCTGATTTATCGTCATGGGCGTTGTCTGGGCGATTTACCCATTTCGTACTGGATTGGGCCGATTTTACGCCCAAACTTGGCATCATGCGGGATAAGATTAGCTTATCTAATCTGAAGTTTTTTGATTGGCTGAAGGTAATAGTAGGCTAAAATAGTATGTAATTATGTAGTACATAGTATAGTACGATATTTCATTCACGGAGGCAGCATGGCTCGCTCAGGCTTGTACAAATCGGAAGTCCAGAACGCGCGCGCTGCCTTGCTCGCCAAGGGCCAACACCCATCCATTGACGCAGTACGTATCGAACTGGGTAATACAGGCTCAAAAACCACCATTCACAAGTACTTGCGCGAGCTGGAAGCGGAAGATGGCATTGGGGAACAAAAACGCACTTCGCTCAGCGAGGCCTTGACTGATTTGGTTGAGCGGCTTGCTGCCCGGATTCAGGAGGAAGCGGACGAACGGTACGCTGCGCGGACCAACGTCATTGAAGCCAAGGCGGTGGAACAACAGGCCGCTATGCAGTCCATCGAAGCCGAGAACGCCCGCTTGCACAAACACATTGCCGCTATCGAAACGGCAAGCCGGCAATACGAGGCTGCTCTGGTCAGCGCACAGGAAGCGTTGTCGCGAGAAACTACCGCCCGCCAGCTGGCAGAACAGGAAGCCAATAGCCTGTCCCAGAGACTGGCGGAAAACGAAGCCCATCGCCGGTCGCTGGAGGAAAAACATCAGCATGCGCGCGACGCTTTGGAGCACTATCGCCTCGCGGCAAAAGAGCAACGGGAGGCTGAATCGCGCCGGCATGAACTCCAGGTTCAGCAACTGCAGGCGGAGCTGCGTCAGGCGAACCAGACTCTGGTTGGAAAAAATGACGAAATCACGATTTTGAACCGCGATGGTGCCAGGTTTATGGCGGAACTCACTCACACACGCCAGGCGGTACGAACTGCCGAAGAGAACGCAAAGCGGCAGCTCGATGAGATCGAACGCCTCCATGCTATCCAATCTGCTTACGGACAGCTGAGCGACCAGATGGTCGAGCATCAGTCACGTGTTGCCGAGCTTCAGGGGCAGCTTACATCCAGCCTTGGCGAGCAGGACAAGCAGTCGTCTCAGTTGCGCAATCTTGAGCTTGCGCTTGCCCAGGCGCGCACTCAGGTCGATATGCAAGAAAAAATGAATGCCCAATTGCAGGAACTTCTTGCAACCGGGTATAGGCCAACTGCCTAGGGTTTACTAGCGCGTTGTCTGCCAATGATAGTCTTCCGTCGCGGAGTCGCCGCCGGTTCGTGCAAAAGCGAGCGAAACCGGTCATCCGAGCAGGAGGGTGTGCCGGGATAAGGGTGGAAATGACACATAAGCGATACAGTAATAAAGAGTGAAATCGTTATGCTTTTATTGCTCATTGAATGAGACGAGCTTCGAGCTGTCAAAATACGGAAAGCGCTCTACCAGATGGATGCTGGCCCACCGGCCCCGCTGAAGTCCGATGTTCCTGAACTGGCTAGTTTTACAAAGGCGGCAACATCAACAATGCCCGCGAGTCCACGCTTGGTTTTTGGGTCAAACTGCAAAATGCGCCAGAAACCATGCTCTGCCCCAAAATCAATGAACACTGGCTTGATGGTGTGCCAACGTAAAAAAAGCGTGCTTTTACCAAACCACTCGAACTGCGCTGTGCCGTCTTGCCCTATCTTTTCACGCATGTTCGAGAAATTAAATCGGTCTGCGTCGTTCTTGCAGCCGTCTACAACCCAGACCATTTTCTGATGGAAATGCTCTCGGGCCTTGACCTCGTTGAGCGTAATGGTCGACCGCTGGAATTCGAGAACGAGGCCGAAGGCAGTTTTTACATCTGCGATGTGCAGTTCTCCTGATACGGCATCGCGCGCGGGCATTTCCTGCCACTCAGTCGGAAAGCGATTTTTCTAGGCGCGATGCCATTGCGTTTCCGATTCCCACCAAGGGTCGCAATGAATTCGTGATACATGGGCCCAATGCCAGGTGATGTATTTTCCGCATTTGGATACAACCTCGGCGCCGCAACCCGGGCAAGTAGCCCTCAGTTTCGGAGCCGCCTCGACTCGTTGGCCCGCCAAAAGAGCAAATTGCATGTTCTTCCTTTGTGTCGGGATAAAATTTCACTCTAAGTCATCGGCTGTTACCAGCCCAAAATCCAGTAGTAATCTTCCCCAAACAAAACTCATCATCATCACGAGATCCGGACCGGATATGCTGTTGTTCCGTGTGCGGACGATAATTTCCTGGACCGCGGCGGGTTCATTTCCGATCGCTGCAGGGTCTACCTGGAAATCGATCTCCGTTATCACCTCAGGACCGCCATTCGCGTTCATGACAAAATGCTTCGCGGCAGTCGCTATTTGAAAACTCATGCTCATCCACGGGCTTTTCGTCGTGAGAAACGAACCGAAATCCTTCACTCCCCTGATCTCGCGGCCTGCAAAACGATGCAGATCATCTAGGCGCCCGGCAGCGCTTAGCGCAACGTACACCCAATCTTTCATCTGCCACGCTGTGGTGATCGCGTTCATTACGGCATAAGCGCGCTCAGTGAGGTCATCTGGAGGCGCCTGGCGAAGTGATATCGCCTCAAACCTGAGTTTTCGGTACAGGTCGCACGGAGTTTGCAGGGAGAATGTACGACCGTTACTAGCTTCAGGCGGCATGATTAACCCCGGTGCTTGGCTGCACAAAAATGATTATCCCGACTTAAAAACGATTACAAATGTCTTCAAAGGCTTAAAAACGATTATAACGATATCCGTTTCGCAATAAAGCGCAGTATCCCACCTGGCTCAGCTTTTAGAATCTGCCGCACTTGCAGTGGTCGCTATCTTATCCAGATAAGCACGCAGTTGCTCCCCAATCTGTTCGTGAGCCGTTGCTTTTGCGTTTGCCTGCGCCAGTTGTATCTCAAGCTCGCGGGTACGTGCATGCGCAGGCTCGATCAGCGCGTTTGCGGCTTTCAGCTGCTCAGCGAGTAGTTCGACCTCGGCAATCTTGCTCGCAAGTTGCCGTTCAATGTCTCCAGCACTTTGCTGCATCGCTTGCAGCTGCTCGATCTTCTGTTCCAACTTGCGGCTATTTGTCAGCTGCTCGTAGAGTGATTGCTTAGTATGGGCCAACTCGGCAATCCGGTCAATTTCCTGCAAGCTGGTGCCAGCCACTTTAACCCCGACCGGGCTCTTGATGCCGGTCGCCAGCATGTCGATGCGGTTGCGGATGGGCGGCACCCAGATGTTGGACAAGCCTGGCACCTTGACACGCTGATCCAGTTCTTCAATCAGCTTGTCGGTGGTCATGCCAGCGCGCCACTGGCTGCGTGGCTTGAACTGGATCGTAGTCTCGAACATTTCCAGCGGCGCCGGATCGGTCGCGCTTTCAGCACGTCCGGCCTTGCCGAACACGGTTTGCACTTCAGGCACAGTCTTGATCAGCCGGTCGGTCTGCTGTAACAGTTCAGCGACTTTGCCCGCCGAGATGCCAGGCAACGCGGATGGCATATAGGGGTCGTCTCAGAAAACGGAAAATAAAGCACGCTAAGCCGGTGGCAGCGGTCGCAATGGCCTAAACTTCCCCGCACCGACCTTGGCGCTGCTGCGCCATAGGTAATCGCCGGTCAGGTTGATGTGCTCCCACCCCAGCGGCGACAGATATTGCAACAATGTGTCGTCCAGCGCCGTGCCGTTGCCACGCAAAGCACTGGTGGCACGCTCCAGATATACCGTGTTCCACAACACGATGGCCGCCGTCACCAGATTGAGGCCGCTGGCCCGGTAGCGCTGCTGCTCAAAACTGCGGTCGCGGATTTCACCCAATCGGTAGAAGAAGACCGCCCTGGCCAGCGCGTTGCGCGCCTCGCCCTTATTCAGCCCCGCATGGACGCGGCGGCGCAGCTCCACGCTTTGCAGCCAATCCAAAATGAACAGCGTGCGCTCGATGCGCCCCAGCTCGCGCAACGCCACGGCCAAGCCGTTCTGGCGCGGGTAGCTGCCGAGTTTGCGCAGCATCAGCGAAGCCGTTACCGTGCCTTGCTTGATGGAGGTGGCCAGCCGCAGAATTTCATCCCAATGGGCGCGTATTTGCTTGATGTTCAGCCTGTCGCTGCTAATCATCGGCTTGAGCGCGTCATAGGCGGCATCGCCCTTGGGGATGAATAGCTTGGTTTCGCCCAAGTCACGGATACGCGGCGCGAAGCGAAATCCCAGCAAATGCATCAAGCCAAACACGTGATCGGTGAAGCCTGCCGTGTCGGTGTAGTGTTCCTCGATGCGCAAGTCCGACTCGTGGTACAGCAGGCCATCAAGCACGTAAGTTGAATCACGAATGCCCACGTTGACCACCTTGGCACTGAAGGGCGCGTACTGGTCGGAGATATGGGTGTAGAAAGTCCGTCCTGGACTGCTTCCATACTTCGGGTTGATATGACCAGTGCTTTCTGCTTTGCTGCCGGTTCTGAAGTTCTGGCCGTCCGACGATGACGTGGTGCCGTCACCCCAGTTGCCGGCGAAGGGTTGCCGAAACTGCGCATTCACCAGCTCGGCCAGCGCCGTCGAATAGGTTTCATCGCGGATGTGCCAGGCTTGCAGCCAAGACAGCTTGGCGTAGGTGGTGCCAGGGCAGGACTCGGCCATTTTGGTCAGACCCAGGTTGATCGCGTCGGCCAGGATCGTCGTCAACAGCAAGGTTTTGTCCTTGGCCGTGTCGCTGGTCTTCAGGTGTGTGAAGTGGCGGGTGAAGCCCGTCCATTCATCGACCTCCATCAGCAACTCGGTGATTTTGAGGTGCGGCAGCAGCATAGCTGTCTGGTCGATCATGGCTTGCGCGGCGTCTGGTACTGCCGCGTCCAGCGGCGTGATCTTCAGGCCTGACGCGGTGGTGATGATGGCATCCGGTAAGTCGTTGGCCGCAGCCATGCGGTTGACTGTGGCGAGTTGCGCCTCCAACAATTCCAACCGGTCATGCAGGTATTGGTCGCAGTCGGTGGCCACTGCCAGCGGCAATTCGCTGGCCAGCTTCAAAGTGGCGAACTTCTCGACCGGCACCAGGTATTCGTCGAAGTCCTTGAACTGGCGAGAACCCTGCACCCAGACATCACCGGAGCGCAGCGCGTTCTTCAGCTCCGACAGGGCGCATAACTCGTAGTAACGCCGGTCGATGCCGTCGTCGGTCAGAACCAGCTTTGCCCAGCGCGGCTTGATGAATGCGGTTGGCGCATCGGCGGGCACCTTGCGCGCGCTGTCGCTGTTCATGCCGCGCAGCATGTCGATGGCATCGAGCACACCCTTGGCGGCGGGCGCAGCCCGCAATTTGAGCACGCCCAGGAACTGCGGCGCGTAGCGGCGTAGCGTGGCATAGCTTTCACCGATGTGGTGCAGGAAATCAAAGTCGGCAGGCCGCGCCAATGTTTGCGCTTCGGTGACGCTGGCGGCGAAGGTGTCCCAGGGCATAACGGCCTCGATGGCGGCGAACGGATCGCTGCCGCTTTGCTTGGCCTCAATCAACGCTTGACCGATGCGCCCATACATCCGCACCTTGTCGTTGATCGCCTTGCCGGAAGCCTGGAACTGCTGCTGATGCTTGTTCTTGGCCGCGTTGAACAGCTTGCCGATGATGCGATCGTGAAGGTCGATGATTTCATCGGTGACGGTGGCCATGCCTTCGATGGCCAGCGCTACCAGCGTGGCATAGCGTCGTTGCACCTCGAACTTTGCCAGATCAGCAGGCGTCATCTGGCCACCTTCACGAGCGATTTTGAGCAGGCGGTTCTGGTGAACCTGCCGCTCGATGCCTGCGGGCAGATCAAGTGCTTGCCAGGATTTCAGGCGCTCAATATGTTCGAGCATGTGGCGAGAGTTCGGTTTGGCAGGCGACTGGCGCAGCCATGCCAGCCACGTCACTTTACTGCCGTCCTTGCGCTTGAGAAGTTCGTCCAGGCGCTGACGGTGGGGTGATAACAAAGAATCGGTCAGCGCCGCGTAAATGCGTCGGTTGGCACGGGTGATGGCCTCGGCGCTTGCGCGCTCGATGGCATTCATGGCGGGCAGGATAATGCTCTGCCGCCGCAGATTCTCGACAAGTGCGCTCGCCAGCACGATGCCTTTGTCGGTCTGCAAGGCCAGCTCGGTCAATGTATGCACGGCTTGCCGATAGTGGCTCATGGTGAAGGGCTTGAACCCAAAAACCGTTTGCAGCTCGACCAAGTGCTCCCGCCGTGTCTGTTCGCGCTGGCCGTACTCGCTCCAACTTTCCACTGGCATCTTGAGTTGCGCGGCCACCATGCGCAACAGGGGCGGAAACGGAGGCTCATCGACGCCCAAAAAGGTGCCAGGGAATCGCAAGTAGCAAAGCTGCACAGCGAAGCCCAATCGATTCGCGGCGCCGCGACGCTGACGGATCACCGACAGGTCGGTTTCGTTGAACGTGTAGTGCCGTATCAGTTCGTCTTTGGCATCTGGCAGTGCCAGCAGGCTTTCGCGCTCGGTGGCGGACAGGATTGAGCGGCGTGGCATGGTCAGTCTTCCCGCAGGTACTGGTACAAGGTTTCGCGGCTGATGCCGAAGTCACGGGCCACCAAGGTTTTTTGGTCGCCTGCCGCAACTCGCCGTTTCAACTCGGCAATTTGTTCGCTGTTCAGCGATTTCTTTCGTCCCCGGTAGGCACCGCGCTGCTTGGCCAGCACGATTCCCTCGCGCTGACGTTCGCGGATCAGGGCGCGCTCGAACTCAGCAAAGGCTCCCATGACCGACAGCATCAGATTGGCCATCGGTGAGTCCTCGCCGGTGAACTTCAGCCCTTCTTTGACGAACTCCATGCGCACGCCCCGTTGTGTCAGCCCTTGGACGATGCGGCGCAGGTCATCAAGGTTGCGTGCCAGCCTGTCCATGCTATGCACCACCACGGTGTCGCCCTCGCGGACGAAGGCCAGCAGCCTTTCCAGCTCGGGACGCTGGGTGTCCTTGCCAGAAGCCTTGTCGGTGAACACCCGCGCCACCTGAACACCCTCCAATTGCCGTTCCGGGTTCTGGTCGAAGCTGCTGACGCGGACATAGCCGATGCGTTGACCTTGCAAGATGCCTCCAAAGGCAAAAGTGTCAGGATGAAATCTATTACCTTTTACGGAATATGTCAATCAATAGGAAATTTAACTCTATTCTGACATCGTTTGTCATTTTCAAAAGACGACTGCACGAAGTGTCAGGAGCCGATAGCACTATGTCCGTAAGCGCAAAAGCAGCTCGGCTCAGTACGAGCTAAGTCTGCCTGCGTAACTTCTCCACCGTGCAAATCCCTGCACTCTTCTGGAGAAGCATCATGTACCGCTACACCAAACTTTCCCTGCTGGCCATCGCCATTGCTACGACTGGCGCTGTTGCCTACGCCGCCAAGGGTGGCATGGAAAACGACGCCTTGGCGATCACCAAGGCCAAGATTCCGCTTAACCAGGCCGTCACCGTTGCCGAGCAGCACGCCAATGGCAAGGCATCGCGCGCCGAGTACGAAAACTCGAAGCAAGGCTGGGTCTATGACGTGGAAGTTGTCAGCGGGGCCAAGGTCTTCGATGTCCGGGTCGATGCCGACAAGGGCACCGTCATCTCGTCTGCCGAGGACAAGGCGGATCACGATGACGACCACGACAAGCAAGACTGACCGCCTGCCAGTGTGGCCGGATTGCGCATGACGCCGTGATCCGGCCCGGAGACTTCATGGAACACCTCAACCAAACATTTTTCCTGTGGCTCAACGCACCTGAACACCCGAACGCTCTGGTGGTGACGCTGGCCACCTTCTTTGCGGAATGGCTCATCTGGGCCGTCCCGATTCTGATCGGCATCGGCTGGCTGCGCGGCAATGTGAACACCCGCAAAGCGCTGCTGGTCGCTACCGCATCCGGCCTGCTTGGGCTGCTGACCAACCAGATCATCGGCCTGGCTTGGTCGCATCCCCGGCCTTTCATGATCGGGCTGGGTCATACGCTCATTCCCCATGTTGCCGACTCGTCATTTCCCAGCGATCACCTGACGCTGTGGTGGTCGGTTGCCTTCAGCCTTCTGCTACAGCGAGGACCGCGAAGTGTGGGCGTCACTTTGGCACTGCTTGGCCTCCCCATCGCCTGGTCGCGCATCTACCTGGGGGTTCACTTCCCGCTCGACATGCTTGGTGCCATTGCGGTCGCAGCGTTCAGTGCCGTGCTGACGTTGCACGAAGCACGCTGGTATCTGGGGCCAATCTACCGACTGGCGACCCGTATCCATTTCTTGTTGTTCGGCAAGCTGATCGCGCAGGGATGGGTGCGCGAGTGAGCCTATGGATGGGCTAAGTCTGCCTGGTCAGACTAGCGGCAATCCCTTTCACATCGGCAGGAAAACACCATGAACAATTTGCCCACGGTCAGAGCAAGCGACTGGCTCAACAAAGTCCCGGAAGTCACGCTGTCGTTCTGGATCATCAAGATCATGTCCACGACGGTGGGCGAGACAGGGGCCGACTTCCTGGCGGTCAACGCGGGCTTTGGCCAGGGCTTGACGCGCACCGTCATGGGTGCGCTGCTGGCAGTTGCCCTGTTCACTCAACTGCGTACCCGCCGCTACACACCCTGGATTTACTGGCTAACGGTCGTGTTGGTCAGCGTGGTCGGTACCCAGATCACCGACCTGTTGACCGACGGTCTGGGCGTCAGCCTCTATGTCAGTACCTCGGTATTCGCCGTGGCGCTCGCCGCGATCTTCTTTGTCTGGTATCGAGTCGAACGCACTCTGTCCATCCACGACATCGTGACGCGCCGCCGGGAGCTGTTCTATTGGTCCGCCATCCTCTGCACGTTTGCGTTGGGCACCGCTGCCGGTGATCTGGCGACCGAGGCGCTGGGTCTGGGCTTTACCTGGGGTGCTGTCGCCTTTGGCGCGCTGATCGGCATCACCTATGCCGCCTGGCGCATGGGCGGCAACGCCGTGCTGACCTTCTGGATCGGCTACATCCTGACTCGTCCCTTCGGCGCTGCGCTCGGCGACCTGCTGACGCAAGCCAAGACTTATGGTGGCCTCGGAATGGGGGCCATGTGGACCAGCACCCTGTTCCTATCAGTCATCGTCATGCTGGTGGCCGTTGCGCAGTTCGGCATGAACGCAGGCCGCTCCGCCCAAGCTGCCGAGTAACCCTCTTCCCAATTTCCAAGGAGAAATCATGCCCAATCGGCACTCTATCGCCCGCCTTGTCGCCGCCACGTCGGCGGCGGCGCTCGTGGCCCTGGCCACCGGCTGCTCCAAGCCTGCTGACCAAGGTGGCACGAGCACCGCGCCTGCACCGTCTGCCAACGCCAGCACGGTATCGCCGGGCAAAGCCGCTTCCAAGCTGGGCGACCTGACCGCATTTCGCAGCATTGCCACCGACGTTGCCGCCATCGTAGACAAGGGTGATCTGCCCGCCGCCAAGACCCGCATCAAGGATTTGGAGGTGGCCTGGGATTCGGCCGAGGCCGGACTGAAACCGCGCGCTGCCGACGACTGGCATGTGCTCGATAAGGCCATTGACAAGGCGTTGTCTGCGTTACGTGCCGATGCACCGAACCAGGTCGATTGCAAGGCCGCGATGGGTGCCCTGCTGAAAACCTTCGACACGCTCGAAGGCAAAGCCTGATCCGTGAGCGTGCTCCATGAAAACATCCGCTGAATACGCTCTGGCCAAGGTGCCCGAAGTCACGCTGGGCTTTTGGCTCATCAAGATTGCAGCCACCACGCTTGGCGAGACCGGCGGCGATGCCGTCTCGATGTCCATGAACCTGGGCTATCTGGTCGGCACCGGCATCTTCGCCGTGATCTTCCTGGCTGCCGTCGTCGCGCAGGTCAAGGCCAAGGGCTTCCACCCCTTCCTGTACTGGACCACCATCATCGCCACCACCACGGTCGGCACGACGTTGGCCGACTTTGCGGATCGTTCGCTCGGAATCGGGTACGCTGGCGGTTCGAGCTTGTTGCTGGCCTTGTTGCTCGGCTCGCTCTTCGTCTGGCATCGCACCCTCGGCTCCGTGTCGGTGAGCACCGTCAGCTCACCCAAGGCGGAAGCGTTCTACTGGCTGACGATCATGTTCTCGCAGACGCTGGGCACAGCGTTGGGTGACTGGATGGCGGATACGGCGGGCCTGGGCTACACCGGCGCGGCCGTCGTGTTCAGTGGGTTGCTTGCCCTGGTTGTGGCAGCCTACTACTGGACGGGCGTGTCCCGAACGTTGCTGTTCTGGGCGGCGTTCATCCTGACCCGCCCGCTGGGTGCCGTGGTCGGGGACTTTCTGGACAAGCCGCTGAGCGCGGGCGGTCTGGCGCTGAGTCGCTATTCGGCGTCTGCCGCGCTGCTGGCCTTCATGCTGACCGCGATCCTGCTGTTCAGGCAGAGGGCAGCCCGGACCGCGCATTGAACAACGATTGAAAGGAGAGGGAATGCGGGTATTGCTGGTCGAAGACGACCCCATGATCGGTGAGGCGATCCAGGGCGCATTGAAGGATGCGTCTTACGCCACCGATTGGGTGAAGGACGGGCAGACCGCCCTCACGACACTGGGTTGCCAGCACTATGACCTAGTTCTGCTCGATCTGGGCTTGCCCGGCAAGGATGGACTGGAGGTGCTGGCCAGCATCCGCGCCAAGGACAACCCGGTTCCTCTGCTCATTATCACGGCGCGTGATGGACTGAATGACCGCCTGCGTGGCTTGGACGGCGGAGCCGACGATTACGTTTCAAAGCCCTTTCAGATGGCAGAGCTGTTGGCCCGGATGCGCGCCGTTCTGCGGCGCAAAGGCGGCACGGCTACGCCAGTGCTCACCAATGGCGTGGTGTCGCTCGATCCGGCCACAAAAGAAGCCAGCGTTAACGGTGGCTCCCCGGTGCAACTGTCCAACCGGGAGTTCTCGCTGCTGCAAGCCTTGCTGGTTCGGCCGGGAGCCATCCTCTCGCGCAGCGAGCTGGAAGACCGCATCTACGGCTGGGGGGAAGAGGTCGAAAGCAACGCCGTCGAATTTCTGATCCATGCACTGCGGCGCAAGCTGGGCAGCGAGGTCATCAAGAACGTCAGGGGGGTCGGATGGATGGTCTCAAAAGACGCCTGAACGAGTCGGTTCAGCTCAAGCTGTCCTTCACCCTGTCGCTAGCCATCCTCGTGGTTGCCATCGTGGCGGGCATCTTCTCGTTCCTGTCGGCCTTCGACGAAGCCCATGAGCTACAGGACGACGTTCTACGCCAGGTGGCACAACTCATGGATCGGCAGCGCCTGTCACCGGCCCCGCCGACGACCGATGTTCGCCCCAAAGATGTCGATGAAGAATCACGCGTGATCGTCCAGTACTTGGGCGAAGCCAATCCATCTGAGGCAAGCGTGGATGCAGGCGGCACGCTTCCCTTGCCTACGACACTGGCTGATGGGTTGCACACGCTGGAGATCGGTGGCGAGTCGTTCCGCGTGCTGGTCAAAACCACGGCTGCCGGTGAACGCATCGCGGTGGCGCAGGAAGCGGGCTTCCGCAATGAAATCGCCCGCGATGGCGCGCTACGCACCGTGATGCCTTTCCTGATTCTCGTGCCGGTATTGCTATTGATAGTCGCTGACCTGGTGCGCAAGATGTTCCGCCCCATTGCGGCACTTTCCAAGGAAATTGACCTGCGGGCCGAGCAGGAACTGCACCCCGTCGAAGACCGTCACCTTCCGGTCGAGGTGCGCCCGTTTGCCGTGGCCATCAACCGATTGCTCGCCCGCGTTGGCCAGTCAATGGACTCTCAGCGCCGCTTTGTGGCGGATGCCGCGCACGAACTGCGCTCGCCGTTGACCGCCCTTTCGCTGCAAGCGGAGCGGCTGGCAGATGCGGAAATGTCCGGGATGGCACGTGAACGACTGACGGTCTTGCGCCAAGGGATCGAGCGCGGCCGAAGCCTGCTGGATCAACTCCTGACCTTGGCCAAGGCGCAGTCGGCCACTGATACGCCGAAGTCGCCGGTTTCCGTCCAAGGCATCTACCGCCGCGTGCTGGAAGACCTCATGCCTCTGGCCGAGGCCAAGCACATCGACATCGGTGTCGAAGGCACGCAAGACGCCGAAGTGTGGGCGAGCGAACTGGACATGATTGCCCTGGTCAAAAATCTGGTCGATAACGCCATTCGCTATACACCAGAGGGTGGGCGGGTCGATCTTTCCGTGGGCATATCGGAAGGGAAAGCCGAGCTGCGTGTTCAGGATAGCGGGCCTGGCATTCCGTTGGCAGAACGGGATCGGGTTTTTGATCCCTTCTACCGCACGCTGGGCAGCGAGCAGATTGGTTCGGGCCTAGGGTTATCCATCGTCCAAACGATTGCCCATCGCATCGGCGCTGAAATACGCCTCGATTTCGTGGACGAAACTCAGCAAACCGGCTTAAAGGTTTCCGTTATCGTTCCCACGAAGCAATGACTTGAGAAAAGAAGAGTGTAGCGAATTGGTTACTTCAACTGGTTGGTTCTATTGGGCGCTGCTGTCGGCTGTGTTTGCGGCGCTGACTGCCATTTTTGCCAAGGTGGGCATTCAGGGAGTTGATTCCGATCTGGCTACCTTGATCCGAACGGCCATCATCATCGTCGTCCTGTCGGCGTTTGTCGCCTACACGGGAAAATGGGCCAACCCCTTGATGTTGTCACCCAAGACATGGCTTTTCCTCGGGCTGTCAGGCTTGGCGACCGGAGCGTCATGGGTATGTTACTTCCGTGCACTCAAGATAGGCGATGCCTCAAAGGTCGCGCCGGTCGATAAATTCAGTCTTGCCTTGGTGGCGGTGTTTGCGTTCACATTTCTGGGTGAACGTCCGTCACTCAGAGAATGGTCTGGAATTACGATGGTTGCTGGTGGCGTTTTGTTACTGGCGTTCAAGCGATAACGGGCAGGTTATCCTGACTCAACCAGTCGCCGCATTTTCCTCTACTGTAACTGCTGTCTTGTCATCAAACTCGACTGAGTAACCTCTCGCCATCGGGGCGCAATTCTCCCTTGGGGGAAATATGTCGATACAGGGTCTGCCGCGTGATGCCGAGTTCCTGGCACAGATCGCCGACCTTGGTTTCTGGCTGCCCCATTGCCGCCATTGCCAGGCGCAGCTTGGCTGCCGTCATTTTGAACGGCCGACCGCCTTTCCTGCCACGTGCCCGCGCAGACGCAAGCCCTGCTACGGTGCGCTCGGCGATCAGCTCACGCTCGAACTCGGCGAGAGCAGCGAAGATGCCAAAGACCAGCTTGCCGGCGGCGGTCGTGGTGTCGATGGCCGCACCGTGTCCGGTCAGCACCTTGAGGCCGATGCCACGCCCGGTCAGATCGTGGACGGTGTTGATCAGGTGCCGCAGATCGCGCCCTAGTCGGTCCAGTTTCCACACCACCAGCGTATCCCCTTCGCGCAGCGCCTTCAGGCAGCTTGCCAGGCCAGGGCGATCCTCGCGTTTGCCGGAGGCCTGATCTTCATAGAGATGCGCTGGATCGACACCGGCAGCAATCAACGCATCGCGCTGCAAGTCGGTGGCCTGAGAGCCATCCGCCTTCGATACTCGCATGTAGCCAATCAGCATCTCGCACCTGTCACATATACGTTCGATTATGTGACAGTGTGCGCCGGAAAGTTCTGGCCGTCAAAATTTGTCACTTAACCCGTAATTCTGTCTAAGACATGCAAAGGGTCCTTCAGGCTCGTAATGTGACAGAAATTCAGGGGGGATGCCTTCCTTCGCGAAGGTGGTGCGCAACCGTTCCAGGGAAGCGGGGTCGCGCCGACCAAAGGAAGCCAACGCGAACAGCGAGCGGGCTGTCTCGGGGTCGTGCCGCGCTTCAATGATCGCCTCATCAATGGCCTGGACCGCCCGTTGCCAGTGATCGACGGGTTCGGGCTTCGGCGCTCTCGCTGGCAGTCCACTGGTGAACCCGGTTTGGGGCTCGGACCAGAATAGCTTTGCCTGCTCGCCCGGCGGGCTTATATCCCTCACTTCAATCAAGTGGATCGCCGTTGCCGCCGCCTCCAGCATCTGCAACCGTACTGCCGGGTTCAGGGTTTCATACGGTCGCCACAGACTTTGCCCTGCACGCAGCGGATGCCCGCAGCCTTCCCAGACTTGGCGGAGATACCCCGCGTAGGTGCCGCACGCCGAAAGCGGGGTGTTCAGCTCGTCGAGCAGCGTGCGTAGCAGCCGAAACCACAATCCGGCGTGGATGCGTCGGCGCGGCAACTCCACGTGGCCGGTCGTCAGTGCCTGCCAGGTACGCTGGTCCATCGCCGCAATCGCGTCGCTGGCAGTGCGCGGTTCGGCGTCGGCGTTCTCCCAGCCGAGAAACCGCCCTGGCACGCCCCAATAGGATTCCAGCCAGCAGCCATGCAGTGGGCAGCTCAGCATCAGGGGCAGCTTCCACGCGAGCAGTACGGCTTGGTTCTCCGGATCGTTCAGGCAGAGCGGACAGGCGCGGTGTATCGGTTGGGTGGGCAGCCAAGCACGCCAGCTCGTGATGGATCGCGTCTTACGGCGGAGTTTCGGCAGCAGTACCGAGAGCTGGAACGCATAGGTTTCCAATGCGGCTGGAATCTGATCATCAAGGCTGTCCAGTAGCCAAGGCACCCAGCCGGCGAAACTCATACAGCGCAGCCGGCCCAGCTCGATGCCGCTCCGCTGGGAGAGCATTGCCAGCAGCGCCAGTGGTGGCGCGGTGTCCAGGTCATCGACCTGACCGTGGCCAAGATCGTGCTCCAGCAGCTCGGACACTTCCATGTGATAGCAAAGGGCCACGCGGTTGAGCCACGAAGACAGGGCTTCGCCTTCCCTGGGTGCCGGATGCAGTGGCCAGCGTGGCGCTGGCTTCACATCAGTTCCCGCTCGAATTGCCGCCGCCGCTCGCTGGGGCCTGTGTAATCGGCCATGCTGAGCGTGCGGTGGTTGATCGCTTCCTCACCACTCTCCACGGCGGCCACAGCCGCCGCCATCAACAGGTGCGCCAGCTCGCCAATAGTGCCCTCGCTGCGCGTGAGCAGGTAGCGAGCCATGTCCAGCGTGGCAATCGACGAAGGTCGCCGCAGCGGGAGCGAAGCCGCGAAGCTGGCCAGCAGTGAACAGCAATCGTCGTTGGCCTCCCACACCGGCAGCATCATCGGCTCGAAGCGGTTTTCCAGTTGATCGTCCGAGCGGATGGCGAGATACGCTTCGCGCGTGCCGACGCCGACCAGCGGAATGCGCAGCTCATTGCCGAGAAAGCGCAGCAGGTTGAGGAATTCCCGGCGGTTGACGCTGTTGCCGGCCAGGACGTTGTGCAGCTCGTCGATCACCAGCAAACGCACACCGAGCTTGCGCAGCAGTGTCAGCGCCAGTTGCTCTATTTCCGGCAGCCGTGGGCGCGGTCGCAATGGTGCTCCCATCGCCGCGAGCAGCGCGACGTAGAAGCGGATCACCGACGGCTCGGACGGCATCTGCACGACCAATACCGGGATGTGCTCCTGGTCGGCGTCGGAGCTGGCCGGGTGGGCGCGGCGGAACTTCTCGACGATCATCGACTTGCCGTTGTTGGTTGGACCGACCAACAGCAGGTTGGGCATGCGTTGTTTGTTTGGCCACGTATACAGGGCTTCCAGCCGGTTCAGCGCCTCGACTGCTCGCGGATAGCCGATCCAGCGGTCGGCGCGAAGGCGATGGATGCGCTCGTCCGCCGGGAGACGGGCCAAGCCCTGGGCCGCCGGCAGCAGGTGGGACAGGTCGATGATGGGATATTCGTCCACGGCTACCACTCCTCAATCTGGTCGAACGGTTTGGCAGGTGGCTGGTTATCCGCCTGCGGGTCTGCCATGTCCGTGTCCGGTGGTGGCGTGGTTTTGACAGGTTGTGCCGTTGACTTGAGATGCTGGCGTCGATCCGCGTCGCGCCGCGCCTTGCGCGTGGCTTTCTGCGCAGTGGTCACGATTTCGCGCATCTGCCCGATCATGCGGAACAGCGCCGACTCATCCACCTGTTCGCGCCCTTGCTGCCGCAATTTCGCCAGCGCCTGCCGTTGTTCCCAGAGGGTGACAGCCGGGTGCGACAAGGTACGGTATGGAATTTCCAGATAGTGCTGCCCCTCCGGCTCCAGCACCCAAATGCGGCTGATGTCGCGTGGGTCGCGCCGGATCAGGAACGCAGGCAGGCGGTCGCGCCGAGCTATCCACGGCTTAAGCGCATCGGCGTAGTAGTGGATGTGGTCGATGACGAAGCCAGTGCGGGTCAGGGTGCGGCGGAGGATGGGCAGGAAATCGACCAGAAAAGCCGTGGTGCGAGTGATGACGGTTGGCACGCCGGTACGCGCGACAGCTTCGGCCCAGCGCGCGGCCGGCGGTTGGAGCAGGCCGTTGTGCACGGAACCGTGATAGGTGCCAACCGCCAGTGCGAGCCAACGTGCCAGCTCGCGCAGTGTCAGGGCGGCCATCTTCTCGGAGGCGTATTCCCCGCGCTGGTCAGGGTTGGAGAAGGTCGTCCCCGGCAATTCGTCGTGGATCATCTGCATCGCCGTGCCGATGATCCGTTCCACGATGCCGCCATAGTGCGGCTGCCCGAGAGGCCGATAGTCCAACCGGATGCCATGCTGCTCGCAGCCACGGCGCAGCGCCTCGCTCTTGAATTCGGCCGCGTTGTCCAGGTAGAGCAGCGCGGGCTTGCCGCTCATCGGCCAGTCCATTTCCACGTCCAACCTTTCCAACCAAGGGCGCTTGTCGCAACCGGCGTGTGCGAGGCACAGGCCGACCGAGACGGCAGATGGCGCTTCTAACGTGACCACCATGCCAACCACGCAGCGGGTGAACACGTCGATGGCGAGGGTCAGGTACGGACGGCCAATCGGTTGCCGGTCGCGCTCGTCCACCACGATCAGGTCGATGACTGTGTGGTCGATCTGCACCTGCTCCAGCGGTGCGGAGACTGGCGGCGGAACACCACCGGCACCTTGCAGGGTGCGGGACGCATCCTGGCCTTCCCGAAGGCGAGTGGTCTTGAGTGGATCAAGGCTGGCGATCCGCAACGCCACCGTGTTGCGCGCCGGCACCCGCAGCTTCTGAAGCTTGCACGTCCGCGCAACTTCGCGGTGGAAGGCCGCCAGGCTGCGCTTCTGCTTGGTCAGGAAGCGCTTTTGGAGCAACTCGCGGATGATTCGTTCGACCGACTCCGGCAAGCGGCCTTTACCTTTGCCACCGCTCGACTGCCCAAGAGCCAAGTCAGTGACCAGTCCCGAACCTTGCCGGGCACGGCGGATCAGGACGTAGACCTGCCGCCGGGACAGACCCAGTGCCTGGGCTGCCGCGTCGGCCGCTTCATGCCCGACCGTCTCCGACTGCGCCAACGGCCCAATGATCTCCGCGCGACGACGCGCACGCTCCCATGCCTGTTCTGGCAGGGTAGCCACGCCGTGCTCGGTAATCGGTGCGGTATCGGTCGCCATGCTCACCTCGCTTTGGTGCACACGAGTATTGAGCATAGACGAGTTTCGTGCAGAAGAGTCCTGATATTGAGCAATCAGGAGTCGTATGCACAACAGGCTTCATGCCTCGTTGAATGGTGCAGTCGTCTTCTGAAAATGACAGCATCTGACATCAAGTTAAGGTATGCCTCAATCTGACGGCTGCGAACCGCCAGGGACAGGCGCAATGTCAGATTCTGTCGCGGCCTTGGCGCGTGCCTGGAAGCGTTCATAGCAATCCAGCCCGCAGAAATGTTCGACGTATTCCGCGCCTTCCGGGGTGAAGGCGGCATCGAGCGGAATTTCTTTGCAGCATACGCAGCAGGTGGTGCAACTGGCAGTGTTCGGGGCGTTTGCGTTCATGGTGGTACTCCTCCAGATTGGTAGCGAAGCTCAAAGCTGCCCACTCTCGGCTGGCTGGGAAGCGGTCATGATCTTCCCTTGAAGGCCCGCAGCAGCCGCGTCACAGACAGGACAAACAAGCCGGTCAGCGTGAGGGCTGCAATACCCCAGTGCTCCCCGATGAACGCGCCGGCCGTCGTGCCGGCTAGCACAATGGCGAGAATCGGCAAATGGCAGGGACAGGTGAGCACGGCCAGCGCGCCCCACAAGTAGCCGGTGATCGGTTTGTGCGTCTCAGACGGCAAGTGCTCTGGGCTGTTCATGGCAGACTCTCCGCGTGCTGTGCCGGTTCGGTTGGCATGGCGGCCAGTTGCATTTCGAGGCTGGCCAGGGCCTCGCGCCGACGCTCGACGAGTTGCCGCAACACGGCAAGCTGCGCAGACGCACCGTCACCGTCCGCAGCATCCAGCGCCCGGCACAGCCGCGCCAGTGCGTCCAGGCCGATACCCGCTTCGAAGGCAGCCCGTACAAAGCGCAGCCGTTGCAACGCGGTGTCATCGAACAAGCCGTAGCCGCCCGTGGTGCACGCGACCGGCCGTAGCAATCCGCGCAGCAGGTAGTCGCGCACGATATGCACGCTCACCCCGGCATCAAGGGCCAGCCGGGACACTGTGTAGGCGCTCATTGAACACCTCCTTTTCCTCATCCGGCGCAGCACGAAAGCTGCTTCACGTCCTTGCTGAAGGTCTGCGCCGCGAGCTTCAGCCCTTCGACCATGGTCAGGTAGGGGAACAATTGGTCGGCCAGTTCCTGCACGGTCATACGGTTGCGAATGGCGAGCACCGCCGTCTGGATCAGTTCACCCGCTTCCGGGGCCACCGCTTGCACGCCGATGAGCCGTCCGCTACCTTCCTCGATGACCAGCTTGATAAAGCCGCGTGTGTCGAAGTTGGCAAGCGCACGCGGCACGTTGTCCAAGGTCAAGGTGCGACTGTCGGTCTCGATCCCGTCGTGATGTGCTTCCGCTTCGCTGTAGCCCACGGTGGCGACCTGCGGGTCGGTGAACACCACGGCCGGCATTGCGGTCAGGTCCAGGGCCGCATCGCCGCCAGTCATGTTGATCGCAGCACGGGTGCCGGCCGCTGCCGCCACATAGACGAACTGAGGCTGGTCGGTGCAGTCGCCAGCCGCATAAATGTGTGGCGTACTGGTGCGCATGCCCTTGTCGATGACGATGGCCCCCTGCGCATTGGCAGCGACTCCCGCCGCTTCCAATGCCAGGCTGCGCGTGTTCGGTGCCCTGCCAGTGGCGACCAGCAGCTGGTCGGCGCGTATTTCACCGTACCCGGTGGTCAGCACGAATTCGCCGTCCACATGCGCGACCTGGCTGGCTTGCGTGTGTTCCAATACCTTGATCCCTTCGGCACGGAACGCGGCTGTAACGGCCTCGCCGATGGCCGGGTCTTCGCGGAAGAACAGCGTGCTGCGTGCCAGGATCGTCACTTTGCTGCCCAGCCGGGCAAAGGCTTGCGCCAGTTCCAGCGCCACCACAGACGAGCCGATCACGGCCAGGCGCTCGGGAATGGTGTCGCTGACCAGGGCCTCGGTGGAAGTCCAGTAGGGTGACTCTTTCAGGCCCGGAATCGGCGGCACGGCCGGGCTGGCACCCGTGGCGACCAGGCAGCGGTCGAACGCCACCACACGCTCGCCGCCATCGTTTAAACGGACGGCAAGGCTCTGGTCGTCCTTGAAACGCGCTTCACCATGCAGCACGGTGATGGCCGGGTTGCTGTCCAGGATGCCTTCGTACTTGGCGTGGCGCAGCTCATCGACGCGCGCCTGCTGCTGGGCCAGTAGTTTGCTGCGATCAATCGCAGGCACAGTCGCCGCGATGCCACTGTCGAATGGGCTTTCACGGCGCAAATGGGCGATATGGGCAGCGCGGATCATGATCTTGGACGGCACGCAGCCGACATTGACGCAAGTACCGCCGATGGTGCCGCGCTCGATCAGCGTGACGTTCGCACCTTGCTCGACGGCCTTCAGCGCCGCCGCCATCGCGGCTCCGCCGCTGCCAATAACGGCGACGTGCAGTCCGTCCCCATCACCACCAGCCTTGTCGCCACCGCATCCCAGCGCCTTGCCAAGCAGTCTGCCCCGCGCTGAAGTGGATGGGGCATCGGCGGGTGTGGCCTTGTAGCCGAGGCCGGCCACAGCGGCGGTCAGCGCCTCTGGCGAGGTGCCGGGATCGGTGGCGAGTTGCGCGGAGCCTTTCGGGTAGGACACGAGCGCCGACAGCACGCCCGGCACTTTCTCCAGGGCGTCCTTGACATGTGTCGCGCACGAGTCGCAGGTCATTCCGGTGATATTCAAATACATTGCATCGTTCCTTTTCGTTTCGGCAACTGCCAATGCAGTTAGCCGTGTTTGGGTGGTAGTTCGCAGCGGCGGTTGGCCGGTGAGAGCAGATCCCAGATCGACACCCCGATCATCAAGGCCAGACCGACATAGAGGAGGTTCGCCGTCCACCAATTGCCAAAAAACAAGAGCATGGCCGCCAGCACGATGGCTGGGCCGACCATCCCGAGCAGGCTGCGGTACCATTGCCGATGACTCAGCCAGCCCAGTGCATTCGCCAGCAAAGCCACGACTGCGAACAGCGGCAGCAGCTTGGAGATAAACAACCCTTCGTATTCCTGTAGAAAGCCAAGGCCGATGGCCGCGCCCAGGCTGGCGATAGCCGGGAAACAGGCAGCGCATCCCATCGCGGAAACAACGCTGCCAAGCGCGCCAGCCTTGTCGGCAATGCGTGTAATCAGTCCCATGATCGCCCCAGGTTCGGGTTCAGTGGCTCACTGCTTGACGCTGGACGGATAGCCCGCGTCTCCGGTTGCCTTGGTCAGCTTCTGCACGCTGGTCTTGGCATCATCGAACGTGACAACCGCTTCGCGTGTCTCGAAGGTCACGTCAATTTTGCTGACGCCTTCGACCTTGGAAATCGCCTTCTTGACGGTGATCGGGCAGGTGGAGCAGGTCATGCCCGGTACGGACAGCGTGACGGTCTGGGTGGCGGCCCACACGGGGGCAACAACGGCAGCGAGGGCGAGGGCGGCAAACAGTTTTTTCATGATGAACTCCTGTGATTAATAGAAAAATGGCATGACGTAGGGAAATCCGAGCGCGACCAGGACCAGCGCGGCCACGATCCAGAAAATGAGCTTGTAAGTAGCTCGCACTTGGGGAATCGCGCAGACCTCACCCGGTTTGCAGGCTTGCGCCGGGCGGTAGATGCGCCGCCAGGCGAAAAACAGCGCGACCAGCGCTGCGCCGATGAAGATCGGGCGATAGGGTTCCAGCACCGTCAGGTTGCCGATCCATGCCCCGCTGAACCCCAAGGCGATCAAAACCAGCGGCCCCAGGCAGCAGGCCGACGCAAGAATGGCGGCCAGCCCACCGGCGAAGAGCGCGCCGCGCCCGTTTTGTGGTTCAGACATACGCTTGTCCTTTCAAATTTGGTTTGGATAGCTTAAGCTTACTTCCGTAGTTATGTACGGAGTCAAGCGATATGCAAATTAATTTTGAGAATCTGACCATTGGCGTTTTTGCCAAGGCGGCCGGGGTCAATGTGGAGACCATCCGGTTCTACCAGCGCAAGGGCCTGCTGCCGGAGCCAGACAAGCCCTATGGCAGCATTCGCCGCTATGGCGAGGCGGATGTAACACGAGTGCGGTTCGTGAAATCGGCCCAGCGGCTGGGCTTTAGCCTGGACGAAATCGCCGAGCTACTGCGGCTGGAGGATGGCACCCATTGCGAGGAAGCCAGCGGCCTGGCCGAGCACAAGCTCAAGGATGTGCGCGAGAAGATGGCCGACTTGGCACGCATGGAGGCCGTGCTGTCTGAACTGGTGTGCGCCTGCCATGCGCGGAAAGGGAACGTTTCCTGCCCGCTGATTGCGTCACTGCAAGACGGAACGAAGCTCGCTGCATCGGCGCGGGGGAGTCACGGGGTGACTACGCCTTAGCGTGCTTTATTTTCCGAATTCTGAGACGACCCCCTCTTGTGCCGCCACCCAGTCAGGCACGTACAGCTCTGCCAACGGCTGGCCTTTGCGTACCCGGTCAAGCGGTGCGCGCACATAGAGACGCTCCACATAGCCGCTGGCGCGGGCCTGCACCAGGGCGACGTCGCGCTCGTTATAGGCCACACTACCGACTGCTTCCAGCGTGCTGGACAGCGCACCTTCCACCACGTCGGCGGTGCGAATGCCCAGATTCTGCTGGACGCGGGAACTGATGACGACTTTACCGTTATCCCCCGATTCGTCGGCAAACATGGGGACGAGCTGCATATCCATGAATGGCGATTTGCCCGGCTTGTCAAATTTCGGCCCCGGTACCATCGGGTCGTGCCAATAGAGAACCTTCTTGCCGGTGGCAGGATCGATTTGTCCGCTGGGGCCGCCCGTGGCTGGCTGGGTAGCACCATGTGTTTCTTGTCGTGCGCCGGCCCAGTAGCCGCCCGCCCCGGCGACGGTGATGACGAGAGCGACGATCAAAGTGCGCGTGATGTTTTTTTTCCGGTTCATTTGATACCTTCAATACTTGCTGCCGGCGCTGGGCCATGCGTAGTCGGAAAGAGGAAATTAAGTTGCGCCCAGAGCCTCGCGGTATCGGCTTCAAGCTGGAGCGCTGACAGGCGCATGTCCAGTTCGTTGCGCCGTGCCGCGAGCACTTCGCCCAGCGCCGATTTGCCACCTCGATAGGCAGCCAGGGCGGCTTCGCTACGCTCCTGAGCTAAGGGCACCAGCTCGCGGGCATACCGTGCAAGGCGATCACGGTTGGTTTGCCATTCGTTTAGCATGGAGCGCGTCTCGGCGACATGCGAGCGCAACATCTCGTCGCGCCCGGCCCGGACCTGCTCTGCGGTGGCAAGCTTGGCAGCCAACTCGCGGTCCTGCAGGTTCTTCTGATCCCATTGCAGTGGCACGGAAATGCCGACCGACACCATGTTGGAATAGGCACCACCGCGCTGCTGGTACGCCACCTCGATACTCCAGTCTGACTTCTTGTTAGCTTCGGCCAGCTTGACTTCGAGCGCCGCGATGTCCTCCTGCCGGCGCAGGGCTGCAATTTCAGGATGGTGGTTGAGCTGCGTCTCCAGCGCGACCGGATCGAGGCGCACCGTGTCGATGGCCGGCTCCCCGGCCAATGGCCTGTTACCGGCTTCGCCAACCCAGCGGGTCAGCGTGATCGCGGTGCCGCGCACGCGGCGGACGGCATCATCGTGGCGGTCGTCTAATTGCGCGATAACACCTTTGGCGGCAAGTACATCAGCCTGGCTGCCGCGCCCACCTCAGTAGGCCGCCTCAGCTGCCTGCAACTCGCGCTCTGCCTGATCGCGCTGTGCACTGACCACCTCGGCCATCGCCAAGGCGTAATAACGGTCTAGCCAGGCGATGGCGGTATCTCGCTCGATAGCTGCAATGACCACGTCTTTCTCGGCCAGCGCCATATCGGTTTCGCGAGCATAGCGTTCGCTGCGAAGATGGCGTTTATCTGAGCGCGTCAGCTCTTGCGAGAAACCGATGCGCCGCATGGTCATGAAGTCGGCTGCAACGCTGCCGCGATCGCGGCCCGTCACTGGCAGGTTGTCGATACCGGCCTTCAACACCGGGTCTGGAAGTTGGCCGGCGGCCACCGCCATGTCGCGCGATGCGCTCACGGCGGCGTCTTCAGCGACGATCTGGCGTGACCGCTCAAGCGCCATGCGCTGCGCCTCGGCTAACGATAACGGATCGGCGGCAAGTGCCGCCCACGAGGATGTAACGAGCCCGATGGCGACGGCAAGGCGGACCACGGAATATGAATTTGCACGCCCTTTACGGCGTGCGGAAATAAGATGCGGCATGAGGCCTCCACAAGCGTTGAACCACATCGCGGACGCAAACGCGCACGCGACGGCAAATCAAGCGAATGAAGGTGTCAAATACGGAAGCAGCAGTGCCGTATTGCCACAGGCGGTGCTATGGCATGGGACAGGGAGGTGTCTGTCAACGCCGCAATGTCGGTCTGCATCGACACGTCCAGCAGAATAACTGTCTGAACCAGGGTGATCGGATGGAATGGTGGGATTTGAGGCAAGTCTGGCTTGTCGAGCGATTGATGCCCGGTGTGGCCATAGGCGTGGCACAAGCTCGGCTGCGCTTTGTCCATACCCGTACAGTTCGCCATTGGAGGCATGCCGGCATCTGCCGTCATCGTCGCGCCCGCGGGCATGCTCATGCCTGGGCAGACATAGGACGCCACAGCCAGCTGCATGAACAGCAAGCTGAACACAGCTATGATGGCGGCAACGAAGCGCGATGTACGGGAAAATTTCATGGTTGGACCGATTATATCTGCTTTTACACAGCCGTGATCAGTGCCCTCGGTAGCCAATGCACCGTTCGTGGCACCGGCATTACAGCGCTGGGCCAGAGCGTAGTACTTTCGAAATGCGGGACAAGCCGCCGGCCGAACAGTCGGCCGGCCAAAGCTCAACAACGTCTCCTTCATTGAGAAAGAAGTTCGCCGGTACGGCGGCCACCGCGGTGCGTGTCAGGCGCACTTGCTGGTAGCGAACCAACACAAATCGCTGCTTGGCGTACTGGTCTGGGGACAGTGCCGCCACGCACGCCGGACGCTGGGCAGGCGCAATGTCAGCGCCATACATGGTGCTGACCACGCCGCGCCGGGCGCCATGCTGCCAGTCGACGACACCAAAGGTTGGGTCCGAAGCGCAGCCGGCGAGTCCCAGCAAGGCGATCACTGTTACGGCAAAACTGCCTGGCCAATTCATCCTGATTCTCCTTTTCCGCCTCTGTCACCGACAGCCTGTTATTGAAGACGCAGAATGCGGCGCGCGCCGCCCAGCACGATCACACCGATAACGAGGCCAATAATTAGGTCGGGGTAGCGTGAACTGGTCCACGTCACGAGCGCACCGGCGATGATCACGCCCAGGTTGGCAATGACGTCGTTGGCCGAGAAAATGTAGCTGGCCTTCATGTGCGCGCCGTGGTCGCGTTTTTTGGCGATCAGGACGAGGCACGCGATATTGGCTACCAGCGCGACGGCGCCGATGCCCATCATCGTCACCGACTCCGGTTCACTGCCCGAAACGCCGCGGCGGATCACCTCGGCAATCGCGCCGATGGCCAGTACCAGCTGCAGCCATCCGGCCAGGTGCGCGGCGCGGCGCTTGTGAGCCAGCGAGCGCCCGACCGCGAACAGCGCCAGGACGTACACCGCTGCGTCGGCGAACATGTCCAGCGAATCGGATATCAAGCCGGTCGACTGGGATAGCCAGCCCCAGATCATCTCCACCAGGAACATCGTCCCGTTGATAGCGAGCAACCAGCGCAAAGTGCGGGCCTCGCCCGCGTCGTCGCTAAACTGCACTGCCGGCGAGGCGCCAGTGTCGGCCCGTTCGGTGCTGGTCAGTTCAGCGCCCAGCCCAAGAGGCCTGAGGCGCTCCAGCAGCACGTCGGCGTCGCCCGTGTGGATCACGCGCAGTTGGCGGCCGGCCAGATCGAACTGCAATGCGCGTATCTGCGGGGTATCGGCCAGCGCCATCCGGATGAGATTTTCTTCCGAAGGACAATCCATCTTCGGAATCGCGATCGTGCTGACAACAACACCATGTTCGCCCAGCGTAATTTTACGGCTTTCGCGCAGCTGGGCGCCGAAGTTCAATGGCACCAACGCATCAACGATCGGCTCGGCCGCGCCGGCATGCTCGATGGTGACGGTGCGTGCGCCAAGGTCGAACTTGAGGGTACTGATACCGCTGATCGGCGCCAAGGCCAGGCGAATCAGGTTTTCCTCCGATGGGCAGTCCATCTTGGGCACCAGCAGAATGCTGCGCAGCCTATCGGCGCTTGACGCAGCTACGACGTGGTCGGTTTCATTGTTCATGCCCCACAGGGTAAACCTTGAAGCAGCTTTAACGTCAAGCGTAATGCGGGAAGTTGCTTATCTTGCTTGCAACGCGTCAATAATGCGGCAATCGGCGACCAGACCACCCTGGCAGGAGGATAACAAACTATTGAGCTGATCCTTGAGCAGCAGTAAATCGGCAATCTTCTGTTCCACCGCATGCAGATGCTCCGAGGTCATCGCCATCACGCTACAGCAGTCGGCATCACGCTGATCCGAAAAAGCCAGCAAGCTGCGCACCTGGTCGATCGTAAAGCCAATTTCGCGCGCCCGCCGCACGAAGGCAAGCCTCGCCACGTCTTCATCGTTGTAGTGGCGGTAATTGCTGCCGGTACGGTCGGGCTGAGACAGCAGCCCGATCTTCTCGTAATAGCGGATCGTCGCTGCCGGTGTCTGGGTGGCGTTGGCCAACTGGCCGATGGTAAAAGTTGTAGACATGATACTTGACCTTGAAGTGACTATAAGGTTTATAAACGTCCTACATCCAACCGTCAAGCTCACCAATATGCCCTTGCGAATACCTTTCTCCTTCGTGGCAGGGTTACTGGCTGCGAGTTTCCCCCTGACCGGACTCGCCCAGGATCTGCCCCTTACACTCAGCCGGGCCATCGCGCACGCGCAAGAACATGCCCCGACACTGCGCGGCGCGTCAGCTGCCGCACGGGCTGCCGACGCCGGCGTTGAGATAGCCGGTCTGCGTCCTAACCCGACGCTGTCGGTCGAAGCGGAAAACGTGCTGGGCTCGGGGCGATATGCCGGGTTCGGCGGCGCCGAGCGCACGATTTCTCTGTCCGTACCGCTGGAACTGGGTGGGAAGCGCCAGGCGCGCATCAACGTGGCGCAGGCCGAGCGCACTGCCGCCAGCGTTGGCCTTACCACGGCTGGCGCCGATCTCGCGCAGCGCGTTACGGAGGCGTTCGTGCTGGTGGTAGTCGCTGAGCGGCGGGTAGATATCGCGCGTAGCAGCCTGGCATGGGCTGAGCGAGCCGCACACGCGGCGCAGGAGCGTGTGCGCACCGGCAAAGCATCGCCGATCGAGGAGCAGCGTGCGCAGGTGCTCAAGGTCGGCGCCGTAACCCGACTGGGCAAGGCTGAGCGCGCGCTTGCATTAGCCCATGCCGACCTCGTCCAAATCACAGGCGATGCGGGAACCTCGCAGGTGGTCGCCCCTTGGTTCGACACCGTGGACGCCGCCCAACCCGCCTTGTCGGAACAACCCTCTCTGTCGGTCGCCGCGGCACAAGCGCAGCTGGCGATCGCCAGCGCGCGGACAGATGCCGCCCGGCGCGACCGGATTCCGGATCTGACGGTCACGGCGGGAACCCGCCGCTATGCGGACACATCCGACAAGGCGGCTGTATTGGCGCTATCGGTGCCGCTGCCGTTCTTCAATACGGGCACCAGTGCGCTCGCACGCGCACGGGCGGAAGAAGAAAAAGCGACTGCCGAACGTGATGCGGCAACCATCGAAGCGCGACAGGCGCTGGCCCACGCCAAGGCGGAAGTCGTTGACGCGCGCGCGGCGGCGCAAGCTGCGGCCGGCCCGGCGCTGGACGCAGCCCAGGAAGCGGCCCGAATTGCCCGAATCGGCTATGCCGAAGGCAAGTTTGCGCAGCTGGAAATCATCGAGGCGGAACGGTCACTGGCTGAAGTGCGCGAGGCGGCGCTTGCAGCCTTAGCCGACTATCACTTTGCCCAAGCCCGTCTGGCGCGTCTGCTGGGCAGCGCACAACCCATCTACAAGGATTAAATCATGCAAATGCAACACCGTTTCAGCGTTTGCGTCGTGCTGCTCGCTTTGGCCGCATGTTCGCGTTCTCCGCAACAGGACAATAATAAAGAAGCGGCTTCGGCGCACGCCGCCGAGCCTGCAGTCGCTGCCCAGAAGAAGGACAACGACAAGGAAAAGGACGACGATCACAAAGGCGATGAGCACGAAGAGAAGCAAGGCGATTTCATCAAGCTCACCGACAAGCAGATTCAGGCGGCTCACATCGAAGTCGCCGCCGTGCGTAGCGGTTTTGCCGGAGCGGTCGAGGCGCCGGCGGTGGTTGTCGCCGATCCGCAATCGGCTGCCGTCGTCAGCAGCTCGGTGAGCGGCCGTGTCGTGAGCGTGCATAAAAATCTGGGCGAGAATGTCGCCAAAGGTGACGTGCTGGCCGTCATCGAGAGCCGCGAGGCGGCGCAGTTCAGTGCCGATGTGGCGCTGGCCCGCCGCCAACTGGAGCTGGCGGAAGCCGGTTTTAAGCGCGAGGACCGGCTTTATGCCGAAAAAGTATCTTCCCGCCAGGAATACGAACTGGCCCAATCGTCGTTGGATGAGGCCCGCACCCGCCTGCGGCTGGCCCAGCAGCAACTCGCGACCACCGGCGGCGCCGAACGCAGCGGCCAGCTCACCCTGCGTGCGCCGATCACCGGCGTCGTCACGGCGCGGCAGATCACGCTGGGCGACGTGGTCGAGGCCAACGCCAAGCTGTTTGAACTGGCCAATCCCAATTCCTTGTCAATCGAACTTTCTCTCACGCCCACGGACGCGTCACTTATCGCCATTGGTGCTGCGGTAGAAATCTCGGCCGAAGGCCGCTCCGGTACCGGACGCATTGCCTTTATCTCCAAGGTGCTGGATGCGGCGACGCGCCAGGTGCGCGCGATCGCATCGCTCCCCAATCAAAATGGACTTTGGCGCATCGGTGAAACCATCACGGCATCCGTGGTGCTGGCGGCAAAACCTGGCAGCGAGCAGCTCGCTGTTCCGCGCGCCGCCGTGCAAACCGTGGAAGATAAAACTTGTGTTTTCGTGCGCGAAAAAGAAGGTTTTGCGGTGCGCCGCGTCACGCTGGGCCAAGCCGCTGGTGGGCTGGTGACGGTGCTATCTGGCCTGAACGGCAGCGAGCGCATTGCGACGAGCAACAGCTATGTGCTCAAAGCCGAGCATGGGAAAGGCGAAGCGGGAGGCGACAATGACTGACCGCAGCCAGACTAGCTACGCTCGGGAGAATCACGCATGATCGCGCGCATCGTCAATTTGTCTGTCAGGCATCCCTGGCATGTCTTGCTGCTATCTCTCTTTGCCGCACTGGTAGGTGTGTTTGGCTTGTCGCGTCTGCCGATTGACGCGCTACCCGATATCACCAATACGCAGGTCCAGATCAACGTTGTCGTGCCCGCCTTGTCTCCAGTAGATGTGGAACGCCAAGTTACGTATCCCATCGAGACTGCATTTGCTGGCACGCCCGGGTTGGAGTCGACCCGCTCCCTGACGCGGCATGGCTTTGCCCAAGTCACGACCGTGTTCAAGGATGGAACGGATATCTACTTTGCCCGCCAGCAGATCGCCGAGCGTTTGCGCACGGTCGAACGCTCTTTGCCGGCCGGCGCCACCGCAACAATGGGGCCGATTGCCACGGGTCTTGGCGACGTGTACATGTGGACGGTGGAACTGGCCGATACGCACGCAGCCGCTGGCACGCCTGATCGACCCTACGTCACGCCAACGGGTGAAGTGCTGCGCACAGCAAAAGACAAGGCCACCTACCTGCGAACGGTGCAGGACTGGATCGTGGCGCCGCAGTTGAAGAACACGCCGGGCTTAGCCGGCGTGGACGTGATCGGCGGCTACGTCAAGCAATATGTCGTCACGCCCGATCCGCAGCGATTGGCGGCCATCAACCTGAGCCTGACGGAGTTGGCCGAAGCGCTGGAGCGTAACAATACTAGCGCTGGTGCCGGCGTGCTGGTGCAGAACGGCGAGGCGTTGACCATTCAGGCCGATGGACGTCTTACCAACAGCGCTGCGCTGGCCAAGACTGTGATCGCCACGCGCGGCGGAACGCCGGTCTTGCTGTCACAGGTGGCACAAGTGAGCGTTGGGCAGGAATTACGGTTCGGATCAGCGTCGGAGAATGGTGTCGAGATCGTCGTGGGCACTGCTGTAATGCGCATTGGCGAAAACAGCCGCACGGTGGCAGCGGCAGTTGATGTCCGATTGAAGGAAATTGCGCGCTCGCTGCCGCAGGGTGTCACCATCAAGCCGGTTCTCAACCGTACCAAACTGGTGGACTCCACCGTCCAGACAGTGGCAAAGAACCTGACCGAAGGGGCACTGCTGGTAATCGCAGTGCTCTTTGCCTTGCTCGGTAATTTCCGCGCTGCGCTCATCGCTGCCGCCGTCATTCCGGTGACGATGCTGCTCACCTCGGTGGGCATGTTAAAAATGGGCTTGTCTGCCAACCTGATGAGTCTCGGTGCCTTGGACTTTGGCCTGATCGTCGATGGCGCCGTCATCATCGTTGAAAACGTCCTGCGGCGTATCGCCGAACGGCAGCACGCCACCGGGAAGGTACTGACCCGATCCGAGCGACTGGACACTGTCGCGGCGGCGGCGCGGGAGATGATACGGCCAAGCGTCTACGGCCAGAGCATCATCATCTTGGTCTACGTCCCGCTGCTGACCTTCCAAGGCGTCGAAGGACGCATGTTTACGCCAATGGCGGTCACCGTGATTCTGGCGCTAATCTTTGCCTTCGTGCTGTCGCTGACGCTGGTACCGGCCGCGATTGCCTTGTGGCTCTCCAAGCCGGTCGACCACGCGGAAAATCGCCTTGTCGCCGCGCTGGGGCGGTTTTACGCGCCCTGGTTGGATCGAGCACTGCCACGTCCACTGCTGACAGGCGGCATCGCCGCGGGGGCCTTTATCGCTGCGATTGCGCTGTTCAGTACACTGGGACAGGAGTTCCTACCGACGTTGGACGAGCAGGACGTACTGCTCCAGGTCGCGCGCATACCGGGCACTTCGGTTGACCAGAGCCAGTCGATGCAGTTCGATGTCGAAAAAGCCGTGGCCAAGGTACCCGAGGTCAAACTGGTGTTCTCGCGCACCGGGACGGCAGAGCTGGCGTCAGACCCAATGCCGCCCAACATGACAGACACGTTTGTGATTGTGAAGGAGCGTTCGCAATGGCCTGATCCGTCGTTGAGCAAGGCTGAGCTGGTGGAAAAGATTGAACGGGCCGTGGCCGACATTCCCGGCCAGAATTATGAACTGACCCAACCAATCCAGATGCGTTTTAACGAACTGCTGGCTGGCGTTCGGGGCGATATCGCCGTCAAGGTGTATGGCGACGATTTTTCGACCATGCTCAAGACGGCCGACAAGGTTGCCGACCAGCTGCGCACGGTGCAGGGAGCTGCCGATGTGCGCGTAGAACAGGTGCAAGGGATGCCGCTGCTCGACGCGCAGCTGGACCGGGATGCAATGGCGCGTGTTGGGCTGACCGCCAAGGACGTCTTCGATACGCTGGCGGCGGCCGTGGCTGGCCGCGAAGCAGGCCAGGTCTACGAAGGCGACCGTCGTTTCGACGTGGTGGTACGGCTGGGCGACACGGCACGCAACGACGTCGAGGCGCTGCGGCAGATCCCGGTGCTGACACCGTCAGGCAAATTCGTGCCGCTGGGATCGGTGGCCAAGCTGGAGATTGGCAAGGGACCGAGCCAGATCAGCCGCGAGAACGGCAAGCGCCGCGTCATGGTGCAAGCGAACGTGCGTGGCCGCGATATCGCCAGCGTCGTCAAGGATGCCCAAGCTGCCATCGACGCAAAGGTGACGCGCCCGGCAGGCGTGTGGTTGACCTGGGGCGGCCAGTTTGAAAATCTCGAACGTGCCCGGCTGCGCTTGGCCGTGGTGGTGCCGGCGTGCCTGGTGTTGATCATCGGCGTGCTGTACTCGGCAGTGGGTTCGTGGCGCTCTGCGGCAGTGGTCTTCACCGGCGTGCCGCTGGCCCTGATTGGTGGCGTACTCGCCCTTTGGCTACGTGGGCTGCCATTTTCCATCTCGGCCGCGGTCGGTTTCATTGCCCTGTCTGGCGTGGCTGTCCTGAACGGGCTGGTGATGGTTGGCGCGATCGACGAACTGGCGAAGACGCAGCCGTGGAAGGACGCCGTGCGCATGGGCGCGCTGCGCCGCTTGCGGCCGGTGCTGATGACAGCGCTGGTGGCTTCACTCGGTTTCGTGCCAATGGCGTTGGCCAACGGCGCCGGCGCCGAGGTGCAGCGCCCGCTGGCGACGGTTGTGATTGGCGGTCTCATCTCGACCACGCTGCTCACGCTCCTGGTGCTGCCCGCGCTCTACGCCAGGTTCGGTAAGCCAGTGCGCCAAGGCGACGCGGTACACTGATTTCAAATCTGCAATTAAATAATCGTTTTTGAGTAAAAAGGCCGATTTCTAATGATTTTTAAGTCGCAATAATCGTTTTTGGGTAGGGGCGGCCGGTTTTATATATGGGCACAGGCAGTTTTTGCCTGTCTAGAAAATTCAGCCACACGGAGGTGTCGATGCGTTCGTTAGCGGAGGAAATCCCCGATATTCAGGTTCTGCTGGCCTTGGCGCCGGAAGAGCTGGCTTATACGGTGCTGCGCCTGGGCAGTATCAACGATCAGAATGGCCTGTTCCACCCAGCCTCATTCGAAGCCCAGCCCAATGGGCCTCGGTATCCCCAGGAGCGAAGCGCGCAAGCCGCAGTTGCACTTGGGGAGGCGTTGGCGTGGCTGACGGTGAACATCCTCGTCATGCCGGCGCCCGGCATCAACGGGAACAACGGCCATTTGATGATCACACGCCGCGGGCGTGAAGCGTTGCAACGGCAGGCATTCGACCAGTACCGGCAGGCCGCCGCTTTCCCCAAGACGTTGCTGCATCCACTGATCGCTGACCAGGTGTGGCTCAATCTCGCCCGCGGCGACTATGCCACCGCCGTCTTTCTGGCATTCCGGGCTGTTGAAGAGGCAGTCAGGGAGGCTGGCGGCTTCCGACTGGAAGACATTGGTACCCGCCTCATGTTCAATGCGTTCAACCCCGCCAACGGTCCTTTGACCGACCAGAATCCTGACGCGCCTGCCGCCGAGAAGGAAGCGCTGGCCAGCTTGTTCGCCGGCGCTATCGGATCGTACAAAAACCCGCACTCGCATCGTACCGTCGCGATCGTCGACCTGACAGAGGCACAGGAGATGGTGCTGCTGGCGTCGCACCTACTTAGGATCGTTGACGCCCGACGGCGCCATTAGCAGCGTAGCCGATGAACCGAATACAGCTCACTGGTGAACCGATCAAGGTCACAGGTGATCCGTTCTAGCTCAGCCGTGAGCTAGTTGAGGTCACGCCTTGCGAGGACGCGCCACAAGGCATTCTCCGTACCGGTTTTGATGCATATATTTGTTGACAGGAAGGTATCGTCGGGTCAAGCTTTATATTGTTCAATTAACCATGCTAAGCGAACTGCGCGATCGATGACCAGCGTTCACGAAACGGCTTACCCACGGCTAAAACCTGAGGTCACGGACCAGGAACTGGTGGCCATCTACACGCCTTCGCGTTCCGAAATCGAGCACATCTTTTCGCTTTACAGGCAAGCATCTCACCGTACATGGTGCATCATCCAGTTGATGCTGCTAAAACGGCTCGGGTACTTTGTGCCGCTCACCACCGTGTCGCCTGACATCATCAGGCACATCTGCGATCGTTCTGATCTGCGCGTGCCACCACGTCGGGCGCTAAGCCAATATGACCAGTCCGGCAGCAAGACCATACACCAGCGGCGCATCAGGGATTACGTCGGCTTGCGCTTGATGACCGTCGTGGATGAGCGCTGGCTTGAACGGCTGGCCGAACAGACCGCGCAGACCAAGCAGGAACTGCCCGATATCATTAACGTCATGATCGAGGAGCTGGTGCAGCGGCGTATGGAACTGCCAGGCTTCACGTACTTGTTCAAGCTGGCCCGCAAATGCCGGGCGAGCGTGAACGACGCCATTTACAAGCGCGTCACGAGCGCCTTGTCACAGGAAGTCGTCGACCGCTTTGAGTCGATGCTTCACGCCGGTGGCAATCAGAGCGGCTGGGATGGTCTAAAACGCGAGCCGAAGCAGCCTAACGTGCGCGAGGTGGTCGACTTTTTAGCCCACATCGACAACATGCTGACCTTGTCGACCGGATTGCCGCAGCTCGATGACATTGCGGCGACCAAGCGCGAACAGCTGGTATTGGAAGCGCGGGCGATGGATGCGGCGGAAATGCGCCGGATGAAACCCATCAAACGATATGCGCTCATGGCGTTACTGATCCAGGGGCAGCTGCAAAAAGCGATCGACGATATCGCCGAGATTTTTATCAAGACGGTGCGCAGCCTGCACAACGGCGCCGAAGAAAGGCTGCGCCAGTACCACCTGCAGCATTCAGAACAGATCGAGCGCCTCATTGGTCAGTTCCGGGAGGTGCTTACCGTTTTGAATGAAGACGCCAGCGAAGCGGAGCGCGTCGCGCGGGTGGAGAACGCACTCAATGGCGATCTCGAATCGTGGATACTGGAGTGCGATGAACACATGGCATACGCCGGCAACAATTATTATCCGTTCATGCTCGTTGGCTATGTCAGCAAGCGCAGCCTGTTGTTCAAGTGCCTTGAGGCGATGAGCCTGAAGTCCAGTTCGCAAGATGACAGTTTGCTGGCAGCCATCGCCATCATTCAGAAGCACCGTACCAGCCATAAAGAGCTCTTGCCGTTGAAGGAAGACGAGCTGCCAGAACTGGCGCTGGACTGGATCTCGGATAAATGGCGCAAGCTGGTATTTGAGCGCACAGGGCCTGACGAGCCGATGCGAATAAACCGCAAGTACTTTGAACTGGCCGTGCTGAGCGAGGTGATGGACGAGCTGAAATCGGGCGATCTGTACGTTGAGCACAGCGGCGACTACGACGATTATCGCAATCATCTGGTCAGCTGGGAAGAGTACGAGCAAGACGTCGGAACCTACGGTGAAATGCTGGGCCTGCCGGTGGAAACACAAGCCTTCATCGATCAGCTGCGCAGCAAACTGTCAACGCTTGCCAGCGAAGTTGACCGCCACTTCCCTGAGAACGAACACGCGGATATTGACCACACCGGCATCATCATCCGTAAAATGGAGCGCCCGAAGCCGCCACCGGAACTGGAAGCTGTCGATCAGGTGCTAACGACGCAGATGAATCAGGCCAGCATCTTGGACGTGCTGACCGAAACTGAAAAATGGCTCGACCTGCATAAATTGTTTGGACCGCTGTCTGGCTTCGAGGCGAAGGTGGACGATCCGCGCAAGCGGTTCATCACCACGTTGTTCTGTTACGGCTGCAACCTTGGCGCAACGCAGACCGCCCGCTCCGTGAAGGGGCTGAGCCGCAAGCAAGTCGCATGGCTGAACCTCAAGCACGTCACTGAGCAGAGGCTGGATAAGGCGATCGTTAAGGTCATCAACGCATACAACCGATTCGCCTTGCCGCGGTACTGGGGATCGGGCAAGAGCGCTTCGGCCGACGGCACCAAGTGGAACATCTACGAGGCAAACCTGCTGTCGGAATATCACATTCGGTACGGCGGCTATGGCGGCATCGGCTACTATCACGTCTCAGACAAATATATCGCGCTGTTCAGTCATTTCATCCCATGCGGGGTCTATGAGGCTGTCTACATTCTCGATGGCCTGATCAACAATCAGTCCGATATCCAGCCAGACACGGTGCATGGCGATACGCAGGCGCAGAGCACGCCGGTGTTTGGTCTGGCCTCGCTTTTAGGGATTGATCTCATGCCACGCATCAGGAACATCAAGGATCTGGTGTTCTTTAAAGCCGGCAGGGCAGACCAGTACGAGCATATCGGCAGCCTGTTCCGAGGCACGATCGACTGGGAACTAATTGGCCGGCACCTGAAAGACATGCTGCGCGTCGTGATTTCCATCAAAGCTGGCAAGATCGCGCCGTCGACGATCCTGCGGCGCCTCGGCACGGCCAGCAGGAAGAACCGCCTGTACTATGCGTTTCGCGAATTGGGTCGAGTACACCGCACCATGTTCCTGCTGAAATACATCAATGATGCGGAGCTGCGCCGCACGATCAACGCCGCGACCAATAAGAGTGAAGAATTCAACGACTTCATCAAGTGGCTATTCTTTGGCGGGGACGGCATCATTGCCGAAAACGTGCGGCACGAGCAGCGCAAGGTGATTAAATACAACCAGCTTGTCGCCAACATGGTCATCCTTCACAACGTGCATGAGATGACCAGGCTGTTGAAGGAAATCCAGTCGAAAGGGTATGAGCTAACGGAAGAGGTACTACGCGGGTTGGGGCCGTACCGCAAAGGGCATATCAATCGCTTTGGCGAGTACGTGCTTGATTTGGACAAGGAAGTGGAGCCGATGAACTACAAGGTCGAATTCTCTAAATAAATCATAGGGTTAAGACACTTTCTGCGAAAAAATCCGCAATCCCGGCCGACCCTCAACAAGGTGTCGTGGGGGTTTATCATGTCGATTCATAACCAGTTAGCTATGATTTAAATCATAGCCATCCGATTATGAATAGTCAAGTAAAAAACATAACGTGGATCGGCCATTTTCTGTCTTGCAGCGGGCCGGCAGTCGCTGCACCATTTCAAGAAAAACAAGGATGGAGACTTATGAAACTGCTGCGCATGACCACCCTGGCCGGCCTGATCGCCAGCGCCTCCGTACACGCCTACGATTACCCTTTCCAGGATACCGCGCTGCCGGCCGCGCAGCGGATCGACAATATCCTGTCGCTGATGACGGTCGATGAAAAAGTCGCCGCCTTGTCCACCGACACCAGCGTCAAGCGCCTGGGCATCCCAAGCTACGGCGGTTCGGAAGGCATCCACGGCGTGGTCAAGCGCGGCAGCGAGAAATGGGGCCTGGCGCCGATCACGACCACGCAACTGCCGCAGCCGCCGGGCATGGGCGAGACCTGGGACCCGGCCCTGGTGCGCGCGGCTGGCGCCATCGAAGGCACGGAAGCCCGCTACATCACCGAGAATCCCAAGTACCACCAGCCGTCGCTGATGCTGTGGGGACCGCAGTCCGACCTGGCCCGCGATCCGCGCTGGGGCCGCACCGAAGAGGTGTACAGCGAGGATCCCTTCCTGGCCGGGACCATGGCCACCGCCTTCATCCATGGCCTGCAGGGCGACGATCCCAAATATTGGCGCTCGGCCGCGCTGCTCAAGCACTTCCTGGCCAACAGCAACGAGGATGGCCGCGGCAATTCCTCGTCCGATTTCGACGAGCGCCTGTTCTGGGAATACTATGCGGTGCCCTTCCGCATGGGCTTCGAGGATGGCGGCGCGCGCGCCCTGATGGCCTCCTACAATGCCTGGAACGGCACGCCCATGGCCGTGCATCCCATCCTCAACAGCCTGGTGATCGGCAAATGGCACGGCGAGGTGATCTCGGGCGACGGCGGCGCGGTGGCGAATCTGACTAAACTGTATCACCGATATCCCGACCACAAGGCGGCCGTGGTGGCGGCCTTCAAGGCTGGCATCAACCAGTACCTGGACAAGTTCCAGGACGAGATGAAGCAGGCCGTGGCCGAAGGCCTGGTCACCGAAAGCGAACTGGATACGGCGCTGCGCCGCAAGTTCCAGGTCACGCTGCGCCTGGGCCTGATCGATCCGCCGGACGGCAATCCCTATGCTTCCATCAAGGACGGCCCGGAGCCATGGCTGAGCGAGCAGCATCACGCGCAGTCGCTGCAGATCGCGCTGGAGTCCGTGGTGCTGCTGAAGAACGCCAACCACGCGCTGCCGCTGGCGAAGGAAAAACTGAAATCCATCGCCGTGGTCGGACCGCTGGCCGACAGCGTGCACTGGGACTGGTACGGCGGCCATCCGCCCTACGCGGTCACGCCGCTGGCAGGCATCAAGGCTGCGGTTGGCGCCGGCGTCAAGGTCAACTACGCGGCCGACAATGCCGACGGCGCAGCAGTCAAGGCCGCGCGCGCGTCGGACGTGGTGGTGGTCGTGGTCGGCAACGATCCGACCTGCGGTCCCAACATGGCCAACGACTGGACCGACGCCGGCACCAGGCCCTGCGCCGATCCGGGCGACGGCCGCGAAGGCCGCGACCGCGTCACCTTGTCGCTGCAGCAGGAGGAACTGGTGAAGGCGGTCCACGCCGCCAATCCGAAAACGGTGATGGTGCTGGTATCGAGCTTCCCCTACACGATCAACTGGTCGCAGAAAAACGTGCCGGCCATCGTGCACCTGGCGCATTCCTCGCAGGATGAAGGCACGGCAGTGGCGCGCGTGCTGTTCGGCGACTTCAATCCCGGCGGCCACCTGGTCAGCACCTGGCCGGCGGCCATGGAGCAGCTTCCGCCGATGATGGACTACGATATCCGCCACGGCCGCACCTATATGTACTTCCAGGGCAAGCCGCTCTATCCCTTCGGCCATGGGCTCAGCTATACCAGTTTCAAGTACGCCAACCTGCGCACCAGCAGCCCGTCCCTGGCACCCGACGGCGCGCTGACGGTCGATGTGGACGTGGCCAACACCGGCCAGCGCGCTGGCGACACGGTGGTGCAACTGTACGTGAGCTATCCCGCGTCCAAGGTCGCGCGCCCCAGACAGGCGCTGGCCGGATTCGAGCGCGTGCGGCTGCTGCCGGGCGAGCAGCGCACCGTGCACCTGCCCCTGAAAGCGGGCCAACTGGCGTACTGGGATGCGGCACGCGGCGCCATGACCGTGGAGGCGGCGCCGGTCAAGCTGCTGGTGGGCGAGTCTTCAGCCAATATCAAACTGACAAAAACGCTGCCCGTCCGGTAGGCGGCGGATGACTTAAGGCCTTGATTTCGCTATAATTCCCGCCTTCATCGTAAGGAAATCAAGCCATGTCCCTGCTCGCCCACCAGCTCGAACTGCTGTCGCCCGCCAAAACCGCCGAGATCGGCCGCGAGGCGATCCTGCACGGCGCCGACGCCGTCTACATCGGCGGGCCGGCGTTTGGCGCGCGCCACAACGCCAGCAATTCGATCGAGGAGATCGCGGGACTGGTGCAGTTCGCGCACCGCTACCGTTCGCGCATCTTCGTCACGCTGAACACGATCCTGCACGACGCCGAACTGGATGCGGCGCGCAAGCAGATCTGGCAGTTGTACGACGCCGGCGTCGATGCGCTGATCGTGCAGGACATGGGTTTGCTGGAGATGGACCTGCCGCCCATCCAACTGCACGCCAGCACCCAGTGCGACATCCGCACCATGGAAAAAGCGAAATTCCTGGGCGACGTCGGTTTCTCGCAACTGGTGCTGGCGCGCGAACTGACCGTGGAACAGATCCGCAAGATCCACGCGGAAGTCGACACGCCGCTGGAATACTTCATCCACGGCGCGCTGTGCGTGGCCTATTCCGGCCAGTGCTACATCTCGCACGCAGACACCGGCCGCAGTGCCAACCGCGGCGACTGCTCGCAAGCCTGCCGCCTGCCCTACACCCTGAGCGACAGCAAGGGCGGCGTGGTCGCCTACGAAAAGCACCTGCTGTCGATGAAGGACAATGACCAGAGCCGCAACCTGGAAGCGCTGGTGGACGCGGGCATCCGCTCCTTCAAGATCGAAGGCCGCTACAAGGACATGGGCTATGTGAAGAACATCACGGCCCACTACCGCTTGCTGCTGGACGAAATCCTGGAGCGCCGCACCGAATTCACGCGCGCCGCCAGCGGCCACACCAACATCCTGTTCACGCCGGACGTGGACAAGACCTTCCACCGCGGCCATACCGATTACTTCGCCAACGGCCGCCTGGATAATATCGGCGCCTTCGACAGCCCGAAATACGTGGGCGTCGAGCTGGGCACGGTGAGCCGCGTGGGCACCGACCATTTCGATGTCGCGACCAATGCCGGCATGGCCAACGGCGACGGCCTCAATTACATGCACAAGCGCGAAGTCCACGGCGTGCAGGCCAACGTGGTGAAGAAGCTGGACGAAAACGAAGAGGGCCAGCTCTGGCGCGTGTTCCCCAACGAAGCCATGAACACCCTGGCGGGCCTGAAGGTCGGCATCTCCATCAACCGCAACCGCGACCACCAGTGGGAAGCGGCGCTGAACAAGAAATCGTCGGAGCGCAAGGTCGGCCTGCACCTGACCCTGAGCGAACAGGGCGAGGGCCTGCGCCTGTCCCTGCGCGACGAGGACGGCATCGTCACCACCACCGATGCGGCCATCGCTTACCAGCCCGCCCAGCACGCGGAACAGGCCGACGCCTCGCTGCGCGCCAGCCTGGCCAAGCTGGGCAACACCATGTTCACCGCCGAGAGCATCGAGCTGGCGCTGTCCAGGCCATGGTTCGTGCCCTCGTCCGCCATCAACGCGCTGCGCCGCGACGCCATCGAGGCGCACGAGGCGGCACGCCTGGCGGCCTGGGACCGCCCGCAGCGCAAGGCCGCGGCCGAACCGCCGGCGGTCTACCCGGACACCCAGTTGAGCTACCTGGCCAACGTCTACAACGAAAAGGCGCGCGCCTTCTACCACAAGCATGGCGTGCAACTGATCGCCGCCGCTTACGAGGCGCATGAAGAACCGGGCGAGGTGTCGCTGATGATCACCAAGCACTGCCTGCGCTTCTCCTTCAACCTGTGCCCGAAGCAGGCCAAGGGCGTGCAGGGCGTGCAGGGCCAGGTCCGCGCCGAGCCGATGACGCTGGTCAGCGGCGACGAGAAGTACACCCTGCGTTTCGATTGCAAGCCGTGCGAGATGCACGTGGTCGGCGCCATGAAGCCGGGCATCCTGAAATCGCCGCCGCCGTCCAACATCCCTTACAGCCCGCTGGTCTTCCACCGCCAGCGTCCGCAGGCCTGAGGCGCGCTTTAATCCAGCGGCGTCAGCTCGACGTGGCGCAACTGGTAAGGCGTGCCTTCTAGCTGGAAGCCCACCTTGCCCGATGAGGGCAGCACCTGCGTCGCGCGGTTTTGCGGCACGCCGTTGACCGTCACTTCCACCGTGCCGTCGCGCGCGACGATATCGCAGCTATTCCATTCGCCGGCCGGCTTCTCGCTGTCGGCCGCCGTGCGCGCCTTGATGCGGGGCTCCGCGCCGGCCGCGCTGGTCAACGGTTCTGCGAAGCTGCCGCCCGCCATCGGCAGCAAGTCGCCGACGTTGCCGAACTTGGTCTGTACCTGCAGGCTGTATGGCCAGACGCGATCCATTTGCCCAGGACTGATGTGCAGCAGCACGCCGCTGTTGCCCGGCTTGCCGGTCCAGCGCCATTCGACGTGCAGCTTGTAGTTGCGGTAGCTTTGCGTGGTGGCCAGGAAGCCGGACGGCTTGCCCTCGGATGCGATCACGCCGTCCGGCAGCACGTGGAAAACCTCGCCGATGGCGGCGGCCGGCGTGGTCTGCAATTCCCAGCCGGTGAAATCGCGGCCATTAAATAGCTCAACCGCTCCCACAGATTGAACAGACAGGGTTAATATCACGGCACTCAACATCCGGTTCATCATTTTCTCTTGTCTCCGATATGAAAAAAATCCTGCTTGGCTTATTACTCAGCGTGGCCGCCGGCGTCGCGCTCTGCGCTAACACCGTCATCCCGCTCTGGCCTGAAGGTGTGCCCGGCGCACGCAACATCGGCCCTGAAAAATTCAGCAACGGCGTCTACTCCAACGTCAGCCAGCCGACCCTGACCGTGGTCGCGCCGGCAGTCGATCGTCCCAACGGCACCGCCGTCATCGTCATTCCCGGCGGCGGCTACTCCGTCAACGTCACCGGGCGCGAAGGCGACCAGTATGCGAGCTGGCTCAGCACCCTGGGTGTGACCAGCTTCGTCCTCAAGTATCGCATGCAGGAGTTCGGACATCCAGCGCCCATGCAGGACGTGCTGCGCGCGGTGCGCATGCTGCGTTCGCGCGCGGCGGAATTCGGCATCCGCCCGGACCGCATCGGCGTGATGGGCAGTTCCGCCGGCGGCCACCTGGCCGCCACGGCCGGCACCCTGTTCGACAATCCGCAGGGCCGCACCGGCGCGGCGCTGGACGCGGTCAGCGCCCGCCCCGACTTCCTGATGCTGATGTACCCGGTGATCACGATGCAGGACCCGTACGCCCACGCCGGCTCGCGCACCGCACTGCTGGGACCATCGCCCTCGCCTGAGCTGGTGACGCTGATGTCGCTGGAAAAACAGGTGACTGCCGCCACTCCGCCCACGCTGCTGATCCACACCCAGGCCGACCAGACGGTCCCGGTGGAAAACAGCATCCTGTTTTATGAAGCCCTGACCAAGGCGCATGTGCCGGCCGAGATGTATCTGCTGGAGCATGGCGGCCACGGCATCGGCATGCGCGACGGCCTGGGCACCTCGTCGCTGTGGCCGCGCCGCGCGGAAGAATGGCTGCGCGACCGCGGCCTGCTGACGCCCGCCAAATAAGGGTCAGAAGACGTTCGGCACGTCCGGATGCAGTGGAATGCGCAGGCTGAGGCGCTTGCCGCGGTGGTACACGCCGCGCAACTGGTTACACACATTCCATACGCGTTCGTACGTGTCGGTGACTTCCACCAAGGCCCAGGGGTTGTCATTCATCCCGTCCCGTATCATGGTCACATGATGGACGTGGCAATACAGCTTCAACACCTCTGTCACGCTTTCCTCGGTGTCGTCGCCGTGCAGCCCGGACAGAATGACTTGCATGTCTCTTCCTTCAAGCGCTGATGATCACATTGTATGCTCATGGCGAACACGCTGCGGCAGGCAAAGCCATGATAGCAAGCCGCTCGAATAATGCAATGGCATATTGTGCACCGCAAAATCGCCGCCTGTACAGCAAAGTGTAGAGGCGGCCGGTTCAGGCCCGGCCGAACATTACCAGCACCTGCAGGCCGGGACCATCGTCGCGGTTGGCCAGCCGGATCTCGCCCTGGTTGCGGGCCGCGGCGCGCTCGGCGATCGCCAGACCCAGGCCGCTGCCTGGCTGGTCCTGTCCCGGCAGGCGGAAGAAACGCTCGAACACCTTGCGCTGCATGGCGGGCGCGATGCCCGGTCCCTGGTCGCACACCGACAGCGCGACGGCGCCGCCCTCCTCGCTGATGCGCACCGTCACCCGCCCGCGCGGCGGCGAATACTTGACCGCGTTGCTGACCAGGTTGTCGATCAGCGAGGCCATGCTCTCCAGGTGCATGGGCAGCTCGCAGCGTTCCGGCGCCTGCAGTTCGATCTCGATGCCGCGCGTGGCGGCGATCTGCCCGGCCAGCGCCAGCCGGTCCGCCGCCAGGGCCACCAGGTCGCGCGGCGCCAGGCTGGCGCCATCGCGGTCGCTGCCGGAGCGCGCCAACGCCAGCAACTGGTGCACGGTGTGGGTGGCGCGCTGCACGCCGGTGCGCAAGCCGCGGCTGGCCTCCTCCAGCCGCTGCGGCGAGCGCGCTTCGCCCAGGGTATCGGCGTTGATCTGGATGATGGACAGCGGCGTTTTCAATTCATGCGCGGCGTCGACCAGGAATTCCTGTTCGCGCTCCAGCCTTTCGTTCAAGCGCTCCATCAGGCGGTTGACCGAGCCGACCAGGGGCGACAATTCCCGGTACGACGAAGGCGGCAGCGGCGCCAGGTTCGCGCCTGAACGCTGCTCGATCTCGCCGACGATGGTTTTCAATGGCCGTAGCCCGACCCGGATGATGATCCACGCCGGGATCAACAGGAAGGGGACGCTGAACAGCAGCGGCGCCAGGTAATAGCCCACGCTGGACGTCTGCAGCAGCCATTCTCCTATCACTTCCGACGCCATGCGCACGGTGACGCCGCTGGCCGCATCGGTTTCCTCCACCGACACCCAGCCATCGCGCCTGGCCGGCTGGCCGGCGTCGGGCGTCTGGTAAATCAATTGGCCATGGCGCCATACCTGGGTCCTCAGCGCCGGCACATACCAGCCCAGTTCCTTGTACAAGGCATAGTGCAGGTCTTCCATCCTGCGCACCGCCGGCTGGATCTGCGCCGGCGAACGGTCGCCCATGGATTGCATCAGCACCTGGATGCGCAAGGCGCTGGCGCGCAGCTCGCGCTGCATGTCGCGGCGCTTGGCGGTGCGGGTCTCGTAGACGTCCAGCGCCAGGTTGGCCAGCCAGACCAGCGCCATCACCGCGATGAAGCCGAACAGCAGGCGGCGGAACAGCGAACGGTCCGTCATTTGTCGACCACGTAGCCGACGCCGCGCACGGTGCGGATGTAGCCTTCGCCGATTTTCTGGCGCAAGTGCGACATGTGCACGTCCAGCGCCGCGCCTTCGCTGTGCGGCAGCGCGCGCGCTTCCAGTTCGCGCCGCGTCAACACCCGGTCCGGATAGCGCATCAGCGCGTGGAGCAGCGCGAACTCGGTCTTGGACAGCACCACGTTGACGCCGCCGCGCGTGAGCAGCATGCGCTTGTCGTCCAGGACCAGGTCCTTGACTTTCCATACCGGCTCGCCGTTCTCGCTCCAGCCGGTGGCCCGGCGCATCACCGCGCGCAGCCGCGCCAGCAGCTCGGTGATGGCAAAGGGCTTGACCAGGTAATCGTCGGCGCCGCGATCGAGGCCGTTCAAACGGTCCTCCAGGCTGTCGCGCGCCGTTATCACCAGGATGGGCAGCGTCAGGCCGGAGGCGCGCAGCTCGCGCAGCACGTCGATGCCGTTCCCGTCCGGCAGCCCCAGGTCGAGCAGCACCGCGTCAAAGGGTTCCGTCTCTACCCAGCGGCGGGCGTCGCCGGCGCGGCGCACCCAGACCACTTCCTGTCCCTCGTCCTGCAAGGAGGACTGCAACGCCCTGCCAAGCTCCAGGTCATCTTCGACCAGGCATATCTTCATACCGTCCCGCCCCCTGTGCACATCCCGGTATCTACGCATTTTCGTGCATGGCTGTCAATCGCTGGCGCGCGACAGCCTTAGGCAAACGTTAAGGTTTCTTTTGGATTTCATTAAGGATCGCTGGCGAGAATGGCCTGATAACTCAACCAGAACCAGACGAGGGAGAAGCATGAACAGCATGAAAACCGCGCCGACGCCGATTGCATCGGCAGTCGCTCTGATGTTGGCCTGTGCGGCGGCGCCAGCCACCGCGCAGGACGCGGACAAGCCGATGGAACAAGTGGTGGTGAGCGGCATACGCGCCTCGCTGGAACAGGCGCTGAACCGCAAGCGCAACAGCGACACGGTGGCCGAGGTGGTGTCGGCCGAGGACATCGGCAAGCTGCCCGACAAGAACGTGGCGGACGCCGTGCAGCGCGTGCCGGGCGTGAACATCTCGTCGTCCGCCGGCGGCGAAGGCGGCTTTGCCGAGAACGACCGCGTGAGCATACGCGGCACCAGCTCCAGCCTGACGCAGACGCTGGTCAACGGCCATTCCATCGCCACCGGCGACTGGTTCGTGCTGGACCAGACCGGCGCGGTGGGCCGCAGCGTCAGCTATGCCCTGCTGCCGTCGGAAATCGTCAGCGCCGTCACGGTGCAAAAGAGCCAGCAAGCCGACATGGTGGAAGGCGGCGTGGCCGGCTCGGTCAACATCGAGACCCGCAAGCCGCTGGATTTCAAGAAGCAGTTCACCGCCGAAGCTACCGTGCAAGCCATCTACGCCGACTTGCCGCGCAAGACCGATCCGCAGATGAACGCGCTGTTCGCCTGGAAGAACGAGCAGAAGACGTTTGGCGCCCTGGTCCAACTGTTCTACGAAAAGCGCCACGAGCGCCGCGATGGACAGGAATTCTACGGCTATGCGCCGATAGACCCGGCCAGCAATGCGGCCAAGGCGCACCCCGAACTGGCGGGCGTGCTGGCGCCGGCCGGCATCAGCGCCTCGCTGTTCGAGCAAGAGCGCAAGCGCACCGGCGGCGCGATCGATTTGCAGTTCAAGCCCTCGCGCGACCTCAGTTTCGACGTCAACGGCTTCAGTTCCACGCTGGACGCCGCCAATTACAATCGCAGCTTCTACAACAACATCGCCGCCAACCTGAACGCGACCGATCCGGACAGCGGCGCTTCGGTAGGCGTGGTCCCATCGTCGTACACGATCCGCAACGGCACGCTGGTATCGGCGACGATACCGGCTTCGCAATACCCGGCGGTCAGCGCCACCAAGCCCTACAACTCCTCGCTGTATTCGGCCTTTGGCGACCAGATCTACCGTCCCGGCTCCGCCTCGTCGTCGGCCTACCTGGACCTGGACGGCAGCTACCGCGTCAACGAGGACTTGCGCGTGACCGGCAGCGTGGGCTACACGCGCGGCACCGGCAAGACCCCGGCGGACATGGGTTATGAGGCGGGCCTGACCGGCGCCGGCGCCAGCTACACGCTGAACGGACTGTCGCCCGCTGCCATCTCCTTCCCCGGCGCGGACACGTCGCAGTTCACCAACTACGTCACGGCCGCCGCCTGGGGTTCGCACGTCGTCACGCGCGATACCGAGAAATATGGGCAACTGGACGGCGAACTGCGCCTGGACCACGGCGTGTTCGAATCCGCCAAGTTCGGCCTGCGCTACGCCGACCACCACCGCAACGTCAGCCAGCCGGAGAACCGCAGTTGCGCAGTCTGCGACGGCACCACGTCGGCGCCGCTGCCGCAGTGGGACGGATCCACCTATCCCGGCAACTTCGGCCAGGGCATCAGCACCGGCGCCGGCTTCCTGCGCAATGTCTGGCAGATCAGCCCCGCCGCCATCGCGGCCTGGGCGGCGAAGTACGACCTGACCGGCGGCCCCACCACCGAGAACTGGGCCGGCGAACTGGACGTGCGCGAAAAGACCAGCGCGGCCTACGCCATGGTCAACCTGGCCGGCGACGGCTGGCGCGGCAACGTGGGCCTGCGCTACGTGCACACCAACCAGGCCACCATCACCAACGTCCCTGGCGGCGACAACCCCATCGGCCTGGACAACGTCAACGGCCCATACACGCCGACGCTGAACCAGCGCGGCTACAACGACGTGCTGCCGAGCGCGAACTTCAAGCTGGACCTGTCGCCGACACTGGTCGGCCGGGTGGCGGTGGCCAAGACCATGGCCCGCGCCGACTACAGCGCCATGGTCGGCGCGGTGACGCTGAACGACACCAACCTGACCGGCAGCAGCGGCAATCCCGACCTCAAGCCGGTGCGTTCGGTGAACTACGACGCGGCGGTGGAATGGTATTTCGCGCCGAAGTCGCTGCTGTCGGCGGGCCTGTTTTACATGGACATGTCGTCCTACGTAACCTACGGCACGGCCAACCTCACCTACTACAACAACTCGTTCAAGCGCTTCGACAACTACACCATCTCGTCGCCGACCAACATCGGCGCCAAAAACAAGGGCGTGGAGCTGGCGTGGCAGCAGAATCTCTGGGGCGGCTTCGGCGCGCTGGCCAACTACACCTACACCGACGGCAAGGCCGACGATGGACTGGCGGTGGTCGGCAATTCCAAGAACACCTACAATGCCGAGGTCTATTACGAGGACGAGAAGTTGAGCGCGCGCCTGGCCTACACCTACCGCTCCGCCTTCTCCGGCGGGCTGTATAACAGCTTCCCGCAGGTGATGGCGGGCACCGGCAACCTGGCTGGCTCGGTCAACTACAAGATCAACGACAACCTCTCGCTCACCTTCGATGCGCTGAACCTGAACAACGCCGTGCTGCGCTACTACGGCATGAACAAGGACCAGCCTATCGCCTCGTATTCGAACGGCCGTCAATACTATCTGGGTCTGCGTGGCAAACTCTAAACACCTGCGCATCCTTGCGATCGATGCCTTCCGGGGCATCACCATCCTGGTCATGATCTTCGTGAACACACTGGCCGGCGTGCGCGGCATGCCGGCCTGGATGGATCACGCCCCAGCCGATGCGGACACCATGACCTTCCCGGACGTGGTGTTCCCGGCCTTCCTGTTCATCGTCGGGATGTCGATCCCGTTCGCCATGGCGCAAAGGCAGGCGGCCGGTGATCGCGGCTGGCGGCTGTGGCGCCATGTGCTGTTCCGCGCCGCCGGGCTGCTGGTGCTCGGCGTCTTCATGGTCAACGCGGAAGACGGCTACAACGAGGCGGCGATGGGGATGTCCATCCACCTGTGGTCGCTGCTGTTCTACGCCTGCGCGATCCTGGTGTGGGCGGTGTACCGTTTCGCCCGTCCCGGCTACGCCGCGCTGCTGCGCGGGCTCGGCCTGGCGGGACTGGCTGCGCTGGCGCTGATATTCCGCGGCGGCGCGGACGGCATGCAGCGCCTGTCGCCGCAATGGTGGGGCATACTCGGCCTGATCGGCTGGGCTTACCTGTACGCGGCGGCCGCCTGGGGCCTGACGCGCGGCCGGTTGTTGTCGCTTGTTCTGCTGATGCTGGGCTGCGTGGCCTGGTACGGCCTGGCGGGCCCGGATGCGGCGCAGGCGGAAAACGCCATCCATGCCTCGATCGCGCTGTGCGGCATGCTGACGGCGCGGATTTTCTTCGCGCTGGACCGGGGCGCAGCGCGGTTCGCCCGCGCGCTGGCGCTGGCCACTGGCCTCGCCATGCTGGCCTGGCTGTTGCGGCCCAGCTTCGGGATTTCGAAAATCCATGCCACGCCCAGTTGGGCGCTGTACAGTTCCGCCATCTGCGTGCTGCTGTTCGCGGCGCTGTACTGGATGGTCGACCTGAAGCAGTGGCGCGGCTGGACCGCGTGGGTGCGCCCGGCCGCTGCCAATCCGCTGCTGGTCTACATCATCCCTTACATCGTCTACGCGGCGATGCAGTACTGGCGCCTGTCCCTGCCGGCCGTGTTCGGCCAGGGGTGGCCGGGACTGGCATGGGCGCTGGCCTATGCCATGATCGTCATGGCGCTGGCCGCTGGCCTCAACCGCTTGCATATCAAACTACAGCTTTAACACCATGCGTATCAATTCCATCGATGCCGTGCGCGGCCTGACGGTAACAGCCATGCTGCTCGTGAACGACGCCGGCGACTGGTCCCACGTCTTTCCCTGGCTGGAGCACGCCGAATGGCACGGCTGCACGCCAGCCGATCTCATTTTCCCCATCTTCATGCTGATCGTGGGCGTGTCCATCCAACTGGCGCTGGGCCGCCAACTCGACGCTGGCGCCGCAACAGGACCGCTGACGCGCGCCGTGCTGCTGCGCGGCCTGCGCATTGTCCTTCTGGGCGTGGCGCTGAACGTGGTGGCCGCCCTGCTGCTGCACGGCCGCGCTTTCCGCCTGCTTGGCGTCCTGCAGCGGATCGGCATCTGCTTCGCCCTGGGCGGGCTGATGGCGATCCATGTGCGCCAGGCGCGCGCGCAATGGGTTGCCTTCGCCGCCATCCTGATCGGCTACTGGGCGCTGCTGGCCGGCGGCGGTCCGCTGCTCCCCGGCCTCAACCTGGCGGACCGCATCGACACCGCGCTGCTCGGCCGCCTCGCCTACCAGTACGATGCGGGCATCGGCTTGGCGCATGATCCCGAGGGCATCCTCAGCACCTTGCCGGCGCTGGCCACCGTCATACTCGGCATGCGCGCCGGCGACTGGGTGAGAGCGCGGAAGATCGCCACGCTGGCCTGGGCCGGCGCGGCCGCCATGCTGCTTGCCGCCGCCTGGTCGGTGGCGCTGCCGCTGAACAAACAGTTGTGGACCTCGTCTTTCGTGCTGTGGACCGGCGGCTTCGGCATGCTGGCGATCGCCCTCGCCTACCAGTTGATCGACGTGCGCGGATGGCCGCCGCTGGGTCGTTCCATGGGCGTCAACGCCATCGCGGCCTACGCCGGCTCGTGGCTGGCCACCTGCCTGCTCGAAGGCAGCGGCATCATGGCGCCGCTGTACGAACACGTCTTCCGCGCGCCGCTTGCGCCGTTGCTCGGGCCCGAGATGGCCTCGCTGGCCTTCGCCGCCAGTTTCACGGCCGTGTTCTGGCTGGCCATGGCCTACGCCTGGAAGCGCGGCTGGCGCATCACGATTTAAAACTGCCAGCGCAGCGAAGCGGTCAGGCTGCGCTCCGTCTGGGCTGGCTGCTCGGCGATCAGCACGCGCGAGGCGCGCACGCTGCGCACGAGCAGCGCCTCCGTCATCAGCGCCAGGCTGTCGGACAGCGGCCAGTTGTACGCTAGCGCCACGCCGTGGCCCTGCTCGTTGTTCGGATCGGCGGGCAGGACATCGTGCTCGGTGGTGCTGAAGCGGTCGTAGCGCAGCGCCAGCGTGCCCGGTCCCAGCGGATGGCTGGCCAGCGCGTACCAGGACTGGAAGTCCAGTGCCACCGCGTTCGGCCCCATCAGCGTGTCCCCGCGCATGGCCTGCATCAGCAATTCCCAATCGCCGGCCGGGCGCCACACCACGCTGACATGGTCGAAGCGCGTGCGCCAGCCGTACTGGCCATCCTTGACCGTCATCGGATTGGCGCGGTTATCGTAATGCAGCGCGGCCAGTTCCAGCCGCGTGTCCAGGTTCAGATTGGCGCCGGCGTAGTAGCCCAGCCGCCCGTCCACTTCGCGGAAGGGATGGATCACGCGGGACTGGCGCGGAATCGCGCCATCCGGCCGGTACACCGGCAGGTCCGGCAGTTGCAGCGCCTCGTTGCGGCCGGCGATGCGGTCGCTGATGGACCAGCCACGCCACGCCAGCAAGGTGCCGGTCGGATCGTTGCCGCTGAAGGCCGCCGCCACCAGGCCCACGTCGTAGGGCGCGCCGGCGTAGCGGCCCAGGCGGCGCGCGCTCCACTCCACGCCGTTGGTGCGCAGCTCCTCGCCTATCCAGTTATTGATGGCCGCGCTGCTGATGGTGCGCTTCGGCGTCCAGCCTATGCCGTCATAGTCGATCTCCACGCTGGACGGCGGGAAGAAGTAGCCGGCCTTGACGCGGGTCTTCCACGCGCCGGACGGCAGCGGACTCCAGGCCAGCCAGGCTTCGCGCACATCGACCACGCCCTGGTGCTTGTCGTCGGCGCTGAGTTCCGCGCTGGCGCTGAAGGTGTCGGACAGGTCGGCGTCGCCATGCAGCACGGCCTGGCCCAGGCTGAGCGCCGGCGAGCCCGCGTCGTAGCGGCTTTTGCCCAGGCCTCCATCCAGAAAGCTGCGGTTGGCGTCGGCGTCCACCGCGCGTACATCCAGCAGTCCACGTAATTCGGCAGCATGCGCAACCAGGGCGGACCAGCCCAGTGCGAAAGTCAGCAGTCGTAATTTCATGCCCGCATCATACACGGCTATAATCCATCGTCCTCAATCACGAGAAAGCTCAGGATGACCAACCCTATGCGTATCGCCGGCGCGGCGCTGCTGGCTTGCCTGTCCGGCGCCGCCCTGGCCGGCGGTTTCGAAACCATGGAATCGCAGCCGCTGAACGAAGTCTGGATCAACCCCGGTTTCTACACCTGGCACTTCCAGCGCGACAAAGACCTCAACGGCAGCAATGGCGGCCTGGGCGCCGAGTGGCGCTTTTCGACCGTGGCCTCGGCGACGGCGGGCCGCTTCTACAACAGCGACCGCGCGTATTCGAACTACCTGGGGGTGTACTACCAGCCGTGGAAGGTCGGGCCGGTGCGGCTGGGCGCGGTGGTGGGCGGCTTCAACGGCTACCCCAAAATGCGCGATGGCGGCTGGTTCCCCGCCGCCATCCCGACTCTCAGCTATGAATATGAGCGCGTCGGCGCCAATGTCGCCATCATCCCGACCTACAAAGACCGCCTGTACGGCGGCATCTCTGTCCAGCTCAAGTTCAAGATCAATTAACCACGGCCTTTCACGGCCACCTGATCGAGTATGTGCTTGGGCACTTCAGCGTAGTGCTTGAACTCCATCGTGTAGGTCGCGCGCCCCTGGGTCAGCGACCGCAGCGTGGTGGAGTAACCGAACATCTCGGCCAGCGGCACCAGCGCGCGGATGATCTTGCCGCCGCCACCGGGGATTTCATCCATACCCTGCACCATGCCGCGCCGCGCCGTCAGGTCGCCCATGGCGTTGCCCATGAACTCTTCCGGCGTTTCCACCTCCACCGTCATCATCGGCTCCAGCAACACCGGCGACGCGCGCCGCATGCCGTCCTTGAAGGCCATGGAGCCGGCCATGCGGAAGGCGTTCTCGTTCGAGTCGACGTCGTGGTAGGAACCGAAGGTCAGCGTGGCACGCACGTCGACCACCGGGTAGCCGGCCAATACGCCTGAACGCAGCGTCTCCTGGATGCCCTTGTCCACCGCCGGAATGAACTCGCGCGGGACCACGCCGCCCTTGATGGCGTCGACGAACTCGTAGCCCTTGCCCGCTTCCATCGGCTCCAGCGTCAGCACGACGTGGCCGTACTGGCCTCGGCCGCCGGACTGCTTGACGAATTTCCCTTCCACGTCGGTCGCGGTGCGGGTGATGGTTTCGCGGTACGCCACCTGCGGCTTGCCCACGGTCGCCTCGACGCCGAACTCACGCTTCATGCGGTCCACCAGGATTTCCAGGTGCAGCTCGCCCATGCCGGACATGATGGTCTGGCCCGATTCCTCGTCCGTGTGCACGCGGAAGGACGGGTCTTCCTGCGCCAGGCGATTCAGGGCGATGCCCATTTTCTCCTGGTCAGCCTTGGTTTTCGGTTCCACCGCCTGCGAGATCACCGGCTCGGGGAAGACCATCTTCTCCAGCACGATCACATGCTCCGGCGAACTGAGGGTGTCGCCGGTGGTGACGCCCTTCAGGCCGACCGCCGCGGCGATGTCGCCCGCGTAGACTTCCTTGATCTCCTTGCGCTCGTTGGCGTGCATCTGCAGGATGCGGCCCAGCCGCTCCTTCTGCGCCTTGGTCGGGTTGTACACCGTGTCGCCCGAGTTCACCACGCCGGAATACACGCGGAAGAAGGTCAACTGGCCGACGAAAGGATCGGTCATGATCTTGAACGCGAGCGCCGAGAACGGATCCGTATCGTTCGGGTGCCGCTCGGCCGGCTGGTCGTTTTCATCGTGGCCGGCGATGGCCGGCACGTCCACCGGCGACGGCAGGTACTCGATCACCGCGTCCAGCATGGCCTGCACGCCGCGGTTCTTGAAGGCGCTGCCCGCCAGCATGGGCACGATCTCGTTACGGATGGTGCGCATGCGCAGGCCGGTCTTGATTTCGTCCTCGCTCAAGGCCTCGCCTTCCAGGTATTTTTCCAGCAGCTCGGGCGTGGCTTCGGCCGCGGCTTCCACCATTTTCTCGCGCCACTCCTGGGCCAGGGCTTGCAGGTGGGCCGGGATATCCTCGTAGGTGAACTTGACGCCCAGGGTTTCGTCGTCCCAGTTAATCGCGCGCATTTTGACCAGGTCCACCACGCCGTGGAAGTTGTCCTCGGCGCCCAGCGGAATCTGGATGGGCACGGCCACGCCTTTCAGGCGGTTGGCGATCTGCTCGCGCACGCGGAAGAAGTCGGCGCCCACGCGGTCCATCTTGTTGATGAAGGCGATGCGCGGGACGTGGTATTTATTGGCCTGGCGCCAGACGGTCTCGGATTGCGGCTGCACGCCGCCCACGGCGTCGTACACCATGACGGCGCCGTCCAGCACCCGCATCGAGCGCTCGACTTCGATGGTGAAGTCGACGTGGCCCGGGGTGTCGATGATGTTGATGCGGTGTTCGGGGAAATTGCCGGCCATGCCTTTCCAGAAGGCCGTGGTCGCCGCCGAGGTGATCGTGATGCCGCGTTCCTGCTCCTGCTCCATCCAGTCCATGGTGGCGGCGCCATTGTGGACCTCACCGATCTTGTGGTTCACGCCGGTGTAAAACAGGATGCGTTCCGTGGTCGTGGTTTTGCCGGCATCGATGTGGGCGCTGATGCCGATATTGCGGTAACGCTCGATAGGGGTCTTGCGGGTCATCTCGAATCTCCTTGTTTATTCAACGATGGATGCCTCAAGTGCGGCGCTAATTCCTAATTTCAAGTAGCCTAGGGCCAGAACAACAAGTTTAAACCTGACCCGCCCAACCTGCATGGCAGTACACCGAAAACTGATGCTTTTGTTGTCCCTGGCGCCGGCGCTGGCCTGGGCCCAGTCCTCGGACCTGGAATTGCGCCTGCAGCGCTGTTCGGTGCTGGGCGACGCCAGCGCGCGCCTGGCCTGCTACGACAGCCTGGCCACGCCTTCGCCCTCCGTGCGCGCTGCCGGCGGCAACACGGCCGAACCGCCGCCCCCGCCCAAGGTGCCGCCGGCCGTCGCCGCGCTGACCACCATCCCGCCGGAAGACCAGGTGTCGCGCATGGTGCAGGAATGGGAACTGGACCGCGCTGCCAAGCGCGGCGTGTTCAATTTCCGGCCGCACCACGACACTTATCTGCTACTGGCCAATTACAGCAGCAGTTCCAATGATGCGCCTTTCGAGGATTTTACGCCTGCCGGCATCAAGTCCAAGCACGTCGAGCTGACTTACCAACTGAGCTTCAAGATGAAGCTGATCGAGCAGTTGCTGCGCACCCCGGTTGACCTGTGGTTCGGTTATACCCAGAACAGCTACTGGCAAGCCTACAACCGCGCCGCCTCCAGCCCCTTCCGCGAAACCAATTACCAGCCGGAGCTGATGCTGACCACGCCGCTCAACCTCGATCTCGGCCTGCTGGACGTGCGTTATCTGACGCTGGCGCTGAACCACCAGTCGAATGGCCAGACGTCCACGCTGTCGCGTAGCTGGAACCGGGTATATGCGGAGATGGGCGCGGAGCGCGGCAGGTTCGGCCTGTCGTTCCGACTGTGGAAGCGGCTGGACAATGCCCGCTCGGACAACGATAACATCGATATCATCGACTTCATGGGGCACGGCGACGTGCGCGCCACCTACCGTTTCGACGGCAGCGAGCTGTCGCTGACGGCGCGCCGCAATTTCAGCACCCGGCACGGAATGCTGCAGTTCGGCTGGGCGTTTCCGCTGTCGTCCAATCTCAAGGGCTATGTGCAGGGCTTCAGCGGCTACGGCCAGAGCCTGATCGACTATAACTACTCGCAGAAATCCCTGGGCGCGGGTTTCCTGGTCGACTATTAGCGGGGCGAGCCGCCCAGGATGCGCGCCGGCAGCATGACTATGGCGCGCAGCAGCTCGAACACGCCTTCCACGCCGATACCGATCAGGCGGAACGGCAAAGTGATGATCCAGAACAGCGGATACAGCACCAGCGCCAGCAAAGCCAGCGGCCAGCACAGGAACAGCATGAATAGCCACAGGATGAAGCCCAGCATAAGTCACTCCCTGAATTTGCCTTGTCAATAATACCACTGTATGCTTGTCTACCGCATCGGGCAATTCCCATGCGATCAACTGCAAAAAATGCGCGTTCAATGGAAGGAAACTCGGGATGAATGGGAATCACAGGCTGGCAGGCATGCTGTTGGCGATGGCGGCGGCCGGCGGCATAACGACGCAAGTGCAGGCGCAGGAGCCGGTCTCCAGCGTGGTGGTGGCCGGGCAGCGCAACGCCTCGCCCTGGTTCCGCGCCGAGAGCCAGCATTTCGTGGTGTATTCGAACACCAATAACGAAGCGGTCTACCAGTTGCTGAATCAACTGGAAAAGCTGGATTATGTGCTGCGCATCTACACCCAGCCTTACCTCAAAGGGGCGGACACGCCATCCAAGCTGACGTTTTACTACCACGACGGGGAACGCGGCCTGAACGCGGTCGATGCCGGCCAGCCGGCCAACACCATCGCCATGTACAGCAGTTGCGAAGCGGGCGTGCAGGGTGCGGGCGCCTACCTGTCGTCGCTGCCGCCGCTGACCAACGACAAGCTGGTCAAGGACCCGCTCAACGAAAGCCTGTCCTACCTGTTCGAAGCGTATGCGCGGCACTTCCTGTACCGTTACACCGACATCCGGGCGCCCGGCTTCTTCATCGACGGCTTCGCCCAGTTCTTCGCCAGCGCCCGTTTTTCCGATAACCAGATGGCGCTGGGCCGCACGCCGGACAACATGCGCAATTACCTGAATTTCGTCGAACAGGGCAAACGCTACAGCCTGGATTACCGCGACGTGCTGGAGGAAAACCTGGTCTATGCCCACAACTATGGCAAGGAAGCCGGCGTCAAACTGGAGTTCGCGGCCCGTTCCTGGCTGCTGACGCACTACATGCTGCACGACGAGGAGCGGCGCAAGCATCTGCCGGAGTTCCTCAACGCGGTCCACCGCGATACCCCGGCGGTGCAAGCCTTCGAACAAGTCTACGGCATCAAGGTGGATGACCTGGGCACGACGATGTGGCGCTACCGCTTGCAGGCGATCAAGATCATCCAGGTGGATATGCCAGCCTTGCCGGTGGCCCACGTCAGCTACGAAAGCCTGCCGCAATCGTCGGGCCAGTTCGTGCAGGCGGCGGCGTTGCTCAAGTCCTGCCCTTCGCCCAAGGTCGGCGCGCAAACGCTGCGCGAAGTGGCGGCGGAGGCGCCGCGCTACCCGTCCGACGACATGGCCCAGCTCACGCTGGCCCGCGCGCAGATAGGCTGGGGCAATCCGGCCGACGCCCTGCCCTACCTGGACGCGGCCGTCCAGCGCAAGGGCGCCGGCGCGGAAGCCTGGTACTTGCGCGGCCTGGCCCATCTGCGCCTGGCCGAGCGCGGCGACGGCGCCGACCGCTCCGGCCAACTGGCGCTGTCGCGCAAGAGCCTGGCCCAGGCGTTGACGCTGGAGCCCGCCTCGGCTGAAGCGGCCTACGCCTTCTACCGCACCGGCCTGCTGCTGAAGGATGGACCGGACGAAAACGCGCTCGACAGCGCCGTCACCGCCTGGTACAACGCGCGCGAAGTCGATACGCTGGCGCGGTCGGCCGCGCTGGCGTATGCCTACGCCGGCAATCTGCCGAAAGCCAAGGCCACGGCCAGGGTGCTGGCGCAGAACCGGCGCGCGCCGGAACTGGCGAGCTGGGGCAAGGAGTGGGAAGCGCGCTTCGCCGCCGGTGTCGGCAAGCCGGAACTGCTGGCGGAAATGCGCCGGGACACGGCAGCGGCCCGGCCCTTCCACGAATGGACCATTGCGTTTTCCGACGTGATGCAAACCGTGGAATACAACGCCGGCCTGGAAGCCGCGCAGGGCTACCTGGACAGCCTGAGCGTGGGCGCCAACCCGACCAAGATGGAACAGAGCCTGTCGTCCAGCCCCACCCAGCGCTAGCGCTCAGGCGTAGGCCGGCACGGCCGGCGCCGGCTGCGGCGCCGCGTCGTACAGGATGTCGGCCTTCAGCGCCGCCTGCAGCGACGGGATGGAACCGCCGGCGCGGTACTGGAAGCTGACCTGCAGCACGTCGCCAGCGCTGGCCTTGACCGGCTGCGCCAGCGGCAGCGTCATGTAGCCGTTCAGCCAGTCGATGGTGGTCGAGCGCTCGGCCACCACGGCCAGGATGTTCTTGGTGATGAAGCGCATGGCATTGATCTCGCCATGCTGTTGCACCACGAACCGGCCCTGCCAGGCGTAGGCCAGTTCGTTCGGCTGGTTGAAATCGATGATGCTGTAGACCGCCGGCGGCGCCATCTCCACCGTGCCGGGATACATCACGCTGGTTTCCTGGAACTGCACGATGGGCGCGTAGAAGCCGTCGAAGTCGTAATCCTGTTGCAGCGGCTGCGCCGCCATGATGACCGCCTCCGGCATGAACACCGGCAGCGGCCCGCCGAAGCGTTCCAGGTAGCGGCGCTTGAACGATTCGATCACTTCCACCTGCTTTTCGCGCAACATGCCGACGTGGATCATTTCGCAGATCACCACGTCCACCGGTTCGGGCGGCAGGTATTCGAAGGCGTCGGCGTGGATCACTTCGACCTTGTCGCCGTGCGGGTTCATGGCCAGGAATTTGCGCGCTTCGCGCACCATGTCGGGATTGAATTCGACGCAGTACACCCTGGCCGCCTGGGCCGCCGCGAAGCAGGACAGCACGCCGGTGCCGCCGCCCAGCTCCAGCACTTTGGCGCCGGGCTTGACCGCATAGGCGATCGCCGACTTGAAGGCGTGCATGCGGTTCTGGTCCATCAGCATGTTGTGATGGTAATGGAGCGGGATGAATTGTCCCAGGTAGCAGCTTTCTATTTCGCGTTCGTTCAGCATGGTTGTCCTCGGTGTGAGCCTTGAAGCACTGAGGACATTATCTGGAAGATGATGCAAGCGTGATGCTAGGAACTGGGGCGCAAAAACCCGTCAATTCAAAAAAAAGCGTGCCGGCGCACCGGTCAGACCGGTGTCCACGCGCCGGCACCCAAGGCACTGTTCAGGAGGCGGCTTGCACCAAGCCGGTATGGGCGGCGCGGTGCAGCTTGGGGTGCACTACCGGAATGGTCAGCATGGTGCTGGCCGACGCCATCAGCAGCAGGGCCGTGAATGTTTCGTTGGTGATGATCTGCTTGTCCAAAAGAATGTTGGCAAAGATGATTTCGATCAGTCCCTTGGATTGCAGCAGCCAGCCGATGATGGACGCCTCGCCCGGTTTCCAGCCCAGGATCTTGCCGGCGATTTGCAGGCCGAAGATCTTGCCGCCCACCGAGGCGAACAGCAGCAGGCCGGCGACGAAGAACACGGCGTAGCCGCCCAGCTCCCACTTGGTGCGCAGGCCGGTGCTCAGGAAGAAGACCGGCATCAGCACCAGCAGCACGTGCTTGAACAGCATGTCCAGTTGTTCGCGGTTGAACCACTCGGCGTCCATCACCACGCCGGCCAGGAAGGCGCCGACCATGAAGTGCAGGCCGGCCCAGTCGGCGCCGAAACTGCACAGCGCCAGCCAGATCAGGGCGGCGTACCAGCGGTCGCTTTCCGGCAGGCGCGCCATGATGCGGCGATACAGCAGGGTCAGCAGGATGAAGGCGACGATGAAGCCGGCCTGGCGGCCGACGCGCTGCCAGTCCAGCAGGATCAGCGCCAGCACGCCCCAGATGGCGACGTCATCCAGGCTGGCGTAGCGCATGATGCGCTGGCCCATGGGGGTGCGCAGGATGTCCAGTTTTTCCAGCAACAGCACCAGCACCGGCAGCGCCGTCACGGCGCAGGCCATGCCCACGCCCAGCGTAAATTGCCAGTCCATGCCGCGCGCGCCCTTCCAGCCCTCGTAGCTCATCAGCAGCACGGCGGCCAGACAGCCGAACACCAGCGGCGTGCCCAGCGCGAAGGCGGCGGTGGCGGCGCTTTCGCGGCGGTGTTTCCACACCATTTTCAAGTCCAGCTCGATACCGGCCAGCATCACGAACAGCATCACGCCCCACCAGGCGATGCCGTTCAGGGTCTTGACCACGTCGCCGCTGAACACGAACTTGTGATACTCCGGGAAGGCGGCCCCCAGCACGCCGGGGCCAAGCACGATGCCGCCAATGATTTGCACGATGACCAGCGGCGCGTAGTACTCGGTCTTGAACACCCGCCAGAACAGGTAGGGCGCGGTAAACACCAGCAGCATGGCGATCAAAAACACTTCCGTCGTATTCATACGTCTCCTTGTCCACGATTTTTATTACGTAATTACGTAATAGTACGGGCGAAGATATAAGCTTGGCAAGACAGTGTGGCAACAATTCCACACTCAGTGCTTGGGATGGGCGGCCAGGTAGGCGGCTATGGTCTTGGCGATCCAGGGTTTTTCGGCCTTGAGGGCAAAGCCAGCGGCGGTCAGGTGGAAGCCGCCGTCCTTCAGGGTGGCGTCGGCGCCCTGCTCCAGCAACTGCCGGACCACGTCTTCCTGGCCTTCGCGGGCGGCCAGCATCAGCGGCGTCATGCCGGACGGCGACTCGGCGTCGATATAGGCGTGATGCTCCAGCAGGATGCCGACGATTGCGGTGCTGCCGGCGGCGGCCGCGTAATGCAGCGCGGCCCAGCCCTTCTGGTTGACCTGGGCGCCGCGCTGGAGCATGTCCAGCACCGCCGCCTGGTTGTTGCGGAAGGCGGCCATCATCAGCGCCGTGTTGCCGTTGGGGGCGTGGGCTTCGAGGTCGATGCCCGGCTGGTCCATCAGCAGGTCGGCCACCTTGAGCGACTCGTAGCGCATGGCGATGATCAGCGCGGTTTCGCCGTTGGCGTCGCGGATATTGGGATTGACGCCGCGCGCCAGCAGCGTCTTCACCGCCGAGGCGTAATCGGTTTGCACGGCGCGCAGCAGGTCGACCTCGTCCTCGGTCTGGTCGGCGAAGGCAGGCACGGCCAGGGCGGCCGTCAAGGCCAGCAGGATCAGGCGGCGCATCATGCCGGCACGCCGAACAACTGGCGGAAGTTGGCCGTGGTCTGCTGCGCCACCTGCTCCACCGGCACGCCCTTGAGCTTGGCGATGAACTCGCCGACGTGGGCGACAAAGCCCGGCTCGTTGGTCTTGCCGCGGTAAGGCACCGGCGCCAGGTAAGGCGAATCGGTCTCGATCAGGATGCGCTCGAGCGGCAGCGCCAGCGCCACCGCCTGCAATTCCTTGGCGCTCTTGAAGGTCACGATGCCGGAGAAAGAGATGTAAAAGCCCATCTCGATCGCGGCCTGCGCCACCTCCAGCGATTCGGTAAAGCAGTGCATGACGCCGGCCACGCCGCCCGCTTCCGTGCCGGCGCCCTCTTCGCGCATGATGCGGATGGTGTCGGCGCTGGCGTTGCGGGTGTGGATGATCAGCGGCTTGCGCGTCAGGCGCGAAGCCTTGATGTGGGTGCGGAAACGCTCGCGCTGCCACTCCAGGTCGCCCTGCAGGCGGAAGTAATCGAGGCCGGTTTCGCCGATGGCGATGATCTTGGGATCGTCGGCCAGCGCGACCAGTTGTTCCACCGTCGGTTCGGGCGTGTCTTCATAATCCGGATGCACGCCGACCGAGGCGTAGATGTGCGGATACTGATGAGCCAGCGCCAGTACTTGCGGAAAATCCGGCAGGTCCACCGACACGCACAGCGCATGGGTCACCTTGTTGTGGGCCATCTGGGCCAGGATTTCAGGCATGCGAGCGGCCAGCTCGGGGAAATTGATGTGGCAGTGGGAATCGATATACATGGCGCGATTGTACCCGATCCGCCCCTGGCGCACCGCCGGCATCCGGGGAACAGCCGGGGGGATACGGTTCATTTCCAAAGCTACCGCGGGCGTGCGCTGGCGTATCATTTTCGTATGAAGAGCACGCTATTAATGTCGACGGCCGAGCTGCTGGTTTCCGGCGGCGACAGCCGCATCATGCTGGATCCCGCATCCGGCGCCAGCCGCTACGGCTCGCGTCCCGCGCCCGATGCCTCGCTGGTGCCGCTGGGCTCCTGCACCGCATCCCTGATTTCGTCCGCCGGCTGGGCCGCGGCCGAGTCGCTGCACCACGAGCTGCGCGCGGTCGTGGACACCGTGCCCGAGCCGGCGCTGTATGCCGACCGCGTGCAGCGGCTGCGCCATGCATTGCTGTCCCTGCTCGGCTGCGTCGACGACGGCGTGCAAGCCATTTTTGCCGCTTCCGGCAGCGACCTGTTCGCGCTGGCGGGACAATGGCTGCAGCCCGACGATACCGTCATGATCGATGCGGCCGAAACCGGCAGCGGCGTGCCGTTCGCCTTGCAGGGCCAACACTTCGATACGCGCACAGCCAGCGGCGCGGCGGCCGCGCCAGGTGAAACGGTCAGCGGCTGGCACGGCAGGCTGCATGCGCTGGCGGCGCGCGCGCCGGATGGCCACCCGCTTCCGGCCGACGAGATCGATGCCCGCTGCACTGAAATCGTGGACGCCGTGGCTGGCGCCGGCAAGCGCGTGCTGCTGGTGCTGACGGACGTCAGCAAGACCGGCATGATCGTGCCTGGCATCGACCGCGCGCTGGCCTTGCAGGGACGCTGGCCCGGCCAGGTCGATGTCCTGGTCGACGCCTGCCAGTTCCGCCTGACGCCGCAAACGATACGGGCCTACCTGGCGCACGGCTGCCTGGTGGCGCTGACCGGCTCCAAGTTCATCGGCGGCCCGACTTTCTGCGGCACGCTGCTGGTGCCGGGCGTGCAGGCGCAACGACTGCGCGAGCGGGCCCTGCCCGCCGCCTGCGCCAATTATTCCAACGCGGCCGAATGGCCCGCCGGCTGGGCGGCCGCGGCGCATCTGCCGGCCGCAAGCAACTTCGGCCTGTTGTTGCGCTGGCAGGCCGCGCTGGCGGAATTGCGGCTGCTGCTCCAACTACCCCAGGCCGAGATACGGCACAAGCTGGCCACCTTTGCCGACGCCGTGCGCTCGCGCCTGGCGGCGGACGAACGCTTTGCAGCGCTGCCGGTGCCGGCATTGCAGCGCGCGGCTCTGCATGCCGATGGCTGGGATAGCGAGCAAACCATCTTTCCCTTCCTGGTGCGTGGCGGCGACGGCTTCCTGACGCGGGAACAAACCGCCCAACTGTACCGGCAACTGCGCGACGGCACGGGCGATGCGTCGGCGCCCCGCTACGCACTGGGCCAACCGGTTGCATGCGGCATGCGCGACGGCGTCGCGGTGGCGGCGCTGCGCATCTGCCTGGGCGCGCCGCTGCTGGCCAGCACCGATACCGACACCCTGGTCGGCTACGCGATGGCGGCCTTCGATGCGACTGCGCTGCTGGCCCTAAAGGTATAGGCCGATGTGGGGGCGCTGGGTTATGCTGGCGCCTTTGTCACCACATCACGCATCATGGAACCACTCGACCTCGTCGACACCGAAAAAGAAACGGCACCCAACGACCGCAAACTCAATGCGACGGTCGCCATCACAGTCGCCCTGCTGGCCACCTTCATGGGCATCTGCAAAGTCAAGGACGACAACATCAATCAAAGCATGCAGCAGGCGCAGGCCAACCGCGTCGACCACTGGGCATACTACCAGGCCCGCAACGTGCGCGAGGAAGTCGCCAGGGCGACCGCGGTGCAACTGAAGCTGGCGGCCGTCGGCCGTCCCGCCGCCGAACAGGCGGGCTACCAGGACGCCATCAAACAATACGAGGCGCTGGCGCAGGAGCAGAACCGCAAGAAAGCCGAAGCCAAGGCCGATGCGGAAAACGACCAGAAAGCCTACGACGCCGCCAATTTCAAGGACGACCAGTTCGACCTGTCGGATGCCTTGCTGGCCATCGCCATTTCGCTGCTGGCGATCACCGCGCTGACGCAGATGTGGGCGCTGTATTTCGTCTCGCTGATCCCGACCGCCTTCGGCCTGCTGATGGGGCTCTCCGGTCTGGCCGGCTGGTCGCTGCATCCGAGCGCGCTGATCGCGCTGTTGTCCTAGCCTTTACGCGACGCGCTTGCCGAGGATGATGAGGTCGCGCTCGATGCCGTCCAGGTTGGCGACCCTGGGCAAATGCGCCCAGGTTTCGAAACCGAATTTGCCGAACAGGCCCAGGCTGGGCTTGTTGTGGCCGAAGATGAAGCCCAGCAGCGTGTGCACCTGGATTTGCGGCGCATAGGCGATGGCCTGCTCGATGCAGTAACGGCCCACGCCCTTGCCGCGCCAGGCTTCCGCGATGTAGATCGAGATTTCCGAGGTGCCCGAGTAGGCCGGGCGGCCGTAGAAGTTCGAGTACGACATCCAGCCCAGCGTTTCGCCGCTCGCCGCCGATTCGATGATCCACAGCGGCCGCTTGTCCGGCGTGTGATCGTGATACCACTGCAAGCGCGACTCCACCGACACCGGCTCGGTATCGGCCGTCACTTCGCGCGAGGCGATGGTGCTGTTGTAGATGGCGACGATGGTTGGCAGGTCGTCGGGCGTGGCAAGGCGATGGCGGAAAGTCATGGGAAAAACGTGGGGTTACAGGGTATGGGTGGCGCGCGAGGAGCGCAGCGCGGCGCCGAGGATTTCTTCGATGCGCAGCCGCGCGCGCTGGCCGCTTTCATCGTCCGGGAAATGCACGCCCACGCCCTGGGCCTTGTTGTTGTGCGCGCCGGGCGGCGTGATCCAGGCGACCTTGCCGGCGATCGGATATTTATTGGGGTCGTCCATCAGCGCCAGGATCAGGTAGATCTCGTCGCCGAGCTTGTAGGGCTTCTGGGTCGGCACGAACATGCCGCCGTTTTTCAGGAAGGGCATGTAGGCCGCGTACAGCGCGGCCTTTTCCTTGATGGCCAGCGACAGCACCGTCGGCCGGTTCAGCGGCACGGTGTTGGGATCGATGGGGCTGGCAGCGGACATTCCTGACCTTTCAAGCGCAACAGTTGGCGTAATCGAGCAGCATCTCTTCCAGGAACAGCTTGGGCGACAGCGGATGGTCGGCCGTCGCACGCCGCTCGTTGGCCGACTTGATCGCCGCCAGCAGGCGGCTGGTGTGGACCTTGTCGGCCAGGCCGGCCAGCTCTTTCTGGTAGCGAGGATAATACCGGATGTTGCCCGCCAATTTGTAGGAAAACACATCATACAGCCAGCGCTGCAACCACGATACCTGTGCGCTCAAGGGCACCTTCTGCAGCTTGTCGGCCGTCTTCAGCGCCCCTTCCACGCTGGGATGCGCCAGCAGTTGCAGCAGCGTTTCCAGTTCTTCGCGGCTGCCGTTCTCGGCCTGCTCCAGCGCCGCCAGCGGCGCCCCGCCCTGCTCGCGCAGCCAGCTATCGGCGTCGGGCGCGCCCTGCGCCTTGAGCCAGGCCAGCGCCTCGCCATGGTCGGGCATGGGCATGGCGAACTTGCGGCAGCGCGACAGGATGGTCGGCAGCACGCGGTCCATGCTGTTGGACGACAGCAGGAACACGGTGCCCGGCGGCGGTTCTTCCAGCGTCTTCAGCAAGGCGTTCGAGGCCGGCATGTTGAGCGCCTCGGCCGGGTACAGCACCACCACCCGCAAGCCCTGGCGGTGGGTCGAGATGTTCATGAAATCGGCCAGCCCGCGGATCTGCTCGATCTTGATTTCCTTGGACGGCGCCTTGGACTTGGCGGCTTTTTTGGTTTCGCCTTCCGCGCCCTCTTCACCTTCGGCGGCCGGCTCGTCCTCCATCGCTTCCGGCCGGATGCGGCGGTAGTCCGGGTGGTTCTGCTGCGAGAACCAGCCGCAGGACGCGCACGCGCCGCAGGCATGGCCGTCCGCCCGCACCGATTCGCACAGCAAGCCCTGCGCGAACTGTTCGATGAAGCTGGCCTTGCCGATCCCGGCGGCGCCATGGAACAGGATGGCGTGCGGCAGGCGCTGGCGCAGCGTTTGTAGCTGGCGCCAGGACGGTTCCTGCCACGGATAGATGGAATTGCTCATTTTGCCTATTCTGTTTTAAAACAATCGCTTATGCAATGCTTTTAAAGCATTCATCCAGGATGAGGGCAAGCTGCGACTGGATGTCCAGAATGCTGCGGGTGGAATCGATCACGCGGAAACGCCGCGGGAACTGGGCCGCGCGGCGCAGGTACTCGCTGCGGGTGGCGGCAAAGAAGTCGGCCTTTTCCTGCTCAAACTTGTCGAGCTGGCGGGTGGCGTCCAGCCGCGCGCGCGCCACTTCCAGCGGCACGTCGAACAGCAGCGTCAGATCTGGCTGCAGATCGGGATGGACCCACTGCTCCAGCGCTTCCAGCTTGGCCACGCTCATGCCGCGGCCGCCGCCCTGGTAGGCGAAGCTGGCGTCGGTGAAGCGGTCCGAGATCACCCAGGCGCCGCGCGCCAGCGCCGGCGCGATCACCTGCGCGATGTGCTCGCGGCGGCTGGCGAACATCAGCAGCGCCTCGGTTTCCAGGTCCATGGTTTCGTGCAGCACGAGATCGCGCAGCTTTTCGCCCAGCGGCGTGCCGCCCGGCTCGCGCGACGACACCAGCTCGACACCATGCGCCCGGATGTAGTCGCTGACAAAGGCAATGTGCGTGGACTTGCCGGCGCCGTCTATGCCTTCGAAGGTGATGAATTTACCCATGTGCTTGTTATTTTTGATACTGGTTGACTGCGCGGTTATGGTCGCTCAGGTTTTCCGAGAACTGGCTGCTGCCATTGCCCTTGGAGACGAAATACAGCGCCGAGGTCTTGGCCGGCGCCAGCGCCGCCGTCAGCGACTGCACGCCCGGCAGCGAGATCGGGGTCGGCGGCAGGCCGGCACGGGTGTAGGTATTGTACGGGGTGTCGGTTTCCAGGTCTTTCTTGTGGATCTTGCCGTCGTACTTGCTGCCCATGCCGTAGATCACGGTCGGATCGGTCTGCAGCAGCATGCCCAGCTTCAGGCGGTTGACGAACACGCCGGCAATCATGCCGCGCTCGGACTTCTGGCCGGTTTCCTTTTCCACGATGGAGGCCATGGTCAGCGCCTCGTACGGCGTCTTGTATGGCAGCGCCGGATCGCGCTTGTCCCAGGCTTCGTTCAGGTGCGCCAGCATGGTGGCGTAGGCCTGCTTGTAGATCTGCAGGTCGCTGGAACCCTTGGGGAACAGATAGGTGTCGGGGAAGAACAGCCCTTCCGGCTGCTTGTAGTCGGACGAGATGGCGGCCATCAGTTCCTGGTCGGACATGGCGACCGTGTCGTGCTTGAGGCCGCGGTGGGCGGCGATGGCGGCGCGCATCTGGCGGAAGGTCCAGCCTTCGATAATGGTCAGTTGTTCCTGCGCGAACTCGCCGCGCACCAGTTGCTCGATCAGGCGCAGCGGCGTGGTGCCCGGCTTCAGCTCGTAGGCGCCGGCCTTCAGCTTGCCGCTGCGGCCGGTCACCCGCGCCAGCAGGTTGAACAGCAGCGGCGGCATGGGCACGCCCGCTTCCTCGATCTGCTGGCCGGCCGCGTGCGCGCCGCTGCCCGGCGCGATGCTGAACTCGATGGCTTCCACGTCATCGCCTATGATGGGATGCTGCGCCCAGTACATGAAATAGCCGGTGCCCAGGATCGCCAGCACCACCAACAAACTGATTATTTTTTTAACAAAACCCATTGTCAAAGCCGAATGATTAGATCAAGTCGCACAGCTTGCCAGTTCTTGGCCCGCTGCGCCAGTGCCGCGTTTTGCGCCGCGCCCGACGCGATTCGCCCGACATCACTATAATGAGGCCGTAATGATACTGCCTCATCCGTCAATCTGATTGGAAATTATGCTTTCTTCGAATGAACTGCAAGCCGCGCCGCTGAGTGCCACCCAACTCGCCGTCGGCTTCGTGGCCCCACTCACCGACCTGGGCCTGATCGCGCTGGACGGCGAGGAGTCCGCCAGCTTCCTGCACAATCAACTGACCAACGACGTCGAACACCTGGGCCTGGGCGAAGCGCGCCTGGCCGGCTACTGCTCGCCCAAGGGCCGCCTGCTGGCGTCCTTCCTGATGTGGCGCAGCGAGACCACGATCTACCTGCAATTGCCGCGCGAGATCCAGCCGCCGATCCAGAAACGCCTGTCCATGTTCGTGCTGCGCGCGAAAACCAAACTGAGCGACGCCACCGAGTTGCCAACCCACCAGGTCGTGGTCGGCCTGGGCGGCGGCCTGGCCGAGGCAGCGCTGCAAACCTGGTTCGAGCCGCTGCCGTCGCGGCCTTACACCACGGTCGAGCACCCGCTGGGCACCTTGATCCGCGTCGGCGACGCGTTCGGCGCGCCGCGCTACCAGTGGCTGATGTCGGCCGAGACCGCGCAAACCGTGATGCCGGAACTGAGCGCCAAGCTTACCCTGGGCGGCAACGACGCCTGGCGCCTGTCCGAGATCCACGCCGGCGTGCCGCAGATTACCAAGGCCACGCAGGAGCAGTTCGTGCCGCAGATGGTCAACTACGAACTGCTGGGCGGGGTCAACTTCAAGAAGGGCTGCTATCCCGGCCAGGAAATCGTCGCCCGCAGCCAGTACCTGGGCAAGCTGAAGCGCCGTACCACGCTGGTGACCATCGCCGATCCGTCCGCGGTGGCTGGCGCCGAAGTGTACGCCACCGCCGATCCTGAACAGCCATGCGGCATGATCGTCAACGCCGCGCCCAATGGCCAGGGCGGCGTCGACGCCCTGGTGGAAATGAAGCTGGCCGCGATCGAGTCGGGCTCGGTGCGCCTGGGCTCGGCCCAGGGCACGCCGCTGACCTTCCTCGCCATGCCCTACCAACTGGAAGCGCTAGACCTCTAGCATGGACCTCTACGTCTATTACAAGGTCAAGGACGCCGATGCGGCCGCCTTGCAGCCGGCTGTCGCCGCCATGCAGGCGGCGCTGGCGCAGCGCCACGGCGTGGCATACCAGCTCAAGCGCCGCCCCGACAGCAAGGACGGTGTGCAAACGTGGATGGAAGTGTATGCCGCCACGCCGCAAGGATTCCTGGCCGCGCTGGACAGCGCCGCCGCGCAGGCCGGCTTGTCCGCGTGGACGGCCGGGCCGCGCCACACCGAAGTCTTCACGGATATCGCCCCATGTGCCTGATCGTTTTTGCCTGGCGCGTGGTGCCGGCGGTGCCGCTGATCGCCGCGGCCAACCGCGATGAATACTACCAGCGCGCCACCGCGCCGGCGGCGGCCTGGCCCGAGCACCCGCAGATCTACGCCGGCCGCGACCTGCAGGCCGGCGGCAGTTGGATGGGCATCACCCGGCCGCAGCACGACGGCGAGACCGCGCGCTTCGCGGCCATCACCAATATCCGCAATCCGGCCGATCACAAGGACGACGCGCCCTCGCGTGGGCAACTGGTGTCGGACTACCTGGCCGGCAGCATGACGCCGCAGGAATACATCGCCGCGATCCGCGACAAGGCATCGCAGTACAACGGCTTCAACCTGGTGCTGGGCGACCGCGACACGCTGATCTGGTATTCCAACAAGGGCGACGCCGATCCGCGCAACGGCCAGCCGCTGGCGCCGGGCGTGTATGGCCTGTCGAACGCCCTGCTGGACGCGCCCTGGCCCAAGGTACTGAAGACCAAGGCCCAATTCGCCAGCCTGATCTGCCTGGGCGCGCCGGACGAAGCTTTCTTCGAAATGCTGGCCGATACCGCGCCGGCGCCGGACATGCGCCTGCCGGAAACCGGCGTGCCGCTGGACCTGGAGCGGGTGCTATCGGCCGTGCGCATCGAAAGCCCCGCCTACGGCACCCGCACCTCCACCGTGGTCAAGCTCTACGCCGACGCCTCCGCGACCTTGCATGAAATGCTGATTCACTGATGGAGGCTGATCGGCCCGAACCATAACCATTGGTCAAGAAGGCCGCCTCGATCGAGAATATAAAAAGCCGTGCCATCGCAGGTTTCATAGTCGCTCCTGCGGACAAGGTCCGGACGAATGGCCTCAAGAATTACGGCAGTCGCGCCGCCTCCATCTACCGATGTGGACAGACTAATTTGACAAAGGAGCGTGATGAAAATTCCGCCTGGTTCGCGATTGTCCGGAGCGACGATCGATAATATGGTCGGACAAGAGCGCAACGTACTGACGTAGCGAGCGCTACGTCAGCTTCGCTTGGTGTTGGCGACTAGGCGCGGCCGGAGGCGCGTTGCAGCAGGTCGCGGAAGGCGTGGAAGACTTTGCGCATGGCCGGGACTTTGTAGGGGAACATGTCCACCGGGTCCATCGCGTGTACCACCATGGCGTTGTCCGCTTCGAAGACCAGCAGATCGCCGTTCGGCATTTCGGCGCAATCGATGCCCAGGTAGGGCAAGCCCATGCGGCGGTCGATCTCCTGCAGCGCCGCCCGCTGGCGCTTGGCGAATCCCTCATCGAAGCCGGCCATGCAGGCCGCCTCCTCGGCGCGCTTCTCCGCGCTCTCGGTCATGCCCGCGTTCAGGTAGTGGATCATCCAGTGCTGCGAGATGGCGTAGTGGCAGACAAACGGCCGCCCGTCGATCAGCACGATACGGTATTTGCGGAACATGCCATCGGCATTGCTGTAGTCGACGAAGCGCGACACGTAGAACTGCTCGCCCGCCACCGCCTGCAGGTAGGCGGCCAGCGCTGCCGGCGTATCGACCTTGTCCAGGTTGGTGCCCGCATGCGATCCCAGCGGGCGCACGATGATGGGGAAGCCGCCGTCCGGCACCAGTTCGCCCAGCGGCCGCGCGCCGCCCGCCACCGCTTCCAGCACCGCGCGCGTGGTGCGCACCGAGACCGGCATCTCCACGCCCGGCACGCCTTGCAGCGCCGCGCACACGCCGTCGCGCGACAGCACGCGGATATATTCGGGACGGTTGATGACTGGCCGCGGCCAGTCGTTCACGTACGCCGTCAAGCGCTCCAGCAAGGGCTGATTGGCTTCCGATTCCGCCACCGCGACCAGCAGCACGTCATGCTCCGGCACCATCGCGGGAAAATCTTCCCCGTTGCGCACGTACACCAGCTCCAGCGTGACGTCGCTGTCCTCCACCAGGAATTCCACCGGCGTGTTGGACATCAGGTCGCCTGGCCCCATCAGCACCAGCAGCGTCAGGCCGCCCGGATGGCTGGCCGGTATCGTGTAATGCCGCTGCAGCGTGATGGCTTCGCCCTGCACCGCCAGCGCGTGATCGCGGTTGCCGGTCAGTTGCATCACCGTCGAAAAATCCATGTAGGCGTGGGCGTCGTCCGGATGCGCCTGGGCGCGCTGCAGCAGGGCCTGGCCGATCGGCGTCAAATCCTGCCCGGCGAAGGCGAGGCGCATCAGCGGCGCCACGCCGATCAATGGTGCGTAGGGCTGGCCTGCAATGCTGGCATCAAATGTCATGGGGACTCCGTGTGAGGTGTGGTCAGGCGGGCCGCGCCGAGCTGCTGCACAGCGACGATCAGTTTGTCGATATCTTCGCGGCCGGTGCGGTGGTTGACGATGGCCACGCGCAGCGCCAACCGGCCGTTGACCATGGTGGTGGATGGCGCGGCCTGGCCGGACTCCTGCACATCCATGGCCAGCGCGGCGTTGAAGCCGTCGCCGCCGCCGCGATGGCGGAAGCAGACAATGTTCAGCGCCACCGGCGCCAACAGCTCCAGTTCCGGGATGGCTTCTATGCGCCCGGCCAGGTAGCGCGCCAGCACGCAGGTCTCGTTAATCACTTGACCGATGCGCTCGGCGCCGAACACCTTGAAGGTGAACCAGGTTTTCAGCGCGCGGAAGCTGCGCGACAAGTCGGGGCCGAAATCGCAGGGCCACGGCGAATCCGCCGCCATGCCGCGCTCGTCGCGCCGCAGATAGGTGTCGCGCGTGGCGAAGGTCGCCAGATGGGCCTCGCTGTCGCGCACCAGCACGAAGCCGGCGTCATACGGCACCTGGCCCCATTTGTGGAAATCGCAGGCGATGGAATCGGCCAGCTCCATCCCGTCCAGCAGCGGCCGCAGCGTTGGCGACAGCGCCGCCAGCGCGCCGAAAGCGCCATCCACGTGGAACCACAGCCCGTTGCGCCTGGCGATCGCGGCCACCTGCGCCAGCGGATCGATGGCGCCCACGTCCACCGTGCCGGCGGTGCCGGCCACGAAGAAGGGTTGCAGGCCGGCCGCCCGATCGGCGTCAATCGCCGCTTCCAGCGCCGCCGTATCCATCCGAAACTGGGCATTCATCGGAATGCGGCGCAGGCTGGCGCTGCCCACCCCCGCCATGTCCATGGCGCGCGAGATGCAACCGTGCGCGCCGGCCGACGCATACGCCACCAGCCGTCCCTGCGGCAGGCCACGGCTGCGCACCTCCGGCCCCAGCGCCTGGTAGCGGGCGATCAGCAGGCCTATCATGTTGGCCATCGAACTGCCGGTCACGAACACCCCGGAGGCCGACGACGGGAAACCGAACACCTCCGCCATCCAGCGCGCGATCTGGCGTTCGACCTCCACCGGAATCTGGTTGCGGCCGCCCAGGTTGGCGTTCAGCCCGGCGGCCAGCATCTCGGCCAGCATGCCAACGGGCGTGCCGCCGCCATGCACCCAGCCGAAAAAGCCGGGATGGGTGTTGCCAATCGCATAAGGAAGGATCTGCTGCATGAACTGCTGGTGCACCTCGCCGAGTGCGCTCCCTTCCGCCGGCAAGCTGGTGCGGAAGGCGTCCCGGGCCTGGTCCGGGATAGGTTGCCATACGGGGCGCTGGCGTATGCCCTGCAGATAGTCGATCATATCGTCCAGCATACGGTGTCCCTGGGCGCGAAAGTGCGGCCAATCGTCGGGATCCAGCGGGCCGGCAAAATTATTTTGATTTTTTGGGGGCATGAGGCTCAATTTTTCTGTATTAGTGCCGTTATTACCAGTATCGCGGTAGTCTAGCGCCAAATTCGGCCAGGCAAAATCAGGAATAGAACCACCATTATGGACACGAGCAGCATTTCACGACTGGATACGCTCCCTACGGCGCCCGCCGTGGCTGCGCCCGTGGCCGCGTCCGTTTCCTGGGCCATCCTGCCCACCACCGCCGTGCCGCCCGCCAGCGCGGGTGCCGACGCCAACAATAGCCAATCTGGCAACAAAGCACCCAGCAAGGCGGACGTGAAGCGCTCCGTGGACGCCATCAATCGCGCCGTGCAGAACAATAGTGAGGTCCATTTCAGCATCGACGACAGCAGCGGCCTGTCGGTGGTGAAGGTCATCGACACCGAAACCAAGAAGGTGCTGCGCCAGTTCCCTTCCGAGCAGTCGCTGGAAATCGCCAAGAACCTGCACAGCCTGAAAGGCCTGCTGATCGACAGCCAGGCCTGACCGGCTGATTCAGAAGGCATGCTGCATGTTGATGTGCGGGATGCCAGCCTCGTAAAACTCGTCACCTTCGATGCGGAAACCGTGGCGTTCGTAGAACGGCGCGGCATGCGTCTGCGCGCTCAAGGCCACCAGCTTGTCGCCGCGGATGCGCGCCTGCGCCATCAGCGCTTGCAGCAGCGCGCCGCCGACGCCTGTACCGCGCGCGCCCTGGCGCACCGCCATGCGGCCGATATGCCCGTCCGGCAGCAGGCGCCCGGTGCCGATCGGCGTGCCGTCCTCGGCGTACGCGACTGCGTGCAGGCATACCGCATCCATGTGGTCCATTTCCAGTTCGGCCGGCACCTTCTGCTCTTCGACGAAGACTTCAAAACGGATGGTCTTGGCATCCGCTTGCAGGCTGGCCCAGTCGCCCAGTTTGATCTCGTGCTTTGCCATCGTCATGGTCCTGTGAGGCTAAAGCACGATTGTCGCACGTCAGGCCTGCGGCGTGAAAGCGCCGGCCCCGATTTTGGCGCGCAGGGCTGCGCGCAATTGCGGCGCGGCGGCATACGGATCGGCCGGGTTGGCGCCGGCCACGATGTGTTCCATACGCTCGCGCACGCCGGCCAGCGCATCCGGATGCGAATAAATGTAAAAGCGGCCTTCCGCGATAGCCTGGAAGGTGACCTCGGCCACTTCCTCCGCCGTCACCTTGCCGGAGGCGACAGCCTTGTCCGTCATCGCTTGCGCGGCCAGTTGGCTGGCAGTCGGCGGCGCCGACATGCGGACATCATCGGGACGATTGCGGTGCGACTGGCTGATGCCGGTCGGGACGAAGTACGGGCACAGCACCGACGCGCCGATCGGCGCGCCGACCAACTGCAAGTCCTGGTACAGGGTCTCGGTCAGCGCCACCACGGCATGTTTCGAGACGTTGTACACGCCCATGGCAGGCGCGTTCACCAGACCGGCCATGGACGCCGTGTTGACGATGTGGCCTTCGAAAGCGGGATCGGCCGCCGCAGCGTCCAGCATCAATTTGGTAAAGATACGCACGCCGTGAATCACGCCCCGGACGTTCACGCCCAGCACCCAGTCCCAGTCGGCCTCGGTGCTCTCCCAAATCAGGCCGCCTGAGCCGACGCCGGCATTGTTGAACACCAGGTGCACCGTGCCGTACGCCGCCATCGCCGCATCGGCCAGGGCCTGCACCTGCGCGGCCTCGCGTACATCGCAGACCTGCGCGATGACCTGGGCGCCCAGCGTGCGCAATTCCCCGGCCGTCCGCTCCAGCGCGTCATGCTGCACGTCGGCCAGCACCAGCTTCATGCCCTTGCTTGCCGCGACGGCGGCGAACTGCCGTCCCAGACCGCTGGCGGCGCCAGTGATGACGACTACCTTGTCTCCGAATGTTTTCATTTTTATGCTCAGATCAATTTGACCAATTGCTTGCCGAAGTTATGCCCTTTCAGCAGCCCGATGAAGGCTTCCGGCGCGGACGCCAGTCCTTCCGATACCGATTCCCGGTACTTGATCTTGCGCTCGCCCACCAACTCCGCCAGTTCCTGCAAGCCTTGCGGCCACAGGTCCATGTGCTCGGTGATGATGAAGCCGCGCAGGTTGATACGGTTAATCAGCAGCAGGCGCGCATTCCTGATCGGCACTTCGTCGCCGTTGTAGCCGGCGATCATGCCGCACAGCGCCACGCGGGCGAAGGCGTTGGTGCGGACCAGCGCCGCATCGAGGCAGGCGCCGCCGACGTTCTCGAAGATCGCGTCCACACCGTCGGGCGTGGCGGCTTTCAGGTCGGCTTCCAGGTTGCCGGCCTTGTAGTCGATGCAGGCGTCGAAGCCCAGTTCATTGACGACGTGCGAACACTTCTGCGGCCCGCCGGCGATGCCGACCGCGCGGCAGCCGCGCAGCTTGGCCAGTTGTCCCACCACGCTGCCGACCGCGCCGCTGGCGGCCGACACCACGACGGTCTCGCCGGCCTTGGCCTTCATGATTTCGTTGAAGCCGTACCACGCCGCCATGCCCGGCATGCCGACCGCGCCGAGGAAGGCCGGCAGCGGCACGCGCTCCGTGTCCAGCTTGCGCAGCAACTGGCCGTTCGACACGCCCATCTCGGCCCAGCCCAGCATGCCGTTGACGTAATCTCCGACCTGGTAAGCCGCGTTGCGCGAGGCGACCACCTGGCCGACCGTCCCGCCTATCATGGTGTCGTCGATCTGCTGGGAGGCGGCATAGCTCTTGGCCGCGCTCATGCGCCCGCGCATGTAGGGGTCCAGCGAAAGATAGTGGTTGCGAACCAGGACCTGGCCCTCGGCCAGCTCGGGCAACGGCACTGTCTCCAGGCGAAAGTTCTCGGGCGCCACCGGCCCGCGCGGACGCGCCGCCAGCACGATGCGCTGATAAGTCTGAGGCGCCATGCTTACACCGCCGATACGCCGCCGTCCACCGCCAGGATCTGCCCGGTGATGTGTTTGCCCGCGTCGGACGCGAACAGCACGGCCGCGCCTTTCAGGTCCTCGTCGTCGCCCAGGCGGCCCAGCGGCGCATCCTTGGCCAATTGGTCCGCGCCCAGCTTGTGCAGCAGACCCTTGGTCATCTTCGACGGGAAGAAGCCTGGCGCCAGCGCGTTGACGGTGATGCCGTGCCGGCCCCATTCGCCTGCCAGCGTGCGGGTGAAGTTGACCAGCGCGCCTTTCGAGGTGTTGTAGGCGATGGTCTGCATGCTGCCCGGCGGATTGCCGGCCAGGCCGGCGATCGACGCGATGTTGATGATGCGGCCATAGCCGCGCGGGATCATCGAGCGCTTGCCGACCAGTTGCGACACCACGAAGATGCTGCGGATATTCAGGTTCATCACCTTGTCCCAGGCTTCGATGGGATGGTCTTCGGCGGGCGCGCCCCAACTGGCGCCGGCGTTGTTGATCAGGATGTCGATGTGGCCGAGGTGCGCCAGCGCGGCGTCGACCAGCGCTGCCGCCTGCGCATCCTGCGACAGGTCGGCCGCCACCGCGTGCGCGCTGATGCCGTGTTGCGACAGGAAGGCCACCGCCTCGTCCAGGTCGGCCTGCTTGCGCGCCGAGATCACCAATTTGGCGCCCTGCTCGCCCAGCGCCAGCGCCATCTGCAGGCCCAGGCCACGCGAGCCGCCAGTGACCAGCGCGGTCTTGCCGGCCAGCGAAAATAGTTCTTGAGTCGTACGCATATTTTTTCCTTGCCGACTGCCGTCATCCCCGCGAAAGCGGGGACCCATGCTGAGCTGGCGTTCTATGGGTCCCCGCTTCCGCGGGGACGACGGGTTAAATTTCGTAGTCCATGCACTGGCGCTGTTCGCGCACCGCGCCGAAGAAGGGCTTGATCGCCACATGGTCGGGGTGATCCTGGTAGGCGTCCAGCACTGCCTTGTCGGTGAATTCCGAGTACAGGATCAAGTCATAAGTCGCTTCCAGTCCCGGCTGGGCGACGGCCACTTCAAACTTCAGAATCCCGGGCACCAGCTTGGCGCAGCCATCCAGCATCTGTTTCAGCTTGGCGGCATTGGTGGCGCGGTCCGCGCCTTCGGCATATTCCTTCAACTTCCACATCACGATATGTTTGAGCATTGCGTATTCCTTTTAAAACCACGCGTCCTGCATGTCCAGCGTGGTGGTGTCTATGCTGGCCAGCAGTGCAAGCTGTGCTTCGACTTTCGGCAGCTCCCAGCGGAAGAAATAGCGGCAGGCTTGCAGTTTGCCGCGATAGAAATCCGCATCGCCCGCGCTCAGCGCGGCGGCGGCTGATAGTGCCTGCTGCAGCCAGATCCACGCGACCACCACATGGCCGACCGCCTCCAGATAGGTGCTGGCGTTGGCCAGCGTCTTGTTCAAGTCGCCGACAGCATACAGCTTCCGCGAGGTTTCTTCCACCGCCAGCCACGCCGCTTCCAGGTCGTCGGCATGCGCAATCAGCTCGCGGCCGATGCCGGCCAGCGCGGCCGGCGCTGCATCCGGCAAGCCCACGCTGCCGCGCACCTTGCGCACGGTCTTGCGCACTTCGGCGGCAAACGCCTTGAACAGCGCACCATCCTGCACCGAAACCTTCCGGCCCAGCAGGTCCAGCCCGTGGATGCCGTGCGTGCCCTCGTGGATGGCATTCAGCCGGTTGTCGCGGTAAAACTGCTCGACGTTGTACTCGCGCGTGTAGCCGTAACCGCCGTGCACCTGTATCGCCAGGCTGTTCGCCTCCACGCACCATTGCGAGGGCCAGGACTTGGTGACCGGCGTCAGGAAATCCAGCAGGCGCGCCGCGTGTTCGCGGGCTTCCGGCGTTTCGGCCGTGTTCTGTTCGTCGACCAGGCGCGCGCTGAACAGCACCAGGCCCAGCGCGCCCTCCACGTACGCCTTCTGCGCCAGCAGCATGCGCCGCACGTCGGTGTGTTCGATGATGGGCAGTTGCGGCTGCGAGGGATCCTTCTGCGCCGGATGGCGGCCTTGCGGACGGTTGCGCGCATAGTCCAGCGCGTGCAGGTAGCCGGTATAGCCCAGCACCGCCGCGCCCAGGCCCACGCCGATGCGCGCCTCGTTCATCATGTGGAACATATTGGCCAGGCCCTGGCCGGGCTGTCCAACCAGGTAGCCGATTGCGCCGCCGCTTTCACCGAAGTTCAGCAGGCAGTTGGTGGTGCCGCGGTTGCCCATCTTGTGATTCAGGCCGGCCAGCGCCACGTCGTTGCGCGCGCCCAGGCTGCCGTCGTCGTTGACCAGGTACTTGGGCACGATAAACAGCGAAATGCCCTTCACACCCGGCACCAGCTTGCCGTCCGGGCCGGGGATCTTGGCCAGCACCAGGTGCACGATGTTCTCGGCCAGCTCGTGTTCGCCGGCGGAGATCCACATCTTGTTGCCGGTCAGGCGGTACTGTCCATCGCCGTCGGGCACCGCGCGCGTGACAATATCCGACAGGCTGGAACCGGCCTGCGGCTCGGACAGGCACATGGTGCCGAAAAAGCGCCCGGCCAGCATGGGCTCGACGAAGCGCTTGATCTGTTCCGGCGTGCCGCACTTGAGCAGCGTGTTCGCATTGCTCATGGTGAGGAAGGCGTAAGCGGCAGTGCCCACGTTGGCGGCAGTGAAGTAGGCGGTCAGCGCCTTTTCCACCACGGCGGGCAGTTGCATGCCGCCGTGCTCGTAATCCTGGCCTGCCGCCATCAGGCCCGCGGTCGCATAGGCGTCCAGCGCAGCCTTCGCTTCCGGGATGATGCGCACCTTGCCGTCGACGACATGCGGCTCCTGGCTGTCAGCCTTTTTGTTATGCGGGGCGAACAGCTCGGTCGCCATGCGCTCGGCAGTGTCGATGGCCGCGTCGAAGGTCTCGCGGCTGTGGTCCTGGAAGCGCGGACGCCGCGTCAGCGCCTCCGCGTCCAGCCATTCGTACAGCATGAAGGCGATGTCGCGGCGCGACAGGATGGTCGAGTCCATCGCTTACACCACTTCAAACAGGCCGGCTGCGCCCTGGCCGCCGCCGATGCACATGGTGACCACCACGTATTTGACGCCGCGCCGCTTGCCCTCGATCAGCGCGTGGCCCGCCAGGCGCGCGCCCGACACGCCGTAGGGATGGCCGACGGCGATGGCGCCGCCGTTGACGTTCAGCCTGTCCATCGGGATGCCCAGCTTGTCGGCGCAGTACAGCACCTGCACGGCAAAGGCTTCGTTCAGTTCCCACAGGCCGATGTCCTCGACCTTCAGGCCAGCCTTCCTCAGCAGCTTGGGAACCGCGAACACGGGGCCGATGCCCATTTCGTCCGGCTCGCAGCCAGCCACCGCGAAGCCGCGGAAAACGCCCAGCGGCTGCAGGCCTTTGGCCGCCGCTGTCTGCGCATTCATCACGATGGTCATCGCGCCGCCGTCCGAGAACTGGCTGGCGTTGCCGGCGCTGATCACGCCGCCCGGCAGCGCGGTGCGGATTTTCGATACCGCCTCATACGTCGTGTCGGCGCGTATGCCCTCGTCGGCCGCGATCGTGACTTCCTTCGACAGCAGCATGCCGGTTGCCTTGTCGGCCACGCCCATCACCGTGGTCATGGGCACGATCTCGGCGTCGAACAGGCCGGCGGCCTGGGCGGCCGCGGCGCGCTGCTGGCTTTGCACGCCGTATTCGTCCTGGCGCTCGCGGCTGATGCTATACCGCTGGGCCACGGTCTCGGCGGTCTGCAGCATGGGCCAGTAGATCTCCGGCTTGTGCTGCGACAGCCAGACTTCCTTGTACATGTGCAGATTCATTTCCTGCTGCACGCAGGAGATCGACTCGACACCGCCGGCGGCATAGATGTCGCCCTCGCCGGCCATGATGCGCTGGGCCGCAGTGGCAATGGTTTGCAGGCCGGAGGAACAGAAACGGTTGATGGTCATGCCGGCGGTGCCCACCGGGCAGCCGGCGCGGAGCGCGATCTGGCGCGCGATGTTGCCGCCGGTCGCGCCTTCGGGATTGGCGCAGCCGACCAGCACATCCTCGACTTCGCCGGCCTCGATGCCGGCCCGCTCGATGGCCGCCTTCAGCACATGGCCACCGAGCGTGGCGCCGTGCGTCATGTTGAACGCGCCTTTCCAGGATTTGGCCAGGCCGGTGCGGGCGGTCGATACGATGACGGCGTCTATCATGGGAGTCTCCTGTTATATGAATAGGTTAATCGTCCGAGAATAGCATATTTAAGTACGGTCGTTCGCAAAACATGCTGTAAGTTTCGCGTAAGTTTGGAGAAAGCATGACGTAAGGTTAAGCGTCCACACTGGGTCTCAAGCTGACGTAGAAGTATCCAACGCGGCTGGAAATCCATAAATTAGGAGACACAAACATGGCATCGACATCAGGTACCGCAGACGCGCGTAACGCCGGCAAGTCGACCGGCATTACCGCGGAAGAGCGCAAGGTGATTTTCGCCTCGTCGCTCGGCACCGTTTTTGAATGGTACGACTTCTATCTGTACGGCTCGCTGGCGCCAATTATCGCCAAGCAGTTCTTTATCGGCGACCCGACCACCAGCTTCATTTTCGCCCTGCTGGCCTTTGCTGCCGGCTTCATCGTCCGTCCATTCGGCGCGCTGGTGTTCGGCCGCCTGGGCGACATGATCGGCCGTAAATACACCTTCCTGATCACCATCCTGATCATGGGCGGTTCCACCTTCATTGTCGGCCTGTTGCCGGGTTATCCGCAAATCGGCATTGCCGCGCCTATCATCCTGGTCAGCCTGCGCCTGTTGCAAGGCCTGGCGCTGGGCGGCGAGTATGGCGGCGCTGCCACCTACGTGGCCGAGCACGCACCGAACGGCAAGCGCGGCGCCTTCACTTCCTGGATCCAGACCACCGCGACCCTGGGTCTGTTCCTGTCGCTGCTGGTGATCCTGGGCACCCGTACCGCCGTCGGCGAGGAAGACTTCGCCTCCTGGGGCTGGCGCGTGCCGTTCCTGGTCTCGGTGCTGCTGCTGGGCGTGTCGGTGTGGATTCGCCTGTCGATGAATGAATCGCCGGCCTTCGCCAAGATGAAAGCGGAAGGCAAGACCTCCAAGGCGCCGCTGAGCGAAGCCTTCGGCCAATGGAAAAACCTGAAGATCGTGATCCTGGCCCTGATCGGTCTGGCCATGGGCCAGGCGGTGGTGTGGTACACCGGCCAGTTCTACGCCCTGTTCTTCCTGACCCAGGTGCTGAAGGTGAACGGCGCTACCGCCAACATCCTGATCGCCCTGTCGCTGGCCCTGGCGACGCCGTTCTTCATCATCTTTGGCACGCTGTCGGACAAGATCGGCCGCAAGTACATCATCCTGGGCGGCTGCCTGATCGCTGCCGCGACCTACTTCCCGCTGTTCGGCGCCCTGACCCACTACGCCAACCCGGCGCTGGAAACCGCGCTGAAGAACTCGCCGGTGGTGGTGGTGGCCGATCCTGCCACCTGCCACTTCCAGTTCAACCTGACCGGCACCAAGAAGTTCCCTTCGTCCTGCGATATCGCCACCGGCATCCTGTCGGCCAACTCGGTGAACTACACCACCCAGGAAGCGCCAGCCGGCAGCATCGCCAAGGTCAAGGTCGGCGACAAGGAGATCACCTCCTTCAACGCCGTGATGACGCCTGACGGCCTGAACTTCGACAAGGCCAGCAAAGACGCCGAAGCGGCGCTGAAGAAGGAAGTGGGCGGCGCCATCAAGGCAGCCGGCTACCCTGCCAAGGCCGACGACGCGCAGATGAACAAGCCGATGATCGTGGCCATCCTGTTCATCCTGGTGCTGTACGTGACCATGGTGTACGGCCCGATCGCCGCCATGCTGGTGGAGATGTTCCCGACCCGTATCCGCTACACCTCGATGTCGCTGCCTTACCATATCGGTAACGGCTGGTTCGGTGGCCTGCTGCCGACCATCTCGTTCGCCCTGGTGGCGGCCAAAGGCGACATCTACTACGGCCTGTGGTATCCGATCGTGATCGCCCTGGCAACCGTGGTGATCGGCACCCTGTTCGTGAAAGAAACCAAAGACAACAACATCTACGCCGCCGACTGATCCCGGTCCGCGTCACCCCGAAAGCCGCCAGCGATGGCGGCTTTTTTACGTCCGCAATGGGCAAAAAAAACCGCCCCGGGAGAGGCGGCCGAAAATCAACCTAAGGAGTGTGCTACCGGTAAGACTTACAACTTTGGCGACGGCGCACGACGGCGCCGACCATGGCGAGGCCGCTGCGCGATCAGCGCGCAACGATCCAAACTCGGGAATGATGGGTATGCATGGGAGCCTCTGAAAACGGTAATCTACGTGCGGCATCTCGATTCAGGATGCCAGTTATTCACGCTGCGACTGAAACCGTTTTTTAGGGCGTCGAAGAGAGGAAACTACTGAGACAAATTGTAGCAAGCTTCGGCGGGAAAATGCTCACAGGCATCGAAATTTTCTTCAAGCATGTGAACATTTCCCCACACCGTCGCCGGCTCAGCGGTTGAAGCCCTTGCCCTCCGCGGCCAGCTTGCTCAGCAGCGGCGCCGGTGTCCAGGCCGCGCCCTGGTGGCCCTTGGCGTAGCGGTGCATGGCCGCCAGCACGTTGGGCAAGCCGACCGTATCGGCGTAGAACATGGGGCCGCCGCGGTACAGCGGGAAACCGTAGCCGGTCAGATAGACCATGTCGATATCCGACGCCCGCAGCGCAATGCCTTCTTCCAGGATGCGCGCGCCTTCGTTGACCAGCGCGTACACCAGGCGCTCGACGATTTCCTGGTCGCTGATCTGGCGGCGGGTGATGCCGAGGTCGGCCGAGTGCCGGACGATCATGGCGTTGACTTCCGCGTTCGGATACGCCTTGCGGTCGCCGGCCTTGTAGTCGTACCAGCCGGCGCCCGTCTTCTGGCCATAGCGGCCCATTTCGCACAGCAGGTCGGCGGTCTTGGAATAGCTGATTTCCGGCTTCTCGACATAGCGGCGCTTGCGGATCGCCCAGCCGATATCGTTGCCGGCCAGGTCGCCCATGCGGAACGGCCCCATGGCAAAGCCGAACTTTTCGATCGCCTGGTCCACTTGCTCCGGCAGCGCGCCCTCTTCCAGCAGGAAGCCGGCCTGCCGGCTGTACTGCTCGATCATGCGGTTGCCGATGAAGCCATCGCACACGCCCGACACCACGCCGGTCTTCTTCAGTTTCTTGGACAGCGCCAGCGCGGTGGCCAGCACGTCCTTGGCGGTCTGCTTGCCGCGCACGATTTCCAGCAGCTTCATCACATTGGCCGGCGAGAAGAAGTGGGTCCCGATCACGTCCTGCGGACGCCTGGTGAAAGCGGCGATCTGGTCCACGTCCAGCGTGGACGTATTGGTGGCCAGGATGGCGCCCGGCTTCATCACCTCGTCCAGCTTGCGGAACACGGCTTCCTTGACGCCCATCTCTTCAAACACGGCTTCCACCACGATGTCGGCCTGGGCGATGTCCTCGTAGGCCAGCGTGCTGCCCAGCAGCGCCATGCGCTGGTCCAGTTTTTCCTGGGTCAGCTTGCCCTTCTTCAGGGTGCTCTCGTAATTCTTGCGGATGGTGGCGATGCCCTTGTCCAGCGCTTCCTGCCTGGTTTCCAGCAGCGTGACGGGAATGCCCGCGTTCAGGAAGTTCATGGCGATGCCGCCGCCCATGGTGCCGGCGCCGATGATGGCGGCGCGCTTGATGGGGCGCACCGGCGTATCGGCCGGCACGTCGGGCACCTTGCTGGCGACGCGCTCGGCAAAGAAGGCGTGGCGCAGCGCTTTGGATTCGGTGGTCTGGATCAGGTGCAGGAAGCGCTCGCGCTCGAACTTCATGCCGTCTTCAAACTTCATGGTCACCGAGGCGGCCACGGTTTCCACGCATTCCAGCGGCGCCGGGAACGGCCCCGACATGGCCTTGACCGTATTGCGCGAGAACTGCAGGAAGGCTTCGTGGTTGGGATAATCGACCTTGCGGTCGCGCACCTTGGGCAGCGGGCGCACGTCGGCGATTTTTTCGGCAAAGGCCACCGCCGATTGCAGCAGGTCGGCGTCGGCCGCATACACCTCGTCGAACAGCGCGGTGCCGGCCAGCTTTTCCGACAGCACCGGCGTGCCGGAAACGATCATGTTCAGCGCCATCTCCAGGCCCAGCACGCGCGGCAGGCGCTGCGTGCCGCCGGCGCCGGGCAGCAGGCCCAGCTTCACTTCCGGCAGGGCGATCTGCGCGCCCGGCATGGCGACGCGGTAGTGGCAACCCAGCGCCAGTTCCAGACCGCCGCCCATGCAGATCGTGTGGATGGCCGCCACCACCGGCTTGGTCGAACTTTCTGCCGTGGCGATGAAAGTGTGCAGATTGGGTTCGGCCAGGGCGGCCGGGGTATTGAATTCCTTGATGTCGGCGCCGCCCGAGAACGCCTTGCCGGCGCCGGTGATGACGATGGCCTTGACTGCATCGTCGTCCAGCGCGCGCTGTATGCCTTGCACGGCGGCGGTGCGGGTCGCATGGCCCATGCCGTTGACCGGCGGGTTGTTCAGCGTGATGACGGCCACGGAACCGTGCACCTGGTATTCAGCGCTCATTGTCTCTTCCTTCTCTGTTCTGCGGTTGGAATGGTTAGCCCGGCTACTATACCCGACAAAAGAACGATCGTATTATTTTTTTGCTGCCTGCGGTGTTACAGTACCGCCATTCCGGCAACCGCCGGCCTCGCCCGACTGGAGATCAAGATGCCCATCACCCGCCGTTCCGCCCTGCTGCTGCCCGCCTGCCTGCTGGCCGCCAGCGCTTATGCTATCTCGCTTTCCGACCTCAGCGACTCGGACGCTTCCGGCGGCCTGAAAGCCGCACTGGAAACCGGTTCCAGCCTGGCCGTGTCCAAGCTGGGCACTGAAGGCGGCTTCCTCAACAATGAGCGCGTGCGCATCCCGCTGCCCAAGCTGCTGGAACAGGCCCGCCCCATCCTCAAGATGACTGGCAAGGGCCAGCAACTGGACGACCTGGTGGTGCAAATGAATCACGCGGCCGAAGCGGCCGTGCCCATGGCCAAGCCGCTGCTGTTGAACGCGGTGAAGTCCATGACCATCACCGACGCCAAGAATATCCTGACCGGCGGCGACACTTCGGTCACCGACTTCTTCCGTCAGAAGACTCACGACCAACTGGCCGTGCAATTCCAGCCGGTAGTGAAGAAGATCACCGACAAGTCCGGCCTGGCCACCAAATACAACGCGGCCATGGCGCTGGCGCCCAAGATGGGCATGCTGACCAAGGACCAGTCCACGGTCGAAGGTTATGTCACCCAGCGGGCGCTGGACGGCCTGTACACCATGATAGGCGATGAAGAAAAAGCCATCCGTGCCGATCCGCTGGGCGCCGGCAGCAAGCTGATCGGCAAAGTCTTCGGCGCGCTGAAAAACTGATTTCCCAGCCCGGCATGCCGGGCTTTTTCCTGTTATGATAGATAGGTAGCCTACCTATTATTATCGACATGAGCGACAAACCGATACCCAAGCACACGGCCGCGCTGGCGGACGACTTGCGCCTTGCCCTGCACCGCGTGTTCCGCCGCATACGGCAGGACGCGGAGAGCGATCCGATCGGCCTGAGCCTGCAGCTCCGGGTGCTGCTGTCCACCATCGGCCAGCACCCCGGCATCGGCGTGGCCGAACTGGCGCGCATGGAAAAGCTGCGCGGCCCGACCATCAGCGGCCACATCAAGTCGCTGGAAGCGGCCCGGCTGGTGCGGCGCGACGCGCCCGATCCCGACGACCGCCGCCGCAGCGGCCTGCTGCTGACCGCGCATGGCGCCGCCGTGCTGCAAGAAATCCGCGACCGCCGCCGCGACTGGCTGGCCCGCAAGCTGATGCAATTGCCGCCCGAGGGCGCGGAAGCCCTGCGCAACGCCCTGACTTACCTGAACGAGATAGGCGAATGACGACCGACACCGCAACCCCGACGGCGCCCCCCGTCACCCGCCAGCAAATCCGCGCGATCTATACCGGCCTGGTCATCATGATCGGCCTGGCCGCGCTGGACCAGAGCATCGTGGCCACCGCCCTGCCGCGCATCGTGGCCGACCTGGGCGGCCTGGCCCACTTATCGTGGGTGGTGACGGCCTATGTGCTGGCCTCGACCGCCACCATGCCCCTGTACGGCAAGCTGAGCGACCAGTACGGCCGCAAGCCCTTGCTGTACGCGGCCATCATCATCTTCCTGACCGGTTCCGCGCTGTGCGGGCTGGCGCAGAGCCTGGCCCAGTTGATCGCCTTCCGCGCCATCCAGGGCCTGGGCGCGGGCGGCTTCATGCCGCTGGCGCAGATCGTCATCGGCGACCTGATACCACCAGCCGAGCGCGGCAAGCGCCAGGGCAGCATCGCCGCCGTGTACGCGGCCGCCAGCGTGGTCGGCCCGGTGCTGGGCGGACTCATGACCGACTGGCTGGGCTGGCACTCCATCTTCTACATCAACCTGCCGATAGGCGCGGTGGCGCTGTACCGGATCGGCAAGGCCATGCACGACGACCGTCCGCACCATGCGCATAAGATCGACTACCTGGGCTCAGCCCTGCTGACCGGCGCCATCACGTCGGCCCTGCTGGTGCTGGCGCTGGGCGGCAGCGAGTGGCCGTGGGACGGCAGCGAAGTCCGGGCGCTGGGCGCGTTGGCGGTGCTGCTGGCCGTGGTCTTGTTCTTCCATGTGCGCCGCGTGCCCGAGCCGGTGCTGCCGCCGGACCTGTTCCATAACCGCGTGTTCAACGTGGCCAGCGTGGTGCTGGCGCTGACTTTTGTCGGCATGATGGGTTCCAGCGTGTTCTTCCCGCTGCTGTTCCAGATGGTGATGGGCGTCAGCCCGGCCCGTTCAGGCCTGCTGACCATGCCGATGATGATAGGCCTGGTGCTGTCGTCCGTCTTGAACGGCCGCGTGCTGCTGACATCGGGCGGCCGCTACAAGCCCGCGCAGATCGCCGGCCTGGGCTTGGCCACCTTGTCGTTTGCTGCGCTGGCCTGGGGCATAGGCAGCGGCGCCGGTTACGGCGTGCTGGAGCCGGCCATCTTCGTGCTGGGCGCGGGCCTGGGCCTGGTGATGCCGAACATGACGCTGGCCGTGCAGAACGCGCTGCCGACCAAGCGACGTGGCGTCGGCACGGCCATGCTGGGATTCTTCCGCTCGCTGGGCGGACTGGTGGGCGTGACCGGCTCCGGCGCCATCCTGGCGCTGCGCGTGCATGGGCATGTGGCCGACGCGGCGCTGTACCGCCACGCGATCGCGCAGATCTTCAGCGCCGGCACGGTGCTGGTCGGACTGGGGCTGCTGATGCTGTTCTGGCTGCCCGAACTGCCGCTGTCGCAGCACACGCATAAATAGCCGCGCCCGCCGCATCACGCGGTGGGCAGGCGGTAGTCCCGGTACTGCTCGCGCAGTTTGTTTTTCTGGATCTTGCCGGTGCCGCCGACCGGCAGCGCATCGGCGAACACCACGTCGTCGGGCAGCCACCAGCGGGCCACTTTGCCGTCGAACCAGGCCAGCAGTTCTTCGCGGCTGACCTCCTGGCCGGGACGGCGCACCGCCACCAGCAAGGGCCGCTCGTCCCATTTCGGATGCGGCACGCCGATGCAGGCCGCCTGCATCACAGCCGGGTGTGACATGGCGATGTTTTCCAGGTCGATGGTGCCTATCCATTCGCCGCCGGATTTGATGACATCCTTGCTGCGGTCCGTGATCAGCATGAAGCCGTCCGGGTCGATGGTGGCCACATCGCCGGTCGGGAACCAGCCGTCGATCAGCACATCACCGCCTTCGTCCTTGAAATAGCGGTCGATGATCCACGGCCCCTTGACCAGCAGATCGCCCGCGCTGACGCCGTCCCAGGGCAGTTCGGCGCCGTCCGGGCCGACGATCTTCATGTCGACGCCGAAGATCGCATGCCCCTGCTTCTGCAGGACTTTGCGCTGCTCCTCCTTCGGCAATTCAAGGTGCCTGGCCAGCAGGCCGCCGGTGGTGCCCAGCGGCGACATCTCGGTCATACCCCAGCCGTGTATCACGTCCACGCCGAACTCGTCGATCAAGGTGTTCATCATGGCTGGCGGGCAGGCCGAGCCGCCGATCACGGTGCGGCGGAAAGTTGAAAACTTCAGCTTGTTCTGCTGCGCGTAGTTGATCAGCCCCAGCCACACGGTCGGCACCCCGGCCGAAAAGCTGACGCGCTCCTGCTCCATCAATTCGTACACCGATTTGCCGTCCAGCGCCGGGCCGGGAAACACCATCTTGGCGCCCGACAGCGGCACCGAGTACGGCAAGCCCCAGGCATTAACGTGAAACATGGGCACCACCGGCATCACCGAGTCGCGCGACGATACGTTGAGCACGTTCGGCAAGGCCGAGGCATAGGCATGTAAAACCGTCGAACGATGCGAATACAGCGCGCCTTTCGGGTTGCCGGTGGTGCCGGATGTGTAACAAAGTGTAGCGGCGGCGTTCTCGTCGAACACCGGCCAGTCGTAGTCGGCGGATTGCGCGGCCAGCAAATCCTCGTAGCACAGCAGGCCGGGGATGCGCGTTGCGGCCGGCATGCGGTCGGCGGCGCCGAGCAGGATGTAGCCCTTGATGGTCTTGCAGTGCGGCGCGATCGCTTCCACCAAGGGCAAGAAGCAAAAATCGAACAGCAAATACTGGTCTTCCGCGTGGTTGGCGATATAGGCCAGTTGCTCCGGGTGCAGGCGCGGATTGATGGTGTGCAGCACGGCGCCCGATCCGGACACGCCATAGTACGCTTCCAGGTGACGATAGCCGTTCCAAGCCAGCGTGGCGACGCGGTCGCCCATCCGTACGCCCAGCGCCTGCAGCGCCTTGGCCAGTTGCTTGGCGCGCTGCTGGCAAGCGCGGAACGTGTAGCGGTGCAGATCGCCTTCCACCCGCTGGGAAACGATTTCGCCGTTGGCGTAATGGCGGGCGGCAAAATCGATGATGCTGGAGATCAGCAAGGGCTGGTTCATCATCTGGCCCATCAGGGGGCTGGTCGCATGCATGCTCGTCTCCGGAAAGATTGATTTTATGGAACGAGTGTGGGTTGCCGGCACGCCGAGCGTCAATGGCTTTCGATGCTGCAATGCAGCAGGCCGCAGTGCGGTAAAATCAGCGCTCTGCACCACTCTCTGAACGGGAACCATCATTACTGCTGCCAAACTGCCGCTGGCAAATTCCTTCGCCTCCCTGCCGCCAGCGTTTTACACCCGGCTCATGCCCACGCCATTACCAGCGCCCTACCTGGTCGGCGTCAGCGCGCCGGCCGCCGAGCTGATCGGACTGACGCCGGCCCAGGTGGCCGACAGCCTGGACATCCTGATCGCCAATGCCGCGCCCGAGCAGGCGCAGCCGCTGGCGGCCGTGTACTCCGGCCACCAGTTCGGCGTCTGGGCCGGCGAACTGGGCGATGGCCGCGCCATTCTGTTCGGCGATGTCGAGACTGCGCAAGGTCCGATGGAGCTGCAATGGAAAGGCGCCGGCCTGACGCCGTATTCCCGCATGGGCGACGGCCGCGCCGTGCTGCGCTCGTCGATACGTGAATTCCTGTGCTCCGAGGCCATGCACGCACTGGGCATCCCGACCTCGCGCGCGCTGTCGGTGGCCGGCTCGGACCAGGGCGTGGTGCGCGAAACCATGGAGACCGCGGCGGTGGTGATCCGCATGGCGCCCAGCTTCGTGCGCTTCGGCTCCTTCGAGCACTGGTACTACGGCAAGCGCAATGACGAGCTGAAAATCCTGGCCGACTACGTGCTGGAGCGCTTCTACCCGGCCTTGCGCGCGCGGGAAAATCCTTACGCCGCGCTGCTGGAGGAAGTGGTGCGCCGCACCGCCCACCTGATCGCCCAATGGCAGGCGGTCGGCTTCATGCATGGCGTGATGAACACCGATAACATGTCCATCCTCGGCCTGACGCTGGACTACGGCCCGTTCGGCTTCATGGAAGCCTTCGACGCCAACCACATCTGCAACCATTCGGACAACCAGGGCCGCTACAGCTACGCCAACCAGCCACAGATCGGCCACTGGAACTGCTACGCGCTGGCGCAGGCCATGCTGCCGCTGATCGGCGAAGTCGAGGCCACGCAAGCGGCGCTGGATGCCTACCAGCCCGCGTTCGCCGCCAGGATGGATGAACTGCTGCATGCCAAGCTGGGCCTGACCATGCTGGACGCGCACACCGAGGCCGACCGCGACCTGTTCGACGCCATGTTCGCGCTGATGCAGGCCAACCACGTCGACTTCACGCTGTTCTTCCGCCGCCTGGGCGGCCTGCGCGCGGCCGACGCCAGCGGCGACGAACCGCTGCGCGACCTGTTCATCGACCGCCCTGCCTTCGACACCTGGGCCGCACAGTACCGGGCGCGCCTGCAAGCGGAAAGCAGCGACGACGCGGCGCGACAGCTTGCGATGAATCGCGTCAACCCCAAATACGTGTTGCGCAACTATCTCGCCCAAGTGGCGATCGAAAAGGCGCAAAATAAGGACTTTACGGAGTTGGCGCGCCTGCTGGCCGTGTTGCAGCGCCCCTACGACGAACAGCCCGAACACGAAGCCTACGCCGCCTTGCCGCCCGACTGGGCAAGCGACCTCGAAGTTAGCTGTTCTTCTTAAGCGAGCACGAAACCATGAGCAATAAAGTTGTGAAATCCGACGCCGAATGGCGCGCCATGCTGGATCCGATGGAATACCAGGTCACCCGCCACGCCGCCACCGAGCGCGCCTTCACCGGCAAATTCTGGGACCACCACGAACACGGCGTCTACACCTGCGTGTGCTGCAACACGCCGCTGTTCCGCTCCGACGCCAAGTTCGATTCCGGCTGCGGCTGGCCCAGCTACTTCGAGCCCATCGATCCGGCCAACGTGATCGAGAAAGTCGACCGTTCGCATGGTATGCTGCGCACCGAAATTATTTGCGCCGTGTGCGATGCCCACCTGGGCCACGTTTTCCCGGACGGCCCGCCGCCGACCGGCCTGCGTTACTGCATCAATTCGGCGTCCCTGCGCTTCGATCCACAAGACTAAAAACAACGCCATGAAATTTTTGTTCGACATGATCCCGGTGCTGCTGTTCTTCGCCTCCTACAAGCTGGCGGGCTTGAACCAGGAAGCGGCGCAGCATTTCATCAACAATCACCTGAGCGGCATCATTTCCGGCGGCTCAGTCACGCCGGACCAGTCGCCCATCGTGATCGCGACCTTGATCGGCATCCTGGCGACCATGGCGCAGATCGGCTGGATCAAGCTACAACGCCGCAAGGTGGACGGCGTGCTGTGGTTTTCCCTGGGCAGCTTCATCCTGTTCGGCGGCCTGACCATTTACCTGCACGACGACGATTTCATCAAGTGGAAACTCAGCATCGTCTACTGGGTGTTCGCAGCCGTGCTGCTGGGCAGCGACATGCTGTTTAAAAAGAACTTGATGCGCCAATCGATGCAGGAAATTATCGAATTGCCCGACCTGATCTGGAGCCGCCTGAATCGCGCCTGGATTTGTTTCTTTACCGCAATGGGAATTTTGAACTGGTATGTCGCGTTCGTCTTGTTCAAAGGGAATACCAGCGCCTGGGTGAGTTTTAAAGCATTTGGCTCCACCTCGCTGATGTTTGTGTTTATCGTGGCACAAACCATTTATTTATCGCGCCACATCAAAGATCAAGCATGAGCCAGATTCAAGACACCCGTGTGGAGCGCCTGCGCGCCCGCCTGACCGACAAGCTGTCGCCGCTGGAGCTGGTGGTGGAGGATGATTCCGCAGCGCACAAAGGCCACGCCGGCGCGGCCTCGGGCGGCGGCCACTACAACGTCAGAATTGTTTCGTTACAATTTGAAGGCCTTAAACTCGTCACGAGACATCGACTCGTGTATGATTCCGTCCACGATATGATGCATAAAGAAATTCATGCATTGGCCATTACCGCTTTGGCTCCGTCCGAAGTATGATGTAGCGCTTGGCGTAGGAGTGGTCCAGTCGGCTTTTAAAATAATTGATAAAGACGAATAATCATTCACTCCTCCAGCCAGGCATTCGCTCAAACTTTCCCTCTACAGGAATTAATAATGACTTTCAAGCCAGCCAAGTTGCTGATTGCACTTCTCGTTGTCGCTGTTCCCGCTTTTGCGCAAAACGTCGCCGTAGTGAACGGTAAAGCGATTCCAACCTCGCGCGTTGAAGCCGTGGTCAAGCAAGTGGTCGCCCAAGGCCAGCAGCCAGATTCGCCGCAACTGCGCGATCTGATCAAGAAAGACCTGATCGCACGCGAAGTGATGATGCAGGAAGCGGAAAAACAAGGCTATGGCAAGAGCGCCGACGTCAAGGCGGCCATCGAAAACGCCCGCCAGGCCATCATGATCAACGCCATGATCGGCGACTACGTGAAGAAGAATCCGGTGTCGGACGCGGACATCAAGGCCGAGTACGACCGTTTCGTGGCCCAGGCTGGCGACAAGGAATACCACGTGCGCCACATCCTGGTAGGTACCGAAGCTGAAGCCAACGACATCATCGCCAAGATCAAGGGCGGCGCCAAGTTCGAAGATCTGGCCAAGCAGTCGAAAGACACCGGCTCGGCAGCCAACGGCGGCGACCTGGACTGGGCTTCGCCTTCGTCCTTCCCGCCGGCTTTCTCGCAGGCTTTCGTAGCGCTGCAAAAAGGCCAGGTAACCGAGAAGCCGGTGCAAACCCCGAACGGCTTCCACGTCATCAAGGTGGATGACATCCGCCCAGCCAAGCTGCCGACCCTGGAAGAAGTGAAGCCGCAAGTGGCTGAAGCCCTGACCCAGAAGAAGCTGCAGGCTTACCAGGAAGAACTGGTCAAGAAAGCGAAAGTGCAGTAATGTAACGCGGCGCCCTCCGGGGCGCCGTTTTTGGTTGTGACTCGCTATCATGCACATCTCGTGCGATTTCTTTGTTTTTTATAGGATTTAAAAATGATGTTGAAGCCTGCCCGTCTGTTGTTAGCCCTGATCGCTGTCGCCGCAGCACCTGCCTTCGCGCAAAACGTCGCGACCGTCAACGGCAAGGCGATCCCGGCTTCCCGCGAAGACCAACTGGTCAAGCAAGTCGTCGCCCAAGGCCAGCAGCCTGATAGCCCGCAATTGCGCGACGCCGTGAAAAAGAAACTGATCGGCGACGAAGTGCTGCGCCAGGAAGCTGAAAAAGAAGGCTACGGCAAAAAGCCTGAAGTCCAGGCTGCCATGGAAAATGCCCGTCAAAGCATTATTATCAATGCGATGCTGGCCGATTATGTCAAGAAAAACCCGGTCAGCGATGCTGAAATCCAGGCTGAATACGACAAATATAAAGCCGCCGTCGGCCCGACCGAATATCACGCTCACCATATTCTGGTTGGCACCGAACAGGAAGCCAAGGATATTATCGCCAAGCTGAAAGGCGGCGCAAAAATCGAAGATTTCGCCAAGCAGTCGAAAGATACCGGTTCCGCAGCCAATGGCGGCGACCTGGGCTGGATGACTCCAGGCAAACTGGTAAAACCATTTGCCGATGCAATGGTCGCCCTGAAAAACGGCGAAATTACCCAGACCCCGGTAAAAACCGATTATGGCTACCACGTGATCCAACTGAACGAATCGCGCCCGACCCAACTGCCGCCGCTGGCGGAAGTCAAAGGCCAGATCGCCGAAGGCCTGCAACAGCGCAAGATCGTCGCCTACCGCGAAGAACTGCTGAAGAAAGCCAAGATTCAGTAAGCGGCTGATTGCCCACACCCAGCGCCTGCCCAGCAGGCGCTTTTTTTATGTCTGCACCAAGCTCAAAATTGGCAGTTACACGCCAATAACTGGCATAATTTTCCGATGCTGCCACATTTTCTGCCCGCCTTGGACGCCCTGCTCGCCCCGGTCATCGATACCGGCCGTGCGCCAGCCATGCGCGCCTACATGCGCGACCAGTTTGATTTCCTCGGGATTGCCACCCCACAAAGACGGGCGGCCGCCCGGCCTTTGCTGAAGACCCTGGGCGGCGCCGAGCAGTTGCTGCAATACGCGGGAGAGTTATGGGAATTGTCTGCGCGCGAATATCAATACATCGCGCTGGATATGCTGGCCATGCACAGCAAAGATTTCAGCGTCGAGCATATTCCGGCATTACTCGTGCTCGCGCAAAATAAATCATGGTGGGATACTGTCGATGGCTTGGCCGGCATCGTCGGCGACATTTTAAGATATACCCATGAGCATATGGATGCCGCCTTAAAGCACGAGAATATATGGGTCCGTCGCATCGCATTATTGCACCAGTTAGGCTGGCGTAATAAAACCGACGAGCGCCGTTTATTTCAATATGCGCTGGCCCAAGCCCATGAAAAAGAATTCTTCATTCAAAAAGCCATAGGCTGGGCATTGCGGGATTATGCGCGCTGCGCACCGGATGCCGTGCGTGCATTTACCTTGAAAGAAAAATCCCGCTTCGCCGCGCTGATTTTTCGCGAAGCGAATAAACATTTATAAGCATTACCAAACCCGGCAGCGCTGTTCTTTCACCATGGCTTGGCCGGGTTTGCAGGAAAATGCTTTTTCAAACTGCGGCATATTCACCATCAACCCATTGACGCGGTATTTGCCCGGCGAGTGCGGCTCGATCAAGGCATTCACCCGCAAGTTTTCCGGCCGTTGGCTCTCGCAGGCCCACTGCGCATAACCGATGAAGAAACGCTGCTCGGGCGAGAAGCCGTCCCGCGTTTCCGCCTCGGCCGGCGCCTGCGCGATCTCGGTTTTCCAGGCCATCCATGCGAGGATCAGGCCGCCCAGGTCGGCCGTGTCCTCGCCCAGGGTCAGCTTGCTGTTGATCTTGATGTCGTCGATGATGGGATACTGGGCATATTGATCGACGATGCATTGCGCCCGCTCGTTGAAGGCTTGGGCATCGCGTTTTTCCCACCAGTCCTTGAGGTTGCCCTGACCGTCGAACTGGCGGCCCTCGTCGTCAAAGCCGTGGGTCAGCTCGTGGCCGATGGTGCCGCCCGTGTTGCCATAATTGGGCGCGGCATCCATCTTGGCGTCGTACAGCGGCGGTTGCAGCACCCCGGCTGGGAAATTGATGTCGTTCATCTGCGGATCGTAATAGGCATTCACCGTCGGCGGCGTCATCGACCATTCGCCGCGCTGCAGCGGCTTGCCGATCTTGGCGAGCTGCCGCAACGATTCAAAGCGCATGCCGCGCGCCACGTTGCCGGCAAAGTCGCCCCGCTGGACCTGGTAGGCGCTGTAGTCGCGCCACTGGTCCGGGTAGCCGATCTTGTCCACCACGGCTTGCAGCTTGGCTTGCGCTCGCGCCTTGGTGACCGGACTCATCCACGGCAAGCTGTCGATGTCTTCCTTCATGGCCTGCTCGATCTGGTGCGTCATCTTCAGCACCTGTTCCTTCAGTTGCGGACTGAAGGCGCGGCGCACGAACTCCTGCCCCAGCGCCTCGCCCAGTTGGCCGTCGACCAGCGCCACGCAGCGCTGCCAGCGCGGCTTCAGTTGCGGCACGCCGCGCAAAGTCTTGCTGAAGAAGTCGAAGTGTTCGTTGACGAAGGCTGGCGACAGGTAAGGCGCACGCGCGTGCGCGGTCTGCCAGCGCAGATACGTCTTGATGTCGTCCAGGCTGTTGCCATGGATCTGGCGGTTCAGCTCCCGGTAGAAGGCTGGCTCTTTGACGTTGAACACGCGCTGGCGCGGCAAGCCCAGCGCCTTCAGGTACTCGCCCCAGGCAAATTCCGGTGTCAGCGCCTGCAGGCCGCGGGCGTCGACTTTATGGAACAGCTTGTACGGATCGCGCTTGTCGACCTGGCTCAGCGTGGCTCTGGCCAGCACCGTTTCGATGCGCAGCACCGTGTCGGCATGGGCCGCCGCGATGTCGGGCGACTCGCCCAGCAGCGCGAAGGTCCGGGCCACATGGCTGCGGTATTTGGCGCGCATCTCCTTGGAGCGCTCGTCGGCCTTGAGGTAGTAATCGCGGTCGGGCAAGCCCAGCCCGCCGGCACTGGCGACGGCGATGACGCGCGAGGCATCGGCATAGTCCTGGCCTGAGCCGAAACCGAAGAACAGGCCGTCGCCGGCGATGTCCAGGTGCAGGGCGGCCAGCACGCGCGGCATATCCTTCTTCGAGCGCATGCCGTCGATGCGGTCGAAATACGGCTGCAGTGGCGCGGCGCCGCGCTGTGCGACGGTGGCCTCGTCCATGCAGGCGGCGAAGTAGTCGCCGATTTTCTGCTGGGAGGCGTTGCGGCTCGCGCCCGGCTGGGCCAGGCTGTCCAGCACGCCCCACAGGTAGCGCTGGTTGTCCTGCGCCAGCTTGGCGTACACGCTCCAATTTGGGCGGTCGGCCGGAATCGGATTGTTCTTGATCCAGCCGCCGCAGGTGTACTGGTAAAAATCTTCGCAGGGATCGGCGCTCTGGTCCATGGCCTTCAGATCCAGTCCCGGCGTGTAAGGCAGGCTGCTGGCCGGCGCGTCCGGCGTCTGCGCCTGGCTGGCGGTGGTCACGCTGGCGGCTAGTATCAGGGGCAGGAATCGGCGCACGGGGTTCTCCTCGCAATTAGGGATCCCGCGATTTTAATGCCTTTTTATAAAAAAAGGCCGGATCGCTCCGGCCTTGCTGGCTTAGCCCACGAACTTGCGGGCGTTGCGGAACATCCGCATCCACGGCGATTCCTCGCCCCACGCGTCCGGCGCCCACGAGTGCTGCACGGTGCGGAACACGCGCTCGGCGTGCGGCATCATCACGGTGAAGCGGCCATCCGGCGTGGTCACCGAGGTCAGGCCTTGCGGCGAGCCGTTCGGGTTGTACGGATAGACTTCGGTTGCCGCGCCCTTGTTGTCGATGAAGCGCATGGCGGCCACGGCGTCGCCGATGTTGCCGGTCTGCGAGAAGTCCGCATAACCTTCGCCGTGGGCGATGGCGATCGGCGTCTGGGTGCCGGCCATGCCCTGGAAGAAGATGGACGGCGAATCCAGCACTTCCACCATCGAGAAGCGGGCTTCGAATTTCTCCGACTTGTTGGTGGTGAACTTGGGCCAGGCATGCGCGCCGGGGATCAGCGGCTTCAGGTTGCTCATCATCTGGCAGCCGTTGCAGACGCCGAGGCCGAAGGTGTCCTTGCGCGCGAAGAATTTGGCGAACTGCTCCGACAGCGCATTGTTGAACAGGATGGTCTTGGCCCAGCCCTCGCCGGCGCCCAGCACGTCGCCGTACGAGAAGCCACCGACCGCGATGATGCCCTGGAAGTCGTCCAGCTTGGCGCGGCCGGCGATCAGGTCGCTCATGTGCACGTCCACGGCGGTGAAGCCGGCCTGGTACATCACGTAAGCCGTCTCGATGTGCGAGTTGACGCCCTGCTCACGCAGGATGGCCACGCGCGGACGGGCGCCCGACGCCAGGAACGGCGCCGCCACATTCTCGCTCAAATCGAAGGTGACCTTCGGCGTGATGCCGGGATCTTCCTCGTCCAGCAGGCGGTCGTATTCCGCGTCGGCGCAAGCCGGATTGTCGCGCAGGCGGGCGATGCGCCAGCTCGTTTCGCTCCACAGGCGGTGCAGCGCCGAACGCGGCTGGTTGTAGATGATCTTGGCGTCGCGCGTGAATTCGATCACGCCGCGGTCGTTGGTCTTGCCGATGATGTGGCTGCAGGCACCCAGGTTAAAGCTGCGCAGCACGTCCATCACGGCCGACTTCTCGTCCGCGCGCACCTGGATCACCGCGCCCAGCTCTTCCGAGAACAGCGCGCGCAGGGTCTGGTCGTTGCGGCGCTCGCCGATCTGGGCGGCCCAGTTCTTGGCGTCGCCCTGGTCGGCGCCGTGCCCCTCTTCCAGGGTCAGGATGTCGAGGTTGATCGACAGGCCGGCGCGGCCGGCAAACGCCATCTCGACCAGCGTGCCGTACAGGCCGCCGTCCGAACGGTCGTGGTAAGCCAGCAGCTTGTCATCCTTGTTCAGTTGCTGGATGGCGGCGAAGAAGGCTTTCAGGTCTTCCGGATTGTCGACGTCCGGCACGCTGTTGCCCAACTGGCCCATGACTTGCGCCAGCGCCGATGCGCCCATGCGGTTCTTGCCGCGGCCCAGGTCGATCAGAATGATGGCGGTGTCGCCCAGGTCGGTGCGCAGTTGCGGCGTCAGCGCCTTGCGCACGTCGTACACCGGCGCGAACGAGGACACGATCAGCGACACCGGCGACAACACGGCCTTGGCCTGGTCGCCATCCTTCCAGGTGGTGCGCATCGACAGCGAATCCTTGCCGACCGGGATGCTGATGCCCAGCGCCGGGCACAGTTCCATGCCGACCGCTTTCACGGTGTCGTACAGCGCGGCGTCCTGGCCGGGCTGGCCGCAGGCGGCCATCCAGTTGGCGGACAGCTTGATGTCCGAGATGTCGTTGATCGGCGCGGCAGCCAGGTTGGTGACGGCTTCCGCCACCGCCATGCGGCCCGACGCGGCGGCATCGATCACGGCCACCGGCGTGCGTTCGCCCATGGCCATGGCCTCGCCCTTGTAGCCTTCGAAGCTCATGGCGGTCACGGCGCAATCGGCCACCGGCACCTGCCATGGGCCGACCATCTGGTCGCGCACCGACATGCCGCCCACGGTGCGGTCGCCGATGGTGATCAGGAAGGATTTGTCGCCCACGGTCGGCAGCAGCAGCACGCGCTTGGCGGCTTCTTCCAGGCCCACGCCGGTCAGGTCGATGGCCGGGAATTCGTTCTGCACGTGATGCACGTCGCGCTGCATTTTCGGCGGCTTGCCCAGCAGGACTTCCATCGGCATGTCGACCGGCGCGTTGCCCAGGTCGGTGTCGATCAGCTTGAGCTGGCGTTCCTCGGTCGCGGTGCCGACCACGGCGAACGGGCAGCGCTCGCGGTCGCACAGGGCCTTGAACACCGGCAGGTCGTTGGGCGCAATCGCCAGCACGTAACGTTCCTGCGACTCGTTGGACCAGATCTCTTTCGGCGCCATGCCGCTTTCTTCCAGCGGGATCTTGCGCAGTTCGAAGATCGCGCCGCGCTTGGCGTCGTTGGTGATTTCCGGGAAGGCGTTGGACAGGCCGCCCGCGCCCACGTCGTGGATGGAGATGATCGGATTCTTCGGCCCCAGTTGCCAGCAGCCGTTGATGACTTCCTGCGCGCGGCGTTCCATTTCCGGGTTGCCGCGCTGGACCGAGTCGAAGTCCAGGTCGGCGGTGTTGGTGCCGGTGGCCATCGACGACGCGGCCGAGCCGCCCATGCCGATGCGCATGCCGGGGCCGCCCAGTTGCACCAGCAGGCTGCCGACCGGGATGTCGTTCTTGTGCGTGTGCGCGGACGAGATATTGCCGATGCCGCCGGCGATCATGATCGGCTTGTGGTAGCCGAACACGGTGTCGTGCGCGCCGGCGAACTGCTTGCCGATGTTCTGCTCGTAGGTGCGGAAATAACCGCCCAGCACCGGACGGCCGAATTCATTGCTGAAGGCGGCGCCGCCCAGCGGGCCGTCGATCATGATCTGCAGCGGCGAGGCGATGCGTTCCGGCTTGCCGTAAGGCTGACCGCTGTCGCGGTAGTCGGCTGCCGGCGCGGTGACCACGGCGTCGCTTTCCCATGGACGCACGGCGCCCGGCAGCAGCAGGTTGGACACGGTGAAGCCGGTCAGGCCCGCTTTCGGCTTGGCGCCGCGGCCGGTCGCGCCCTCGTCGCGGATTTCGCCGCCGGCGCCGGTCGAGGCGCCCGGGAATGGCGAGATCGCGGTCGGGTGGTTGTGGGTTTCCACCTTCATCAGCGTGTGGGTCAGCTCGGTGACCGGCGCATATTCCTGGCTGCCGGACTGCGGGAAGAAGCGCATCACTTCCGCGCCTTCCATGATGGACGAGTTGTCGGAATAAGCGACCACCGTGCCCTTGGGCTGGAGCAGGTGGGTGTTCTTGATCATGCCGAACAGCGACTTCGGCTGCGCCACGCCGTCGATGGTCCAGTCGGCGTTGAAGATCTTGTGGCGGCAGTGTTCCGAGTTCGCCTGCGCGAACATCATCAGCTCGACGTCGGTCGGGTTGCGGCCCGCCTTGGTGAAGGCGGCGTCCAGGTATTCGATTTCATCTTCCGACATGGCCAGGCCGAGGTCGGTGTTGGCCTTGTCCAGCGCGGCCTTGCCGCTGCCGATCACATCCACCGATTCCAGCGGGCGGGCCTGCAGTTCGCGGAACAGACCGGCCGCGTCGTCCGCCGAGCGCAGCACCGATTCCGTCATGCGGTCGTGCAGCAGCGCTGCCACGGCCTGCACTTCTTCCGCCGACAGCTTCTTGGCCGCGCCCAGGCTGCTGCCCAGGATGCCGGCCTTCAGATTGATGCGGTAAGCCACGCCGCGCTCCACGCGCTTGATGTGCGCCATGCCGCAGTTGTGCACGATGTCGGTGGCCTTGGAGGCCCACGGCGAAATGGTGCCGAAGCGCGGGATGACGACGAACTCTTCAGCCACGCCCTCCGTGTTGTCGGCGTGGGCCGGTTCGCCATAGGTCAGCAGCGCGCCGAGGCGGCTGGTTTCGTCGGCCGACAGCGGCTGGGCGGCTTCGATGAAGTGGACATAGCGCGCCTGGACGGCGGCAACGGAAGGCAGCACAGCTTGCAACTGGTTCAACAGGCGTTGGCTGCGGAATGCGGACAGGGCGTTGGAGCCCGGCAGAATCAGCATGGTTGGAAGATAGTTGATGCAGCTAGGCTGCGGATTAAAGGGAGATGGGGCACGAGATACTAGTCTTGCAGGATTTCCTTTTGCCGGCATTATACCCTTTATCAGGCTCCCCATATAGAGGCCTTGCCCGTGCAAAAGCTGCCGCGGATGCAACATTTTCTGCCATTACACCAGGCAAGATGCACGCTTACGGGGCAAAAAGCGGAATTTTCGCTTGCCTTGGAGTATGCTGAACAAAACATAGCTTGGAAGTGCAACATGGCAGAATATAGCGACTTGTCGGTGCTGATCGTCGACCCCAACCCGGGGATGCGCGGCAACCTGCACAACATGCTGAGCCAGTCGTCGATCACCAAGATCGAATACGCGGTCAGTTCCGGCACGGCCATCCGCCAACTGGCCAAGAAAGCGTTCGACATCATCCTGTGCGAGTACGACCTGGGCAACGGCAGCGGCGAGGCCAACGGCCAGGACGGCCAGCAGTTGCTGGAAGACCTGCGCCACCACAAGCTGATCGCGCCCTGGACCATCTTCATCATGCTGACCTCAGAAGGCATGTACAGCAAGGTCATCGGCGCGGCCGAGCTGACCCCGACCGACTACGTGCTCAAGCCTTTCACCGTGGACGCCCTGCTCCAGCGTATCACCCGTGCCGTCGAGCGGCGCGACGTGTTCCTGCCCGTGTACCAGTTGATCGAATCGGGCGCCACCCGCAAGGCGATCGAGGAAGCCAAGGCTGCCGAAGAAAAGAACCCGCGCTACGCCATCGACTTCGCCCGCCTGCGCGCCGAGCTGCTGGCCGGCGCCGGCGACTTGCAGGACGCCGAACTGGTCTACCAGGCCATCCTCATGGCCCGCCCGATCGCCTGGGCGCACCTGGGACTGGCGCGCTGCCAGTTTGGGCTGGAAAAATACATGGAAGCGCAGGATACCCTGCAAAGGCTGCTGGAACAGAATCCCCGCTTCATGGCCGCCTACGACCTGCTGGCGCGCACCCACGAAGCCATGGGCCAGCCGGAAGCGGCCAAGAAAATCCTGGAAGACGCGGTCGGCATTTCCCCGCACATGGTGCGCCGCCTGCGCCACCTGGGCGACGTGGCGTACGAAACCGGCGATGTCAGCGTGGCCGAAAAAGCCTTCAAGCAGGTGGTGGCCAAGGCCAAGTACTCCGAGTTCCGCGACCCCGAGGACCACCTGCGGCTGGTGAAAACGCTGGTGCGCAAGGGCGACGCCAACCAGGTCAGCGGCGTGATCCGCGACATGGAGCGCTCGCTGCGCGGCGGCGCCAATGTCGATGTCTGCCGCGCCTACGCGGCCGGCATGCTGCAGGAAATGAACGGCAACATGGCTGGCGCGGCCGCCGAACTGACCAATGCCGTGAACGCGGTGGCGGCCGCGCGCGGCTTGTCCACCAATTTGAAGATGGGGCTGGTGCATAGCTGCCTGGGCGCCAAGCTGGACCAGCAAGCGTCCGACCTGATGCTGAACCTGATGAACGACAGCGACAGCGGGATCTCGATGGACGATGCGGTGGACGTGTTTGAGAAAGCCGGCCGCCACGACCTGGCGGAAGGCATGGGCGAACAGATCAAGCACCAAGTGGAAGGCGTGCTGGCCCAGGCGTCGGAACAGCGCGGCCAGGGTGACCTGCGGGCGGCGGTGGACACCCTGAGCGGCGCCTTGCGCAAGGCGCCGGGCAATATGCAGTTGCTGCCGGCCGCCGCCTCGGCCATCCTCAAGCAACTGGACGAACTGGGCTGGGAAGCCCCGCTGGGCGAGCAATGTGCCTTCCTGCTGGAGCGCATCCGGCGCATCGATCCCACCCACCCCTCGCTGGAAGCGCTACAGGCGCAATACAACCACACCCAGCGCAAATACGGTATCTCGGCGACGGCTTAAAGGAAAGACGGCGCGAAGCAGTGCGAGATCAGGTACCAGGAAACGAAGTACAGTCCGCACAGCGCGAAGGCCGACAGGATCGCCGCGTTGGACGATTTCGGGCCACGTATCAGCTTGAGCAGGGTGCGCATTGTTTCCTCCTTGACCATCATAGAAGGGCAACTGTAGGCCTTTTCCTTGCCTTGGAACAAGCGCTGATTCCCAGGTAGCAAAAGACGGCACCTATGGTATCGCCAGATTCACCTAAATATTTCAATAATGGCACCATTTGTGCGCCGCGAAATTTTCCGTTTGCATAAAATCAACGCTCATGCATAAAGCTGGAGTTGATTACTATGAACGGCAAGGTTTTCAGGACCGACGTGAATGGGCTGCGCGCCTGGGCGGTGGCGGCGGTTGTCCTGTTCCATTTTCAGATACCGGGTTTCGCCGGCGGCTACATCGGGGTCGATGTCTTCTTTGTGATCTCCGGTTTTCTCATGACCGGGATCATCGCGCGCGGCCTGCAGGCAGGCGCTGGGCAACATGCGCTGGCCTTCCTGTGGGGCTTTTACCTGGCGCGCGGCAAGCGCATCCTGCCGGCATTGCTGGTGTTGTGCGCCGCACTATTCGTGTGCGGTTACTTCCTGCTGTCCGCCGACGAGTACATCGCGCTGGGGCAGCAGGTCACCAGCGCCATCCTGTTCTTCTCCAACCTGAAATTCTGGCGTGAGGCCGGCTACTTTTCGCCGACCGCGCATGACCTGTGGCTGCTGCACACCTGGTCGCTGTCGGTGGAATGGCAGTTCTACCTGTTGCTGCCGGTCGCGCTGCTGCTGGTCTGGAAGCTGTGGCCGCAGCGCCGTGCCCTGCTGCTGGCCATGGTTGCGATGGGGCTGGGATCGCTGGCCCTGTGCCTGGTGGAGACCAGCGTCGTCGGCAAGCCGACCACCTCCTTTTTCCTGCTGCCCTGCCGCGCCTGGGAAATGATCGCCGGCGGGCTGGTCGCGCTGACGCAGTACCGTCCGCCGGCATCGCGCCCGCTGCGGCTGGCGCTGCAAACCCTGGGCCTGGCCCTGATCGCGCTGGCCGCCGTGGGCTTCGGCGGGCTGGCCTGGCCGGACTGGCATGCGCTGGTGCCGGTGGCCGGCGCCGCGCTGGTGATCTTCTGCGCCGAAGAGGGTTCGCCCCTGACCCGCTGGTCGCCCGTGCAGTGGATAGGGCGCTGCTCGTATTCCATCTATCTCTGGCACTGGCCGCTGGTGATCGCCCTGCACTACACGGAACAACAGCACAATCCGCAGGCGATCCTGCTCTGCCTGGCCCTGACGCTGATGCTAGGCTACGCCTCGTACAGCGTGGTCGAAACCTGGATGCGCCAGCCGCTCGACCTGGCCAGCCGGCTGCGCGGCAGCATGGCCCTGTGCGCCGCCGTCGCCGTGCTGGTCGTGCCCGGTATCCTGATCAGCAAGACCGGCGGCTTCCCCGCCCGCCTGACGCCGCAGGAAAACGTGCTGTTCGCCGCGGCCCGCGACAAGATCGTGAACGACGATTGCCACATCCTCGAACGCGGCAACGACCAGGGCTGCTTGATAGGCGGCCCGGTGCCGGGCGTGGTCGTGCTGGGCGACAGCCATGCCGGCGCCCTGTTCAACGCCGTGCAGAAATCGCTGCCTGGCCACGGCCTCGGCGCGCTCAAGTGGACGCTGGCCGGCTGCGCCACCATGGCGGGCATGCACCAGGTCAGCGATCCCGCCGCGCAGTGCGCGCGCTTCAACGACTGGGTGTTGAAGCGCCTGTCCACGCTGCCGGCGGACGTCCCCGTGGTCATCATCAACCGCACCTCGCTGTACCTGGAAGGGCCGAACCGCGAAGAGATCGACACCGACACCAGCGTCCCCGACATTTACTTCACGACGCGCCACGCGGCCCGCGGGCCGGACTTCTACCGCGAAGTGCAGCAGCACCTGGTCGATACCGCCTGCACCATCGCCAAGACCAGGCCGGTGTACATGATGCGCCCGACTCCGGAAATGCGGGTGAACGTGCCGGAAGTGCTGGCCCGTTCCATGATTGTCGGCCGCCCGCGCGACATCTCGGTATCGCTGGACGACTACCGCGCGCGCAACGCGCTGGCGCTGGCCGCGCAGGACGCGGCCCAGGCACAGTGCGGCGTCAAGCTACTGGATCCGCTGCCCTACATCTGCCGCGACGGCAAGTGCGAGGCGCTGGCCGGGCAAAAGCCGATGTACTACGACGACAACCACCTGAGCACCCACGGCAGCGAATACCTGGTGCCGATGTTTGCCCAGATGTTTGACGGAAGCCCCGGCGGCGCCGGCCCGCGCCAGGACAGCTACAGCGCCTCGGCCGCGCGCGCCACGCCGATCGCGCGCTAGCGCGGCTTGCCGTAACCGCCGCCGCCGGGCGTCTCGATCACGAACAGGTCGCCCGGCTGCATGTCGGTCTTGCCGATGTGCCCCAGCGTTTCCACGCTGCCGTCGCTGCGCACCACGGTGTTGCGGCCCAGCGCGCCCGGCTCGCCGCCCGCCATGCCGAACGGCGGATGGATGCGGTTGTTGGACAGGATGGCCGCCGTCATCGGTTCCAGGAAGCGTATCTTGCGCACGCCGCCATCGCCGCCGTGCCAGCGCCCCGCACCGCCGCTGCCCTTGCGTATCTCGTAGCTTTCCAGCCGCACCGGGAAACGGAATTCCAGGATTTCAGGATCGGTCAGGCGCGAGTTGGTCATGTTGGTCTGCACGACGCTGGTGCCGTCGAAGCCGTCCCCAGCGCCGGAACCGCCGCTGATGGTTTCGTAATACTGGTACCGCGCGTTCCCGAAGGTGAAGTTGTTCATGGTGCCCTGCGCCGCCGCCATCACGCCCAGCGCGCCGTATAGCGCATTGGTGATGCAGGTCGAGGTTTCCACGTTGCCCGACACGACAGAGGCCGGGTAGCGCGGATTCAGCATCGAGCCGGGCGGAATGATGACCTTCAGCGGCTTGAGGCAGCCGGCGTTGAGTGGAATCTCGTCATCGACCAGGGTACGGAACACATACAGCACCGCCGCCATGCACACCGCGGACGGCGCGTTGAAATTGTTGTCCAGTTGGGGCGAGGTGCCGCTGAAGTCGATCTCCGCGCTGCGGCCCGCGTGGTCCACGCGCACCGCGACCTGGATCTGCGCGCCGTTATCGAGCTGCAGCGTGTAGCTGCCGTCCTTCAGCGCCGAAATCACGCGGCGCACCGCCTCTTCGGCATTGTCCTGCACGTGCCCCATGTAGGCCTGCACCACCTCCAGCCCGAAATGCGCGACCATCTTGCGCAACTCGTCCACGCCTTTCTGGTTGGCGGCGATCTGCGCGCGCAGGTCGGCGATGTTCTGGTCGGGGTTGCGCGCCGGATGGCGGGCGCCGGTCAGCAAGGCGCGCGTCTCGGCCTCGCGCAGCCGGCCGCCATCGACCAGCTTGAAGTTGTCGATCAGGACGCCCTCCTCTTCGATCACGCGCGAATCCGGCGGCATGGAGCCTGGCGTGGTGCCGCCGATGTCCGCGTGGTGGCCGCGCGAGCCGACGTAGAACAGGATGTCCGCACCGCGCTCGTCGAACACCGGGGTAATCACCGTCACGTCCGGCAAATGCGTGCCGCCGTTGTAGGGATCGTTGAGCATGTAGACGTCGCCCGGCTGCATCCGCCCGGCGTTCTCGCGCATCACGGTCTTGATGCTCTCGCCCATGGAGCCCAGGTGCACCGGCATGTGCGGCGCGTTGGCGATCAGGTTGCCGTCGGCGTCGAAGATGGCACAACTGAAGTCCAGCCGCTCCTTGATGTTCACCGAGTAGGCGGTGTTCTGCAAGCGCAGGCCCATCTGCTCGGCGATGGACATGAACAGGTTGTTGAAGACCTCCAGCATCACCGGATCGGCCGAGGTGCCGATGGCGCGGCGCTCGGGCAGCGGCGCCACGCGGCGCAGCACCAGGTGGTCATGCAAGGTCACTTCCGCCTGCCATCCCGGCTCGACGATGGTGGTGGCATTGGCTTCGGCGATGATGGCCGGCCCCTTGACGATATCGCCGATGCGGGTCGCGGAGCGTTGGTACAGGCTGGTCTGCCGCCATTTGCCGCCGCTGTACATGGGCACCGCCGCGTGCGGCATCAGGCCGGACAGGCGGCGCGCCGCCGGCTCCACGCTTTCCGCCGGCGCGTCGGAGCGGCCGATAGCTTCCACCGACACCGCCTCCACGATCAGCGCGCGCGCCGGCATCAGGAAGGAATAGCGCTTGCGGTAGGCGGTTTCGAACTGCTGCTGCATGCGCTCGGGTGTATCGAACGGCACAATCATGGCGGTGTCGGTGCCTTCGTAGCGCAGATGCGCGCGCCGCACCAGCGTGATGCGCGCCTCGTCCACGCCCTGGTGCAGCAGGTCGCGCTGCGCCTGGCGCGCCAGCGCGTGCAGGCGCGCGTCCAGGTCCGGCATGGTTTCCTCGCCCAGGCGCGCTTCGATCGCCGCCTCTCGCATTGCCGTCTGGTCGGCCAGGCCCATGCCGTAGGCCGACATCACGCCGGCCAGCGAATGCACGAACACCGTTTTCATGCCCAGCGCATCGGCCACCAGGCAGGCATGCTGGCCGCCGGCGCCGCCGAAGCTGGTCAGCGCGTATTCCGTCACGTCGTGGCCGCGCTGCACCGAAATCTGCTTGATGGCGTTGGCCATGTTGCCCACCGCGATTTCAAGAAAGCCTTCGGCCACCTGCTCCGGCGTGGCGGGCTTGCCGGTGGCGGCGCTGATCTCGGCAGCCAGCGCGCCGAACTTCTCGCGCACGATGTGCGCATCCAGCGCCTGCTGCGCGTCCGCGCCGAACACCTGCGGGAAAAAGCGCGGCTGTATCTTGCCCAGCATGACGTTGCAGTCGGTGACGGTCAGCGGCCCGCCGCGGCGGTAGCTGGCCGGGCCGGGATTGGCGCCCGCGCTGTCCGGTCCCACGCGATAGCGGCTGCCGTCGAAATGCAGGATGGAGCCGCCGCCCGCAGCCACCGTGTGGATGCTCATCATGGGCGCGCGCATGCGCACGCCGGCCACCTGGGTCTCGAACACCCGCTCGAACTCGCCCGCGTAATGCGACACGTCGGTCGAGGTGCCGCCCATGTCGAAGCCGATCACCTTGTCGAAACCGGCCAGCCGGCTGGCGCGGACCATGCCGACGATGCCGCCGGCCGGGCCGCTGAGAATGGAATCCTTGCCTTGGAAGGCGCGGGCGTCGGTCAGGCCGCCGTTGGACTGCATGAATTGCAGGTTCACGCCCGGCAGCTCGCCGGCCACCTGGTCGACGTAGCGGCGCAGGATGGGCGACAGGTAGGCGTCCACCACCGTGGTGTCGCCGCGCGCCACCAGTTTCATCATTGGGCTGACCTCGTGCGACACCGACACCTGACTGTAGCCGATCTCGCGCGCCATGTCGGCCACGCGGGTTTCGTGCGCCGAATAGCGATAACCGTGCATGAAGACGATGGCCAGCGCGCGTATGCCCTGGTCATACGCCTCGGCCAGGCCGGCGCGCGCCGCTTCCAGGTTCAGTTCCTGCACCATGTCGCCGTGTGCGCCCAGGCGCTCGTCGATTTCGATTACGTGGCTGTACAGCAGCTCGGGCAGCACGATGTGGCGGTCGAACAGGCGCGGACGGTTCTGGTAAGCGATGCGCAGCGCGTCGCGGAAGCCGCGCGTGATGGCCAGCGCGGTCGGTTCGCCTTTGCGCTCCAGCAGCGCGTTGGTGGCCACCGTGGTGCCCATCTTGACCGCTTCGATCTGCTCGACCGGGATGGGCTTGTTCTTCGCCACGCCCATCAACTGGCGTATGCCGGCGATGGCGGCGTCCGGATACTGCTCGGGGTTCTCAGACAGCAGCTTGAGCGTACGCAGCCGGCCATCGGGCGCGCGCGCCACGATGTCGGTGAAAGTACCGCCCCGGTCTATCCAGAATTGCCAATCCATGCCAGCCTCGTCGTCACAAGATATGACATTGTAGTGCCGGACGCCCGGGCACGCGGTTCATCTACGCGTAAATTTCGATGATAATATGGCACGATGAATACTCTTTATTCCGTCGACCAGATACGCGCCGTCGAACAGGCCGCCGCCGCAGTGCTGCCGCCCGGCGCGCTGATGCAGCGGGCCGGGCAGTCGGCCGCCAATGCCGCGCTGGACCTGCTGCCCTTCTCCACCAACAGCGCCAAGGTGCTGGTGCTGGCCGGCCCCGGCGACAACGGCGGCGATGCGCTGGAAGCCGCCGCCCACCTGTCCTACACCGGCGCCCAGGTCACAGTGATTCACATTGCTCCGCCGGCCTCCGCCGCATCGTCCGCTGAACGGGTAGCGGCGCTGGCGCGCGCCCAGTCCAGCGATGCGCGATTCCGCGACGCCGCCGATGCGCAGATCGCCAGCACGGATTGGAATCTCGTCATCGACGGCCTGTTCGGCATCGGCCTGAAGCGTCCCATCGGCAGCGACCTGCGCGGGCTGGTGGAAGCCATCAACCAGTTGCACGCCCAGGTGCTGGCGCTCGACGTGCCCAGCGGGCTGGATGCGGACACCGGTTGCGTGGTCGGCCCGGACGGCGTGGCGATACGCGCGACGCACACCGTCACCTTCATCGGCGACAAGCCGGGGCTGCACACTTGCGACGGCCGCGATTACGCGGGCCTGGTGGATGTGGCGCGCCTGCAGATCGACGCCGGCCATTACCCGCCCAGCCAGTTGCACCTGAACGACGTCAAGCTGTTCGCGCGCCATCTGCACCCGCGCCGGCAGAATACGCACAAGGGCAGCTACGGCAACGTGGCGGTGATCGGCGGCGCGCACGGCATGAGCGGCGCGCCCATCCTGGCGTCGCGGGCGGCGCTCAACAGCGGCGCCGGCCGCGTCTACACTTTATTTGCCGGCGCGCCGCTGCCCTGCGATCCGGGCCAGCCGGAACTCATGTGCCGCAGCGCTGACGGCTACGACTTCAGCCAGGCAGCGCTGGTCATCGGCCCCGGCCTCGGCACGGAAGCGGCAGCAGCCGCGCTGCTGGCGCGCGCCATCGACAGCGGCGGCCCGCTGCTGGCCGATGCCGATGCGCTCAATCTGCTGGCCGCCGATGCGGCGCTGCAGACTGCGCTGGCCCAGCGTCCGGCCGCCGCCGTGCTCACGCCACATCCGCTGGAAGCGGCGCGGCTGCTGGGCGTCGGCGTCGCCGAGCTGCAGGCCGACCGCGTGCACAGCGCGCGCACGCTGGCCGCGCGGCTGCAAGCCTGCGTGGTGCTGAAGGGATCAGGCACGGTGATCGCCGCGCCCAACGGCGACGCGGTCATCAACACCACCGGCAATCCGGCGTTGGCCACGGCCGGCACCGGCGACGTGCTGGCGGGATTGTGCGGCAGCCTGCTGGCGCAGGGATGGCCGCAATGGGAAGCGGCATTGGCCGCCGTCTGGTTGCACGGCATGGCAGCCGATGTGCTGGTGGCCGACGGCGCGGGACCAATCGGCCTGACGGCCGGCGAACTGATACCGGCTATCCGCGTGGCGCTGAATCGCATGGTCCAGCACCACGGCCGCTGATCACACCAACCGGCCCGCAGCGATGGTGATGGTGCGGCCGCAGCGTGCCGCCATGGCTGGATCGTGCGTGACCAGCACCAGGGTCGAGCCGTGCTGGCGATTCAGTTCAAACATCAGCTTGATGACGGCGTCGCCGGTCGCGGCGTCCAGGCTACCGGTCGGTTCGTCGGCCAGCAGCAAAGGCGGCTCGGTGACGAAAGCGCGCGCCAGCGCCACCCGCTGCTGCTCGCCGCCGGACAGGTATTTCGGATAATGCCTGAAGCGGCTGGACAAGCCGACGCGCGCCAGCATGTCCTCGGCTTTTTCGCGGGCGTGGGAGGCGCCGCTCAATTCCAGTGGCAGCATGACGTTTTCCAGCGCGGTCAAATGGGCCAGCAACTGGAAGGACTGGAACACGAAGCCGAGTTTCTCCTTGCGCAGCGCGGCCCGGCCGTCCTCGTCCAGTGCATAAATGTCTACGCCATCGAGCAGCACCTTGCCGGCGCTGGGGATATCCAGCCCGGCCAGCAAACCGAGCAAGGTCGACTTGCCGGAACCGGAAGCCCCGACAATGGCGAGCGTCTCGGCCCTTTGCACGGTAAAATCCACCTCGTGCAAAATGGTCAGCTCGCCGCTGGCGTCGGCCACCCGCTTGGCCAGGCTGACGACTTCGATGGCCGGCTGGGCGAAAACCGGAACCGGCACGGCCGGCGCTGGCGCAACTGCCGGACCGTCCGGCATGAAATGGGAAGTCGCGTTAGGAAAATCAGGCATGCTGAATATGTTAAATCGTTTATCAGGAACACTCGGTCCGCGCGCCGTGGCCGTTCTGCTGTTGATGTCGGCAACGGCGAGCGCCTATTCTGCACCAAAAACCGTGCTCGTGCTCGGCGACAGCCTGTCTGCCGAATACGGCCTGGCGCGCGGCGCCGGCTGGGTCGCGCTGGCCGAGCAAAAGCTCAAGCAGAACCACATCGACGCCGAGATCGTCAACGCCAGCGTCAGCGGCGAGACCACCAGCGGCGGTCGCTCGCGCCTGCCGGCGCTGCTGAACAAGTACAAGCCGTCTGTCGTCGTGATTGAACTGGGCGCCAACGACGGCTTGCGCGGCCTGCCGGTGACTGCCGCCGAAGCCAACCTGCGCGCCATGAGCGAGGCGGCGGCAAAGGCCGACGCCAAGGTCATGCTGATCGGCATGCGCATGCCGCCCAACTACGGCCGCGACTACGCCGACAAGTTCTACGCCATGTACGGCAAGCTCAGTCAAGACATCAAGGCGCCGCTGGTGCCCTTCATGCTGGAAGGCGTGGCCGAGAAGCCGCAGCTATTCCAGGCCGACCGCCTGCACCCGCTGGCCGAAGCCCACCCCATCATCCTGGCCAATATCTGGCCAGTCCTGCAAAAAACCATCAAGGCCAAATGAAGTATCCAGAAGTTTTAACTGTCGAGCAGGTGCTCGCGCAGCTCGACACCTTCGACACCATCATCGATGCCCGCAGCCCGGGCGAGTATGAGCTGGACCACCTGCCGGGCGCGATCAACGCGCCGGTGCTCGACAACGAAGAGCGCATCCGCATCGGCACCATGTACAAGCAGATCGGCTCGTTCGAGGCCAAGAAGGCCGGCGCCGCGCTGGTCGCCCGCAACATCGCCCACTACCTGGAGACGCTGTGGCAGGACAAGCCGCGTGAATGGCGTCCGCTGGTCTATTGCTGGCGCGGCGGCAACCGCAGCGGCTCGATGGCCCACATCCTGGCCAAAGTGGGCTGGCGGGTGGCGCAACTGGATGGCGGCTACAAGGCTTTCCGCCAGCAGGTCAATGCGGACCTGGAGCAGACGCCCGCGCTGACCTTCAAAGTCGTCTGCGGCACAACCGGCAGCGGCAAGAGCCGCCTGCTGGAAGTGCTGGCGTCGCAAGGCGCGCAAGTGCTGGACCTGGAAAAGCTGGCAGCGCACCGCGGCTCGGTGCTGGGCAACCTGCCCAATGAACCGCAGCCGACGCAGAAGGCGTTTGAAACCGCCGTGTGGGACCATTTGCGCCGCTTCGATCCGGCGCTGCCGGTGTTCGTGGAATCGGAAAGCAAAAAGGTGGGCAACCTGCGTGTTCCTGGCGCCCTGATGGACAAGATGCGCGCCTCGGAGTGCATCTCCGTGCAGCTATCGACGGCAAACCGCGTGCGCCTGCTGATGGAAGACTACGAACACTTCCTGGTCAGCCCGGCCATGCTGAACGCGCAACTGGATCACCTGACGCCGCTGCACGGGCACGAAAAGATCGCGCGCTGGCACGCCATGTCGAACGGCGGCCAGATGCCGCAACTGGTGGAAGAACTGCTGGTGCAGCACTACGATCCCGCCTACCTGCGCTCGATCGACCGCAACTTCATCAAATTCGGCGAGGCCGCCCTGCTGGCGCTGGACGACATCAGCGCCGACGCCTTCGCCGCCGCCGCACGCAAGCTAACCGGCGCATAAAAACACCGGGGTCAGTTCCGACATTCGGACACGAACTCTGCCGTTAAGCACGCTACGGCAGAGCTTGTGTCCGAATGTCGGAACTGACCCCGAATGGGAACGCGGCCGGGATTACTTCACTTCGGTCACGGTCACCTTGGCGACTGGCTTCAGGATTTTTACCTTGGCCTTTTGCTTCAGCATCTCGATGTAGTCGACCAGCTCTTGCTGGGCGACGATGCTGCCGATTTGCTCGGCTTCCTGCTTGCGCGCCTCTTCGTCTTTCTTCTCGGGCTGCTGCACCTTGTCGATGCGGTACAGGCCATAGCCAGCGCCCGGCACGTCCACGCCCACATAGGCCGGCAGCTTGGACACGTCGGCCTTCATGACCGCTTGCAGGGCCAGGCCGTTGATGCCGTCAGCCTTGTTACGCGACACCAGCTTGGCCGGGCCGAAACCGGTCGCATCGCCGGACTTCTTCAGTGCGGCCAACTTCTCTTCGCCGGCCTTGGTGGCCAGCTTGGCCGCTTCTTCCATCGTCACGCGCTGACGGATCTGCGCGTCGACCTCCGCCAGCGGACGCTTGGCGGCGGGCTTGAATTCCACCAGGCGGCCGGCCACCAGAGTGTTCGGCGCGGTCTCGACTGCTTCCGTGTTGCGCTTGGTGCTGATCGAATCGTTGGAGAACAGCGCAGCCAGGAATTTGGCGTTGTTGTACGGCGCGGCGGCAGCCATCGGCGACGGTGTGCGGGTCACGTTGTCGGCGGTCTCGATCTTCAGGCCCAGCTTGTCCGCCACCGGTTTCAGGCTGTCCGCCTGCTCATACACGGTGTTGCTGAAGGTCTCGGCCAGTTCCGAATACTTCTTGGCGGCCTTCTGCTTTTTCAGCATGTCGGCGATGTCGTTCTTCACGGCATCCAGCGGCTTGACCACGGCAGGCTTCAGCTCGGTCAGGGTCAGGATGTGGTAGCCGAATTCCGATTGCACCAAGTCACTGATTTCGCCCTGCTTCAGCTTGTTGATGGCGTTTTCCACCGGCGCCACCAGCACGCCTTTTTCGATCACGCCCAGGTCGCCGCCCTGCTCGGCCGAGCCAGGATCTTCCGACTTGGCCTTGGCGATCTTGGCGAAATCGGCCGGGTTCTTGCGCACTTCGTCCAGGATGGCCTGGGCCTTGGCCTTGGCCGCCACCTGCTCGGCGGCGCTGGCGCCCTTCTTCACGGTCACCAGGATGTGGCTGGCGCGGCGCACTTCGCCGGTGGTGAACTGGGGCTTGTTCTTTTCGTAGTAGTCGGCGATTTCCGCGTCGCTCACGCTGACCTGGTTCATCACCACGTCGTTGTTGAACACCACGTATTCGATCTTGGCATGCTCAGGCACTTCGAAGAACTTGCTGTTCTTTTCGTAGTAATCCTTGACCATCTGGTCGGTGACTTTCACCTGCGGCACGAAGTCGGCGATCGGCAATTGCAGCTCCTGCACTTCGCGCTCCTGGGCGACGATGTCGGACAGGTGCTGGCTGACCGTGCGCGGCGCAAAGCCGGTGCCTTCGATGGCGCCGGCCAACTGCTGCAGCGTCATGTCGCGGCGCATGCGGGCGTCGTTGTCCTGTGGACGCAGACCTTGCGCGGCCAGCATCTGCTTGTAGGTGTCCATGTTGAAGTTGGCCGGGCCGCCGAACATTTCCATGATGGCTTTCTGCAGTTGGCTGTCGGTCACGGTCAGGTTGCTATGGACGACTTCAGCGGCGATCGCGCGCTGGGCGATCAACTGCTCCAGGACGTTCTGCTTGAACTCGGGCGTGTCGACCATCTTCTGGTCGAACTGCGCGCCCAGGCGCTGGCGATAAACGTCAAGCTGGTTGCGCACGGCGTTGTCGAACTCCTGCTGGGTCAGTGGCTTGCCATCGATCTTGGCGATGGTGCCAGCATCCTCGCCGAAACCGCGGTAGCCGCTGACGCCGACCAGGACGAACGACGGGACGATAATGATCGCCAGGAAAATTTGCATCAAGCGTTGGTGGGTGCGAATAAATTCAAACATGGTCTGCTAATCGGATTGCGGATTGAGTGAGACTTGCACATACAAAAAAGGCGAACCCAGGTTCGCCAATTCGGTTGTCGGATTTTACAAGGAATAAATGCGATATTCAATGTCGATTTAATCCCCCGAAAAAGAAAAACCCCACAGCTTATTCAAGCTGCGGGGTATCTTGTTCTTGGCGGAGCGGACGGGGCTCGAACCCGCGACCCCCGGCGTGACAGGCCGGTATTCTAACCAACTGAACTACCGCTCCTGGTAGGTCTTGCAGATTGTCGTATTTTGTTGGCGGAGCGGACGGGGCTCGAACCCGCGACCCCCGGCGTGACAGGCCGGTATTCTAACCAACTGAACTACCGCTCCAGCAAAATACAAGGTGCTACATACTACATGAAAGCTTACTGTTTGGCAAACTTGTTTTTTCAAACACCTGGTGGGTGATGAGAGGCTCGAACTCCCGACCTAAGCCTTGTAAGGGCTCCGCTCTACCAACTGAGCTAATCACCCGCTTGCCTGGCGAACAGCTTACATCACTGCGGCTGCTCACCGAAGTCCGTTAGTTTACAGCATCTTTCAAAGCTTTACCAGCTTTAAATTTAGGAACTTTTGCTGCCTCGATGGTGATTTCTTCTTTGGTGCGCGGGTTGCGGCCGGTGCGGGCGGCGCGTTCGCTCACGGTGAAGGTGCCGAAACCGACCAGGGTGACGCTGTCGTTGTTTTTCAGGCTGGTGGTAACGCCGTCGATCACTGCATCCAGCGCGCGCGCAGCGGCTGCTTTCGAAATATCAGCGGTGGTAGCAATATGGTCGATCAATTCAGTCTTATTCAAAGCAATTCCCCGTCACTAGGTTATATCGTTTATCCCCGCAAAATACAGGGACGTAAAAAATGCAGGCCGTATTAAACAAGCCAGCCCGCCATGGTGTCAAGGCTGCACAATAGAAAAAGAAGTAAAAATAAAAAAACAGGCGCTGGGACAGCGCCTGTTTTCATATCAATAAGGCAGTAAGTGTTAGTGCTTTACCACTTCCGCATTACCGTCGACCTTGGTGGCGGCGGCAGCCACGGCTTCCACCGGGGCAGTCTCCACCAGCGGTTCCGGCTGGCGTTCCAGGGCGATTTCCAGGACCTTGTCGATCCAGCGTACCGGCACGATTTCCAGCTTGTTCTTGACGTTGTCAGGAATGTCCGCCAGGTCCTTCACGTTCTGCTCGGGGATCAGCACGGTCTTGATGCCGCCGCGCTGCGCCGCCAGCAGTTTTTCCTTCAGGCCGCCGATCGGCAGGACTTCGCCGCGCAGGGTGATCTCGCCCGTCATCGCCACGTCGGCGCGGACCGGGATGCCGGTGAATACCGACACCATGGCCGTGGTCATCGCGATGCCGGCCGATGGACCATCCTTCGGCGTCGCGCCTTCCGGCACGTGGATGTGGATGTCGTTCTTCTCGAACACCTCGTTCTTGATGCCGAGGCGATTCGCGCGGCTGCGCACCACGGTGCGGGCTGCCTCGATCGATTCCTTCATCACGTCGCCCAGCGTGCCGGTGCGGATGACGCCGCCCTTGCCGGGCATGGTCACGGCTTCGATGGTCAGCAGATCGCCGCCCACCTCGGTCCATGCCAGGCCGACCACCTGGCCGATCTGGTTGTCCTTCTCGGCCACGCCGAAGTCGTAGCGGCGCACGCCCAGGAATTTATCCAGGTTCTTGGGCGTGACGGCCACCTTCTTCTCCGACTTCTTCAGCAGCAGCATCTTCACCACCTTGCGGCAGATCTTGGACACTTCGCGTTCCAGCGAACGCACGCCGGCCTCGCGGGTGTAGTAGCGGATGATGTCGCGCACCGCCGCTTCGCTGACCGAGATCTCGTCCTCCTTCAGGCCGTTGTTCTTGACCTGCTTGGGCAGCAGGTAGCGCTGGGCGATGCTGGTCTTCTCATCCTCGGTGTAGCCCGACAGGCGGATCACTTCCATGCGGTCCAGCAGGGCCGGCGGAATGTTGAAGGAGTTCGAGGTCGCCACGAACATCACGTCCGACAGGTCGAAGTCCACTTCGATGTAGTGGTCCGAGAAGGTGTGGTTCTGTTCAGGGTCCAGCACCTCCAGCAGGGCCGACGACGGATCGCCGCGGAAGTCCGCGCCCATCTTGTCGATTTCGTCCAGCAGGAACAGCGGATTGCGCACGCCGACCTTGGCCAGCGATTGCAGCACCTTGCCCGGCATGGAGCCGATGTAGGTGCGGCGGTGGCCGCGGATCTCGGCCTCGTCGCGCACGCCGCCCAGCGCCATGCGCACGAACTTGCGGTTGGTGGCGCGGGCGATGGACTGGCCCAGCGAAGTCTTACCCACGCCCGGCGGACCGACGAAGCACAGGATAGGCGCCTTCAGCTTGTCGACGCGCTGCTGCACCGCGAGGTATTCCAGGATGCGTTCCTTGACCTTCTCCAGGCCATAGTGGTCGCTCTCCAGCACCTTCTCGGCGTTGGACAGGTCGTTGTTGACCTTGGATTTTTTCTTCCACGGCAGGCTGACCAGGGTGTCGATGTAGTTGCGCACCACGGTGGCCTCGGCCGACATCGGCGACATCAGCTTCAGCTTCTTCAGCTCGGCGGTAGCCTTGTCCAGCGCCTCTTTCGGCATCTTGGCCAGGGCCACTTTCTTTTCCAGTTCGTCCAGGTCGGCGCCGTCTTCGCCCTCGCCCAGTTCCTTCTGGATGGCCTTGACCTGCTCGTTCAGGTAGTACTCGCGCTGCGACTTTTCCATCTGGCGCTTGACGCGGCCGCGGATGCGCTTCTCGACCTGCAGGATGTCCAGTTCGCCTTCCAGTTGGCCCAGCAGATGCTCCAGGCGCTTGGCCACGCTGAAGATCTCCAGGATCACCTGTTTCTGCTCCAGCTTGAGCGGCAGGTGGGCGGCCACGGTATCGGCCAGGCGACCGGCGTCGTCGATACCCGACAGCGAAGCCAGGATCTCGGGCGGAATCTTTTTGTTCAGCTTGACGTACTGGTCGAACTGCTGAACGATGGCGCGGCGCATGGCTTCGATTTCCGAATCGTCGCCCTGCTCGGATTCGAGCGGCGTCAGGTCGGCCACGAAGTGCGACGGCGTGTCGGTGATGCGGTTGATGCGCGCGCGCTGAGCGCCTTCGACCAGCACCTTGACGGTGCCGTCGGGCAGCTTCAGCATTTGCAGAATATTGGCCACGCAGCCGATTTCATAAATATCGGAAGCAGAAGGTTCATCCTTGGCAGCGGCTTTTTGTGCGGCAAGCATGATGCTCTTGCCCTGCTCCATAGCGGCTTCCAGTGCCTTGATCGATTTTGGGCGCCCCACGAACAACGGTATCACCATATGCGGAAATACGACGACGTCCCGCAGCGGCAATAACGGCAGTTGTGTTTGCTCAGTTAATTTGGAAGTTGTCATGGCGTAACCTTATGTGTAAGCGTGATTTTGATGTGGCGCTGTTTTGCCGAATCACAAGACCGACCTGCAAGAAATAATTCCCTTATAAAAAAGAATGTTTTTCAAAGAAGCTAGTCGTACTCTAAAAGAATAATAAAAAAAGCCACGCGCGACGGGCTGTCACGAGTGGCTTTCCGAATGAAGCCTGTATTCTTTTATTGATTCCGATTGTACCGCCTTGCCTCACGGATGCGAAATGAAATTTGCTGTTGCGTGAGGCAAGTGTGCAGTCGTTATTTAATTCTCACCAGAGGCTTTTGCCGCTTCCTGATAAATCAATAAAGGTTTGGCACCAGTCGTAATGGTATTTTCATCGATAACCACTTTGGTGACATTGCTTTCATTGGGCAGCTCGTACATGGTGTCCAGCAGCGCGTGCTCCAGGATGGAGCGCAGGCCACGGGCGCCGGTCTTGCGCGCCAGCGCCTTCTTGGCGATGGCATGCAGGGCGGCCGGACGAATCTCCAGTTCCGCGCCTTCCATCTCCAGCAGCTTGGCGTACTGCTTGACCAGGGCGTTCTTGGGTTCGACCAGGATCTGGATCAGGGCTTCCTCGGTCAGTTCCGACAGGGTCGCCACCACCGGCAGACGGCCCACCAGTTCCGGGATCAGGCCGAACTTGATCAAGTCTTCCGGTTCCGCGTCCTGCAGCACGTCGCTGACGTTGCGCTCGGACTTGCTCTTCACCGTGGCGCCGAAGCCGATGCCGGATTTTTCCGAACGGTTCTCGATCACCTTGGCCAAGCCATCGAAGGCGCCGCCGCAAATGAACATGATGTTGGTGGTGTCGATCTGCACGAAGTCCTGGTTAGGATGCTTGCGGCCGCCCTGCGGCGGCACCGAGGCCATGGTACCCTCGATCAGTTTCAACAGCGCCTGCTGCACGCCCTCGCCCGACACGTCGCGGGTGATGGATGGGTTGTCCGACTTGCGCGAAATCTTGTCGATCTCGTCGATGTAAACGATGCCGCGTTGGGCTTTTTCCACATCGTAGTTGCAGCTTTGCAACAGTTTCTGGATGATGTTTTCGACGTCCTCGCCCACGTAGCCCGCTTCGGTCAGCGTGGTGGCGTCGGCGATCACGAACGGCACGTTCAGCATGCGCGCCAGGGTCTGGGCCAGCAGGGTCTTGCCGGAGCCGGTAGGACCGACCAGCAGGATGTTGGACTTGGCCAGTTCGACTTCGTCCTTCTTGCCCAGGTGCTTGAGGCGCTTGTAGTGGTTGTACACCGCCACCGACAGGATGCGCTTGGCCGTCTGCTGGCCGATCACGTACTGGTCCAGCAGGTCCTTGATTTCTTGCGGCGTCGGCAGGTCCGACTTGGCGCCCGTGACCGACTCGATGGCCGAGGTCTCATCGCGGATGATGTCGTTGCACAGGTCGATGCACTCGTCGCAGATGAAGACCGATGGTCCGGCGATGAGCTTCTTCACCTCGTGCTGGCTTTTGCCACAAAACGAGCAGTACAGTAATTTTTCGCCGCTGGAGGATTTTTTGTCTGACATGGGGCAGTTATCTCAAGTTACAGAATGGCGTAGCCGTTGCCGGGATAGCAAGTAGGTCAGTCCGGAGTTTCCGTCTACAACCACATGCTACCCGAAATAAAAACGAAACGCCCAGACGTTTCATCGCCCGGGCGTCTATCCGCAATGCTGCGAGGGAAGCATTAAGCCCGGTTGACCAGCATTTTATCGATCAGACCGTACTCTACCGCCTCTTCCGCCGACATGAAGCGGTCGCGGTCGGTATCCTTGGCGATCTGTTCGATCGACTGGCCGGTGCGTTCCGCCATGATGGAATTCAGACGGTGGCGCAGGTACAGGATTTCCTTGGCCTGGATCTCGATGTCCGACGCCATGCCCTGCGAGCCGCCCGAAGGTTGGTGAATCATGATGCGCGAGTTCGGCAGCGAGAAACGCTTGCCCTTGGCGCCGGCCGCCAGCAGGAAGGCGCCCATCGAGGCCGCCAGGCCGGTGCACAGCGTGGACACGTCAGGCTTGATGAACTGCATGGTGTCGAAGATGGCCAGGCCGGCCGAAACCGAACCGCCAGGCGAATTGATGTACAGCGAGATGTCCTTGTCCGGGTTTTCGCTTTCCAGGAACAGCAGTTGGGCGACCACCAGGTTGGCCATCTGGTCGTTGACCGGACCGACCATGAAGATAATGCGTTCCTTCAGCAGGCGCGAGTAAATGTCATACGAGCGCTCGCCACGGCCGCTTTGTTCCACCACCATCGGCACCAGGCCGAGCATTTCAGTGTCCAGCGCCGGATTACGGTTCATACCAGTCATTCTATTTCCTTGTGAAGCAGCTTGGAGGCCGGAGAGTTAATCATACATCATCCGGCCTAAACTGAATTACGCCTGAGCGTTGCTTCCCATCAGTTCGTCGAAGGCGATGACCTTGGACGAGGTTTTCGACAGGCCCAGCACGTAGTTGACGACGTTTTCTTCCAATACAAGGGCTTCGACTTCGGCCAGGCGACGACGATCGCTGTAGTAGTACTTCAGCACTTCGCGCGGGTCTTCATAGCTTTGGGCGAAGTCTTCGATCTGGGCTTTGACCTGCTCAGGCTGGGCTTGCAGCTTGTTCTCGCCCACCAGTTGCGACAGGATCAGGCCCAGGCGCACGCGGCGCTCGGCTTTTTCGGTGAACAGTTCGGCTGGGAACTGCACGTCTTTCACGTTCATGCCGCGCTGTGCCATGTCCTGACGGGTCATTTCGGCCAGGCGCTCGGTGTCCTGGGCGATCAGCGCCTTGGGCACTTCCAGGGTGGCGTTGTTGACCAGGGCTTCCATCACGGCTTCCTTGTTGCGTGCTTTCACGCGGCCGTTGACTTCACGCTCCAGGTTGACCTTGATGTCTTCGCGCATCTTGGCGACGTCGCCGTCGGCCACGCCCAGCGATTTGGCGAATTCGGCGTCGACTTCCGGCAGGTGCGCCCATTCCAGCTTCTTCAGGGTGATGGTGAACGAGGCGGTCTTGCCGGCCACGTCCTTGCCATGGTAGTCCTCGGGGAAGGCCAGCGGGAAGGTCTTGGATTCGCCGACTTTCAGGCCGACGGTGGCGGCTTCGAATTCCGGCAGCATGCGGCCTTCGCCCAGCACGAAAGCGTAGTCTTCCGCTTTACCGCCTGGGAATTCCACGCCGTCGATCGAGCCGACGAAGTCCACGGTCACGCGGTCGCCGTTGGCAGCGACCGGCTCGCCGCCGTCGCCGTGTTCGCCGGCTTCGCCCTTGGTGTGGAAGTGCACGCGCTGCTTGCGCAGGATTTCGATGGTCTTGTCGATTTCAGCGTCGGTGACTTCGGCCTTGACGGTTTCCAGCTCCACCTTGGTCAGGTCGCCGATTTCCACTTCCGGATAGACTTCGAAGGTGGCGTCGAAGGTCAGCACGCCGGCCGGCGATTCTGCTTTCGGTTCGATGGTGGGGTAGCCAGCCACGCGGAGCTGGTTTTCGTTTGCGGCGTCGTTGAAAGCGCGGCCAACTTTATCATTCAGCACTTCGGTTTCGATCTGATAACCGTACTGTGCCGCGACCATTTTCATCGGAACTTTGCCTGGACGGAAGCCAGGAGCCTTAGCCGTCTTGGCTTGCACTTTCAGGCGCTTCTCGACTTCAGCGCGGACTTCGGTCAGCGGGAAGGAGATCGTGATACGACGTTCGAGTTTGCCCAAGGTTTCGACTGCAGTTGCCATGTTAAAAAATCGTCCAAAAAATTAGAAATACAGTTGGTGCGAGGAGGGGGACTCGAACCCCCACACCATTGCTGGCGTCAGGACCTAAACCTGGTGCGTCTACCAATTTCGCCATCCTCGCGGCATATTTGCATAAAAGCAAAGGGCGACCCGTAAGTGAAAACGGTCGCCCTATTCCCGCTCTTTTACGCAGGAGCTTTCAACTTCAGCCGGTTATTTTAGCGGGTTTTTCGCGAAATGGTGGCGATTTTTACTAGGTCGCCAACATTCCGCGCATTTTCAGGCTTTTTTGCCTATTTAATAGGCTTTTTCACTCGGAACCAGGCCGCGTACAACGCCGGCAGGAACAGCAAAGTGAGCGCCGTCGCCAGGATCAGGCCACCCATGATGGCCACCGCCATCGGTCCCCAGAACACGGAGCGCGACAAGGGGATCATCGCCAGCGCCGCCGCGGCGGCCGTCAGGATGATGGGACGGCAGCGGCGCACCGCCGATTCCACGATGGCAGTCCAGGCATCCTGGCCGGCGGCGATATCCTGCTCGATCTGGTCGACCAGGATCACCGAGTTCCGGATGATCATGCCGAACAGCGCGATGATGCCCAGGTTGGCCACGAAGCCCAGCGGACGGCCCAGCACCAGCAGCGCCATCGCCGCCCCGGCCACGCCCAGCGGGCCGGTCAGGAACACCAGCAGGGCCCGCGAGAAGCTGTGCAACTGCAGCATCAGCAGCGTGAAGATGATGAAGATCGCCAGCGGCAGGTTGGCCGCGATCGAAGCTTCCGCCGCGCCGCTGTCCGAGGCCGCGCCCTTCACCGTGATCGCATAGCCGGCCGGCAGCGCCGCACGCAGCTTGTCCAGTTGCGGATCGATCTGGCTGGACACCGTCGGTCCCTGGATGTTGTCGCCCACGTCGGACTGCACCGTGATCGCCCAGTCGCGCCCCTGGCGCCACACCACGCCCGGCTCCCACACGAAATGCGCGCGCGCCAGTTGGCTGATCGGCACCGACTTGCCGCTGGCCGTGGGGATGTTGGTATCGTTCAGCACCGAGATGGTGGCGCGCTCCGCCAGCGGCTGGCGCACCTGGATGTCGATCAGCTTGATCCCTTCGCGGAACTGGCCGATGGCGGTGCCGGACAGGATGGTGTTCGCGGCCCGCATCACCGTCTGCGAGGTGACGCCCAGCGCACGCATCTTGTCCTGGTCCAGGTCCAGGCGCAGCACCTTGATCGACTCGTTCCAGTTGTCGTTGACGCCCACCGTGTTCGGGTTGGCGCGCATGATGTCCTTCACCTGGTCGGCGATGGCGCGCACCTTCTCCACTTCCGCGCCGGTCACGCGGAACTGCACCGGGTAAGGCACTGGCGGGCCGTTGGGCAGCAGCTTGACGCGGCCCCGCACTTCCGGGAAGTCATGCTTGAACACGTCCTCGATCTTGGCCTTCAGCTCGGCGCGCGCGCGCAGGTCGGTCGGCAGCACCACGATCTGCGACACGTTCGTCTGCGGGAAGATCTGGTCCAGCGGCAGGTAGAAGCGCGGCGAGCCGGTGCCCACATAGCTGGTCACGCTGACCACGCCCGGCTGCTTGCGCACGAAGGCTTCAAACTTTTTCACCTGCGCCTCGTTGGCCGCGTAGGCCGTGCCTTCCGGCGTCCACAGCTCCACCATCAGCTCGGGGCGGCTGGAATCGGGGAAGAACTGCTTCTCGATGTATTTGAAGCCGTACACGCCCAGCGCGAACACCAGCAGCGTGGCGACGATGGTGGTCTTGCGGTACTCCACGCACCAGTTGACCAGCGCGCGGAAGCGGCGGAAGCCGGGCGTATCGAACAGGTCGTGCGCGTGGCCGCCGTCGGCGTGCGGCTTCACCTTCAGCAGCACATAGCCGAGGTAAGGCGTGAACATCACCGCCACCACCCACGAAACGATCAGCGCCAGCGCGTTCACCGAGAACAGCGAGAAGGTGTATTCGCCCGCCGCCGACTTGGCCAGGCCGATGGGCAGGAAGCCCGTCACCGTGATCAGCGTCCCGGTCAGCATGGGGATCGCGGTGGACTTGTAGGCGAAGGTGGCGGCGTCGAAGCGCGACATGCCCTCCTCCATTTTCCGCACCATCATTTCCACCGCGATGATGGCGTCGTCCACCAGCAGACCCAGGGCGATGATCAGCGCGCCCAGCGAAATCTTGTGCAGATCGATGTCCAGCATGCGCATGAACAGGAAGGTCACCGACAGCACCAGCGGAATGCTCAGCGCCACCACCAGGCCGGGACGCACGTCCAGGCGCAGCTTCGGCTTGCTGTGCAGGCCCAGCGCGACAAAGCTCACCGCCAGCACGATCAGCACCGCCTCGATCAGCGTGTGCACGAATTCGCCCACCGAGGCTTTCACCGCGGCCGGCTGGTCCGACACGCGCTCCAGCTCAATCCCGACCGGCAGCTTGGCGCGCAACTGGGCCACGGTCTTTTCCATGTTCTTGCCCAGCTCGATGATATTGCCGCCCTTTTCCATCGACACGCCCAGGCCGATCACCTCCTTGCCATTGAAGCGCATCTTGTTGCCCGGCGGGTCCTGGTACTCGCGCTTGATGGTGGCGAAGTCGCCCAGGCGGAAGGTGGTGCCGTTGGCGCGCAATTCCAGGTTCTCCAGGTCCTTGACCGTCTTCAGCGCGCCGGTCACGCGCACCTGCAGGTTGTCGCTCGGCGTCACCAGCACGCCGGTCGATTCCACCGCGTTCTGGGTGGCGATCTGGTTGACGATGGCCTCGAACGGAATGCCCAGTTGCGCGAACTTCTGGTGCGAGAACTCGATGTTGATCTTCTCGTCCTGCACGCCGAACAGTTCGACCTTGGACACCAGCGGCACCGCCAGCAGTTGCTGGCGCACGAAGTCGGCGTAATCCTTCATCTCGGCGTAGCTGAAGCCATCGGCCGACAGCGCGAAGATGGAGCCGTAGGTGTCGCCGAATTCATCGTTGAAGAACGGCCCCTGCACGCCATCGGGCAGCGTGTAGCGGATATCGCCGATCTTCTTGCGCACCTGGTACCACGATTGCGCCACGTCCTTGGGTGGCGTCGACTCCTTCAGCTTGAGGATGATGGTGGTTTCGCCCGGCTTGGAATAGCTGGAAATCTCGTCGACGCCCGGCGTTTCCTGCAGCTTTTTCTCCAGCTTGTCGGTGACCTGCTCGGCCATCTGCAGCGCAGTGGCGCCCGGCCAATGGGCGCTGACCACCATGGCGCGGAAGGTGAACGGCGGGTCTTCGTCCTGGCCCAGGTTTTCATAGCTGAGCAAGCCGCCGATCAGCAGCACGGCGATCAGGTAGCGGGTCAGCGGGATGTGTTCGAGCGCCCAGCGCGAGAGGTTGAAGCCTTCCTTCATTTGGCCGCCTCTGCAACGGCCGGCAAGTCGTTACCGAGGATCTTGACCTTCTGGCCCGGCTTCAGCAGGTTGACGCCGGCCGTGACCACCGTCTGGCCCGGCTGCACGCCGCCAGCCAGCACCACGTCATTGCCGGCCACGCCGCCCATGGTCACCGGCGCCAGCCTGGCCGTGCCGTTTTCCACCACCCACACCGAGGTGCGCGATTTTTCATAGTACAGCGCGGTCAGCGGCACCTTGATCTGCGGGACCGGCGTCCTGGATGCGAACTGCGCCACGGCCGTCATGCCCAGCTTGGCCTCCGCTGCCGTATCGGGGATGGACACCTTGACCGTATAGGTGCGGGTAGCGGGATCGGCAATCGGCGAAATCTCGCGGATCTTGCCGGCCACCGGGTGCTGCGGATCGGCCCACAGGCGCACCTGCACGTCCGGCACCTTGCGCAGGGCGTCCACCTTGTCTTCCGGGATGCCGATGACGATCTCTTTCTCGCCCGCCTTGGCCACGCGCACCACCGGCGTGCCGGGCGCGACCACCTGGCCGACTTCCGCATCCACCGACGTCACCACGCCGTCCACGTCGGACACCAGCGCCGCATAGGCGGCCTGATTGGCTTGACCGCGGTAAGCGGCTTGCGATGCCTCCACGGTCGCCTGCGCCGCCTTGTAGGCGGAGTCCTTGGCCTCCAACACGGCCTGGCTGACGAAGCTCTTGGTGCGCAATTCCTGGTAACGGGTCAGGTCGGCCTTGGCCAGGTCGCGGTTGGTCTCGGCCGCGCGCAGGTTGGCCAGCGCCTGGGCTTGCGACAACTGCAGGTCCTGCGGATCCAACTGCATCAGCACCTGGCCTTTTTTCACCAGCGTCCCCACGTCCACCTTGCGGCTGACGATCTTGCCGCCGACGCGGAAACCCAGGCGCGATTCGACGCGCGCCCTGACCTCGCCGGAAAACTCGGCATTGACAGCGACATCGCTACTGGCGAGCACCATGGCGCGCACGGGACGGATATCCTCGGACTTTTCAGCCGGCCTGGAGCAGGCGCCGAGCACGGCCAGGGCGGGAACCACCGCCAGCGTGGCGGCGGCGCGGCGCAGTTGGTATTGAGCTGACACAGGACTTCCTTTTAAATGACTCACAAGTTATTAATTATAGTCAGAACGACCATGATTGCAAATGACTTTTGCGTCATTTAGTAAATACTTGCCCCAGGTTCAAGATCGCACTACCATTACGCTCTGGAAATTAATAACTTTCCATCATTCACTCAGTTCCATGCCTGTCGACCACTACGAAAACTTCCCCGTTGCGTCCATTTTGCTGCCCAAGCGGCTGCGTCCCGCGGTGGAAGCGATATACGCCTTTGCCCGCAGCGCGGACGACCTGGCGGACGAAGGCGATGCGGCGCCCGAACAGCGCCTGGCTGCGTTGAAAGCCTACGAAGACGCGCTGGCCCGCATCGAACAGGGCGCGACGGAACACGAACCCATGTTCGAACGGCTGGCGCAGGTGGTGAGGGAATACGATATGCCGGTCAAGCCGCTGTACGAGCTGCTGTCGGCCTTCAAGCAGGATGTGCTGGTCACGCGCTACGCCACCTACGACGCCCTGCTCGACTACTGCACGCGCTCGGCCAACCCGGTCGGCCTCATGATGCTGCACCTGTACGGCGAGGCGAGCGAAGAAAACATCCGCGATTCGGACGCCATCTGCACGGCGCTGCAACTGATCAATTTCTGGCAGGACGTGGCGGTGGACCTGCACAAGGAACGCATCTACCTGCCGCTGGAAGACCTGAACCGCTACGCCATCTCGCCGGCCGCGCTGAACCACCCGAGCGCCCGCCCCCGCTGGCGCTCGCTGATGAAATTCGAGGTGGCGCGCGCCCGCGCCCTGCTGCTGAGCGGCGCACCGCTGGCGCTGCGCCTGCAAGGCCGCATCGGTTTCGAACTGCGCATGGTGGTCCAGGGCGGGCTGCGCATCCTGGATGCGATCGAGGCGGTCGAGTACGACGTGTTCCTGCACCGCCCCAAGCTGAGCAAGCGCGACTGGTGGGCCATCTTCTGGGCCGCCGTCCACATGAAAAAACAGATGAAAGCCGCCTACGGGGTGGCTTGAAGGGCAGGATTCAGGGCGACGTGGCCGCCTGGGATTTCAGGACAAACTCGCGCACTTCCGCCGCCTCCGAGACTGAAATCGCCGTCTGGCAATTCACGCCTTCGTTGGACATTTGCCACTCCTGGTAATCGCCGTTACTTAATTTACGCTGCTTTTCGGCATCCAGTTGACGGCAATGATCGGCCGTTTCGTTCGCTTCCTGCAAATGGGAGGTGTAGTAGGTGGCCGTCTTCGTCGGCGCGACGTTTTCTGCAGACGACCCCTGGCACCCAGAGATAACCGGGAGGACGATGAAGGCTGCGGCGATTTGGGGATACATATGTTCTCCCTGGAAAACGTAACATATTGTATCGCTAAATGACTTATTGTGGCACGTGCACGTTAGGTGGCCCCTTCAATTCAACAACATTGTCTTCCGGATCAGTCACATAAATCGACGGCCCCTCGCCTTCCGCCCCGTAGCGGGACTCGACTTTGCCCGCCTGCACTCCGTGCGCCAGCAGGTGGGCGCGGATCGCGTCCGCATCGAACGGCTCGACCCGCAGGCAGAAATGGTCCATATTGCGCCCCTCGGCGCCCGGCGCGGCCCCGCCGGCGCTGCCCAGCTTGCCGCTGAGCGGCACCAGGTCGATCAACGACGCTCCGGCACGTAGCTGCACCAATCCGATTTCGTCCTGCCGCCGCTCGACCGGGCAGCCCAGCGCGCTGCAGTAAAACGCCAGCATCCGTTCCAGATCGACTACCCGCAACACCACATGGTCGATTTCCCTGATCCGTATCATTCGCCGCTCCCGTGCAATTCCAGAAAGATAGACTGTAACGCATCACTCCCGAACGCGCACTGAACACTATAGAATAGCGGCTTCGATCGCATCCTTGCATTTTTATTCATGTCCCCCGACGACTACTGCCAGCAAAAGACCGCGCAAAGCGGCTCCAGTTTCTACTACAGCTTCCTGTTCCTGCCGCCGGAACGTCGCCGGGCGATCACCGCCCTGTATGCCTTTTGCCGCGAAGTGGACGACACGGTCGACGAATGCACGGACGAATCGGTGGCCCGCATCAAGCTGGCCTGGTGGCGCAAGGAAGTCTCCGGCATGTACGAAGGCAATCCGAGCCACCCCGTCACCAAGGCCCTGCAGCCGCACCTGGCGATCTACCAGCTACAGGAGCAGCACATGCAGGCCATCATCGACGGCATGGAAATGGACCTCAACCAGACCCGCTACTTGGACTACGCGGCGCTCAGCAAATACTGCTGGCATGTGGCCAGCGTGGTGGGCATCCTGTCGGCCAGCATCTTCGGCGTGACCAATCCGCAGACCTTGCAGTACGCGGAAAAGCTGGGCCACGCCTTCCAGCTCACCAACATCATCCGCGACGTGGGCGAAGACGCGCGCAAAGGCCGTATCTACCTGCCGATCAACGAACTGCAACAGTTCAACGTCACCGCCGCCGAAATCCTGAACGCCAAGCACAGCGAGAAGTTCGAAAAGCTGATGGCCTTCCAGATCACCCGCGCCCAGCAAGCCTACGACGACGCCTACGCCCTGCTGCCCAAGGAAGACCGCCGCGCCCAGCGGCCCGGCCTGATGATGGCCGCGATCTACCGCACCCTGCTGACCGAAGTCGAAGCGGACGGTTACCACGTGCTGACCCACCGCATTTCGCTGACGCCGATCCGCAAGCTGTGGCTGGCCTGGAAGACCTACATCCGTGGCTAATCCGGTCATTGCAGGCACGCCGGCGGACAAGCGCAGCGGCAAGGCCGAGCCGGGCCTGACCGCGCGCTCCATCGCCGTGATCGGCAGCGGCTGGGCCGGCTGCGCGGCGGCCGTCGAACTGGCGCGGGCCGGCTACAAGGTCACGCTGCTGGAAGCCGCGCGCACGCTGGGCGGCCGCGCCCGCCGTGTCGACATCGACCATCATCACCTCGACAACGGCCAGCACATCATGCTGGGCGCCTACAGCGAAACCCTGCGCCTGATGAAACTGGCCGGCGTGGCGGGCGACCAGGCGCTGCTCAAGCTGCCGTTGCAAATGCGTTACCCGCCCGGCAGCGGCGGCATGGATTTCCTAGCGCCGTCTCTGCCGCTGCCCGCGCCGCTGCATCTGGCCGTCGCCATGCTGCGCGCGCAAGGCCTGGCCCGCGCGGACAAGCTCAGCCTGGCCCGCTTCTCCACCGCCGCCCGCTGGATGGGCTGGACGCTGAACCAGGATTGCAGCGTCGACGAACTGCTGCAACGCTTCGACCAGACGCCGCGCCTGATCCAACTGATGTGGCGCCCGCTGTGCCTGGCCGCGCTGAACACGCCGCCGGAGCGCGCCTCGGCCCGCATCTTCCTCAACGTGCTGCGCGACAGCCTGGGCGCGCGCCGCGCCGCGTCCGACATGCTGCTTCCCCGCGTCGACCTCACCGCCCTGTTCCCGCAAGCGGCCGCCGCCTACATCGAGGCGCGCGGCGGTTCGGTGCGCCCCGGCGCCAAGGTGCAGGGCCTGCGCTCGATCGAAGGCCGGCTGTGGCAACTGGACATCAGCGGCGCGGCCGTCAGCGGCACCTGGAGCACTTATTTCAGCGGCGTGGTGCTGGCCACGGGCGCCAGCCAGGCCGCGGCGCTGCTGCACGGGATCCCGGACTGCGACACCGGCGCCGTCTGCGACAAGCTGACCGCGTTCGAACCGGAAGCCATCACCACCTGCTACCTGCAATACGATCCGTCCACCCGGCTGGACCTGCCGTTCTACGCCCTGCTGGACGATCCTGAGCGCTATCGGTGGGGCCAGTTCGTGTTCGACCGTGGCCACCTGGACCCGGCGCAGGCCGGTATGCTGGCCGTGGTCATCAGCGCCGCCGGCCCGGCTGCCGCCCAGCCGCAGGAACTGCTGGCCGAAGCGCTGGCGGTGCAACTGGCCGCCGTCTTCCAGCGGCCGGAACTGGGCCGGCCGCAGTGGTTCAAGGTCATCACCGAAAAGCGCGCCACCTACGCCTGCTCGCCCGGCCTGAAGCGGCCAACCAACGATACCGGCCTGCCGGGGCTGGTGCTGGCCGGCGATTACACCGCCGGCGACTACCCGGCCACCCTGGAAATGGCGGTGCGCAGCGGTGTTGCCGCCGCCAACTTGCTGAAGCGCGGAACGGCCCAGGCGCCCGATTCGGTCGCCTGATCCGCGATTTATGCAGCCTGTCACATTGCGATGGCTTCTGGACATACACCTGGGTACAGTTGCATCATCGGTATAGATTTATCGGAAATATCATGACCAAGCAGCAATACCTCGATGCGCTCAAGCAGGCCATGCAGGGTCTGCCGCCGGAAACGGTGGCCAAGACCCTGGCCTACTACGAGCAGCGCTTCATCGACGGCCTGGTGGCCGGGCGGAGCGAGGCCGAGGTCTATCAGGAGCTGGACGATCCGCGCAAGATCGCCATGACGCTGCGCGCCAACGCCCACCTGGACGCTTTCGAGCACAAGAAAACCCCGATCAACCTGGCGCGCATGGTCGTGTCCTTCGTCGGCCTGAGCATCTTCAACCTGTTCATGGTGATTCCGGCCATGGTCTACGCCAGCCTGCTGGGCGCGGTGTACGTGTCGGCCTTCGCCTTCTACATCGGCGGCGTGGCGCTGACCGCCAGCGGCCTGTCGGGCCAGAACGAGTTGGCGCTGGAAGGCCCGCTGCGCCAGATCATGGAGCTGAGCCATTCCTACTTCGATACCGACGAAGAGGCGGAGGCCGCCCAGGGCTGGCGCGTCTCCATCGACAGCATGGGGGTCCAGGTCAGCAAGGACGACAAGGACAGCGACGCCGCCGCCAGCGACGATCACCTGAGCCGCAGCGGCAAGTTGCTGAACCGTGCGGAATCCGTCGCCACCGGCGATGTGCACATCACCACGGATTTCGACAGCGGCGCCCGCACCACCCAATCCCTGTTCGGCATGGGGCTGATATTGAGCGGGATCGCGCTCTGCCTGATCAGCATCGTGCTGACCCGTTACACCGTGATCGGCCTGAAACGCTACGTGGCCATGAATTTGTCGCTGCTGCGCGGCCGCTGAAGGAGCACATCATGCGCGCATTAATGAAAATCGGAGCCGGCCTGTTGGCGCTGGCCTTTGTACTGATCGGGATCACCTACAGCATGCTGAAAGCCTATGGCGGCACCAGCCCGACCAGCGTGGCCGGCCGTTCGCTGGGCGGCGAGACCCGCAAGATCGACGCCATGGTGACCGCCGTGGAACTGAACGGCCCGATCGACCTGATGATCACGCAAGGCCAGACACCGTCGCTGAAGGTGCGCGGTGAGCAGCGCTCGCTGGCCAACATCGAAACCGTCCAGGATGGTCGCGACCTGCACATCGCCACCAAGGGCATGATACTGAACCCGCGCCATCGGCTTCAGGTGGAGCTGGTGCTGCCCTCGCTGGAAGAGCTGGTGGTGCACAGCAGCGGCGACACCCGGATCAGCGGTTTTAATGGTGAAAAGCTGGAGCTGCAGCAGCACGGCTCGGGCAATGTGACCTTCACCGGCCGCTACCGCGACCTGACCGCCGCAGCCCACGGCACCGGCAACATGAACCTGAATACCGGCAGCAGCGAGAACGTGGAACTGGAGATGGTCGGCTCGGGCCAGATCGCTTCGTCCGGCAGTTGCAAGGAGTTGAAGGCTGAACTGACCGGGTCGGGCGATCTCGATGCGCGCCACCTGGCCGCGGACAAGGTGACGGTGAATCTGCGGGGTTCGGGCACCTCGCATGTGTTCGCCAAACAATCGGCCGACCTGACGCTGCGCGGCAGCGGCGATATCCGGGTGCAGGGCAACCCGGACCAGCGCAACGTCAGCCGCACCGGCTCCGGCGACGTGACCTGGGAATAACCCCCGTCGTACCCGCGAAAGCGGGTACCCATGCTGCCCCCGTCGTACCCGCGAAAGCGGGTACACGTGCTGCCCCGTCGTACCCGCGAAAGCGGGTACCCATGCTGATTATGGATTCCCGCCTGCGCGGGAATGACGGAGCTGCGATTTATGCCTTTGCCGCCCGCCACGCCAGCGCATCGCACCCCGCAGCTCGGCCGCTGGCAAAGCAGGCCGTCAGCAGATAGCCGCCAGTCGGCGCCTCCCAATCCACCATTTCCCCCGCCACGAACACGCCTGGCGCCGCCTTGAGCATGGTCCCTTGCAGCGCTTCCCAGCGCACGCCGCCCGCGCTGCTGATCGCCTCGTCGATGGGACGTGCGCGCAGCAGCTTCACCGGCAAGCGCTTGATGGCCCGCGCCAGCTCCGCCTCATCGCTGAACTGGTCCTTGCTCAGACACTCACGCAGCAGCCCCGCCTTCACGCCCTTGATGCCCAATCGGCTTTGCAGGTGGCTGGCCATGGAGCGCGAACCGCGCGGCTTGGCGATGTCGGCCGCCACGCGCTCCGCCGGCAAGTCCGGCAACAGGTCCAGGTAAATGGTGGCATGCCCGTCGATCGCGATCTGGTCGCGCAACGCAGCCGATAGCGCATAAATCAGGCTACCTTCCACCCCGCCCTGCGTAATGACGAACTGCCCCTGCCTGCGCCGCTCCTTGCCTTCCGCGTCGCGCGAAATAATGGCGACGGTAATCAGCGGCTCGCCGGCATAACGGCTGCTGAAATACTCGCTCCAGTCCACGTCGAAGCCACAATTGGCCGGAACCAGCGGCGCCACCTCGACGCCACGCGCGGCCAGCAGGGGCGCCCAGGCGCCATCGGAACCCAAGCGCGCCCAGCTCGCGCCGCCCAGCGCCAGGATCACCGCATCGGCATACACCAGCACTTCCGACGATCCGTCTTCTGTCGCAGCCGCAAACAGCAACGCATCGTCGCGCCAGCCCAGCCAGCGATGGCGCATGTGGAACTGCACGCCGCCTTCGCGCAAGCGATGCAGCCAGGCGCGCAGCAAGGGGGCGGCCTTCATATCGGTGGGGAACACGCGGCCGGAAGTGCCGACGAAAGTCTCTATACCCAGGCTGTGTATCCAGTCGCGCACATCCTGCGGGCCGAAGGCGTCCAGCATCGGCCGCAATGGTCCGGCGCCGCTGGCGTAGCGCGTGACGAAATCCTCGTAAGGTTCGGCGTGCGTGATGTTCATGCCGCCACGCCCGGCCAGCAGGAATTTGCGCCCCACCGAAGGCATGGCGTCGTAGACATCGACCTGCGCCCCGCCCTGCGCCAGCGTTTGCGCGGCCATCAGGCCAGCGGGACCACCGCCGACGATAGCGACGCGAAATGGAACAGGCTTCATACGAAAAATCAGCCGCCGGTTACCGGCGGGAAGAAGGCGACTTCAGCACCGTCAGCAATCACCTTGTCAGCACCGCACATCTGCTGGTTGTATGCCATGCGCAGCGCCGGATTGCCCAGCGCCTGCTGCCATTTCTCGCCACGCGCAGCCAGATGCTCTCGCAGCGCGGCCATCGTGGTCACGCCGGCCGGCAACGCCATCGTTTCCGACGACGTGCCCACGGCCTCACGCACGCTGGCAAAGAATTTTACGGTGATGGCCATCAGTGCAATAACTCGCTAAACGGTATAAATCGAACCATATCGCCGGAATTGATGGCCCGGCCGGGTGGATTGTCGATCAGGCCGTCGCCCCACACGGTCGAAGTCAGCACACCGGAACCCTGGTTACGGAACAGCTCCAGCCCGCCCGCATCGTTGATGCGCGCGCGCAGGAATTCGTTGCGCTTGTCGGCCTTGAGCCAATCGAAATCGGCGCGCATGGCGTAGGCGCGCGGCGCGATCGCCCGTTCCACACCTTGCAGGCGCAGGATAAAAGGCCGCACGAACAGCAGGAACGTCACGAAACTCGACACCGGATTGCCGGGCAGGCCGACAAAGAAAGCCTGCTGCACCTCGCCAAACGCCAGCGGCTTGCCCGGCTTGACGGCGATCTGCCACATATTCAGCTTGCCTTCGGCCTCCACCGCAGGCTTGATGTGATCCTCTTCACCCACCGACACGCCGCCGGAGGTGATGATGAGATCATGCGCCTGCGCGCATTCGCGCAGCACCCTGCGGGTCGCTTCCAGCGAATCCGGCACGATGCCGAAATCGCTGATCTCGCAGCCCAGGTTCTCCAGCAGCGCGCGCAGCGTGAAGCGGTTGGAATTGTAGATGGCGCCGGGCGCCAGCGGTTCGCCCGGCATGGCCAGTTCGTCGCCGGTGAAAAAGACAGCCACGCGCAGCTTGCGCCTGACCGGCAACTGCGCCAGGCCAACCGAAGCGGCCAGGCCCAGCTCCTGGCTGCGCAGGCGCGAGCCTGCCGACAGGATCACGCTGCCGCCGGTGATGTCTTCGCCGGCACGGCGTATCCATTCGCCGGCCTTGGGCGCATGCCTGATGGTGACCACGTCGCCATTCAGCTCGCACTGCTCCTGCATGACGACCGCATCGGCGCCAGGCGGGATCAGCGCGCCGGTGAAGATGCGCGCCGCGCTGCCTGCTTCCAGCGGCTGGCCCACATGCCCGGCCGGGATGCGCTGCGTGACCTTGAGCGCCGCGCTGCCACTCGCGCAATCGGCCGCGCGTACCGCGTAGCCGTCCATCTGCGTGTTGTCCATGCCCGGCACGTTCATGCCCGACACCTGCGCCTGCGCCAGCACGCGGCCGTTGGCCGACAGCGTGGGAATCACTTCCGTCTCCGCCACCGGACGCGCCGCAGCCAGCATCAGCTCCAGCGCTTCACGAACCGCCAGCATGGGCTTGCGCGGCTCGCTCATTACAGCCCCGTGTTGGCGGCGATGTAGGCCTTCATGGCCGCCACATCCGCCTTCATGACCACGAATTTTTGCGGCAGCGCCTCGATGTTCTCGAAGCCGGCAGGACGCTCCGCATCCTCGCCCAGCGCTTCCAGGATGGTTTCGTTGAACTTGGCCGCCAGCGCGGTTTCCAGCACGATCATGGTCACGCCGGGTTCCAGGTTCTCTTTCGCCACCTTGATGCCATCGGCCGTGTGGGTGTCGATCACGATGCCGTAGTCATCGGCCACGTCGCGGATGGTGTTCAAGCGGTCTTCGTGGGTGGAGCTGCCGGACTTGAAGCCGTACTTGGTCACCAGCTTGAACTCGTCGCCATCGCTGCCCGGCTTGCCGGACAGGTCGAAGCCGCCGTGGGTTTCGACCTTGTGGAACAGCGCGCGGGTGCGCTCGCCATCGCGGCCCACCAGCTCGTACACGAAGCGCTCGAAGTTGGAGGCCTTGGAGATGTCCATCGACGGGCTGCTGGTGTGATAGGTCTCGGCCGACTTGCGCACGCGGTATACGCCGGTGCGGAAGAATTCGTCCAGCACGTCGTTCTCGTTGGTGGCCACGATCAGTTTATCGATCGGCAGGCCCATCATGCGGGCGATGTGGCCGGCGCAGATATTGCCGAAGTTACCCGACGGGACGGTGAACGACACTTTCTGGTCGTTGGCGGTGGTCGCCGACAGATAGCCGCGGAAGTAATACACCACCTGCGCCACCACCCGCGCCCAGTTGATCGAATTGACGGTGCCGATCTTGTACTTGGCCTTGAATTCCAGGTCGTTGGAAACGGCTTTCACCATGTCCTGCGCGTCGTCGAACACGCCTTCGATGGCGATGTTGAAGATGTTCGGATCCTGCAGGCTGAACATCTGCGCGGTCTGGAAGGCGCTCATCTTCTTGTGCGGCGACAGCATGAACACGCGGATGCCCTTCTTGCCGCGCATCGCGTACTCGGCGGCGCTGCCGGTGTCGCCGGAGGTCGCGCCGAAGATATTCAGTTCCGCATTCTGCTTGGCCAGCGCGTATTCGAACAGATTACCGAGCAGTTGCATGGCCATGTCCTTGAACGCCAGGGTCGGGCCGTTGGACAGCGCCTGCAGCACCAGCCGGGTGCCGTTCTGGCCTTCTTCCAGCACGCGCAGCGGCGTGATCTCGGCGGCGTTTTCGTCCTTGCGGGCGTTCTTGTACACCTCCTTGGTGTAGGTCCTGGCGGTCAGCGCGCGCAGATCCGCTTCCGGAATATCGGTCGCGAACTTCTTCAGAATCTCGAACGCCAGCTCGGCGTAAGACAGCTTGCGCCAGGCGTCAAGTTCGGCGCCAGTCACTTGCGGGTAGGCGGTAGGCAGGAACAGACCGCCGTCCGCGGCCAGGCCGCCCAGCAGGATGTCGGAGAATTGTTGGGAGTTCGAAGCGGCGGCCGAGGCGGCGGCGCGGGTAGACACGTATTGCATAAATTAGAAAGATCCGGTTGGGCTAACGGCTGGAAGACGGCGAAAAAGCATCACGCAGATAAAACGAGCGAATATTATAGTGCGCATCGCCACTTACCGTGAAATTCGCGTTGTTTTGTGACCAAGACTTGATCCTGCGATGCTGGCTGAGTGATGCGCCAGGCCATATACTGTTATTTTTTGAATATCATCGCATGAGGCCATGAAGTCAGCGCCGCAGCAACAACAATTCGCCAGCTATCTGTCGGCCTGCTTCGGCATCCTGCTGCTGGTGGCGGCGGCGTTCATGTTCTACGTGTGGACCGAAAAACGCATCGACCAGGCCAACGAACTGCGTTACGCCTCGCGCAACCTGGTCGACGAGCTGCGCCAGTCTTCCGACGATTTGAGCCGCATGGCCCGCACCTACATCGTCACCGGCGAGCCGCAATACCGCCAATACTTCCAGGAGATCCTGGACATACGGGAGGGCCGCCACCCTCGCCCGCGCGACTATCAGAACGTGTACTGGGACCTGGTACAGCCGGGCGGCCGGCGGCCGCGCGCCGACGGGCCCGCCGAACCGCTGATGAAGATGATGCGCGATGCGCGCTTCACGCAGGCGGAGCTGGCGCTGCTGGCCACCGCAAAAAACGAGTCCGACAAGCTGGCCGGCGTGGAATCGGCCGCCATGGAATTGCGCGACAACGGCGGCGACATCCAGCGCGCCATCGCCCTGCTGCACGACAGCGCCTACCACCGCGCCAAGGCCGACATCATGCGGCCTATCGCCGAGGTCAACGACAGCATCGAGCAGCGCACCCGGCGGCAGGTGGAGGAGACCGAACAGGACGCGCTGGTCGCCCGCACCGTCTTTATGTTCTGCGCCGCGATGCTGGTGCTGCTGGTATGGCGTGCCAAGCGCCGGCTGGATCGGGCGCTGGGCTGCTCGGTCGACCAACTGCAAGCCGGCATCGAAAAGCTGGGACGCGGCGATTTCTCCGTACCGTTGCAGGTGAACGAAGAGGCCAGCGACAGCGTGTGGGGCTGGCTGGCCCACACGCAGCAAAGCCTGGCCAAGCTGGACAGCGAGCGCAGCGCGGCCCTGGAACGTATCCAGCGCCTGAGCCGCTTGTACGCGGCGCTCAGCCAGTGCAATCAGGCCATCGTCCGCAGCCGCACCGAGGGCGAACTGTTCGACCGCATCTGCCGCGGCGTGGTCAATCACGGCGGCATGGCGATGGCCTGGATAGGCATGATAGACCGCGAGCACGGCCGCATCGTGCCGGTGGCCTCGTATGGCGAAGGCGTGGAATACCTGGAACAACTGGAGGTCTCGCTGGAACCCAACGTGCCCGAAGGCTGCGGCCCGATCGGGCTGTCATACCGCAGCGGCCAGCCTTACTGGTGCCAGGATTACCAGCACGCGCCGGAAACCGCCTACTGGCACGCGCACGGCAAGCGTTTCGGCTGGGCTTCCTCGGCCGCGATTCCCCTGCGCCGCGACGGCGCGATCGTCGGTTTCTTCGCGCCCTATTCCAGCACCGTCAACGCCTTCGACGAGGACGTGCGCAACCTGCTGCTGGAAATGACGCTCGATATCGAGTTCGCGCTGAAGAACTTCGACCGCGAAACCGTGCGCCAGCAGGCCGACCAGCGCGTCCACTACCTGGCGCACTACGATGTGCTGACCGGGCTGCCCAATCGTTCGCAACTGCTGGAGCGCACCCGGCAACTGGTCGAACAGTCGCGTAGCGCGCGCGAATCGATGGCGCTGATGATGCTGGACCTGGACCACTTCAAGGACATCAACGATTCCCTCGGCCACACCGTGGGCGACGCCCTGCTGCTGGAACTGGCGCTGCGCCTGAGCAGTTGTCTGCGCGAAGGCGACATTGTGGCCCGCCTGGGCGGCGACGAGTTCACCTTCGTGCTGCGCGACGTCAGCGGCGCCGAAACCAGCGACATCGCGCGCAAGCTGCTGGACGTAATCGGCGAGTCTTACCACATCGGCCCGCACGAGCTGAAAGTCACAGCCTCGATCGGCATCGCCGTGTACCCGGACGACGGTGCCGATGTCGAAACCCTGCTGCAGCGCGCGGATGCCGCCATGTACCAGGTCAAGCGCGCTGGCCGCCACGACTTCCGCTTCTTCACCGCCGCCATGCAGCAGCGCGCCGCGCGCCACCTGCAGGTGGTGAACGCCTTGCGCTACGCGCTGGAACGCGAGCAGATGCATGTGGTGTACCAGCCGCAGGTCTCGCTGGCCACCGGCCGCGTCGTCGGCGCCGAAGCGCTGCTGCGCTGGAGCACGCCGGAACTGGGCGCGGTATCGCCGTCCGAATTCATCCCGGCGGCGGAAGAAAGCGGCTTGATCATGGCGATCGGCGAATGGGTGCTGCGCCAGGCCGTGCGGCAGGCGCGGGCCTGGCTGGATGCCGGCTATCCGCCGCTGGTGATGGCGGTGAACCTGTCCGCCATCCAGTTCCGCGCCGCCGACCTGCCCTCGCAGGTGGCGCAGATCCTGTACGAGGAAGGCCTGCCGCCGGAATACCTGGAGCTGGAACTGACCGAAGGCGTGGCGGTGCAGGATCCGCAAGGCGCCATCGCCATCATGACCCAGTTGCACGATCGCGGCATCCGCATGTCCATCGACGATTTCGGCACCGGCTTCTCCTCGCTGAGCCACCTGAAGAAGTTCAAGGTGTACAAGCTGAAGATCGACCAGTCCTTCGTCCGCGACATCAGCACCGACGACGAAGACAAGGCCATCGTCAGCGCCATCATCAACATGGCGCGCAGCCTGGGCCTGAGCACCATCGCCGAAGGCGTGGAAACCGTCGAACAACTGGAATTCCTGCGCGAGCAGCTCTGCGACGAGGTGCAGGGATACCACATCAGCAAGCCGGTGACGGAAGACGTGTTCCGCACGCTGCTGCAAAAATAAACCGTTGACGAAACCGATTACATCTGTAATCATCAAATCGTTTACATTCGTAATCGATGGAGCGAACGATGACCAGGCCGGTGCCGATCAGCGAGGCGGAATCGCAGGTAATGGAGGTGCTGTGGAGCGGCAGCCCGTGCAGCGCGGAAGACGTGGTGGCGGCGTTAAGCCGCCAGCAGCAATGGCAGGAAGCGACCATCAAGACGCTCCTGAACCGGTTGCTGAAGAAAGGCGCCATCCACGCCGAGAAGGATGGGCGCCGCTTCCTGTATTCGCCCCGCATGACGCGCGACCAGTGGGTCGGCGCAGAGAGCGCCAGCATGGTGAAACGGCTGTTCGGCGGCCGCATCGCGCCATTGGTCGCATACTTTGGCCAGCACGGAAAATTGAGCGCACGCGACCTGGACGACCTGAAAAAACTGATCAAAGAGCTGGACGATGGCCGATAAGCTGCTGCATGCGCTGCTGGTGCTCAGCGTCATAAGCGCCGCCGTCATCCTGCTGATCTGCGCGCTGCGCCGCCCCATGCGGCGCGCCTTCGGCGCCCGGCTCGCGTACTTGGTCTGGGCCGCCGTGCCGCTGGCAATGGCTACCGCCGCCCTGCCCACCACGCGTATTGCCGGTCCGATGCAGCAAGTGGTGGCGCCGCTGCGCCGCCTGGCTGGCGGCGTCGCGCTGCCCGTGCAATCCGGCGGCATGCAATGGCAGCCGTGGCTGGCGATGATCTGGCTGGCTGTTTGCCTGGCGACGCTGACATGGACCTGGCGCGCGCATGTCCACTATCGCCGCAGTCTCGGACCGCTACGCCGGCACAACAGCATCCTCCATAGCACAAACACGAGCGAAGGGCCGGCGGTCATCGGCTGGTGGCGGCCGCAGATCGTCGTGCCGGCCGATTTTGAAACGCGCTACACAGCGCAGGAACAGGCGCTGATACTGGCCCACGAAACGGCCCACGTGCGACGCCGCGATCCACTGGCGAACCTGCTGTGCGCCCTGCTCCAGTGCGCGTTCTGGTTCCATCCCTTGATACACATGGCGGCACGCCGCTTCCGGCTGGACCAGGAACTGGCCTGCGACGCCGAGGTGATGCAAGCCCGTCCCGGCGCCAGGCGCAGCTACGCCGAAGCCATGCTCAAGACGCAGTTGTCCGCGCAAGGCATGCTGATTCATTGTCACTGGCAGTCCATTCACCCACTGAAGGAGCGCATCATGCAACTGCAACAAACGCCGCCGCGGAAGTTCCGCATGCTGTTGGGACGCATCAGCATCGCCAGCCTCATCGCCGCGAGCACGTATGGCGCAACGGCCGCCGGCACGGAAGCCGGGCAAGCGGCAAAAGACACTTACATGATCAGCATGCAGCTCGACGCTGGCGGCGCATCGTCATCGCCCAAATTGCAGGTGCAGGAAGGCGTGCCCTTCGCGGTCGCCAGCCGGGGCGACGGCGGCGAATGGCGCACCGAGTTCGTACTGAACAAGGCCAGCGCCACCTCGGTCTTCGTCAAAGCCCTGGTCAAGCATGACGAGCGCATCGTCGGCAATCCGGCACTGCTGGTGCCGCTCGGCGAAAGCGCCGCAGTGGACGTGAAAGGCGCCACCAACAGCGACAACTTCAAGCTCAAGCTGAGCGTCGCCGCCCTCAAGCCTTAGCAAGCGGCGTGGTTGACGGTGATGACGTGAATCGCCAGGCCGCCGAGCGAGGTTTCCTTGTACTTGGCCTGCATGTCGGCGCCGGTCTGGCGCATGGTTTCGATCACTTCATCCAGGCTGACGAAATGGGTGCCGTCGCCCTTTAACGCCAGCGAGGCGGCGGTGATGGCCTTGACCGCGCCCATGCCGTTACGCTCGATGCACGGAATCTGTACCAGCCCGCCGATAGGGTCGCAGGTCATGCCCAGGTGGTGCTCGATGCCGATTTCGGCGGCGTTCTCGATCTGGCCGTTGGTGCCGCCCAGCGCGGCCACCAGGCCAGCGGCGGCCATGGCGCAGGCCACGCCTACTTCGCCCTGACAGCCGATCTCCGCGCCGGAAATCGAAGCGTTACGCTTGCACAGCATGCCGATGGCCGCTGCGGTCAACAGGAAGTTGCGCACGCCGGTGACCGGATCGCTGGGCTTGCAGTCTTCGGCATAGTAGCGCAGCACCGCAGGAATGATGCCGGCCGCGCCATTGGTCGGCGCCGTGACCACGCGGCCGCCAGCGGCGTTTTCCTCGTTGACCGCCATCGCGTACAGGCTGACCAGGTGCAGCGCATCGTGCGGCAGGTCGTTGCTGTGATTGGTGTTGGCCTGCGCTTGCGCCCACAGGGCGGCGGCGCGGCGGCGCACATGCAGGCCACCCGGCAGTTGGCCCGGCGTTTCCAGTCCGTGTGCGATACAGTCGCGCATCACATGCCAGATCTTGTCCAGGCCCGCGTTCAGCGTATCGTCGCTCATGCGGGCGCACTCGTTCGCGCGCAGCATTTGCGGGATGGTCAGGCCGGTGCGTTCGCCGTGCGCCAGCAACTCGGCCATGGTGCCGAACGGGTATGGCACCGCCACCGCTTCGGCCACCGCCGCGGGCGTTTCGCCCTCCTCGCGGATAAAGCCGCCGCCGATCGAATAGTACACCTTGCTGACGCTGCTGCCGTCCTTGCGGGTCAGCGTGAAGCGCATGCCGTTCGGATGCTCGGGCAGCGACTCGGCCATGTGGAACACCAGGTGCGTGCCGCGCTTGAATGGCACGCTGTGGGTGCCGAGCAGTTGCAACTGGCCAGCCGCTTCGGCCTCGGCCAATTGGCTGTCGACGCGCGAAGGCTCGGTCTCGGATGGCGTTTCGCCCATCAGGCCAAGCAGCACCGCCTTGTCGGTCGCGTGGCCGACGCCAGTCAGGGCCAGCGATCCATACAGTTCGGCCTTGACTTCAGTGACGTCGTCCAGCGGAGCGTTGTCACGCAAGAAGCGGCGCGCTGCGACCATCGGGCCCACGGTGTGTGAGCTCGACGGCCCGATACCGATCTTGAACAGATCGAAAACGCTCATGTCCATCTATGTCTCTCTATTCTCGTAGTTGGTCGTCATTCCCGCGCAGGCGGGAATCCATGGAACCTCGGCCTGCTGGCTCAGTATGGATTCCCGCCTTCGCGGGAATGACGGGTTACGCTGCTTTGCCGAGGCTGACGTCGATATTCGCCAGCATGTCCTTCACCATTTCGTCCACGCCGATGCGTGCCTTCCAGCCCCAGTCCGCGCTGGCCGCCGTGTCGTCCAGGCTTTGCGGCCAACTGTCGGCGATGGCCTGGCGGCTGTCCGGCTTGTAAGCGATCTTAAAGTCCGGCAGCGCGCGGGTGATCGCTGCGGCCAGTTCTTCGGGATTGAACGACACGCCCGCCACGTTGTAAGACGAACGGATCTTCACCTGCTCCGCCGGCGCATCCATCAGCTCGATGGTGGCGCGGATCGCGTCGGGCATGTAGATCATCGGCAGCGTGGTCTTCGGGCCGAGGAAGCATTCATAGCGCTCGCCGCGCAGCGCCGAGTGGAAGATGGCGATGGCGTAGTCGGTGGTGCCGCCGCCCGGAGGCGACTTGTAGCTGATGATGCCCGGGTAGCGGATCGAACGCACGTCCACGCCATACTTCAGGAAGTAGTATTCGCACAGGCGCTCGCCGGCCAGCTTGCTGATGCCGTAGATGGTGGTCGGATCCATCACGGTCAGTTGCGGCGTGTCGGTCTGCGGCGTGTTCGGGCCGAAGGCGGCGATCGAGGAAGGCCAGAACACCTTCAGCGGCTTGCCGATGGCGCCGCGCTCGCGCGCCACTTCCAGGATGTTGAGCAGGCCGTCCATGTTCAGCGTCCACGCCTTCAGCGGCGCCGCTTCGCCGGTGGCCGACAGCATGGCCGCAAGCTGGTAGACCTGGGTGATGTTCTCTTCCGCGATCAGCGCCGCCAGTCCGTGCTTGTCCAGCACGTTCAGCGTGATGTAGCGGGTGGCGTTGTACAGGTTGGTCGGGCTGATGTCGGCGGCGATCACGTTCAGCACGCCGTGCTGGGCCGCCAGCGCTTCCACCAGCTCACTGCCGATCTGGCCATTGGCGCCGATGACGAGGATTTTTTGCTGAGTCATTTGTATGTTCCTGACGAGTTTCATGTTAGTTCTTGAGCAGGCCCAGTTCGCGGCCCGCCTGTTCGAATGCTTTCAGCACGGTGTCCAACTGTTCGCGGGTATGCGCCGCCGACAGTTGAACGCGCACGCGCGCCTGGCCCATCGGGACCACCGGGTAGAAGAAGCCGCTGAGCAGTACGCCCAGCTCATACATTCGGGCGGCAAACTTCTGCGCCACAGGCGCATCGAACAACATGACAGGAACTACAGGGTGCGTACCCGGCTTGATGGTGAAGCCGATACGCTCGATCTCCTTGCGGAAGTAAGCGGTGTTTTCGTGCAGGCGGTCGCGCAGTTCGGTCGATGCCGACAGGCGCTCCAGCACGGCCAGCGACGCACCGGCAATCGCCGGCGCCAGCGTGTTCGAGAACAGGTAGGGCCGCGACTTCTGGCGCAGCATCTCGATCACTTCCTTGCGGCCGGAGGTGAAGCCGCCCATCGCGCCGCCCAGCGCCTTGCCCAGGGTGCCGGTGATGATGTCCACGCGGTCCATGACGTTGAAATGCTCGTGCGTGCCGCGCCCCGTCTTGCCCATGAAGCCGGAGGCATGGCTTTCGTCGATCATCACCAGCGCGCCGTACTTGTCGGCCAGGTCGCAGATCTTGTCCAACTGGGCGATGGTGCCGTCCATCGAGAACGCGCCATCGGTGACGATGACTTTGTGACGCTTGTCGGCGGCAGCTTGCAGTTGCTTTTCCAGGTCGGCCATATCGTTGTGGGCGTAGCGGAAGCGCGCCGCCTTGCACAGGCGGATGCCGTCGATGATGGACGCGTGGTTCAGCGCATCGGAAATGATGGCGTCGTTCTCGTCGAACAGCGGCTCGAACACGCCGCCGTTGGCGTCGAAGGCCGCCGCGTACAGGATGGTGTCCTCGGTGCCGAGGAACCGCGACAGCGCCTGCTCCAGTTGCTTGTGCACGGTCTGCGTGCCGCAGATGAAGCGCACCGACGACATGCCGTAGCCGTATTTTTCCGTGGCGGCGATGGCCGCCTGTGCCACCCACTCCTGGCCGGACAGGCCGAGGTAGTTGTTGGCGCACATATTGATCAACATTCGGCCATCATCGCTCATCACTTCCGAGCCCTGGCGCGAGGAGATGACGCGCTCCGGCTTGAACAGGCCCTGCTCGCGCAGTTGGTCCAGGTTTTGCTGGAGGCCGCTGTAGAAGGTGCTTTTGGCTTGATTGCTCATGATGATCCTTGTGTATGGTACGATTTCACTGCCTTATGCAGAATTCGTCATATCGAACTCAAATTCAATATATTGAATTTTATAGAGAACCATTGAACTCCGCAACCTGCACAGGCACCCCGATTCACTTGAAATTTAGCCCATTCGCCGAATAAAACAATGAAAACTCCCGTTTCGACAAATGCTCCTCCTGAGGTAGGCGCCGCCCTGCAGCGGCTGCGCCTGGCCCGCGGCCTGACGCTGGAAGACCTGTCGCGCATCGCCGGTGTGTCCAAATCAATGTTGTCTCAAATAGAACGCGAAAAGGCGAATCCCACCATCGCCATCACCTGGCGCCTGGCCAATGCGCTGGGCGTGCAGATCGGCGAACTGCTGGCCACTGTAGAGAAAGAGGCGGATGCGGTGCGCGTGGTGGAAGCACACGAGATCCCCACCCTGCCCGGCAATCACGCCGGCTACGTGCTGCGCATCCTCGGCCCGATGGAGCTGGCCGGTAAATATGAGTGGTATGAATTGACGCTGGCGCCAGGCGGCGAGCTGGCGTCGCAAGGACATGACCCGGGCGCGCAGGAACATCTGACTGTGCTGCACGGCCCGGTGGAGGTGGAAGTGGGCGCCGACAAGAAGAAGGTCAAGACCGGCGCCACCGCGCGCTATCCGGCCGACCAGCAGCATATCATCCGCAATCCCGGCAAGACGGAGGCGAAGGCGCTACTGGTGGTGATCCATCGCTGAGTATTGGGTCGCTGACGCTTACCAGTTCGACTCGCGCTCGGGGGTCGACGTGATGCGGTGTATCGACAGGTCCGCGCCCTGGAATTCTTCTTCCGGATCGAGGCGCAGGCCAACCGCCTTCTTCAACAGGCCGTACACGGCCGCGCCGCCCGCCGCTGCTATCGCCACGCCCAGTACGGTGCCGATCAGTTGCGAACCGAAGGCCACGCCGCCTGCCCCGCCCAGCGCCTTCTGACCGAAGATACCGGCCGCGATGCCGCCCCAGGCGCCGCACAGGCCGTGCAGCGGCCACACGCCCAGCACGTCGTCGATCTTCCATTTGTTTTGCGCCTGGGTGAACATCCACACAAAGATAGCGCCGGCAATCGCGCCGGTCGCCAGCGCGCCGATCGGGTGCATGACGTCGGAACCGGCGCAGACAGCCACCAGGCCTGCCAGCGGCCCATTGTGCACGAAGCCGGGATCGTTCTTGCCCAGTTCAAGGGCGACCAGCGTACCGCCCACCATGGCCATCAGCGAATTCACCGCCACCAGGCCATTCATCTTGTCCAGCGCCTGCGCGCTCATGACGTTGAAGCCGAACCAGCCGACCATCAATATCCAAGCGCCCAGCGCCAGGAAAGGAATCGACGATGGCGGATGGGCGGCGATGCCGCCGTTCTTCATGTAGCGTCCACGGCGCGCGCCCAGCAGCAGCACGGCCGGCAGCGCGATCCAGCCGCCCACGGCGTGCACCACCACGGAGCCGGCAAAGTCGTGGAACTCGGCGCCGAAGGTATGCATCAGCCAGTCCTGCACGCCGAAGCGGTGGTTCCATGCGATGCCCTCGAAGAAGGGATAGACCAGGCCGACCAGCAGCGCCGTCGCCGCCGTCTGCGGATGGAAGCGCGCGCGTTCGGCGATGCCACCCGAGATGATGGCCGGGATGGCGGCCGCAAAGGTCAGCAGGAAGAAGAATTTGACCAGCTCATAGCCGTTCTTCGCCGACAGCACGTCGGCCGGGGAAAAGAAATTGACGCCGTAAGCGATGTAATAGCCGATGAAGAAATACACGATGGTCGACACGCAGAAATCGACCAGGATTTTCACCAGCGCGTTGACCTGGTTCTTTTTACGGACGGTGCCCAGCTCCAGGAAGGCAAAGCCCGCATGCATCGCCAAAATCATGATGGCGCCGAGCAAGATAAACAGTGCGTCAGCGCCGTCTTTAAATCCAGACATCAAAATCACTCCCCAAAATAATGCACACAAAATAAAGAACTAACATGGAAAGCAATTTCCGTTCCAATTTGGTGCAAAATCTTAAGTCAATGATTTCAATAGGATTTCGTTTTGGTGCATTTGCCTGCTGGAGGGCATTTCGCACCAAAAGGAGGCATCCTTTTGGTGCATTTATTTGGTGCAGGCTTCAGTTCTGGCCCATGGCGGTGCCAGCGCTTGCACCATCCATGTGCAGCACCCGGCTCAAAAAGCCCCAGCGGTCGGCCACTTCCTCGATCTGCTTGGTGGTCGGCTTGCCGGCGCCATGGCCCGCCTTGCTCTCGATGCGGATCAGGATGGGCGCGCCGCCCGGCGCCTGGTCGGCCTGGGCGGTGGCGGCGAACTTGAAGCTGTGCGCCGGCACCACGCGGTCGTCGTGGTCGGCCGTGGTGATCATGGTCGCGGGATAGCACGTGCCTTTCTTCAGGTTGTGCAGCGGCGAGTACTTGTACAGCGCCTGGAATTCGTCGGCGTTGTCGGACGAACCGTAGTCCGACGTCCAGGCCCAGCCGATGGTGAATTTATGGAAGCGCAGCATGTCCATCACGCCCACCTGCGGCAAGGCGGCCGCGAACAGGTCCGGGCGCTGCGTCATGGTGGCGCCGACCAGCAGGCCACCGTTGCTGCCGCCGCCGATGGACAGCTTGGCCGGCGACGTCACCTTGTGCGCGATCAGCCATTCCGCCGCGCCGATGAAATCGTCGAACACGTTCTGCTTGTGCAGCCTGGTGCCGGCCGCATGCCACGATTCGCCGTACTCGCCGCCGCCGCGCAGATTGGCCATCACATACACGCCGCCCATTTCCAGCCAGGCCAGGTTGGCCACCGAGAAGCTCGGCGTCAGCGAGATATTGAAGCCGCCGTAGCCGTACAAATACGTCGGGTTGCTGCCATCCAGCTTCAGGCCCTTCTTCGATACGATGAACATCGGGACCTTGGTGCCGTCGCGCGAGGTGTAGAACTCCTGCCGCGTTTCGTACGCATCCGGGTCGAAGTCCACTTTCGGCTGGCGGTAGACGCTGCTCTCGTTGGCCTTCAGGTCATAGCGGTAGATGGTGGTGGGCGTGGTGAAGCTGGTGTACGAGTAGAAGGTCTCGGTGTCGGCGCGCTTGCCGCCGAAACCGCCGGCCGTGCCCAGGCCCGGCAGCGCGACATCGTGCAGCAGCTTGCCTTTCAGGTCGTAGACCTTGACCAGGCTGTGCGCGTCGCTCAGGTAATCGACGATCAACTGGCTGTTGACCACCGAGGCCGACACCACCTTCGGCTCGTCGTAACGACTGTAGAAGAAGCCGGAACCGTCGCGCAGCCAGGCGGTGCGCGAGAACTTGACCCACTTGATCACGTCGTCGATATCCTTGCCGCTGTCGATGTCGCGCACGTGGATTTCATTCCAGTCGGAGCCGGAGGCGGCGGTGCTGTAGGCGAGATATTTGCCGGTCGGGCTGACCGCCAGGTCGGCCAGCGCCACCGTGCCGTCGGCAGCCAGCGTGTTCGGGTCCAGCAGCAGGCGCGGCACGTCGGCCAGCGTCTGCATGGTGTACAGCACCGACTGGTTTTGCAGGCCGTCGTTGCGGCTGTAGAAGTAGCGGCCGCCTTCCTTGAACGGCACGCTGAAGCGTTCGTAGTTCCACAGCTTGGTCAGCCGCGCCTTGATTGCGTCGCGTCCCGCTATCCCGGACAGGTAACTCTGCGTCAGCTTGTTCTGCGCTTCCACCCAGGCCTGGGTGTCGGCGCTGTTGGCGTCTTCCAGCCAGCGATACGGATCGGCGACGACGGTGCCGTGATAGTTGTCCTGCTGGTCGACCGTGCGCGTGACCGGATACGCCAGCGGCGCGCCGGGCGCCGGGCAGTTTTGCGCCATGGCGCCATGCGCCAGCAAGGCTGCTGCGGCCAACGCCGCGCGTTTCATGTGCTTCATGCAATATCCATCCCGTAAAGAAGTGGTGGCCAATGCCTAGCCCATCAGACTAGCGTCACCGCCTCCGGCGCAGGACCAGGATGCGATGCATTGCAAATTCGCCTGGATGAAATGCAAATTTTGAGGAATAGACAGGATCAGTTGCTGGCCATGGCCTCGCCATATTTCGGCGCTGCGGCGGCGCCCGGCGCCTCCCACTTCGCCAGCCAGTCGAACAACTGCTCGCTCGGAATCGGCCGGCTCATGAAATAGCCCTGCCCCTGGTCGCAGCCCAATTCGGCCAGCAACCGCCACACCGCTTCGCTCTCTATGCCCTCGGCCACCACGCGCAAGCCCATGTTGTGGCCCAGGTCGATGGTCGAGCGCACGATCTTGGTGTCGCCCTCGTCATGCTCCATGTTGAGCACGAAGGATTTGTCGATCTTCAGCTCATTCACCGGCAGCCGCTTCAGATAAGCCAGCGAGGAGTAGCCGGTGCCGAAGTCGTCGATCGACAGGTCCAGGCCCATGGCGCTCAGGCGCTCCAGCGTTTGCTGGGCGCGCACCGGATCGTCCATGATGGCGCTTTCGGTGATCTCCAGGCAGAAGGAACCCGGCGTCAGCTTGTGGCGCAGCAGCAGTTCGGCAAACTTGGCCGGCAGATCCTGGTCCAGCAGGTCGCGCGTGGACAGGTTGACCGACACCTTCAATTGATGGCCGCGCGCGGCCAGTTCGCCGCACAGCTCCGCCGACTTGTCCATCACCCAGCGCGTCAGCACGCGGATAAAGCCGGTCTGCTCGGCGAAGGGGATGAATTCATCCGGGAAGACGTTGCCGCGTTCGGGATGTGCCCAGCGCACCAGCGCCTCCATGCCGACCACCCTGCCGGTGTCGAGCCGGATCTTGGGCTGCACGTACAGGCGGAATTCGTTGCGCTCGATGGCGTTGCGCAGCTCGGACATCAGCGACAGGCTTTGTTCGCTGGACTTGTCCAACGCCTGGTCGTACACCACCGCGCCATCGTGGCGCTGCTTGGCGGCGTACATCGCCACCTCGGCCATGTTCAGCAAGGTCTCGCCATCGTCCGCATGCATGGGATAGCCGGCGATGCCCAGGCCGGCGCCGATGTCCACCGTCTGGTCTTCCAGCGACAGCGGGGTTTCCAGCGCCTCCAGGATTTCGTTGGCCATGCGCTGCGCCGCATCGAGGTCGGAAGCCGGCAGCAGCACGGCGAATTCGTCGCCGCCCAGGCGCGCCACCTGCGCCGACGACTGGCGGCGGTTCGCCAGCAGCAGTTGCAAGCGGCCGGCCACCTGGCGCAGCAGCGCGTCGCCGAAGCTCAGGCCCATGACGTCGTTGACGTGCTTGAAGCGGTCCAGGTCCATCATCAGCACGAACAAGGCTTCTTCGCGGCGGCGCGCTTCCAGCAAGGCGCTGTTCAGCAGCAGCACGAACTGCGCGCGGTTCGGCAGATTGGTCAGCGTATCCCAGTATGCCAGGCGGCGGATCTCCTGCTCGCGCTTGGCGATCCCTTCGCGCATGGCGTCGAAGGCGTGGGCCAGCGCGCCGATTTCATCTTCGCGGCTGAAGTCGATCGGCTCCTTGTAGTCGCCCTCTTCCAGCTTCTTGGCGGTGACGGCCAGCGCGCCGATGGGCTGGGCGATGCGCTTGGCGGTGAACACGATGGCCAGCGCGGACAGGAAGATGCCGCCCAAGGTCAGGCCGACCAGCCAGCGTTCGAGGCGGCGGTATTCGGCGGTGGCCTCGTCGAACGAGCGGGCCAGCAGCACGCTGACGCCCTGGCCGTCGTCTTCGCCGATCGAGATGACGCGCGCGCTGTAGCGCGTGTTATCCAAGGTGACGTCGAACGGCACGGCTGGCACGGCCGGGAAAGCCTGCAACTGGTTGACCACCGCCTGCGCCGCCGCGCCGCCAAAAGTGGAACCGGCCGACAGCCAGCGACCTTGCGTGTCGCGCGTCAGCACCGTGGTTTGCAGCGACGAGACATCGCGCATGTCGTTGGCCTGCTGGCGGTCGATCGGGAAGGTCATCACCACCCAGCCGATGGTGATCGGCGCCTTGATCGGCATGACCACGATCTGGTAAGGCTTGTGGTCGACGATGGCGATGCCGTTGGCGCCGTCGGCCGCCTCGGCCTGGTCCAGCATGCTGAGCGCCATTTTCTCCAGCCCCGCCGTCTGCGCGGGATTGGTCGAGACGCTGACCTTGCGATTCTCGCCGATCAGCATGCTCATGGAGGCCTTGATGCGGCGGCCGCTGTTGACCAGCACCGATTCGATGGTGGCGCGGTCGCTCTCGTCGTTGTTGCCGATGGCCGCCACGAAGGCGGCGTCGCGCGCCAGCAGGCGGGCGCCAAAGCGCAGGCTCTGCGCATTCTGTTCCAGCAGGCGGCGGAACACCTTGCTGCCGTTATCCAGTTCGGCGCTGATGGACAGGCGTGCATTGCTGTCTATGCCATGCTGTATCAGCAGCAGGCCGACCAACTGCACGGCGACCACCAGCACCAGGAACAGCGTGACGATGCGGCTTTCGAGGCTGCGGAAACGCAGGCGCATGCTCTGGCTACCTCCTGATTAATAAGCCGACGACGTCGTATCGGCGTCTACCACCGCCTTCATCGGCAGCTTGAACGCCACCGGCGCGGGCGCATCGCCGGCCTTGACCGTCACCACCTGCTCCGGCGTCGCGCCGCCCACCGTATTGTAATGCCATGCGTGCACCGTGTACTTGCCGCCTGCCGGCAGCTCGATGCGGGCCGTGCCCTGGCTGTCAGTCTTGGCAAAATAAGGCGTATCGACCACCTTCACGTATGCCAGCATCTTGTCGTGGATATTGCAGCCCAGGACCACCGTGCCGGCCTTGTCGAACACCTGCGGCGCGGCCTGCTGGCCGGAATACAGCTTCTGGTCGAACTTGTGCGCCGGCGAGAAGGAATAGATATGGTGGCGAACCTTGTCGTTATTCGGGAACAGGATGGTGGCGCCGGTCTGCACCACGGTCACCAGCGGCAGGAACTTCAAGCCTTTCTGCTCGATCTGCGCGCCGGCCGGCTTGGACGCCGGCAGGGCGCCTTCCGGTTCGGCGTAGATCACGGCATCGGCCAGCGGCTTGCCCGCCGTGTCCTGCACCTGCACCGCGATGCCGGTGGCACTGGCGCCGGCCGCGCCTAGCATGGATAAAATAAAAACAACGCGATGGACCGGGCGCGGCATGGATAGCTTATTCAAGTTAAAAAAATCCTCAATTCATCAAGCAGTCATAAATCTACACTAGGATCGTACAGTTAAACCGATCTTTGTTGAAAGCATATGGTGCATACCGCCCTGCAGGCGCCCGTCAGCGCTACTGTCACCTACCTCAAACCCCGCGAAGACGACGAGGACGCGATGCTGCGCGCGCATCTGTATGAAATCGTCGCCCGCCGCCAGCTCAGCGCCCTGCTGCAGCCGATTGTACACATGCAGACGGGCGAAATCATCGCCTACGAAGGTTTGATACGCGGACCGTCCGACAGCCCGCTGCATTCGCCCATGAATCTGTTCAAGGTGGCGCGCGCCAACGGCCTGACGGTGCAGGTCGAACACCTGTGCCGCAAGGTGGTGCTGGAACGCTTCGCCGAACTGGACCTGCCGGGCAAGCTGTTCCTCAACGTCAGCCCGGAATGCCTGCTGCAGCGCGACGCGCGCCACGGCGAGACGCTGGAATATATCCACCAGATCGGCATCAACCCGGAACGCGTGATCATCGAGCTGACCGAAAACCAGCCGACCTACGATTACGACCTGATGCGCGAAGCCGTTCTGCACTACCGTAACATGGGCTTCCAGATCGCCATCGACGACCTGGGCGAAGGCTTCTCCAGCCTGCGCCTGTGGTCGGAACTGCGCCCGGAATACGTGAAGATCGACATGCACTTCATCCAGGGCATCAACAACGACCCGGTCAAGCTGCAGTTTGTGCGCTCGATCCAGGAGATCGCGGAAAAATCCAACACGCTGGTGATCGCCGAAGGCATCGAGACCCAGGCCGAACTTCTGGTGCTGCGCGATGTCGGCGTGGCCTATGGCCAGGGCTATCACCTGGGACGCCCGCATCCGACCCCGGCGCGCGCGGCGCCGGCCGAAGTGGTCAAGACCCTGTCGCGCAACGGCGTGGCGGTCTACCCGCAGCGCGGCGCCGACCGCCAGGCCACCATCGCCAAGCTGCTCAACGCCGTGCCGGCGGTGTCGACCGCCACCACCAGCAACGAGGTGTACGAGATTTTCCAGAGCCAGCCCAAGCTGCTGATCATCCCGGTGGTGGACGACGGCCAGCCCATGGGCCTGATCAGCCGCTTCGAGATGATAGGCCACTTCGCCCGCCCCTATGAGCGCGAGCTGTACGGTAAGAAGTCGTGCCGGCAATTCATGGACCCGCACCCCATCATCGCCGACAAGGACACCAGTTTGCAGGAGCTGAGCTTCCGCGTGGTGGAGGCCGACGCGCACCACCTGTTCAACGGTTTCATCATCACCGACCGGGGCCGCTACCTGGGCATGGTCACCGGCCACGACCTGATGCGCGAAATCACGCAGATGCAGATCCACGCCGCCCGCTACGCCAACCCGCTGACCCAGTTGCCCGGCAACGTGCCCATCGACGAGCATATCGACCGCCTGCTGGCCAGCGGCACGCGCTTCTGGGTGTGCTATTTCGATCTCGACCATTTCAAGCCCTTCAACGACGTGTACGGCTACCGCCGCGGCGACGACGTGATCCAGTTGACCGGCAAGCTGCTGGCCGCGCACAGCGATCCCGACCGCGACTTCGTCGGCCACATCGGCGGCGACGATTTCATGGTGCTGTTCCAGAGCGACGATTGGGAAGCGCGCTGCCAGGCCATGCTGGACGAATTCGGCGCCACGGTGCTGGACTTCTACAGCGTCGACGACCGCGAGCGCGGCGGCTACCTCAGCGAGGACCGCCAGGGCAAGAAGGTGTTTTATTCGTTAATGAGCTTGTCGATCGGCGCGATCCGCGTGGAGCCGCTGCAATATTACACGCACCACCAGATCGCCGCTGCCGCCTCGGACGCCAAGAAGCAGGCCAAGAAAATCCACGGCAACAGCCTGTTCCTGGACCGCCGCCAGCGCGCGCCGGCCTGATTCAGGCGTCCCGCGCCGCCGGCCGCCGGTGCGCGGCGCGCCATTGGCGCACCAGGCGCTGGGCCGCCGCCACCGCTTGCGGCGACATCCGCAGCGCGACCTTGCGGCGGTTGCTGACGGCCGCAAGCTGGCCCGCCTGCGCGGCCAGCGTCAGCCACATGTAGCAGCGCAGCTCGTCGCGCGCGACGCCGCGCCCGCTGCCGTACATGCCGCCCAGGTTGTACTGGGCCAGCGCATGGCCCTGCTCGGCCGCCCGGCCATACCAGTCCACCGCGCGCGCCTCGTCCTGCTCCACGCCCAGGCCATGCGCGTACATCACGCCCAGGTTGTTCTGGGCGCTGGCGTCGCCCTGCGCGGCGGCGCAGCGATACCAGGCCACGGCCGTGGCCTCGTCCTTTTCCACGCCATGACCGCTGGCGTACATGACGCCGACATTGAACTGCGCATTGGGCGCGCCCTGCTCGGCCGCCTGCCGATACCAGGCCAGCGCCTTGCCGTCGTCGCGCGGCACGCCGCGTCCGCGCGCGTACATGCCGCCCAGATTGAACTGCGCCAGCGCGTGGCCGGCTTCCGCCGCGCGCCGATACCAGCAATAAGCCTGCTCGTCGTCGCGCGCCAGCCCTTTGCCGTTGGCCAGCATCACGCCCAGGTTGAATTGGGCGTCGGCGTCGTCCAGTTCCGCCGCGCGCAGCAGCCAGGCGTAGGCCCGCAACGGATCGGCGCGGGTGCCCAGGCCCTCGGCATAAGCGACGCCCACCAGGCGCTGGGCCACCGGCTCGTCCTGCGCGGCCGCCTGGCGCAGCCAACGCAGCGCCTGTGCCTCGTTGCGCACGACGCCGCGCCCCTGCTTGTACATCAGGCCCAGGTTGAGCTGGGCTGCCGCATCGTGCTGCAATGCGGCCTTGTGGAACCAGGCCAACGCCAGCGGATAGTTGCGGGCACCGCCCAGGCCTTGCAGGTAAAGCTCGCCCAGCAGGTTTTGCGCGCTGGCCAAGCCTTGTTCGGCGGCGCGGCAGAACCAGTGGGCGGCGCTGCGCTCGCAGCGCGCCACGCCGCGCCCCTGTTTATACAGTTGACCGAGATTCTGCTGGGCCGAGGCATCGCCCTGCCGCGCGGCCAGGTGGAACCAGTGCGCCGCCAGCTCGTCGCTGGCGACCACGCCGCGCCCGTGGTAATACATGGAACCAAGGTGATTCTGGGCATAGGCCAGTCCCTGCGCGGCCGCCAGCCGCATCCAGTGAAAGGCCCGCCCATCGTCGCGGCCAACACCCTGGCCTTTTTTATACAGCAGGCCAAGGTTAAATTGGGCGTAGGCGTTGCCGCGTTCGGCTGCTTCGCGGAACCACTGGTACACCTCGTGGTCCGCCTGTGCGGGTGCGGGATTTTTCACGGGACACCTCCATCAACGCCGTAACAATGTTGACTAAAGTGTAATACCCGTCCCCTGCCGGAGTTTGAGCGCGCTCAAACGTGCCCGGCTTGCTTCTGCAGGAACTGGTGCACCTTGGCGGCCGCCAGCTTGTTGACGGACACCAGCAGGGCCGGATCGACGGCCCGGATGCCGTAGGCGGACCGCAAGTGGCGGCCGATATGGATCAGCACCTGGGCCGCCACCTCGGCATCGGCCTCGGCGCGGTGGGCGGCGCTGCGGAAGCCTATGCCCAGCTTGTCCGACAAATCGCCCAGCTTGTAGCTCGACAGTTGCGGGAACACGCGGCGCGCCAGCTTCAGCGAACACACCAGCGCCGCATGGCGCGGCGCCAGGTCCAGGCGCTCCGCCTCGGCGCGCAGGAATTTCTCGTCGAAGCTGGCGTTGTGCGCGCACAGGGCGTCGGCGCCGATGAAGTCCAGCAGCGCCGGCACCACCGCCGCCGCCGGCGGCGCGCGGTCCACCATCTGCTGCGTGATGCCGGTCAGGCCGGTGATGAAGGATGGGATGCGCGCGCCGCAGTTGACCAGCGAAACGTAGCGCTCCACCACCTCGCCGCCGGCGATGCGCAGCGCCGCCACTTCCGTGATGCGGTCGCCGCTGGCCGGCGACAGGCCGGTGGTCTCGAAGTCCAGCATGACCATCGATTGCTCAAACATGCGCGTTCCTCAGCCGAACTTGCGGACCGCGTCCAGCGCCAGGCCGGCGCCGATGCTGCCGAACAGGTCGCCCTCGACCTTGCGCGCCGACGGCACCAGCGCGGCGATGCGCTCGCGCAGCAGGCGTACGCCGCTGGAACCGCCGGTGAAGAACACCGTGTCCACCGCGCCCGGCGCCACGCCGGCGTCGCGCAGCAGGTTCAGCACGGTGGTCTCGACGTTGCCGACCAGGTGACCGATGGCGTCGTCGAACTGTGCGCGCGCCAGTTCCAGCGACACCGGCGGAAGCAAGCGGTCCAGTTCAAGCCGCACGCGCGCATCGGCCGACAGGGCGATCTTGCCCTCCTCGACCTGCATGGCCAGCCAGTGGCCCGCGCGGTCATCGATCAGGTGCTGCAAGCGGCCCAGCTTTTCCTGCTCGTCCGAATCGCGCCGCAGGTCGGCCAGTTGCGACCACATCTTCTTGGTGTACGCCTGGTTGATGGTATGCCAGGTGGCCAGGTTGAAGAAGTAGCTGGACGGGATTTCGCTGTTGTTGCGCAGCCGGCTGCCGTAGCCCAGCAGCGGCATCACGGCGGCCAGGCTCAGGTATTTATCGAAGTCGGTGCCGCCGATGTGGACGCCGCCGTTGGCCAGGATGTCGTCGCGGCGCTCGGCCCGCGCGGCGCGCTCGGGCGACAGGCGCACCAGCGAAAAGTCCGAGGTGCCGCCGCCGATGTCGGCGATCAGCACCAGTTCTTCGCGGGCGATCTGCGACTCGTAATCGAAGGCGGCGGCGATGGGTTCGAACTGGAAGGCGATGTCCTTGAAGCCGACCGCGCGCGCGATCTCGGCCAGCGTGTCCTCGGCCTGGCGGTCGTGTTCGGTGCTGTCGTCGATGAAATGCACGGGGCGGCCGAATACGGCCGAGCTGAACTGGCGGCCGGCGGCCTGTTCGGCGCGGCGCTTCAGCTCACCGATGAACTGGGCCAGCAGCATGCGAAACGGCAGCGCGCGGCCGCCGACCTCGGTCTGGCCATCGATCAGGCTGGTGCCCAACAGGCTCTTCATCGAGCGCATCAGCCGGCCTTCGTAGCCGGCCAGGTACTCGGCCAGCGCGGCGCGGCCGTAGCTGACCTCGTCGTCATCGGCATTGAAGAAGACGACCGACGGCAAGGTGGCCTTGCCATCCTCCAGCCCCAGCATCACGGGATGGCCGGGACGCACCCAGCCGACGGTGGAATTGGAGGTGCCGAAATCGACACCACAAGCAATGGCCATGTCGCCTCTTGGAACAGATAAAGGGGCGATATGCTATCAGAAAAAGCGCCTCAGCAGTAAAAAGTGCAACATAGCCACAGCATTGGTGCAATTTCTTTTCAGAAATACGATATTTGTTGCTATTGAGTAAGTTTTTAATTATGCTCGTTTCATTCTCCAACCGCCTCCCACCGAGACGATGAGCAAAGCCAAGCCGCCGGTCGAGCAGCACGCGACCGAATTGAAAGCCGAAATCGCCCGCGAAAACCGGCGCGTGACGTCTTACGACGTCGCGCTGGTGGCTGGCGTGTCGCAGTCGGCGGTCTCGCGCTGCTTCAAGCCCGGCGCCAGCGTCTCCAAGCTCACCCATGCGCGGGTGATGCGGGCGGCCGCCCTGCTCGACTATATTCCCAATGCGGCCGCGCGCAGCCTGATCACGCGCCGCTCCAACATGGTGGCGCTGATCCTGACCAACCAGTCCAACCTGTATTACCCCGAGCTGCTGGCCGAACTGAGCCAGCAAATCAGCCTGCGCGGCAAGCGCGTGCTGCTGTTCCCCTTGCAGCGCGAGGCCGACGTCGGCGACGTGCTGTCCGATGTCTGGCAATACCAGGTGGATGGCGTGATCGCCGCCGCCCGGCTGTCGGACGAGCACATCGCCGAATTCGAGCGACAGCGCATGCCGCTGGTACTGTTCAACCGCACGCTGCGCGAACGCGCGGTCAACAGCGTCACCTGCGACCACCTTGAGGCGGGACGCATGCTGGTCTCGCGCCTGGCCGCGGCCGGTCACCGCCAGTTCGGCATCATCACCGCCGGCACCGAAGACACCACGCCGTCCGGCGAGCGCCGGCGCGGCGCCTGCGAACGCATCGCCGAACTGGGCTTGCCCGCGCCAGTCATGGTGCCTGGCGAGTATGACTACCGCAGCGGCGCCATCGGCCTCAAAGCGCTGATCGCGCAACTGGGCCAGGTGCCCGACGCGGTCATTTGCGGCAGCGACGTGATGGCGCTGGGCTGCCTCGATTGCGCGCGCCATGAACTGAACATCGACGTGCCGCACCAGATGTCGGTGGTGGGCTTCGATGCGGTCGAGCCGTCCAACTGGATCAGCTACAACCTGACCACGCTGCGCCAGCCGCTGCCCACCATGGCGGCGGCCGCCGCCGACCTGCTGTTCAAGATAATCGACAACCAGGACTGCGAAGCCGAGCGGCGCACCTTCAGCGCCCAGTTCATCGAGGGCGCCACCGCCCGCCTGGTGGCGCCGCCCGCGCCGCTGCTGGTGGCTAACGGCATCCGCATCCCGGCCGCTATAATGTAGCGGATGAACGCCGCACAAGCCCCGAACCCGCCCCGCTTTACGCCGCAAGGCCTGATCCCCACCGCAGAACAGCGCGCCATCCAACTGGCGCAGAACAAGGTTGTGCTGATCGACGCCAACGCCGGCGCGGCCAAGACCACCACGCTGGCGCTGCGCATCGGCGAGGCGCTGGCGCGCAAGCTGGCGCCGGAACACATCCTGGCCCTGACCTTCACGCCGGAAGCGCGCGAGGTGCTGCGCCTGCGCCTGCTGCAGATCGGCGTGCCATCCACGCTGGTGGAGCGCATCGCGGTGCTGAGCTTCGAGGATTTCGCGGCCTGGCAACTGGACCTGACCGACGGCGACGGCCTGCGCCAGTGCCGCGAACTGCGCGAACTGAAGGCCTACGCGCTGCAAGCCATGGACCGCGCCGGCGAGCGCTACGCCGGCCGCGTCGACGGCCTGGAACTGCACACCCATAGCGTCGCCCTGGCCCAGTTCCTCGACATCCAGCAGCACCTGAAGGCGACCATGGCGCTGGACGCCGACGTCGAATTCATGGGGCTGGAAGAAGCGGCCGCGCTGATGGGCGTGCCGCTGACCGACTACCTGACCACCATCGAATACGAAACCCTGCGCCTGGACGGCGGCGCCGGCGCGCTGTTCCGCGGCCCGCACGACGCCACCTACGACCTGGCCTGCAACCTGCACCAGGGCGCGCGCCTGGCGGCGCAGTTGCCCGATTACCGGCTGGTGCTGTGCGACGAGCTGCACGACCTGAACGAAGCATCCTTCCGCATCCTGGAAGCGCTGATCGACCGCCCGCCGACTTTCTTCGTGGGCGCCGGCGACAAGGACCAGGTCATCCACGCCAGGCTGGGCGCCAGCGAGTCTTACCTGAACCGCCGCTTTGCCGAGCGCTTCCCCAGGCTGGCCCGCTATCCGCTCACCGCCACCTACCGCCATGGCCCGCACCTGGCCTACGCCATGGCCGAGTTCAAGCAAAAGCCGGTGGAGTCCAGCCTGGCGCTACGCACCGACATCCGCCAAGCCCATTACGACGGCGCGGCCGACTGCGCGCGCCAGGTGGTCGCCGCGGTCCGTCAGTGGAAGGCCGACGGTCATGCCTACGACGGCTGCGCCATCCTGATACGCGACCGCCACCAGTCCATGGCCATCGAAAACGCCTTGGTCGAGGCGGACATCGACTACCGCACGCCGCCCATGGCCGGCTACCTGCAACGCGACGAGATCCTGTTCCTGCGCGGCCTGCTGGCCATCGCCCTCAAGGATTTCGCGGCGGTGAAGTCGGAGCGGGTCCGCACCGGCATCGTCGATGCGCTGGTGGCCTTCAGCGAAATGAAATTCTCCGCCCAGCGCGTGGACCACTTCAAACAGCAGATCCTCAAGAGCCCGGAGCTGCTGGGCGAACTGTTCCTGATCGAGGACGAGGCGCCGCGCGACGGCGTCGAGGCCAGCTACCGCGAGGTCGCCAGCCTGGGCACCAAGCGCGCCGTGATCGATGCCCTGGGCTGGCTGTCGTCGGTGGACGGCGGCGCGCCGGCCGGCGCGGTATTGGCCGAACTGTGCGCGCGGGTGAACCTGGTGGCCACCGCCCGCCGCATCTTCGTGCGGCCCTACGACGCCGACGTGATCCACAAATCGGTGGCCGCCCTGCTGGAAGCCGCCGCCGCGTCCGGCCAGAGCTTGCGCGAATTCTGGGCCGCGATCAACGCGCGCGAAGCCTTCATCCGCCGCAAGCGCGAGCGCAAGGCGGTGCTGCTGGAATGCGTGGCCAACGCCAAGGGCAAGGAATTCGACCATGTGATCCTGCCCTTCCTGGAGAGCGGCGAATTCCCCCATCCGTCCCAGCCCCGGCGCGAGGAGGAAAACCTGTTCTACGTCGGCGCCACCCGCGCCCGGCAATGGCTGACCCTGATCTCGCCCGCCGACGCCGCGCGCCGCAGCGCCTTCGTCGCGCAGCTCCGCCTGCCCAAATCCGCCGCGGCCGCCGACGCCGCCATTGAACGCAACCTCTTGAAAAATAAGGCAGAAGCGGCCATGGCGCCGACGCGCCACTACCTCAACGCCGGCTTCCAGGAGCGCGAACAGGTCAAGGCCCTGGGCGCCCAATTCGACATCGCCCGCCGCGCCTGGTACGTGGAAGCGGGCCAAGATCTGGCTCCTTTTGCCACTTGGTTGAAAAAATAATGCACACTATTAATATTTCTTAGGGAAACCCTTATATAATATCGGTCGCGGCTGCTGACAGCCTCACACCTTGTGCTCACAACAAAACTAATTCGGGAGTAATTCCATGAAATCTAAAATCAATGTTCTGCTGGCAGCCGGTACCGTTGCTATCCTGAGCGCTTGCTCGACCCCAGCACCGACCCCAACCCCAGCACCTGCTCCAGCACCGGCCCCAGCGCCTGCGCCGGCTCCGGTCGCCGCTCCTGCACCGGCTCCTGCGCCAGCACCGCTGCCAGCCTACCTGGATCCAAACAGCTCGATCTACAAGAACCGCAGCGTGTACTTCGACTTCGACAAGTACAATGTGAAGCCTGAGTTCGACGGCCTGGTCGCTGACCACGGCAAGTTCCTGGCTGCTAACCCGAACGTTTCGATCAAAGTCGAAGGCAACACCGACGACCGCGGCGGCGCAGAATACAACCTGGCCCTGGGCCAGAAGCGCGCCCAGGCTCTGATCACCGCCCTGAAAGTCCAAGGCGTGAAAGACAGCCAGATGGAAGCCGTCAGCTACGGTAAAGAAAAAGTCACCGGCACCGACGACGCAGCCCGCGCCCACGACCGTCGTGACGACATCGTCTACCCAAGCAAGTAATCCGCGCAAGGCATAAGCACGACCTGAACGCCCGGCCTGCGCGCCGGGCGTTTTTCATTCCAGCGATCCCATGAAAAGCAAACACACCATCCGCAGCACCTTCCGCAAGGAGTTCAGCAACTGGCGCATCTGGAGCGCGCGCGGCGTGGTCATGGCGTTCGCCGCGCTGGCCGGGCTGTCGGTGGTCGGCTTTACCGCGCTCTCCGACCTGGCCTTCGCCTGGTTCGAAAGCTTGTACGGCTGGCAGTGGTGGACGCCGCTGGTCTGGACGCCGCTGTGCACGGCCGCCATCGTCTGGCTGACGCGCCGCTACGTGGCGGGCGCCGCCGGTTCCGGCATCCCGCAGGTGATGGCCGCGCTGGAGCCGGCAGTGGCGCCCCAGCACCAGGGTCTGTTCGTCTCGCTCAAGCTCAGCATCGCCAAAGTGCTGCTGACCACCTGGGGCCTGCTGGCCGGCTTGTCGCTGGGCCGCGAAGGGCCGTCGGTGCAGGTCGCGGCCGGCGTGATGCTGGCGGCGCGCCGCTGGCTGCCCGAGCGCAGCGCCGTCACCGCGCACGGCCTGCTGGTGGCGGGCGGCGCGGCCGGCATCGCGGCCGCCTTCAACACCCCGCTGGGCGGCATCATGTTCGCCATCGAAGAATTGTCGCGCACACCGGAGCAGCGCAGCAGCGGCCTGCTGATGGCCGCCATCGTGCTGGCCGGCCTGATGGCCGTTTCCATCAACGGCAACGCCACCTATTTCGGCCTGATCCACATCGCCGGCGTCGACCTGTCGCTGGTGCTGCCGGGGCTGGCCGTGGCCATCCTCAGCGGCCTGGCCGGCGGCCTGTTCTCGCGCCTGCTGCTGGCGTCCCTGAGCGCGGCGCCGCGCGACTGGTTCGGCCGCCTGCGCCAGCGCCGCCCGGTGCTGTTCGCGGCCGGCTGCGGACTGGCGGTGGCCGTCATCGGCCTGTGTTCCGGCGGCGCCATCTTCGGCAGCAGCTACAGCCACACGCGCGCCATGCTGGCCGGCAGCGGCCAGACGCCCGCCGCCTTCTTCTTCATGAAATTCATCGCCACTTGGCTGACCTCATGGTCGGGCGTGCCGGCCGGGATCTTTGCGCCCTCGCTGGCCATCGGCGCGGCCTTGGGCAACGATGTGGCCCAGTTGCTGCACTCCCCGCACGCCAGCGCGCTGATCGCGCTGGGCATGGTCGGCTTCCTGGCCGCCGCCACGCAGGCGCCGCTGACTGCCTTCATCATCGTGATGGAAATGGTGGACGGCCACGCCATGGTCCTGAGCCTGATGGCATGCGCGATGGTGGCCCGCACCGTGTCGCATGTCCTGAGCCCGCCGCTGTACGCCAACCTGGCCCAAGCCCAGGCGTTGCGCCTGCCCGCCTCCGCGACACGCTGAAAACGATGCGGGAAAGCAACAGGGCGCAAATTTTATGCGCCCCGCCCGGATTCTCATCGTTATGGGTGAACTGGCGCACATTCAAGCGCAGGCGGGCCGGGCACAATGACGAGCATTAGTCCTACAAACGCGTGTCCTTCAAACCTACGACTTTGATGCCATGACTACCTTGCGCTCCGCCACTTACGCTTTGCAACGTCAAAAAATTGCCGTGGAAAGAACGCTCTACGCGCGTTCGGCTGAAGAATCCCTGCTGGCGGCACGATGGGCCAGCGCCTGGCACAAGCTGGTGCAGCGCAAGCTGGACCAGAACCTGGGCATTCATCCGGCCGCCGGGCGGCGCACGGACTTCCATGGATTCCCACTCACTCCGCCGTCCCGCACCCTGCATTAAGCTCAAGCCGCATAGTAGCGGCGGGCTTGCGCGCTGTCGCTGCGCGACTGGTAGCACCTGCCGGCGCGACGCTCCATGCCTTCACGGTCCAGCACCGTCACGCAGCCGCGGCGGTAGGCGATCAAACCTTCCTCGGCCAGCTTGCCGGCCGCGCCGGTGATGCTTTCGCGGCGCACGCCCAGCATGTTGGCGATCATTTCCTGGGTCACTTTCAGCTCCGTGGCCACCGAGCGGTCCAGGCGCTCCAGCAACCAGCGGCACAGTTTCTGCTCGATGCTGGTGTGGCGGCTGCCCGCCACGCTTTGCGCCAACTGGGCAAACATGGCGCTGGTGTAGCGCATCAGTTGCTGCGCCAGCGGCCCGCCGGCATAAAACGCTTCGCGCAGCACGCCGGTTTTCAGGCGATAGCCATAGCCGGCCGTCTGCACCACCGCGGAATAGCTGGCCCGTTCGGCCGGATACAGCGCCACGCCCACCACGCCTTCGCTGCCCACCACCGCGATCTCGGTGGTGGCGCCATCTTCCATCACGTATTGCAGCGAAACGATGGCGTTGGTCGGGAAATAGGTGTACTCCACCGCGTCGCCATAATCGAACAGGTGCTTACCTTCGGGCAGCGGCACCAATTCCAGCTCGTCGAACAGTGCCAGCAAATCGTCGCGCGACAAGGCGCGCAGCAAGTCATTCTGTTGGGCGCCGATCAGGCTGACGCCCTGTCGGGATGCGCAAGTGTCGATTGGGTTCATGATGGGCCTCTCGTTATAGTGTCTTATTGACACTATAGGCAGCGGCCTAAACCTACGGTATAGGAACACCCTGTCGCCCTATGTAGGCTGTGAACATTGCAAAATGTCATCTTAGTCCTACGTGGTCCGGCGCACCTGAACCCTCAATACAATACGCGCAGTTGCAGATAGCCGGTGCGCGGCGCACCCACCATGCGGCCGGCGTTGCTGTCGACGTTGCGGGTGTAATAGCGCTTGTCGGCGATGTTGTTGATGCCGGCCATCAGTTCATAGCACTTGTGCTTCCATGCCAGTTGCGCATTCCACAGCCGGAAGCCCGGCACCTGGCCCACGATGGCGTTGGCCGTCTCCGCCACGGTGTTGACGGTGTCCGAATACTGCTTGCCCTGGTGCGTGGTCGACAGGTTGGCCGTCCAGGCGCCGGCACGGTAGCGCGCGCCCAGCGTATCGGTATTGCGCGCATAGAACGGCACGTCCAGCCCGGCTGTCGCGCCGGATTCCTGGATGGCCTTGGTGTAGGTGTAGTTGGCGTAGAGGTCCAGGCCGGCCAGCAGGCTGGCCTCATCGAAGCTGTAGTCCAGCGCCGTCTCCACACCTTCGTGCCGGGTGGCGCCGATGTTCTGGAAGGTGGCCGGCAGGACGCCCGGCACCTGCACGATCTGGTTGTCGAACTTCAGCCGGAACAGCGTGGCTTCCGCGCTGATGGCGCTGTCCTTCCAGCGCGCGCCCAGCTCGGTGGTCCTGGCCAGTTCGGGCTTCAGCGGATTGGCCGGCGTCTGCGAATTGAGCTGGGTGTTCTGCACCGCGCCGAACGAGGTCGTGTAATTGCCGAATACCGTCAGCGCGCGATTGAGCAAATAGGCCACGTTCAGCGACGGCAGCGCCTTGTTGTTGTCGGTCTCGAAGCTGGCCTGGGCGCCCAGGTCGTCGCGGGTGGACGAGATGCGCTCGTAGCGCACGCCTGGGGTGACGCGCCAGGCGCCGATGGCGATGCGGTCATCGATGTACGCCGCATGCGCATCGGTGCTGTTGATGTAGGTGGTGGTGGCGCCGAGCGCGCCGCTGGCCACGGTCTGCACGTAGCTGTTGTCGTCGCCGCGCTCGCGCAGGTAGCGGTAGCCCAGCGTGACATCGTGCGTCGCGCCGCCCGCGTTGAAGCGCTGCGTGTAGCGCGGCTCGATGCCCAGTACCTGGTAGTGGCGCGGCTGGAAAGTGATCTGGGTCCTGGCGGCGTTAATCAGGCCGCTCTGGCGGAAGCTCTCGTTGTAGTACGCCTTGACCTCCAGCTCCTGCGAGGCCGAGATGGTGTTCAGGTAGCCCGCATCGACGCCGTGCCGGTCGCCGCGCCAGAAATCGGTGGGCCGCGTGTTCTGGAAAGGATCGGCGTTGTACTGCGCCACCGTCAGGCCGCCCGCCGTCTGCGACATCACGTCGTAGTATGAAACCTTGCCGTACACCTCGCTGTGACGGTTGAGCGGGTAGCGGAACTTGAGCGCCACGTCGTTCACGCGCTCGTCGCTGCCCTGCCGCCATTCCGAACCCTGCATGCCCGAGTACAGCAGCGCCACGCCCAGCCCATTGTCGGCCGTGCCGCCGACGAAGGCGCTGTACTGGCGGTTGTCGCCGCCTCCGCCGAAATCGTTATAACGCAGCGTAGCATCGCCGCTGATGCCCGGGCCATCGGGGATGGCGCGGCTGCGGAAGTTGATGATGCCGCCCACGTTCTGCGGGCCATAGCGCACCGCGCCGCCGCCGCGCACCACGTCGATCGATTCGATGTTATTCAGGCTGACCGGCGCGAACGACAGTTGCGGCTGGCCGTAGGGCGCGACCGCCAGCGGTATCCCGTCCAGCAGCACGGTCGAGCGCGGCGAGTAGCGGCCGGTCAGCCCGCGCACGCCGATGTTGAGCGACACCGCACTGCCCGCGCTGCTGGAATTATCGGTCGCCTGCACGCCCGGAATACGGCGCAGCACGTCGCCGATGTCGGCCGCGCCGCTGTCGTCGATGTCTTCCTTCTGCACTACCGTGCGCGCGCCGGCGAAATTCTTCACACTGTTTTGCAGGCCGGACCCCAGCCAGCGGCCGGACACCTGGATCGATTCGATGGGCGCGTCGGCGGCGTCGGCTTGCTGGGCCTGGGCGCCGGCGGCGAAGGACAGGGAGATCGCCGCCGCGATCGCGGTGTGCGGAAATGGCAGGGAAAATACGGGCATGGAATGGCGTTGAATCATTGAAAACGTCTAAATGATAACACTTCTCATTCTCAATAATCAACCTGGCGCATAACACGGCTATAATTGCCGCATGCTTAACTCCGTCAAACGCCGAACGCTGACTTTGTGGATCGCCATGTTGGCCGTCCTGTTCAGCGCGCTCGCGCCGACGGTGTCGCACGCCCTGGCCGCCTCCACCACCGCCGCGCTGAGCGACATGTGCTCGGTCGGCGAACCGACCAAGAAAGCGCCGACCTCGGTCATGCATGGCATGGAGCACTGCGCCTATTGCGCCCTCCACGGCGGCATGCCCGCCCTGCCGCCGTCCGCAAACGCCGGCTTCGCCGTCATCGGCGGCCACGATTTTTATCCACCGCTGTTTTACCGCGCGCCGCAAGTGCTGCATACCTGGCGCGCCGCCAAGCCGCGCGGCCCGCCCGCCTTATCCTGATCGTTAGCTGTTGAGTACCGCTGACCGGCGTATCGCGCGCCGGCCCGCGGCCATCTGTCCGCATCATGCGGAAGCATCATCAGGAATACCATGAAACTTACCCTGTCTCCCCTGGCGCTGGCCCTGCTGGCCGCCTTCGCTCACCACGCCTGCGCGCAAGGCGTGCTGGATACCGTCGTCATCACCGGCAGCCAGCCGACTTCCCTGCCACGCCAGATCCCGACCACCATCGAAAGCATCACCCGCGACGAAATCGAAACCAGCATCAACGCCACCGATGCCGAAGACGCGCTCAAATACCTGCCCAGCCTGCTGGTTCGCAAACGCTACATCGGCGACTACAACCACGCCGTGCTGTCGACCCGCGCCTCCGGCACCGGCAACAGTGCGCGCTCGATGGTGTACGCGGACGGCATCCTGCTGTCCAACTATCTCGGCAACGGCGCCGCCTTTGCGCCGCGCTGGGGCATGGTCAACGCCGAGCAGATCGAGCGCGTGGACGTGCTGTACGGCCCGTTCTCCGCGGCCTACGGCGGCAACTCGGTGGGCGCGGTGGTCGATTACGTCACGCGCATGCCGGCCGCGTTCGAAGCGCACGCCAAGCTGACGCTGACGCACCAGCCCTTCAAGCTATACCACACTGACGATCATTACGACGGCCAGCAAGGCAGCATCGCGCTGGGCGACCGCAACGGCGCCTGGTCCTGGTACATCGACGTCAACCGCACCGACAGCCAAGGCCAGCCGCTGACCTTCCCCACCAAGGCGCTCAGCGCCGGCGTGGCCAGCGGCGCGGGCACGCCGGTCAGCGGCGCGGTGGCGGGACTGGACCGCACTAACAAGCCCTGGTATTTGCTGGGTGCAGCCACCCAGTACCACACCGTGCAGGACCAGTTCACCGCCCGCGTGGCCTACGATTTTTCGCCGGCCATGCGCGCCACGTACACCTTCGGCCTGTGGCGCAACGATGCCGAAGGCCGTCCCGACAGCTACCTGCGCGACGCGGCCGGACAGGCAGTCTACAGCGGCGCGGTGAACATCGGCGGCCGCAGCTACACGATCGCGCCCACGGACTTCAGCATGTCCAACGAGAGCCTGCAGCACTTCATGCACGGCCTGACGCTGAAGACCAACACCAGGGGCGCGTTCGATTGGGAGTTGTCCGCCAGCGTCTATGACTACAACAAGGACCAGTTGCGCGCGCCGACCATCGCCGCGCCGGCCGCCTACAGCGGCGGCGCCGGCCGCATCGTCAACCAGGGCGGCACCGGCTGGAACACTTTCGCCGCCAAGGGCGTGTGGCGCCCCGACACGGCGCATGTGACGGAATTCGGCTACCAGCGCGAGGCCTACAAGCTATCCAGCATCGAGAACGCCACCGCCGACTGGGTGGCCGGCGCGCCAGGCGCCGTCAACTCCGCATTCCGTGGCAAGACCGAAACCAATAGCCTGTACGCGCAAGACACCTGGAAGTTTGCGGCACGATGGAAGACCGTGCTGGGCGCGCGCTTCGAGCGCTGGACCGCGCACGACGGCGCCACCACCAGCGGCGCCAACACCGTGCTGCACCGGGAGCGCAGCGAGCAGGACGTGTCACCCAAGGCGGCGCTGGCTTACCAGGCCAGCGAAGACTGGGTGCTGAAAGCCTCGTTGGGCCGTGCCGTGCGCTTCCCCACCGTATCCGAACTGTTCCAGGGCGGCGTCAACGCGGCCAGCCAACTGACCGCCAACGATCCGAACCTGAAGCCTGAAAAATCGTGGACCACCGAGCTGACGGCGGAACGCAAGCTGGACGCCGGCCTGTTGCGCCTGACCGCCTTCGGCGAGCGCACCAGCGATGCGTTGTACTCGCAGACCAATGTGCTGGTCACGCCGAACGTCACCAATATCCAGAACGTCGACCGCATCCGCACCAAGGGCCTGGAACTCGCCTACCTGCGGGACAATGTGTTCATCCACGGCCTGGACCTGAGCGCAAGCGCCACCTGGACCGATTCGAAGATCGTCCGCAACGACAAGTTCCCGGCCAGCGTGGGCCGATGGCAGCCGCGCATACCGGAGTGGCGCGCCACCGGCGTCGCCACGTATGCCCTGAACGACAAGCTGTCGGCCACGCTGGCGGCGCGTTACAGCGGCCGTCAGTATTCAACGCTGGACAACTCCGACATCAATGGCTTCGCTTACCAGGGGGCCAGCAAATACTTCACCGCCGATGCGCGCCTGCGCTACCGTATCAACCGGCAGTGGAGCGCGGCGCTGGGCATCGACAATCTTAACAACTACCAGTACTGGAATTTCCACCCTTACCCGCAGCGTACTTACGTGGCTGAATTGAAGTTCGATCTTTAAACAAACATCTGATATACTTCTTTTCGAAAACACGATTTCTCACAACGAAAGGCAGAGCCATGCTAAGTACAGAACATAAAGCCATCATCAGTGCGACCGTCCCCATCCTCGAACAAGGCGGGGAAGCGCTGACCCGCCACTTCTACCAGACCATGTTCCGCGACTACCCCGAAGTGAAGCCGCTGTTCAACCAGGCCAACCAGGCCGATGGCAAGCAGCAGCGCGCGCTGGCCAACTCGGTGCTGATGTATGCGAAGAACATCGACAAGCTGGAAAACCTCGGTCCGCTGGTCGCCACCATCATCAACAAGCACGTCTCGCTGCAGATCGCGCCCGAGCACTATCCTATCGTCGGCGCTTCGCTGCTGAAGGCGATCCGCGAAGTGCTGGGCGCGGAGGTGGCTACCGACGCGGTGCTCGAGGCCTGGGGCGCGGCCTATGGCCAACTGGCCGAGATCCTGATCGGCGCGGAAGAAGCCATTTACCGGCAGAACGAAGCGGCCGAAGGCGGCTGGCGCGGTGCCCGCGCCTTCAAGGTCGCTGAAAAACAGGTCGAGAGCGACGAGATCACGTCCTTCGTGCTGACGCCTGCCGACGGCGGCAAGGTCGTCGCCCATCGTCCTGGCCAGTACATCGGCATCCAGGTGAAGGTCAACGGCGAGCAGGTGCGCCGCCAGTATTCACTGTCGGCTGCGGCCAACGGCGCCAGCTACCGCATCAGCGTCAAGCGCGAGCCGGGCGGCCTGGTGTCGAACTTCCTGCACGACCAGGTCCAGGTCGGCGACAGCATCGAGCTGTTCCCGCCATCGGGCGACTTCGTGCTGGCCGACAGCGCCAAGCCGCTGGTGCTGATCAGTGGCGGCGTGGGCATCACGCCGACGCTGGCCATGCTGACCGCCGCGCTGACCGCGAACCGTCCGGTCCACTTCATTCACGCGGCCCGTCACGCCGGCGTGCACGCCTTCCGCGATCACATCGACACGCTGGCGGCGCAGCATCCGCAACTGCAGCGCTTCTACTGCTATGAAGCGGCCAACGACGCCGGTCCGCAACCGCACGCCACCGGCTACCTCAACGCCGAGCAGTTGGCCAAGTGGCTGCCTGAAGACCGCGACGTCGACGCTTACTTCCTTGGCCCGACGCCGTTCATGAAGGCGATCAAGTCGCAACTGGCGGCGCTGGGCGTGCCCGCGTCGCAGACTTACTATGAGTTCTTCGGTCCGGCGGAAGCCCTGGCCTGATGCGCATAACGCTGCCCCGCCGCTGCGCCGCAAGCGCGGCGATAGCGATAGCGATGCGGCGCAACTGAAGGCAGCCATACCGGAAAGCTTCATGTAAGATCTGATACACCGTGTAATTAGTCAGGTCTACGATGAAGCGCTATTTCGACGACGTGCTCCTGGGGAGCATAGAGCTGTTCTGCTTTGCGGCGGAACTGGGCAGCTTTACGGCAGCCGCCACGGCGGCCGGCGTCACCCCGGCCGCCGTCAGCCGTTCCATCGCCCGGCTGGAAGAACGCCTGGGCGCGCGCCTGTTCGTGCGCACCACGCGCCAGATCCGCCTGACCGACGGCGGCAAGCTCTATTTCGAACAATGCCGGCAAGCGCTGTCGCAACTGACCGATGCCGAACGCCAGCTCTCCGGCAGCCAGGGCAAGCCGGCCGGTCCTTTGCGCATCAGCGCGCCCACGCCCTATGCCCATTACCGCCTGCTGCCGCTGCTGGGCGAATTCCGCCGGCTGTACCCGGAGGTCACGGTCGATATCCACGTCAGCAACCGCAACATCGATTTCGCCGACGAAGGCTACGACCTGGCGATACGCGGGCGCGATCCGGCCGACTCCACGCTCATCGCGCGCAAGCTGGAAGATGCGGAGCTGGTGCTGGTGGCGTCGCCGGCCTACCTGAAACGCGCCGGCAAGCCGCGCAGCCTGGACGATCTGCCGCGCCACGAATGCATACAGTTCGAATTGCCCAGCACCGGGCGGCGCATTCCCTGGCTGTTCACGGTGGACGGCAAGGCCGCCGAGGTGGCCACCAGCGGCGGCCTGTGCTGCGCCGAGGACGTGCTGGGCATCGTCACACTGGCGCGCAGCGGCGCCGGCCTCACCCAGACCTACCGCTTTATCGTCGAACAGGACCTGGCGCGCGGCGACCTGATGGAGCTGCTGCCCAGGCATGGCGGCACAACGCGGCCATTCTTCCTGCTGTATCCGCACGCGCGCCACCTGTCGCTGCGGGTGCGCACCTTCGTCGATTTCCTCGCCGCGAAGCTGCAGGCCAGGCGCTGAGCGCTGCCCTCAGGCCTCCTCCGTCGCGCGCACCCGCGCCCGCCCCATTTCGTGATAGGCAAAGGCTTCGTGCAGGTGCTCCAGCAGAACGTCGCCGTCCCAGGGCTTGGTGAGGAACCTGAACAGCGTGCCGACATTGATGGCGTTGACCACCGTGTCGAGATCGGTGTAGCCGGACAGGATGATGCGCACCGTGTCCGGGTACAGCGCGCGCACCCTGGCCAGGAAATCGGTGCCGTTCATGGACGGCATGCGCTGGTCCGACAACACCACCTGCACGTCGTGCCGCGCCAGGATGTCCAGCGCCGCCTCCGCGCTTTCGGCGGTCAGCACCCGGAAATCCTCGCGCCGGCACAGGCGCTTGATGGCCGAGAGGATGTGCGGTTCGTCGTCGACCGCCAGCAGCGTGCGCGCCGGGCCGTCGCCGGGCTGGGCGACCACGTAGTGCTGGCCGCGCCGCAGCATCTCGCCGTAGTCGCCGCCGGTCAGCGGCCGGCTGAAATAATAGCCCTGGAACTGGTCGCAGCCGCGCCGCCGCAGGTAATTCATCTGCCCTTCCGTCTCCACGCCTTCCGCCACCACGTGCATGCCCAGCGCGTGCGCCATTTCGATCACCGAACGGCAGATCGCCGCGTCGCCCGTGTTGACGGTGATGTTGGTGACGAAGCTGCGGTCGATCTTGATCTGGTCCATCGGGAAGTGCTGCAGGTAGGACAGCGACGAATAGCCCGTGCCGAAGTCGTCCAGCGTCAGCCGGATGCCGATGGATTTAAGGTCGCGCAGGATAGCGGTCGATGCCTCCAGGTCTTCCATCAGCGTGCCTTCCGTGATCTCCAGTTCGATCTGGCGCGGATCCAGTCCACTCTCGGCCAGCGCCTCGCGCACGATGCCGACCAGGTTGGCCTGCCTGAACTGGCGCGCCGAAACGTTGATCGCCACCGGCAGCATGGGCAGGCCCTCGTCCTTCCAGGCGCGTAGCTGGCTGCACACGGCGCGTATCACCCAGGCGCCGATGGGCAGGATGATGCCGCAATCCTCGGCCTGCGGAATGAAATCGCCCGGCGGAACGGTGCCCAGGCGCGGATGCTGCCAGCGCAGCAGCGCTTCCGCGCCGGTCAGGCTGCCGTTGCGCGCATTGACCTTGGGCTGGAAGTAGACCACCAGCTCGCCCGCTTCCAGCGCCTGGTGCAGGTCGGCCTGCAAGGCCAGCCGCGCCGCCGTCCGCTCGTTCATGGACGGCGCATAGAAGCGCAGCACATGGCCGCCTTCCGCGCGGGCGACGTGGGCGGCCGAGGCGGCGTTACGCACCAGCAGGTCGGCGTCCTCGCCATCGCTGGCCGACAGGCTGACGCCGATGCTGGCGGTGGTGACCAGGTCGCGGCCCATCACCGTCAACGGCCGCGCCAGTTCCTGCAACAGCTTGTCCGCCAGCGGAGGCAGGTCGTCGGCGTCGGCCAGGTCGGTCACGGCCAGCGCGAATTCGTCGCCGCCCAGGTAGGCGGTGGAATCGCCCGCGCGCACGCTGGCGACCAGCCGCTGGCCGATGACCGTCAACACTTCCTGGGCGATGTCGTCGCCGCAGACCTCGCGTATCGATTGCAGCCGGTCCAGCGCGATCACCATGGCGGCGACCTGGCGCCCGCCGCGCGAGGCCAGCGCGATGGCCTGGCGCAGCCGGTCGCGGAACAGCACGCGGTTGGGCAGGCCGGTGCAGCGGTCGTAGTTGGCCAGGTAGGCCAGCTCGCGCTCCAGGCGGTCGCGGTCGGCGGCGTAGCGCAGGCTGGATATGCCGTAGGCGACGTTGGTGGCGAGTTCCTGCAGCAGATGCAGTTCGGCCTCGTCCAATGTGTCGCCCTGCACGGGCGCGATGCTCAGCGTCCCCACCGCGCCGTCGGGACGGCCCAGGGACAGTTCAACCGGCGCCGCCGGCGCAGCGCCGCGCGCCCTCGCCTCGGTGACAAAGGGCGCCGCCTGCGGCTGGCCGGCCTCGGCAAACAGTTCGACGCGGGCGCACGCGTAATCGCCGTCCGCCACCAGGCGCTCGCACAGGGCCGTGCCCAATTCCCGTTCGCTGCCGCTGCTCACCAGGACTTCATTGCATTGCGAGATGATGCGCGACCGGCGCCCCATGCACTGCAGCTCGCGCAGCTTCTGGTCCACGTCCTGCTCCAGCGTGCGCACATGGCGGCGCTGCTGCCGCTGCAATTCCCAGCGCGCCGCCAGCCCGGCCGCCATCTGCTTGACCTCGACCACGTCGAAAGGTTTTTTCAGCACCAGCCAGCGGTCGGAATTGCCCAGGCGGGCCGCCATGTCGTCCCAGGCATAGTCGCTGTAGGCGCTGCACAGGACCACCTGCAATTCCGGGTCCACGCGCCACAGGGCTTCCACCGTGGTCAGCCCGTCCCAGCCCGGCATGCGCATGTCGACGAAGGCGGCCGCATACGGCTGGCCTTCGGCATGGGCCTGGGCCAGGCGGCTGTGCCCCTCCCTGCCGTTGGCGGCCAGGTCGACGGCGAACTGGCGCCCGCGCTCGGCCTTGGGCGCCTCCCCCAGCAGTTGCGACTGCAGCCGGGCGAACTCGTCGTCGTGGTCCTGGCGCGGCGTGAATATCGCGTGGAACAGATCGCGGATCGCCGCGTTATCGTCGATCACGAGAATGCGAAATGCGTCGGCCGTCATGAATGCTCCTGTCCTTAAGCCGCCAGCGCAGCCGTCGATGTTGGTAACGGTCCTGGCAGGACCAGTGTGAAGGCCGCGCCGCGGCCGCCGGCGGACGGCTGGTAGCGCAGGTCGCCGCCGCCTTCGCGCGCCCACAGGTAGGACAGGTGCAGGCCATAGCCATGCCCTTCGCCCTTGGTGCTGAAGCCCTGCTCGAACAGGCGGCGCTGATGCTCGGGCGCGATGCCGGCCCCGCTGTCTTCCACGCAGATCCAGACCTGCTCGCCGTCGCCGCCGGTGCTGATGCGCAGGCGGCGGCTGCCCTCCGGCACGCCGGACAAGGCATCCGCCGCGTTGGCCAACAGGTTGAGCACGATCTGTATCACCTGGTAGCGGTCGGCGCGGGCCACCGTTTCGGGGTCGAAGTCCGCTTCCACCGTCGCGCCCAGTTGCTGCAGGCGCGGGCCCGACACGCTGAGCGCCGGCTCGACCACGTCGGCAACCGTGACCAGTTCGCTGACCGGCTGCTGCGGCCTGGCGAACGCCGACTGCGAGGCCACCACGGCCGCCGCGTGCTCCAGGCCGCGGCACAGGCCGGCCGCCTCGGCCACCAGGCCCTGGCGCTCGGCAGCCAGGCGCTGCGCCAGCCGTTCCAGGTAGTGCGTCAGTTCCTCGCGCGGCAGCGCTGCCTCGCGCATCCTGGCGGCCAGCCTGGCCACTTGCTCCGCGTCGCTGTGCCGCAAGCCATCGCTGATGGCGGTGGCGGCCGCCAGCATGTTGCACATCAGGTTGCCCACGTTGTGCAGGATGCCGGACGCCACCACCGCCATGCCGGCTTCGCGCGACAGGTCGCGCAACCTGGCCTGCAAGTGGCCCATGCGCACGGCCGCATGGACCCGGGCTTTCAATTCCTGCGGCGAGAATGGCTTGGCCACGTAATCGTCCGCGCCGCCCGCCAGGGCGCGGCTGCTGTCCTCGGCGCCGCCGCGCGCGGTCAGCAGGATGACCGGCAGGCGCGCCAGCTCCGGATGGTTCTTGATGCGGGTGGTCAGCGCCAGGCCGTCCAGTTGCGGCATCATCACGTCCGACAGCACCAGGTCGAAGGGACGCTGCTGCAACAGGGTCCAGGCCGCCATGCCGTCCTCCGCGGTCACCACGCAGCACTCGTCCTCCAGCAAGCCGGCCACGTAGGCGCGCATGTCGGCGTGATCGTCCGCCACCAGCACGGTCGGCCGCGCTCCCGCGTGCGGCGCGGCGCCGTCCTGCTCCCAGCGCCGGCCCTCTTCCAGCCGGGCGCGGCGCAAGGCCTGGTCGGCCGCGGGCCGCTGCACCGCGCCAGCCGTAACCAGCGCATCGGGATGGCGGCGCGGCAGGCGCACGCGGAAGCAACTGCCTTCGCCGGGCTGGCTGGCGACGTCCACCGTGCCGCCCATCTGTTCCACCAGTTGCTTGACCATCGCCAGGCCGATGCCGGTGCCGCCGTAGTGGCGCGTGGCCGATGCATCGATCTGGTGGAAGCGCACGAACAGCTCGCCGATCCGCTCCGGCGCGATGCCGATGCCGTTGTCCGACACCGCCAGTTCGTAGCGGTCGCCGTCGATCGCGGCGACGCCGACATGGATGCGGCCGCCGGCCGGCGTGAACTTGAGGGCATTGCTGAGCAGGTTGAGCACGATGATTTCCAGGTGGCGCGCGTCGACGCACACCGTGCCGAGTTCCGGCGCCAGGCTCCAGCTCAGCTCCCGCCCCAGGCTGGCCGCCGAGCCGCACACGTCGCGCAACAGGGGCGGCAACTGTTCGGCCAGATCCACCTGCTGCCATTGCGGGGGGAATTTTCCGGCCTCGGCTTTGGAAAAGTCCAGGATGTCGTTGACGCGGTTGAGCAGCAGCAGCGCGTTGCGGGCCACGCGGTCCAACTGCGCTTGCCAGTCGGCGGGCGGAAGCTGCTGCTGGCGCAGTTGTTCCAGCGGCGCCAGGATCAGGGTCAGCGGCGTGCGCAGTTCGTGGCTGACGTTGGCCAGGAAGTCGCTCTTGGCCTGGCTGGCGCTCTCGGCGACGGCCTTGGCTTGCCGCAGGTCGGCCGCCAGTTGCTGCAACTCGCCGTTGTTGCGGGCGATCTGGCGGGCGCGCTCGCGGTTCAGCAGCGCGCCCCACACGATGCCGGCAAACAGGACAGACACCAGCAGGCCGCCGGCCAGGATCAGGCGCGGGCGCTGGCTGTCGATGGTCGCATCGAAGGCGGGGGTGGAGCTGACGCGCAGCGACCAGTTGCGGCCGCCGAACTCGAAGCGCTCCTGCCGGACGAAGGCGGCGCCGGCCGCGTCGGCGGCGGCCGGATCGGCGGCGCTGTCGTACATCAGGGCGGACGCCGTGCCGTCATCGAACACTTGCAGGCGCACATAGGGCAAGGCGATGCTGCCGAAAATGCCGGCCATCAGGTCATTCATGCGAAACACCGCGCACACATAGCCGCGCACCGCGCCGCGCCGCAGTGCCGCGTCGGCCGGCGCCTGCCCCTGCGCGAAGTGCGGCGCGCACATCAGGAAGCCGGCTTGCGTGCCCTCGCTGGTCTCCTGTTTCAAGGTGATCTTGCCGGTGGCGGCCGGGGCGGCCGTATCGCGCGCCCGCAACAGGGCGGCGCGGCGCGCCGGCTCGGTGATCAGGTCGAAGCCGACAGCGCGGCGGTTGCGCCAGTCCATGGGCTCGATGTAGGCGACCGGCACATACTCTGCGCGCCGCCCGGTCGGCTGCACCACGTAGTCCGGCAAGCCATCGCGCCGCATGCGCCCGGTGAACTCGTCCAGTTGGGCCGGCTGCACCAGCGGCGAATAAGCGATGGCCTGGATGCCCGGGTAGTGGCGCTTCAGGTCGAGCTGGGCGACGTAGGTCTGCCAGTCGCCGCGGCTCAGTTGGGGCGACACGGACACATAGGCGATGGCGCCGCGCAATACCTGTTCGTAGGTCATCAGCCTGCGGCTGACGGCGTCGCGCGTCTCGGCCGAACGGAAACCAAAGCGTTCGCTCGCCGCCGCGGCGATATCGTTGCGGCTCACCGACCAGATCCACACTGTGAGCGCCAACAACGCCAGGAAGCACAGCCCGGCCCGCACGCCAGCGCCCTGCAGATTGCTTGAAACCTTGCCCGTTCGCACAGTGATCTCCTTCGGCCGCCATAACATGCTTGCCAAGAAGCAATTTATGCGTGGCGGGAAGACAAGTCAAATGACAAATCGGACATGCGCGCCGGTGTGGCCGGAGAGTGACACTATCATATCCGACAGTCAATCCCGCTTCACTTCGCGGTGGCAGGCAAAGCGCTGAGGCGCCGGGCGCTGGACGGCTTGTACCACAGCTGCGCATCGTTCAGCGGCGTCTGCCGGGGCAGCATGGGATTGTCGAGCAGGATGAGGCGCCGTCCCTGCAGGTTGGCGCGCTGGATCGCCTGCGCATAATGGCGCTGGAACATGGCGTCGAAGGAGCCATCGTCTACCATCAGCCGCAAGCCTTCTTCAACCCGCGCCGCCAGCGCCGCGCCGGTTTTGCGGTTGAAGAAAAAGTAGTACGGCCATGGATAGTAAAACAGCAGCTTGTCTTCCACCGCCAGGTTGGCGTAGGCGCCGCCGTTGTGCTCCTGCTCCGAATAGATTTCGCTCACGCCGCGCGGGAACAGGTCGAAGCGCTTCTGCGCCAGCATCGCGAACAGGGAGTTGTAGCCGGCCTCAAAGACGCCGATGCGGTTGTATTTGTAGACATCGATATCGCCCCAGCCGCGCCCCTGTCCGACCCGAAAGCGGCGCAAATCGTCCAGGTCCTGCACGCGATCGAACAGCGGCTGGCTGTCGGCGGTGATCCAGGCGATGCGATAGCCCAGCAAGCCTTTTTCCAACGGGATGCGCACCGGCAGCAGCCGCGCCTCGCGCTCCTCGGTGGCCGAGGTCCAGATGACGTCCACCGTGCCCAGCTCCAGCTCCAGCAGGTAGCGCGCCTCGTTCATGCGCAGGGCCGAAGGCTGTACCTGCGCCTTGCCGTAGCGGGCTTCCGTGCGCTCCAACGCAGCCACCAGCAGGTCGACATAAGGTTGAAAGAGGGGATCAAGGCTGGATTCAAAGGCCGGATAGCGGACGGTCAGCACGTCCGCAGCAGCAGCAGCAGCAGCAGCGCCAGCAGCGAGCGGCAGGATCAGGGCCATGCATAGCGACGCCCGGCACACGTGGCGCGGCCACCTCCATCCGTGCATCGCTCCCTGTCCTCTCGTCATGCCATCGATTGTCTCCGATTCGCTATCGCATGACAAGCTCGCGGCCGGCGCTGGCCGCATCGGCGCCCGACAGGCGGAAGCGCGACATCACTGCCGCCAGTTGCGCCGCCTGCTCCTGCAGGGCGGCGGCAGCGGCGGCGGCCTGTTCGACCAGGGCCGCGTTCTGCTGCGTGGTTTCGTCGATCTGCACGATGGCCTTGTTGACTTCCTCGATGCCGGAACTTTGCTCGGCGCTGGCGGATGAAATCTCCGCCACCACGTCGCTCACGCGCCGCACGCTGGCCACCACCTGCTCCATGGTGCTGCCGGCCTGCTGCACCAGCACCGTGCCCGAATTCATCTGCTGCACCGAATCGTCGATCAGTTGCTTGATTTCCTTGGCCGCCGTGGCGCTGCGCTGCGCCAGGCTGCGCACTTCCGACGCCACCACGGCGAAGCCGCGCCCCTGCTCGCCGGCGCGCGCCGCCTCCACTGCCGCGTTCAAGGCCAGGATGTTGGTCTGAAAGGCGATGCCGTCGATGACGCCGATGATGTCGACGATCTTGCGCGATGCCGCGCTGATGCCTTCCATGGTCGTGATTACCTGCCCCACCACCTTGCCACCGTCCGCCGCCACGCTGGAGGCCGACATCGCCAGTTGATTGGCGTGGCGCGCATTGTCGGCGTTCTGCCGCACGGTGGCGGTCAGCTCCTCCATGGCCGACGCGGTTTCTTCCAGCGAACTGGCCTGGCCCTCGGTGCGGGCCGACAAATCCATGTTGCCGCTGGCGATCTGGGCCGATGCCGTGGCGATCGCATCGGTCGAGCCGCGCACCTGGCCCACCACCTGCGCCAGGCTGTGGTTCATCTCGCGCAGCGAACTCATGACCATGCCGGTTTCATCGCGGCTGCTGACGTCGATATCGGCGCTCAGGTCGCCGCTGGCCACGCGCTGCGCCACGTTCGCCGCGTCCTTCAGCGGCTCGGCCACCATGCGCGCCACCCACATGGCCAGCAGTGCGCCCCCCACCACCACCAGCACCAGCGCGCCGGCGATCAGCTTGCGCGACATGTCGAATACCTGGTCGGCGGTCTGTTCGGACGCGGTGCTGCCTTCGTCGTTGTGCTTGACCATCGCTTCGAATTCATCGTTGATCTTGCGGTAGATCTTGTTGGAGGCGCCCTTGAATATGCCGCGCGCCTCGTCCTTGCTGCCGGCGTGCGACAGCGCGGTCAGCTTGGCGCTCTGCGCCATGTAGGCTTCCAGGTCTTGCAGGAACTCGCCGTAGATGCGCTTTTCCTCCGGGTCGGTCATCAGCGCCGCCAGCGCCTCCTGCTGCTTGCGCATGGTCTCGCGCCGCGTGGCCAGCGCCTTGTCGGCCGCCTTCATCTCGGCCTCGTCTTCCTGGAGGATGTGGGTGGCTTCCGAGATGCGGAAACGTGCCAGCGAGGTCTGCACCTCGCCGACGTGGCGTATCGCCGGCAGCCAGCTCTTGGCGATATCGGTGGACGAATTGCTGACCTTGACCAACTGGACTATCGAAAACACGCCCATCACGCAAGTCAATGCGATCACGACGGCAAACGCGGCCAACAGCTTCTTGGCGATCTTCAGATCGTGGAACCAGTTCATGACGTCTCCCCGTTTTATGCGGCCCGCAGGCCATTGTTATTCATGAAACTCGATCGATTATATAGTCCCTTCCTTTCAAACTGGTTACAGTTGCATACGAACAACACTGTTTAGTACGGCCGCGAATCGCGCTGCGCTGGCAGGACAGGCGCCGTATCTGTCATACTGTTGGTTTTAGAGGTAAGCCCGAAACAATGGATCCACGAAGAGAGCATGTACGGCGGCTGCTGCAAGTGGACGCCTACCTGATCGACCCCCATGGCAAGAACACCACCGCCGCCCAGATCGTCGACATTTCGCGCATGGGCGTGGCGTTCGTGAGCGACCATGCGATGCCGGTCGACGAGCCCTTCGTGCTCAGTTTCGCCTTTCCCGGCAGCGCCATCCGCAACGAGATCACGCTGACCATCGTTCACAGCCAGGAAGTCGGCAGCCAGGGACGCTACCGCAACGGCGCGCGCTTCCTGGCCATCTCCGAGGCCTGCGCCGACCGCATCGTCGACTACGTCACCACCGCGCCGGCCTGATCGCCGGTCGCATGCGGCTTGTAACGCACTGTAGTTGGAAAGTATCAGCAAGTTCCAAGCCCGCCCGCGCGATCGTTCGCGTGCTATGATTTTTTGCTGTGTCCCCTCGTAGTGGAAATTCAGCATGTGGATAGTACAAATCGCTTTGCGGCGGCCCTACACCTTCATCGTGATGGCGCTGCTGATCCTGTTGTCGACGCCCCTGGTCCTGACCAAGATGGCGACCGACATCTTCCCCGAGATTAACATCCCCGTCATCAGCATCATCTGGCAGTACGGCGGCTTGTCGGCCGAGGAGATGGGGCAGCGCATCGCCTCGAGCAGCGAGCGCAGCCTGACCACCACCGTCAACGACATCGAGCACATCGAATCGCAGTCGCGCGCCGGCTCCACCATCATCAAGGTCTTCTTCCAGCCCGACGCCAACATCCAGCAGGCGCTGTCGCAGGTGGTGGCGATCTCGCAGTCGCAGGTCAAGCAACTGCCGCCGGGAATGACGCCGCCGCTGATCATCAAGTATTCGGCCTCCAGCATCCCGGTGATCCAGCTCGGCCTGTCGAGCGCCAGCATGCCCGAGCAGACCATGTTCGACACCGCGGTCAACTTCCTGCGGCCGCAACTGGTGACCATTCCCGGCGCGGCCGTGCCCTACCCCTACGGCGGCAAGTCGCGCCTGGTCTCGGTCGACCTCGACACCCGCGCGCTGGCGGCCAAGGGCCTGACGCCGGCCGACGTGGTCAACGCCATCAATTCGCAAAACCTGATCCTGCCGTCCGGCACCGCCAAGTTCGGCGACACCGAATTCAACGTCAGCATGAACGGCTCGCCCGACACCATCGCCGGCCTGAACCAGATTCCCGTGCTGAACAAGAACGGCGCCGTGACCTACCTGTCGGAAGTGGCGCGCGTGCGCGACGGCTTCTCGCCGCAGACCAACATCGTGCGCCAGAACGGCGAGCGCGGCGTGCTGCTGTCGGTGCTGAAGAACGGCGGCTCGTCCACGCTGGACATCGTCAACAGCCTGAAGAAGCTGCTGCCGGGCGCCGAGCAAACCCTGCCCAAGGAACTGAAGATCACGCCGCTGTTCGACCAGTCGCTGTTCGTCAAGTCGGCCATCAGCGGCGTGATCCACGAAGCGCTGGTGGCGGCGCTGCTGACCGCGGCCATGATCCTGCTCTTCCTCGGCAACTGGCGCAGCACCTGCATCATCGCCGTGTCGATCCCGCTGTCCATCCTGTCGTCCATCCTGATGCTGTACGCGCTGGGCGAGACCATCAACATCATGACGCTGGGCGGGCTGGCGCTGGCGGTCGGCATCCTGGTGGACGACGCCACCGTCACCATCGAGAACATCGAGCGCCACCTGCACCAGGGCGCCGACCTGCACCAGGCCATCCTGGACGGCGCCGGCGAGATCGCGGTGCCGGCGCTGGTGTCCACGCTGTGCATCTGCATCGTGTTCGTGCCCATGTTCTTCCTGACCGGCGTGGCGCGCTACCTGTTCGTGCCGCTGGCGGAAGCAGTGGTGTTCGCCATGATCGCCTCCTACATCCTGTCGCGCACCCTGGTGCCGACCATGGTCATGCTGATGATGGACCGCGCGCACGGCGACCCGGACCAGCCCAGCCTGCTGCAGCGCGTGTACCGCCGCTTCGACGCCGCCTTCGAGCGCTTCCGCGGCGGCTACATCATCATCCTGTCCTCGCTGCTCACGCACCGCAAGCGCTTCGGCGGCGCCTTCCTGCTGTTCTGCGTGCTGTCGCTGGGCCTGGGCCTGCTGCTGGGGCGCGACTTCTTCCCCTCGGTGGACTCGGGCCAGATCCGCCTGCACATGCGCATGCCGACCGGCGCCCGCATCGAGGAAACCGCGCGCGTGACCGACGAAGTGGAAAAGGTCATCCGCGAAGTGATCCCGGAAAAAGACCTGCAAACCATCCTCGACAACCTGGGCACGCCGTACTCCAGCATCAATCTCTCGTACAGCAATGCCGGCACCATCGGCACGCTGGACGCCGAAATCCTGCTGTCGCTGCACGAGGGCCACGCGCCGTCGCAGCGCTATATCGACCGCCTGCGGCGCGAGCTGCCGATGCGCTTCCCCGGCATCGAGTTCTTCTTCCAGCCGGCCGACATCGTGACCCAGATCCTGAACTTCGGCCAGCCGGCCGCGGTGGACATCCAGGTGGTGGGCAAGAACCAGGCCGAGAATTATCAGATCGCTTCCGCGCTGATGAAGCAGGTCAAGCAGGTGCCGGGCGCGGTGGACGTCCACATCCAGCAGCGCATGGATTTGCCAACCGTGGGCCTGACCATGGACCGCGTGCAGATGAAGCAGCTCGGCCTGAATCCCACCGACCTGGCGCAGAACCTGCTGATCACGCTGTCCGGCAGTTCGCAGACCCAGCCCGCGTTCTGGCTGAACCCGAGCAACGGCGTGGTCTACAACGTGGCCGTGCAGGCGCCGCAATACACCATCGACGACCTCGACGCGCTGCTGCGCACGCCGATCCGCGCGGCCGGCACGCCGGTGGCCGGCAACGGCGCCAGCGCCGCCGCCACCCAGCAATTCAGCAGCGTGGTCAAGGTGGAGCCGGCCGTGCAGGCGGCGATCGTCTCGCACTACAACCTGACGCCGGTGATCGACATCTACGTCAGCGTCGAAGGCCGCGACCTGGGCGCGGCGGCGGCCGACATCAACAAGCTGGTCGCGCAGATGCACGACAAGCTGCCGCGCGGCAGCAAGATCGAAGTGCGCGGCCAGGTCGAGACCATGCAGAGTTCCTTCATCGGCCTGGGCGTGGGCCTGCTGATGGCGATCGTGCTGGTCTATCTGCTGATCGTGGTGAACTTCCAGTCCTGGGTGGACGCCTTCATCATCGTCACCGCCCTGCCGGCCGCGCTGGCGGGCATCGCCTGGATGCTGTTCCTGACCCGCACCACGCTGAGCGTGCCGGCGCTGACCGGCGCCATCATGACCATGGGCGTGGCCACCGCCAACTCCATCCTGATGGTGTCGTTCGCGCGCCAGCGCCTCAACGACGGTCTGCCGCCGCTGTCGGCCGCGCTGGAAGCCGGCGCCACCCGCATCCGGCCGGTGCTGATGACAGCGCTGGCCATGATCATCGGCATGGTGCCGATGGCGATCGGCTTCGGCGAAGGTGCGGAACAGAACGCGCCGCTGGGCCGCGCGGTCATCGGCGGCCTGCTGTTCGCCACTGTCTCCACCTTGCTGTTCGTGCCTATCGTGTTCGCCAGCGTCCACCGTTATCTTGAACACCGGGCGGCGCGCCGCGCGCCTGGCACGCCCGCTGTCGCAGAAGGGAATACCTGATCATGTCCGAAAATCGTCACGCCGTACTCGGCATCCACACCGACCATGATGGCCACCACCATCCCCATCGCGGTCCCATCCTGAAGCGCGCCAAGCTGGCCGGCATGGTGGCGCTGGCCGCGTTGCTGCTCGGCGGCGCCGCCACGCTGGTGCTGCGCGCCGTGCATGCGGATAACCTGGCCAAGTCCACCGCGGAACTGAACACGCAGTTCGTCACCACCATCAGCGTCAAGCCGGCCAAGCAAGGCCAGTCACTGACCCTGCCCGGCACCTTGCAGGGCATGATCGAGTCGCCCATCTACGCGCGCGCCACCGGCTACGTCCTGCGCTGGAACAAGGACATCGGGGCCCACGTCAACAAGGGCGACGTGCTGGCCGAAATCGACACGCCGGAAGTGGACCAGCAACTGTCGCAGGCGATCGCCGCGCGCCAGCAGGCCGCCGCCAGCCTGGAGCTGGCCAAGAGTTCGGCCGAGCGCTGGGAAGCCCTGCGCAAGAAGGATGCGGTGACGCAGCAGGAATTGAACGAGCGCGCCAGCGCCTACACCCAGGCCCAGGCCAACCTGGCCGCCGCCGACGCCAATGTGCGCCGCCTGCAAAAAACCGAGGAATTCAAGCGCGTGCTGGCGCCGTTTGCCGGCGTGGTCACCGCGCGCAATGTGGAGGTGGGCGATTTGATCAACGGCGGCCCGACCGGCAACGCGCTGTTCAAGCTGGCGCAGGTCGACCCGCTGCGGGTCTACGTGTACGTGCCGCAGACCTATGCCCAGCGCGTCAAGGTCGGCGACCAGGTGAAGGTCACCCAGGCTGAATTGCCGGGCAAGGAATTCGCCGGCACGGTGGCGCGCACGGCCGGCGCCATCGATGCGGCCACCCGCACCATGCAACTGGAAATCAACCTGCCGAACAAGGACAACGCCCTGCTGGCCGGCGCCTACGTGCAGGTGGCGCTGCCGCTGAGCGGCAGTTCCAACGCCCTGCTGGCGCCGACCAACGTGTTGCTGTTCCGCCCAGAAGGCCCGCGCGTGGCCGTGGTGGGCCCGAACAGCAAGGTCAAGCTGCAAGCGGTGACGCTGGGCCATGACCTCGGCAACCACATCGAACTGCTGAGCGGCGTGACTTCGGCCGACCAGTTGGTGGTCAATCCGCCCGACTCGCTGGCCGATGGCGACCAGGTGCAGGTGCGCGCGCCCAAGGCTGCGGCGGCCAGCGGGCCGAACGCGCCGGCCAACGTCAGGGCGGCCGAATGAGCGCCGTTAGTCATCCGGCCGGCGCGCACAGCACAGGTCTGCATCGCAGGCTGGGCGCGCTCGCCATGGCGCTGGTGCTGGCCGGCTGCGCGAGCGCGCCTGACTACCACCAGCCTGCCGTCGAGATGCCGGCCGCCTGGCAGGTGGACGCGCCGTTCCGCGCCGCCGCGCCCGGCGATGCTGCCCTGAAAGGCAACTGGTGGGAAGTGTTCAAGGATCAGCAACTGGACCAGCTCGTGCAGCAAGCGCTGGCGCGCAACCAGAGCCTGGTGACGGCGGCGGCGCGCCTGGAGCAGGCGCGCGCGCAGGTCACGGTGACGTCGGCCGGCCTGTTCCCGCAAGCCGGATTGCAGGCGGGCGCGGCGCGCGCCAAGACGTCGGCCGACCGTCCGCTGTCCTCGTACACCACGGTCAACCAGTCGGTGGTGCAGAACAATTACCAGCTTGGTTTCGCGGTCAATTACGAAGCCGACCTGTTCGGCCGCGTGCGCAACAGCGTGCAGGTGGCGCAGGCCACCTCGGAACAAGCGGCGGCGGATTTTGAAAACGCCCGGCTGGTGCTGGTGTCCGAGCTGGCGGCCGATTACTTCAGCCTGCGCGAGCTGGATGCGGAAATCGATGTGCTCAGCCAGGGCATCGTGCTGCAGCAAAAGGCCTACGACTTCATCCAGGCCCGCCACGAACTGGGCGCGGCCACCGGCCTGGACCTGGCCCAGCAGCAGTCGCTGCTGGAAGCCAGCCGCACGCAACTGGAACTGCTGCGCAGCCAACGGTCGCAGTTCGAGCACGCGATCGCCACGCTGACCGGCACGCCCGCGCCGACCTTCCGGTTGGCGCCGGCCGTGATTGCGCTGGCGCCGCCCGCGCTGCCGGTCGGCGTGCCGTCCGACCTGCTGCAACGGCGGCCCGACGTGGCCGCCGCTGAACGCGCGGTGGCGGCCGCCAACGCCGGCATCGGCGTGGCGCGGGCCGGCTACTTCCCCAGTTTGACGCTGCAAGCCAGCGGCGGCTGGGACGCCAACCAGATGAGCAAGTTGATCGAAGCGCCCAGCCTGCTATGGTCGCTGGGCGCCGCGCTGACGCAAACCCTGTTCGACGCCGGCAAGACCAATGCCAACGTGGCCATCGCCAAGGCTGCTTACACCGGCGCGGTGGCCAGCTATCGCCAGAGCGTGCTGACCGCCATGCAGGAAGTGGAGGATGGCGTGGACGGCCTGGCCGCGCTGAACCGCGCGCACGCGCTGGCCGAAGCCAGCGTGCGCAGTTCGCAACGCGTGCTGGACTTGGCCAACGACCGCTACACGGGTGGCGTGGAAACCTATTTCGACGTCATCACGGCGCAGCAGACGCTGCTCAACAACCAGCGCCTGGCCGTGCAGTTGCGCGGCAAGCAGATGGTCAGTTCGGTTTACCTGGTCAAGGCCCTGGGCGGCGGCTGGCAGCTCCCTCAATAACCCCGTCATTCCTGCGCCCCCGTCATTCCCGCGCCAGCCCCCGTCATTCCCGCGCAAGCGGGAATCCATGCCGAGCGTGCGTCACGCGCTGCATGGGTCCCCGCTTGCGCGGGGACGACCGCGCTACCAGCCTATGTCCTGCAACAACGGAAAGGTCAGATCCTTCACCGGCCGCACCGCGTGGCCCAGGTCGGCATTGATGGCCGGCTCCATCAACTGATTGGGAAACGCGCTGACATCATAGTGCGACACCGATGAACCGGGCTGACTGGGCCGAGGCGCATACAACAGCACCCGGCCCAGCACATCGGTGCCGGCCCGCATGCCCAGGTTCACCCCCAGGTTGACGAACAATCCCGACTCGGTGCGCGTGCGGCGGGCCATCGCATCCTTCAGGCGCCGGCCGTCCGCCAGCGCGATCCGCAGCGAGGGGATGTAGATGTCGGCGGCATCCCCACTCATGCCGGCCGGCGGCGCCGTATCGGCGTTGTCCACCACGATGGCGCCGATGGCGCCGGCATCCTGCACATGGCGCAGCTTGACGTCGAAGGCGCAGCCGCCGCGGTCGATCAGCGCGATCTTGCCCCTGACCGCCCTGGCGTTGACCACGGTCAGCGGATCGCAGGCCAGGCCCAGATCGGGTGCCGTGTCAGCCACCGGCATCACCTCCCCCGTCAGCCCTGGGCTGCCCAGCGGCGGGCCGAAACTGGCGGTGCCGGCCTGCATGCCGCCTGCCACCTCGGGCGGCGACAGCACCGTCAGCAGCGGTGTGCCGGGTTGCAGCGCCGCCTGCGCGGCATTGGTCACCCGCACACCGTTCCACACCAGCTTGCCGGACTTGAGCGCGGAAGCGGCGCGCTCGGCGTTACTCATGTCTTTCCACACCTTGCCGGTCGCGCTGTCCAGCAGGAAGTAATCCCAGATGCTGGGCACGCCGGCCAGTTCGGCGCCGCTGGCTTCGTCGGTATAGGTCTGGAAACCGAAGCCGTGGGCGAACTCATGCAGCAGCACCGTCACCAGGTCGATGCCGCTGCCGTGATTGCCGTCCAGCCCGAGGTAAAAGCCGGTACCCGTCAGGCAGCCCGGCTGGCCGAGGTTGAGATTGAAGCGGGCGCGCAGGTCCGGCGTGTCCGGATCGGCGTCGAAGCCCATCAGCTTGCTGGCTTCCGCCTTGCCGTACCAGGCGTGGCCTTGCGGCGCGCCGGGAAAGTCCGCGAACGCTTCCAGCGCGCCGGCGCTACCCAGCACGGCGGCGGTGTCGGTGCAGGCCAGCGCTTCCCACGACGACAGCACGCGGATCGGCACTGTGCTGTTGAGCGTGGCGCCCCAGATGCTGGCCGCGGCCTGAAAGGCATTCAGCCGTTGCGCGCCCAGCGTGAGGCCGGCGTTGCCGCCCACCGGCGCGACCGGGCTGGGATCGTTGAAGCCTATGCCGTCGGCATCGCCGTTGACGATGGTGATGGTGGCCGCCGCCCACAGCGGCGATGACAGCAGCAAGGCCGCCAGCAGGAGCGCGAGGCGTTTCATTGCCGTTCTCCTTGCAGGGCGGGCAGGCGCGGCTCGCAGCTCTGGCTTAACTGCCCATCCCCAGCCTTGCGCGCGACGGCGTAGCGGGCTTGCTTGTCGTCCAGCTTCAGGCTGATGCCGCCGTAGGACGGCCGGGTGAGCATGGGACCGGCCAGGCCCGGCGCCTGCATGGCGCGCAAAACGGCCGCCAGCGCGGCCGCCTGTTCCGCCGTGGGACTGGTCAGCGCGCCGGTCAGCGGGTCTTTGTAGGCCACGAAGCCGCCCTGCCCGCCCGCAACCGCCGGCGGCCGGCGCTCGACGCGCACGTGGGGAAACGTCATCAGGCCTTGCTGGTCCGCCGCCTGCGCGGCGGCTTGCCCGGCGCTGGCGACCAGCAGCCATGCCAGATAATGGGTCGGCTTCATTTCGCCCTCCGATGATTGGCTCAGTCTGCTTAGTTGGACCAGCAGGTCCACAAACGAGTTCCCTCGAAAGGCAAAAATATTCAGACCACCGTGGTGGCGATTTGCATGCCGGCCTTCAAGGTCAGCGTGACCGGGGTTTTCTCCGCGATCTCCGCCAGGCGGGTGACCTGCTCGGCCGCCAGCGCGCCCTGGAAGTGCAGCTCGCGTTGCACGGTGGCCGGGCCGTCGTCGGTGTGGGTCAGGTGCAGGCGCACGTCGACCGCCTCCATCGGCCATTGCTTGCGGTCGGCATACATGCGCAGCGTGATGGCTGTGCAGGCGCCCAGTCCGGCCAGCAGGAACTCGTACGGCGCGGGGCCTGCGTCCTTGCCGCCGTTGCGTTCCGGCTCGTCGCCGGTCAATGCGTGCCGGCCGACCGTGATCGCGGTGCGGTAGCTGTCCCGGCCGATGTGTGCGGTGCCGCGTGCCATATGTGTCCCCTCGGTAAAGTATTGTAAATGACAATAATTTTACTAAAGCCCGCATTAAAATGTCGCCACTTCTTATCGAACTCTCAGACACGACGGTACCTACCCGGCTCCGCCCCCTATGCAAAAAATATTTGTGACCTGCTGCCTGACCGGCAGTTCCCTGATTGCCGCCCCGCTCGCCCTCGCCCAAACCGCCACCGATACGCCGCCCGCCAAGCCGACCACCTCGGCCCAGTCCCAGAAACAGGAAGCCGCGCCCGCCACGCCGCAAGTGACGGTGGCCGGCGAACGCCCGACCAACCGCATCGACCGCCAGGTCTACGACGTCAAGTCCGACGTTGCCAGCACCAACGGCAGCGCGGCCGACGCGCTGAACAATGTGCCCTCGGTGAACGTGGACCCGGACGGCACCGTCACCCTGCGCGGCAGCACCAATGTGCAGATCATGATCGACGGTAAGCCCTCGGCCATGCTGCAGGGTGACAACCGCGGCCCGGCCTTGCAGGCCATGCCGGCCGACGACGTGGAATCGGTGGAGGTCATCAACAATCCCGGCGCGGAATTCGGCAATGAAGCCGGCGGCGGCCCCATCCTCAACCTGGTGATGCGCCGCAACCGCAAGCCGGGCGGGCTGGCCACCGTCAACGCCAACTACGGCAGCGAAGGCCGCTACAACAGCTCGGTCAACGGCAGCTACAACGCCGGCCCGTGGGGCTTCCAGGGCAGCGCCAACGTGCGCCACGACGGCCGCAACTCGGTGACCGAAGTCACGCGCGACGCGCTCGATCCGGCCAGCGGCAACCTGGTCCACAACACCCAGGAGTCCATCGGCCGCGGCCTGAACGACATGGCGGGCGTAAACGGCACAGTCAGCTACAACCTCAGCCAGAAAGACACGCTGACCGCCAGCGCCAATTACAACGCCCGCACCAACGACCAGCACGCGACCGACCACTACGTCAACGGCGCCACCGCACTGATTCCGGCCGACGACTACCTGCGCACCACCAACCGCAACGGCGACAGCCGCAACTTCAGTTGGGGCGCGCGCTACGATCACAAGGGCGCGCTGCCGGGCGAGTCGCTGAAGATAGATCTGCGCGTGTCGGCTTCCGAGAACCAGTCGGACAGCGCCTACGCCAACGATTACCTGGTCGGCCCGCTGCCGGACAGCCGCGCGGCCCAGCACAACAACAACAGCGTGCACATCGCCGATTTCACCGGCGACTACGAGCGCCCGCTGTGGGGCGGCACCGCCAAGGCCGGCTACAAGGTCGCCACCAACAACAGCGCCGCCAGCGCGCTGTACACCGACATCGACCCGCTGACCGACGTGGCCACGGTCAACCCGGGACGCACCAATGCCTATGAGCTGGATGAAACCGTGTACGCGCTGTACAGCAATTACCAGTTGCGGCTGAACGAGCGCTGGGGCGCCCTGGCCGGCCTGCGCGCCGAGTACACCGACATGGACATCCACCAGATCACCGGCAATGTCGAAGCCAAGAACCACTACGTCAACTACATGCCGAGCGCATATGCGACCTACAAGGTGTCGGACATCACCAACTTGCGCTTCGCCTACGCGCGCCGCATCCGCCGCCCTGGCGCCGCCGACCTGAACCCATACGTGACTTACCGCGACGAATTCAATGTCTCGTCCGGCAATCCCAACCTGAAGCCGACCAAGACCGATTCCTTCGAGGCCGGCTACGAAACCCACCTGGGCGCGGTGGAAACCAATCTGCGCGCCTACTACCGCCAGGATACCGACGCCATCGTCGACTACCGCTACTTCATCGCGCCCAACGTGCTGCTGACCACCAAGGCCAACGGCCAGGGCAGCCATGCCAGCGGCCTGGAATTCACCATGATGGGCAAGCTGACGCCCACGCTGACGCTGAACACCAGTGGCAACCTGATGCGCGCCCAGCAGAGCTTCTACGACGACAGCGGCCTGCTGGTCACGCGCACCGCCAATTCGCTCAGCGGCCGCGTGCGCCTGAACTACCAGGCCACGGTCGCCGACCAGGTGCAACTGGCCTTGCAGATGATGGGCAAGACCTTGTCGGGCCAGGGCTACCGCTCGCCCAACCACACGGTCAACATGAGCTGGCGCCACACGCTGACGCCGCAGCTCAGCATGGTGGCCAATGTGACCGACCTGTTCAACACCAACAAGATGGAAACCATCATCGACAGCGCCACGCTGCGCGAGATCAGCACCCGCCGCTTCAGCGGCCGCGTGTTTTACGTGGGCCTGTCCTACCGCTTCGGCGGCGTCAACGGCAAGACCGAGCAGGATGGCCATGAAGGCTGGGGACCGCGCCCCGGCGGTCCTGGAGCGCCGGCTGGACCGGGCGCCGGCGGCCCGCCGCCCGGCATGATGTAATCGGGCGGTCACACGACGCTGCTAAGCTGGCAGTCCGCGCCCCATTCCAGCGGGCGCGCCGAGGAAGCGCCGATGTACAAGTGCATATGCAAACGCTGCGGCCATCGCGTGAACCGCCTGTTTATCGTGCCCGAACAGCGCCGCGAGCGGTGGGTGTTCGAGTGCCCGGAATGCGGGCACAAATCGGTGCTGCCGGGCTTTTCGGCGCTGGCCGCGCGGGCCATCCATTCCGGCAAGTGCCTGACGCCGCTGTTTGCGGCGGCTGCACGCGGCCTGCAACGGATGGCGGCAGCCACGCGCCGCTGGCACCAGAACCGCGCCGCCCGCCGCCGCCAGCGCCATGCGTTCAGGCGCAAGGCGGTCTAGGCTTACTTCATCACGGTCAGCTTGAAGCGCTTGCCATCCTTGAAGGTGAAGATGGTCAGCACGCCGTTGCGGATGTCGCCGTTGGCGTCGAAGGCGATATTGCCGGTCACGCCCTTGTGGCTGATCTTGGCCAGCACCGGCAGGTACTTGGCCGGATCGGACGAACCGGCCTGCTGCATCGCCTCGACCATGGTCATCAGCGCATCGTAGGCGTAGGGCGCGTAGGTCTGCACGTCGATGCCGTACTTCTTGCGGTAGGCCGCGCGGAAGTCGGCCATGCCTTTTTCCTGCGCCGGCTCGACTCCGCCCGCCTCGGCGCAGATCACCTGGCCGTCGCTCATGCCGTCGCCGGCCAGGCGTGGCACCGCGTCCGAGCACATGCCGTCGCCGCCCATGAACTTGATCGGCATGCCCAGTTGCTTCATCTGGCGCAGCATGGGCGCGGCCACCGCATCCATGCCGCCGAAGAAGATCATGTCCGGCTTGCTGGCCTTGATGGCGGTGAGGATGGCGCTGAAATCGGTGGCCTTGTCGTTGGTGTACTGGGTCGCCACGATGCTGGCGCCGCTGGCCGCGCCGTTGCGCTTGACGTTCTTGCTGAATTCGTCGGCCAGGCCCTTGCCGTACGAGGTGCGGTCGTCCACCACGGCGATGCGCCTGGCCTGCAGGTTCTGCATGGCGTAGCGCGCCAGCGCCGGCCCCAGTTGCTCGTCGTTGGCGATGTTGCGGAAGGTGGTGTTGTAGTGCTGGTGCGTGTACTGCGGCGAACTGGCCGAGGGCGTGATCTGCGGGATGCCGGCGTCGTGGTAGATGCGCGAGGACGGGATGGCCGTGCCCGACGTTTCGTGGCCGATCACGCCCACCACTTTGGCGTCCACCAGTTTCTGCGCCACGGCCGTGGCCTGCTTGGGATCGCCGGCGTCGTCCTCGGCTTGCAGCACGATCTTGTACTTCTTGCCGGCGATCAGCACTCCGCCCTTGGCGTTCAGCTCGTCGACCGCCATGCGCGCGCCGTTTTCATTGTCCTTGCCCAGGTGGGCAATGGGGCCGGAAGTGGCGGCCACGTGGCCGATGCGGATGGTGTCGTCCGCGTGCGCGGCGGCGCTGGTGGCGCCGATCAGGGCCAGGCTGATCGCCCGGCAGGCTGTTTTTCTTGTGAACTGCATAAGTATCCTTGTAGGTCAAGCCCCAAAGCATACCAGACGCAGCCGCACGATAGCCACCTGCCACTTGCCAGAAAGAGCAATTACAGTAGAATAAATCTTTCCGATAGAGAACCATAACATGGACATTTCTCGCCGTATCGCCCGCTCCAGACCCTTGGCCACCACCGCCATGCACGGGCGGGTGGATGCCATGAAGGCGCGGGGCGAGGATGTCATCGATTTCTCCATCGCGATCTCGCATTTCCCCGCGCCCGAATCCGTGCTGGAGGCGGTGCAGCAAGCCTTGCGGATCCCCGCCCTGCCCTACACCGCGGTCGGCGGCGACGCCGGCGTGCGCGCGCGGCTGGCGGCCAAGGTGGTGCGCGACAACCGCATCCCCGCCACGCCGGCCGACATCGTGGTGACCAACGGCGCCAAGCAGGCCCTGTACCAGGCCCTGTACGTGCTGGCCGATCCGGGCGACAAGGTCATCATCTTCAAGCCTTACTGGCCAGCCTATGTCGCCACTTGCCGGCTGCTGGAACTGGAGCCGGTGCTGGTCGACCTGCCGGACGTCTTCACCGACGCGGCGCTGGCCGCGCTGCCGGCCGCGCGCGTCCTCATCGTCAACAATCCGCACAACCCCAGCGGCACGGTGCTGCAGGCGGCGGAGGTGGACCGCATCGCCGCCTGGCTGCGCCGCAGCGGCGCCAGCGCCATCGTCGACGAGAGCTATGAAAAGCTGATCTTCGAGGGCAGCCATGTCAGCCTGGCCGCGCGGCCCGACTGGCGCGAGCTGGGCATCGTCACGCTGTTCTCGGCCTCGCAAAGCTATGCCATGATGGGCTGGCGCGCCGGCTTCGCGGTGGCGCCGCCGGCCGTGGTGGCGGCGATGGAGACGCTGCAGGGGCCGATCACCGCGGCCGCGCCCATGCTGACCCAGTTGGCGCTGGCCGCCGCCTTCGAATCCGACGCGCCGGCCGCCATGCTGGCCGAATACCGCCAACGCCGCGACCTGGTGCTGGACCTGGTGCACGGCCTGCCGTGGATGACCATGCGCAGTCCCGCTTCCGGCCCCTACCTGTGGGCCGACATCTCGGCGCTGACCAACGACACCGCGGCCTTCGCCGAACAGTTGCTGGCGCGCTGCGGCGTGGCCGTGATGCCGGGCGAATCGCTGGGCGCGCCCGGCTGCATACGGCTGGGCTATATCCAGGACGACGTCGCCACGCTGGGGCGCGGCGTGAAAGCCATCATCGCCTACGGCAACCAGTTGTACCACGCGCAGCGGCGCGCCTGACGCCACCCCGCATGGCCTTCCTGCTCTTCCACCTGAACAGCCTGCGCAGCCGCCTGGTGCTGCTGGTGGTGCTGGCGATCGCGCCCATCGCCATCATGACCGTGGTCAGCGGCATCCGCGAACGCGAGCACGCGATCGAGGTGGCCGAAGACAACCTGCAGCGCCTGACCAACCTGGCCGCTGCCAATGAAGCGCAATCCATCGAAAGCGCACGCCAGATCCTGCGCGACCTGTCCGGCGTGCCCGACCTGCTGGGCGACGCCGCCCACTGCAGCCGGCTGCTGGCCACCATCCAGCGCCAGAACCCGGACTACGCCAACTTCGGCGTGATCCAGATGGACGGCTCGGTGTCCTGCACCGCCATTCCCTCGCAGGGCGGCTTGGTGAACCTGGCCGACCGCTCGCACTTCCGCCGCGCGGTGCACCTGAAGCGCTTCGTGGCCGGCGGCTATGTGTTCGGCCGGGTGATCCGCAAGCACACGGTCAACCTCACTTACCCGGTGCTGGACGAACAGGGGAACGTCCGGGCAGTGGTGTTCGCCGCGCTCGATCTGACCCAGTTGGACCGCTTCGTGGCCGACATCAAGCTGCCGCCCAACGCCCTGCTGCTGACCGCCGATTCGGAAGGCAAGATCATTTCGCGCAAACCCAACCCGGAACAGTGGTTCGGCAAGACCGTGCTGCCCGAGATGCGCGCCGCCATGGCGGCCGAACCGGGCAAGCCGGTGATGCTGACCGGGCCGGACGGCATCGAACGCCTGCACCGCTTCGCCCGCGTCGGCAACAACGGGCTGACCGATTACACCGTCACCATCGGCTACCCGATCGACGCCATCACCGCCAGCGCCCGCCACGACCAGATGCTGGACTTGCTGGCGCTGTCGGCCACGCTGGGGCTGGCGCTGCTGGCCGCCTGGTTCGTCGGCGACGTGCTGGTGCTGCGGCGCGTGCAGCGCCTGGCCAACACCGCCAACAGCATCGCTTCCGGCACGCTGGACGCGCGCAGCGGCATCGTCTACGGCAAGGAGGAGATCAGCGAACTGGCGCGCGCGCTGGACGCCATGGCCGAAGCCCTGCAGATCAAGGAATTGCAGCACCTGAAGGCGGAAAGCCAGTTGCGCGACGCCGACCGCCGCAAGGATGAATTCCTGGCCATGCTGGCGCACGAGCTGCGCAATCCGCTGGCGCCCATCAGCGCCGGCGCCCAGTTGCTGCGTAGCGGCCACGCCAGCGAGGCGACCGTGCAGCGCACCGCCGGCATCATCGTGCGCCAGGTGAACCACATGACGCGGCTGGTGGACGACCTGCTGGATGTGTCGCGCGTGACGCGCGGGCTGGTGACGCTGCAGCGCGCGCCGCTGGACGTGGCGCGCATCGTGGCCGACGCGGTGGAACAGGCCGAGCCGCTGATGAAGGCGCGCCAGCACCACTTCGAGGTCGAGCAGCCGCCCGTGCCGCTGGTGGTGAACGGCGACCACAAGCGCCTGGTGCAGGTGCTGGTGAATGTGCTGAACAACGCCGCCAAGTACACCCCGGCCGGCGGCGCCATCAAGCTGGCCGTGCGCCCGGACAGCGGCACGGTCAAGCTGATCGTCAGCGACAACGGCATCGGCATGTCGCCGGAACTGCGCAGCCACGTGTTCGACCTGTTCGCCCAGGCCGACCGCAATTCCGACCGCTCGCAGGGCGGGCTGGGCCTGGGGCTGGCGCTGGTCAAGTCGCTGGTCGAACTGCACGGCGGCACGGTGGAAGTGGAAAGCGCGGGCGAGCAGCAAGGCAGCACCTTCACCATCACCCTGCCGGCCGCGCCGGGCGCCGAGCCGCCGCCGGCGCCGTCGCCCGACACCACGCCGGCGCGCCACCTGCGGGTGCTGGTGGTGGACGACAACGTGGACGCGGCCCAGACCCTGCAACTGCTGCTGAGCGCGGGCGGCCACCAGGTCAGCGTCGCCCACACGGCGCTGGAAGGACTGGAGCTGGCGCAGGCCCATGCGCCGGAACTGTGTTTGCTCGATATCGGCCTGCCCGACCTCAATGGCTATGAGTTGGCGCGCGGCCTGCGCGCCCTGCCGTCCACCCGCAACGCCACGCTGGTGGCGGTGACCGGCTATGGCCGGCGGGAAGACCGCGAGCAGGCCAGCGCGGCCGGCTTCGACCATTATTTCGTCAAGCCGGTGGACGTGGAAAAGCTGCTGGCGCTGATCGCCAGCCTGCCGTGAGCGCCGGCCTCAGGTGCTGCCGCGCTGGATCAGCTCGAAGCCGGTGTTGACGATGCGCGGCGGCGGCTCGGCGCCGGGGCCGGCCAGGCGGTCCAGCAGGGCCTTGGCCGACAAATCGCCGATGCGGCTGCCGTCCACCTTGATGGTGGACAGCGGCGGATTGGTGCACTCGCTGAAACTGAGGTCGCCGAAACCCATGATGGCCAGGTCTTCCGGCACGCGCAGGCCGCGGCTCTGGGCCTCGATCAGCACGCCGTGCGCCACCGTGTCCGAACTGCAGAAGATGGCCTCGACGTCGGGATGCTCGTCCAGCAGCGCGGCGGCGGCCTGGCGGCCCTGCGGCATCTTGCCGGGCGCCGGCAGCACGCGCGCCGAGCGCACCAGCACGCCCTGCTTGGCCAGTTCGGCCTGGAAGCCCTGGGTGCGCTGGCCGGCGCGCGGGTCGCTGGCGGCCAGGATGCCGAAGCGGCGGTAGCCGCGCTCCAGCAAATGGCGGGCCGCCGCGTGGCCCACTTCCTCGTGCGAGAAGCCGATCACCATGTCGATCGGGTGCGGCGTCATGTCCCAGGTTTCCACCACCGGCGTGCCGATCTGCAGCAGGCGCTGGCGGGTGGCGTCGGTGTGCAGCGAACCGGTCAGGATGATGCCGTCCGGACGGCGGCTGAGGATGGTCTCCACCAGTACTTCCTCGCGCCAGGTTTCGTAGCCGACGATACCGAGCAGCAGTTGGTAGCCGGCCGCGGTCAGGCGGTCGGTGGCGCCCTGCACCAGGTCGGCGAAGGTCTGGGTGGAGATGGTCGGCAGTACCAGCGCCACCAGCTTGCTGCGGCTGGACGCCAGGCCGCCGGCCAGCATGTTCTTCACGTAGCCGGTGCGCTTGACGGCCTCCTGCACCTTGGCCAGGGTGGCCGGCTTCACCAGGTGCGGCTCGTTCAGCGCGCGCGACACGGTGATGGGCGAGACGCCAGCCGCCTTGGCGACATCGATCAGGGTGATGCTGGCGCCTGGTTGGACGGGAGGCGCCGGTGGGGCGGGCGATCGGGACATGGTCTCCTTCTTCGGGTGGGGAACGATGTTAGCGTAATCATTCTAACTGAGTGTTTCGCGAAAACGCCAGCCGCTTGCAGTAAAATATCTTTCGGTAAATATTTCCCACAGGAGAGACTGGCGTCATGATCCGGTATGCACTCGCAAGCATGTTATCCCTCGCGCTGGCGCAGCCGGCCGCGGCGCAGCAGGAGCCGCGCGATCCCAGCGAGCTGTCCAGCAAGACCTGGACCGCCGACAACGGCAATGGCACCTACACCAATCCCGTGTTCTACGACGAATTCTCCGATCCCGACGTGATACGGGTGGACGATTGGTTCTACATGACCGGCACCACCATGCACGCCATGCCGGGCCTGCCGCTGCTGCGCTCGCGCGACTTGGTGAACTGGGAGTTCCTCAGCTACGCCTCGCCCGTGCTGAACTATGGCCCGCAGTACCGCTTGCAGCGCGGGCGCAACATCTACGGCCAGGGCATCTGGGCGCCCAGCCTGCGCTACCACAACGGCGTGTTCTACATCTTCAGCAACGTGAACGGCCGCCGCACCCAGGTGTACTCGGCCATCAACCCGCGCGGGCCGTGGGCGCACTGGGAAATGAAGCGCAGCCTGCACGACCTGTCGGTGCTGTTCGACGACGACGGCAAGGCATATGCCGTGTGGGGCCACCAGCGCATGCACTTGGCGCGCCTGACCGACGACCTGACCGACATCGTGCCGCGCACCGAGCAGGTGCTGTTCGCCAAGACCGACGGCATGGGCGAAGGCGCGCATTTCTACAAGATCAGCGGCAAGTACTACATCATCAGTTCCAACTACGAGGGCGGCTTCCGCATGCCGGCCGCGCGCGCCAGCAATGTGTTCGGGCCGTACGAAGTCAACCAGGCGATCAGCAAGGACGAGGGCTTCGGCCTGGTGGGCGGCTACCGGCTGAAAAACAAGGCGTATCCGTTCGAGATCACGCCGCCCAACCCGGCCTCGGCCGACATGACTTCTTTGCACCAGGGCGGCATCGTGCTGAGCGAGCTGGGCGAATGGTGGGGCTTCTCGATGATGGACTATAACTCGGTGGGCCGTTTGCTCAGCATCTCGCCGGTGACCTGGCGCGACGGCTGGCCCTACTTCGGCCTGCCGGGCAACCTGGGACGCAGTCCCCGCACCTGGGTCAAGCCGCGCACCACGCAGGCCCAGCTACCGGCCGCCCCGTTCGTGCGCAGCGACGATTTTTCCGAGCCCACGCTCAACCCGCTCTGGCAATGGAACCACGCGCCGGTCGACGACAAGTGGTCGCTCACCGAGCGCCCCGGCTACCTGCGGCTGCACGCGCAGGCGGCCGCCTCGCTGTGGGACGCGCGCAATACGCTGACCCAGCGCGCCATCGGGCCGCAATCCTCGCCCACGGTGGTGCTGGATGCGGCGGGATTGCAGGACGACGACGTGGCCGGGCTGGCGCTGCTGAACCTGCCGTACGCGACCCTGGGCGTGGAACGCAAGAACAGCAGGCTGTCGGTGGCGCTGTATGACCAGGCCCGCAACCGCGCCATGACCCTCCCCATCCACGCCACCCGCGTGTGGCTGCGCGCCGACTGCGATTTCATGCGCGAGAAGGCGCGCTTCAGTTATTCGCTGGACGGCCAGACCTTCCAACCCATCGGCGATGAGTTCACCATGGTGTTCCAGTTGACCACCTTCCAGGGCGTGCGCTATGGCCTGTTCGCCTACAACACCAGCAAGCAGAACGGCGGCATGGCCGACTTCGACAGCATCGATGTCTACCAGCCCTACCCGCACGGCCTGATGCGGGCCATTCCCTACGCCCAGCAGATCAAGCTGGCCAATACCGTGGGCGCGCGCCCGCCCACCGTGGTGAACGTGGTCGACATGGCCTTGGGCCGGGTGGCGCTGCAATCGGGCGCCAGCTACCTGAGTGTGGCGGCCGACGGCAGCGTCAGCTACCAGGCGGTGCAGCCCGGCCTGGCACAGAGTTTTCAGTGGATGGAAACGCCGACCGGCGAGCTGGTGCTGATGTCGCTGCAAACCAACCGCTACCTGCGCATCGACCCGCAAAGCGGGGCCGTCAAGGCCGACAGCCCCGGGCCCCAGCCGGACGGCAAGGATGGCGTGCGCTTCACCTGGAGCCTGGCCGCCAGCCGCTGAACGCGGCAGCGTCCGCCTACTGTCCGACGACGTTGCTGTACACGCGCTTGCGCTTGGAACTGATCGGCGGACGCAGCTTCTGCGGATCGAAGGGCACGCTGGTGCCGCCGCCGAGCTGAGCGGCGCCGATCACCACCGTGGTGGCCTTGCCGTTGACCGGCACGCCCACCGCCAGCACCGGCGATGGCGGCAGGCCGCCGCCGACGAAGGTGGACGCGCGCTGGCCATTGCACAGCCCGCCGGTGGCGATGCCGCCCGAAGCATTGAACAGGTTGACCCAATAGCCTTCCGCCACGCCCAGCGCCGTTGAGCAGGTGCCGGCCGACGGCGGCACCGGGCGGTTGGTGCTGAAGGTCACCATGCCGGCCGCGATCAGCGCCGTGGTCACCACCTGCTCGCCCTGCCCGTACTGGTTGAGGTTCATGTACCAGCCGTTCAGGCTGGAGTTGGGCAGCACTTGCGGCGTGTCGCAGGTGGTGTTGTTGGTGTAGTCGACCAGGTCGGTATCGAGGTTGAAGGCCGACGAGCTGGCGGTCGAATTCAGGTCGTCCTTGTAGACGTAGAAGCGGTTGACCACGCCCGCATACGGATATTGCGACTGCAGCGGATGCTCGCGGTCGCCGCTACCGATCGCCACGTAGACCTTGTCCTGCACCGCCAGCACGGCCGGCGCGAACAGGAACTTGCGGCCGGCGCCGTTGGTGTAGGCCACGCGGTGCATGGCCCACTGCGTATTGGTCAGGGGCTTGGTCACGGCCGGGCCGGCCACGAAATCGATGCGGTAGATATTGCCGCCGGTGTCGGCCGCGTAGGCGTAATCCGGCATGCCGTCGTTGTCGATGTCGACCATGGCGATGTCGGACGCCACCGCCCGCGTGGTCGGGAACGAGGCGATCAGGCTGCCGTCGCTGGCGTCGAGGATGTAGACGATGCCGCCCTTGGTCGCGCCGCAGCTCGGCGTGACGCTGTTGGCGTCCTCGCAGGCGTCGTAGCCGCCGCCCACCACCACCACCGGCTTGGTGGCGGAATAACCCTTGATGAAGGCCACCGACGGCGTCGACCAGGTCTGGCCAATCTGGGTCATGCCGTTGCTGCAGTTGCTGTCGTCGCCAAGGTCGGGGCAGCCGACCTTCCACTTCAGCGACGGCGACGATACATTGCTGACGTCGAGCGCGTAAATCATGCGCCCGCCGCGCCGCATGGTCGGGTAGACCCAGACCTTGGAGCTGTCGGCGTTCTGGAAGATGCCGGTCGAGCCGTCAAAGAAGTAATCCTTGGGCGTCGGCGTCGGCACCATGCTGGTGCTCAGGTTCGGGTAGCTGACCAGCGGGCTGTTGTCCGACAGGCGCTGCAGGCGCGTATAGAACTCGGGCGCGACAAAGGCCCAGCGCTCGGTGCCGGTGGCGGCGTCCACCGCGCGGAAAGTGCCGTCGTTGGCGCCGTAGAACACGGCCACATTGCCGCCGCCATAGTTGACCGGCAGCGGCCGCGAGTGGATCACGTCGCCGTGGATGGACGGCCGCGTGTTGCTGCTGGCGCCGGTGCCCTTCTCATTGTTCACGTCCTCGCCGCGGATGAAGCGCACCAAGCTGTCGGACAGGCCGGAGCTGCTGGTGGTGAAGCTGACCAGGCTGCCGCCCGAGGCGGTCAGCACGTTGCGGTTCACCGCCCAGGTCGGCGATGCGTCGGTGCCTGGCGGCGCATTCCCCTTGCGCAGCACTTCCGCCGCCGCGCCCTTCTCCACCTGCGGGCCGTCCGGGTTGTCGGAATACGGGTCGAAGGCCGAGGTGGTGCAGCCGGTGGCCGGGTCGGGATTCAGGCCCATGCCGTTCCAGTAGCTGCCGCTGTCGCTGGTCCAGTAGCTGACCGCGCACGGCGTGACGAAGCCGGTCAGCGTGTTGGTGGCCAGCTTGCCGTTGACGTCGCCCAGGTCGACGGCAGCGCCGTCCGCCACCAGTTGGTAGCGCTTGAGGTTGCCGAACCAGCGCGGCTTGGCGTCCGGGTCGGGGCGGAACATGCCGATGAAGACCTGGTTCTCGTTCTGCGCGCGGTTGGTGGCGTTGACCGGCAGGCTGGTCGAGGCGAAGCTGGTGTTGACCGCCTGGATCTCCACCAGGATCTGGCGCAGCGCGTCGACGATGGCTTGCTCGTTGGTGGCGGAAAAATACTTGCCGCCGCCGGCCTTGGCCATGCTCATCAGCAGCGCCGTGTGCAGGGCGTTGGGCTGCTTGTTGTAGACATCGATGGTGTAGGTGGTGACCGAGGGCTTGATGGTGGAGCCGCTCACCGGGATGCCCTTGTCGTGCATGAAGCGCGCCCATTCATCGGCGTTGAACGGATGGGTGTCCGGCGTGCTGCTGCCGGTGGCGACATTGGTCAGCGTGATGTTGGTGCCCAGCACGCTGTACTCGTTGGTGCCGGACGGGCAGGACGCCATCGTCGGCGAGGTCGGCGCATTGCCGTAGGTGCAGGTGATGTTGGTATCGCCCGTGGCGCACTGGCCCGCGTAGTCGCCGGTGCTGCTGCCCGGCGGCGACGGATAGCACTGCGAGGTCGGCCCCAGCGTCACTACCGAGGTGTGTTCCGGGATGGTGGTGACGGTGCTGGTGACCGTGGTCGGCGTGATGGTCTCCGTGATGTTATAGCGGCGCATGGGCGTGGCGGTCTGGGTCACATCGACCGTTCGGACATTCTTACCGCTGCAACCACCGGCGTTGCTGCTCTCAGTACCGCGATAGGTACAGGTATTGTTGCTCGGACAGGTCATGCCAGCGTAGTCGGTGGTGGTGGCCGCATTCCACTGGCCTGCGGCGGTGCCAACGTTGGTGCCGTTGACCTCGCTATAGCAGGCGCTGGTGGTCTTGGTCAGCGCGGTCGGCGTCGCGCTGCCGTCCGCGTCGCCGACCTCATAGGTACAGCTATAGCTTGTGGTGATGGTCTTGTCGTCGCTGGTCACGCTGGCCGGACAGGTCAGCGTGCCGTGATCCTTGTTCGCATCGACCGCGCTGGACGAGGCGTAGTAATTGGTGGTCAACGCGCTTTGCTTGGACGACGCGCCCACCACCGGCGTGCCCGGCGTGACGTTGGTGATTGTCGGCGTGTGGATCGACTGGTTGACGGTGTAGGTCTGCTGCCCCGCCGGGCAGGCGATCGGGGTCGGGTTGGCGCTCACGCCGCCGATGCTGCACCCCTCGGTGTAGCTGGCGCACTGGGTCGCGTAGGCGGTCAGGCCAGCGCTGGCCGCGCTGGCGCTGGCGTAGCACTGGGCCGTGTTGCCCAGGTTGCTCGATACGGTGACGTTGGTGGTGGTGAAATTCGGCAGCGGCAACTGGGTGGTCACGCCGCCCATCTGCGACAGCAGGGTCGTGTTGTCGGAACTGTCCGCCGTTGGCCCGCGCGAATCCGGGTTGCCGATGAAAATGATGAAGCTGCGGCCGCAGGTGGCGTCCGCGCTCAGCGGCGAGGCGAAGGTGTCGTACTGCGACGTATAGCCGGCCGGGTCGGCCAGGCTGGCCACCACGGCCGACGGCGAATACGATTTACCGCCCGCGAAATAGGCATAGGCGTCGTACATCAGGTCGCCGTAGGCGGTGTTGGCGTTGCGCTTCTCGTTCGGGTCGGTGATGTTGTTGTAGATGGTGGTCAGCCTGCTGGCGAAGGTGGTCTTGTAGGCATCCGTCATCGGCTGCACCGCCGAGCGGACATAACCGCCGTCCTGGTTGGCATTGCCGCCGGTGACGAACTCCATCAAGCCCAGGTTGACGTTGCTTTTCAAGGTGCCGATCACGGTCTTGATCGCATTCGCTTCCGACTGGCCCTGCTGTATCCCGCCCGGCCATTGCTGGCTCTGGCGCGACCAGTTGGCGGTGTTGTCCAGCACGATCAGGATGCGCGGATTGACCGAGGTGCCGGCCGAGGCGCCGGTGAAAATATCGATGTCTTCGGCGCCCGCATTGGGCGCGCACAGCATGGCGCCGCCCAGGGCCGCCGCCAGCACATGTTGCATCGTCCTGTTTTGCATTTTTATCCCCTTCGTTTACGGGCAACTGCTGGCCACGTCATCCTTGGCCACCCTGACCGATATGCCCAGCGTTGCTTCCGCCTTGGCCTCGGTGACATTGTCGGTCGCGATGGCGTGGGCTTCCCATACGCTGTCGTCGCACAAGGAATCGCCGGTGACGGCGCCGGCCACGCCAAAGGCCTGGTTGCCGCCCAGCGAGCAGCCGATGTCATCGGCCTTGGTCACATCCAGCGCGCTGTTCTTGATGGCCTGCGCCTTGACGCAGTGCGGGGCCGGCGCCAGCGTGACCGTCACGTCCGGCTTGCCATCGCCATTGCTGTCGACGCAGCGCGTGTTGGCCGCGCCGTTGCAGGGGCTGGCCAGCGCATCGTTGGGCGTGGTGATGAAGCGCGGGCTGCTGATGACTTCTTCCAGCGTCTGGGTGGCGGCCGCTACCGCCTCATTACGCTGCTGCATGTTGGAGACAATCTGCAAATCGCCCTTGACCATGTTGAAGCTGCTCAGGGCCAGCAGGATCAGCATGACCAGCATCACCAGGGCCACCACCAGCACGAAGCCGCGCTGGCGAGCGCGGATGGCGCGGTGTTTCATGGGGTTCTCCTTCCGGCCGGATTGGACAGCAGCACCGAGGCCTGGAAGACGTGGCGCTTGTATGGATCGTTGGGCGCCTGGATCACGTTGGCGGACCCGTCCGCCTTGGCGCCCAGCACGTAGGACTTGGTATCGGTATAGCCGGCAGTCTTGACCGTGCTGCGCGCCAGCAGGTTGATCTTGGCCGACACCACGCTGGTCCAGTTGACGATGGCGCAGTCATCGGCCGCGCAACCGCTGTAGGTGGATGGATTGGCGGTGTAGACGTCGGGCGATCCATCCTTGTTGGTGTCCAGGCCGTATTCCATCTGCAGGTTTTCCACGCCTTCCACCAGCGGCACGGCCACCGTGGTCAAGGTGCCTCCCGTGTTGCCGATCTCGACCCGCTTGAGGGTGGGGATGCCGTCGCCCGGGTTGTCGTTGGCGGCCACGTAATAGATATGGATCTGCAGGTAGCGCAGCACCGCCAGCGTGCCGCTGCCGGCGGTGGCGGTGCAGTCGCGCTGGTGACGCGTCATATTGGCCGCGACCGCATCCACCGCGTAAAAATCGGCGCTGCTGCCCGAGCCCAGCTCGCTCAGGTTGTTGCACAGCGAAGCCTGGAAGTACGGGGCGCCAGCGCTGTTGATCTCGCAACTGGCCAAGTCGGTGGTGCAGGTGCTGGCATGGCGCACCACCACGATGTCGGTGCCGGGCAACAGATCCTGCACGCAGGACAGCACGCCGCTGGCGGCATTGTCCTGGCCCTGCACGTACACCGGCAAGGCCGTGCGCAAGTCGGCCAGCGCGGTCGAGCACGGATCGGGCATGGCGGTCGGCAGCGCCAGCACGGTGGGATCGAACTCGCCGTAATAGGCGGCGTTGCGCAAGTCGTCGCTGAGCATCTGGATGCTGAAGCGCCCGTTCTCGATCTGCCGGTTGGCCTTGTCGATTTCGCTCTGGGCGCTGCGGTTGCTGACGAACATGGCGGTCATGCCAGCCACCAGCGCCAGGCCGATGGTGGCGGCGATCATCAACTCCACCAGCGTGAAGCCGCGCTGCCGGGCTACGGGATTCAACATGGGTTCTCCTATGAGCAGCCCGGCAGGCCGATAACAACGCGCAAGGCGATGGCGCGGCGGTTGCTGTCGTCGCCGTACTGGCCGCTGCCGCAGGCCAGGCTGGACGGCGTGGTCTTGTGCAAGCCCTGCCACGCCACCGAGACCTGGTAAATGCCGGGCTTGCACACGCCCGTGCTGGGATCGGGGGCCTGGATCTGCTCCACGCAGCCGCGGCCGGCGGTCATCGCGCCCACCACGTTACTGCCCTTCATCTCGCCCGCGCCCTTGAGCGCGTTGCTCCATTCGCACAGATCGCGCGGCGCGCCGGAGCCCAGGCCGCTGCAATCGGTCGGCTCGCTGTCGCCGGTGCCGACCGGGGTCGACAGCACGTAGCTGGCGGCGTTGGCCGGGTTGGCGGCAATGCGCGCGCTCATGTCCTGCAACAGCACCACGCCCTGCGCGCGCTGGAACGATTCGATCGTGCCAAGCTGCAGCTTGGACTGCAGGATGGCCACGCCCAGCAGGCCGAAGGCCAGGATCACCAGCGTCACCAGCACCTCGATCATGCTGACGCCCTGCTGGCGGCGGTTGCGCATACGCGGTTTCATGGTCAGCATCCCGAAGCTTTCTGGTAGGGCCGCCCGCTCAGATCGACCAGCACGCAGCGATGGCTGGTGGTCCCGGTGGCGGCAATGTCGAAACTGACGGACGCCCCGCCGCTGAGCCGGCCGTTGGGGTGGTAGGTCACGCTGTCCGGCCCGGTGATCTGCGCCTTGGCGACGGCGATGTGGCTGTCCAGCTTGGCGCCAGCCAGGCCCGGGTTGGGGATGTACCAGCCCTGGTCCCACTGCCCGGGCGAAGCAGGCGTCAGCACCACGTCGGTATCGCGCTTGATGGCCTCGCTGCGCGCGCGGGCCAGCGCCACGTACAGGTCGGCCGCCACGCTGCGGGTGCGCTGGTCGGCAATCATCTGGGTAAAGGCAGGCAGCGCGACGGCGCTGAGGATGGCGATCACCGCCACAGCCACCATCAGCTCCACCAGCGTGAAGCCGGTGGCATGGCTGCGCCGGCTAGCGGTGGCGGGAGTCGTGACGATGCAGGCCATGGCGTTTCACCACTTGCTGCCGGGGCTCTTGGTGCCGCTGCTGTCGATGGTCAGCGCGCCGTCCTGCGCCTGGGTGCCGGTCGGCGTCGCGGTGATCACGTAGCTGGGCGGCGGGCCGTCCTGCACTTCGATCAAAATGGTGTATTTAGACGACACTGCGGTCGGCGTGGTCATGTTCAGGGCGGCTACCGTGGGGGCGTAGGCGCGGTTGTCGGCCAGGTATTGCTGCTCGGCCTGGGCCAGATCCAGCAAGTGGGCTTCCGCAGCCGAACGGTTGGAACGGATCACGTAAGCGATGTACGATGGATAAGCCACCGCAGCCAGGATGCACACGACCGCCACCACCACCATCACTTCGATCATGGTGAACCCGTAGGCCCGCTGTCGGCCCGGGCTTGCTGACGACGCCATTGCCATCTCTGTCTCTCCTTGGAAAACGCGCTGCCGCTGGCGGCTGATTGTGTTGCTTCGGGGAATTATTTAGCTACATCTTAACGCCCCAGCATTGAATGTCAAGCGGTAAATCAGCCCTGCGGCGGACGGGGTTTCTGAAAAAAGTACGCAAAATGTAACAATCGTAGGCGTAAGACAAGATAAAATCTTTATTTAGATAATGTCTCACCATCTGCAGGGAGTAGAAACAAAATGGATATCTATGCAACCTTGGACCGTTTGCAAATTTGGCACAAGTTTGTGATCCTCAGCATCGTCGCCCTGATCATGAGTGCCATCCCAGCCAGTCTGTATTTGCGGGAATCTGGCAAGCAATTGCAAGCTTTTGAAACGGAATCGGATGGCCGCGCCCCGGTCGCTGCCATTCTCAAGACCATGCAGTTAACGCAGCAGCACCGCGGACTGGCTGCCCTGTCGCTGGGCGGCACCACCAGCGCCGAAGGCCCGCGCGCGGACAAGCAGCGCCAGGCCGACGCCAGCTATGAAGCCATGGGCGCGGTCGTGCGCGACCTGCACGACGACGAAATCAGCAGCAACTGGGCGGGCGCCCTGCGCGACTGGAACACGCTGCGCGACGGCGTGGCCAACCACAGCATCACCGTCCCGCAGAGCTACGAGGCGCACACCGCGCTGGTGGGCCGCCTGCTGCAGGTGGAAGAAGGCGTGGCCGATCACTTTGGCTTCAACCTCGACCCCGACCTGGACACCTATGAACTGATCCAGACGATTTATTACCAGCTCCCCCCGCTGACCGAAGAGCTGGGCAAGCTGCGCGCCAAGGGCGCCGGCATGCTGGCCACGCACAGCGCCACGCCGGAAGCCCGGCTGGCCATGTCGGCCATCGCCGCGCGCGTGGGCGACCGGCTAAGCCAGACCGGATCGCAGTTCCACAAGGCGGTCGGCGCCAACGCCGAACTCGGTGCCAGGGTCGGCGCGCAGATGCAAGCCATGCGCGCCCAAACCCTGGACGCGGTGAACCTGGCCAGCGACAAGATCATCAAGCCTGAGCAGCTTGAGTATTCCGGCTCCGAATACGTGCGCATCCTGACCGCGGCCATCGATACCCAGTATGCCTTTGCCACCAGCGCCACCGACCTGCTGGACAAGCTGATCGACGATAAGGTCGCCGCCCTCAAGCGCGAGCGCCTGCTGTCCATGGGCGCCCTGCTGATGATGCTGGTGCTGGGCGGGCTGATCCTGCGCCTGATCGCGCGCTCGGTCACGCTGCCGCTGAACCACGCGGTCGACATCGCCGGCCAGGTGGCGGCGGGCGACCTGACCGCCCACATCCATTCCAACGGCAGCAGCGAAACCGCGCGCCTGCTCACCTCGCTGGGACAAATGACCGGCAAGCTGCGCGGCATCGTGCAGGAAGTGCGGACCGGCGTCGACACCATCAGCGGCGCCGCGCGCGACATCGCCAGCGGCAATGCCGACCTGTCGGCGCGCACCGAGTCGCAAGCCTCCAGCCTGGAAGAGACGGCGTCGGCAATGGAGCAGATCACCTCCACCGTGCAGCAGAACGCCGACAACGCCCTGCATGCCAGCCAATTGGCCGGCAACACGGCCGACATGGCGGTCCAGGGCGGCGCCGTGGTGACCCAGGTGGTGGACACCATGGGCGCGATCAGCCACAGCGCGCACAAGATCGTCGACATCATCGGCACCATCGACGGCATCGCCTTCCAGACCAACATCCTGGCGCTGAACGCGGCAGTCGAGGCGGCGCGCGCCGGCGAGCAGGGGCGCGGCTTCGCCGTGGTGGCGTCGGAAGTGCGCACCCTGGCCCAGCGCAGCGCGGCGGCGGCCAAGGAAATCAAGGAACTGATCAACGAGAGCGTGGAAAAAGTCCAGGCCGGTAACGAACTGGCCGGCAAGGCCGGCGCCTCGATGACCGCCATCGTCGACAGCGTGCAGCGGGTCGCGGCCATCGTCAACGACATCGTGGCCGCCTCGCGCGAGCAGGCGTCCGGCATCGGCCAGGTCAACGGCGCGGTGTCGCAACTGGACGAAGGCACGCAGCAGAATGCCGCGCTGGTGGAGCAGGCGGCCGCCGCCGCGCTGAGCCTGGACGAACAGGTGCAGAGCCTGATGCAGGCGATCGGCGTGTTCAAGCTGCAATAAGCAAGCCGACCTCGGACGCTGGGCGCCGCGTGGTAGCCCAGCCGGGGTACAGGCCGGGAAGGCGATGCCGTCGACGGCCACATCGATATCGATCACCTTGCGGGACGATGCCTTAATCTCGTCCTTGGCAGCGCCTCAGGACACCGCCGTTCAGCGTCCCTTCGTCGGAGGCCGATACTGCTCTGATCTCCAACACCGGGCTGGCCGGATCGGCGCTCTGGATGGAAAAGCAAAAAGGCCAACACCGCAGTGTTGGCCTTTTCAGAATTCTGGTGCGAAGTGCAAGTTTCGAACTTGCGACCCCTGCAGTGTGAATGCAGTGCTCTACCCCTGAGCTAACCTCGCGTTGATTGCGAGCATTATAGACGCAATGCGCCGCCCGCACAAGCCCTAATTACGCGGGCACCGCCGGCGTCGCCAATGCGGTCCAGATGCACTGCCCTTTGACCGCCTTGTCCAGCTCGGCCAGCGTGGCCTGGTGGGCCGCCAGCTCGTCGTCCGAGGCGGTCACCAGTATCACTTCGGCCAGCGCCACCGGCTCCATGCTGGCGCTGACGTTGACCACCTCTTCCTCCACGTCCATGCCCAGGCTGTTCTGGCCACGGGTCATGGCCAGGTAGACGTCGGCCAGCAGCTCCGAGTCCAGCAGCGCGCCGTGCAGCTTGCGGTGGGCGTTGGAGATGCCATAGCGGTCGCACAGCGCATCCAGCGAGTTGCGCTTGCCCGGATGGAGTTCCTTGGCCTGCACCAGCGTGTCGATCACGCCGCCGATGTGGCTGCTGAAGTCCGGCAGGTTGAGCAGCTTGAATTCGTGGTTCAGGAAACCCAGGTCGAACGGCGCGTTGTGGATGATCAGTTCAGCGCCCTGGACGTACTCGCGCAGTTGGTCGACGATTTCATGGAACTTGGGCTTATCGCTCAGGAACTCCGTGGTCAGGCCGTGCACCGCCAGCGCGCCCTCTTCCGAATCGCGCTCCGGGTTGATGTAGATGTGCAGGTTGTTGCCGGTCAGCTTACGGTTGTACAGCTCGACACAGCCGATTTCGATGATGCGATTGCCCAGCTTGGGATTGATGCCGGTGGTTTCGGTATCGAGGACGATTTGGCGCATGGATGTGTTGTGATTGGGTTAAGCGGGCAGTATATCAGTTGGCGCGCGCCACCTCGACGCCGCGGTTGGCCAACTGGTCGGCCCGCTCGTTGCCCGGATGGCCGTTGTGGCCGCGCACCCAGCGCCACTCCACCGTGTGCAGGGCCTGGGCGGCGTCCAGCGCGCGCCACAGGTCTTCATTCTTGACCGGCTCCCTGGTCGAGGTCTTCCAGCCGCGCGCCTTCCAGCCGTGTATCCATTCGCTGATGCCCTTCTGCACATACTGACTGTCGGTGTGCAGCACCACCGTGCACGGCCGCTTGAGTGCCTGCAGCGCTTCTATCACCGCCTGCAATTCCATGCGGTTGTTGGTGGTGTCGCGCGCGCCGCCGAAGATTTCCTTCTCGGCCCCGCCGGCCACCAGCAATGCGCCCCAACCGCCCAGGCCCGGATTGCCCTTGCATGCGCCGTCGGTAAAAATTTCAACCTTATCCATCCTGCATTTCCCGCCTCTTGTTGGTTGCCGGCACCACTGCGGGGGCCGGCGTTTTTTTTCTCGTCCATGCCGGACCGATCAAGTGCATGCCTTTCACGCGCTTGATCGCCTGGATCACGTAGACCCCGCCGAAATACGGCCACCAGCGCGGCCCGGCATTATCCATGAAGGCGTAGCGATGGAGCCACTTTTCCGTGCGACAGGCCGGCGCGTAGCAGCCGAAATGGCTCTGGCTGGCGCTCATGTTCAATAATTTTAACCAGTCTTTCATGCGCGGCATAGAGATCAGCTCCTCGGTGCGCGGCAGGAAGGACGTGCCGCCCACGCGCCGCAGCACATGCCGCGCGCCCCACAGGCTGGCCGGATTGAAACCGCAGATGATGACCTGCCCTTCCGGGATCAGCACGCGCTCGACTTCGCGCAGCACCTGGTGCGGGTCGGTGGAAAATTCCAGCACATGGGGCAGCACCACCAGGTCCATGCTTTGCGAGGCGAACGGCAGTTCCGTGTAATCGAGCGTGATGGCCACCGGGCGCAGGGGCGCCGGCTGCGCGCGGGTTTTGCGGTCCGCCAGGAATTTATGCGGCATGCGGTTGGCGGCCAGCGCATCGATTTGCGGCATGCCGATCTGCACCGCGTTGTAGCCGAAGATATCGGCTGTCAAATTATCGAGACAGCTTTGCTCCCACGCGCGCATGTACACACCAGCGGGCGTTTGCAGCCAGCCTTCCAGCGCTATAATGGACTTCTCTGATCCCGCCTTATCCATGCTTAGCCTTTTTGCGATCCGATGACCATACCTTCTGCTCAAGCCCTCAGTGTTCTGACTGTTCCTGCTTTCAACGATAACTATTTGTGGTTGATCCATGACGGCGCGCACGCTGCTGTCGTGGACCCCGGCGACGCCAAGCCCATCCTCGCCGCGCTCAAGCAAAACAACCTCAGGCTCACCGCCATTCTACTCACCCATCACCACGCTGACCATATCGGCGGCGTACCCGAATTATTGCAGCATTATCAGGTGCCCGTGTTCGGCCCCCGTAACGAAGACATCGCGGCCATCACCCTGCCGGTGGGCGAAGGCCGCACGGTCGAGGTGCCGGGGCTGGCGCTGAAGCTGGACGTGCTGGACGTGCCCGGCCACACCATGGGCCACATCGCCTATGTGCGCGCGGCCACGGGTCAGGAACCGACCTGGGTGTTCTGCGGCGACACGCTGTTCGCCGGCGGCTGCGGCCGCCTGTTCGAAGGCACGCCGGCGCAGATGATCAGCTCGCTCGGCAAGCTGGCCGCGCTGCCCGACGACACCCTGGTGTATTGCGCACACGAGTACACGCTGTCCAACCTGCGCTTCGCGCGCGTGGTCGATCCGGACAATGCGGCGCTGCAGGAGCGGGTGAAGGTGGAGACCGACAAGCGCGAGCACAACCTGCCGACGGTGCCCACCACCATCGGCCTGGAAAAGGCCACCAATCCTTTCCTGCGCTATCGCGAGCCGGCGATTGCGGAGCAACTGGTGAAAGCCGGGCGCCTCGACCGCATCGACACGCCGCTGGCCACCTTCACCGCGCTGCGCTTGTGGAAGAACGAATTCTGAGGAGGTCGTCCCCGCGCAGGCGGGGACCCAGGGAGCGCTGACCTTGAGTCAGCGTGGACTCCCGCCTGCGCGGGAGCGACGGCGGGGTTAAATCTCTTCGTACAGCGGCAAGGTCAGGAATTCCTCGAAGCTTGCCGAGGTCGACATCTGCTCGAAGATCTGCGCCGCGCGCGGATAGGCCGGCGTGTTGCCGTCCGGCGCAACCGCCTGCACCTTGGCCAGTTCTTCCGGGATCATCGCGCGCACCATGTCGGCGGTGACCTTGCGGCCGTCGTCCAGCACGCCCTTGGTCGAGCGTATCCACTGCCACACCTGCGAGCGGCTGATCTCGGCGGTGGCCGCGTCTTCCATCAGGTTGTGGATGGGCACGCAGCCATTGCCATTCAACCAGCTCCCCAGGTAGTGGATGCCGACGTTGATGTTGTAGCGCAGGCCCGCTTCGGTGATCGGCGTCTCCGGCTTGAAATCCAGCAGTTGCGCCGCGCTGACGTCCACGTCCGGGCGCTGCTTGTCGATCTGGTTGGGTTTATCGCCCAGCACTTTCTTGAACTCGGCCATGGCCAGGTCCACCAGGCCCGGGTGGGCGACCCAGCCGCCGTCGTAGCCGTCGGTGGCGTCGCGTGCCTTGTCGTTGCGCACGCCGCCCATCGCCACTTCGTTTTTCTCCGGATCGTTCTTGATCGGGATGAGCGCGGCCATGCCGCCGATGGCCGGCGCGTTGCGCTTGTGGCAGGTCTTCAGCAGCAGCAGCGCGTAGGCGCGCATGAACGGCGCAGTCATGGTGACCTTGGCGCGGTCGGCCAGGCAGAAATCCTTGTCCAGCTTGAACTTCTTGATGCACGAGAAGATGTAGTCCCAGCGGCCGGCGTTGAGGCCCGCGCTGTGCTCGCGCAGCTCATACAGGATCTCGTCCATCTCGAAGGCGGCCAGGATGGTTTCGATCAGCACGGTGGCCTTGATGGTGCCCTGGGCCAGGCCCAGTTCCTTTTGCGTCATCACGAAGATGTCGTTCCACAGGCGCGCTTCCAGGTGCGATTCCATCTTCGGCAGGTAGAAATACGGGCCGGCGCCGCGCGCCAGTTGTTCCTTGGCGTTGTGGTACATGAACAGCGCGAAGTCGAAGATGCCGCCCGAGATGCGCTTGCCATCGACCAGCACATGCTTCTCGTCCAGGTGCCAGCCGCGCGGGCGCACCACCAGGGTGGCGACCTTGTCGTTCAGCTTGTAGGACTTGCCGTTCTGCTCCAGCGCGATGGTGCCGCGCACGGCATCCTTCATGTTGATCTGGCCGCTGATCTGGTTGTCCCAGTTGGGGGTGTTGGAATCCTCGAAGTCGGTCATGTAGCTGTCGGCGCCGGAATTCAGCGCGTTGATGACCATCTTGCGCTCGACCGGGCCGGTGATTTCCACGCGGCGGCATTCCAGCGCCTTGGGGATGGGCGCGATTTTCCAGTCGCCATTGCGGATGTGCGCAGTCTCTGCCAGGAAGTCGGGACGCTCGCCGGCGTCCAGGCGCCGGGCGCGCTCGACGCGGGTGGCCAGCAGTTGCTGGCGGCGGGATTCGAACTCACGGCTCAGCTTGGCCACCAGCGCCAGCGCATCGGGAGTCAGGATCGTTTCATAGCCCGGCTGGATGGCGCCGGTGATTTCCATGCCTGCTGGCAGAGTGAGGGGGGACTGGGTCATGGGTAGGTCTCCGTAAAAAAATATCAACGAATCGCGTCAATTATAGGCTTGTTGCAGCGCGGCGTATTTAGTGTGTGGATTCAGTTACAAGCCGCATTGTTTTACAGTATATTCACTCGGAAGTTATGCAAACAAGATTAAATATCACTTCATCTATGCGTTTTTGTCACAGGTAACCGGGCAGAAAATCTATGGGGCAATTCAGGCAGATTTCCACTTTTGTCGAGGTGGTGGCGAGGGGCAGTCTTTCCGCGGCGGCGCGGGCCGAAGGCATCGCGCCGGCCATGATAGGACGGCGGCTGGACGCGCTGGAAGCGCGCCTGGGGGTCAAGCTTTTGCAGCGCACCACGCGCAAACTGGCGCTGACCGACGAGGGTGCGGCCTTCCTGGAAGATTGCCAGCGCATCCTGGCCGAGTTGGAGGAAGCCGAGTCGGCGGTGGCCGAACGTAGCGCCCACGCCACAGGCCACCTGATGATTTCGGCCCCGGCCGGCTTCGGCCGCCAGCACGTGGCGCCGCTGCTGCCCTCCTTCCTGGCCGAGCACCGCGACGTCACCGCCACCCTCAACATGAGCGACCGCGTGGTCGACATCGTCGGCGAAGGCATCGACGTGGCGATCCGCATCGCCAGCCTGTCGGACTCCAACCTGGTCAGCGTCAAGCTGGCCGACAACGAGCGCGTGGTGGTGGGCGCGCCATCCTACCTGAAGCGGCACGGCGAACCGAAGACGCTGGCCGACCTGGCCAGGCACAACTGCCTGGTGATCAGCAGCGAAGGCAGCCAGCGCGGCTGGACCTTCCGCGAGGGCGGCAAGAACACGGTGTTGAAGGTCAGCGGCAACATGGCCTGCAACGACGGCCAGGTGCTGCACGAGTGGGCACTGGCCGGCAAGGGCCTGGCCTGGCGCTCGATGTGGGAAGTGGGCAGCGCCATCGAGGCCGGCAAGCTGCAGACCGTGCTGGATGGCTACTCGGCGCCCGGCAACGATATCTACGCGGTGTTCGCCCAGCGCCGCCACCTGCCCTTGCGGATACGGGCCTTCGTCGACTTCCTGCGCCACACCTATGCGCAGCCGGACTATTGGCGCCGGTCCGGCAAGTGAGCGGCAAGTGAGCGCGCTCAGCGGCCGCGCGGGCAAAAAAAAATCCTCGGAAACCGAGGATTCTTTATCGTTTGATCCAGCGTGTATTACAGCGGTTGGATGTTCGAAGCTTGCTTGCCCTTAGGGCCAGTGGTCACTTCAAACGAAACGCGTTGGTTCTCTTGCAGCGACTTGAAGCCTGCGGTCTGAATCGCCGAGAAGTGAGCGAACAGATCTTCGCCGCCTTCGTCAGGGGTGATAAAGCCGAAACCCTTAGCGTCATTGAACCATTTTACGATACCAGTTGCCATTACAAATTCCTATTTACAGTTAGTGGGCTTGCGCCCGTGATACCGTTTTTGAGGCAAGAAAGATCAGAAAACTGCACTACTCTTGAATCTAAACGATGGCCGCATTATACCCATTTACGAGAGAAAAGCACGTTTTCAAGCAAATAAATGCAAAACGTCGCATTTTTTGGTAGAAAACCCGTAAAAGCGGGTTGAAAAGTCACTATAGACGTCCAAATCGTAGACGATTTGATATGGATCAAGCGCACGATTCATTCGTCTGTGTTGGATTTTGGATCACGCGCGGCCCAGCCCAGGAATTTTTCGATTTCCGCCGGCAGCGCCTCCCAGCCGGGGTGGCCGGCCAGGACGGCGCGCACTTGCTGCTCGATGCGGCGCGCTTCCGTGCCCAGCGTGGCAAAACCAAAGGTGCCGGCCGAACCGGCCACGCCATGCAGCAGTTCGTGCAACTGGTGCAGCGCCGCCGGCTGCGGCTGGGCGCCGCCGGCCATGCATTCGGCCAGGGCCGAGCGGATCTTGTCCAGCGTAACCGGCACCGTGGCGGCGAACTTGTCGTTCAGGGCCGCCAAGCGGGCGCGGAAATCCGGGTCGGTCGGCGTGCCCATGGTCTTACTTGGTGCCAAAGATGCGGTCGCCAGCGTCCCCCAGGCCGGGCACAATGTAGGCGTGCTCGTTGAGGTGGGAATCCAGCGCGGCGGTGTAGATCTTCACGCCCGGATGCGATTTCTGGAACACGGCGATGCCTTCCGGCGCGGCCACCAGGGCCAGGAAGATGATCTGGTCATCGCTGACGCCGCGCTTTTTCAGCACGTCCACCGCGTGCACGGCCGAATTGCCGGTCGCCACCATCGGATCGCACAGGATGAAGGTGCGCTCGGCCAGGTCGGGCAGGCGCACCAGGTATTCCACCGGCTGGTGGGTGTCGGGATCGCGGAACACGCCGATGTGGCCGACGCGGGCCGACGGCACCAGGTCCAACAGGCCGTCGCTCATGCCGACGCCGGCGCGCAGGATGGGCACCACGGCCAGCTTGCGGCCGGCAATCACGGGCGCGTCGATGGTGGTCAGCGGGGTTTCGATGGTGCGGGTGGTCAGCGGCAGGTCGCGGGTGATCTCGTAGCCCATCAGCAGCGTGATTTCCTTGAGCAGGTCGCGGAAGGTACGGGTCGACGTGTCCTTGGCGCGCATGTGGCTCAGCTTGTGCTGGATCAACGGGTGGTCGGTGATGAACAGGTTAGGAAAACGCGGATCTTGTTTCATTCGGTAGGCTCTTGGATAGGCTGAAGTATGGCGCATTATACTAGCCCGGCGGCCGCACAAACATGGCGGCCGCCGCGGCAAGGCCCTGCCCCCTCACTCGACCAGCGCGCGCGCCAGGATGGCCGCGCAATCGACGCCGGCAGGCAGGCGGCCGTAGGCGCCGCCCGGCTCGCGCTTGAGGCGCGAGGCCAGGAAGGCCGACGACACGTAGGCCGGCGCGTGACGCAGCAGCAGCGCGGCCTGCACCGCCAGCACCACGCGCTCGGCCAGCACGCGCGCGCCGAATTCGTCGGCGCCGGCCTGCGCCAGGTCGGCCAGCAAGGTGCTGCGGTAAGCCACGAAGAAGGGATCGCCGTTGCCGCCCAGCGCCAGTTCGGCCGCCAGCGCCTCGCGCGTCTCCGGCGTCTTGCTGAAGGCGCGCAGCAAGTCCAGGCACATCACGTTGCCCGAGCCTTCCCAGATCGAGTTGACCGGCAGCTCGCGGTACAAGCGTCCCAGCGGGCCGTCCTCCACGTAGCCGTTGCCGCCCAGGACTTCCATCGCTTCCGCGCCGAAGGCCGGGCCGCGCTTGCAGATCCAGTACTTGCCGGCCGGGGTCAGGATGCGCGCCAACTGGGCCTGGGCCGGATCGGCGCCCTGGTCGAAGCAGCGCGCCAGGCGCATGGCAAAGACGGTGGCCGCTTCCGATTCCAGCGCCAGGTCGGCCAGCACGTTCTGCATCAGCGGCTGCTCGGCCAGCGGGCGGCCGAAGGCCACGCGGCGGCGCGCGTGGTGCAGCGCGTGCGTCAGCGCCGCGCGCATGGCGCCGGCGCTGCCCAGCACGCAGTCGAGCCGGGTGTGGCTGCCCATTTCCAGGATGGTCGGAATGCCGCGCCCCAGCTGGCCGACCAGCCAGCCGTAGGCGCCGGTGAATTCCACTTCCGACGAGGCATTGGACCGGTTGCCCACCTTGTCCTTCAAACGCTGCACGCGGATGGCGTTGCGCCTGCCGTCCGGCAGGTAGCGCGGCAGGAAGAAGCAGGACAGGCCGGCGCTGCCGTCCCCGCCGGTCTGGGCCAGGATCAGGTGGGCATCGCTTTGCGGCGCCGAGAAGAACCACTTGTGGCCGACGATGCGGAACACGTCCTCGCCCTCGTCGCCGAACAGGGCGCGCGCTTCGGCCGCCGGCACCGGCTCGGCGCGGGTACTGTTGGCGCGCACGTCGGAACCGCCCTGCTTCTCGGTCATGCCCATGCCGATGATGGCGCCGCGCTTCTGCTGCACCGGCAGCGAGCGCGGGTCGTACTCGTTGGACAGGATCTTGGGCAGCCAGCGGCTGGCGATGGCGGGCGCCTGCCGCAGCGCCGGCACCGCCGCATAGGTCATGGTCACCGGGCACTGGGCGCCGTTCTCGACCTGGCCGAACATCAGGTAGCGGGCCGCGCGCGCCACCTGGGCGCCAGCGCCGCCCTGCCAGGGCGACGAGTGCATGCCGTGTTCGATCAGCAGCGCCATCAGCCGGTGCCAGGCCGGGTGGAATTCCACCTCGTCGATGCGGTGGCCGGCCCGGTCGTAGTTGTGCAGCCGGGGCGGGTATTGGTTGGCCAGCCGCGCCAGGTCCAGCACCTCGGCCCTGCCCAGTTCGGCGCCCAGCGCGTGCAAGCCGTCCGCCGCGGCCGCCGCGCCCTCGCGCAGCACGGCTTCCTGCAGCGCCGGGTCGGCCGCGTACAGATTGAGGTCTTCCAGGGGTGCCACCGCGTTGCGCACCTCATGCGTCTCATAAGGCAGCATTTTGTTTGTCTCCGTTCAATTTCAATATTGATTTTTTTGAATCATATTCAGACTAGCCCAAAGCACCTGGCAACGCAAGCCGGGACCCGGCGCGCGCGCCGGGCCGCCGAAATCATGTTTTTTGCCAGGATGTTGTCATTTTTCATGTAATTTCATGCTCATCAGTGATACATTTCGTTCTGGTTTTGCAAGATTCCTGCCATCCTGTGTAACACGTTTAATTTGAGAGATTAATCTTCGCGATGCCGCCCAGCGTTTCCGCCCAGCCCAGTCATGAATTGGATCACCTCATGGAAGAGGCTGGCGACGTAGTGTTCCGCCTGAACGCCGCCGGCCAGGTGCTGTTTGCCAGCAAGCGCGCGACGGCCCGCCTTGGCAGCCCGGCGCCGCTGCCCGGTTGCGCCCTGTCCGCCCTGGTGGTGGACAGCGACCTGCCGCAGTTGCACGCGGCGCTGACCGAAGCGCTGGCCACGCGCGCGCCGCGCCTGGTGGAAGTGCGCCTGCGGACGCCCGACATCGAAATCTGGCACGAGCTGCGCATCGCCTGCTGCACCCAGGCGGCCGACGCACCCCAGTTGCTGGTGGTGGGGCGCGACATGACCGCCCAGCACGCCACCGAAGAACGCCTGCGCCACCTGGCCACCCACGACGGCCTGACCGAGCTGCCCAACCGCTTGCTGCTGTCGGACCGCATGCGCATGGTGATCGCCAACGCGCGCCGCTCCGGCCAGGGCTTCTCGGTGGCCAACATCGGCCTGGACGGCTTCAAGAAAGTCAACGACGGCCTCGGCCACCCGGTCGGCGACGCCCTGCTGCGCATGGCCGCCCAGCGCCTGCGCAAGACCCTGCGCGACAGCGACACCCTGGCGCGCGTGGGCGGCGACGAGTTTGTCGCCATCCTGCCCGGCACCGCCACCGAGGCGCAGATCAAGCTGGTCACCGGGCGCCTGATCGCGGCCCTGCAGGCGCCGTTCGAGATCGATAAGCACACCATCTACATCGGCGCCTCGGTCGGCGTGTCGGTCTACCCGCAGCACGCGGAAGACGAGATCCGCCTGCTGGCGCTGGCCGACGCCGCCATGTCGCGCGCCAAGGAAACCGGCAAGGCGCGCGCGGTGGTCTACAACGCCTCGCTGGCCGGGCCGCCCACCCACGACATCTCGCTGGAAGCGGCCATGTTCCAGGCCGTGCGCGAGGGCGAGTTCCAGTTGTTCTACCAGCCCATCGTCGACGCCCGCACGCGCGAGATCCAGGGCTTCGAGACGCTGATGCGCTGGAAGCACCCGACCCTGGGCATGGTGCCGCCGGTGCGCTTCATCCCGATCGCCGAGACCAACGGCCTGATCAACCTGCTGGGCGCCTGGGCGCTGAAGGCGGCCTGCGTGCAGCTCAAGCAGTTCGAAGAGGTGGCCAAGCGCAGCCTGTACATCTCTGTTAATATCAGCCCGCGGCAATTCCGCAACGACAAATTTCTTGATGTGCTGGACGACGCCATCGCGTTCTCCGGTCTACTGGGTGAGCAATTGGTGTTAGAAATCACAGAAGGCACGCTGATGGTCGATCCTGTGCATGCCGAGTCCATCCTGTCCAAGATGGCCGAGCGCAAGGCCCGCATCGCCATCGACGATTTCGGCACCGGCTATTCCTCGCTGGCCTACCTCAAGCGCTTCCCGATCTCGGTGCTGAAAATCGACCGCGCCTTCATCCGCGACCTGCCCGGCTCGGCGCGCGACGGCGCCATTTGCAACGCCGTGCTGGACCTGGCCAAGCACATGGACCTGTCGGTGGTGGCCGAGGGCGTGGAGACCGAGGAGCAATTGCAATACCTGGACGCGCGCGGCTGCCAGTACATCCAGGGCTACCTGACCGGCAAGCCGATGGCGGCCAACGTGGCGCTGGCCGCGCTGCAGGAAACCATCCACGTCAAGGTGGTGCCGCCTGAGCTGAGGCAGGTCGTCCAATGACCGCCAGCGCTCCCGTCCTCCGCACAGCGCACGGCGAGCAGACGCTGGCCGACCTGTGGGAGTGCACGCGCCGGCGCGGCGACATGCCCGGTTTCGCCAAGGCCATCACCGCCATCCTGGGCGCCATGCGCGGCGAGGAAGAGCAGGAATTCAACATGACCCGCACCGTGCTGTCGGACCCCGTGCTGACGCAAAAGGTGCTGCGGCTGGCCAACAGCGGCATGTACTCGGCCTTCGGCCAGCACGTCAACACCGTCACCAAGGCGGTGCTGGTGCTGGGCACGGAAGCCATCGGCCACCTGGCGCTGGGCCTCAAGCTGATCGAGGAACTGGCGGCCACCTCCAACGACACCACCATCGCCCACATCGAAATGGAAAAGGCGGTGCTGGCCGGGATCGTGGCGCAGCAGGTGGCCAGCACCGCCGAGAGCCGCCACGGCGAGGAGGCGGTGGTGTGCTCCATGCTGCACACGCTGGGCCGCATGATGATGACCTTCTACATGCCGGAGCGCTGGATGGAACTGCAGCGCCTGGCCGCCCAGACCCACCGCACGCTGGAAGAAGCGGCGCCCGAACTGCTGGGCCTGAGCCTGGAAGAGATCGGCCACGCGGCCGCCCTGCACTGGGGCCTGCCCGCCTCGCTGATCAACGGCATGCGCACGCTGGCGCCGCCCACGGCCGACGAGCCGGTCTCGCCGGCCGACTGGATCGCCGGCCTGTCCACCATGTCGGTGCTGTGCGCCGACTCGCTGTGGCACGACGACGCGGCCGGTGCGGAAAAGGTCAAGGCCGTGACCGAGCGCTATGCCGGCATGCTGGGCGTGGCGCCGGCCAGCCTGCTGCAAGCCATCGAGCAGGCCAAGGCGGTGGCCGCCAACGACCTGACCATCGCCCCGCTGTCGCGCCCGGCCGAGCGGCGCGCCAAGGCGCTGGCCAAGACGCGCCAGCGCGCGGCCGGCAACAAGATCCTGCGCAGCGGCCTGGCCGACATGCGCGACGTGGCGGAATCGGCCAGCCCCGGCCAGATGGTGCAGATGGCGCTGGAAACCGTGTACAAGGGCCTGGAGTTTTCGCGCGCCGTGGCCTTCGTGCGCAACCGCCGCGAGAACCATTACGCCGCCCGCATCAGCTTTGGCGACGGCACGCGCGAGCTGCTGCCGGAGATGAGCTTTGACGACGCTTACGAACCCAACGTCTTCCACGCCGCGCTCAGCAGCGACCGCGTGATCTTCATCGAGAATGCGCGCGACACCAAGTTCGCCACCAAGCTGCCGCAGTGGTGGAAGGCTTCGCTGTCGGAGGCGCGCAGCTTCGTGATCCTGCCGCTGGTGGCCAACGGCCAGGCGGCCGGCTTCCTGTACGGCGACTGGGACGATTCCTTCCCGCCCATCCAACTGAGCCAGACCGAGTTCGCCCTGCTCAACGACATGCGGGCGCTGGTGGTGCGCTCGGTCGAGCGCCGCCACGTGCCGCCGGAAGCGCTCAACCGCTGATCAATAGCGGTCGCGCCGCTGCCAGCGGAACGACAGCGCGGCCGCCAGCGCCGACAGGGCCGCCAGCGCGGCCGCCACGTAGTACACGCTGGCGGGGCCGGCCCGCTCCCACCACTGCGCCAGGAACAGCCCGCCCAGCGAACCGCCGATGCCGTACGAGATGCTCATGTACAGCGCCTGGCCGCGCGCCTGCAGCGGGCCGGCGAACCAGCGCTGCAGCGACATCACCGCCGACGAGTGGTGCAGCGCGAAGGTGGCCGCGTGCAGCAGTTGCGCCAGCGCCAGCAGCCATAACACCTGGGCGGCGGCGCCGATCAGCACGAAGCGCAGCAGCGCGATGGCCAGCGCCGCGCCCATCATCCGGCGCGGTCCCCAGCGCCGCAGCAGCGGCGCCTGGCCATAGAACAGCAGCACCTCGGCCATCACACCCAGCGACCACAGGGCGCCGATCACGGTCTTGCTGTAGCCGTGGCGTGCCAGGTACAGCGAATAAAAGGTGTACAGCGAGGTGTGCGCGGCCACCATCAGCGCGGTGGAGGCGAAGAAGGCGATCACCTCGCGCCGGCGCAGCAGCGACAGCAACGGCGGCGGCGCCTCCTTGTGCGTGCGGCGCGGCACGTCGCGCAGGCGGAAGGCGGCCAGGATGGTGGCCACCAGCAGCGCGGCCGCGATCCACGGCAAGGTCACGATGCCGTAACGCTCGAGCGCCAGCGAGGCCAGCGTCACCGCCACGATGAAGCCGACCGAGCCCCACATGCGGATGCGGCCGTAGTACGTGAGGTCGCCCTTCATCTCCGAGATCATCAGCGCCTCGCAGATCGGCGCCTGGCCGCTGGTGAACAGGTTGAGCACCACCATCGCCAGCAGGAAGTGGGCGTAGCGGCTGCCGAAGAAGAAGCCCGAGAAGCCGGCCAGCGCGGCAAAGCCGGCCAGGCGCAGCACCAGCACGCGGCGGTCGTAGTGGTCGGCCACGTAGCCCCAGACGTTGGGGCCGACGATGCGCAGCACCTGTATCATCGACATCAGCACGCCGATCTGGGCGATCGTCATGCCGTGGTCGGCGAAGAACAGCGTGGCGTACGTGCTCCAGGTGCCGGCGTGCGCGTAGTAGCAGAACAGGAATAAGCCGAAGCTGAGCGCCTGGGCCGGCACTTACAGTTCGATGTTGGGCGTGGAGACCTTGACGTCGCCACACTGGGCGCGGTGCATCAGCGCATGGTCGATCAGCACCAGGGCCAGCATGGCTTCGGCGATCGGCGTGGCGCGGATGCCGACGCAGGGATCGTGGCGGCCGAAGGTTTCCACCATCACCGGGTTGCCGGCCTTGTCGATCGACGGGCGCGGGGTGCGGATCGAGGAGGTCGGCTTGATGGCGATCGACACCGTGATGTCCTGGCCGGTGGACAGGCCGCCCAGCACGCCGCCGGCGTTGTTGCCGACGAAGCCCTGCGGCGTCAGCGGGTCGCCGTGCTCGGTGCCCTTTTGCGTCACGGCCCGGAAACCGGCGCCGATCTCCACGCCCTTGACCGCGTTAATGCCCATCATGGCGTAAGCGATGTCGGCGTCCAGCTTGTCGTAGATCGGCTGGCCCAGGCCGACCGGGATGTTTTGCGCCACCACGTCGATGCGCGCGCCGATCGAGTCGCCGGCCTTGCGCAACTCGTCCATGTAGCTTTCCATGCGGGCGATCAGGCCGGCGTCGGCGGTGGCGGCAAAGAAGGGATTGTCGGGCACGTGCTGCCAGTCCTGGAACGGCACGGCGATCTCGCCCAACTGGCTCATGCAGCCCTTGAACACGGTGCCGTACTGCTGGTGCAGCCACTTCTTGGCGATGGCCGCCGCCCCCACCACCGGCGCCGTCAGGCGGGCCGAGGACCGGCCGCCGCCGCGCGGATCGCGCACGCCGTACTTGTGCCAGTAGGTGTAGTCGGCGTGGCCCGGGCGGAAGGTCTCGGCGATGTTGCCGTAGTCCTTGCTGCGCTGGTCTTCGTTGCGGATCAGCAGGGCAATCGGGGTGCCGGTGGTCACGCCCTCGTACACGCCCGACAGGATCTCCACCGTGTCCGACTCCTGGCGCTGGGTGACGTGGCGCGAAGTGCCCGGCTTGCGGCGGTCCAGCTCGGGCTGGATATCGGCCTCCGACAGGGGCAATCCCGGCGGGCAGCCATCGATCACGCAGCCGATGGCCGGACCGTGCGACTCGCCAAAGGTGGTTACAGAAAACAGTTTGCCAAAAGTATTGCCGGACATAGGGGAGATTTTTCGGTGAAAATTGGGGAATCCCCATTTTACCAGTTAGCACCCCGGTCATGCACTCTGTGTAATAAGTTCCACAAGGAAAGTTTATTACTTGGAAAAATTGCATTCCTTTGATATAACTATGGCGAAACTTGCACAGTGCGGCAGAAGGTTACGCCGAAAGTGCCGAAACCTGCATTTCTTTTGACAATCCGCTATATACTTGAACGCAAGAACACGGAGCAATCCTGGAGACGCTAGACATGCCCCCACCGGTTACACCTCTTGAGCAATCCAAGGATGATCAGGACGATTTGGTATTCCTGGAAGAGCATCCCGTCGCCGCGGCTCCGACCGGCACGCGGAGCGTCTGGCGGGTCATGATTATCGACGACGACGAAGACGTCCACTCCACCACCACCTTCGCGCTCGGCAGCCTGGACATGCAAAACCGGCCGCTGGAATTCGTCCACGCCTATTCGGCCGGCCAGGCGCGCGAGCTGCTCAAGCACGAGCCGGAAATCGCCGTCATCCTGCTGGACGTGGTGATGGAGCAGGACGACGCCGGCCTGCACCTGGTGCGCTACATCCGCGAAACGCTCAAGCTGCACGATGTGCGCATCATCCTGCGCACCGGCCAGCCCGGTTACGCGCCTGAAATCGATGCCATCCGCGACTTCGACATCAACGATTACAAGACCAAGTCCGAGCTGACCCGCATCAAGCTGTTCACCACGGTCACCGCGGCGATCCGCTCCTACGAGCAAATCCGCAAGATCAACGAGAGCCGGCGCGGCCTCAACCAGATCGTGCACGCCAGCACCCAGCTCATGACCCTGCACGGGGTGCAGAACTTCGCCGCCGGCGTGCTGGCCCAGATCGGCGACCTGCTGGGCCAGGAAGCCCACGGCGTGCTGTGCGTGCAGGAGTGCCCGGCCGACGGCTGCCACGAACTGATGGTGATGGCCACGGCCGGCAGCTACCGCCACCTGGAAAACATCACCCTGACCGTGCGCGAAGACCCGCGCATCCACGCCGCGCTGGAGCAGGCGCTGGCGCAGCGGCGCAATGTCTACGGCCCGGACTACATCACGCTCTACTTTGCCGGCAAGGCCAGCCGCGACTTCGTGGCCTTCCTGGAAGTGGGCCAGGCGCCCACCGAGATCGACGAGCGCCTGCTGGAAGTCTTTTGCAGCAACGTGGCGGTCGGCCTGGACAACGTCGAGCTGGTCAGCCACCTGCACAACGCCGCCTTTTACGACCAGTTGTCCAAGCTGCCCAACCGCACCCGCCTGGTGGAAATCCTGGACGCCACCCTGAGCGGCCCGGCGCGCGACGACGCCACCCTGTCGCTGGTCGACCTCGACCACTTCGCGGAAACCAACGACGCGCTCGGCCACCAGTTCGGCGACACCCTGCTGGTGGCGGTGGCCCAGCGCCTGCAGACCGAGCTGGGCGAGCAGGTCACGGTGGCCCGCATCAGCGGCGACATCTTCTGCGTGCTGGGCGATTCGTCGCAGGTCAACCCGACCACCATCCTCGGCCTGTTCCAGCACCCGTTCAGCATCGACGGCCAGGACGTGCAGCTCTCGGCCACGCTGGGCCTGGTGCGCCTGGTCGAGCACGAGGGCAGCGGCGCCGACGCGCTCAAGGACGCCGACATCGCCCTCAAGCGCGCCAAGTCGCAGCAGCGCGCCGGCCACTTCTATTTCTCGCGCTCGATGGGGGTGGAGATCCGCGAGCGGGTGCGCATGATGCACGCGCTGCGCACCGCCTTCGGCCAAAACCAGTTGTTCGTGGTGTACCAGCCGCAGATCGACCTGGCCACCCGCCGGCCGATGGGCGCCGAAGCGCTGCTGCGCTGGCAGACCCCGGACGGCAAGTTCATCTCGCCCGACCGCTTCATCCCCATTGCCGAATATTCCGGCCTGATCATCGACCTGGGCGAATGGGTGATGCGCACCGCCTGCCGCGAACTGGTGGCCTTGCGCGAGGCCGGCCACCGCGACTTCGTGATGTCGATTAACGTCTCGCAGGCGCAGTTCCGCCACCCGCACTTCCTCGACATCCTCAAGCGCGCGCTGGACGACACCGGCGCCTCGCCCGAGCACGTCGAGCTGGAAATCACGGAATCGATGGCGATGGAAGAGCCGGACCTGCTGATCAAGATGCTCAGCCAGGTCAAGCAGACCGGGGTCAGCATCGCCATCGACGACTTCGGCACCGGCTTTTCCTCGCTGTCGCACCTGCAGCGGCTGCAGATCGACCGCCTCAAGATCGACCGCGCCTTCGTCACCGAAATCACCGGCTCGGCGCGCGGCAGCAGCATCGCGGAAATGGTGATCCAACTGGGCCGCAACCTGGGCCTGGCGGTGATCGCCGAGGGCGTGGAAGACGAGCGCCAGGCGCAGATCCTGCAGGCGCTGGGCTGCCCGCTGGCGCAGGGCTTCCTGTTCGCGCGGCCGATGACGGCCAGCGCCCTCACCAGTTGGCTCAGCAACGACGCGCTGGAAGGCGCGGCCTGAACAAAAAGGCCACGGGCCGGCGGCGCCTGGCGCCACGCGGCCACATGGCCTGGAGAGGACAGCGCCGCGGCGGCGCCGGTCAATCGGTGGCTTGTTCGGCCTCGGCCGGCCAATCGCGGATATACGCCTTGAGCATGCGATTTTCAAAGCTCTGCGCTTCCAGCACGGCGCGCGCCACGTCGTAGAACGAGATCACGCCCAGGATGGTCTTGGCGTTCATCACCGGCAGGTAGCGCGCGTGCTTTTCCAGCATGATGCGGCGCACCTCATTGACCTCGGTGTCCGGGGTGACCGTGATCGGGTGGTCGTCCATGTGCTTGCGCACCGTGCCGCCGCCCACGCTGCCCTGGTTGTCGTGCAGCGCGCGCAGCACTTCACGGAAGGTCAGCATGCCCACCAGGTCGCCATATTCCATGACGACCAGCGAGCCGATGTCTTTTTCGGCCATGGTGTTGGCGGCTTCCGCCAGCGGTTGGTCGGGAGAGATGGTGTAAAGGATGCTGCCTTTCACCTGGAGAATTTCGGAGACTTTCATGATGGCCGTCCTCTGTCCGCTGTTATGCGCTCTGTGTATGGGAGTTGTTTTATTCTAGCCTTATAGCGAATGTAGCCCATGCCCGTTAAAAAAGCCAGCGCTGCGGATAAGCAAAATTCAACATTGTTGCAGTGCTGCCGTGGCGCCGCGATTCGGGGTAGGATGCGGGCTCACTCAGGAGATCGCCCTATGATGCTCACCGTACAAAACGCCCAGGTCTGGTGCCAGGCCGAGGACCAGGTCTACCGCCCCGACCTGCCCACCGTGGTCTTCGTGCACGGCGCGCTGAACGACCACCGCGTGTGGGCCGCGCAAAGCCACTACTTCGGCAACCACGGCTACAACGCGCTGGCGCCGGACTTGCCGGCGCACGGCCACAGCGGCGGCACGCCGCGCATCAGCATCGACGAGCTGGCCGCCTGGCTGCTGGCGGTGCTGGACGCGGCCGGGGTGCAGCGGGCCGCGCTGGTGGGCCACAGCATGGGCTCGCTGGTCGCGCTGGAGGCGGCCGCGCGCGCGCCCGGGCGGGTCAGCCACCTGGCCCTGGCCGGCTGCACTTATCCGATGACGGTGGCGCCGGCCCTGCTGGAGACCGCGCTGCACGACGAGGCCAAGGCCATCGAGCTGGTCACCAAGTGGTCGCACACGCCCGGCCATCCGGCCGCGCCGGCCACGCGCGAGCTGATGCGCGAGCTGGCCGGCATCCATCCCCACCAGTTGCTGTACACCGACCTGGCCGCCTGCAACAGCTACGCCGGCGGCGAGGCGGCCGCGCGCGCCGTGCGCTGCCCCACCCTGTTCCTGTTCGGCGCCGGCGACGTCATGACGCCGCCGACCTCGGCCGGCACGCTGGCGGCCGCCATCCCGCACGCGCAAATGGTCACGGTGCAGGCCGGCCACGCCATGATGGCCGAGCAGCCGGAAGCGGTCAGCGCAGCGCTAGCCCGCTTTCTTGGCCAGCGATAGGGCCGAAGTGGGCGGCCAGGCTGCGGCCCAGGCCAGCCTCCACCGCGCTTTCCACTTCGCGCGCCAACTGGGCGGCGTCGCGCGCGGCCTGCAGGTCGCGTTCGTCGTCGCCGTCGGCCAGCACGCCGGCGTTGATCGGCATGCCGGCAAACACGAACAAACGGTAGACATCGGCCAGCGTCAGCCTGTCGACGTGGGCCAGCAGCACCCAGTGGTCGCCGCCGTCGCTGACGCGCTTGCCCCACTGGACCCGCGGCGGCGGCGCCACCGCCACCCGGCCCACCCAGCCGGCGGCCGTCATGCGCTCCAGCAGCGTGTCCATCTCGTCGAAGCCCAGCCGCGTGCGGGCACGGATCTGGCCGGCGCTGACCAGGGCCGTGTCGCCGCACTGGCCGGCCACGTACAGCACTTTCAGGATCGCCATGGCGTCCACGAATTCGCCGCCCGGCTGCGCCTCGTGCCACCAGCGCTCGTACTTCACCACCGGCAGCGCGGCCACCAGCAGCGCGCCGAACAGGGTGATCAGCCACGACACGTAGACCCACAGCAGGAACAGCGGCACCGCCGCCAGCGCGCCGTAGATCTTGGAATAGGTGGGGAACTGGGTGATGAACACGGCGAAGCCGCGCTTGGCCACCTCGAACGCCAGGCCGGCCACCAGTCCGCCCCAGGCCGCGTCGTGCCACTCGACGTCGCGGTTGGGCACCACCACGTACAGCAGCGCGAAGCCGGCCGTGGTCAGGGCCAGCGACAGTGCCGTGTAGATCACCGCGCCCAGCACCGGCACCGCGCCCAGCAGGTCGCTGGTGGCCATGAACACGTGCGAGGACAGGGTCAGCGACACGCCCAGCATCAGCGGCCCCAGGGTGATCAGCGCCCAGTACACCAGCACCCGCTTGGCCCAGCGGCGCTGCTCGCGCACGCGCCAGATGCGGTTGAACACGCGCTCGACCAGGTTGAGGGTGGCCACCGAGGTGGCGATCAGCGCCACCGCGCCCACCGCCGACAGCCGCGTGGCCTTGGAGGCGAACATGGTCAGGTAGTTGAGGATGGTGCTGGAAATCGTCTTCGGCATCACACTCTGCACGAAATACGCTTCCAGCGAGGCGCGGAAGGTGTTAAACAGCGGGAAGGTGGTGAAGATGGCCAGCGCGATGGTCAGCAGCGGCACCAGCGCGAACACGGTGGTGAAGGTCAGGCTGCCGGCCACCTGCGGCAGGCTTTCTTCGCGCAGGCGGCGGCGGGCGAACAGGAACAGGTCGCGCACCTCGGACCAGGACAGGGAGCGGACCGCCGCCACCCCGCTGCGGCAGCTACGGAACACATACACGGACAAGGAACGTAAAAAATTTATCACCATGGGCACTCAACAGAACGGAAAGGGCGAGCCTGCCATTTTCCAAAGCGCCCTATAATACCGCCGATGAAACCATCTGATCTGACAATTCTTGTCTTGTTCTACTCGCGGCACGGCGCCACCCGTAAATTGGCCGAACTGATCGCCCAGGGCGTGGAGAGCGTGCCCGGCTGCGAGGCGCGTTTGCGCACGGTGCCGGCCGTGTCCACTGTGACCGAGGCCACCGCGGCCGAGGTCCCGGCCGACGGCGCCCCGTACGTTGAGCTGGACGACCTGCACGAGTGCGCCGGCCTGGCGCTGGGCTCCCCTACCCGCTTCGGCAACATGGCCGCGGCCATGAAGTACTTCTGGGACGGCACCTCGGCGCAATGGCTGGCCGGGGCGCTGGCCGGCAAGCCGGCCTGCGTGTTCACCTCCACCGGCAGCCTGCACGGCGGCCAGGAAGCCACCTTGCTGTCGATGATGATCCCGCTGTTCCACCACGGGATGCTGGTGCTGGGCCTGCCCTACACCCAGCCCGAGCTGATGACCACGGCCAGCGGCGGCACACCGTACGGCGCCAGCCACTGGGCCGGGCTTGACGGCGGCAAGCCCATCACCGAAGATGAAAAACGCCTGGCCATCGCGCTGGGCCAGCGCCTGGCGGCCACCGCCGTGAAACTGCGCGCCACAGCCTGAACGGGGACCTCACCATGGAATCGACTATGCAGAAATATTTTCACTGGGGCGCGCTGGGCAGCCTGGTCCTGCTGATCGTCTGGTGCGTGGCGTGGGAACTGGCGCTGGCGCCGCTCAAGCCGGGCGGTTCCTGGCTGGTGCTGAAGGCCGCGCCGCTGCTGCTGCCGCTGTACGGCGTGTTCAAGCGCGATATCTACACCCTGCAATGGACCTCGATGATGATACTGCTGTACTTCACCGAGGGCGTGGTGCGCGGCTGGAGCGACAAGGGCACGCTGTCGGCCTGGCTGGCCTGGGGCGAGGCGCTGATCGTCTGCGTCTACTTCGCCTGCGCCGTGCTGTATCTGCGGCCCTACAAGCAAGCCGCCAAGCGCATGGCCAAGGAATTGCTCGACAAGGTCAAGGTCACGCCGGCCAAATGAAGGACTTCCTGACGCGATGCCGCGCCCTGATCGGCGACACCCACGTGCTGGCGGCCGCCGCCGACATGGCGCCCTACCTGACCGACCAGCGGCAGCGCCACACGGGCCGGGCGGCGGCCGTGCTGCGGCCGGGATCGGTGGCGGAAGTGGCGGCCGTGGTGCGCGCCTGCGCCGAACAGCGCGTGGCGCTGGTGCCGCAGGGCGGCAACACGGGCCTGGTGCTGGGCAGCGTGCCCGACGCCAGCGGGCGCCAGGTGGTGCTGTCGCTGACGCGGCTGAACCGGGTGCGCCAGGTCGATGCGCTCAACCGCACCATGACGGTCGATGCCGGCTGCATCCTCCAGCACATCCAGGAAGCGGCGGCCGCGCAGGGCTGTTTGTTCCCGCTGTCGCTGGCGGCCGAAGGCAGTTGCACCATCGGCGGCAACCTGTCCACCAACGCCGGCGGCACGGCCGTGCTGCGCTACGGGAACACCCGCGAGCTGTGCCTGGGCCTGGAAGTGGTGACGCCGCAGGGCGAGGTCTGGAGCGGCTTGCGCGGGCTGCGCAAGGATAATACCGGCTACGATTTGCGCGACCTGTACATCGGCGCCGAAGGCACGCTGGGCGTGATCACCGGCGCCGTGCTCAAGCTGTACCCGCAGCCCAAGGCCAGCATCACCGCGCTGGCTGCGCTGCCCTCGCCGGACCACGCCCTGCAGTTGCTGATGCTGATGCAGGACCATTGCGGCGCCAGCCTGTCCGCCTTCGAGCTGATGTCCGACTACTGCCTGCAACTGGTGGCCGCGCAGTTCCCGGCCCTGCCCCGGCCGTTCGCCCGGCCGCATCCGCAGTACGTGCTGCTGGAGCTGGCCAGCAGCGAGTCGGAGCAGCACGCGGTGGGCCTGCTGGAACGCGCGATCGGCGCGGCGCTGGCGCGCGGCGTGATCGAGGACGCGGTGGTGGCCACTTCGGTGGCGCAGTCGAGCGGGCTGTGGCAACTGCGCGAACACATCCCGCTGGCGCAGGCCAGGGCCGGCAAGAACATCAAGCACGACATCTCGCTGCCGGTGTCGCGCATCGCCGACTTCATGGCCGCCACCGGGCCGCTGCTGGAGGCCGCCTTCCCCGGCTGCCAACTGGTGTGCTTCGGCCACGTAGGCGACGGCAACCTGCACTACAACGTGGCGCCGCCGCCCGGTATCGCGCATGACGATTTTTTGCGCCACCAGGACGCGGTCAACCGCGTGGTGTACGACAGCGTGATGGCCTTCGGCGGCTCGATCTCGGCCGAACACGGCATCGGCGCGCTCAAGCGCGACGAGCTGGCGCGCTACAAGCCGGCCGTGGAACTGCAGTTGATGCGGGCCATCAAGGCTGCGCTGGACCCGCTGGGTATCATGAATCCCGGGAAAATCCTGTGAGCGAGGCGGAGATGAAACCGGTGATGGCGGTGCTCCTGTGCGGGGCGGCACTGGCGGCGGACGCGCAAAGCGTCTACAAGTGCACGATGGATGGCAAGGTGACTTACAGCGACATGGCCTGCCCGGCCGGCGCCGCCTCGGCCACGCTGGACGTGCCGGCGGCGCCGCCCGCCGATGCGGCGGAGGCGGCTGCGGCAGCGGCCACGCTGCGGCGTCAGCAAAAGCAGGCCGGCGAACTGCAGGCCGCGCGCCGCAAGCGCGAAGACAAGGAAGCGCGCGACGACGCGCATGCCGCCCAGGCGGCCGCGCTGCGGCGGCAAAAATGCGGCAAGCTCCAACTGAATAAACGCTGGGCCGACGAAGACGCCCGCCGCGCCACCGGCCTTGCCGCCGAAGCGGCCCGCCTGCGCGCCCGGCGGGCCGGCGAAACGCTGGCCCTGGAGTGTCCGCCCTGATGCCTGCCGCCGACACAGAAAACACCCCCGGCGCCGCAAGCCCATCCACACTAGCCGCGCCCGCCGCAGATCGGTCAAACGCCGGCCAGCCCGGCGCCATGCCGGCGGCGTCGCTGCGGCGGCTGTCGCGCTGGTTGCTGCTGGGCGAGTGGCGCGCGCATCCGCTGCGGGCCTTGGTGGCGGTGACGGCCATCGCGGTCGGCATCGCGCTGGGCTTTGCCATCCACCTGATCAACGCCGCCGCCTTCAACGAATTCTCGGCCGCCGTCAAGAGCCTGTCCGGCGTGGCCGACGTCCAGGTGCGCGGCACCGAACCCTTCTTCGACGAAGCCATCTACCCGCTGCTGGCGCAGCGCGACGGCGTGGCGCTGGCGTCGCCGGTGCTGGAGCTGGACGCCTCCGTGCCCGGCCAGCGCAGCGCGCTGAAAGTGATCGGCCTGGACGCCCTGCGCGCCGGCTTCCTCGCGCCCGACCTGATCGGCGTCCCGGCCGACGGCAACCGCGACGACATCCTGGCCGACGACGCCATCTTCCTCTCGCCCGCCGCCCAGCAATGGCTGCGGCCGGACGGCCGGCTGGCGCTGCAGGTCGGCGCCCGCCGCGTGACCCTGCGCGTGGCCGGATCGCTGCAGCGCGCCCGCGCCGGCCAGCGCCTGGGCGTGATGGACATCGGCGCCGCGCAGTGGCGCTTCGACCGCCTCGGCAAGCTGTCGCGCATCGACCTCAAGCTGCGCGACGGCGTCGACCGCGCCGCCTTCCAGGCCGCGCTGGCGCAGCAACTGCAGCGCGACTACCCCGGCCGCTTCCGCGTCAACCAGCCCAACGATGAAGACCAGGCCGACAGCAACGCCGGCATGAGCCGCGCCTACCGCGTCAACCTGACCGTGCTGGCCATGGTGGCCCTGTTCACCGGCGCCTTCCTGGTGTTTTCCACCCAGGCGCTGTCGGTGATACGCCGCCGCAGCCAGTTCGCGCTGCTGCGCGTGCTGGGCCTGGAGCGCGGCCGCCTGCTGCGGCAAATCCTGTTTGAAGGCCTGTGGCTGGGCGTGGCCGGCGCCGCTCTCGGCATCGCGGCCGGCTACGGCCTGGCCGCCGCCGCGCTGCACTTCATGGGCGCCGACCTGGGCGCTGGTTTCTTCGCCGGTGTGCGGCCGCAGGTGCAGTTCACGCCGCTGGCCGCGCTGGTGTATTTCGTGCTGGGCGTGGCGGTCGCCCTGCTGGGCTGCGCGGCGCCGGCGCTGGACGCGGCGCGCGCCCGGCCCGCCGTGGCGCTCAAGTCCGGCACCGAGGAAGCGGCCATCGCGCGCCTGGCGCGGGTCTGGCCGGGATTGGCCTGCATGGCGTTGGCCGCCGTGCTGACCCAGTTGCCGCCCGTGTGGGAATTGCCGCTGTTCGGCTACCTGGCCATCGCTCTGCTGCTGATCGGCGCCATCAGCCTGATGCCGCGCCTGGCCGCCACCGTCTTCCGCCACGCCCACCACTACTGGAGCGCTGCCACCGCCGACAGGCCGGAGGCGCCCGCCACGCCCGCGGCCACGCCGTCGGCCGCCACGCCGTCGGATGCGTTCCCCGCCGCCGCGCCGGCCTTCGCGCATCCGGCCCCTGCCGACAGGCCGCATGCCCGCGCCGCGGCAGCGCCCCGGCTGGTGCGCCTGCTCACTGCCGGCCGGCCCGACGCCTCGGCCGTGCTCACGCTGACGCTGGCGCGCCTGGCCAATGCGTCCAGCCAGGCTGGCATCGCGCTGGGCGGCGTGCTGTCCAGCTTCAGCCTGATGGTGGCGATGGCCATCATGGTGGCCAGCTTCCGCGTCTCGCTGGACGACTGGCTGCTGCACATCCTGCCGGCCGACCTGTACGTCAGCACCGCCGCCGGCGCCACTGCCGGCCTGGGTCCGGCCGAGCAAGCCGCCATCGCCGCCCTGCCCGGCGTGGTCCGCGTCGATTTCCTGCGCCAGCACCAGTTGGCGCTGGCGCCAGGCCGGCCGCCAGTCACGCTCATGGCGCGCAATATCGACGTCGCCGATCCAGCCCGGCTGCTGGCCATCGTCGGCACACCGTACACGCCGGCGGCCGGCGAGCCGCCGCCCGTGTGGGTGTCGGAAGCCATGGTCGACCTGTACGGCATGCGGCCCGGCCAGCACGTCCGATTGCCGCTGGCCGGCCAGCCGCGCGCCTTCACCGTGGCTGGCGTGTGGCGCGACTACGCCCGTCCCACCGGCACCGTCCAGGTCCGGCTGAGCGACTACCGCGCCCTCACCGGCGACCGCGACGTCAACGGCGCCGCGCTCACCTTGCGGGCCGGGACGCCGGCGGCCGCCGTGCAGCAAGCCTTGCAGCGCCTGCCGTTCGGCGCCCTGCTGGACGTCAGCGCGCCATCCGACATCCGCGCCATGAGCATGCGCATCTTCGACCGCAGCTTTGCCATCACCTATTTGCTGGAAGCGATCGCCATCGTGATCGGCCTGTTCGGCGTGGCTGTGACCTTCTCGGCGCAGACGCTGGCGCGCGCCAAGGAATTCGGCATGCTGCGCCACGTCGGCGTCACGCGCGGCCAAGTGCTGGCCATCCTGGCGATCGAGGGCGGCGCGCTGACCGCGCTGGGCATCGCCACCGGCTTCGTGCTGGGCTGGGTCATCAGCCTGGTGCTGGTGTTTGTCGTCAATCCGCAATCGTTCCATTGGTCGATGCAGTTGCACCTGCCTTGGCCGCTGCTGGGGAGCGTGGCCGGCCTGCTGCTGGCCGCCGCCGCCCTGACCGCCCTGCTGGCCGGCCGCCAGGCGCTGTCCGGCGGGCCGATCCGCGCAGTCCGGGAGGACTGGTGATGCGGCGCCTGCACACGCACCTGCGCACCGCCGCCGCGACAGCCGCGACTGCGACCTGGGCGGCGGCCATGGCTGCAGCGACGATTGCGGTGCGGCCGGCCCAGGCGATCCGCGGCGCAGCCACAACGCTCGCCATGGCGCTGGCCGCGCTGACACTGGCGCTGATGCTGCCAGCGCTGCCGGCCCGCGCCGACGCGCCGGTGTTCAAGGCAGTCACGCCGCTGCCGCCGGGCGCCGCGCTGCGCTTCCCGGCCGACTACGGCGCCCATCCCGACTACAAGACCGAATGGTGGTATGTCACCGGCTGGCTACGCACGCCCGACGGCAAGCCGCTCGGCTTCCAGGTCACCTTCTTCCGCAGCGCCACCGGCCATGACCGCGCCAACCCCAGCCGATTCGCGCCCACTCAATTGATCATCGGCCACGCCGCCCTGTCCGATCCGGTCGCCGGCCACCTGCTGCACGACCAGCGCAGCGCGCGCGCCGGCTTCGGCCTGGCCTACGCCCGCAGCGGCGACACCGATCTCAAGCTGGACGACTGGCAGATGACGCGCCAGCCCGACGGCAGCTACGCCGTCCACCTCCACGCCGCCAACTTCGCCTTCGACCTCAAGCTGGCCCCCACCCAACCGCCGCTGCTGGAGGGCGACCGCGGTTACTCGCGCAAGGGCCCGCGTCCCGAGCAAAGCAGCTATTACTACAGCGAGCCGCAGTTGCAGGTCAGCGGCAGCATCGCGCGCGCCGGTCGGTCGGTCGCCGTCAGCGGCGCCGCCTGGCTCGACCACGAGTGGTCCAGCCAGGTGCTGGCCGACGATGCCGCCGGCTGGGACTGGGTCGGCGCCAACCTGGCCGACGGCGGCGCGCTGATGGCTTTCCAGATCCGCAGCAAGACAGGTGCTACACTATGGGCGCACGCGACATGGCGCAGCGCATCCGGTAAGATCACGCAGTTTGCGCCGGACCAGGTCCGCTTCGCGCCGCAGCGGCGCTGGCGCTCGCCGCGCACCGGCGCCGCCTACCCGGTGGCCACGCGCCTCACCACGGGCGACACAGCATGGGACATCACGCCCCTGCAGGACGACCAGGAACTGGACGCGCGCCGCTCGTCCGGCGCGGTGTACTGGGAAGGCGCGGTGACCTTGCAGCGCGACGGCAAGCCGGCCGGCCGCGCTTACCTGGAAATGACCGGCTATGTCAGCGCCATGAAACTGTAATTACAATATCGAACTGCACCCAACGTCCTAGCCTGTATTCACACCGAAACGTAGCCACCCGATGACCAACAGCACCACTGCCAGCACGCCGTCCGCTCCCGCCCCGACCGTTTCCCGTGACCTGAAAAAAGGCAGCCTCGCCACCCTGCGCGGCCTGCTGCCCTTCCTCGCCCCCTACACCCGCCGCTTCGTCGTGGCCGGCATCGCCCTGCTGGTGGCGGCCGCCGCCACGCTGGCCATCCCGGCCGCCTTCAAGCAGATGATCGATCTGGGCTTCGGCGGCAGCGGCGCCCGCAGCATCCAGCACGTCGACCTGGTGTTCCTGGCCCTGTTCGGCCTGGCCAGCATCCTGGCGGTGGCCACCGCCGCCCGCTTCTACAGCGTGTCCTGGCTGGGCGAGCGCGTCACCGCCGACATCCGCGCCGCCGTCTACAACCACGTGGTGAGCCAGAGCCCGGCCTTCTTCGAAACCACCCAGAGCGGCGAAGTCCTGTCGCGCATCACCACCGACACCACCCTGATCCAGTCGGTGGTCGGCACCAGCATCTCCATGGCCCTGCGCAACGCGCTGCTGTTCATCGGCGGCCTGGCGATGCTGTTCGTGACCAGCCCCAAGCTGTCGTCCATCATCATCGGTCTGCTGATCCTGACTGTGCTGCCCATCGTGATGTTCGGCCGCCGTGTGCGCAAGCTGTCGCGCGCCTCGCAAGACCGGGTGGCCGACGCCTCGGCCATGGCCGGCGAAATCCTCAACGCCATGCCCACCGTGCAAGCCTTCACCCACGAGCAGATCGAGGCGCGCCGCTTCGGCGGCGCGATCGAAAGCGCGTTCGGCACCGCCATGCACCGCATCCGCGCGCGCGCCTACCTGACCTTGCTGGCCATCGTGCTGGTGTTCGGCGCCATCGTGTTCGTGCTGTGGCTGGGCGCGCACGCCGTGCTGAACGGCGAGATGACAGGCGGCGACCTCGGCCAGTTCATCCTGTACGCCTCGATCACGGCCGGCGCCATCGGCGCCCTGTCGGAAGTGATGGGCGAGGCACAGCGCGCGGCCGGCGCCACCGAGCGCCTGCTGGAACTGCTGGCGGTGCAGTCGCCCATCCAGTCGCCGGCCCACCCGCTGGCGCTGCCGCCGCGCGCGGCCAACGGCGCGGCGCTGGTGCTCGACGAAGTCAGCTTCTCCTACCCCTCGCGCCCCGAAACCGCGGCCCTGAGCCAGTTGGCGCTGGCCATCCGGCCGGGCGAGACGGTGGCCGTGGTCGGCCCCTCGGGCGCCGGCAAGACCACCCTGTTCCAGTTGTTCCTGCGCTTCTACGACCCGCAACGCGGCAGCATCAAGCTCGATGGCGTCGACATCCGCCAGCTCGACCTGCACACCCTGCGCGAGGCCATCGGCATCGTGCCGCAGGATACCGTGATCTTCTCGGCCGACGCCATGGAAAACATCCGCTACGGCCGCGCCGACGCCAGCGACGAGGAAGTGATCGCCGCCGCCAAGCTGGCCGCCGCCCACGAATTCATCGAGCGCCTGCCACAGGGCTACCGTTCCTTCCTCGGCGAGCGCGGTGTGCGCCTGTCGGGCGGCCAGCGCCAGCGCATCGCGATCGCCCGCGCGCTGCTGAAAAACCCGCCGCTGCTGCTGCTGGACGAAGCCACCAGCGCGCTGGACGCGGAATCGGAACGCCTGGTGCAAAAGGCGCTGGAGGCGGCCATGGTCGGCCGCACCACCATCATCATCGCCCACCGCCTGGCCACCGTGCAGCGCGCCGACCGCATCATCGTGATGGAAGACGGTAAAATCGTCGAGACGGGCACGCACGCGTCGCTGGTGGCGATGGGCGGCATCTACGCCAACCTGGCCGCGCTGCAGTTCCATAACGTGCACGTCGAACACTGAGCGCCACTTTCAGGAGCCAGCCTTGACCGACGCCGAACTCAAAGCCAGTTGCGCCAGCCACCTGCCCGGCCACCACCAGCCCGCGCCCGCCGACCTGTTCGCGGCGATGGCGACGTGGTGCGCGCAGCACAACGTCGCCCACGACGTCTACGGCAGCGGCGCGCTGATACAGGAGTTCGAGCGCAAGGTGGCCGGCCTGCTGGGTTTCGAAGCGGCCGTGTTCTGCATCACCGGCACCATGACGCAGGCCACGGCCCTGCGCCTGGCCTGCATGGAGCGCGGCAGCAAGCTGGTGGCGCTGCATCCGACCGCGCACATCCTCAAACACGAGCGCGGCAACCATCAATTGTTCGATCATTTCCAGGCGTTGCAGATCGGCGATCCGCACCGTCCCTGGACGCTGGACGAGTTGCGGGCGCTGCCGGACAAGCTGGGCGCAGCCGCGCTGGAACTGCCGGCGCGCGAAATCGGCGGCCAGTGTCCGCCCTGGGAAGAACTGGCCGCCATCAAGGCCTATTGCCGCGAACAAGGCATCCACCTGCACCTGGACGGCGCCCGCTTGTGGGAAACGGCGGCAGCCTACGGCCACCCGGCCGCCGAGATCGCGGCCGGCTTCGATACCGTGTACGTGTCCCTGTACAAGGGCGTAGGCGGCATGGGCGGCGCCATGCTGCTGGGGAGCGCGGCCTTTGTCGCCAAGGCCCAGGAATGGTTCCGCCGCCAGGGCGGCAACGTCTACCAGCGCACGCCGTACGTGGTGGCGGCCGCCATGCAGTTCGACGCGCGCCTCGCCGCCATGCCGGCGTATTACCAGCGCACGCTATGGCTGTACGAGACCTTGCGCGACTATCCGCTGCTGGTGCCGAATCCGGCCAGGCCGCAGGCCAACATGCTGCACCTGCATCTGCCGGTCAGCCGCGAGCGCGCGCTGGAGATCCGCAACCGTATCGCCGGGCAGCACGGCGTGTGGCTGTTCAACGGCGCCAACCACGCCATGCTGCCCGACCGCAGCTATGCCGAAATCTACGTCGGCGACCATCTGCTGCACCTGCCCGACGCGCGGGTGCGCGAGATACTCGCCCTGTGGTCGGCCGCGCTGGCCGATTGATTCATGCCTGGCCCACCGGCGCGGCCATCTTGCCTTCTTCCTTTCGACTGAATACTCCATGACTTTCCATTCCCTCGGCCTCATCGATCCCCTCCAGCAGACGCTGAAAGCGCTGGGCTACAAGCAGCCCACGCCCGTGCAGAAGCAGGCCATACCCGCCGTGCTGGCCGGGCGCGACGTGATGGCCGCCGCGCAGACCGGCACCGGCAAGACGGCCGGCTTCGCCCTGCCCATCCTGCAGCGCCTGACCATGGACAGCGCGACCGAAGCGGGCGCGGTGCGTTGCCTGGTGCTGGTGCCGACGCGCGAACTGGCCGAGCAGGTCGTCGAGAGCTTCCGCACCTACGGCGACAAGCTGCCGCTGCGCAGCGTGGTGGCTTACGGCGGCGTCGACATCGCGCCGCAGATCGCCAGGCTGCGCAAGGGCGTGGACGTGCTGGTGGCCACGCCGGGCCGCCTGATCGATCTGCACGACCAGGGCGCGCTCAGTTTCAAGCTGCTGCAAACGCTGGTGCTGGACGAGGCCGACCGCATGCTGGACCTGGGCTTCGAGCGCGATCTGGACATCCTGCTGGAAGCCTTGCCGAAACAGCGCCAGACCTTGCTGTTCTCGGCCACCTTCTCGGACGAGATACGCAAGCTGGCCAAGGGCATGCTCAAGGACCCGGTATCGATACAGGTCGCCGCAGCCAACACCGCCACCCACACCGTCAAGCAGTGGCTGGTCACCACCGACAAGCGCCGCAAGCCGGAGCTGTTCCTGCACCTGCTGAACAAGCTGGCCTGGACCCAGGTGCTGGTGTTCGTCAAGACCCGCAAGGGCGCGGAAGCGCTGGTGAAGACCATGCAGGAACACGGCGTCGCCGCCGACGCCATCCACGGCGACAAGACCCAGCCAGCCCGTTTGCGCGCGCTGGAGCGCTTCAAGCGCAAGGAGGTGCAGCTACTGATCGCCACCGACGTCGCCGCGCGCGGCCTGGATATCGAGGCGCTGCCGCTGGTGGTGAACCTGGACATGCCGAGCGTGGCCGAGGACTACATCCACCGCATCGGCCGCACCGGCCGCGCGGGCTTGCAGGGCGAGGCCGTATCGCTGGTCTGCGCGGATGAAGTGGACATGCTGCGCGAGATCGAGACGCTGACGCGCCATGTCATTCCGCGCTTCGAAGAGCCGGGCTTCGAGGCGGATCACCGCGTGCCGGAGACCGCGCCCAAAGGTTCCGCGCCGCAGGCCATGAAGATTGCGGCGCCCAACGCGGGGAAGAAGTCCGCCGCCAAGCCGCAGGCAGCCAAGCCAGCCAAAACGCCTGACATGACGCCCCGCCCCGCCGGTGGCAGCGCATCGCTGGGCGTGTGGACGCCGCCTGAAAAGCCCGCCAAATCGTCAAGCGCTCGCACCGACCGCAACAGCCGCCCCGGCAACGAGGGCGGCTACGGCGGCAAGCCATCGTCCAGCCCACGCGGCGCTGGCGGCGGACGTGCTGGCGGCAGCGCCGGCGGCGCGGGGCGCACCGGATATGGCGCGGCTGGCGGCCGCCCGTTCGGCAAGGGCGATGACGCAGGCGCAGCCAAGGGCAAAGTAGTCGTCGCGGGCGGCCGCGGCGCCAAGTCGCAGGCCCGCGCATCCGGTCGCGCCAACGCGCAAGCGACCTCCCGCAAATCCAAGCCCGGCGGCCGATAAGCCCGGAGGGGACGGTTAGCTTCAACTGCGGTCCTGGAGCTACGGCGAACACAATTGCGCGCTCGATGTCGGCGATCAGATCATCCACAACGGGAAGTCCGCGTCGCCCAACCAGTTCGCGCAATCGTTCGCGCGCGCCGCACCATCAGCAGCGCCAGCGCGCGGCACCATACCCGGTCAGGGCTGCGACCTGCCCGAGCGCCGCAAATTCCGCTTCCGCCTGGAAGACGTCGGCTTTGAATGAGCGCGCCTGTTAAAATAAGCGCCTTTGCCGGCCCGCGCGGCTGGCGGCCGTTATCGTTGGAGAATTGAATGCAGCAATACCAGGAACTGATCCAGACCGTCATCGACACCGGTAGCTGGCAGGACAACCGCACCGGCATCCGCACACTGAGCGTGCCCGGCGCCATGATGCGCTTCGACCTGAAGAACGGTTTCCCCGCCATGACAACCAAGAAGCTGGCCTTCAAATCCGTGATCGGCGAACTGTGCGCCTTCCTGCGCGCCTCCCGCAGCGCCGCCGACTTCCGCGCGCTGGGCTGCAAAGTCTGGGACCAGAACGCCAACGAAAACCAACAATGGCTGAACAACCCCTACCGCCTGGGCACCGACGATCTCGGCCCGGTCTATGGCGTGCAATGGCGCCAATGGCCGGGCTACAAGCTGCTCAATGCGGCCGACAGCGCGCAGATCGCCGCCGCGCAAAACAACGGCTACGCCATCGTCGCCCCGCTGGAAGAAGACGGCGTGCAAAAAGTCCTGCTCTACAAGGCCATCGACCAGTTGCGCGAATGCCTGGACACCATCGTCCACAACCCTGGCAGCCGCCGCATCCTGTTCCACGGTTGGAATCCGGCCGTGCTGGACCAGGTGGCCCTGCCCGCCTGCCACCTGCTGTACCAGTTCATCCCCAACCCGACCACCAAAGAACTGTCGATGTGCCTCTACGTGCGCTCGAACGACCTGGGGCTGGGCACGCCGTTCAACCTCGCGGAAGGCGCGGCCCTGATGCACATCGTCGGCCGCCTGACCGGCTACAAGCCGCGCTGGTTCAGCTACTTCATCGGCGACGCCCACATCTACGAAAACCACATGGACATGGTGCAGGAACAGCTCAAGCGCAAGCCTTACCCGCTGCCTCAGTTGATCATCTCCGACCGCGTGCCGGACTACGCCCAGACCGGCAAATACGAACCCGAGTGGCTGGAGAAAATCGAACCATCCGATTTTTCGCTGGAAGGCTACCAGCACCACGCGCCCATCACCGCGCCGATGGCGGTTTGAGGACAGCACCATGGCAAAGAAAGAACAGCTCGACGAAGAAACCCTGGCGCTCATCCAGTGGTGCATAGAAGTGGAAGGCCACCTGGTGGCTGGCGGCGCCACCATCAAGCAGGCGCAGGACCATATCGAAGAACAGATCGAATGGTTCACCGACCTGTTTTACGACGGCCTGACGCCGGAAGAAGCGGCCAAGGAAGCGCTGGCCTGATGACGGTCCGGCTGGACTTCGTGCCCGGCACGCTGTGCGACCACCGCATGTGGTCGCGCCTGATCCCGCTGCTGGGGGAAGGCTACGACTGCCATCACGTCCCCCTGTACAAAGCCCGCTCGCGCGAGCAGATGCGCGAACTGATCGGCGCCCACGCCGCGCCCAGGGCCAACCTGGTGTCGTTTTCGCTGGGCGCCTACCTGGCGCTGGAATATACGCTGACGCATCCCGAGCGTGTGAACTCGCTGGTCATCATCGCCAGCTCGGGCAAGGGCTTGCAGGAGAAGGAAAAGGCCACGCGCCTGCGCATCATTCCGCAACTGGAAAAGAGCCAGTACACTGGCATGACCCAGATGCGGCTGCGCGAAATCCTGGCGCCGGAGCACATGCAGGACGCATCCATCGTCGACCTGATACAGGCCATGGCGGTGGACCTGGGCAAAGACGTGCTGCTCACGCAGTTCCGCACCACCATCGAGCGCCCCGACCTGATGCGCCGCATGGGCGAGTTGCGCTGCCCGGTGCTGGCCGTGGGCGCGGAACAGGACAAGCTGGTGGCGCCGGACGACATGCGCGAAATCACCGCACACTACCCCGCCGCTCAACTGCGCATGCTGGAGCAAGGCACGGGCCACATGATCCCATTGGAAGCGCCGCAAGCGCTGGCCGAGCACATGCGAACCTTCTACGCCTCCCGTCATTCCCGCGCAAGCGGGAATCCATACTGAGCGAGCATCACAGCTGCCCATGGATTCCCGCCTGCGCGGGAATGACGTGGGGGCCGGTCAGACAATGACGTGAAGGCCGGTCAGACCGTGCCGGCCACCTCCAGCAAATCGACGCCCTGCAAGCCTGCCAGATCCTGCGACAGATTGCCGGCGAACGCCGCGCGGCTGGCCTGGCCGTTCTTCAGCCACTGCCGCACCACCGCGCGCACCTCCTCCAGCGTGCAGTTCAGTGCCCCGGTGCGGAAACGCTGACGCACCGCTTCATCGACGCCACGCTGATGCAGTCCCCAGGCATGCAACACCTGGTCATACGGCGAATTCGGCTTGTCCATGCCCTTGATAACGCCGAGGATGGCCTCCTCCAGCTCCTCTTCGGAGAACTCCTTCACCAGCACCTGATCGATGGCCGCATCAAAGTCAGCATACGTCCCGGCCAGGCGCGGATCGCGGTACGACGACATCGAAAACACGCCGACGCTGCCGGTATAGCCCGCGCTGCCGCCGTAAGCCCCGCCCTTCTCGCGCAGCGCCGTGTGCAGCAACTGGTTGGTCATCAGTTCCGCCGCGACCGCCAGCGCCGCCGCACCCGGCTCATGCAGCATCGGCACGCGCCAGGCGGCCACGCAGTGATTGATCTGGCTGACCGCATGCAGCGCCACGCTGGCCAACGGCGCGGCAGCAGCCGGAGCCGACGCCGCCGCAGCGGCCACCGGCTGCGCATCCGGCAGCGCCAGCAAGCGCGCCAACGCCTGGCCATCATCGCCGGCGCCGGCCGACAGCACGGTAGCGGCCAGGCCGGTCACGCGCCGATGGATGGCGCTCAGCTTGGCGGCAATCTCCGCCAGGCCCTCCGGCGTCTTGCTCTGCCTGAGCAGATCGCCCTCGAACGGCAACGCCGCCTCGCCACTGATGATGTCCTCGAACCGGCGCAACGGCGACAGCGGCGCGGCGGCCGCCAGCGCGGCGTAGCGGTTGCCCGACTGCGCCAGGCCGTTCAAACGGTCCTGCACATGGCTGTCGATCAGGAAGGCCAGCCGATCGTGCTCATCGAAGCGGGTGCCGGCGATGGAGCGCGACAGCAGCTCGGCGATCTGCGCATGATCCTCGCGCAGGCCGCTGGCCGCGAACCACAGCTCCAGCCGCAGCGCGCCGTCGGCCTGCTGCGACGGATCCAGGCCGATGTGGAAGGACGGCGCCATGCGCTGACGCCAGGCGTCGGCCGTTTCGTAATCCATGTCGTCCACGCCCAGCTCGGGCGCCAGGTCGGTGTACACGCGCAGCCACGGCCAGTCCGCCGCCGCGAAGCCCGACACGTCGTACGACACGCGCAGGTACGACAGCCCGTTGGACGCGATCTCGAACGCGCGCACCTGCGCCTGCCCCTGCGCCACCGGCTGCGGCAAGGCCAGCGCCGGCCGCGGCAAGGGCGACAGCTCCGCCGGGCGGATGCGCGGCAGCAGCTCGGAATGGGCCGGCAACTGCTGGTGCGCGTCCAGCGCAGCGCTGTCGGCGGCGATGCGCGCACGCTCCGCCTCGGTCAGCGCGGCGGCGCGCGCGGCCAGTTGCTGTTCCTCGATCAGGTCGCGCTTGGTGAAGTATTCGGCGTCCGGCACCACGCTGGACGTCAACCGGGTCGGCGACTCCAGCAACTGGCGCACCAGGCCCTTGAAGTAGGCCGGATCCTGGATCGCCGCTTCCAGCTTGGCCAGGTCGGCATCGCTGTCCAGCGCCGCGAACACGTCGCCGTCGCGCATGGCCACCGGCAGCGCATGCAGCAGGCGCGACAAGGCGTTCGGCGTGCGGCCGCTGGCCGTGTCGCGCTGGCTGTAGCGGATATCGCGCAAGGCCGCCTGCAAGGTCGCCAGCGGCACGCCATCGCGCGCCGCCCCTTCCAGCGCGGCCCAGATGCGGGCGCGGGCCGGCTCGATCTGCGCCTGGGTCAAGCCCTCCATGCCGACGTGGAACAGCAACTGGCGCGGGCCGTTGTCATGGCCGTTCAGGCGCGAGGGCCGGCCGTAGCCGGCCGATTCCATCGCCTTCATCAGCGGCGCCGACGAATCGCCCAGCAGGCCGGACGACAGCAGATACGCCTCGTAATAGCTGGCCATGTCGGCCGACTCGCCCAGCAGCCAGGTGAGCTGCACGCCGTACTCGTCGTCCTTCGCCTGCTGCGACGGAATGCGCACCTCGTTGCTGCGCGGCGCCTCCCACGGCTGCGCCAGTTCCGGCAGCATGCGCGGCGCCGTGCCGGACAGCTTGGCCAGCACCCGCTGGCTGATCTGTTCCTGCACCTCGGCCGCGCTGATGTCGCCGGCCGTCATGAACACCGCCTGCGACGGATGGTAGTGCGAAGCGTGGAATTCCTTCAGCATGGCGTGGGTCAGCTCGGGGATCACCAGCGGATCGCCGCCCGACTCCACCGCATAGGTGGTCCCGGCCAGCAGCGTGCTTTCCAGGCCGCTGTACAAGGCGCGGATCGGGTCGTTGAAGGCGCCTTTCATCTCGTTGAACACCACGCCGCCGTAGGTCAGCTTGCCGTCCTTGAATTCATGGCGCCAGCCTTCCTGCAGGAAGTTCAGGTAATCGAGGTTGGGGAAGAAGGTGGCGTCCAGGTACACGTCCAGCAGGTTCATGAAATCCTTCTTGTCCGTGCTGGCGAACGGGTACACCGTGCGGTCGGCGTAGGTAAAGGCATTCATGAAAGTCGCGGTCGAGCGCCGCAGCATGGAGAAGAAGGGGTCGCGCACCGGGTAGCGCTGCGAGCCGCACAGGGCCAGGTGCTCCAGGATGTGGGCGCGGCCGTCGCTGACGTCGGGCACGGTGGGGAACGCCACCAGGAACACCTTCTCGGCCGAATCGCTGGCCAGGTGGATGTGGCGGGCGCCGGTCGTCGGCTCGATATACGCTTCGACGGTCGCTTGCAGCGAGGGGATGGCACGGCTGCCGTTTTTTTCAAAAATCATAAACGCTCGATAAAGGATGGGCCTGAAGAGCAAATGGTAACCGAACTGCGCTTTTCCAGTGGGGACGAATAAAAATCCGCTATATAATTGCGCGCTCCCGGATACATACACATAGTTTCATTACCATGAGCCAGCTCACCCTCATCGTCGCCATGGATGCCCAGCGCGGCATCGGCATCGACAACCGCCTGCCGTGGCACCTGCCGGAAGACCTGGCACACTTCAAGCGCCAGACCACCGGCCACCCCATCCTCATGGGCCGCAAGACTTTCGAGTCCATCGGCCGGCCGCTGCCCAACCGCCGCAACATCGTCATCAGCCGCAACCCGGCCTGGCGTCACGAGGGCGCGGAAACGGCCGCCTCGCTGGAGGCGGCGATCACCCTGCTGGACGGCGCTGCCGGCTACGTGATCGGCGGCGCCGAGATCTACCGCCAGGCCCTGCCGCTGGCCAGCCAATTGATCATCACGCAAATCGCCCATACCTATGCCTGCGATGCCTTTTTCCCGGCCATCGACGGCGCCGACTGGACCGAGACGGCGCGCGAAGCGCACATTTCGGCCGGCGGCCTGCCCTACGCTTTTGTAACCCTGCGCCGCAAGGCCTAATCGAAGAGGCTGATCCATGTCTGACGACGGTTTCCACGTCCACGGTCCGCATGACCACGCGGTCGAACACGCTGCCCACGGCAGTGATGGTTTTTCCAACAACATTGCCGTCATGACGGCGGTGCTGGCCACCATCGGCGCCACCTTCGGCTACCTGGGCGGCGCCACCCAGAACGACGCCGCCCTGTTCAAGAACAACGCGGCCATCGACAAGACCGAGGCGGCCAACCGCTGGAACTATTACCAGGCCAAGTCGGCCAAGCAGAACCTGGCCGAGCTGGCCGTCACCCTGCCGGGCGTCGACCCCAAGCGCTACGAAGCCGACGTCGCCCGCTACAAGAAGGAAAAGGAAGACATCAAGAAGGACGCCGAGAAGTTCGAGGAATCGTCCAAGGAATGGAACCACAAGTCGGACGAAGCCATGCACCAGCACCACCAGTGGGCGCTGGCCACCACGGCCGAGCAGATCGCCATCTCGCTGGCCGCGATCACCCTGCTGACCCGCAAGAAATGGATGATGGGCCTGGCCTACGGCGTGGCCGCGGTGGGCCTGGGCCTGGGCGTCTACGCCTGGCTTGGTCATTAAGACCACATTGCCTGAATAGCATGGCGCGATGTAATCAGGGCGTCATGCCAGCCGTGCATTCTGCTACGATAATTTTTTTCCCGCAGCGGCCCTATTTCTGCGAGAATCGCGTTCTTCTTTTTTTGGCGGCCCGCCGGCCGTGGAGACCTGCATGAAATTTCGTTTCCCCATCGTCATCATCGACGAGGATTTCCGTTCCGAGAACACGTCCGGCCTGGGCATCCGCGCCCTGGCCGATGCGATGGAAAAAGAAGGCATGGAAGTGGTCGGCGTCACCAGCTACGGCGACCTGTCGCAGTTCGCGCAGCAGCAATCGCGCGCCTCGGCCTTCGTGCTGTCCATCGACGACGAGGAATTCGGCGGCGGCTCGGCCGAGGAAACCGACGCGGCGCTGAAATCGCTGCGCGCCTTCGTCGAAGAGATCCGCTACAAGAACGCCGACATCCCGATCTACCTGTACGGCGAAACCCGCACCTCGCGCCACATCCCCAACGACATCCTGCGCGAGCTGCACGGCTTCATCCACATGTTCGAGGACACGCCGGAATTCGTCGCGCGCCACATCATCCGCGAAGCCAAGTCCTACCTGGACGGCCTGGCGCCGCCCTTCTTCCGCGCGCTGGTGGAATACGCCAACGACGGTTCCTATTCCTGGCACTGCCCCGGCCACTCGGGCGGCGTGGCCTTCCTGAAGTCGCCGATCGGCCAGATGTTCCACCAGTTCTTCGGCGAGAACATGCTGCGCGCCGACGTCTGCAACGCGGTGGAAGAGCTGGGGCAACTGCTGGACCACACCGGCCCGGTGGCCAAGTCCGAGCGCAACGCCGCCCGCATCTTCAACGCCGACCACTGCTACTTCGTCACCAACGGCACCTCCACCTCCAACAAGATGGTGTGGCATTCGACCGTGGCGCCGGGCGACATCGTGGTGGTGGACCGCAACTGCCACAAATCGATCCTGCATTCCATCATCATGTGCGGCGCGATCCCCGTGTTCCTGATGCCGACCCGTAACCACCTGGGCATCATCGGCCCGATCCCGCTGGAAGAGTTCTCGATGGAGAGCATCATGCGCAAGATCGAGGCCAACCCGTTCGCGCGCGAAGCGGTGAACAAGAAGCCGCGCATCCTGACCATCACCCAGTCGACCTACGACGGCGTGGTCTACAACGTGGAAACCCTGCGCGAGCTGCTGGACGGCCAGATCGATACCCTGCACTTCGACGAAGCGTGGCTGCCGCACGCCACCTTCCACGACTTCTACAAGAACATGCATGCGATCGGCAAGGACCGCCCGCGCGCCAAGGAGTCGATGATCTTCTCGACCCAGTCCACCCACAAGCTGCTGGCCGGCCTGTCACAGGCGTCGCAGGTGCTGGTGCGCGAATCGGAATCGGTCAAGCTGGACCAGGACGCCTTCAACGAGGCCTACCTGATGCACACCTCGACCTCGCCGCAGTACTCCATCATCGCCTCGTGCGACATCGCCGCGGCCATGATGGAAGCGCCGGGCGGCACCGCGCTGGTGGAGGAATCCATCCTGGAAGCGCTGGACTTCCGCCGCGCCATGAAAAAGGTCGACGAGGAATGGGGCAAGGACTGGTGGTTCAAGGTCTGGGGACCGGAGGAATTCGCCGAAGAAGGCATCGGTTCGCGCGAAGACTGGATCATCAAGGCGGAAGACGACTGGCACGGCTTCGGCAAGCTGGCGCCGGGCTTCAACATGCTGGACCCGATCAAGGCCACCATCGTCAACCCCGGCCTGTCGCTGGACGGCAAATTCGACGAGACCGGCATCCCGGCCTCCATCGTCACCAAGTACCTGGCCGAGCACGGCGTGATCATCGAGAAGTGCGGCCTGTACTCCTTCTTCATCATGTTCACCATCGGCATCACCAAGGGCCGCTGGAACACCCTGCTGACGGCGCTGCAGCAGTTCAAGGACGACTACGACAAGAACCAGCCGATGTGGCGCATCCTGCCGGAATTCGCGGCCGCCAATCCGACCTATGAAAAAATGGGCCTGCGCGACCTGTGCCAGCAGATCCACGACTTCTACAAGGCCTACGACGTGGCGCGCCTGACCACCGAGATGTACCTGTCGGACATGGTGCCGGCGATGAAGCCGTCGGAAGCCTTCGCCAAGATGGCGCACCGCGAAATCGAGCGGGTGGCGATCGACGAACTGGAAGGCCGCATCACCTCCATCCTGCTGACGCCGTATCCGCCGGGCATTCCGCTGCTGATTCCGGGCGAGCGCTTCAACAAGACCATCGTCGACTACCTGCGCTTCGCGCGCGACTTCAACGAACGCTTTCCCGGCTTCGAGACCGACGTGCACGGCCTGGTCAAGCGCGAAGTGGACGGCAAGCGCGGCTACTTCGTCGACTGCGTCAAGCAATAAACACCGGGGTCAGTTCCGACATTCGGACACGAACTCTGCCGTAGCAAGCGTTACGGCAGAGTTCGTGTCCGAATGTCGGAACTGACCCCGAATTTTAGGCGCGAATTTTAGGCGGAGACAGCCACCGTCAGCGTGGCCACGTAGCCGTCGGTGGTGTTGCCGGTGATGGTGACCATCTGCAGCGCGTAGCCGTCGCTGAAGACATTGTCGGTGGCGAAGCTGATCGCGGCCAGGTTCTTCACGCTGGCGCTGTAGCCAGTGGTGGCATATACCTCGTTGCTGGTCGCCACCGGGAAGGTGAACTGCGAAGTCTTCAGGCGGCTCGATGCACTGGTCGCCTTGGCCAGGGACGGATAGATCTCGAAGTGCACATGCGGCACGCGGCCCGAATAGCACCCCGGATAAATCGAAGTGAAGGTGACATTGCCGTTGCTGTCGGTCTCTTGCACGCCGCGCAGGTAGTTCTCGCCGGTCACGCCATTCGAATACAGCGAGTAATTGCCGTCGCGGTCGCAGTGCCAGACGTAGACCGCCGCCCCCGCCAGCGCCGCGCACGCATTGTTGGCGTTGATGATCTGCAGCTTGATGGTCAGCGGCACGCCGGCCGCCGTTCCGCTGGCGCTGCCGAAGCTGCTGCGGATGTCGCTACGCACCACGCCCGACTGGGTCAGCACATTGACTACCCCACTGCTGTTGCTGTTGGTGCCGTCGGCCGGATAGGGGCCGTTGGTTTCTTCCGGGACCACCGTGCAGCTACCGGCGGTCGTGGTGGTCGTCGTGGTGGTCGTTGTGGTCGAGGTGCTGCCGGACGACGAGCTGCTGGTGCTGGTCGATGCGTCCAGGGTGGCGCTGCTGGTGCCGGCGCTACCGGAACCGCCGCCGCAGCCGAGCACCGGCAAGGCGGTGGCGCCGGCCAGCAGCCAGCGCAGCGTCTGGCGGCGATCGCTGGACAGATTGAGCATCGCGGCCAGGTCGGCCTCCAGGCTGTGGTCATGCATATCGTCGCGGTTATTCATGGTTGGCTCCTACTTGAGTGAAAACCGCAGGCGCGCGCCCGCCCCGCCTGCACAGAGGCGGCAGCGGGACGGGCAGACTGCGTGGGATGGCGGCGGTCAGACGGTGGTGTTGACCAGGTTACCGCTGGTGCTGTTGCCGCCGACCTTGCTGGCGAACGCCTGCAGGAAGGCTTGCAGCTTGGTGTTGACGTCGGACGTGCTGCTGCTACTGCTGGTGCTGCTGCCGTCGCTGCTGGTGGACGTGCTGTCGCTGCTCACGCCCAGCTTGTCCAGCAGGTTGGCGAAGCTGGATTCCAGTTGGCTGATCGCGTCGTCGCCGCTGCCGCTGTCCGTGCTGTCCGTGCTGCCGGTGCTGGACGAACTGGATGACGACGAAGACGACGACAACTGCGAGATCAGGCTTTGCAGATCCGAATCCAGCTTGCCGGGACCGCCGGCGCCGCCACTCTGGCTGTCGCTGTAGGGCGGCGGTGCGTCGGCGCCGCCGTTCTGGGCGTGCAGCGCGCCCATCAGGCTTTGCAGGAAGCTGCCCAGCGCCGACGCCACATCGGTGGCGTCGGTGGTGCTGCTGTCCGTGCTGTCCGAGGCGGTCGCCGTGCTGGATGCGTCGGTGCCGCTGGTGCTGCTGGTGCTGGAACTGCTGCTGGCGTCGCTCACGCCGATCGACTTCAGCGCTTCGGCAATGGCGTTCGCAAAGCCGCCGCCGTCCGGTGGCGACGGCGGACGCACGCCGTCGGCGCTGCCAGCGCTGCTGCTGGAATTGGCACTGCTCAAACGGCTCAGGAAACTGAGCTGGCTGGCGGCGCTGGTAGAGTTCAGGGCACTAATCGACATACGGTTCTCCGCTGGTTGAGTGATGGTAGGGGGAATGCGAAATTCACGGACGCGGCGGATGCTGCGGCTGCTCTTCCGCCAGTTGCTTGCGCTGTTCCGCCGTCAGCACGGCGCGCAGTTTCTGCCGGGTGCGCACATGCTGGAGGGTGATCTTCGCCTCGGCGGCCGCGATGTCCTTGGCCAGCGCGGCGGCCTTGGCGTCGTCGTACTGGTCGGCCTCGGCCAGCTCGTGCAGCGCGCGCTGCGCCTTGGCGGCAGCCTTGGCCTGCTCGCGCAGATACGGCGCCTCCGCGTGCAGGATGGCGAACACCTTGTCTTCCTGCTCCTCGCTCAGCTTCACGCCATGGAACGGCGCATGGAAAGGCATGGGACCGAAGCCAAAGCCCGGGCCGGGACCGTGCTCCGGTCCGAACCCGCGCGGCCCCGGCGCGCCCAGCTCCGGGCCGCCGCGATGCGGACCGTCATGCGGCGGGCCATCTTCCTGGCCTGCCCCCTGGTCGCCGGCCGTCATCATCGGCGGCTGCTGCGCCTCGTCGGCGCGTGCGGCAGCCGCTGCCCCCAGCGGCAGCGCCAGCGCCAGCGCCGCGACCATCAAGAGATTTTGCACCCCTGGTTTTAGTATTTTCATGCCAACTATCCTTGGTTGATGGAGAGCGCACATTCTCGGCCTTCCCCGTGTAAAGCGCGGTTAGGCCGGCGTAAATTGAGGTAAAGAAAGACTTTGTAAAACCGGGTAAAACACGGCGGAATGCGGGCTGCGGCCTGTTATGATGGTCGGTCCATGTAAACAAGACGTGCTGCAATGAAGAGCAAAGTACTGCTGATAGACGACGACATCGAGCTGGTAGCCATGTTCAAGGAATACCTTGAGCAGGAAGGATTTGAAGTCAAGGCCGTGCATGACGGCGAAGCCGGCACCGCCGAGGCCTTCACCGGCCTGTACGCGATCGCCATCCTGGATGTCATGATGCCGCGCATGAATGGGCTGGAAACCCTGCGCCGCATCCGCACCACCAGCCAGTTGCCCATCCTGATGCTGACCGGCCGCGGCGACGACACCGACCGCATCGTCGGCCTGGAGCTGGGCGCCGACGATTATGTGGCCAAGCCCTGCACGCCCCGCGAGCTGACCGCCCGCATCCGCGCCATCCTGCGCCGCGCCCAGGGTGCGCCGGCCGACCACGGCGACCAGACCGCGATCACGGTCGGCCAACTGACCATGTGGCCCGAGCAGCGCCGCGCCACCTGGGCCGGCGGCAAGCTGGAACTGACCAGCACCGAATTCAACCTGCTGGAAGTCCTGGCCCGCAACGCCGGCCGCCCGGTCAGCAAGAACACCTTGTCCGAACAGGGCCTGGGCCGGCCGCTGGCGCGCTTCGACCGCAACATCGACGTTCACCTGAGCAGCCTGCGCCACAAGCTGGGCACCATCGCCGACGGCCGCTCCTGCCTGCAGACCGTGTACCGGCTGGGCTACCAGTTGATCAAGGAGTGAGCCGGTGGGCCGTCTGTTCTGGAAGTTCTTCCTCTGTATTTTGCTGGCGCAGTTGGCGGCCACGGTGGGCATAGGCGGCGCGTTCTGGTTCAAGAACCATAGCCAGCAAAGCGCGCCGCAACCGGCGCTGGACACCAGCCCGCCGGCCGAGATGGCCATCAACGCGGCCGCGGCCACGCTGGAATTCGGTGGCGTCAAGGCGCTCAAGCGCATGCTGGAAAATATGGACCGCCATCGCGTGTACGCGGTGGACGACGAGGGGCACGAGTTGCTGGACCGCGTGGTCAGTCCGGCCACGTTGAAGGAATCGCGCGCGCGCCTGAAGGAAGACGATCGACACCGCGTGGTGGTGCGCCAGGCCATGGGCGACGATGGCAAGCGCTACCTGCTGTTCCTGCCGTCCGCCGGCCGCCAGCACGGCCTGGAACCCGACGGCCGCCTGCTGGCCAGCCTGGACCGCAGCGCCCAGATCGCCATGCAAGCCACATCCGCCCTGCCCTCGGCGCCCGGCATGCCCGCGCCGCCGCCCGAGCCGCGCCCCAACAGCGACCAGCCACCCGCGTTTCCGTCGAACGAACCGCCCCCCGGCAGCCGCCCAGGCTCGGTCGCCGGCGCTGGTCCCGGCGCAGCGCCGGACGTGGCAAGGCCGCCGCCCGACATGATGCGCGGCCCCGGTCCTGGCGCCGACGGTCCCGGCGGACGCGGCGACCATGGCCCGTGGGGCCCACGCATGCAGCCGCTCGGTCCGTGGGTGCCGCTGGGCGCCGCCGTGCTGGCCAGCCTGCTGTTCTCGGTGCTGCTGGCCTGGTACTTCTCGCGCCCCATCCGCGCGCTGCGCATGGCCTTCGACGCCGCCGCCAACGGCGATCTCGCGCCGCGCTTCGCCAGCGCCAGCACCGGCAGCGAGCTGAATGACCTGGGCCGCGACTTCGACCGCATGACCGCCCGCCTGCGCAGCCTGATCGACGGCCAGACCCGCCTGCTGCACGACGTTTCGCACGAACTGCGCTCGCCGCTGGCGCGCCTGCAGGCGGCGATCGGCCTGGCCAACCAGCAGCCGGAAAAATGGAGCGCCTCGATGGAACGCATCGAGCGCGAAAGCGTGCGCATGGACAAGCTGGTCGGCGAGCTGCTGACGCTGGCCCGCCTGGAAGCCGGCGCCATCAAGGCCAGCCAGGAAGAGATCAGCATGGCCGACCTGCTGGAACAGATCGCCGACGACGCCGCCTACGAAGCCTCCAGCCAGCACCGCAGCGTGGTGATGGACGGCGAAGCGGACGTGCAGGTGATCGGCCAGCCCGACCTGCTGGGCCGCGCCATCGAGAACGTGGTGCGCAACGCCATCAAGCACAGTCCCGAAGGCGGCGAGGTGCGGCTGCAGGCGCGGGTCATGCCGGAGCAGCGCAAGCTGTGCCTGCGGGTGCTGGACCGCGGACCGGGCGTGTCGCCGGCCGACCTGGAAACCATCTTCCAGCCTTTCTTCCGATCCAGTAACGCCGGCACCGAAGGCCACGGCCTGGGCCTGGCGATCGCCCAGCACGTGATCCAGGCGCACGGCGGCAGCATCAAGGCCAGCAACCGCGCGGAAGGCGGCTTGTGCGTGGAAATGCTGCTGCCGATCTCCTGATCAGAACTCCGGCGTGCCGTCGGCGCGCCAGCGGATCGCTTTCACCCGCGTGTCGCGATTGGGATCGTTGAGCGGATCGCCCTGGATATCCCGGTAGCTGCGCGCATGGTAGACCAGCAGGTCGGTCTTGCCGTCGGGCGTGGTCACAAAGCTGTTGTGGCCGGGACCATAGCGCTGCGCGCCCTCGTCGGTGCTGAACACCGGCCGCGCCGATTTGCGCCACGAGCGCGGGTCCAGCAGGTCGGCGTCGGCCGCGGCGCTCAGCATGCCCAGCGCGTAATGCGCATCGGTCGCGCTGGCGGAATACGTCAAAAACACCTGGCCGTGACGGACCAGCACCGCCGGTCCTTCGTTGACGTCATGCCCGATCTTTTCCCAGTCAAACTCCGGCCTGGACAGCATCACCGCCGGACCGGCCAGCCGCACCGGCGAGGCCATCTCCGCGATGTAGATATTGGTGCCCTTGCCGGTCGCCGGCGGTTTGGGCGACTGCGCCCAGACCAGGTAGCGGCGATGGTTCAGCGCAAACGTGGTGGCGTCGAGCGCGAAGCCGCTCCAGCCGGTATCGATGCGTCCCAGCTCCGTCCACTCGCCTTCGAGCGGATTGGCGTGCACGTTCTCCAGCACATAGATCGCGATCTCCCATGGATGCTCCGCCTTGCCGGCGCTGAAGTACACATACCATTTTCCGTCGATGCGGTGCAGCTCCGGCGCCCAGATGTGGGCGCCCATCTCGCCGTGCGCATGCTGGCGCCACACCACCCTGGTCTCCGCGCTGGCCAACTGGTTCAGGTCGCGCGTGCGGCGCAATTCGATGCGGTCGTATTCCGGCACGGTCGCCGTGAAGTAATACCAGCCGTCGGCATCCAGCATGGCAAACGGGTCGGCGCGCTGGCGCAGCACCGGCTGCTCCACTTGCGCGTCCCCGGCCAGGCTGAACGCGCTCACCACCCAAAGAAGTACCGCAACGATAGTACGCATAACGATTTCACCAAAAAAAATGCCGGGGGCCACTTGGACTCCCGGCGCTGCAAAATGGAGAGAGACACTCTTGCACTGGACGACCATTACCGATAACAAGCCCCCAAAGACAGTATTTGTTATCGATAACGTCCGCGCAGTTTAGCACAGCGAATTGGCGCGTCAACCGTTTTTTTTAAAGCTTGCAAAAGAAGAGCTGCGAGCGCGCCCTACTCCGCCGCCGCAGTGGACTCGCGCACCTCCAGCCGGTAAGGCATCAGTTGATGCCTGGGCTGGACTTCGTGGCCGTTGCGGCGTTCCTTGATCTGGTCGATGATGAGTTCCACCGCCGCCTTGCCCATGTCCGCGATCGGCTGGTGTATAGTGGTCAGCTCGGGCCAGACCGTGACCGCCACTGGCGTATCGTCGAAGCCGGCGATGGCGATATCGTCCGGCACCTGCAGGTGCAAGCCGTGCGCCACCGCGATGGCGGCGGCGGCCATGTCGTCGTTACTGGCAAAGATCGCGGTCGGCCGGGTCTTCTGCGACAGCAGCTCGCGCGCGGCCAGCAGGCCGGAACGGTAGGTGAACATGCCCTGCGCGATGCGCTCCGCCGGCACCTGCAGGCCGGCCTCGCGCATGGTGTCGATAAAGGCCTGGTAGCGCAACTGGGCCGGCGTGTGCTCGGGATCGCCCTTGATGAAGGCGATGTCGCGGTGGCCTTCGGACAGCAGGTAGTTGGTCATGGCACGCGCGCCGTCGTAGTCGTCGATGCGCACCGCCGAGGCTTGCGGCGAGGGTTTGGCCGTGGCCACCGCCACGGTCGGCATGTCGATCTCTTTCAGGTGCTTCAGCGCCGAGCGCGAATCGCACAGCGGCGGCGGGACCAGGATGCCGTCCGCGCCGTCGCTGATCAGGCGCTCGATCGCCTGGCGCTGGCTTTTCAGGTCGGCGCACTGCTCCAGGATCAGTTCCGCGCCGCTGCGGTTGCACTGCCCCATCGCCCCGACCAGGAAGGCGCTCAGGAAGGCCGCGCTGGGATTGCTGTACAACAGGCCGATACGCAGGGTGCCGACGCGGGCGGTGCGCGCCGCCACATTGACCTTGTAACCCAGTTCATCGATGGCGCGCATGACCTTCTCGCGCGTCTTGTCGCTGACGTGGGCATTGCCGTTGATGACGCGCGATACCGTCATCCCGGACACCTTGGCGCGCTCGGCGACATCGTACAGCGTGACGTTCCCGGGCGCGCGCGGCGGCTCGGCCGGCGCGACCTTGTTCTTCGTGGCTCGTGGCATGTTCAGAACTTTCCCATGGCTGCGCCCCGATCCGGCAACGCCATGTTATCGATTAAATTTTGTCGTCATCCTACCCTAGATGCCGCTCCCAGGCAAAAAAACTTGAAGTATTCCTACATGCCGCCTGTGCCGGGCATGCAGGGTGAAAAATCCATCCTGAATCGTCCTTGCGTTTGCCAAATGACTTCCGCTAAAATGTGATCGATAACAAATTTCCGGAGACCGCGCATGTTCGACCAGACTTTCCACTCCACCCATCCCGACATGATGGCCAACGCCAGCAACGACGACCTGCGCCGGCGCTACCTGGTCGAGGGCCTGTTCAGTGTCGACCGCATCGCGCTGAACTACAGCCACGACGAGCGCTTCATCATCGGTGGTGCCCTGCCGCTGGGGCAGACGCTGGCCCTGCCCCAGCAGCCGGCCACCGCCGGCGAGGCCGCGCAGCCCTTCCTGTCGCGCCGCGAACTGGGCGTGATCAACATCGGCGCCGGCAGCGGCCGCGTCACGGTGGACGGCGTGGCGATCGAGCTGGCCCCGCGCGACGGCCTGTACATCCCCATGGGCAGCCGCCAGGTCGAATTCAGTTCGGACGATGCCGCCAACCCGGCCCGCTACTACCTGGCCTCGACGCCGGCGCACGCGCGTTACCCGCTGAAGAAAATCACCCACGCCGACGCCGTGCCGCTGGAGCGCGGCAGCCTGGAAACCTCCAATGCCCGCACCATCTACCAGTATGTGATCCCGGGCGTGTGCCAGTCGGCCCAGTTGCTGCTCGGTCTGACCGAGCTGAAAACCGGCAGCGTGTGGAACACCATGCCGCCGCACCTGCACGCGCGCCGCTCGGAGGTGTACTTCTATTTCAACCTGGCCAGCGACCAGCGCGTCTTCCACTTCATGGGCCAGCCGGAAGCCGCGCGCCACATCGTCATCGAAAACGAGCAGGCCGTGCTATCGCCGCCGTGGTCCATCCACATGGGATCGGGCACCGCCAACTACGCCTTCATCTGGGCCATGGGCGGCGAAAACCTCGACTACACCGACATCCACGTCCTGGACATCTGCCAACTGAAATAAGGGGCGACCATGCACAAGCTGTTTGACCTCAGCGGCCGGATGGCACTCGTCACCGGCGCCAATACAGGCCTGGGCCAGGCCATCGCCCTGGCGCTGGCCGGGGCCGGAGCCGATATCGTGATCGCCGGCCGCAGCGATGCCGACGACACCGCCGCCCGCATCCGCGCCATCGGCCGCCGCTGCCACACCGTGCAGGCGGACCTGTCGCAGCAGGCGCAACTGCCCGGCGTGATCGACGCCGCCATCGGCGCGTATGGCCAGCTCGACATCCTGGTCAACAACGCCGGCATCATCCGCCGCGCGGACGCCAGCGCCGTCACCGAGCAGGACTGGGACGCGGTGGTCGACACCAACCTGAAGTCGGTGTTCTTCCTGTCGCAGGCTGCGGCGCGCCCCATGCTGGCGCGCGGCAGCGGCAAGATCATCAACGTCGCCTCGCTGCTGTCCTTCCAGGGCGGCATCCGCGTGCCGGCCTACGCGGCCAGCAAGAGCGGCGTGGCCGGCCTGACGCATGCGCTGGCCAATGAATGGGCGGCGCAGGGCATCAACGTCAACGCCATTGCGCCCGGCTACTTCGCCACCAACAATACCGCCGCGCTGCGCAGCGACCCGGTGCGCGAGCCGCAAATCCTGGCGCGCATTCCGGCCGGCCGCTGGGGCCAGCCGTCGGACCTGGGCGGCGCGGCCGTCTTCCTGGCCAGTGAAGCCAGCGCCTACGTGCACGGCGTCGTGCTGCCGGTGGACGGCGGATGGCTGGCCCGATGAACGTGCCGCAAACCGCCGCCGGCGCCATGCCGACGCAGATGTGGCGGCTGGACTGGACCTATGGCAGCGCGGAAGTCCAGGCGCTGGGCGGCATGCTCGGACCGCTGCACTTCCGCCTGGACGCCGAGCGCGACCTGCAGGTGATGCATGTGGCGCCCTGGGCCGGCACCATCGGGTCGCTCAGCCTGCCCGGCGTGCTGCGGCGCATGCGCGGCGAATGGCCGTGCGTGCCCTTCGGCCGCATCGACCTGCCGCCCGACCTGCCCGCCGGTTGGGCCACCATCCCGCCCGGCGACATCTGGTCGCACGGCTACGGCTCCAATCACCGCTGGCGCTGCGAGCAGGCCAGCAGCGAGCAGGTCTGCCTGGCGATCGACTACCCCGGCGACTCGCCGATCGCGCGCATCGAGCGCCATGTGCGCGTCGTGCCCCATGCGCCGGCGCTGGACCTGGAACTGGCGATCTGGCCGCGCGCCAGCCTGCGCCTGCCGGCCGGCTTGCATCCGACCTTCCGCCTGCCCTATCCGAACGGGCGGGTCAAGCTGGCGCTCGGCGCCCATGACGGCATCTACAGCTATCCCAGTCCCAGCGCCGGCGCCGTCAGCCGCCTGCTGCCCGACACGCGCTCGGAACGGCTGGAAGCGCTGGCCGGCGTGCGCGGGCCGCTGGACCTCAGCCACCTGCCGCTGACCGAGGATGGCGAAGAGCTGCTGCAGGTGCGCGCGCTGCGCGGCGACCCGCAGGCGGCGCCCTTCAGCCTGCACTACCTCGATTACGACGCCCACGTCGGCATGTGGTGGGACACGGCGCAGTTCCCCGACCTGATGCTCTGGTTGAGCAACCGCGGGCGCCCCGAGTTCCCATGGCAGGGCCGCCACGTGGCGCTGGGCGCCGAGCCGGTCAACAGCGTGTTCGACCTGAGCCGGGTCGCGCATCCGCCGGCCGGCCACCCGCTGGCCGACCGCCTGGGCATCAGCCTGCACACTGGCCAGCCCTGGCGCACCCGATACCGCATTGCCGCCTGGAGCGGCCAGCAACCGGCGCCATCGGCGCCTTCCTATTAAACCGAGGACCCACTATGTCGCCCAACTTCCAGGACCGCCAGTTTCTGCTGTCGCACATCGCGCACACCATGAGTTTCTACCATCCGCGCTGCATCGATCCCACGGGTGGATTCTTCCACTACTTCCGCGACGACGGCCAGGTCTGCGACCGCGAGCAGCGCCACCTGGTCAGCAGCACCCGCTTCGTCTTCAACTATGCGATGGCGCACCGCCATGCGCCGAACGAGGCCTACCTGCGCGCCGTGCGCCATGGCCTGGCCTTCCTGCGCGAGGTGCACCGCGATCCCGTCACCGGCGGCTACGCCTGGCTGCTGCGCTGGGACGGCCGCGAGAAAACCGTCCTCGATGGCGACAACCACTGCTACGGCCTGGCCTTCGTCATGCTGGCCTACGCCCAGGCGCTGGCCGCCGGCGTGGACGAGGCCCGCGCCTGGATGGCGGAAACCTGGGATCTGATGGAACAGCATTTCTGGGAAGCGGAACACGGCCTGTACGCGGACCAGGCGCTGGCCGACTGGCCCCTGCTGCCCTATCGCGGCCAGAACGCCAACATGCACGCCTGCGAAGCGCTGATTACCGCCTATGAAGCCAGCGGCGAGCGCCGCTACCTGCTGCGCGCCGAAACGCTGGCGCGCAACATCACGCTGCGCCAGGCTGCGCAAAGCGGCGGCCGCATCTGGGAACATTACGACGCCGACTGGCGCGTGGACTGGGCATACAACCGCGACGACAAGACCAACATCTTCCGTCCCTGGGGCTACCAGCCCGGTCACTTCACCGAGTGGGCCAAGCTGCTGCTGATCCTGGAACGCCACCAGGCGCAGCTTGCCGGTCCGGCCGGCTGGCTGCTGCCGCGCGCCATCGAGCTGTTCGACGACGCCCTGGCCCATGCCTGGGACGAGCGCCACGGCGGCATGACCTACGGCTTCGCGCCCGACAACAGCATCTGCGACGGCGACAAATACTTCTGGGTGCAGGCCGAATCGCTGGCCGCGGCGGCCGTGCTGGCTGTGCGCACCGGCGACCAGCGCTACTGGCGCTGGTACGAGCGCCTGTGGTCGTATAGCTGGCAGCACATGGTGGACCATCGCCACGGCGCCTGGTATCGCATCCTTGGTCCCGACAACCGCAAGCTGAGCGACGAGAAAAGCCCGGCCGGCAAAACCGACTACCACACGATGGGCGCCTGCTACGAAGTAGTGCGCGCCCTGGGGAGCCAGGCATGAATTCCCTGCCCGATTTCGTTTCCGCCGGCGAGGCGCTGACCGACATGGTGCGCACGGCCGACGGCACATGGCGCAGCCTGACCGGCGGCGCCGGCCTGAACGCGGCGCGCGCCATGGCCCGCCTGGGCGTGCCCAGCGCCTTTGCCGGCGCCATTTCCAACGACGTGTTCGGACAGGAGCTGCAGGCCAGCGCCCAGGAAGCCGGCCTCGATCCGCGCTTCCTGCAATTGAACGACTTCCCGCCGTTGCTGGCGATCGTGCACGAAACCGCGCCGCCGGCCTACTTCTTCATTGGCGAGAACAGCGCCGACCTGCATTTCGCGCCGAGGAAGCTGCCTACCGGATGGGAGCGCGCGGTACGCTGGGTGCACTTCGGCGGCATCAGCCTGGCGCGCGCACCGCTGGCCGACCGTTTGCTGTCGCTGGCTGGCAGCCTCAAGGACCAGGGCGTGAAGATCAGCTACGATCCCAATTTCCGCGCGCTGATGGACGAGCGCTACGATCCCATGCTGCGCCAGATGGCCGCCCTGGCGGACCTGATCAAGGTATCGGACGAAGATTTGCAGGGCCTGTTCCGCACCGGCGACGTGCGCGCGGCGCTGGCGCAGTTGCGCGCGCTGAACCCTGGCGCGGAAATCCTGCTGACGCGGGGCGCGGAAGGCGCCGAGTTCCACGCGGGCGACCAGGCCTGGCGCGCCAGTCCGCCGGCCGTCGAGGTGGCTGATACGATAGGCGCGGGCGACGCCACCGTCTGCGCCCTGCTGTACAGTTTCATGCACCAGCCGCAGGCGACCGGCACCGTCCACCTGCGCTTCGCCGTGGCCGCGGGCGCCGCGGCCTGCACCCGGCCCGGCGCCACGCCGCCGGACCTGGACCAGATCGCGGCACTGACGCCCGCAGTGTATATCGCCTCCATTTAAAGGACTTCCCATGCGCGCACTGATCGCCTTGTTTTGCCTGCTGGCCTGCGGCTGGACGCAGGCGCAAGACCTGGAAGAGCGCCTGGCCTCCCCGGACGGCCAGCTCATCCTGACCCTGCGCCAGCAAACCGGCGCGGCCGGCAAGCGCGCGTTGTACTACAACGTGCGCTACGGCGGGCAGATCGTGATCCGCGACTCGCTGCTGGAACTGCGCCTCGATAACCACCTGTCGGAAAGCGCGATGGCGCTGCCGGTCGACCACCACGCCCGCTGGTTTGAAAACCTGGCCGTCACCGGCGTGCGCCGCGACAGCCATGACAGCACCTGGGTCCCGATCGCCGGCGAAACCGCGCGCATCCGCGACCGCTACGAGGCGTTGACGGTGGACCTGGTCAAGGACGACAACCCGATCTACAAGCTGTCGGTCGAAGCGCGCGCCTACAACGAGGGTGTCGCCCTGCGCTTCGTCTTCCCGGAAAACGAGAAAGGCACGTATTACCGCATCGTCGGCGAGGATACCGAATTCGCGCTCCCGGCCGGCACGCGAGCCTGGTTCCACGCCTGGGCGCAGGCGCCCTACCGGCTGCTGCCGCTGCGCGACTGGCCCGACCAGTCGGAACGCCCGCTGACGCTGGAACTGCCCAACGGCCTGTACGTGGCGCTGCTGGAAGCGCAGATGACCGACTACGCGCGCGCCAAGTTCAAGCTCAGCGCCGACAAGCCGGACACCCTGGTCACCGCCATGCACGACAGCGCCGACCTGATCTCGCCGTTCGCCACGCCATGGCGCGGCATCATGGTCGCCCGCACACCGGGGCAACTGGTGGAGCACAACTACTTCATCCTCAACCTGAACCCTGCGCCGCGCCTGGCCGACACCAGTTGGATCAAGCCCGGCAAGATCATGCGCGTGATGACCCAGACCACGGCGGCGGCCAAGGCCAATATCGATTTCGCCGCGCGCCACCACCTGCAGTACATCCTGTTCGACTGGAAGTGGTACGGCCCGGCCTTCTCCTTCGATTCCGACGCCACCAAGGTCGCCATCCCGGACTTCGACCTGCCCGCCATCATCGCCTACGGCAAGGAGCGCGGCGTCGGCGTCTGGCTCTACGTGAACCAGCAAGCCTTGCTGGCGCAGTCCGACACCTTGTTCCAGACCTACCGCGACTGGGGCGTCCAGGGCGTCAAATTCGGTTTCGTGCAGGTCGGTTCGCACCGCTGGACCACCTGGATAGAGAAGGCCATACAGCAGGCCGCGGCGGCGCACATCATGGTCAACATCCACGACGACTGGCGTCCCACCGGCGAACAGCGCACCTGGCCCAACCTGCTCACCGCCGAAGGCATACGCGGCAACGAGGAAATGCCGGACGCCACCCACAACACCGTGCTGCCCTTCGTGCGTTACCTGGCCGGCGCGGCGGACTACACCATCTGCTACTACGACCCGCGCATCAAGACCACCCATGCCCACCAACTGGCGCTGGCCGTGGTGTATTACAGTCCGCTGCAAACGCTGTACTGGTACGACAAACCGGAGCTGTCGCATGACGAGCCGGAGCTGGCTTTCTGGGACCGCATCCCCACCGTGTGGGACGACACCAGGGTGCTGGACGGCGCGCCGGGCCGCAACGTCACCATCGCCCGCCGCAGCGACGACGACTGGTACGTGGGCGCCATCACCAACAACGAGGCGCGCACGGTGCCGCTCAAGCTGGACTTCCTGCCGGCCGGTCGCCGCTACGAGGCAACCATCTACGCCGACGACCCCGCGGCGGCTACCCGCACCAAGGTCGGCATCCGCAAGCAGACGGTCGATGCCCGCAGCGTGCTGTCGCTGGCCATGCCGGCCTCCGGCGGCCAGGCGTTGTGGCTGCGTCCCCTGCCCTGAAATTGCTTGACAGGCCGCCGGCGGCAGGATAAGTTATCGATAACACATACAACAAGAAGCCGCGCCCCATCCGGAGACACCACCTGCCATGACCAGCAAGCAGTCCCACTTCCGCTTCCTGTGCACCTTCGTGTACGTGTATTTTTTCGCCCAGGCGATGAGCATGTCGCTGCTGGCGCTGTGGCTGCGCTCCACGCTGCAGTTGTCCGGCGCGGAAACCGGCATCGTCTTCTCGGCCAACTTCGGCGCCGCCATGTGCTCGCAGCCGGTGTACGGCTACCTGTCCGACAAGGTCGGCATGCGCAAGCATGTGCTGTGGGCGGTGGGCGTGCTCTGCATGCTGTCCGGCCTGTTCCTGGTGTACGTCTACGGCCCGCTGCTGAAGACCCATATTCTGGCCGGTGCCGCCCTCGGCGGCATCTACCTCGGTATCACTTTCATCGCCGGCAGTTACGCCATCGAATCCTATGTCGACCGCATCGGCCGCGCCTACGGCTTCGAATACAGCCGCGTGCGGCTGTGGGGCTCGCTGGGCTTCGCCAGCGCCGCCTTCCTGACCGGGCGCCTGTACAACATCGATCCGCACATCAACTTCATGCTGGCCTCGCTGGCCGGGCTGCTGCTGGTGCTGATGCTGGCCCTGTGGCGACTGCCGGCGCATGACGCGGCCGCGGCCGCAGGCAACAAGCTGCGCCTGGGCGATGCGCTGGCCCTGTTGCGCGACAAGGCGTTCTGGCGCTTCATGGCCTTCGTGCTGACCGTGACGAACATCTACCTGGTCTACGACCAGCAATTCCCCAGCTATTTCGCGTCGCAGTTCGCGGACAAGGCCACCGGCGCCGCCATGTTCGGCTACCTGAACTCGCTGCAGATCTTCGTCGAAGCGGCCGGCTTGTTCGTGTCGCCGCTGCTGGTGCGCCGCATCGGCGCCAAGCACGGCCTGCTGCTGGCAGGCGCCATCATGATCTTCCGTATCGCCGGCTCCGGCCTGGCCGTCGGCCCGGTGTCGATATCGGCCATGAAAATGCTGCACTCGTTCGAACTGCCCATCCTGGTAGTCTCCATCTTCCGCTACATCGCCTACCACTTCGACCACCGCCTCGCCTCGACGGTCTACATGGTGGGCGTCAGCTTCGGCCACTCGCTGGGGCTGGCGCTGCTGTCGCCGCTGGTCGGCAAGACCTATGACCTGATCGGTTTCAACCATACCTATTTGCTGCTGGCCGCGATCGGCGCGGGCTGCCTGCTGTGTGCCGCCTTCGCGCTGTCGCCGACACCGCCGGAGATCGTCACCGGCAAACGCTCGCCCGCCCCGGAAGCAGCCAACGCCACCCACTGAGGACGATTCATGCCACAAGCGCTACACCCGGCCCGGCCGGAACCTTTGCAAACCGCCCGCCTGCCGCAAGCCTGGCGCGAGCTGCCCACGCGCGCGCGCCTGGACCAGGCCATCGCCGCCGCGCTGGCTGCGGTCGAGCGCAATAATGCCCACTTCGGCGAACGCTTCCCGCAGCCTTCCAGCATCGGCGGCGTGTACGCGGCCATGGACAACACCGAATGGACCAACGGTTTCTGGACCGGCATGCTGTGGCTGGCGTATGAGCTGAGCGGCCAGCCGCAGTTCCGCGCCAGCGCGGAAATCCATGTGGCCAGCTTCGACCGCCGCCAGCGCGAACGCATCGCCACCAACCACCATGACCTCGGCTTCCTCTACAGCCTGTCCTGCGTGGCCGGCTACAAGCTGACCGGCAGCGAACAGGCGCGCGACGCGGCGCTGGGCGCGGCCAGCCTGCTGCTGGAACGCTATTATCCCGGCGCCGGCATCATCCAGGCCTGGGGCGACCTGAACGATCCGGCCCAGCGCGGGCGCATGATCATCGACTGCAACCTCAACCTGCCGCTGCTCTACTGGGCCAGCGCAACCAGCGGCGACCTGCGCTTCCGCGACGCCGCCAACCGCCACATCGAACAGGCCGCGCGGCACATCGTGCGGGCCGACGGCTCGACCTATCACACCTTCTTCTTCGATCCGGACAACGGCCAGCCGCGCGCGGGCAAGACCCACCAGGGCTACAGCGACGATTCGTGCTGGGCGCGCGGGCAGGCCTGGGGCATCTCAGGCTTCCCGCTGGTGGCGCGCCACAACGGCGACACGCGCCTGCTGGACCTGGGCGAGGTGCTGGCCAATCACTACCTGAACCGGCTGCCGGCGGACGGCATCTGCTACTGGGACCTGATCTTCACCGACGGCGCGGAAGAACGCGACAGCTCGGCCGCGGCCATCGCCGCCTGCGGCCTGCTGGAACTGGCGGCCCGCCTGCCGCTGCTCGACCCGCTGCGGGCCGACTACGAACGCGCGGCGGCCGGCATGGTGATGACGCTGGCCGAACACTACTTCCAGCACGACGGCGCGCCGGGCACGGGCCTGCTCCGTCACGCCGTGTACCACAAGCCCAACCGCGTCGGCATCGATGAATCCTGCATCTGGGGCGATTATTTTTACCTGGAGGCGCTGACCCGCCTGAGCCGCATCTGGGAGCCGTACTGGTGAAGCACCCGCTGCTCATCGGCGCACTGGCCGCCGCCCTGCTCTGCCAGCCCGCCCGCGCGCAAACCCCGCCGCCGGCCGATGCGCCCTGGATCGCCGACCTCGGCGACGGCCGCTACCGCAACCCGGTGCTGCATGCCGATTATTCGGACCCGGACGCGATCCGCGTCGGCGCGCGCTTCTACATGACCGCCTCCAGCTTCTCCAATGTGCCGGGATTGCCGCTGCTGGAATCGGAAGACCTGGTCAACTGGACGCTGGTCGGCCACGCCCTGCCCGAACTGCTGCCGCGCGCGGCATTCGCCCAGCCGCAGTACGGCAAAGGCGTGTGGGCGCCCTGCCTGCGCTACCACGACGGCCGCTATTACATTTTCTACCCCGATCCCGACTACGGCATCTACGTGATCGATGCCGAGCATTTCCGTGGTCCCTGGAGCGCGCCGCGCCTGCTGCTGGCCGGCCGCGGCCTGATCGACCCGACGCCACTGTGGGACGACGACGGCCAGGCCTACCTGCTGCACGCCTGGGCCTACAGCCGCGCCGGCAGGAACAACCTCGTCACGTTGCGCCGCATGGATGCCGGGGCCACCCGCATCCTGGACGACCATGGCCGCGACATCATCAACGGCGCGGACTATCCCGGCTATCACACGGTGGAAGGTCCCAAGGCCTACAAGGCCAACGGCTATTACTACGTGTTTGCGCCGGCCGGCGGCGTGGAACAAGGCTGGCAAGCCGTGTTCCGTTCGCGCTCGCTGCTCGGTCCCTACGAAGCGCGCAAGGTGATGGCGCAGGGTGACACGCCCATCAACGGCCCGCACCAGGGCGCCTGGGTCGACGCGCCCGACGGCAGCAACTGGTTCCTGCACTTCCAGGACAAAGGCGCGTATGGCCGCGTGATCCATTTGCAGCCCATGCAGTGGCGGGATGGTTGGCCGCTGATCGGCCAGCCGGGCCGCCAGCCCGGCGTGGGCGAACCGGTCATCACTCACACCAAGCCGGTGCAAGGCAAGCCTTTGGCCGCGCCGCCGACCAGCGACGATTTCCGCGCGCCGCAACTGGGCGTGCAGTGGCAATGGGGCGCGAACCCGCAGCCGGGCTGGTATTCGCTGAGCGCCAGGCCCGGCGCGCTGCGGCTCTACACCCAGCCGCTGGCGGAAGGCGAGATGGTGCGCGCCTCGCCGGCCATCCTGACCCAAAAGGCGCCGGCATCGCGCTTCCTGGCCACCGCGCGCGTGAAGCTGGAGCAGCCGTCGGACGGCGATCGTGCGGGCCTCATCATCAACGCCATGCAGTACGCCTGGATAGGCTTGCGCCGCAAGGATGGCCAGAATGAGCTGGTGTGGACGATCTGCGGTCCATTCGGGCCGCATTGCCAGGAACAGAGCACCGTCATCCTGCCGCAAGCCCCCGCGGAGCTGACGCTGCGCGCTCACATGAACGAGGGCGCCTTCGTCAATTTCTCCTACAGCGTGAATGGCCAGACCTTCAAGCCGGCCGGCAGTCCCTTCCCCGTCACGCGCGGCACCTGGGTGGGCGCGCAGGTCGGCCTGTTCAGCGTCGGCAGGCAAGCGGGGTCCTGGCTCGACGTGCAGCACTTCGCATTGACCGCACCAGGCGTGGGGCCTTACTGAGCCGCGCCGTCTTCCGGCGGATAAGTGATGCGCAAGCCGTCGACCCGGGCGAACGGCGTCAGTTTATGCGGGCGCCGCTGGCGCGCATCGATGATATCGTCGACGTGCACACCGCGCACCAGCAAGGCGTCCGCCACCAGCGAGCGGTGGCAGCGCCACGGCACCGCTTCCGCGCACATCAGCACGCAGCGCTTGTCGCGCGCCAGTTCGATGACGGCATTGACGTTGGCCGCAAACTCATCGGTCTGCATGTAATCGGCATAACCGCGAAACGACAGGTTGCGCCAGCCGCCGTTCAGGCTGTCCTTGCGTGGGTGGCGCAGCCCGCCCAGGCCGCGCATGTAGCGGTATTCAATGCCGGCGTCGGCCAGCGTCGCGGCCAGTTGCTCCTGCCCGAACTGCGGATTGTGGCGCGACTTCGGCACGGTGCGGATATCGAGCAGGCAGGCGATGCCGTTCTGGCGCAGCAGTCCAATGAACTCATCGATAGGCCGGTTCGAATGGCCGATGGTGCAGACGGTTTCCGGGCTCATAGGCATTTCGCATGGCAGCGATACGCCTATTCTGGCATAGAACGCCGTGCGGGCGCGCCCTGCTTCCGTCAGAGCGGCAGCAGGCCTTGCAGAGATGAGATGCGGTCGGGCGCAGACCAGGTCCCCTCAAGTTGGCCACGGCGATCGAACTGCAGCAGTTGCGTGCCTTTGTGGCCGTTGTCCGGGCCATGGCCCTGCCAGTTCGCCACCAGCAGTTGGCCATCCGGCAGGAAGGCGTAAGTCGCGTAAAAGAACGGCGCCACCGCAGCCGGCACCTGGCTGGCCGCCCCGAAGCGGCGCACCAGCTTGCCCCCGGCGTCGAACACCGCCATGAACGCGCCATAGCCGGCCGACACGATGGTCGAGCCATCGGCCAGCCGCTCGGCCTTCCACGCGTGCTCGAAGCCCGGCGCGCTGAAGCGGCGCAGTTCCACCAGCTCCGGCGTGGTTTCCTTGATATGGTCGTTGGTGCACAGCAGATAAGTGTCTTGCGGCGTTACGCGCATCAGGCGCACATAGTCGCCGTCGCGATAGGCCGTGTGCACCACCTCCCCTGCCGCGTCCAGCGTCAGCACGTTGACGCCGCCGCGGCCGTCCAGGTTCATGCCGGTCACCAGCGTCGCGCCGTCCGCGCGCCGGGTGACGGCCGTGACGTCCCGCCAGCGGCGGCAGTCGGTCAGCACGCGGCCAGTGCGCCATTCCAGCTCGAAGTAGCCCTGGTCGTAGCCGACCAGCACCCGCTCCTCGTCCAGCCGTTGCATGTCGCGCGCCAGCGGATAGTCGGCCAGGTCCAGCGTCCAGGCGAACCGGCTGGCGCGGGTATTGATCAGGTGCAGCCGCTGCAAGCCTTCGTCGATGCCGAGGAAGCGCGTCTCGATGTCTGCCATGTTCATTCTCTCATCGTCAAAATAAAACCGCGATTCGGGCGGCGACCCGGATCGCGTTGGAGCAAGCAAGATTATTTTCCGAACTTGTAGCGCAGGCCGATGCTGAAGGTGCGGCCATTCAGGTAATGCTGACGCTCGATGTTGGTGGCATAGGCGCCAGGTTCGCCAACGTAGCGGTCCAGGCCCTTGTTGGTCAGGTTGGAAGCGATCACCGACAGCGTCAGGTTGCTCATCAGGTCGTAGCCGAACGACGCATCGAGGATGCCGTAGGAACGGATGTAGCGGCCATCGATCGGGTTGGGCGAAATGCCAAACAGCGTCTGGTCCGAGCGCCAGGTGTACACCAAGCGCGCGTACATGCCCTTGGCTTCATACATGCCCGACACGCTGTAGTTGTTCTTCGATACAAACGGCTGCTGGCTGTCGACCACGCGCGGCGCGGTCACGCTGCCGATATTGATCGGATTGGAGGTGTCGACGTAGGTGTAAGAACCCGATACGCCAAAGTTCTTCAGCCAGCCGCCGTTCTTGTCGAAGAAGTACTGGCCCGCCAGTTCGACACCGCGAGCGTAGCCATCCAGTGCGTTCACCGACCTGGTCATCATGTATTGACCACCCGAGCAACCGTTGGAGATCGACCCGCTATAGGCCGGGAACAGCGACACCGTCTGGCATTCCGCAATGCCGTTGAAGAAGCCCTTGATCTGCTTGTCGAACAGGCCCATGGACACATAGTTGGTGGAGCTGAAGTAGCGTTCCAGCGACAGGTCAAAACTGTTCGCCAGTTGCGGACGCAGGTCCGGGTTGCCGATCGAGCCAGTGCCGTTGACCGGGTCGACGCTGATGGATGGATTCAGCGAGCCGATGTCGGGACGGGTCATGCCGCGGCCATAGCCGAAGCGGGCCAGGAAGTCCTTCTGGATATCGTAGATCAGGTTAAACGACGGCAGCGCGTTGGTGTAAGAGGTCGACTTCACGTTGTCGACGATGACCGTGCTGCCGCTGAGCGTACTGGCCACGCGCCCCGTCACATCGGTGTTGGTGCGCACCAGGCGCACGCCGAGGTTGCCGCGCAGGCGTTCGTCTTCGGTGGCGAATTCGAGCTGGCCATAGCCGGCCAGCGTATGTTCGCTGAACAAGCGGTGCTGCAGCAAGTTTTCAGGATAGGCGCCGACCGCAGGGATGCCGGCGTTCGGGAACAGGTTCTTGATCGTATCGCCGTTCAGCGAGGTCGGCGCCATCACGATGTAGCCGCCGGAGTAGCCGGCATCGCCATTCATGAAATTGGTCGGCGCAGTCTGCAGCAGGCCGGCCTGGGTGGCGGCGCTGATGCCATTGGAGCGGTCGACCGCCAGCTTGAGGCCATCGGCGGTCAACGGCTTGCCGCTGAAGCTGAAGTTGGTGAACAGGCTTTCCTGATGCGCAGCACGCGCGCCGAACTTGACCTTCGAAATAAAGCCGCTCTCAGGGGAATAGGCCGCATCCAGTTTCGCTGCATACCCCTTATCGTCCCATACCTGGTAGGTGCCGTTGCTGTAATCGCGGAAGACGAAGTTGTTCGGGTCCGACAGACTGGGGCCGCTGAAAGTAAGCTGGTGCGGCGCGCCGGCGTCAACCCGGTTGGTGGTCCAGTACAGGCCATTGGCCGAATCCAGGTTGACGGAACGGTTGTCCTGGGTCTGGTCCGCCTTGATGTAGTTGAAGTCGGCCTTCAAGGCCCACGACGCATTCGGATTCCACTCGGCGCCAGCCGCGGCGATCCAGGTGGTGTATGGGCGATGCTCCTCGCCGCCGACCGTATTCATGGTCGAATTCAGGAAACTACCGCTCAGGAAGCGCTTGTTGAGCAATACATCGTCGCTGCCGCCGTTCTGATTGCGGTTAGCCAGGCCTTCGGTGAAATTGAAAGGTGTGGTCTGCAGATTCTGCACGTTGCCGCCATCTACAGAATTCAGGCCGCGATAATTCTGGTAGTACTGGTAGTAGGTGTACTCGCCATCCGTGTAGAAGCGCAGCGTATTGCTTGGACGGTAGTCGGCAGCCAGGTTCAGGCCCTTGCGGGTGCGGTAGATGGTCTCCTGGAACACGTTGCTGGTCAGGCCAGGCGCCGTCATCACATTGGACGCTTGTTCGGCGGTCAGACCGCTCAGGTTGGGCGTATAAGCAGGCGCGCCGCTCACGCTCGGCACGTTGGCCAGGTAGGACACGTCGCTGCGGCCCACATAGCTGGACATCGGCAGCAAAGGATTGTTGCTGGTGTTGGCCGCGGCCAGGGATGCATATTCCGCGCTGTCCCCACGGATCGCGCGCTTGAAGTTGGCGCCGCCATTGGCCGGGTTGTTGTCGGAGCGGCCGGTACTCTTCTGGAACACCGCCGCAGCCATGACGCCAATGCGCTGGCCGCCGCCCAGGTCCCAGTTATTGGCGACCAGGCCGAACAACTCGGGATCGGTCTTCTTGGCCATATCGTTTTCGCGGGCATTCACGCTCACCGTGGCGGTGAATTCCTTGAAATCGCTGGGCTTGCGGGTGCGGATGTTCACCAGGCCGCCGATCGCGCCTTCGATGTGTTCGGCCGAGGGATTCTTGAAGACGTCGATGCCGGCCACCATGCCGGGAATCGCGCCCTCGACGTTGTATTCGCGGCTGCCGGCGGTGAAGTAGGTGCGGCCGTTGACCTGCGACGCCGTCTGCCCCGACAGGCCGCGGATGGTCAGGCCGGAACCGTTGCCGACCGGGGACGCGCCCTCGCCGCCATAGCGGTAGCCTTGCACGCCCGGAATGCGGGTCAGGGTTTCGGCGACGTTGGGATCGGGCAGCTTGCCGATGTCTTCAGCGGAAATCGAATCCACCACCTCCATGGTGTCGCGCTTGACTGCCAGCGCGGACCTTGCGCTGGCGCGCAAGCCGCTCACCACCACGGTGGTGTCGCTCTCCTGGCCGGCCGGAGCCTGGGCGAACGCCTGGCCGACGGCAAGCGCCATGACGGTCAACTGCACGGTATTGAATAAGGCCTTATTCATCACTTCTTCTCCTCTTTTCTTCTAATAATTGACGCTTCAATTGTCTGTGACTGCCCTGCTACACCAAAATGGTTATCGATAACAAACACCCCCCTAAAAAAACCGGATCGACCGGCAAGTTATCGATAACTTTACTAAACATGATAAACAAGGGTACAGGGCAGGTCAAATACTTCTTCGCAAATAACCTGCACTGTTAAAAACTAACAACTGCCCTGCCCGGCGGCGCTTAGCGGAACTGCACGCCCTCGACAAATTCGTTCAGGTCCAGCACGCCCGGCTCGGGCTTCATGATCTTCTTGCCGGCCACCGTCACGTTCTCGATCAGGACATTCCTGACCCTGCGCTGCGCGTCATGCCCGGTGATCGCCGCTGCGCTCGGCGAGCCGCGGCCGGAGTAATGAATGTTCCGCAGCGTGATATTTTCCACGCCCAGGCCGGGGCTGGTGTTGTACTTGGCGGTGTAGGCGATCTTCAGGTTGAACAGCTTGCCCTCTTCGATGCGCTCGACGCGGATGTCGTCGAACACCACGTCGCGCACCAGGTTGTCGTCGCCGGCCATGATGCCGAGCGCGCCCTCGTATTCCGGGTCGTCCTCGTCATGGTCCAGGATATCGATATCCGAAAAGCGCAGCCGTTCCAGCACTTCCGGTTGCGGGTGCGCGGCGGTCGGCGTATTGCCATGGATGCCGATCATGATGTTGTGCGCGATATCGGCCCACAGCGTGGTGCGCGTGACGTTCACGTCGCGCGTATTGCCCCAGATATCCCAGCGATGGTTGTAGAAGGTCAGGCAGTCGTCGGAAGTGCGGACGAAGCTGTCGCTGATCGTCACCCGTTCGCAGGCAAAGTGGCCGAGGCCGTCCGACCATTGCCCTGCCCCGATGGTGCGGATATTGCGCTCGGTGAGATCCTGCGAGGTGATGCAGCGCAGGGTGCCGTGCGGCTGGTTGATGAAGATGGGGCCGTCGATGTCGATGTTGTGCGAATTGCGTATCGTCGTCATGTCCACGCCCTCGAACAGGCCGTCGCTGATGACTTTCACGTCCTCCACGCCATCGATGATGAGCGGGTTCTTGAGGATGGCCGAGCCGTGGATGTACACGGTGCTGTGCGAGCGCAGGCGGAACTCGCCGCTGTGGATGCCCGGTCCGAAGAACACCGTCTTCTGCGTCAGGTCCGGCATCTGTCCGGCACCGATATCGTTGGACGACAGCGCGGGCACCGCCGGCATATCCTTGCGGATCGCGTGGGTGAAGACGTGCAGATTGTGCAGGTGGTCGTCATCGAATTCGATGCTGAGGTTTTCGGGACGGCGCAACGTGACGTAGGCTATGCCATCCTTCACCACCGCCTTCAGTCCCCTGGAATCGGGGCGCACCGCGACCTTGGAGAACATGCCGTTGTTCTTCTGGATCGCCAGCTCCACGGTGCCGTCGAAATTGAAGTACACCATGGAGGCGTCTTGTGGCTTGTCGAGATCGACCTTGACGTTGTATTCGTACAGGTCCTGCCACACGCCGCCCGGCGTCCGCACGCGCACCGTGAAGTCGTCGTTGTGATGCGTGTAGCGGATGGGATTGGGGAATGGATGGACCTGCAGCCGGTTCGCCTCCGGCTGCGCCGCCGCCAATGGGAGATGCAGGCAAATCAGCAAGCCTGCCAGGATGCGCATCAGGGACACATTACCTCCGTATTTTTGTTATCGATAACAGAATTTAATCATAACAGAACGAGGAATGCAACGGAAATAAAAAAGGTGCCGCAGCACCTTTGGTATTCAGGTCTTCGGCAGCGTGACGCCGACCTGGCCCTGGTATTTGCCGCCGCGGTCCTTGTAGGACACGTCGCATACCTCGTCCGATTCAAAGAACAGGACCTGGGCGACACCCTCATTGGCGTAGATTTTTGCCGGCAGCGGCGTGGTGTTGGAGAATTCCAACGTCACATACCCTTCCCACTCGGGCTCGAACGGCGTGACGTTGACGATAATGCCGCAACGCGCGTAGGTGCTTTTGCCCAGGCAGATGGTCAGCACATTGCGCGGAATGCGGAAGTATTCGACGGTGCGGGCCAGCGCGAACGAATTCGGCGGGATGATGCAATAGCCCTTGCCGGACACGTCGACGAAGTTATTCTCGTCGAAGGCCTTGGGATCGACGATCGTGGTATTGATGTTGGTGAACAGCTTGAACTCATCCGCGCAGCGGATATCGTAGCCATAGCTGGAGGTGCCATAGGAAACGATCTTCTGGCCGTCGCGCTGTTTGACCTGCCCTGGCTCGAAAGGCTCGATCATCCCGTGCTGCTCCGCCATACGGCGTATCCATTTATCGCTTTTAATCGTCATCGCAAGGCATTCCTAAAGTTTTACAATGCCCGAGATTTTACGCTAAAGCCTCGTTTTTAAGAACCTTTTTGCCGGATTGGCCACCCAGCAGGTCGACGATCATCTCCCGGGTGGCCTGGGCGGCCGCCGCTGGCGACTCCATCGGGAACAGGTGGCCGCCCGGCAGGATGCGGAAATGGCGGCCGACCAGCGCCCGCGTGTGCTTGTGGCCGGACTGGCTGGTTTCCCAGGAGTTGTCGCCGCCGATGAAACCTATCGGCACCGGATAGCCCTTGCGCAGCAGCTTGGGCAAGGTGTGCGGCAGGGTCGCGTAGACCGCGGTTTCGATCTCGCGGGTATAGCGCAGTTGCACGCCGTCGGGATGCGCCTGCAGGCCGCTGTCGATGTAATCGGCCAGCACGCCGGGCGCCCAGGCGGCGAACAAATCCTTGGACGCGAAATGCTGGTAGGCCGCGTCGCGGTCTGGCCACACGTTGCGGCGGCGGATGGAAAATTTGGCGGGCGGGACGTCGTGGGCTTTGCCGAACAGTTTGATCATGCGCCAGGCGAAGGCGCGCCAGCCGCCGACCACGGGCGCATCCAGCATGACCACGCAGCGCACCAGGTCAGGACGCTTCAGGGCCACCATCAGGCTCAGCATGCCGCCCAGCGAATGGCCCAGCAGGATTACCGGTTCCTGATACCGCGTGGTCAATTCGTTAATGTATTCGTCGACCAGGTGTGGCCAACAGTCGCTGACCGGGTAGCGCGGATTATGCGCGTGCATATCGAGCGTCTGGATGTCGAAGTCTTCGGACAACAGGTCGAAGAACTGGCGGTACACACCGGCTGGATAACTGTTGGCGTGGGCGAAATGCAGCTTGGGCTTACTCACAAGCGGTCTCCGTGTGGTTATATTTTGGGCCCATTGTAATCGCAGCGGCGCGGGGCCGGTGGTGGAAACGCTCTAATCTAGCGGCCATACCAGTAGCGGGCGTGGGTCTCGCGGTAGCTGGAGATGGCGATGTCTGGCCCCAGTTCCAGCGTCAGCGCGCCCAGTTGGTCGGTCCGGTAGCGCTGAATGCGCAACTGCCCGTAGCGCGCGTAGATTTCCGGCTTGGGATGATGATAACGGTTGCGGTAGCCCACCTGGAACACCGCTGCCTGCGGATTGACCGCCGCCAGGAAGGCAGGCGTGGAGCTGGTGCCGCTGCCGTGGTGCGGGGCCAGCAGGATATCGGCGTGCAGCTCAGCGGCGCCGCGCGCCAGCAGTTGCGCTTCCTGTGCGGCTTCGATGTCGCCGGCCAGCAGCATGGATTTGCCACTGGCCGTGACCTTCAGCGTGCAGGTGCGGGCGTTGGGCTTGAGGGTGGCGTCGGCGTAGCTGTCGGCCAGCGGATGCAGGATTTCGAAGCGCACGCCATCCCACTCCCAGTGCTGGCCGGCCGCGCAATGCAGGTACTGGCGCGCGGCCTGCGCGATCGGATGGTTGGGCGACAGGGAGGACAGCATCCAGTCGGTAGGCACGCCGCGCATCACGCTGATCGCGCCGCCTGAGTGGTCGGTGTCGCTGTGCGAAACCATGATGCCGTCCAGGTGCGCGATGCCGCGGGCGCGCAGGTAAGGCAGCAGCACGCGGCTGCCGGCATCGGAATCGGGTGCGTATGCGGGGCCGGTGTCGTACAGCAGGCGGTGGCCGCTGGTTTCGATCAGTAGCGCCATGCCCTGCCCTATGTCGAAGGCGGTGATGGTGACGTGGCCGGGCGCGGGGTGCGTGGCCTGGGCGGCCAGCAGCGGTATCCAGGCCGCGAGGCCCAGCCAGCGCACCGGCCAGCCGCGCGGAGCCAACAGCCAGATAGTGCCGACCATCGCCCAGCAGAACAACCAGAATGGCGGCACCGGTGCTGCCCAAACGGCATAGCGCAGAGCGCTGAACCATTGCAGGCATGCGGCCAGCCAGGCGACCAACAGGTGCGCGAGCGTCAGCACCAGCGCGGCCAACGGCGCGGGCAGCATCGCACCGATCAGCGCCAGCGGCGTGACCACGAGGCTGATCAAAGGGATTGCCACCGCGTTTGCCAGCGGACTGACCACCGATACCTGGCCGAACAACAGCATCGTAATCGGCACCAGCCCGAAGGTGACCACGTATTGCGTATGCGCGCCGGCGCGCAAGGCCAGCCACCAATGCAGCCACCACGCCCGCACCGCCGCTCCCACCCTCGCCCAACCACCCGATGCCGCCAGCGTGGCATCGCCAGCCAGCGGCGCATCGGCCTCCTGAAGCGCACCGATGCCGTCCTGCGGCAGCCCGGCCGGCGCTTGCGTCGGGGCGACCGGCTGCGGCGTGCCGGTTTGCGCCAACGCAGCGGCGGCGCTTGTCTGCAGATCCTCGGCCGGCGCGCGCGTCGGGGCGCCGGGCTGCGGCGTGCGGCGCGGGGGGCGCGATGCGACACGGCCTGCTGTTGCGTACAGGATGATGGCGACCGCGCCGAAGGATAGCCAGAATCCCGGCCACAGCACCGCCCACGGATCGATCAGGACCACCACGCCCAGCGCCGTGCACAGTACATGCGAGATGCTCGTCAGCCGGTTCAGCCACAGCGCCGCCGCGACCACCATCAGCATGTACAAGGTGCGCTGCGCCGGCACGCCGAATCCCGCCAGTAGCACATAGAACAAGGCCACCACCGCCCCAACCAGCGCCGCCACCTTCTGCGCGGGCAGCATCAATGGCAACTGCGCACCCGTGAAAAACGAGCGCCGCCACAGCGTGAACGCGGCCAACGCAAACAACCCCGCCACCATGGTGATGTGGAGACCCGAGATGGAAATCAGATGGCCGATACCTGTACGGTTGAAAACCGTCCAATCCGACTGATCGATGCCCCGCTGATCGCCCACCACCAGCGCGACGATCACACCGGCATAGGGCTTGCCGGGCAGCGCAGCCAGTATCCGCTCGCGCAGCACCGCCCTGCCGCGCTCCACCATGTTATTGAAGTTGACGACAAAACCATCAAGCCGCTGATTGCCGTCGCCTGGCCGCACATAACCGGTCGCACGCAAGCCCTGCTCCAGCAACCAAACCTCGTAATCGAAGCCGTAAGGGTTGGCATTGCCATGCGGGCGCTGCAAGCGCACCGTCAACTGCCAGCGCTCGCCAGGCTGCAGGTCGGGCACCACGCTGACCTGATCGCGATAGCCCGAATACCATGACAAGGCAATCCTTGGCGGCACGCCAGCCGGCGCCCGTTCAACAGCAAAGTCAAAGCGCACGCCCTGCGAAAAACGATACGGCAGATTATCCACCGTACCAACGATGACGACGTCACGGCCCTCGTCCTCAGCCGGCAATTGCGGCGCCAGCGCCCGATGCGCCAGCCACGCCGCCCACAAAAATCCGGTGACGCATCCCGTCAAACCCGCGAGCGAAGCACGGACCCAAGGTCGCCCGGCCACCAATGCACAGCGACGGCCATGCGCCAGCACGAACAACCACGCCAGCAACAGCATGGCGGCAAGCACGATGACGTGCACGGACGGCAGCGCCGCTACTGTTTGCAGCCACGCCGCTCCAAGCACCAAGCCGATCATCGCCATGCGCATCGCATCCCTCCTCCACCACAGCGATACTACGCAAACGAGGTGGGCTACAGGCCTGCTACGGTTTGATGCAGCTCAGATGGCGGCGGGAACGATCATGCGCGGCAGTGCCGCCTTGGCATTGGCCGTGGTGGAGGACGCGATGGCGTCAACCGGCAGATTGCGCAACTCGGCCAGCACGGCGCCGATGCGCGGAATCTGGTCCGGGCTGTTGCGGCCTGGATGAACCCAGGCCGGAGAAATATCGGGCGCATCGGTTTCGAGCACGATGGATTCCAGCGGCAAGTCAGCCGCCAGGCGGCGTATCTGCAGAGCGCGCGTGAAGGTCATGGCGCCACCGAAGCCCAGCTTGAATCCGAGATCGATATAGCCTCGCGCCTGCTGCTCGCTGCCGTTGAAAGCATGGGCGATGCCGCCGGCCGGCGTGATCTGGCGCGCATGCTTGAGCACCACATCCTGCGAGCGGCGCACATGCATCAGTACCGGCAGCTTGAAATCGCGGGCGATCTTCAACTGCTCGCGGAAGAAGAAAATCTGCTTCTCGCGCATATCCGGCTCGGTCAGCATGGGGATAAAAAAATCCAGCCCGATCTCGCCGATGGCCACGAAACGCGGGTCGTCCATGGCGGCAGCGACCTGCTCGCGCAGCACACGCAGATCGTCGTCGTTTGCATGAGGAACGTAGATTGGATGTATGCCCAGCGCGTAGCAGGCGTTATCCGCCTGCGCCGCCAGTTGCGCCACCACGCCGAAGTTGGCCGTTTCGACGGCCGGCATCACGATCATGCCCACCCCCTGCGCCTTTGCCAGCGCAGCCTGCGCAACGGACTCGCTGCCGAATTCGTGCGCGTCCAGGTGGCAGTGGGTGTCTATCCACATGATTTACACCTCGTCAGGTAGCAATCCCTGGTCGGTCATGCGCAGTACGCGGTCGCAGCGGCGCGCCAGCTCGATGTCGTGGGTGACGATGATGAAGGCCGTGCCCAGTGTGTTCGACAACTCCAGCATCAAATCGAAAATCTGCTGCGCCGTCGCGTGATCCAGGTTGCCGGTCGGTTCGTCGGCCAGCACGCAAGCCGGTTGCGTGACCAGCGCACGCGCCAGCGCCACACGCTGACGTTCGCCGCCCGACAGTTCGCCCGGAACGTGCGACACACGCTTGGCCAGGTTCACGCGCGACAAGATCTGCTGCGCCGCCGACGTCGCTTCGTCGCGCTTCACGCGGCGTATCAGCAGCGGCATGGCGACGTTGTCCAGTGCGGTGAACTCCGGCAGCAGGTGATGGAACTGGTAGACAAAGCCCAGCGACGTATTGCGCAGATCGCCGCGCGCCGTCTCGCTCAGGCTGGCGAAGTCCTTGCCCTGCAACGTCACCGTGCCTTTGGTCGGCGTATCGAGGCCGCCCAGCAGGTGCAGCAAGGTCGACTTGCCCGAACCAGACGCGCCGACGATGGCCACGCGCTCGCCGCGCCGCACATCGAGGTCGATCCCGGCCAGCACTTGCAACGAATAGGCGCCTTGTGTAAAGGTTTTGCCGAGGTTACGGCAGGAGAGCACGACAGGATTATTCATAGCGCAGCGCCTCCGCAGGTTTCACGCGGGCCGCCCACCAGCTTGGGTAAAGCGTCGCGACGAAAGCCAGCACCACGGCCACGCCGCCGATCTTGAACACGTCCGGCCAGCGCAGGTCCGACGGCACGGTGCTGATGTAGTAGATATCCTTGGACAAGAACTGCACTCCCAATAAATGCTCGATAAACGGCACGATGACATCGATGTTGAGTGCCACCAGCACGCCCAGGCTCACGCCGATGGCGGTGCCCAGTATGCCGACCAGCGCCCCCTGGATCATGAAGATCTTCATGATCGAGCGCGGCGATGCGCCCAGTGTGCGCAGGATGGCGATGTCGGCCTGCTTGTCGGTCACGGTCATCACCAGCGTGGACACCAGGTTAAACGCGGCCACCGCGATAATCAGGGTCAGGATGATGAACATCATGCGCTTCTCGGTCTGCACGGCGGCGAACCAGTTGGCGTTCAGCTTGGACCAGTCGCGCACGAACAGGTCGCCCGGCATGGAATTCTTCAGCTCCTGCGCCACTTCCGGCGCGCGGTGCATGTCCTGCAGGCGCAGGCGCAGGCCGGACGGCGCATCGATGCGCAGCAGTTTCTCAGCATCGGTCAGGTGCACGAAGGCCAGGCCGGAGTCGAATTCGTTATGGCCCGCCTCGAAAATGCCGACCACGGTGAAGGAGCGCAGGCGCGGAATCACACCGGCCGGCGTCGGCTGGCCCTGGGCCAGCGCCAGCGTCACCTTCTCGCCGAGATTGACGTGCAACGCACGCGCCAGTTCGATACCCAGCACGATGTTGTAGGCGCCTGGCTGCAGCGCGTTGAAGCTGCCGCGCTTGGTCTGCTTGACGACGTCCGACACCTGCGGTTCGACCTCAGGCAGCACGCCGCGGATCACGGCCGGGCGCAGCACGTCGTCGCGCACCAGCATGCCCTGGGTTTCAGCGAACGGCGCGGCGCCGATCACTTCATGGTTCTTGCGCGCCTCGGCGGCTTCGGCCTGCCAGTTCGGCATCGATCCGCGAGCGTCGAAAATCTCGACGTGGGCCAGCACCGACAGCATGCGGTCCGTGACTTCCTTCTGGAAGCCGTTCATCACCGACAGCACGACGATCAGCGCCGCCACGCCCAGGCCGATGCCGGCCATGGAGATCAGCGAAATAAACGATATAAAACTATTGCGCCCGCTGCGCTTGCCGGCCCGCGTGTAGCGCAGGCCGACCAGCCATTCGAACGGCAGATTCTTGGTCATGCTCATGGTGGTTTCGACAAATTGTGAGCCCGAAGTGTGCCACATAATGGCATTTCATGGGGAAAACCGCGCTTTAAGCAGGCTTAAAAACCAGGATTTAACGCCTGGGACGCCGCTATGCCCTACAATCTCGGCATGAACGAGATCACCCTGGCCTTACCCCACGCCCTGCCGCCCCCGGAACTGGCGCCTGACCTGCTGCGCGCCTTGAAGCTGCCGGCCCTGGCGGCGCTGCTGTCCCGGCACAGCCGTTTGCAATTCCATACCTACGACAACGACAGCCGCGTGCTGCCGCACGAAGCTTGGCTGGCGCACACGTTGGGCCTGACCAGCGCGCCCCAGCAGCCGGACACCGGCGCGCCCCTGGCCGTCGCCGCCATGCGCGGCTGCGGGCTGCACGCCGAGGCAGCCGAAGGCCACTGGTTCATGCTGCAGCCGGCCCATATCCAGATCTCGCGCACGCATCTGCTGCTGACCGACCTGCGCTCCATGCAGATCTCCGAACAGGATTCGCTCGGCCTGTACGAAGTCGCCCGCCCCTATTGCGAAGAAATCGGCAAGCCGCTGCTGCACGGCGCCCCCGGCCTGTGGTTCATGCGCGCCGACGACTGGGCTGGCCTGCGCACCGCCTCGCCGGACGCCGCCTCCACGCAAAGCCTGAGCGACTGGCTGCCCGAAGGCGAGCACGCGCGCGACTACCGCCGGCTGCAGAACGAAATCCAGATGCTGTGGCATGAACACGCGATCAACCAGGCGCGCGAAAAACGGGGCCTGCAGCCGGTGAATTCCATGTGGCTGTGGGGCGGCGCCAGCGCGGCCCCGGCGGGCCGCGGAGACGCGGTCGCGGCAACCGCGCCGCAAGGGGGCGCTGTCGCCGACAGCGCAGCGCCTTCGGCCGGCGTTACGGCGGCCAGTTCGATCGCCATCGCCGGCGGCCCGCAATGGATGGAAGCGCTGGCCGCGCCTGGACTGCGCCAGCCGACGATCGCGGGGCTGATCGCCCAACCCGGCGCCGTGATGCTGGCCGAACTGATCCCATCCTACGCCGTCGGCGACTGGGCCGACTGGATCGCCCGCATGCAGCGCCTGGAGCAGGAATGGTTCGCGCCGCTGCTGGCGGCGCTGAAGGATGGCCGCATCGGCGGCGTCAAATTGTTCCTCAGCCACCGCAACGGCTGGATCGAGGCCAGCACCAGCAAGCTGGCGCAATACCAATTCTGGCGCACGCCCAACCTGAACTCCCTGCTGAAGCAATCATGACCCGCATCGCCATTCGCCCCTGCCCGCTTCGTGAATCCGAAATGCTGCGCCAGAACGGCATCCATCCGGTGCTGGCACGCCTGTACGCCTCGCGCGGGCTCACCGACGTCAAGGACCTGGCCAGCGAGCTGTCGGCCATGATTCCGCCATCGGGCCTGCGGCACATCGATGCCGCTGCCGTGTTCCTGGCCGATTCCATCGCCGCCCGCAAGCGCATGGTGATCGTGGCCGACTACGACTGCGACGGCGCCACCGCCTGCGCGGTCGCGCTGCGCGGCCTGCGTGCCATGGGCGCGGTGATCGACTTTATCGTGCCCAACCGCTTCGAATACGGCTACGGCCTGACGCCGGAGATCGTCGAACTGACTGCGCGCGAAAAGCAGCCGGACATCATCATCACCGTCGACAACGGCATCGCCAGCATCGAAGGCGTGGCCGAAGCCAACCGGCGCGGCATCGAGGTGGTGGTGACCGACCACCACTTGCCCTCGGACACCCTGCCCGCCGCGCGCGTGATCGTCAATCCGAACCAGCCGGAGTGCGGCTTCCCCAGCAAGCACATCGCCGGCGTGGGCGTGATGTTCTACGTGCTGCTGGCCCTGCGCGCCGAACTGCGCAAGCGCGGCGTGTTCGACGCCCAGACCCAGCCCAAGCTGGACAGCCTGCTGGACCTGGTGGCGCTGGGCACCGTGGCCGACGTGGTGAAGCTCGATCCGAACAACCGCATCCTGGTCGCGCAAGGCCTGAAGCGCATGCGCATGGGCCGCATGCACGCGGGCGTGGCGGCGCTGTTCCGCGTATCGGGACGCGATCCGCGCAACGCCGATCCTTTCGACCTGGGCTTCGCGCTCGGCCCGCGCCTGAACGCGGCTGGCCGACTGGAAGACATGTCGCTGGGGATCGAGTGCCTGATCACCGACGACGACAACCGCGCCTGGGAACTGGCGCAGCAGCTCAACGAAATCAACCTGAAGCGCCGCGAGATCGAAGCCGACATGCAGGATACGGCCATGCTGCACCTGGATGACTTTGAACCGGCCAGCCGCAGCACCATTTGCGTGTTCGACGACGGCTGGCACCAGGGAGTCATCGGCATCGTCGCCTCGCGGCTGAAGGAAAAGTTCTACCGCCCGACCATTACCTTCGCGCCCGGCAGCGATGGCTGGATCAAGGGTTCCGGCCGCTCCATCCCCGGCTTCCACCTGCGCGATGCGCTGGACCTGGTGTACAAGAAGGCGCCGTCGCTGATCGACAAATTCGGCGGCCACGCGATGGCGGCCGGCCTGACCATCCGCGCCGACGCCTTCGATGCCTTCGCTGCCGCCTTCGAAGAAGTGGGCCGCGCCTGGCTCACCGAACAGCAATTGGAACGCGTGATCGAGACCGATGGCCCGCTGGAAGACGCCTACTACACCACCTCCTTCATCGAACTGATGGACGGCCAGGTGTGGGGCCAGGGCTTTGCGCCGCCGGTGTTCTGCGACGAATTCCGCGTGGTGAGCCAGCGCATCCTGAAGGAGCGCCACCTCAAGCTGCTATTGGAGAAAAACGGTGCCCGCTACGACGCCATCTGGTTCGGCCACACCGATGCGCTGGGCGACCGTGCCAAGGTCGCCTTCCGCCTGGACGCCAACGAATACAACGGCGTCACCAAGGTTCAGTTGATGGTGGAGCACGCCGAACCGGCGTAAAGAGCAAGTCAGGGGCCTGGGGTTCCGGCGCTTACTGTAACTTCCAAAGGTCCACCGGACCTGGCGAGTAGCGATAATCGCTGAATACGGCACTGGTTCCTTTCCCCTCCGGGGACTGTACGGCAAAACCGACATAGAGGCCATCCGGCGAGTCGAGATTGAATTTGCGGATGATGCTCCAGTTGCGGCCATCCTGCGAAGCGTAAAAGAACAATCCACGCTGCTGCTTTGCGACTTTCAGATAAATTGTGCTGCCTTTGACACTGGAAGACGTCACGTCGTCAGAAAAAACACGCGTAATTACCGACACAATCGACAAGCCGCCATCGGCCTGAGATTCAAGGCATAGCTTCGCCCACCGCTCCTGCGTGCCATAGAGCGCAAGACAGCCCGCATCGTAAATCGCGTGCGCCGTCACATCGACGCGCGTGCTGAAACTGAAATTCTCATCCGCCTTGAACAGGAGGCGCGGCGCGGAATCGGGGTGGTAATCCCCTTCGCCAGGCCAGACAAACCAATCGGTCTTCGCGCCAGAGGCGAGCGTAAAGTCGCCAGCGCTATCGACCGACCAGTTTGTGGTTTTGTTTTGCCAAATGAGCGATCCGGGAAGACTGGTAAGCTGGGGAGCAACTTGCTGAGCGGCCGCATCAAGCAGCGCGCAAAACAGCAGCGGAATCAACAAAGCAGCACGGCGCATCACTTGTCTCCTTAGGAAATAACAATTGGTGTAGTCTGGTCTGACCTGAATCTACGGCAGGGCTGCTGCCTCATCCTTCGCAGCGACGGCGTTTGTGAAAGCACGAGATGCGCAACCCCGAACAAATTCCCTCACCTGAAAAAATCGGACGGCTTAGCTGTTGCGCTTTTTCCCGGCCTCGTGGCTAAGGATCAGGAAAATCACGCCGCCGAAAATCAACAGGTCGGCGACGTTAAACGCGTACGGGTTGTGTATCGCGCAGCAGCTCACATTGATGTAATCGGCGACCGCACCATAGACGATCCGATCGTAGGCGTTGCCGAGCGCCCCACCGATCACCGCGCCGGACGCCAGCAACAACGGCCATCCTGTCTTGTTGCGTACCCAAAAGGCCAATCCAAATGAGACGGCAATACTGGTTGCGACCAGCAGCCAGCGTGCGTCGAAATTGTTCAAAAATCCGAAATTGACTCCTTTGTTCCAGACCATAACGAAATTGAGATAGGGAGGCCATGCGGCGAGCTTCTGAACTGAAGCCAGGTTGAGCCACTGGACGATGATGATCTTGGAAAGGCGATCGAGGCCGAAGAAAGCAAATGAGACGATCGCGACTCGTAATATAGGCATAAAGGTGTCGTTCGAATGGTAGGTCTACAGTTCACAGTTGACGCGGCAGATGCGACGCCAGGACGCCGACCAGCGACTTGGCCTCCGCCTCGTCCAACGACGAACCGATTCGGATCGTCCTGGCCCCGTAATCAAATGCGATGAGGCCATGTCCGAAGCCGAAGAGCGGCGGGAGCATCCGGCGCTGGTTCCAGGTTGACGATGCAACGTATTCGGTCGCGCGGAGATTTTTGATATCGGATGCGCCATAGGAGCGATCTACTCCGACGCCGAAGACCTCAATCCGGTGTACGAGTGCCAGCGAATTGGCAGTGAGTATTTCGCGGCCTGCCAACTGCCAGAGAACGGTGGCGAAGACGAAAAGACCGCCGAGGGTCCAGCCAGCTAGCCAGAAGAGCAGAAAGCCCGTTGGCGTCCTGTCCCCAGCGTTGAGTAATTGACCGGCCACATTGGTCTCGCCGATGGTCCAGCCGCCCAGCCAGGCTAATAAAAACAGCATCGCGAACCAGTTCCTACTGGCGGGAATGACGACTCTGAGTCCGTCAGCGGTGGTTTCGGCACGAAATCGAGCGGACTGTGGCTGTATGTGCATTTGGTGAGCAATGGCCGTTTCTGACCGGTTTCTATCAACACTAGAGCTTAACACTTTTATCTTGTTTGCAAAATTCGCAGATTGTCATGCAAGCTATTTTTTGGCCTCCCTTGTTTTGTAGACAAGGAAATATTAGCCCAGTTGAACCCCATTTGCTATTTATCCGAAAACGGAGTATAAATAACCCATAAACGGAGAACATCATGCTCACCTATGCCTACCCCCGCAGCCGTTTCGAGCCGACCGTCCTGGTGGATTTGAACGCCAAGGCCGAGCGCGAACGCCTGTCCAAGTCGGCCCTCAAGGGCTTTTTCAAGCTGGTCGCCACCTGGAAGGTGCGCGACGAAGATGCGCGCCAACTGTTGGGCGGCCTGTCCAACAGCGCCTACTACGACTGGAAGAAAAACCCCGACCGCACGCTGGAAGTCGACTGCATCACCCGCATCTCCTACCTGCTGGGCATCTACAAGGCGCTGCACATCCTGTATGGCGACAAGCTGGCCGACGAGTGGGTCAATCTCCCCAACACGAACCTGATCTTTGAAGGCCGCACGCCGCTGGCCTACATGCTGGGCGGCGGCCTGCCAGCCATGCAACTGGTGCGCCAGTTGGTGGACGCGCGGCGCGGAGGACTGTAAGTGCCGGTCAGCCTCATCCCACCGCTTACCACGTTGCGCCAGTTCGACACCTGCCGTTTGCTGCCCTCCCGCTTCGCCGACGTGGAGGATTCCGTGCTAGCGCCCCTGGCCGACAGCGACGAGCACCTGCACGACCTGTTCGATCTCGACAACGCCACCAACGCGCGCCTGCGCACCCAGAACGGCGGCGGCTCGGCCGGCATCAATGTCGATGAGCTGGTGTTCGGCGTGCCCAATTTCCGCATCGTGAACGCGGCCTTTACCTACGCCCATCCGCAAGGTAGCCGCTTCAACGATGGCCGCCGCGGCGCCTGGTATTGCGCCTTCGACGTCGAAACGGCGCTGGCCGAGGTCAGCTTCCACAAGGCCGTGGAATACGCCGAGATCAACCGCTTCGACGACAGCGTGCAGTACCAGTGCATGCTGGCCGATTTCACCGCCACCTTCCACGATATCCGCAAGCAGCCGCGCTTCAAGGCCTGCCTGGCGGCGGACAGCTACATCGCCTCGCAAACGCTGGCCGAGCAACTGCTGGAGGGCGGCTCGCTGGGCATCATCTACCCCAGCGTGCGGCGTCCCGGCGGCACCAACCTGGCCTGCTTCCGTCCCGCGCTGGTGGGCAATGTTCGCAAAGGCGACGCCTATCGGTTAACATGGGAAGGACATCCCGTACCACGAATTGAAGTGATCTGACCATGCAAACCAAGCCCGAAAAAGACATCGAACTCCGCAACAAAGTGAACCGCGAAACGGCACGCCTGCCATGGGCCGAGCTGCTCAAGCACTTCGCGCAGGGGAATGTGGTGTGGGTCGCCAATTCGCTGGACCTGGTGGATGTGGCCGTGCGCATCTCGCACGACGACAAGGAAAACATCAGCAAGTGGATGGAAGCCGGCCTGCTGGCCAAGGTCAACGACCAGCAGGCGCAGGAATGGCTGGAGAAAAACGCCGAGCTGTGGGCTTGCGTGGTCAGCCCCTTCATCCTGGTGCAGCAGGAAAAAGCCGTCGCCACCAAGGTTCACTGATCGATGACGACCACCGCCGCGGCAGACTACAGCGCCAACGATATCGCCGGCAGCATCGCCGAAGCCATCGCCGCCCGCAAGCTGCCGCCGGGGACCAAGCTGCGCGAGGAAGCGCTGTGCCGCTTGTACTCGGTCAGCCGCACCAAGATCCGCGCGGCGCTGCTGATACTGTCCAAGGATAAGCTGATCGACATGGTGCCGGACAAGGGCGCCACCGTCAGCCAGCCCAGCGAGCGCGAATCGCGCGAGATTTTCGCCACCCGGCGTATCGTTGAAGCGGCGCTGGCGCGCGAGTTCACCGCCAGGGCCACCGCGGCCGATTACAAGCGGCTGGAAAAACATCTGAAGGCCGAGCGCAGCATGCTGTCGCAGCCGCCGTCCAAGATGCGCCAGCAACTGCTGGGTGATTTCCACGTCCTGCTGGCGGAAATCGCCGGCAACCAGGTGCTGACCGAGATCGTGCGCGAACTGGTCGCGCGCAGCACGCTGATCACCATGCTGTACCAGTCCGACCGCGACGCCGTCTGCTCGTCCAACGAACACGCCTCCTTCCTTGAAGCCGCGCGCGCGGGCGACGCGGACAAGGCGGCCAGGCTGATGCTGGCCCACCTCAACCACATAGAAGCGGCACTGAACTTCGACGCCAATGCCAGCCCGGCCCGCAAGGACCTGGTGGCCGCGCTGCTGGCCTAGCGGGCGGCTTCCGCCAACTGCATCGCCAGCGCATTGTGGCGCTCGACCGTGACCGGCAGGTCGATGGTCGACAGCACGCCGTCGCGCACCACCACCCTGCCGTTGATGATGCTGCACGAGACATTCTGCGGCGTGCAGAACACCAACGCCGCCACCGGATCGTGCAGCGCGCCGGCCAGCGCCACGCCATCCAGCTTGAACATCGCGATATCCGCCGCCATGCCCGGCTTGAGCGCGCCGATGTCGTCGCGGTTCAGCACCTTGGCGCCGCCCAGCGTGGCCACTTCCAGCGCCTGGCGCGCCGTCATGGCGTCCGGGCCAAAGCCGACGCGCTGCAGCAGCATGGCCTGGCGCACTTCGCCCATCATGTGGCCGGCGTCGTTGGAGGCGCAGCCGTCCACGCCCAGCCCGACCGGGACGCCGCGGTCCAGCATCTTGCGCACCGGCGCGATGCCCGAGGCCAGCCGCATGTTCGAGCACGGACAGTGCGCGACGCCCGTGCCGGTGCGGGCAAACAGGTAAATACCGTCGTCGTCCAGTTGCACGCAGTGCGCGTGCCAGACGTCGCGGCCCACCCAGCCGCAGTCTTCCGCGTATTCGGCCGGCGTCATGTTGAACTTCTCGCGGCTGTAGGCGATGTCGTTGACGTTTTCCGCCAGGTGCGTGTGCAGCGATACGCCGTGGCTGCGCGCCAGCGCGGCCGCTTCCTTCATCAGCCCGCGCGACACCGAGAACGGCGAGCATGGCGCCACCACCACGCGCTGCATGGCGTAGCGCCCGGTGTCGTGGTAAGTCTCGATCAGGCGCTGCGCATCCTTGAGGATGGCGCCCTCTTCCTCCACCACGCGGTCGGGCGGCAGGCCGCCCTTGGATTGGCCCACGCTCATGGCGCCGCGCGCGGCGTGAAAACGCATGCCGATTTCTGTGGCCGCCTCGATGCTGTCGTCCAGCCGGCAGCCGTTCGGGTAGATGTAGAGGTGGTCGCTGCTGGTGGTGCAGCCGGACAGGATCAGCTCCGCCATCGCCACCTGGGTCGATACGCGCACCATCTCCGGCGTCAGGTTGGCCCAGATCGGATAGAGGTTGGTCAGCCAGTTGAACAATTCCCCGTTCTGCGCCGCCGGGATCACCCGCGTCAGGCTCTGGTACATGTGGTGGTGGGTGTTGACCAGGCCGGGCATGACAACGTGGTTGCGGGCGTCGATGATTTCGTCCGCTTCACGCGGCAGTTCGGCGCTGCGGCCGACCTGCTCGATCACGTTACCGCGGATATAGACCGCGCCGTCGGCGATTTCGCGGCGCTCGTCATCCATGGTCACCAGCACGCGCGCATTTTTGATCAGTAGGGTTTTCGTCATTGTTTAAGCAGCTTCACGCTCGGAGGTCAGAAAGGCCTGGGGAATATCGTCTTCGTCGTCTTCGATGGTTTCAAAAGGACGTTCCGGCAGCACCAGGTTGAGGGCAACCGCCACCAGCGCGCCCACCGTGATGCCGGAGCCGAAGATCTCCTTCACGAAGGCCGGCAGCTTGGACAGCAGTTCCGGCCGCACCGTCACCGCCAATCCGCAACCTATGGCCACCGCCATGATAATGCCATTGCGCTTGTTGTGGTCTACATGGCTGAGCAACTGCACGCCGGCGGCGATAATCATCGCGAACATCATCAGGCCGGCGCCCCCCAGCACCGGCTGGGGGATGGTCACCACCACCGCGCCCAGCACCGGGAACAGGCCGGCCAGGAACAGCAGCGCGCCGGTCAGTGCGACGACGTGGCGGCTGGCGACGCCGGTCAGCGAAACCACGCCCACGTTCTGCGCGAAGGTCGATACAGGAGGACTGGAGAGCAAGGCCGCCACCGCGGAACCCAGTCCGTCGCACAGCACGCCGCGCGCCAGCGTCTTGCCGCGCATCCTGGTGTTGGTGGCGGCGCCCAGCGCCATGAAGGTGCCGGTGGTCTCCACCATCGTCACCAGGTAGGCGATGGCCATGGCGACGATGCCGGACAGCGGGAAGGTCATCCCGTAATGCAGCGGCTGCGGCAGCGCGAAGGTCTGTGCCTGCGCCACCCGCGAGAAATCAACCAGCCCCATGCTTACGCACAGCGCATAACCGATGGCCATGCTGATCACCACGGCGGCGGCCGACACGATGCCTTTGCCGAATTGGACCAGCAGCACCACCGTCACCAGCACGAAGGCGGCGATGCCGAGATTCTGCGGCGTCGCATATGCCGCGCCGGCGGCGCGTCCGCCGGCCGCCCAGTCCACCGCCACCGGCACCAGCGACAGGCCGATCATGGTAACCACCACGCCGGTGACGGCATGCGGGAACAGCTTGCGGATGGTCGGCATGAAGCAGCTACCGACGATCATCACCAGCGACGCGGCCAGCGAAGAACCGAGGATGCCCGGCACGCCATGTTCCAGCCCGACGCTGATGGCCGCGCCGACAAAGGCGAAGCTGGTGCCCATCACGCACGGCAGGCGTATGCCGACCCGGCCGACGCCCTTACACTGGATCATGGTGACGATGCCGGAACCGAGCAAGGCGGCGTTGATGAGGGTGATGATCTGGTCCGAGGGCAGCTTCAGCGCGGCGCCGACCACCAGCGGCACGGCGATGATGCCGCCCAGCGCGGCCAGCATGTGCTGGGCCGCCAGCAGGATGGTAGTGAACAGGGGTGGCCGGTCCTCGACCTGGAAAATCAAGTGATTCATGAACGCGTCTCCGTGGTGTTTTTTGTACGGGCGTTACTGCGCAGCTTCCCGCACGTCCGCCCTTAGCCGTGCGTGGATGTGGTGCTTAGCAACGCTCTAGCCGGGGCGGCTACGCGTCTTTGTGATGAGGATGATAGTGCTCTGGGACCAATGCATTGTCAACGATTTTTGTATACAATTTATAAGGTCAGCGGTATGGTGCGCGGGAACCCAGCGATACATATCTGCATATCGCCCCGGAAGAAAAAGTCATTGGACGGCACAACATGGCCGGCGCAGCATCCGGTTTGTGCCGCAGCCGGCACTCATCCATAACGATACAAACAACCGGAGACACCTCATGTTCAAGCACCTCAAGCTTGGGGCAGCGTGCGGCCTCGCCCTGCTCGCCCTCTCTTCGCATGCAGCCGTCTGGACACTCAGCGGCGCCCTCACCACCCACGATCCCGATATGTACAAGGAAAACAACACCTGGTGGATCGTCGAGACCAGCGACAACGGCATCGGTGTGAAGTATTCGCCCGATGGCCACGCGTGGACCCAGGGCGTCAGCATCTTCGGCTCCGGCCTGTCGTGGTGGAAGCAATACAACGGCAACACCAACAGCGTGTGGGCGCCGGACGTGCATGACTGGAACGGCAAGGCGATCCTGTACTACGCGGTATCCACCTTCGGTTCGCAAAACTCGGCCATCGGCCTGGCGACAGCCTCCAGCATCATCACCGGCAACTGGGTCGACCAAGGCGTGGTGCTGAGTTCCGCCAGCGGCAACGACTTCAACGCTATCGATCCCAACTTCTTCGTCGACAGCTCAAACCAGCCGTGGCTGACCTACGGCTCCTGGTGGACCGGCATCTACACCACCCGCGTGGACGCCACCACGCTCAAGCCTATCGGTTCGCGCTACCACCTGGCGGCCGACAGCAGCGGCATCGAGAATGCCTTCATCATGAAGAACGGTTCGTACTACTACCTGTTCGTCTCCAAGGGCACCTGCTGCTCCGGCGCCAACAGCACCTATCACATCTCTTACGGACGCTCGACCAGCGTCACCGGCCCTTACCTGGACAAGAACGGCGTCGACATGGTGAACGGCGGCGGCACCACGCTGGATGCGGGCGGCGGCCGCTACATCGCACCGGGCGGCGAATCGGTGAGCAACGGCGCGCTGGCGCGTCACGAACTGGATAGCCAGAACAACTACAACCCCGTGTTGTTCATCAACGACCTCACCTTCGTCAACGGCTGGCCGAGCTACTGATGAAACGCGGGCACGCACTGGGCGGCGCGGCGGCCTTGCTGGCGGGGCTGACCCTGTTCGCCTCGCGGCCGGCGTCGGAAGCGCCTGCCACGCCGTCCGGTGCCGCCGCCACGCAGGCGCCAGCGCCGACGGCTGCGGGCGCCCGCTTCTTCCGCGAATTGGGCAATGCCGATCCCGGCCCGCCCATCGAGATCGCCCTCACCGACCAGCAGGAACTGATAGCCGACAGCGCCTTGCGCGCTGTCTTCGACTCCTACCTGTTCGAACGCAGCGGCGACGGTGGATTGCAAGCGCTGCGCGACAATCTGCGCCGCAAGCTCCCGCCAGCGGCGGCGCAGGATGCGGTCTCGCTCGCCGAGCGCTATGCGGACTATATCAAGGCCCACGACGCACTGCTGGCCGCGCAGAATTTCCATGGCGCGGCCGACCCGGTACGCCTGGCGAATTGGCAGCAGCAGCGGCGCCAGTTGCGCGTGCGCCTGCTGGGCGCGCGGGTGGCCGACGAATGGTTTGGCGCCGATGAGGCGTATCTGGAGGAAGCGCTGGCAGAGTCGCGCCAGTCGCCTGCCAGCCCTCCCGCCAATGAGGACGAACTGCGTCATCGGCAGTACATGCAGCAGGTGCTGCGCGACGCGATCAGCCGCGCTGGCCCGGCGCGGCGCCTGGATGCGCCGCCCACGTCCTGAGACAGTCGCAGCGGCAGGCCGATGCTCGCCCGCTGGCGCCCAGCGCACTCAGGTTGGCGTATCCACCTCATCCCAGTCGCGGTCTTCAAAACGCACCAGCCAGTTCAAGGCGTGATGGCGCTCTTGCAGCACGCCGTCATTGAGGTTGGCGGGCACCGGCGTTTTCTTCAGGATGGCCTGGCGGCTGGCCCAGTGCAGGCGGTAGTGCAGGTCCAGCGCATCGAGGATTTCGCTGGCCGCGCGCGCGGTGGGCTGCTTGCGCAGGCCATCCGTACCGCGATCGATGACAGTGCTGGAAATCGCCGCCACATCGCAGATCGCATCCGGGAAGGGCAGCGCATCCTGCAAACCCAGCGCCCATTGCAGCACCAGGATGGCTTCATAACGCCACAGGAATTGCGTGACCTCCTGCTCGCCCGCCGCATCCTTGGCGAGGAAGGCGCGCTCGGCGTCGGTCAGGTTGGCGAAGGCCGGCGGGAAGCGCTTCTGCAAGTCGGCCACGGCGATGGGCGTGTCGCTGGTCAGCGATTCGGCGCGGATCGCGACCACGAACAGCGCCAGCATGCGGCGCAGGATTTCCTCCGGCGTGCGCAGGCGCAGCTCCGGCTCCGAGACCAGGGGCGGCAGATCGGACGGCACGCTGATCTTGCGCGCGGCCAGTTGCTGGTCGCTGCGCTCCTTGCGCTGCCAGGCCTGCGGTGGATACGGCACTGCGGCTTGCGGATCGGCGCCCTGGTCGCCCAGCGGCGGCAGCAGCAAACGGCCCTGTGGATCGAGCACGCGGCCGTCCTCCATGAAGACGATGGCGTTGGCCTGCTGCGCCCAGGCGTGGAAAGCCGGCAGATGGGCCTGCGCCACGGCCAGGCTGAGATGCTGCTGCACGCGCTGCACATGGCGGATCACATGATAGCGCGTGCGCGACATCGTGCCCTCGCCCTTGTCGGCCAGGTAGTGCATGAAGCCGTTCAGGTGCCTGGACAGTTCAGGATCGGACAGGTCGCGGCGGCCGTTCAGCGTATGCGGGAAATCCGGCTTGGGCGCGACCACGGTGCAATAGGCGTTGAGCAGGACATCGGCGCTGGTGTCGCGTGGCGCCTCTTTGGGGGAGAACAGTTGTTTGAGTCGGTTGAGCATAGGTTCTTCGATTAACGCATATCCAGTGCGCGGCGGCGGGCGGGCGGCGGGAAGGCGCGGTCGAGCGCGGCCAGGTCCTCGTCGCTGAGCCGGAGGTCGGCCGCGGCGCGATTAGCGCGCAAGTGTACAGGATCGGCGGCCTTGGGGATGGCAATCACGCCATCCTGGTGCAGTACCCAGGCCAGCGCGACTTGCGCGGGCGTGACGCCGTGCGCATCGGCCACGGCCTGGAGGCCGGGATTGCCGAGCAGCGCGGCCTGGTCGCGGCCACTGGTCTCCAGCGGCGAATAGGCCATGATGGGCATGCGCTGCCGGCGCGACCAGGGCAGCAGATCAAATTCGATCCCGCGCTTCATCAGGTTGTACAGCACCTGGTTGGTGGCGGGCGTGCCATGCTGGGCGGCGTCCTCCATGCTCTCCAGGTCGAAGTTGCTGACGCCGTAGGCCTTGATCTTGCCGGCCTTTTTCAGCGCCTCGAAGCCATCGAAGGTTTCAGCGATGGCGTGATGTCCCTGCCAGTGCAGCAGGTACAGATCGATGCAGTCCGTCTTCAGCCGACGCAAGCTGCGCTCGCAAGCCGCCTGCACGCCTGCATAGCTGGCGTTGTGCGGATAAACTTTCGTGACCAGGAACACCGCCTCGCGGCGACCGGCGATCGCTTCGCCAACCACCTCTTCGGCGCCGCCCTCGCCGTACATCTCGGCGGTATCGATCAGCGACATGCCGAGATCCAGCCCGGTCTGCAGCGCGCGCACCTCCGCCTTCCGATGCGAAGCACGCTCGCCCATATTCCAGGTCCCCTGCCCCAGCGCGGGCACCTCATCTCCCGATAAAAAACGTATCGTTCTCATAAGCCCTCCTAATTCGGGGTCAGTTCCGACATTCGGACACGGCCCCATCCGTAAGCGATCTCTTGGTTTGAGCCAGCTCATCGTTCATGCTGCGCCAACGCATAGGATGACGGAATGAGCCGCCCACTCCGCCTGGAATTCGCCGGTGCACTCTATCACGTTACCTCCAGAGGTGATCGACAGGGTGCCATCTTTCTCGACCATACTGACCGTTTCGTCTGGCTTTCAATTCTTGAGGAAATTTGCAGTCATCATAATTTCGTCGTGCATGGCTACTGCCAGATGACCAATCATTACCACATCATCCTGGAAACGATCGACGCAACCCTCACCCGCGGAATGCAACAACTAAACGGGCTCTACTCGCAATATTTCAACCGCCGCCATCAGGTCGTTGGACATGTTTTCCAAGGCCGCTACAAGGCAATTCTTGTCCAGCGCGAAATGTATTTAGCGGAGCTGACGCGCTACGTCGAGCTAAACCCGGTTCGCGCCGGGCTGGTCCGCCTCCCCGAGCAATGGTTTTGGAGCAGCTATCTGCACCGCATCGGGAACAAGCCTGTGCCGCCCTGGCTGGACACTGCTTCCGTACTGACGATGTTCGATACTGAAGTTGCCGGCGCAATAGCAGCCTATCGCAAATTCGTCGACCAAGGAATGCAGCAGCAAGCAAGCCCGCTTCGACACACGAGGCATCAGCTTCTCTTGGGCGATGAGGAATTCGTTACCAAGATGCGAAAGCCAGTCCAGCCGGAAAATTACGCCACGGTCTGCAAAGAGCAACGCCGATCCGCAGCGCTGTCCTTGCAAGAATACGCCACGCAATTCCGGAACCGCAACGAGGCCATGGCCCGCGCCTATCACTCCACGGCATACACGATGGAGCAAATCGCCAGGCATTTCCAGGTCTCATCGAAAACCGTCAGCCGCGCCCTCAAGAAACATGCCGGCAAATAAAATGTCCGAATGTCGGAACTGACCCCGAATGTTCAGTGCGCTCCGCCGAGATAGGCGGCGATCACTTTGGGGTCGTTTTTCAGGCTGGCAGCGGGACCGTGGACGGAGATGCTGCCGTTTTCCAGCACGTAGCCGTAGTCCGCCACGTTCAGCGCGGCGGCCGCGAACTGTTCCACCAGCAGCATGGTCACGCCTTCCGATTTCAAGCGCGCGATGATGCGGAAGACTTCTTCCACCAGGATGGGCGCCAGGCCCATCGATGGCTCGTCCAGCAGCACCACGTCCGGATTCAGCATGATCGCGCGCGCCATCGCCAGCATTTGCTGCTCGCCGCCCGACAGTGTGCCTGCCAACTGATGCTGGCGCTCTTTCAGGCGCGGGAATAGTTCCAGCGCTTTTTCCAGGTCGCGCTTGATGTCGCCCTTGGGCCGCGACCGGGTAAAGCGCGGGAATGCACCCAGCAGCAGGTTGTCGGTCACGCTCATGGAAGCGAACACGCGCCGCCCTTCCGGCGAGTGCGCCAGCCCGGCGCGGGCGATGCGGTGCGAGTCGGCGCCTGTGATGTCTTTGCCGTCCAGCAGAACCTGGCCGCTTTTCGGTTTCAGCATGCCGGAGATGGCGCGCATGGTGGTGGTCTTGCCAGCGCCGTTGGAGCCGATCAGCGTCACCAGTTTCCCTTTCGGGACCTCCAGCGAAATGCCATGCAGGACTTCGACTTTGCCATAGGCCGCGTGCAGATTGGAGATAGCTAGCATGTGCTGTCCTCGTCAGTGCGCCGCCGGCGCTTGGGTTCCACCATGTTCGGCGCTGCTGCCGCCCAGGTAGGCTTCGATCACTTTCGGATCGTTCTGCACCGCGGCCGGCTTGCCTTCGGCGATCTTCTGGCCGAAGTCCAGCACGGTCACGGTGTCGGACAAGGCCATCACCACGTCCATGTGGTGTTCGATCAGGATGATGGTGATGCCGTGGTCGCGGATCTTGCGGATGATGGCCATCAGTTCCTTGATGTCGGGCGCGGTCAGGCCCGCCGCCGGTTCGTCCAGCAGCAGCAAACGCGGCCCAAGTCCCAGCGCTCGGCCTATCTCCAGCAGGCGCTGCTTGCCGTAGGGGAGATTGCGCGCTTCCTCGTTGGCCAGCGCCGACAGGCCAACGAAGTCCAGGATGCTGGCGGCCCGCTCGCGCGCAGCGCGTTCCTCGCGCTTGTAGCGCGGCGTTTGCAGCATCACGTCCAGCACGTTGGAGCTGAAAGTGTTGTGCAGGCCGACCAGCACGTTCTCGGTGGCGCTCATCTCGCCAAACAACTGCACGTTCTGGAAGGTGCGCGCCACGCCGCCCAGCGCGATCTGCGATGGCGTGCGGCCCGAGATCACGGCGCCGGCGAAAGCCACCTTGCCGGCAGTCGGCCGGTAGATCCCGGTCAGCACGTTCATCATGGTGCTCTTGCCCGATCCATTGGGACCGATCAGCCCATGCACGCTGCCCTGCACCACGTTCAGGTTGACCTGGTTGAGCGCCTTCAGGCCGCCGAACTGCATCAGGATCTGCTCGACGTTCAACAGCGTGTCGCCAGCCTTGCCGCCTTCAGCGCGCGGGAATGGCTCGGCGCCGGCACTGGCCGTCGCCGCGGTATGGCTGCGCGCGCGCCCCACCAGGCTTTGCAGGTAGCCGACGATGCCGTCCTGAAGGTAATACACCACGAACAGCGTCATCAGGCCGAAGATGGTCAGGCGCCAGTCGACGATGTTCTCCAGCTTGAACGAGAACGCCGCCATGCCGATGGTGGCGATCAGCGGCACCAGCACGCCGCGCAGCGTCGAGCGCTTCTTGGCCACGGCCAGCGCGGCGCCGATCACACCCAGCACGGCCGCCGCCACGGCGATCTGGCGGAACAGTTCAATGTCGGCCAGCAGGCTGGGGAGCATCACCACGATCAGCGCGCCGATCAGCGCGCCGGAGCGCGTCTTGCGGCCGCCCATGATCACCGCCAGCAGGAACAGGATGGTCAGCTCAAAGTTATAGGTGTTGGGCGAGATGTATTCTTCGGAATAGGCGTACAGGCTGCCCGCCAGCCCGGCAAAGCCGGCGCTGATGATAAAGGCATACACCTTGTAGCGGTACACCGACACGCCCATGCAGTCGGAAGCGATCGGGCTGTCGCGCAGCGCTTCGAAGGCGCGGCCCAGGTTGGACTTCAGTATGCGGTGCACCACCACCAGCGACACCACCATCAGCGCAGCCACCATGTAGTAATACTGCACCTCGCTCAGCTTGTGGCCGAAGACCATGGGCTTGGCGATCTTGATGCCCATCGGGCCTTCGGTCAGGAAGGTCATCTCGTTGATCAGGATCTGGATGATGGTGCCGAAGGCCAGCGTCACCATCGCCAGGTAGGGCCCGGTGACGCGCAGCGCAGGCAACGCAAGGATGGCGCCAAACACCGCGGCGCCCGCAACCGCGGCCGGTATCGCGATCCAGAAGGAGGCGCCCAGCTTGAACACCACCACGCCGGTCACATAGGAACCGATGCCGAACAGGCCGGCGTGGCCCAGCGATACCTGCCCGGTGTAGCCCACCACGATGTCCAGGCCGAATAATAGTATCGCGTAGATCAGAATAGTTTCGAATAGATGGATATAGTAAGGATTAGGAATCAGCGTTGGGTACGAGCCCAGCACCAGCAGTCCGATCACGCTCGCGAAGATGATTTTCTTGTTCATGTATCAGACCTTCTTGATGGCGGCCTTGCCGAACAGGCCCGACGGCTTCACGGCCAGCACCAGCAGGAGCAGCACCAGTCCCGGCACTTCCTTGTAGCCGGTGGAGATGTAATAGCCGGTGGTGGTTTCTGCGATGCCCAGTATCAGGCCGCCGACGATGGCGCCGACGCCGGAATTGAGGCCGCCGATGATGGCGACCGCAAACGCCTTCAGGCCCAGCGAGGCGCCCATGGTAGCGCCGGTCAGCGTCAACGGCGCCACCAGCACGCCGGCAAACGCGGCCACCGCCGAGGACAGCGCGTACGAAAAGGTGATCACCATGCCGGTGTTGATGCCCATGAGGCCAGCCGCGTCGCGGTCGTTGGCGGTGGCCACCACCGCCTTGCCGTAGATGGACTTGCGGTTGAAGATCTCCACCGCCGCCATGATGGCCAACGCGCCGACCACGACCGCGATCTGCATCGGCTGCACGTTGGCGCCCAGGATGTTGATCGGCGCGGAATCGAGCGGCGATGGGAAAGTCAGGTCGTCCTTGCCCCAGATGTTTTCGGCCACGTTCTTGAAGATGATGGCCAGCGCGATGGTGGACATGATCCAGCCGAATTCGGACTTGATCTTGATCGCGGGCCGCACGGCGATCCACTCCACCAGCGTACCTTGCAGCGCGCCGAACACGATCACCACCGGTATCATCAGCATGTAGCCCATGTAAGGCCCGCCGTGGATATTGCTGACCAGGCTAAGCCCCACCAGCGCGCCCAGCATCAGGGCCTCGCCCTGGCCGAAGTTCAGCGTGCCGGAAGTGGCGAAGGTCAGTTGGTAGCCGAAGGCGATCACCGCGTAGATCATGCCCAGCGCGATACCGCTGAACACCAGTTGCAACAGGATGTCCATATTCGTTCCTTTGCTGCGGACGACAAGAAAAAGGCCAGGCTCGCTTCAGCAAGTCTGGCCTGTGCGGTGCGCGGCTGCCTTACTTGGCTGCCACGACGCGGCCATCCTTCACTTCGCCGAACACGGTGATGGCTGGCGTGATCGCTTCGTGGTTATCCTTGCTGTATGGCTTGCTGTAGGTGGTGACCACGCCGTCGACCTTCTCGTTCAGGTTCTCCAGCGCGGCCTTGACCTTGGGGCCGTCGGTGCTGCCGGCCTGCTTGATGGCGGCGGCCAGCAGGTAGATCGAATCGTAGCCCTGGGCTGCCGACACCGGCGACGGCATGCGGTCGCCAGGAGGGTGGTAAGCCTTGATGTAGGCGTCGATGAAGGCCTTGCGCTTGGGCGTGTTCGGGTCCTGGATGAAGGTCTGCGGCATGCGCGCGCCGTTGCCGTTCTTGCCGGCGTTGTCGATGAAGTTACCCATCGACAGAGTCCAGCTACCGATCATCGGCACTTTCCAGCCCAGCTTTTCCATGCCGTTGGCGATCTGCGCCAGCTCCGGGCCGATGCCGTAGGTGAGCACCGCTTCTGCGCCGGCCTGCTTGGCTTTCAGCAGTTGGGCCGTCATGTCGACGTCCTTCAGGTTGTATTTTTCGACCGCGACCGGCTTCACGCCTTTCGCCGCCAGGGCCTTCTCCAGGTCTTCGCGGCCCAGTTGGCCATAGTTGGTGGAGTCGGCCAGGATCGCGACCTTCTTGAATTTGCGGTTCTCGATCGCCTCGTGCACGATCATCGAGGACTGGATGGTGTCGTTGGCCGAATTGCGGAAGATGTAGTTCTCCGGCTGGTCGGCGAACTGCCTGGTGATAATGGAGCCGGTGGCGACATTGTTCATCACCGGGATCTTGGCGTCCTGGTAGAAGCGCTGCGACGCCAGCGCCACGCCCGTGTTGATGTAGCCGACGGTGGCGGCCACATGCTCCTTGTTGATCAGTTCTTGCGCGATCTGCACACCGCGTTCGTTCTTGGCCTCGTCGTCGCGTTCAACCAGTTGAATCTGGCGTCCCAGCACGCCGCCCTTGGCGTTGATTTCTGCGACCGCCAGCTTGACGCCGTCGCGCATGGAGACGCCCATGGGCGCAGAGCCGCCGGTGAAGGGACCGGCGACGCCGATCTTGATGGGATCAGCCGCCTGCGAGGAAGCTGCGAAACCGAGGGCCAGACCTGCAACGAGCAATTTCAAGCTGAAATTCATCTGTCTATCTCCTGTTTATACAACGCTTTTTTTGGTGGTCGTACGCTGGAAATGCTGATCCATCGAACCGATTGTAGGTTAGTGGAACATCAACAGCAACAGATAGATGTGCGGCGTCGCAGCAAGCGCAGGACGTGCAAGTCTGGCATACGGACTACATGCCTGGGTCGGAGGATTTGCGGAAGCGGTTGGCCAGGCGCATCTGCCTTTCCGACAGTGCCTCGTTGCGGTCGAAGCCCATGGAGCCGTCGCGCAAGCCGATGGCCATGGCCATCACGGCTTCAGGATATTCAAGGTCGGCGGCTTTTTCTATCCAGCGGCGCGCGATCTGCTCGTCGCGCTTGACGCCTTCGCCCGCCAGATAGAGCTTGGCCAGCGCGAACATGGCAGCGGGATTTTCGTGCTCGGCGGCGAACTGCATCCAGCGCGCGGCGGCTTTCATGTCCCGTGCGACGGCCATGCCGCTCTGGTACATCATGCCGAGGTAGTAGGCGGCAAGCGGATCGCCCTTGCCGGCGGCGCCGCTGAACAGCTTGAAGGCTTTCGGCAGGTTGACCGGCACGCCCTCGGCGCCGCGCAGGCACAGGCGCCCTTCTTCCACCGCGCCGGCATGGGCCGCGCCGCCCAGTGCACAGCTTGCTGCCACCATGGCCACCGCCAGCACCGAAGCGCCGCGCCCGCGGCGGCGGCGTGGACCAGCGCCGGTTGCGCCGACCGAGCCGACCGAGCCGATTGCGCTGGTGGCGCCGATTGAGCCGATTGAGCCGATTGAGCCGATTGAGCCGATTGCGTCGATTGCGTCGATTGCGTCGATTGAGCCGATTGCGACAGTTGAATCGACTGCGCCGGTTGCATCGGTCAGGCCGGTCGTCGGAGCGTTGACGTGGGCGGTGCGCGGGGCGTTCATTTGCTCAAGTCGATCGCGTACAGGGCCAGGCCCTTGCCGCTGCCATCGTCCGTTTTGAGTTGGCTGATGCCGGCCAGGCCAGCCTCGCGCGCCAGCTCCAGCATGTTGGGCGCCGAGTGGAACACCACTGCCCCTTTGGTCGCCACCGGCGCGAAGCGCCAGCTACGGATAGCGCCATTGCGGGCGCGGGTCAGTTGGCCTGCCTTGCGTATCCACGCGATCAGCACGTCGCGGCTGGCGTCCGGCGCGGCGATCACGGTCTTGCTGCCGTCCAGGCCGGGGAAGTTACCGCCGCCGCTGGCGCGGTAGTTATTGGTCGCGACCAGGAATTCCTGCGATGGCGCCAACGGCGCCCCCCGGTAGCGCAGGTCGATAATCCGATGGCCTACAGGCTGGGTGACATCGATCTGGTAGCGCAGGTCGGCGCTGGTCGGCGTGTCGAAATTAAAGCCGTAAGTGGCGCTGTTGACCAGCTCCTGCTGCGCGCTGCTGGCCGGATCGATGCGATTGAAACGCTCGGCCGATTTCTCCAGCCAGGCCTTGAGGCCCATGCCGTCGATCTTCACCGTGTGCAGCGCGTTCGGATATAAATACAGGTCGGCCGCATTGTTCAGCGCCAGCGGGCCGGGCTTGACGTCGGTGTAGTCGCCTGCGCCGGCAGCGCCGGCCTTGAACGGCGCGGTCACCGACAGCACCGGCAGACCTGCATACTGCGGCAGGTTGGCCTGCACATAATCCCGAACATACGCCGTTTGCGCCTGGTTGACCGGCTCCAGCGCGCTGACATCGCCGACATCGGCGAAATAGGTGGTCATGCGGAAGTCGCTGCTGCCGACCGGCGTCTGCACATAGCGGATGGTGGCGGCATGTTCGGCCGCGACCAGCGGCGCGATCGCAGGATCGGCTGCAACGTAGCTACGGTCCGGCAGTTGAATGCTGCGCGCCTCCACCGTGGTGCGGCTTTGGTCCACGGCCCAGCGGGCGCCGTCGTACTTCAGGTGCAGGCCGACCACGCCCAGGTGCTTGCCCCACAGGTTGGCCATCACCGCCGGCACGCCGCGCACGGCGCCGCGCGCCTTGTCGACCTGCGGCAGATTGAAGTTCGGATTGCTGCTGGCGGGGTTGGGGAATACCAGATGCTGGTGGCCCATCAACAGCACGTCCACGCCCGGCACCTCGGCCAGGTAGTAGTTTGCGTCTTCCATGCCCGGCGTGTAAGGATCGCCGGACAGGCCGCCGTGCGAGACCGCGACGATAATGTCTGCGCCCTCGGCGCGCATCCGCGGTATGTATTTCTGCGCCGTTTCGCGCACGCCTTCCGCATAGACCTTCCCGTCCAGCCAGCGCTTGTCCCAGGACAGGATGCCCGGCGGCGTGAAACCGATCACGCCGATTTTCAGCGTCGCCCGCAGCGGCTGGCCATCGGCGCCGGTCGCGCTGATGCTGCGGCTGAGGATGCGGTACGGCGCGAACAGCGGCTGGTGCGTCTTCGCGCTGTAGATATTGGCCAGCACCATGGGGAAGCTGGGACCGGCGCAGCGCGGCGCGTCGGCCGGCACGCCATCCACGTCGAAATGGCTGCCGGTCACCTGGTTCAAATAAGCCAGGCCGTAGTTGAATTCGTGGTTGCCGACGCCGGCGATGTCCACGCCGACCTGGTTCATGGCCTTGTAGATGGCCAGCGCCTCGCCGCACGCCACCGGCTTGACCCGCGCCTGGTAGTCGGCCAGCGCCGTGCCCTGCAGCGCGTCGCCGTCGTCGATCAGCAGATTGTTGGGATACTCCGCGCGCGCCTGGCGGATCAGCGTGGCCGTGCGCTCCAGGCCGATCGAGGGGTCGGCCTGCAGCTTGTAATAGTCATAACCGAGCACGTTGGCGTGCAGGTCGGTGGTTTCCAGCAGCGCCAGCGTGGCCTGCGCCCCGGCCGGGGCATCCCCGCCCGCCGCCAGTCCGGCGCAGCCGATCAGCAAGGTGGGCAAGGCGATGAACGCTAGGCGCATGGACGGTCCGGTGGTTAAGGGCTGCAATATTCTATCTGTTTTGTGGCAAAAACGGCAGTATTTCCCGCTTGCGGCACGGCTGGCGCCGCCGCACTGGGAGCATGGGGCTGGCTGGAGTATAATCCAGGGTTTGATTTCAGCCTGAGATATAGAAGAAAACCATGGAAGCCGAACGCATCAACGCCCTCACCGCCCTCCTCGCCGATCTGATCACGCGCGAGGCTGAACTACGGAGGTATCTTTGACTTCGATAAGAAGTCGGAGAAACTCGAACAGGTAAACGGCGAGCTGGAAGACCCAGCCGTCTGGAACGACCCGAAGAAAGCCCAGGAACTGGGCAAGGAAAAGAAATCGCTGGAAGCGATCGTCAACACGCTGACCAAGGCCGACGCCGACCTGAAGGACATGTCGGACCTGATCGATATGGCCAAGGAAGAAGGTGACGACGCCACGCTGGAAGCGCTGATCCTCGATGCGGAAGAAATCCGCAAGGTCATCGAGGGCATGGAATTCCGCCGCATGTTCAGCAATCCCATGGACCCGAACAACTGCTTCATCGACATCCAGGCCGGCGCCGGCGGCACCGAGGCCCAGGACTGGGCGTCCATGCTGCTGCGCCAGTACCTGCGCTATTGCGAGCGCAAGGGCTTCAAGGTCGAGGTCATGGAAGAATCCGAGGGTGAAGTCGCCGGCATCAAGACCGCGACCCTGAAGGTGGAAGGCGAATACGCCTACGGCTTCCTGCGCACCGAGACCGGCGTGCACCGCCTGGTGCGCAAATCGCCGTTCGACTCGGCCGGCGGCCGCCACACCTCGTTCGTGTCGCTGTTCGTGTATCCGGAAGTGGACGACTCGATCGACATCGAGATCAATCCCGCCGACCTGCGCATCGACACTTACCGCGCATCGGGCGCCGGTGGTCAGCACATCAACAAGACCGACTCCGCGGTGCGTATCACGCATGCCCCGTCGGGCATTGTCGTGCAGTGCCAGAACGACCGTTCCCAGCACCGCAACAAGGCCGAGGCCATGGATATGCTGAAGGCGAAGCTGTACGAGCTGGAACTGCGCAAGCGCATGAGTGAGCAGCAGAAGCTGGAAGACTCCAAGACCGACGTCGGCTGGGGCCACCAGATCCGTTCCTACGTGCTGGACCAGTCGCGCATCAAGGACTTGCGCACCAACTTCGAGACCGGCAATACCAAGGGCGTGCTGGACGGCGACCTGGACGACTTCATCTCCGCTTCGCTGAAACAGGGCGTCTAATGAGCAAACGCGCATTCATCTTCGACATGGATGGCACCATCGTCGACAACATGTCCTTCCACGTCAAGTCGTGGCTGGCCTTCTTCGAACGCCACGGCCATGTGCTGGACGCGGACGAGTTCTTCCGCACGACCGCGGGCCGCCAGGGCCATGAAATCATGAGCACCTATTTCGGCAAGCAGATGAGCAAGGAGGAAAGCGCCGCGCTGGACTTCGAGAAGGAGTCGCTGTACCGCGAAATGTATGCGCCGCACCTGGCGCCGGCCAAGGGCTTCATTGAACTCATCGCCCGCGCCAAGGCGGCCGGCGTCAAGCTGGCCGTGGCCACTGCCGCGCCGACCGAGAACATCGACTTCACGCTGGACGGCCTGGACCTGCGCCAGCAGTTCGACGCCATCGCCGGCGCCGCCGACGTTGCGCGCGGCAAGCCGGAGCCGGACGTGTTCCTGCTGGCGGCCGAGCGCGCAGGCGCCGCGCCGGCCGACAGCATCGTGTTCGAAGACGCGCCGCTGGGCGTGGAAGCTGCCCGCCGCGCCGGCATGCGCGCCGTGGTGCTGACCACCACGCTGCCGGCCGACGCGTTTGCGGAATTCGACAACGTGATCGCCGTCGTGCGCGACTTCAGCGAGCTGGATGTGGAAGAACTCTTCTCGTCCGCCACTAACTAATCATCATCACTATCTCAAAAAAAGACCATGACTACGGATCTTCAAGACCAAGCAGGCGCCGCACCGGCGGACGACAACAAGATCATCGCCGAGCGCCGCGCCAAGCTGGCAGCCATCCGCGAACAGGGCGTCGCCTTCCCGAACGACTTCAAGCCTGAGCATAAAGCCGCCGACCTGCACGCGCAGTACGGCGAGAAGTCGCGCGAAGAACTGGAAGCCAACCCGGTCACGGTCAAGCTGGCCGGCCGCATGATGCTCAAGCGCGAAGCCGGCAAGAAGGCCGCCTTCGCCACCCTGCAGGATTCGTCCGGCCCGAAAGCCGACGGCCGCATCCAGATCTACGCCACGCTGGACCTGACCGGCGAAGCGGCCATGGCCGCCCTGCACCACTACGACCTGGGCGATATCCTGGGCGTGGTCGGCACCCTGTTCAAGACCAAGACCGACGAGCTGACCGTCAAGGTCACCGAGCTGCGCCTGATCACCAAGTCGCTGCGCCCGCTGCCGGACAAGTTCCACGGCCTGGCCGACCAGGAGACCAAGTACCGCCAGCGCTACGTCGACCTGATCATGAACGAAGAGACCCGGCGCACCTTCAAGGCGCGTACCGCCGCGATCTCGTCGATCCGCCGCTTCATGGAAAAGAACGGTTTCATGGAAGTCGAAACGCCGATGCTGCACACCATTCCGGGCGGCGCGGCGGCCAAGCCTTTCATCACTCACCACAACGCGCTGGACATGCAGATGTTCCTGCGTATCGCGCCTGAGCTGTACCTGAAGCGCCTGGTGGTGGGCGGCTTCGACCGCGTGTTCGAGATCAACCGCAACTTCCGCAACGAAGGCGTGTCGATCCGTCACAACCCTGAATTCACGATGATGGAGTTCTACGCGGCTTACACCGACTACAAGTGGCTGATGGACTTCACCGAAGCGGTCATCCGCCAGGCGGCGATCGACGCCCACGGCACCGCCACCCTGACCTACGGCGGCCGCGAGCTGGACCTGTCCAAGCCGTTCCATCGCCTGACCATCGTTGAAGCGATCAACAAGTACGCGCCTGGCTATACCGCCGAGCAGTTGAACGATGCGGAGTTCATCACCAAGGAGCTGCTGAAGTTCGGCGTCAAGCCGCACGCGCACTCGGGCCTGGGCGCGCTGCAACTGGCGCTGTTCGAGGAAACTGCGGAAGCGCAGTTGTGGGAGCCGACCTATATCATCGACTACCCGGTGGAAGTGTCGCCGCTGGCGCGCGCCTCGGACACCCGTCCGGGCATCACCGAGCGCTTCGAGCTGTTCATGGTCGGCCGCGAGATCGCCAACGGCTTCTCGGAGTTGAACGATGCGGAAGACCAGTCGGCGCGCTTCCTGGCCCAGGTGGCGGCTAAGGATGCCGGCGATGAAGAGGCGATGTACTACGACGCCGACTATATCCGCGCGCTGGAATACGGTATGCCGCCAGCCGGCGGCTGCGGCATCGGCATCGATCGCCTGATGATGATCATCACCGACTCGCCGAACATCCGCGACGTGCTGCTGTTCCCGCACCTGCGCCGCGAAGAGTAAACACCACCGCCGTCATTCCCGCGCAGGCGGGAATCCATGCTGAGCGTAATGGCACGCGCTCTATGGATTCCCGCTTTCGCGGGAATGACGTAGAAGTTTTACTGAATCACGCGGTAGCACGGTGTGTACGGCTTGCCGGCCAGTTTCATGCGCGACTGGGCGACGAAGGAGGCCAGCAGCGCATCCATCGGCCCCATGATCTCCTTGTCGCCGTGGATCTCGAAGTGGCCATGCTGCTCGATGGCGCGGATGCCCTCTTCCTTCACATTCCCCGCCACCACACCCGAGAACGCCCGGCGCAGATTGGCCGCCAGCAGGTGCACCGGCTGGTTCTTGTGCAGGCTGAGGTTGCGCATGTTCTCGTGCGTGGGCGGGAACGGGCGCTGGAATTCCTCGTCGATCTTCAGGCTCCAGTTGTAGTAATAAGCGTCGCTGCGCGACTTGCGGAATTCGCGCACCTGCTTGATCCCTTCCTGCATCTCGCGCGCCACCAGTTCCGGATCGTCGACGATGATCTTGTAGCGATTCTGCGCCTCCGGACCCAGCGTATCGTGGATGAACTGGTTGATTTGCACGAAGTACTCGCGCGAGGTCTCGGGACCAGTGAACACCAGCGGGAACGGCACGTCCGCATTATCCGGGTGCAGCAGGATGCCCAGGATGTAAAGGATTTCCTCCGCCGTGCCGGCGCCGCCCGGGAACACCACGATGCCGTGCCCCGTGCGCACGAAGGCTTCCAGGCGCTTCTCGATGTCCGGCATGATCACCAACTCGTTCACGATCGGATTCGGCGACTCGGCGGCGATGATGCCCGGCTCGGTGATGCCCAGGTAGCGCCCCTTGTGGGTGCGCTGCTTGGCATGGCCGATGGTGGCGCCCTTCATCGGGCCTTTCATCGCGCCGGGACCGCAGCCGGTGCAGATGTCCAGGCCGCGCAGTCCCATCTGGTAGCCCACTTCCTTGGAATAGTTGTACTCGGCGCGGTTGATCGAGTGGCCGCCCCAGCACACCACCATGTTCGGATTCAGCATGGGCTTCAGCACGCCCGCGTTGCGCAGGATGTGGAACACGGCGTCGGTGATGCCGTCGGTGCGGCCCAGGTCGAACTTCGGATTGCCCGTCACCTCGTCGCTGACGAACACGATATCGCGCAGCACCGAGAACAGATGCTCGTGTATGCCCTTGATCATTTTGCCGTCGACGAAGGCGATCGCCGGCGCGCCCTTGATGTCCAGCTTGATGCCGCGCTCGCGCTGCACGATGCTGATGTCAAACGATTTATACCGTTCCAGCAGCTCCTTCCCATCGTCGATCGTGCTGCCGCAGTTGAGCACGGCCAGCGCGCAGCTACGGAAGACTTTATAAAGGCCGCCCTGGCTGGTATCGAGCAGCTTGTTCACTTCCGCCTTGGACAAAATCTCCAGCTGACCTTCGGGCGAAATCAGAGTATCGACAACGTCAAGTTCCATGATGCGTATTTCCTTTTCTATTCTATAAGCCTGCGCCACCAATATACGACAAGTCAGCCATTTGCGGGCGAGAGAAATAAATATCGGCCATTGGCGCAAATGACACAACTTTGCATGGTATTGGCCAAAAACCGCGTCAGGATCGATTTGTAGATTACAATGGCGCCCAATTTGCGCTACCCCACAAGGGAAGCCTGATCCTTTTGACCATACATCAGTAGGAGGAACCGCATGAGCGGTGCGACCACCAACAATAATACGGAGCTCGCCATCCCCGAGTTCAAGCAGATCATGGGACACCCCGCCCCGCTGTGGATGCTGTTCATGACCGAATTCTGGGAGCGCTTCGCTTTCTACGGCATCCGCTGGGCGCTGGTGCTGTACGTCGTGGCCCAGTTCTATCACGGCGACGCGATCGGCGAATCGCCTGCCAACCTGGTGTACGGTTCCTACCTGGCGCTGGTGTATGCCGCCGCGCTGGTCGGCGGCTATGTGGCCGACCGCATCATCGGCTACCAGCGCTCCATCCTGACCGGCGCGGCCTTCATGTCCGCCGGCCTGTTCATGATCGCGCTGCCCAACCAGACCATCTTCCAGATCGGCCTGGCCACCATCATCGTCGGCAACGGCATGTTCAAGCCGAACATTTCCACCCTGGTGGGCAAGCTGTACAGCCTGGCCGATACCCGCCGCGATTCGGGCTTCACGATTTTCTACATGGGCATCAACACCGGCGCGCTGATCGCCCCGGTACTGACCGAGTGGCTGGCCTCGGCCATCTTTGGCAATGGCGGCATGCCGGCCTATAAAGTGGTGTTCATGGCCTCGGGCGTCGGCATGTTGCTGAGCCTCGTGTGGTTCTTCATCGGCCGCGCCCAGCTCAAGGGCATAGGCGCGCCGGATGCGGTCACCGGCAGCCCCAAGCGCCAGATCGGCGTCATCATCGGTTCGCTGTGCGTCATCCCGCTGGTGTACCTGCTGCTGGCGGCGGGCGCCAACAACCTGCAGATGGTGCTGTCCGTGATGTTCGTCGTCCTGGCCATCATGCTGATGGTGGAAGGCATCCGCAACGGCAAGGTGGCACGCGATAAGGTAATCGCCATGCTGGTGATCTTCTTCTTCAATATCATGTTCTGGTGCTTCTTCGAACAGGCCGGCAGCTCCTTCACCTTCCTGGCCGAGAAGATCGTCAACCGCGAGATGTTCAACTGGACCTTCCCCGTGGCTTGGTTCCAGACCGTGAACTCGCTGGCCATCATCGTCTGCGCGCCGATCATCGCCTTCATCTGGGTGAAAATGGGCAGCAAGAATCCTTCGATTCCGCGTAAGTTCGGCCTGGGCCTGATCTTCAATGCTTCGGCATTCGCGCTGCTGATGTACGCGCTGTCGATGCTGGTGGACGTCAACAACAAGATCCCGTTCTGGACCCTGTTCATGGTCTACGTGCTGCAATCGATCGGTGAGCTGTGCCTGTCGCCGATCGGCCTGTCGATGGTGACCAAGCTGGCGCCGACCCGCCTGGTCGGCCTGGGCATGGGCGGCTGGTTCCTGTCCACCGGCATCGGCAACAACCTGTCGGGCATCTTCGCGTCGGCGGTGTCGGGCGAGAGCGGCATGTCAGTGCCGTCGGCGCTGCAAGGCTACACCTTCGGCTTCTACTCGCTGATGGCCGGCGGCGTCCTGCTGTTCCTGATCGCCCCGCTGATCCAGAAACTGATGCACGGCGTGAAATAAGCCGCCCTGCTCCAAGCACAACGGCAGCCTTATGGCTGCCGTTTGTTTTTCTCCTCATCAGGCAAAATAAAACCGATCGCCCGCTTGGGGCATGGCGCCGGCGGTGTCATCAGACTACGTAGCGCCTCGAATACCTGCTTAAACTGCACTGACGTTTGATTTTCCAAATCCTTTTGTTGTAACGCCAATAAAGATAACCGACTCTCCAGATCATTGAGCCGCATGGCCAATAGACTGTCAGCCGCCAGGACTTGACGTAGGCGAACGAAAGAGCGCACGACGTAGACACCCATCTGTATCGCCTGCGGGGTACCCAATACATTGGCTGCCTGGATCGCTCCATGCTCAGTAAACGCAAATGGCACTGTGCGGGAAAACTTCAGATTGGCGAGGTGGTCGCAATTTGCGACCACCTGGTTCTTTTCGTCCACGGTCAAGGCGAACATAAAGTCGGGAGGGAAACGGTCCCGATTACGCTTCACTTGTTCGTTAAGGCGTTTGGTAGGTACGCCATACAGCGTCGCAAGGTCCGCATCGATAATAACTTTTTGTGAACGGATCGACAAGATTCGCTGTTCAATTTGTATAGGTGCAGCATTCATCGCACGCTCCGGTAGCCCAAATACGGGCGACCTTAGCGCGCTCGAAAGGTACGCTGCCTGAGACGTATCAAATCACCGTTTTTATTTGGCCAGCGGATGGGCGGCCAGCCAGGCTTGCAGGGTGTCGGCGGCGCCGGGCGGCAGGTGCAGGCCCAGCTTGGTGCGGCGCCACAGGATGTCCTGCGCCGTGCGCGCCCATTCGTAGCGGCGCAAATAATCCACTTCCGCCACGTACAGGCCGGGCGCGATTTCCTCGCCCAGGTCGGCCAGTTGCGTGCGGTCGCACAGCAGGGTGTGGATGCGCGTGCCGTAGGCGCGGCAGTAGCGCGTCAGCAGCGGCGCCGGCAGCCAGCCGTAGCGTCCCTGCACGCCGCGCACCCAGGCGCCGAATTCCAGCACCGAGCGGTTCTGCGGCTCGGCGCCGTACAGGTCGCCGCCCGGCAGGCAGGCGTTGTGGGTCCAGGCGCCGTGGCGGTTGTCCAGCGCCTTGGCGATCTGGTCCACCGCCTCTTCCGCCAGCTTGCGGTAGGTGGTGATCTTGCCGCCGAAGACGCTCAGGATGGCCGGGCCGTCGTCGTCCACCTCCAGCCGGTAATCGCGCGTGACGGCCTTGGCGTCGGCGCCATCCTCGACCAGCGGCCGCACGCCGGAATAGGTCCACACCACGTCGGCCCGCGTCACCGGCTGCGCGAAGTAGTGGCTGACCAGCCCGCACAGGTAGGAGATCTCTTCGTCGCTGATGGCCACCGCGTTGGCGTCGCCCTGGTAATCAAGATCGGTGGTGCCGATCAGCGTGTAATCCTGCTCGTACGGGATGGCGAACACGATGCGGCCGTCGCTGTGCTGGAAGATGTAAGCGTGGTCATGCTCGAACAGCCGGCGCACCACGATGTGGCTGCCCTTGATCAGCCGTAGCTGGCCGCCGCCTTCGCGCGGCAGCGCCGCGTGCAGCAACTGCGCGGTCCACGGCCCGGCCGCATTGACGACGTAGCGCGCATTGACGCGGATCTGCCCGCAACTGGGCTTAAATAAAGTCGCTTCCCAGTCGGCCGTCTTGCGTTCCAGCCGGGTGCACACGGCCTGGGTAAGGATGGTGGCGCCCTTCTCGCAGGCGTCGATGGCGTTCAGCACCACCAGTCGCGCATCGTCCACCCAGCCATCGGAATAAATGAAGCCGCGCTCGAATTCGGGCTTGAGCGCCCGCCCGGCCGCATGGTTGCGCAGGTTGACGCCGGCCGATCCGGGCAGCAGTTCGCGCCGCGCCAGCAGGTCGTACAGCAGCATGCCGGCGCGGATCAGCCAGGCCGGCCGCTGACCGCGCGCGTGCGGCATCACGAAACGCAGCGGCCGCATGATGTGCGGCGCCGCGCGCAGCAGCACTTCGCGCTCGATCAGCGCCTTGCGTACCAGGTTGAATTCGTAATATTCGAGATAACGCAGGCCGCCGTGTATCAGCTTGGTCGACGCCGATGACGTATGCGCGCCCAGGTCGTCCTTCTCGCACAGCACCACCGACAGGCCGCGCCCCGCCGCGTCGCGGGCGATGCCGGCGCCGTTGATGCCGCCGCCGATCACCAGGACGTCGCAATCGAGTATGTGCTGCGGTTCCGCCATTTCTTCCCCAAGATAAGCGTCGCTATTCATGTACCTTACGATAAGTGATGGAAAGTAACAATAGCCGCAGCGGTTTTTCACACAAAAAGCCCTTAAGCCTGCTGAAATTTTGTTGGTCTATAATCCCGATACTTCCCAACCGAGAGATAACGTTTTGACAGCTTCCCGCATCGACTTCGCCCAGTGGCTGACCCGCCGCAACCTGATCCGCGGCTTCATCGGTATCGCGCTGCTCGGCCTGATCGCCGGCGGCCTGCTGGCGGCCTACCTGCTGCTGTACGTGGCGCCCAACCTGCCCTCGCTGGACGCGGTGACGGATTACCGCCCCAAAATCCCGCTGCGCATCTACACCGCGGACAACGCGCTGATCGGCGAATTCGGCGAGGAGCATCGCGACTTCATCCCGATCAAAGATATGCCGGACATGATGAAGAAAGCCGTGCTGTCGATCGAAGACAAGCGCTTCTACGACCACAACGGCATCGACTGGAAACGCGCGCTGGGCGCGGCGCGCGCCAACCTGGGCGGCGCCATGCGCCAGGGCGGCTCCACCATCACCATGCAGGTGGCGCGCAATTTCTTCCTGACGCGCGAAAAATTCTATGGCCGCAAGATGAATGAAGTCATGCTGGCCTTCAAAATCGAAGCGGCGCTGAGCAAAGAGCAGATCCTGGAGCTGTACATGAACCAGATCTACCTGGGCCAGCGTTCGTTCGGCTTCGGCAGCGCGGCCCAGGTCTATTTCGGCAAGCCGCTGAAGGACCTGGACGTGGCCGAAATGGCCATGTTGGCCGGCCTGCCGCAGAATCCCGCGCGCCACAATCCTATCACCAACCCCAAACGCGCCAAGCAACGCCAGCAAATCGTACTGCGCGCCATGCGCGACAACGACGTGATCACTGAACAGCAGTATCAGAAGGCGCTGCACGAAACCCTGCACATCAGCCACAAGGGCCAGGGCTTTGAAGTGCACGCCGAGTACGCGGCCGAACTGGCGCGCCAGGCCGTGTATGCGCAATTCCAGGACGACGCCTACACCAAGGGCATCAACGTCTATACCACCATCCTCAAGCCCGACCAGAAGGCCGCTTACGAATCGGTGCGCCGCAATGTGCTGAACTACGACCAGCGCCACGGCTACCGCGGCCCGGAAGCCTTCATCACGCTGCCGGCCGACGCCGACGCCCGCGACGACGCCATCGAGGAAGCGCTGCAGCGCCGCCCCGGCAGCGACGGCCTGGTGCCGGCCGTGGTGCTGGAAGCTGGCCCGAAAGCGGTCAAGGTGCAGAACCCGTCGGGCGAGGAAATCACCATCAGCGGCGAAGGCCTGAAGCTGGCCGCCAACGCGCTCAGCGACAAGGCCAAGGACAGCGTGCGCCTGCGCCCCGGCGCGGTGATCCGCATCATGCAGGACGAGAAGAACGCCTGGTCCATCACGCAGGTGCCGCAAGTGTCGGCCGCGTTCGTTTCCATGGACAGTGTAACGGGCGCCTACCACGCCATGGTCGGCGGCTTCGATTACAACCTGCAGAAATTCAACCACGTGACCCAGGCCTGGCGCCAGCCCGGCTCGTCGATCAAGCCTTTCGTGTACTCGGCGGCGCTGGAGCGCGGCTTCTCGCCGCTGACCATCATCAACGACGCGCCGCTGGACCTGACCGGCGCCGAAACCGGCAACGAAGCCTGGTCGCCCAAGAACGACGACGGCATCTTCGACGGCCCGATCACCATGAAGACCGCGCTGGCCAAATCCAAGAACGTGGTGTCGGTGCGCATCCTGCGCGCCATCACCGTGCCCTATGCGCACAGCTACCTGGGCAAGTTCGGCTTTGACCTGGCCAAGCATCCGAAGAACCTGACGCTGGCGCTGGGCACGGGCACGGTGACGCCGGCGCAGCAAGCCGCCGCCTACGCGGTGTTCGCCAATGGCGGCTACTCGGTCGAACCCTACCTGATCGCCAAGATCGTCGACGGCAACGGCAAGGTGATTTCGCAGGCCACGCCGCGCACCACGCTGCCGGACGAGGCGCGCGTGATCGATCCGCGCAACGCCTACGTCACCGACACCATGCTGCGCGAAGTGACGCGCAGCGGCACCGGCGCGGCCGTGGCGCGCCTGGGTCGTCCCGACCTGGCCGGCAAGACCGGCACCTCCAGCGACGCGGTGGACGGCTGGTTCGCCGGCTACGGCGGCGGCATCGTGGCGGTGTCGTGGATGGGCTATGACGATTCCAAGTCCCTGGGCGGCAAGGAGTTCGGCGCCACCGTGGCGCTGCCGATCTGGATGGATTACATGAAGGTGGCGATGCAGAGCCGTCCGCCGCAGGAGCGTCCGGTGCCGGCCGGCCTGACCCAGGTCGACGGCGAATGGCTGTACGATGAATTCACCGGCGACGCCGCCCGTCATTCGCTGGACGTGGACGATGCGACGCCGGGCGCGGAAAACGTGGCGCCTGCGCCGGCCGGCGCCGCTGCAACGCCGCCTGCTCCGGCCGCGCCCGCAGTGCCGCCGCCCACTGCGCCGATGACCCAGAACGCGGAAAACATCAAGCCGGCGCCGCCCGCCCCGGCGCGCTAAGTCCCACCCCGTCATTCCCGCGCAAGCGGGAATCCATGGAGCGCATGCGCAGCATGGGTTCCCGCCTGCGCGGGAACGACGCGTCAGGGCGCCAGGTAGGCGCGCATCATGCTCACCGCGCTGGCCGCGAAGGCGTCAGGCGTGACCTCGGCGGCGCGGTACTTCCAGCGCTTCACATACCAGTCCTGGAACACGGCCATGATATGCGCGGCCGCCAGGTCCGGACTGCCCACCCGGCCGGGAATGCGGGCGATGATCCCGGCGAACAGCGCCTGCACATACAGCTCGGACGCCTTGGCCGTGCTGCGCTGCTCGGCCTGCAGCACGCGCGAATCCATGTAGACGAAATAAAACCACGGCTGCAGGATCTCGGAAACATAGATCGACGCACGTATCAGCGCCTCCAGCTGGTCAAGCGGATCGGCCACCTGCTCGAACATGCGCGGCACCTCGTGGGTGGTATGGCGTACCACGTCTTCTATCATCTCGGCCAGTTGATCCTTGCTGCTGATGTAGCCATACAAACCGCCCATGGACAAGCCGGTTTCGCCGCACAGGTCGCGCAAATTCATGGTGCGGAAGCCGACCTCGTTGGCCAGCCTGAAGGTGGCGTTGAAGATTTTCTCCAGGTTTTCCAGCGCCGGCTTACGGCGCTTGACCGTGATGCGCCCGGCGTAGCGGTCGAGCAGATAGGTCCAGATATTGACGCCGTCGAGCGGCGTCATGGCCTTGAATTGTTGGAAGTCGAATTGCACCAGCAGCGTCCCCCGTGGTCAGTTTTTTTCGATCGATTATAGCGCAGCGTCCCGTCTGCGCTCGTGCGGCCTGTTGTTTGGCTCCTCCGGTCCAGCCGCGCGCGCTGCGGCGCCGGGATGCCGATGCTACATTGGCCTGACCGGCACGCACCGGCCACAACAAGACCGATACTGGAGACCACGCCATGAGTAACCGCATCCGCAAGACCCTGATCTTCTGCCTGCTCGCCTTCTGCACCCTGTGCAGCTCGTCGTGGGCAGCCGGCTATACCCAGACCCGCTATCCCATCGTGCTGGTGCACGGCCTGTTCGGCTTCGACAATATCGGGCCGGTGGACTACTTCTACGGCATCGCCCCTGCGCTGCGCAGCGGTGGCGCGAACGTCTACGTGACTTCGGTTTCGGCCGCCAACAGCACCGAGGTGCGCGGCGAACAGCTACTACTGCAGGTGCAGCAGATCCTGGCGGCGACCGGCGCGGCCAAGGTCAACCTGATCGGCCATAGCCATGGCGGCCCGACCGCGCGCTACGTGGCCTCTGTGCGGCCTGATCTGGTGGCCTCGGTGACCAGCGTGGGCGGCGTCAACAAGGGTTCGCGCGTGGCCGATGTACTGATCGGCGCGGTGCCCAGTGTGAGCTACACCGTGGCCAATGCGGTATCGGGCTTCATCAGCTTCCTGTCGGGCAGCCCTACCCTGCCGCAGGATTCGTACGCGGCGGCGCAGTCCCTCAGCACTGCGGGCACGCTGGCGTTCAATGCGAGCCATCCCGAAGGCGTGCCGGCGACGGCTTGCGGCGAAGGCGACTACCAGGTGAACGGCGTGTACTACTTCTCGTGGAGCGGCGCGCAGCCGTACACCAATATGCTGGATGCCAGCGATCCTGTGCTGGCGCTGACCGCACTGGCTTTCAACGGCGACAAGAACGATGGCCTGGTGTCCAGTTGTTCCAGCCACCTGGGCCGCGTGATCCGCGACGATTACGCGCTCAATCACCTGGACGAAGTGAACCAACTGATCGGCATCACCAACCTGTTCGAGACCAGCCCGGTGACGTTGTACCGTCAACAGGCCAATCGCCTGCAGGGCATGGGCCTGTAATGCCGGTACCGGACCGCACGCGGCGCGACAAAGCGCCGCACCCCAAGGGCATGCCGCCACACGGCGATCAACAGCGCGGAGCACGGCCGGCCGGCGCCACGGCGCCCGATCAGTTCCTGCCGCGCAGGCACGCTCGGACGCAGCCACATCGCGGGGACCCCAGCGGCTCTGCACCGGTGGGCGGCGAGTCGTGCGGCACATTGCCGCCACGCCGATTGCGACTGGACGGCGGTGCGCTATTGCGCTGGTCGCTGGTGGCGGGGCTGTGCTGCTGTGGCGCCGGCTGGCTGCTGGCGCATCGCGAGGCACCGCCGGCACCGGGCGCGGCCGCGACGGCCGCCGATGCCAAATACTTCGCCTTCGTGCCGTCCATGGCCGGCACGCGGCCCGACGGTGCGTTGCAAGCCGATGGCGTCCGACTGAAGGTCACGCCGGAACTGGGCTACCTGTTCGATTACTACCTATCCGGGCTGGGCGAAAAGCTGCTGGACGCCGTCCGTGCCGGCATCGTCGCCGAACTGGGGCGCCGGCTGCCGCCATCCCAGGCGACACAGGCCGAGCATCTGCTGGACGCCTACCTGGCCTACAAGCGCGCGCTGGCGGACCTGGAGCGCAGACTGCCCGCCACCAGCGATGCGGTCAGTGGTGCGCGCCAGCGGCTGGCGGCCATGCAGCAATTGCGCGCGTCCTACTTCAGCGCCGACGAAATCGCCGGCCTGTTCGGCGCCAGCGACGCCTATGACCAGGATGCGCTGGCGCGACTGGCCATCAACAGCGACAGGACGCTGAGTGCGGCACAACGCACGCAAAAGCTGGCGGTGCTGGATGCGGCCCTGTCGCCGCAGGCCCGCGAAGAACGGGCCGCGCCGACGCGGGTGCTGAAGCTGGAAGAAGCGGTGGCCCAGGCACGCGCCCAGGGCGCCGACGACAACGAGGTGTACCGCATGCGCGCTGCCGAACTGTCAAGCGCGGCGGCCGCGCGCCTGGCCGACCTGGACCGGGAAGTAGCGGACTGGCAGCGGCGCATCGCCAGCTACCAGACGCAGCGCAGGCAGCTATTGCAAAACGGCGCCGGCGACACCGCCTTGCAGCAACTGCGCGACGCCGGCTTCACGCCAGCCGAGCAAAAGCGCTTGGCGGCTTACGAATGAAGGGTCAATGAACGTAGCGGGCGATGTAGTAGACGCCGGCGATGACCAGCGATGCCAGGCCATACATGCGCCACATGTGGTTCATCAAGGCTTGGTACATGTCCACCTTCTGCGCGGCCAGGGCCGCTTGCCATTCGGTGTTTTGCCGGGCCAGCGCCTCGCTCAACTCGTGCCGCTGTTCGCTCAGGGCTGCCGCGAAATCCATCGCCTGCTTTGATAGCGCCGCCTGAAAATCTTCCCGCTGCCTGGCGAGAGCGTCAGCAACTTCCAGCTTGTGCTCGTAAATGAGCTCGGTAAGGCGGGCGAACCCCGCGTGCATTTCCGTGCGCAAGGCTTGAATGTCCTGGCTAGTCGAGGAACGCAGGCTTTCGATGTCCTGGCTAGTCGAGGAACGCAGGCTTTCGATGTCCTGGCTAGTCGAGGAACGCAGGCTTTCGATGTCCTGGCTGGTTGAGGAACGCAGGCTTTCGATGTCCTGGCTGGTCGAGGAGCGCAGATCCTCGATGTCCTTTTTGGTCGACAACTGCAGGTCTTGAATGTCCTGTTTGGTCGACAATTGCAGATCTTGAATGTCCTGTTTGGTCGACAATTGCAGATCCTGGATATCTTTTTTTGTCGACAACCGCAAATCCTCGATATCTTTTTTTGTCGACAACTGCAGGGCCTGTATATCTTTTTGAGTCGACAAGCCCAACTCGAGGATATCCTGCTTGGTGGCCAAGCGCAGGTCGTGGATATCCTCCTTCGTCGCAAAATTGCTGCGGATGACGGCCACTTCAACCTCCAGTGCGCTTAAACGATCCTCTTCGCTGGCAGACATGATAGCTCCTTTGGCGCGGTATGTCAGACCCGCCACCGTAGCATCGCGCTCCCGCGCCACGATTGAGCTGCATCAGACAAAAAAAAGCAGCCCAAGGGCTGCCTCACTTTGCTGCTACGCCAGATAGTGGCTTACTTTATTGTTGCTTAAAACTACACTCCTCTGTCCGCCAGTGACATTTGGAGAGATTCTTTTGCTCCGCCCACAATATGCGGCCCGCGCCCTGCCGCCGTCAACCTGATTGTGGTCCGCTGTGGCGCAGAGTGCACACTTTCAGGCGGCCGCCACCCGGTTGCGGCCGGCGCGTTTGGCCTCGTACATGGCCGCATCCCCGGCTGAAATCAGCCGGATCAGGTCGTAGTCGTACTCGTCGGAGCAGACCACGCCCATGCTGGCCGTATAGCGCACGGCCAACTGCTCGGCCTCCACCAGCTCTTGCTCAATGCGGGCGCGCACCCGCTCGGCCACGCGCAGCGCATCGGCGCGGTTGACCCCGTCCAGCACCAGCACGAATTCTTCGCCGCCAAAACGCGCCATCACGTCGCTAGGCCGCAACTCCAGCTTGAGCAGCCGTGCCAGATGACGCAGCACCTCGTCGCCCATCGGGTGGCCGTAGGTATCGTTGATCACCTTGAAGTAATCGACGTCGATCATGATCACCGCCAGGCTGCGCCCGCCGCGCTGGGCGCGCAGGCATACCCGCTTGCCCTGGATTTCCAGGCCGGCGCGGTTCAGTGCCCCGGTCAGCGGGTCCAGCGTCGACAATCGACGCAAGCGCTCGGCATAGCGCCACATCACCATCAGGATCAGGCCGAAGGCGATGCACACCTGGCCCAGCACCACCATCAGCGCGCCGACTGTGACCACCAGCGCATTCACGCCGTCGCCGCCGTCGCTGACCATGGTCATGTGCATCCCGCGCAGGAACAACGCCAGTCCCAGCACGCTGAAACCGGCGGCCGCGATGATGGTCACCCGCCAGCTCCCCTGGCGGGCGACGGTCGCCGCGCAAATCCAGTTCAGCACGGCGAAATAGAAGCCGCTGCAGCCTATGCGCGCCGCCAGGCTGGGCCTCACCAGCGTGAAGTATGCCGCGCCTAACAGAGCGACCGCCGTGATCAGTCCGATGGCGCTCCAGGACAGCGTCTCGTTGGCGTGCACGCGCAGGCCGCGCAGCACCAAGCCCAGGCCGAAGGCCACCATGCCATAACTGAGGATGTGATTGAGCAGGTCCGGCAAGCTGGCGATGTTGGCCATCACCACCCCGACCGAGATCGCCACGTTGCCGGCCGCCCACCAGCGCTGCTCGGGCGGGCTGCCGGTATAGCAGGCCGACGCCACCAGCAACGCCGTGGTCAGCAGCGTCATACAGATTTGCACCACCAACAGGGTATCGAGATTGAGCACGCCGGCATCCATGGTGAGGAATTGTCAATGTAGCGCACCGACCGGGAATCTGCAATGCGTAAAAGAAACACAAGACAGCACGCCACGGGCCGTGCGAATCGGGTACAGTGACGCTCATCGCCCACACTGAGTTCTCCATGCCCTACCCGATAGAAGAAAAGCTGGTGATCGGCATCGCCTCCAGCGCCCTGTTCGACCTGAGCGAATCGCACCGCGTCTACCTGGAGCGCGGCCCCGAGGCGTACCGCAAATACCAGGAGCAGCACCTCAACACCATTCTCGGCAAAGGCGTGGCCTTCCCCTTCATCCGCCGCTTCCTGAGCATCAACAAGCTGCATCCGCAGACGGCCCCGGTGGAAGTGGTGCTGTTCTCGCGCAATTCGCCCGAGACCGGGCTGCGCGTGATGAATTCCATCGCCCACTACGGCCTGGACATCTCGCGCGCCTGCTTCATGACCGGGCAGTCGCCCTACACCTACCTGCCGGCCTTCAATACCTCCCTGTTTTTGAGCAGTAACGAGGAAGACGTGCGTAACGCGCTGGAAGCGCAGTATCCGGCCGGCCTGGTGCTGCCTTCGCGCACCGAGGATGACGAGGCCGACGGCGAACTGCGCATGGCTTTCGACTTCGACGGCGTGCTGGCCGACGATGAATCGGAAACCGTGTTCAAGCGCAACGGCATCGACCAGTTCCACAACCACGAGATCGAGCGGGTCGCCATTCCGCACCAGCCCGGCCCGTTGGCCGACCTGTTCCGCAAACTGTCGCTGATGCAGCACTTGGAAGAGGAAGCCCAGCGCCAGGACCCGGCCTACAAGAAAATCCTGCGCATCGCCATCGTCACGGCCCGCAGCGCGCCGGCGCACGAACGGGTGGTGACCACGTTGAAAAGCTGGGGCGTATCGGCCAACGAGACCTTTTTCCTGGGCGGCATGGAAAAGGCGCGCGTGCTGAGCATTTTCAGGCCGCACCTGTTCTTTGACGACCAGCTCAGCCACCTGAAATCCCCGGCTGGCAACATACCGATGGTGCACGTGCCGTTCGGCGTGGCCAACCGCTAAATTCGGGGTCAGTTCCGACATTCGGACACGGCCTCAGCCGCATACGCTTGAGGCCGTGTCCGAATGTCGGAACTGACCCCGAACCGGGCGCCCTGCATCGTCTATAATGTCGGCCAGCGGCGTTGCCACCCGGGCGATGCCTGGATAACCGTTGAATGTGTGTTGTGTCGTCAGCCTTAACTAAAGCCATTCCCAAACCCGGCCACCGCTATGCCCTGCCCGCGCTGCACGGCTCGGCCGACGCGTACGCGCTGGCGCAGGTCGCGCTGGACCTCAAGGCCCGCGGCCAGATGCTGGCCGTGTTCGTCGCCAGCGCCGGCGATGCCCAGCGTCTGCGCGACGAGATCCCCTGGTTCGGCGGCGACCAGTTGCGCGTCCATCTGCTGCCGGACTGGGAAACGCTGCCCTACGACGCTTTCTCGCCGCACCAGGACCTGGTCTCCGAACGCCTGGCGACCCTGCACGAAATCACCAGCGGCCAGTGCGACGTGATGCTGGTGCCGGCCGCCACCGCGCTGGTGCGCATGGCGCCGCCGTCCTTCCTGGCCGCCTACACCTTCTTCTTCCAGCAGGGAGAATCGCTGGACGAGGCGCACCTGAAGTCGCAGCTCACGCTGGCCGGCTACACCCACGTCACGCAGGTGATGTCGCCCGGCGAATACTCGGTGCGCGGCGGCCTGATCGACCTGTTCCCGATGGGCTCCGCCCTGCCTTACCGCCTGGACCTGTTCGGCGACACCATCGAAACCATCCGCACCTTCGACGCCGACAGCCAGCGTTCGCTCTACCCCGTGAAGGAAGTGCGGCTGCTGCCGGGCCGCGAGTTCCCCATGGACGAGGCGTCACGTACCGCCTTCCGCAGCCGCTGGCGGGAGCATTTCGAAGGCGATCCCTCGCGCGCCACGATCTACAAGGACATCGGCAACGGCATCGCCTCGGCCGGTATCGAATACTATCTGCCGCTGTTCTTCGACCAGACCGCCACACTGTTCGACTACCTGCCGCAAGGCGCGGTGCTGGCCACCGTGGGCGACATCGAAGGCGCGATCAAGCGCTTCTGGACCGATACCGCCTCGCGTTACCGCTTCCTCAAGGCTGACCGCGAGCGCCCGCTGATGGCGCCGGAAGAGCTGTTCCTGTCGGACGAACAGTTCTTCGTCTCGGCCAAGCCCTATCCGCAACTGGCGATCCGCAAACAGGCCGAAGTCCGCGCATCCGAGCTGTCGGCGCCGCTGCCCGATGTGGCGGTCAACCGCCACCTGGACGATCCGCTGACCAATCTGCGCGCCTACCTGATGCGCGCCAAGGGCCGCGTGATGATCTGCGCCGAATCCAACGGCCGCCGCGAAACCTTGCAGCAGTACTTCGCCGAATACGATGTGGCGCCGGCCCTGGTGGAAGGCTATGACGGTTTCCTCGCCTCCGACGCCCTCCTGACGCTGGGCGTGGCGCCGCTGCACGCCGGCTTCGAGCTGACCGAACCAGCGCTCATCTTCATCACCGAGACCGAGCTGTACGCCGGTTCCGGCCGCCGCGTCGGCAAGAAAAAGCAGGAAGCGGTCACGCAGGTCGAATCCATGGTGCGCGACCTGTCGGAGCTGAAGATAGGCGACCCGGTGGTCCACATCAACCACGGCATCGGCCGCTACATGGGCCTGACCAGCATGGACCTGGGCGAAGGCGAAGCCGAGTTCCTGCACCTGGAATACGCCAAGGAGACCAAGCTGTACGTGCCGGTCTCGCAGTTGCATGTGATTTCGCGCTACTCCGGCGCCTCGCCGGAAGACGCGCCGCTGCACACGCTGGGCTCCGGCCAGTGGGAAAAAGCCAAGCGCAAGGCGGCCGAACAGGTGCGCGACACCGCGGCCGAACTGCTCAACCTCTACGCCCGCCGCGCGCTGCGCCAGGGCCACGCCTTCGAATACTCGGCGCACGATTACGAGCGCTTCGCCGACAGCTTCGGCTTCGAGGAAACGCCGGACCAGCGCGAGGCCATCAACAACGTCATCCGCGACATGACCTCCGGGAAGCCGATGGACCGCCTGGTATGCGGCGACGTCGGTTTCGGCAAGACCGAAGTGGCGCTGCGCGCCGCCTTTATCGCCGTCATGGGCGGCAAGCAGGTGGCCATCCTGGCGCCGACCACGCTGCTGGCCGAGCAGCACGCGCAGACTTTCGCCGACCGCTTCGCCGACTGGCCGGTGCGCATCGCCGAAATGTCGCGTTTCCGCACCGGCAAAGAGATTTCGCAGGCGATCAAGGGCATGGCCGACGGCACGCTCGATATCGTGATCGGCACCCACAAGCTGCTGTCGGAGGACGTCAAGTTCACCCGACTGGGCCTGGTCATCATCGACGAGGAGCACCGCTTCGGCGTGCGCCAGAAGGAAGCGCTGAAGTCGCTGCGCGCCGAAGTCGACGTGCTGACGTTGACCGCCACGCCGATTCCGCGCACGCTGGGCATGGCGCTGGAAGGCTTGCGCGACTTCTCGGTGATCGCCACCGCACCGCAAAAGCGCCTGGCGATCAAGACCTTCGTGCGCGGCGAAAGCGAATCCATCATCCGCGAAGCCTGTTTGCGCGAGCTGAAACGCGGCGGTCAGGTCTACTTCCTGCACAACGAGGTCGATACCATCCAGAATCGCCTGGACAGCCTGAGCGCCCTGCTGCCGGAAGCCCGCATCGGCGTGGCGCACGGCCAGATGCACGAGCGCGACCTGGAAAAAGTGATGCGCGACTTCGTCGCCCAGCGCTTCAACATCCTGCTGTGCACAACCATCATCGAAACCGGCATCGACGTGCCGAGCGCGAACACCATCATCATGCACCGCGCCGACAAGTTCGGCCTGGCGCAATTGCACCAGTTGCGCGGCCGCGTCGGCCGTTCGCACCACCAGGCCTATGCCTACCTGCTGGTGCACGACGTGCAGTCGCTGACCAAGCAGGCGCAGCGCCGCCTGGACGCGATCCAGCAGATGGAGGAACTGGGCAGCGGCTTCTACCTGGCCATGCACGACCTGGAAATCCGCGGCGCCGGCGAGGTGCTGGGCGACAGCCAGTCGGGCGAGATGACCGAGGTCGGCTTCCAGCTCTACTCGGACATGCTGAACGAGGCGGTGCGTGCGCTCAAGGCCGGCAAGGAGCCGGACCTGGCGGCGCCGCTGGCCACCACCACCGAAATCAACCTGCACGCGCCGGCGCTGCTGCCGGCCGATTTCTGCGGCGATGTGCACGAACGCCTGTCGATCTACAAGCGCCTGGCCAACTGTACCGTCCAGGACAAGATCGACGACATGCAGGAAGAATTGATCGATCGTTTCGGTAAGCTGCCGGACGCGGTCAAGGCCCTGATCGAGACTCACCGGCTGCGCATCATCGCCAAGACGGTCGGCATTATCAAGATCGACGCCCACACGGAAGCGGCCAACCTGCAGTTCATGCCGCAGCCGCCGATCGACCCGATGCGCATCATCACGCTGATCCAGAAGAACCGCCACATCAAGCTCAATGGCCAGGACAAGCTGAAGATCACCGCCAACATGCCGGACCTGGCGGCCCGTGTCGCCCAGATCAAAGCCGCGATCAAACAGTTGACCGCGTGAGCCACTCATCGTAACGTTGAACACCTTAGCCCAAAAAACGCTAAACCGCCCCACCCCATGAAAAACGCAAAGACCGCAATGAACCTTGTACTGCAAGGCCTGGGCGACTGCCAGGCCCGGATTGAACGCATCGCCGCGCTGACCGCACCGGCCTCCATGACCTGGATCAGCGAACGCGCCGTGCGCTGCGAAGGCATCACCTTCTCGCCGGCCCTGCGCCAGACCATCGAAGTGGCGGCCCAGGCGGCCCAACTGGACGCCACCTACTCCATCGGCTACCACAAGATGAGCGAATTCAAGCTGGTCGCCATGGACATGGATTCGACCCTGATCACCATCGAGTGCATCGACGAAATCGCCGACATGCAGGGCTTGAAGAAGCAGGTTTCGGAGATCACCGAAGCGGCCATGCGCGGCGAACTGGATTTCTCGGCCAGCCTGAAGCGCCGCGTGGCGCTGCTGGAAGGCCTGGATGCGTCGGCGCTGGAGCGCGTGTACGAGGAACGCCTGCAACTGTCGTTGGGCGCGGAGGAGATGCTCAAGGCGGTGCAGGCGGCCGGCCTGAAGACGCTGCTGGTATCCGGCGGCTTTACCTTCTTTACCGACCGCCTGAAGCAGCGCCTGGGCCTGGACTACACCCACGCCAACCAGTTGGAAATCGTCGACGGCAGGCTGACCGGCAAGGTCATCGGCGGCATCGTCGATGCGGAAGAAAAGAAGCGCACCGTGGAGCGCGTGTGCGCGGAGCTGGGCGTCCCGCCATCGCAAGCCATCGTCATGGGCGACGGCGCCAACGACCTGAAGATGATGGGCATTTCCGGCATGTCGGTGGCCTTCCGCGCCAAGCCGGTGGTGCGCGAACAGGCCAACGTCGCACTCAACTTCGTCGGCCTGGACGGCATCCTGCCGCTGCTTACCTGATTACTTCAGCTTGGCCAGCAGGCCGTCTGCCGCGTCTTCGAGATAGTCCAGCACCAGGTCGAAGCCTTTGCCGCCGCCGTAGTAGGGATCGGGCACCACGTCCGACGGGCTGCGCGTGGCGTGCGACATCATCAGGCTGATTTTGTGGCGGTGCTGCGGCGGACAGGCCAGTTGCAGCAACCTGAAGTTATCGCGGTCCATCGCCAGCAGGTAATCGAATTCCTCGAAATCGCTGGCCTGCACCTTGCGCGAGCGCTGGGCCGACAAGTCATAGCCCCGTTTGGCCGCGTATTCCATCGAGCGCGCGTCGGGCGGCTCGCCGACGTGGTAGCCGTGGGTGCCGGCCGAATCGATCAGGAAGCGCTCAGCCAGACCGGCCGCTTCCACGCGATGCCGGAATACCCCTTCCGCCGTCGGCGAGCGGCAGATATTCCCCATGCAGACAAACAGTACCGAAACCGGCTTCGCCATGCCGTTCTCCTTATATAATAAACATCGTTGCCATTATAGCGAAAAGGGAAACGGATGAATCCGAGCTGCGGCTGCCGCCTGAGCCAGGTGCACGACGCCGTGCAGGGCGCCGACGTGCCGCTGGCCCTCCTGTATCCGGCGCAGGGCGAAGAGCGCACCGAACACTTCGGGCCTTATGCGCTCGACGTCGCCATGGATGCGCCGCCGTCGGGCGGACCATATCCGCTGGTGGTGGTCTCGCATGGCAATTCCGGCACCCCCTGGGCCTATCGCGAACTGGCCAAGCACCTGGTACGGCAGGGTTACGTGGTTGCCCTGCCCGCCCATACCGGCAATACGCGGCTCGACAATACGCTGGCCGGCACGGCCGCCAACCTGGCCAATCGCCCGCGCCATATCACGTTGGTGATCGACGCGGCGCTGGCTGACGCGACGCTCCAGCCGCATATCGCGACCAGCGGCGTGGCCGTCATCGGTCATTCGATCGGCGGCTACACGGCGCTGGCGGCGGCAGGCGGCCAGCCCTGGAGCGGGCCTTACGACCGCAAGACCAGCGACGCGCCGCCAGCGCCGGTGCCGGTCACGCCCGATCCGCGCATACGCGCGCTGGTGCTGCTCAATCCCGCCACCTTCTGGTTCATCGCCGGCTCGCTGCGTGCGGTGAACCTGCCCATCCTGATCCGCACCGGCGAAAAGGATGAGGTCACGCCCATCGAACACGCGCACAAGATCATCGAGGGCGTGGCCGATCCGGCGCTGGTCGAACACAAGGACATACCGGGCGCCGGCCATTTCGCCTTCATGAGCAAGTTCCCGCCCGAGATGACGCGGCCTAACTTCAAGCCCTCGCAGGATCCGCCGGGCTTCGACCGCGCAGCCATACAACCGGCGTTCTTCGCCGACGTCACCGCATTCCTGCAGCGCACACTCCGACCATAAAGAAAGGGAGAACACATGAATCAGCAATTGGTACTCGACAGCCGGCTCGAATCGGCCAAGTCCACCGCGTGGTGGCTGTACGTGATCCACGCCGTCAGCTTCCTGTTTTCGCTGGGCGCGTTTTCCATCATTCCGCTGATACTCAACTATCTGCAGCGGCCCAGCACGGAAGGCACCTTCGTCCACACGCACCATACGTGGATGATACGGTCGTTCTGGTGGTACGTGGTATGGATCGTGGTGGGCGCGGTCTTGTTCGTCACCCTCATCGGGATTCCGCTGGCATGGCTGGTGTGGGTCTGCGCCTGGCTGTGGAAGGCTTACCGCCTGATCACCGGCATCACGCGCCTGAACCGCAACGAGCCTGCGCCGCTTTAATCGCCCAGCAGGCGGCGCGCCTGGCGCAGGCCGTCGACGATGACTGAATAAGCCGCCTGCCGCGCCGCTTCGTCCGGCGCGCGCAACACGAACGAGGGATGGTAGACCGTGACCACCCAGTAGCCGTCGTGCTGGAACGGCGCGTCCATCACCGATTTCATGGTCGCGCTGCCCTTCTCCAGCACCGACTTCAGCGCCGTGCTGCCCAGCGCAACCACCACTTCCGGCCGGATGCGCTGCAGCTCCTGCTCCAGCCAGACGTGGCAGGCCATGATCTCCTTCTGCGCCGGCGTCTTGTGCAAGCGGCGCTTGCCGCGCAACTCCCATTTGAAATGCTTGACGGCGTTGGTGACATAGACTTCGTCGCGCGCGATGCCGGCTTCGTCCATCGCCTTGTGCAGGATGCCGCCGGCGGGACCAACAAACGGCAAGCCCTGCACATCCTCCTGGTCGCCCGGCTGTTCGCCGACCAGCATGATGCGCGCACCCTTGGGGCCGACGCCGGGCACCGCCTGCGTGGCATTGCGCCACAGGTCGCAGCGACGGCACTGGTTCAGCGGGTTGTCGGGCATGTCGGTTCCTTGCGGTAGACATGCCCATTCTACGGATACGGCCGCGAAGCGGCGCGCGATTAGGCGAGGATGTGCTTGAGCGCTTCGGCCAGCGCCGCGCATTCCTCATCGGTGCCGATGGTAATGCGCAGGAACTGATCAATACGGGGCGACTTGAAATGGCGGACCAGGATGGCGCGCTCGCGCAGGGCCGCTGCCAGTTGGGCGCCGTCGCGCTGCGGGTGGCGGGCAAACACGAAGTTGGCCTGCGACGGCAGCACCTCGAAGCCCAGCGCCTGCAGCTTGTCCGTCAGCCAGGTGCGGCTGGCGATGATGGCTTGCGAGGTCTGCGCCATGTGCGCCGCATCGTCCAGCGCGGCCACGGCGCCGGCCTGCTGCACCTGCCCCAGCGGGTAGCAGTTGAAGCTGTTCTTCACGCGCTCCAGGCCCGCGATCAGGTCAGGATGGCCGACCGCGAAGCCGACGCGCAGGCCGGCCAGCGAGCGCGATTTCGACAGGGTCTGGATCACCAGCAGGTTTTCGTAACGGTCCAGCAGCGCCACCGCGCTTTGCGCGCCGAAATCCACGTAGGCTTCATCGACCACCACCACCTGGTCCGGGTGCGCCTGCAATAGCGCTTCGATCTTCGCCAGCGGCAGCGCAATGCCGGTGGGCGCATTCGGGTTGGCCAGGATGATGGCGCCGCATGGCTGCCTGTAATCCTCGACATCGATCTCGAAACGATCGTTCAGCGGCACCTGCACCAGCTCGATGCCGTACAGGCTGCAGTACGTCGGGTAGAAGCTGTAGCTGATGTCGGGGCTGAGCAATGGCTTATCGTGCTTGAGCAGCGCGTGGAAGGTATGCGCCAGCACCTCGTCCGAGCTGTTGCCGACGAAGACTTGCTCGCGCTTGAGGCCAAAGCGCCGCGCCACCGCATCCTTCACCACCGCGTTGGACGGGTCCGAATACTTGCGCAAGCCTTCGCCAGCCGCCGCCTGCATCGCGGCCACGGCCTTGGGCGACGGGGCGTACGGGTTCTCGTTGGTGTTCAGTTTGATCAGGCCCGGCATCTGCACCTGTTCGCCCGGCGTATAGGGCACCAGGTCGTGGACCACATCGCTCCAGAAACGGCTCATTACATCTCCTCCAATGCACGCTCAATGTCGGCAATCAAATCGTTCACGTCTTCCAGGCCGACGTTAAAGCGCACCAGTATTCCCTTGTCCTGCCAGTTCTTGCGCATGTGCTGTATCCGGTACGGCATCACCAGCGAATTGGCGCCGCCCCAGCTATAGCCGATCTTGAACAGCTTCAGCGCGTCCACGAAGCGGTCGGTCTGCTCTTCCGTGTAGCGCTCGTCGAAGATCACCGAGAACAGCCCGCCGGCGCCGGTGAAATCGCGCTTCCAGATTTCGTGGCCCGGGCAATCCGGGAAGGCGGGATGCAGCACCTTGCTGATCTCCGGCCGCGATTGCAGCCACGCCGCCAGCCGTCGCGCCGACGCATCGTGTGCGTCGAAGCGCAAGCGCATGGTCGGCAGGCCGCGCGTCACCAGGTAGGCATCGTCGGCGCCCACGCCCATGCCCAGCCGCATGTGCGCCAGGCTGATGCGGTCATGCAGCGCGCGGTCGCGCGTGATGACGGCGCCCATCAGCACATCCGAGCCGCCGGACTGGTACTTGGTCAGCGCCTGCATGATGATGTCCACGCCGAGGTCGAAACCGCGCAGCGCCAGGCCGGCCGACCAGGTGTTGTCCAGCGCGACGGTCACGCCGCGTTGGTGCGCGGCCTGGCAGATGGCCGGCAGGTCGGGCACCTCCATCGACACCGAGCCAGGCGCTTCGGCCCAGATCAGCTTCGTGTTCGGCTGGATCAGGGCGGCGATGCCCGCGCCTATGGTCGGGTCGTAGTAGCGGGCGGTGACGCCGAAATCGGCCGACAGCCAGCGCCCCAGCTCGCGATTGGGGTTATACACATTGTCAGGCAACAGCACGTCGTCGCCCGACTTCAGCAGCGCGAAGTCGACCATGGCGATGGCCGCCAGGCCGCTGGGCGCCAGCAGGCAGTGCTTGCCGTCCTCGATCTCGGCCAGGCGCGCTTCCAGCGTGAAGGTGGTCGGCGTACCGTGCAGGCCGTAGGTATAGGCGTTCTTCTCTTTCCAGTCGCCTGAACGCATGGCGGCCACGTTCTTGAACAGCACGGTGGACGCGTGGTGTATCGCGCTCGGAAAGGCCGAGAAGCCTTCCGGCGCCTGGTAATCCGTATGAATCAGCGCAGTCTGTGGGGATTTTTTGATGGTCATGTCTAGACAAGCGTAAAAAAAAGGCGGGCTCCAGGCCCGCCTTCATTTTACAGCGCCGCGCCCCACAAGTCGTGGGCGTCCGATGCGGTGATCTCAACATCGACGAACTGGCCGACCACCAGTTTCTTGTGCGGCTCGAACGGCGGCTTGACGTACACCACGCCGTCGATTTCCGGCGCGTCGGCGGCCGAGCGGCCCACGCCGCCGCTGCGCGTGACTTCATCGATCAGCACGCGCACGGTCTTGCCGACCTTGGCTTTCAGGCGGCTCTTCGAAATCTCTTCCTGCAGTTGCATGACGCGGCCACGGCGTTCTTCGCGCACTTCTTCCGGCACCGGGTTGGCCAGCTCGTTGGCGGTGGCGCCTTCCACCGGCGAGTAGGCGAAGCAACCCAGGCGGTCGATTTGCGCTTCCTTCAGGAAGTCCAGCAGGTATTCGAATTCGGCCTCGGTCTCGCCGGGGAAACCGGCGATGAAGGTCGAGCGGATGGTCAGGTCCGGGTTCATCTTGCGCCAGGCCTGGATGCGCTCCAGGTTCTTTTCGCCGCTGGCCGGACGCTTCATGCGCTTCAGGACTTCCGGATGCGCGTGCTGCAGCGGGATGTCCAGGTAAGGCAGCACATGCTCGCCCATGAAGGGAATCACCTGGTCGACGTGCGGGTACGGATAGACATAGTGCATACGCACCCAGGCGCCGTAGGACTTGGCCAGCTCGCCCAGCGCTTCCATCAACTGGGTCATGTGGGTTTTGACCGGGCGGCCGTTCCAGAAGCCGGTGCGGAACTTGACGTCCACGCCGTAGGCCGAGGTGTCCTGCGAAATGACCAGCAGTTCCTTGACGCCGGACTTGAACAGGTTTTCCGCTTCCAGCATCAGTTCGCCGATCGGGCGCGACACCAGGTCGCCACGCATGGACGGGATGATGCAGAACGAGCAGCGGTGATTGCAGCCTTCCGAAATCTTCAGGTAGGCGTAGTGCTTGGGCGTCAGCTTGATGCCTTGCGCCGGAATCAGGTCGATGAAAGGTTCGTGCGGTTTCGGCAGGTGCTGGTGCACCGAGTCCATCACCTCGCCCAGCGCGTGCGGGCCGGTCACCGCCAGCACCTTGGGGTGGACCTTGGTGATCAGGTCGGCGCCGTCGCTGTCTTTTTTCGCGCCCAGGCATCCGGTGACGATCACCTTGCCGTTTTCAGCCAGCGCTTCGCCGATGGCGTCCAGCGATTCCTGCACGGCGGCGTCGATGAAGCCGCAGGTATTGACGATCACCAGGTCGGCGCCGTCGTAGGACTTGGCCGTCTCGTAACCCTCCGCGCGCAACTGGGTCAGGATCTGTTCGGAATCGACCAGCGCTTTCGGGCAGCCGAGCGAAACGAAGCCGACTTTGGGCGCTGGTGCGCCGTTGGTTGGTTGGGGAAGACGGGACAGGGGTTGCGATTGCATGATGATTGCCTAAAACGCCATGAGAATTACGAGCAATCGGCGATTATACCATGCTACGATAGCGCGAATCGAAGCAGAAACAGACAGGAGATGGAGTGGCAACACTGAAAGACGTCGCAATGCTTGCCGGCGTGGGCATGTCGACAGCATCGCGCGCCATTTCGGGCGCCGGCCCGGTATCGGCCGAAGCGATGAAAAAGGTCCAGGCCGCGATCGAACAGCTCAATTTCCGTCCCTCGTCCATCGGCCGCTCGCTGTCGGCGCAATCGCTGGGCATGATAGGCGTCTTCGCCCCCTCCTTCTTCGGCGCCTACTACGGCACCATCCTCAAGCAGACCGACATCGAACTGCGCGCCATGCGCCGCCACGTGGTGGTGGCCACCGGCTGCGGCGACGGCACGCCGCGCGAGGAAGCCATCGAAGGAGTGAAGTTTTTGATCGGCCGCGATTGCGACGGCATCGTCGTGCTGGGCCATGACCTGCTGGACGAGGACATGCGCATGCTGCACAAGATGCATCCGAAGATGGCCTTCCTCAACCGCCGCAGCGCGGAGCTGGAGGCTTCCTCCTTCTGCCCCGACCATTACCACGGCGGCGAACTGGCGGCGCAGACGCTGCTGAACGCCGGCCACCGCCGACTGGCCGTGATTGCCGGCCCGGCGGGTACCTCCGACAACGAGGAGCGCCTGCATGGCTTTTTCGATACGCTGGGCAAGCACGGCATTGCGCGCGACGCCGTGCGCCTGATCCCATCGGACTTCTCGCGCCAGGGCGGCTTTGACGCCACCCGCCAGTTGATCGATGAAGGCATGCAGTTCACCGGCCTGTTCTGCGCCAACGACGAGATGGCGGTGGGCGCCCTGTCCTGCTTCCACCGCGCCGGCATCAGCGTGCCGGGCCAGGCGTCCATTGTGGGCTACGACGACGATTACTCGGCCGAGTTCTCGTCGCCGGGCCTGACCTCGGTGCATATCCCGATGCAGCAACTGACGCAGAATGCGGTGCGCTGGCTGCTCAACCTGTGCTACGGCACCCAGCATGAGATCACGCGCCAGTTCCCGGTGACAGTAACCATGCGCGGCTCGGTGGCGTCACCGCAATAAGCACCGTCATTCCCGCGCAGGCGGGAATCCATGCACGGGTCGCAGGACAGTACATTCGGCATGGGTTCCCGCTTGCGCGGGAACGACGTCAGAGGCGCTGTTCGCTGGCGCCGTCGAACAGGGAAATGCGGTCCGTGCGGATCGCGTAGCGGATCGCCTGTTCGGCAACGATCTGCTGGTGGTCCTGCACGATGCCGGCCACCTGGGTGCCATGAAAGTCCAGCCAGACTACGCGGTGCGCGCCCATGGCTTCGACCAGCGACACCGTTGCCGCCATCGCCTGGTCCGCGCCGACCGCGATGTCTTCCGGTCGCACGCCCAGCACGCAAGCCTGCTTGCCAACCGGCGGCTGCGTGAACGGATAGCCGCTGACGTCAACCGACATGTGCTCGTTGCTGAAGACGGCACGCCCGCCCTGCGCCTCCACCGCCCCCTTGAACAGGTTCATGCCCGGCGAGCCGAGGAAGGTGGCGACAAACAGGTTGGCCGGCTCGTTGTAGATCACGTCCGGCGTATCGAACTGCTGCACTACGCCGCCCTTCATCACGGCCATGCGCTGCGCCAGCGTCATCGCCTCGACCTGGTCGTGGGTCACGTAAATCATGGTCGCGCCCAGTTGCTTGTGCAGCTGCTTCAATTCGCGCCGCAGCTCGGTGCGCAGCTTGGCGTCCAGGTTGGACAGCGGCTCGTCGAACAGCATGACGTCCGCCTCGCGCACGATGGCGCGGCCGATCGCCACGCGCTGGCGCTGTCCGCCCGACAGGTTGGCCGGCTTGCGCTTCAGCAGAGGCCCCAGTTGCAGCATCTCGGACGCGCGCGCCACGCGGCGCGCGATCTCCGCCTTGGGCGTGCCGTTGATGCGCAGGCCGAAGGACATATTCGCTTCCACGTTCATGGTCGGGTACAGCGCGTAGGACTGGAACACCAGCGCGATGCCGCGGTCCTTGGGGTCGGCCCAGGTCATGTCCTTGCCGCCGATTTCGATCTGGCCGGAGGTGGTGTCGATCAGGCCGGCGATACTGTGCAGCAGCGTGGACTTGCCGCAGCCGGAAGGCCCGAGCAGCACCACGAATTCGCCCGCCTTCACGTCGAGGCTGAGCGACTCGATGACCTTGTTACCGCCAAGCTGGATCTGCAGATTACGAATAGCTACGTTGGACATTGTAATTACCCTTTAACCGCGCCCGAAGCGATGCCGCGCACGAACCAGCGGCCGGAAATGAAGTAGAGCGCCAGCGGTACGGCCGAGGTCAGGATGGTGGCCGCCATGTTGACGTTGTACAGGCGCTCGCCGGTGGTGGTGTTGATGATGTTATTCAGTTGTACCGTCATCGGCAAATGCTCGGAGCCGGCAAACACAAGGCCCAGCAGGAAGTCATTCCAGATGCCGGTCACCTGCATGATGACGGCCACCACGATCACCGGCGTCGACATCGGCAGCATCAGTTGCAGGAAGATGCGCCAGAAACCGCCGCCGTCGATGCGCGCGGCCTTGAACAGTTCCAGCGGCAGCCCGGCGTAGTAATTCCGGAACAGCAGCGTCATCACCGGCATGCCGAAAATGGTGTGGATGATGACGATGCCCGGCAGGGAGCTGAACAGGTTCACCGCCGCCAGCACGCGCACCAGCGGGTAGACCATCACCTGCACCGGGATGAAGGCGCCCATCATCAGCACCGCGAACAGCAGGCCGGCGCCGCGCGGACGCCAGAACGACAGCGCATACCCGTTCACCGCGCCGATGCCGATCGACAGGATGGTGCTCGGCACCACGATGGCCACCGAGTTCCAGAAACCGCCGCTGATGCCGTTGCATTCCAGCCCGGTGCAGGCCGAGGACCAGGCTTGCCGCCAAGGCTCCAGCGTGAAGTGCTGCGGCAGCGCGAACAGCGTGCCGAGGCGGATTTCCTCCATCGGCTTCACGGAGGTCACCAGCATCACGTACAGCGGCAGCAGGAAGAACAGCGCCGCCACGATCAGGAAGCCATACACGCCCGCGCGCGCCGGCGTCCAGGCGCCGCTGCGGCGCGGACGCGACGCCGGTTTCGGCGGCGGCGCCATGCTGCTGTCATTGGCCGCATCCGGATGCAGCGCGGCGGCGCGCGCCGCGGCTGCCTCATCGAGTTTCACGACTTGTCCCATCATGCCCCCAAGGCGGCGCGGCGATGGCGCACGAAGTACAGCGGCGCGACGATGGCCAGCACGGTCACCAGCAACACGATCGACGCCGCGGAAGCCAGGCCGATATTGGCGCGGCCGAACAGGTAATCCATGATGAACTTGGCCGGCACTTCGCTGGCCGTGCCCGGCCCGCCCTGGGTCATCGCCACCACGGCATCGAACACCTTCACCACCATCACGAACAGCAGCACGAAGGCGGTCGACACCGACGGCCCGAGCATGGGCAGCACGATGCTGCAATAGACGCGCCAGCGCGGGATGCCGTCGATGCGGGCGGCCTTCCAGATCTCCTCGTCGATGCCGCGCAGGCCGGACAGCATCAGCGCCATCACCAGCCCGGACGCCTGCCACACGGTGGCGATCACGATGGTGTAGATCGCCATGTCCTGGTCGACGATCCAGTCGAATTGGGCGCTGGTCCAGCCCAGCTTGTGCAGCACTTCCTGTATGCCCAGTTCCGGGTTCAGTATCCATTGCCAGACCAGGCCCGTGGCCACGAAGGACATCGCATACGGGTACAGGAACATGGTGCGCAGTGCGCCCTCGGCCATCACCTTCTGGTCGATGAACACCGCCAGCAGGAAGCCGATCACCAGGCACAGGGCGATGAACAGCACGCCGTACACCGCCACGTTTTGCAGCGACAGCAGCCAGCGCTCGTTGTTAAACAGGCGCACGTACTGCGACATGCCGATGAAATCGCTGGCCGGGAAAGTGCGCGAACTGCTGACCGACACGCGCGCCGTCCACAGCATCGTGCCGAGGTAGGCCAGCAGCACAGTCAGCGCCATCGGCAGCATGGCGATATAGGCCGCAAACGAAACGCTCTGACGTTTCCGCGTCATGGTTTATTCGCCCTTGAGCGCGCGGGCGAACGCTTTTTGCACATCGTCAGGCGACTGGTTCCTGTTCCAGTAACTGGTCAGCACGTCCTGCAGCGCGCCCGTGGTATCCGGCGACGCCAGCATTTCGGTATTCGGCAGTTGGCGTGTCTTGTCCTTCATGATGGCCAGGCCCTGCCTGGCGCAGATGTCCAGTTGCGATTCGTCGACGTCGCTGCGGATGGGGATGGAGCCCTTGCGCGCTGAGAAGGCCACCTGCGCGGCCGGCGAGGTCACCACATTGGCCATCAGCTTTTGCGCCTTGACGGCGTTGGCGTCATTCGTTTTCGGGAAGACGAAGGCGTCGCCCGCTACGATGTAGGGTGCGTGCGGGCCGAAGCCGGGGAAGCAGCCGTAGTCCTTGCCCGCGACCTGCCTGGCGTTGGCGAATTCACCCTTGGCCCAGTCGCCCATGATCTGCACGCCGGCCTTGCCGCTGACGACCATGGCGGTGGCGTCGTTCCAGTTGCGGCCAGGCGATCCTGCGTCCACGAACGCCTTCAGCTTCTTGAACTCGACCAGCACCTGCTTGAATGCCGGCGACATCACGGCTTTCTGGTCGCGGTCGCGGTAGACCTTGAGATACAAATCGGCGCCGCCGACCATGGCGAAGATGGCGTCGAAGGTGATCTTCTCCTGCCACACCTGGCCGCCGAAGGCCAGCGGCACCACGCCGGCCGCTTTCAGCTTGCCCAGTTGCTGCAGGAATTCCTCCCACGTCTGCGGTTCGTTGGCGATGCCGGCCTTCTTGTACGCGGCCTTGGAGTAGAAGAACCAGGCCGGCATGTGGATGTCCACCGGCGCGGCGTAGAAGTGGCCGTTGATCTTGATCGCCTGGAGTATGGACGGCGGCATGATCTGGTCCCATTTGCCGGCGATGGCCACGTCATCCACGTTGTTCAGCAAGCCCTGCTCGACAAATTCGCGAAACTGCCTGGAGGTGTTGAACTGGGCGACGGTGGGCGCGTTGCCGCCGACGATGCGGTTGATGGTGGTGGCGCGCGCCTGGTCGGCGCCGGCGATGGCCTGGTCTATCCACTGGCCACCGGCCTTGTTGTAGGCGTCGGCGAACTGCTTGACGGCGGCCGACTCGCCGCCCGAGGTCCACCAGTGCATCACGGTTGCCTTCAACGGCGCCTGCGCGTGCGCCACGCCGGCGCCGCAGGCGGCAACGGCCAGCGCCACCGCGCGCGCCAGTTTTCTAGCCTTGTTCATGTTGTCTCCATCAGGCGTCAAGCGCCCATTTTATGCGTATGGTTCAGTTGCGTGCGGCCCGCTCGGCCAGAAATCGCGTCACCAGTTTGGCGCTGCGCTTGAGCGTGCGCTTTTGCGTGGCATAGTCGACATGGATGATACCGAAACGCCGTTCATATCCAAAGGCCCATTCGAAATTGTCCAGCAGCGACCAGATGAAATAGCCGCGCACGTCCACGCCCGCCTTCACCGCCTGGGTCACCGCTTCCAGGTGGCGGTTCAGGAAGGAGATCCGCTGGCGGTCGTCGACCTCGCCGTCGACCACCTGGTCGTCGGTGGCCATGCCATTTTCCGTGATGTATATCGGCGGCAGCTTGGGGTACTCGTGCTGGAAGCCGATCAGCAGGTGGCGCAGGCCGTCCGGGTAGACTTCCCAGCCCATCTGCGTGCGCTCCACGCCGTCCAGGTCCACTTCGGTGTAGCCGTGCTGGCCGTCGCTGACCACGTTGGTGCGGAAGTAGTAATTAATGCCCAGGAAGTCGAGCGGCGCGCCGATGATGGCCATGTCGCCCGGCTCGGTGGCCGGCGCGGCGCCCGGCCACAGCTCCCACAGCGCCGACGGGTAGGATTGCTTGAACAGCGGATCGAAGATCCAGTTATTGTGCTGCAGCTCGAACAGCCAGGCGGCGCGCTGCCCGGCCGCGCCGCGGTCGGTGCTGGTGCCGCGGCCGACGTTGGCGACAATGCCGACCTGCGCCTGCGGGTCGTTGGCGCGCAAGCGCTGCACGGCCAAGCCGTGCCCCAGCAGCAAATGGTGCATGGCTTGCGTGGCCAGCTTCACGTCCTGTTTGCCCGGCGCGTGGTGGCCGGTGCCATAGCCGTGCATGGCCGAGCACCACGGTTCGTTCAGCGTGGCCCAGGCGTCGACCAGGCCGGCCAGCTCCTTGCTGATCATGTCGGCGTAGTCGGCGTAACGGTAGGCGGTCTCGCGGTTGACCCAGCCGCCCCGGTCTTCCAGGTGCTGTGGCAAATCCCAGTGGTACAGCGTGACCCAGGTCTTCAAGCCCTTGGCGCGCAGCGCGGTCAGCAGGCGGCGGTAGAAAGCGATGCCCTTGGGGTTGGACCGGCCGTCGGCCGTCATCACGCGCGGCCAGGCGATCGACAGGCGGTAGGCGCCGACGTTCAGGCTGGCCAACAGTTCCACGTCCTCCTGCCAACGGTGATAGTGGTCGCAGGCGACTTCACCGGTGTCGCCGGCCAGGGTCTTGCCCGGCGTGGCCGAGAAGGTGTCCCAGATCGACGGGATGCGGCCATCCTCGTGGATCGCGCCTTCGATCTGATAGGCCGCGGTGGCGGCCCCCATCAGGAAATCCTTGCGCCACAGGACCGAATCGGCCGGCGGCGAAAACTCATCTTCCCATGCTGCTACTTCTGCGACCACAAGCACTCCTTCGTTATCCCCTCGAAGTGGAAACGCTTCCACATCATCTGGACCGATGGTACTACCGAAGAATTTCCAGTGTCAATAAAAAACGGCACAGTCACCTCGCGGTGCTGTGCCGTCTGTGCGCTGTGCCGCTATCGCGGCCGCGTTTATTTCTTGTCGGTGGGCGGAACGCCGCCGAAGGGGAACGTGCCGAACAAATTCTTGCTCTGGCTTTGCATCTGCTCCTGCATCTGTACGAACAGGTTTTTGCTCTGCTCGATGTAGTTGTTCATCATCCCCTGCATCATCGGCCCCTGCACGTTCATGAACTGGGTCCACATCTCCGGGCTGAACGGCTGGCCGCTGGCGGCCGAACTGGTGAACTTGCGCTGGATGTCGGTAAACGCCTGGACATTCTTCTCCAGGTAGGAACCCATCATGCCCTGCATGGCGTGGCCGTAGAAACGGATGATCTGGGCCAGCACATCGCTGGAGAACATGGGGGCGCCGCTGGCCTCCTCTTCCAGGATGATCTGCAGCAGGATGCTCCGGCTCAGGTCTTCATTGGTCTTGGCGTCGACAACGGTGAACTCCTCGTTGTCCAGCACCAGTTGCTTCACGTCCGTCAGCGTGATGTAGGAACTCGTCTGCGTATCGTACAGACGGCGATTCGGATATTTTTTGATCAAACGGTCAGCATTTTTTTTTGCACTACTCATCTCAAGTCCGTTTATTGCGCCGCAGCGCATGTCTCTGAAAATCGGAAAGAAAGCGGTACGACCACCGCCTCCCACGAGTCTACCGCTCCCTATTATAGAGGGGAAAAATCAAATCTTGCACAATCCAATATAACTTTTAGACTTTATTGCAACGCAACCAAGTATTCCAAACAACAATATCGGATTTTTCCCCGAGGCGCTCAATCCGCCTTCACCTTCACGTAGCGGCCCGGCGCCGGCTCGATGGCCGGATAGCGGGCGTTGCCCGGCTTGGCCTTGGGCTTGACGTCCTTGCCGCCGTGCTCGGCCAGGAAAGCGGCCCACTCCGGCCACCAGCTTCCCTTGTGCTCGGTGGCGCCGGCCAGCCAGGCATCCGCATCGGCCACCTTGCCAGCCTGGTCGTTGATCCAGTAGCTGCGCTTGTTCTTCACCGGCGAATTGATGACGCCGGCGATGTGGCCGGACGCGCCCAGCACGTAGCGGTTGGCCTTGGTCTTGCCCGGATTCAGGATGCGCATCGAATCGTAGGCCGATTGCCACGGCACGATGTGGTCTTCGCGCGAACCATAGATGAACGCCGGAGCGTCGATCTTGCCCAGCTCGACCTTCTCGCCCGCTACCACCAATGTGCCGGTCTTGAGCTTATTTTCAAGGTAGGTGTTACGCAAATACCAGCAGAACATCGGCCCCGGCAGATTGGTGCTGTCGGAGTTCCAGTACAGCAGGTCAAAAGCGGCCGGGTCATTGCCCTTCAGGTAGTTGGACTGCACGTAGTTCCACACCAGGTCGTTGGGACGCAGGCTGGAGAAGGTGCTGGCCAGGTCGCGTCCCGGCATCAGGCCGCCGGCCTTGAGCTGCTGTTCGCGGATCGATACCTGCGCCTCGTCGACGAACACATCCAGCACGCCGGTGTCGCGGAAGTCGAGGAAGGTGGTCAGCAGGGTCAGGCTGGCGGCAGCCTGCTCGCCGCGCGCGGCCAGCACGGCCAGCGCGGTCGAGACGATGGTGCCACCCACGCAAAAGCCGAACATGTTGAGCTTCTGCTCGCCGCTGATGTCCTGCACCGCGCGGATGGCGGCGATCACGCCCTGCTCCACGTAATCGTCCCAGGTGGTCTGGGCCAGCGTGCGGTCGGGGTTGGCCCAGGAGATCAGGAACACGGTATTGCCCTGCTCGACCGCGTAGCGCACCAGCGAATTCTCCGGTTGCAGGTCCAGGATGTAGTACTTGTTGATGCACGGCGGGACCATCAGCAGCGGGCGCTGGTGCACGGTGGCCGTCTTCGGCGTGTACTGGATCAACTGGAACAGCGGCGTTTCATACACCACCGTGCCTTCGGTGATGGCCAGGTTGCGGCCGACCTCGAAGGCCGACTCGTCGGACAGCGAGATGTGGCCCTTGTTCATGTCGGCCAGCATGTTGGCCAGGCCCTTGGTCAGGCTTTCACCCTTGGTCTCTATCATCTTCTGCTGGGCCTCCGGGTTGGTGGCCAGGAAGTTCGCGGGCGACATGGCGTCAATGATCTGCTGCACGGCAAAGCGGATTTTCTGCTTTTGCTGCGGCGTCGCCTCGATGGTTTCCACCATCGCGTTGAGGAACTTGGCGTTGAGCAGGTAGACCGCCGCGTTAAACGCCGACATCGGATTGCCCTGCCAGGCGTCCGAGCTGAACCGGCGGTCGCTGAGCGCCGGCGGCTTGCCGTTCATGACTTGCTGCCACAGCGCGCCGACATCCTGCAGATACTGGTTCTTCAACTGTTCCATCGCCTCCGGCTTGAAGGAAGCGCCGGCCTCCTGCATCATGGCGGTGATCGGATTTGCCTCCGTCACCGGCGCCATGTTGAACCAGGATTGCCACTGCCCGGGGTCACCCATCTGTGACATCCAGGCGTTGGCAATGGCTTGAGGATCGGGCAAATTCATGTGGGGTTCCCTAAAAATAGTTGAACTGATGATGCTGATTATTGCAGTTGCTTGGATCTACGTGGTCGGCCTGATGGCGCTGACGGAGCCCTCCATCGTTGCGGGAATTGTAACGTTTTTGTGCTATTGCGTGCTGCCCCTCAGTACCGTGTGGTACATCGCGGGCAGCGGGAGGCGCAGGGCGCGCCGGCAAGCCGCCGCCAAAAAGGACTGAGCTGGCCGGCGCCGCCGTCATTTGAGCCAGATGAGCGTGGCCTGGCGGCCGGTGACGCCGTCGCGCCGGTAGGAATAAAAGCGGCCGGAGTTCGAGACCGTGCACAGCTCGCCGCCGTATACTTCCGCCACCCCGACCCGGTGCAGCAGATAGCGCGCCAGCGCGTAAATGTCGCACCAGTACTTGCCCGGCTTGCCGTCGATGGCAGTGAAGGCCGCCTCGACGTGGCGCGTGTCCGAACCGGAGAACGCGCCGCGCAGAAAGGCTTGCTGCACGTCCGCCCCCACTTCGAAGCGGTAGGGGCCGATGGCCGGGCCCAGCCAGGCGGTGATCTGCCCGGCGCCAGCCGCATGCATGGAATTGACCGTGTTTTCCAGCACACCGGAAGCCAGCCCGCGCCAGCCCGCGTGCGCCGCCCCCACCACCTTGCCCCGCTTGTCGCAGAACAGCGCCGGCAGGCAGTCGGCCGTCATGATGGTGCACACTTTGCCCGGCACGGCCGCGATGGCGGCATCCGCTTCGGGCACCGCGCCCGGCGCGACCGCGGCCAGGTCAACCACCTGCGTGCCGTGCACCTGCGACATCCAGACCGGCTCGTCCGGCACCAGCGCGCGCACGATGGCGCGGTTGCGCTGCACGTGTTCCGGCAAGTCGCCGACGTGGGTGCCCAGGTTCAGACCGCCCTGCCCCATGCCATCGTCATACGGCCCGGTGCTCACGCCGCCGCGCCGCGTGGTGGCCAGCGTCCCCACGTTGTCTGGCAATCCCGGCCAGTGCGGTATCAGCCACTGCTGTTTGATGGTCATTAAATCTGTTCCGGTTCCTCGATGCCTGCGCGTTGCAGCAGCCCGGCAAAGTCATCGGCCAGCGGCACCAGCCATTCGCACGGCGCGCCGGTGGCCGGATGCACCAGGCCCAGGCGGCGTGCCTGCAGTGCCTGGCGCGGGAAATAGTCGGCCAGGTGCTGCTTGCCGTACACCGTGTCGCCGACCAGCGGGAAGCCGATCGATTGCATGTGCACGCGGATCTGGTGCGTGCGGCCGGTCTCCAGGCGGCACTGCACCAGGCTGACCGGACGGCCCTCGCCCAGCTTGCCGCTGGCGATCAGTTGGTAATGGGTGATGGCCGGCTTGGAGCCCATGCCGGTGGACACCGCCATCTTGACGCGGTCGCGCGGGTGGCGGCCCATGGCCGCGTCGATCGTGCCGCTAATGCGCGGCGTGCCCCACACCAGGGCGAAATACTCGCGCTTGACGGTGCGCGCGGCCAGTTGACGCACCAGGTCGGTCTGGGCAGCCAGCGTTTTGCCGACCACCATCAGGCCGCTGGTGTCCTTGTCCAGCCGGTGCACGATGCCGGCGCGCGGCACGCCGGCCAGTTGCGGGCAGTGGTGCAGCAAGCCGTTGAGCAGCGTGCCGGACCAGTTGCCGGCGCCCGGATGCACCACCAGCCCGGCCGGCTTGTTAATGACGATCAGGTGCTCGTCTTCAAAAATAATGTTAAGTTCTATCGGTTCGGGCTTAAAAGCCTCGTCTTCCGGCTCCGGTTGGGGCAGAATGACGATCTTTTCGTCGCCATAGACGGTATCCTTGGTGCTCTTTGCCGGTTTGCCGTCGACCGTGACAAAACCCTCGGTAATCCACGTTTGCAGGCGGCCGCGCGAGAATTGCGGCACCAGCCCGGAAATGACCTTGTCGAGGCGCTGGCCGCAGGCGTCGGCGGTCAACTCCAGTTCGATCGGAGCCAGGCCGTCGTCATCTTCGCCAAAATCGCCATCCTGCGCGGGCAGCAGGTCGGCATCGTTATCGAGTGCGGAGGAAGATTCGGCCAAATTCGGCTTTGCAGTTAATATCACGGTAATCCTATCGGCTATAATTAGCCTCGTAAAACATTGGTTAAACAGTTTCTTGCAAAAGACATGCAAAAAAAATTATCGGTAGTCGCAGCAACGTTGGTTCTGCTTAGTTTATCTGCTTGTGGCCTGTTCGCGGAAAAGGCCGACGAAACAAAAGGCTGGAGCGCTACGAAATTATACTCGGAGGCGATGGGGGAGCTGGATGGCCAGCACTACGAGCGCGCCATTCAACTGTTTGAAAAGCTGGAATCGAGCTATCCCTTCGGCACCTATGCCCAGCAGGCGCAGATGGAAATCGCCTACGCCTACTACAAGTCGCAGGACCAGGCCCAGGCCCTGGCCGCCGTCGAGCGCTTCATCAAGCTGCACCCGAACCACGCCAACGTCGATTACATGTATTACCTGCGCGGCCTGATCAACTTCAACGACCAGGTCGGCTTCCTGAATTTCGTCTACGAGCAGGACGTGACCGAGCGCGACCAGAAGGCCACGCGCGAAGCCTATGCCGCGTTCAAGGAGCTGGTGACCAAGTTCCCGAACAGTAAATACACCCCGGACGGCCTGGACCGCATGCGCTACCTGGTCAATGCCATGGCGTCGTATGAAATCCACGTGGCGCGCTACTACTACCGCCGCGGCGCCTACCTGGCGGCCGCCAACCGCGCCATGGGCGTGGTCAACGATTTCCGCGATTCGCCGTCGATCGAAGAAGCCTTGTTCATCATGATACGCAGCTACGACAAGCTGGGCATGACCGAGCTGCGCAACGATACCGAGCGCGTGTTCAAGCTGAACTACCCCAACTCCAAGTTCCTGGACCAGGGCAAACCGGCCGACAAGCACTGGTGGAAGTTCTGGTCTTCCAACGCCAGCATGTAAAACGATGTAAAAAAACCGGGACCTGGTCCCGGTTTTTTATTCCGCCAGCTTGCGCCGGAAAATCCAGGTGCGCTCGTCGGACGCGTCCTTGACGTAGGCGTAACCGTCGGTATCGAACTTCTTCAGCTTGAGCGGATCGGTGATGCCCTTGACGGCCGCGTAGCGCGCCATCAGCCCACGGGCCCGCTTGGCGTAGAAGGAAATGATCTTGTACTTGCCGTTCTTGTAGTCTTCGAACAGCGGCGTAATCACCGGCACGTCCAGCAGCTTGGGCTTGACCGACTTGAAGTATTCCTCGGACGCCAGGTTGATCAGGGTATGCGCGCCCTGCTCGGCCGCCGTCTGGTTCAGCGCCTGGGTGATGGTCTCGCCCCAGAAGGCGTACAAATCCTTGCCGCGCGGCGTGCTCAGGCGCGTGCCCATTTCCAGCCGGTGCGGGTGGATCAGGTCCAGCGGCCGCAGCATGCCGTACAGGCCGGACAGGATGCGGATGCGCGACTGCGCGTAATCGAGCTGCCTGGGCTTGAGGCTGCGCGCGTCCAGGCCGTCGTAGACGTCGCCGTTGAAGGTCATCACCGCCTGGCGGGCTGCGCGCGTGTCGCGGGTCCAGGATGCATAGCGCGCCACGTTCAGCGCCGATAAATGGTCGGACAGGTCCATCAGCTCGCCGAGCTGGCCCGGCGAGAATTCGCGCAGGCGCTGTATCAGTTGTTCGGAATGGTCGAGGAAGGATGGTTGCGTGTGCAGCCGGGTGGTCGGAGGCGTTTCCAGGTCGAGACTTTTTGCGGGCGAAAGCACTATCAGCATAAGATTCCATAAAACATAGACACAACAACCCCACATGATACCTGTTCCAAAGAAAATTATCGTTATCGACACCAACGTCTGCCTGGACCTGTTCGTGTTCAAGGACCCGCGCTGGGCGGCGCTGCTGCAAGCCATTGAAAGCGGCGCGGTGGAAGCCATCACGCGTGCCGATTGCCGCGACGAGTACAACATCGTCCTGCACTACAAGCATCTGCCGCTGGACGACGACAGCCGCCCCCTGGCCGCGGCCCGCTTCGACCAGTTGATCAAGGTGGTGGCTCCGCCCGCGTCGGGCGTGCGCCTGCCCGCCTGCAGCGACAAGGATGACCAGAAGTTCCTGGAACTGGCGCGCGACGCCGGCGCCGATGTGCTGATCACCAAGGACAAGCAGTTGCTGAAGCTGGCCCGCCGCCTGGCGCGCGAGGGCATGTTCAAGGTCATGTTGCCGGAGAAGTGGACGCTGGACGCATAATGGCTTGCGCGGCCCTGTCAAAGCAGCCGCGCTGAGCTAGAATAGGCTATCCATCCACTACGCTTCGCCATGAACAGCCGCAGCCACTTGCCGACCACACCTTCCCTGACCACCCGCCTGCCCGCGGTGGGCACCACTGTCTTCACGCGCATGTCCACGCTGGCCGCGCAGGCCGGCGCGGTCAACCTGGGCCAGGGCTTTCCCGACTTCGGCTGCGAGCGCAGCCTGATCGCCGCCGTCAGCGAGGCCATGCAGGCCGATTTCAACCAGTACCCGATGATGAGCGGCGCGCCCGTGCTGCGCCAGGCCATCGTCGACAAGGTGGCGGCCGTGTACGGCCAGCGCTACGACGTCAACAGCGAGATCACCGTGACGGCCGGCGCCACCCAGGCGCTGACCACCGCCATCCTGTGCTGCGTGCACCCGGGCGACGAGGTGGTGGTAATCGAGCCGGTGTACGACAGCTATGTGCCGGCCATTACGCTGGCCGGCGGCGTGCCGGTGTCGGTGGAGATGGAAGTCGGCGCCGACGGCTACAGCGTGCCCTGGTCCAGGGTGGCGGCGGCGGTGAACGGCAAGACCCGCCTCATCGTCATCAACACCCCGCACAACCCGACCGGCAGCATCTTGCGCGCGGCCGACATGCAGGCCCTGGCCGACATCGTGCGCGGCACCGACGTGCTGATCCTGTCGGACGAAGTCTACGAACACATGGTGTACGACGGCCAGCGCCACGAATCGGTGTGCCGCCATCCCGAGCTGGCGGCGCGCGCCTTCGTGGTGTCCAGCTTCGGCAAGACCTACCACGTCACCGGCTGGAAGATCGGCTACGTGGCCGCGCCTGCCGGGTTGATGGCGGAGTTCCGCAAGGTCCACCAGTACAACGTCTTCAGCGTCAACACGCCCATGCAGCACGGCATCGCCAGCTACATGGCCGATCCCAGGCCCTACCAGGAACTGCCCGCTTTCTACCAGCGCAAGCGCGACCTGTTCCGCGCGGGCTTGCAGCACAGCCGTTTCGAACTGCTGCCGGCGGACGGCACCTACTTCCAGTGCGTGCGCTACGACGGCATCTCGCAACAGACGGAAGCCGAGTTCGCCGAATGGCTGACCACCGAGATCAAGGTGGCGGCCATTCCAGTTTCGGCGTTTTACCAGCAGGGCAAGGAGTCCGGCATCGTGCGCTTCTGCTTTGCCAAAAAAGATGAGACCTTGGCACTCGCGCTGGAGCGACTGAGCAAAATTTAGATCGGGATAGAAAAATGTCCGACACCAATCCAGCACCTACCTCGGTGCTGCATCAGCTTAACCAGGCCAACCGCCGCCTGGAAATCCTGCTGCACAATCTGCGCAACGAGCACAACGCCGAATACGAGATCCGCGACATCGCGCGCGAAGTGATCGAGACCGTGGCCATCAATCCCGACGTGGCGCTGGCCTGTGTCTTCCTCACCCAGATCAACGGCAGCTACGCCGTGCGCCACTGCATCGAAACCGCGGTGGTGATGGTGGTGATCGCGCGCAGCATGAACATGAGCCCGGCGCAGACGCTGACCGTGACGGCCGCCGCGCTGACCATGAACGTCGGCATGCTGCGCCATCACGAAGCCTTCCAGAACAAGAACACGCTGAACAGCGAGGAAATGGCCATCGTGCGCCGCCACCCGGAGGAAAGCGTGGACATGCTGCGCTGCGTGGGCGTGGACGACGAGGAATGGATTTCCTGCGTGCTGCTGCACCACGAGAACGACGAAGGTAGCGGCTATCCGGCCGGCGTGGCCAGTCCCGAGGTGACGCTGAATGCCAAGCTGCTGAGCCTGGCGGACCGCTATTGCGCCCAGGTGTCGGCGCGCAATTACCGCAAATCCGTGCTGCCCAGCGTGGCCTTGCGCAACCTGATCGAGGACCGGGTGGCCCCGGTCGACCCGGTGCTGGTGCAGTACCTGCAGCGCGAGCTGGGCGAGTATCCGCCCGGTTGCCTGGTGCGCCTGCAGGATGGCGCGACCGGCGTGGTCTGCCATCGCCTGGAGGGCAACCAGGGCGTGCAGGTGTACTGCCTGCGCGACCCGGCCGGCGCCGCGCTGCCGCCCGACACGCTGCGCTGTACCGGCAGCGATTGCAGCATCGCCGGCGCCCTCAGCGAAGACGAGGCGGCGGTGCGCTTCAGCATGAAGCAGGTGTGGGGACCGCTGGCCAGCCTCTAGGCCGCCCCATCTTCACGGCGTGCCCCCTTGCGGCGGCGCTCCCCCAGCAGCAGACCGCATAGCGGCGCCCCCGTACTGGCCTCCGTGCCAGCCGCGCTTAGCGGTTGGCCGCCTTGTCCTGCGCGATCAGCTTGGCCAGTTGCGATTGCGGGCCGACCACTTCCAGCATCAGGATTTTCTCCACCGGGATCAGTTGCGCTTCCGGTCCGTGCCAATCGGTCTTCTGGCGGTTGACCACGCGGTTGCCGGGCTGACCGTTGGGCATGGTGTAGGCCTGGGTGTAATAAATCTCGCCCAGCCGCACGAAGCCGGGACGCGATTCCAGCAGCGTGCCGTAATACACCTGGCCATTCACCAGTTGCACGCTGACCAGCCGGCCCGCCGGTCCGGCATCGAACACCGGCGCCGCCTGGGCCGCGCGCCAGCTCAACGCAAGCTGCGCGGCCAGCACCAGCACGGCGATCATGCCCGTCGCCAGCGCCAGCCAGGCCTTCAGCGGCGTCCAGGCCGAGGCCACCGTGAACTGCTCTTCCACCTTCACAGCGTCTCTCCTTTGCGGCGACGCGCCACCAGCAGCAAGCTGCCCATGCCGACCGCCATCATCAGCCAGCTAGCCGGTTCCGGCACGGGCGACGTGCCGCCGCCGCCCACGTTCTGGCCCAGGCCGCGGTCCACCGCGTAGTTGAAGGCGTAGCCGGCCGGATCGAGGAAGCTGAAGGTCGAGCTGATCAGCACATCCTGCCTGCCGGCGCCAAACAGGCCCAGGTCCAGCACATGGTCGTTGAAGAAGGCGTTGGCCTCGGCCAGCGAGGTGAAGGTGTGCGAGTAGAGCTGTGTGCCGTTGGCCGAAATGCTCAGGTCCAGCGTATTGAAGCCGCTGCCCAGGAAGGTCGACGAAATAAAGCCCAGCATCAGGTGCTCGGCATTGGTGGAGGTGAACAGGAAGTCGCCGGTGGTGGTGTACTGGTGGATGCTGGACGCATCCCACTGCTCGGCGCTGTACGCACCCTGCATGCCCACGCCGGCGATGATGCCCAGTTGCGACGACAGGGTGGGCGCGGACGCCAGCAGCATGTCCCTGTCGGAGAAAAATGGCGTGCCGACCGCATTCGACACCGAATAGGTGGCGCCGTTCATGCCCGGCAAGGCCACGGCCGACGCATTGTATTGGCTGGTGGCATAGGCGCTGGCCTGGTTGCCGTCGGCGCCGCCGGCGGTGACGGTATAGCGGTCGTAACCGCCCTGCGCCAGCGCGCTGGCGTTGACATCCTTGCCGTTGGCTAGCGCCCACGCCGTGGCCACGCCGGCGCTGATGGCTGTGGCGGACGCCGTGCCATTGCCGATCATATTGCCATAAAAGGTATCGCGGTCGCCGTTGCCTCCCCGTGCGTAGGCCATCACATTCACCTCGCCGTAGTCGGACTTGCCGTAAGCGGTGGCGGTAGCGGAGCCTGCCCTTATCCATCGTAGATTCTCTTCCGTTCCCTGATTGCCCGCCTGTGCAATCGCAGTCAGCATGACCGCGTGGCTGCCCGTGGTGATGCCGGAACCGCTGGCGGTAGCATCGCCGCCCGCGAAGTCGCGCCCCTTGAAGCCGGCGCTGCCACCGCCGCCGAAGGCACGGCTGTAGCCCTCGATATCGCCACGGGCTTTGATGGTCAGATTGCTGGTGGCCGGAGCGCCGCTCGGGCCCAAGCCGGTGTTCTCATCGGCATAGGCATCTGCGCTCGCCCTCACGTAGGCCGGCCCGCCCGACTGCACCGTGACACTGGAGAGTGCGCTGAGGTAGCCGGTCGCGGCACTGCCGAGTATCACCACCTGCGAACCGCTGGTGATACTGTTGATGATGCTGGTGACCGCGCCGCCTGTCGCCGTGCTGCTGCCGATGGCGCCGGCGCCGCCGTTGATGGTCAGTGTGGCATCGGCCGCCCCACGCTGATCGATGTTGTAGTACGAACCGCCGCTGGCGCCGCCATGCGCTTCCACCGTGCCATAGACCATGTCACCGCCTTGCAGCGTCAGGCCGGCGGTGGCAGCGCCGCCGCTACCGCCGGCAGCCATCGCCCACTGGGCCGAGCCCCCAGCGCCGCCCGTCGCATTTGCCGAGCCGGTGACGACGCCGGTCCCGGTCAGCTTTGCGGTGGCCGTGGCCGCGCCGCCGGCACGCACGCTGGAACCGCCGGCGCCGCCAAGGGCAGTCACGGTTCCCACCAGCGGCGCGCCGGCATGGGTAGACGCCAGCGTCAGCGCGGCGGTCGCATCGCCGGCTGAGCCGCCTAGCGCGCCGGATGAAAAGGCGCCGTTGCCGCCGGTCGCCGACACCGTGGCGTGCAGTTCGCTGGCAGCGGCGTCGGACAAGGTCAGCCTGGAGGTCGCGCTGCCGCCGGCGTTATCCGGCCGTGGGAAATATTCCGCTGGGGGCGCGCTGGCAGTGACGCCGCCATTGCCGCCGGTCGCGCTCTGCGACAGCGTCAGCACGCCAGCGGTGGAACCGGAAACCGCGTTATCCATCAGGACGCTGGCGCCGGCCACACCCATGCCTTCGTGGTTGGAACTGCCACCGCTATCCACCCAGCCGTTGTCGCTGCTGCCGCCGGTCGCGCCGGCGCTGACCGTTACGTTGCCGGTATCGGATTTGCCGTATGCCGTCGCGCTCGCATTGCCGGCGGCGCCAGCGGTGAGCAGGAAGGTGCCGGCCGAAGCACCGTTGCCGCCCGTGGCAAATGCGCTGGAGGTCACATTGCTGCTGCCCGTACCAATGGCCGAGCTGCTGGCCTGCGCCGAGCCGCCATTGCCGGCGTTGCCGCCTGCCGGGGTAAAGTCCGTATTGCCGTCGCCATCCGGTGTGATATAGCCGGGTCCGCCCCCGGAGCCGCCCAGCACGATCGCCGTCGCCACCACGGACGACGCCGAACTCACCGTGCTCACTGAGCCGTTCGCATCGGCGCCGTTGCCGCCCGAACCGAGGGCCGAGTTGGTCATGCCCGGACCGCCGTTGCCGCCCTTGCCGCCGTTACCGCCGATCAGCGTCAGCGTATTGCTGGCGTCACCGTTCGGTCCCAGCGTCAGCGTTTGCGCCGGCGCGTTCGCGCCGTCAGTGGCCACCGTGGTGGTGCTGCCGGCCACGCCGTTGGCGCCATTGGGACCAGTCTGGATCACATCTGCTGCATATGCCTGGCTCACGGCCAGCGACAAGGCCAGCAGGGCCAGCTCAGGGCGTGGCGACTTCAGCGTAGATTTCATGGCACTCTCGAAAAAGTTGTAAAAGGAGATGTTGCTTTTCGTTGATTCCTTTACAATAACTTAGTTATCGTATTTATAATTGCACTGAAATCTCCTATTTCTTGCCTACGACTATCACCTGTGTCATGCCCATCCACCCGTTAGCCGGCAATTTTCAAGGCGCCGTGAGCGCAGCGCGCACGGTAGGCACAGCCGAGCTGATCGAACTGACTGGTAATGCGCAAGCAACGGCGGGCCACTATGGACCGGCGGCCGGATCGCAGGAAGCGTTCTATCTGATCACCATGCAGCGCGAAGGACGCTGCTCCCTGGGCCAGTCCGGCCGCACGGCGCTGCTGGCGCCAGGCGACGTCACGGTCCATGCCAGTACCCTGCCTTATCAGCAGACCGCCTACAGCGATTTTCGCCAGACCGTGCTGATGCTGCCGGCCGCGCCGCTGCGGCTGGCCTGCCCCGCCATCGACCAGCAGATAGCCAGCACCATCAATGGCCAGTTCACGCATCTGCTGGCCACCATGGCCGACAGCCACTTCAGCATGCGCTACGACGAGTTGCCCAGGCAGGTGGCCAGGCATGCGTCAAACGCGCTGCAGGATACGGTGGCGGCCTGTGTGCTGGCGGCGTCGCGCCTGGCCGAGCCCAGGCACTCGCAGATCAGCCAGTATCACCTGAACCGCATCCGCCAATATGCGCTGGCGAATCTGGGCAATGCGGAGTTATCGGTGGCGAGTGTGGCGGCGGCGCTGGATATCTCGGTGGCGCATCTGCACCGCCTGTTCAGCGAAGAGAAGCAGACCTTCAGTCATTGGCTGTGGGAGATGCGGCTGGAGGCCTGCCATGCGGCCTTGCGCGACGAAGACAGCGCCCGCCAATCGATATCGCAGATCGCCTTCCGTTATGGCTACAATCAGGCGGCGCATTTTTCGCGCGCCTTCCGCGCCCGCTACGGCATGACCGCCAGCGCCTGGCGTAGCGGCCAGGGTTAGCGCGACAGTTGTTCCAGCTTGCGGTCGATGAAGGCGCGCAGTTCCGGCGTGAGGCCGGCGCTGCCCCGGGCGCGGTTGAACGCTTCGCGCGCTTCCGGCAAATGCTGGTCGGCTTGCAGCGCGATGCCCAGTCCCATCCACCAGACGCCGTTTTGCGGCGACAGTTCCAGCGCCTGGCGGTATTGCTCGGCCGCTTCGGCGTGGCGCTGTTCGCGTTCCAGCACACCGGCCAGGAAGGCGTGGTAGTCGGGATTGGAGCCTGCGTATGGCAGGGTTTTCATCAAGGTCTGCAGCGCGGGGCCGCCCTTTTCCAACTGCAGGCGGGCCAGCACCATCGCCAGGCCAGGCTGGCGCGGATCGATGCCCAGCGCCAGGCGCAACTGGCGGATGGCGTCATCGTTGCGGCGGTTTTCGAGCAGCAGGCTGACATAGGTCTGGCGCGCGGCGTCGTTGCGCGGATCCACCTCCAATGCCTTGTCGAGATCGGCCATGGCCGCGCTGACGCGGCCTTCCTGCAGCGCGGCCAAGGCGCGGCGGTAGCTGTTTTCTGATTGCTGCTGCGGCGTCAGCTCGCGCACCACGACGCCGTTGGCCGGCGCGGAGGATGCCGTGTCGCTGCCAGCGGAAGCCCGCGCTGTCTTGTGCGCACGACCCGATGCCGGCGCAGGCGCCGATGTCGGTGCCGCCGATGCCAGGACATCCGCCGCGCCGCCGTCAACATCAGCCGCGGCAGCCGCAGCAACCCGCGCAGCGCGCTTGCGTCCACCGCCTGTCAGCTCGCTGGCCGTCGTGGCCGATGCGGCACCGGGCGCTGCCCCGCCGCGTCCTGATTCCTTGGCACCGCGTGCCTGGACAAGCTCCGACGCATCCGTGACGCCATCCTGCTCGCGCGATCGCACGCCGTCCGCCGGGCCGCCCGGCGCGGCTGCCATCGTACCGTCGGCCGCAGCGCCAGTCGCCGGTGCTTGCGCCGCGCCGGCTGCTGCGGGCGTGCCTTGGACGGCAGCGGCAGTTGCCGGCTTGGGCGGTTCCTGGAAGCGCGGCTTGATCGGCGCGCTGTTGTCCACCACCTTGGGCAGCGGCCCCGTCGGCCCCTTGTGGCTCTGCCATGCCTGCCAGCCAAACCACGCGCCGGCCGCGATCACGGCTACGCCGGCCACTGCGCCGCCGAGCAGCAAAGGACGACGGTCGCGCTCATCCGGCGGCACGGCTTTCAATTCCTCCTGCCGCAGCGCGTCTTCATTGCTCCCGCCGCGCGCATCCAGGTCCTGCAGCATTTTATTAATCAAGCTCATTTGGTCAACGCCCAGGTCAGGCCGCAAGCGGCAATCAGCAGACTCACGCCAGCCGCCAGCCACGGCCAGCGCCAGCCTTTGGCGGATGAAACGGTATCGTTGGCAGCCAGCGCCACATGGCGACTGGTTACCTGCTGCTTGCCTTCGCCGAAGCACAGCATCAGCGACTTGTTGGCCATGATGTTGACCAGCCGCGGAATCCCGCCGCTGGCCTTGTACAAGCGTCCGATCGCACCACGGCTGAACAGCCGTCCGCCAGTGTACCCGGCCACGCGCAAGCGGTGCGCAATGTAGTACTCGATATCGTCGCGCGACAGCGGCCCCAGGTGATAGTGGAACGTGATGCGCTGCGCGAGCTGGCGTATCGAATTGGCCTGCAAATGCTGGTTCAGCTCCGGCTGCCCGAACAGGATGATCTGCAGCAGCTTGCGCTTCTCCGTCTCCAGGTTGGTCAGCAGGCGCAAGGCTTCCAGGCTCTCGGTCGGAATCGCTTGCGCTTCGTCCAGCAGCATCAGCACCTGCTTGCCTTCGCGCGCCAGCTCCATCAGCTTCTGGGTGATCGACTTGAGCAACTGGTGCTGATCGACGTCGCGCTCCAGCGGCACTTCCAGTTCATCGGCCAGGGCCAGCATCAGCGTGCGCGGCTCCAGGTAGGGATTGGGGATGTAGGCAGTAACAAACTCCGGTCCCAGCGTGGCGATGAATTTGCGGCACAACAGCGTCTTGCCGGTGCCCACCTCGCCCGTGATCTTGATGAAGCCCTCGCCGCTGCGCGCCGCCACCAGCAAGGTATTCAACGCCTCCTGCGAATGCGGGCTGGTGAAGAAGTAGCTGGTGTCGGGCGTGATATTGAACGGGGCCTCACGCAAGCCGAAGTGTTTGCTGTACATGGTCAGTTCCGCTTGCGGGAGGGATCCAGTTCCTTGATGCGGTTGCCGCTGTCGAGCAAGTCCCGGCTCCAATCCGACGAGGTTTCGACGATGGTCGGCTTGATCAGCACCACCAGCTCGCGTTTCTGCACCACCTCGCTCTTGCTGCCGAACAGAGAACCCAGCAGCGGCACCTTGTTCGCGCCCGGCACGCCGGAATTGTCGGTGGTCGTGGCCTGGCGCATCAGGCCGCCCAGCGCCACCACCTGGCCGCTCTGGCCGCGCACCATGCTGTCGATCTCGGACGTGTTAGAGGCCGCCAGCGGCAGGCTGAAGTTACCGAGCGAGCCCAGGTTCAAGCCCTTGTTCACGGTCGACACCTGGCTCACCGAGGGGTGCACGTGCAGGATGATGTTGCCGTCGTCGTCGATCTGCGGCGTCACGTCCAACACCACGCCCGAGAAGAACGGTTGCAGCGTCAGGGTCGGCGTGGTGACGCCGGAACCGGTCAGGCCGGTCGTGGTGGTGGTGCTGATGCCGGTGACGTAGAACTCGTCGGTGCCGATCTTCAGCAGCGCCTTCTGGTTGTTCAGCGTGGCGATGCGTGGGCTGGACAGCACATGCACCGTGCCCTGCCCTTCGAGGAAGGAAATCAGCGCGGCGAAATTACTGGTCTGGAAAGCCAGGCCAAACAGGGTGCCCGCCGCATCGGAGGCCGCGCCCAGCGTGCTGCCCGGCGTGGCGGTGATGCCGGTCGCGCCGGTGCTGCTCAGCGCCGTGCCCAGCGGCCCCAGCGTGGTGCTCGGCTGTACGGTACCGGCCGACACGCGGTTGTTGCCGCCCGCCGCAAACTTGCCGAACGCCGCCCAGTTGACGCCGCTCTGGAAGTTACTGTTCAACTCCACTTCCAGGATTTTCGCTTCCAGGATCACCTGGCGGTCCACCGACAACTGGGTCGCCTTCAGATACATGTCGACGTTGCGCAGCTCATCCGGCATGGCGCGGATCACGATCACGCCCGACTGCGGGCTGATGGTGACGTTGCGGCCATCCTTGCCCACCGCGACCAATGCTTCCAGCGCCTCCTTCAGCTCCTTCCAGAAATCGCTTTCGGACTTGGTGGAGACGTTGGCCGAATCGCGCTGGTTCTGGTTGCCGTTCGGGTTGTTGGGATCGCCGTTGTTGCCGCCGTTATTACCGCCGCCGTTGTTATTGTTGTTGTAGTTGCCGCCGCCGTTCTGCTGGTTGCCGCTGTTGCTGACGCCCGCGTTGGCCACCGACGTGGACGACACGCGCAGGTTGGACTGGCCCTTGCGCACCGCCGTCAGGTAGTTAATCTTGAACATCTTGGTCTGCATGGTCAGCGGACGGATGTAGATGCGCGTGCCTTCCACCTTGTAGTCGTAGCCGTACAGTTCGCGGATCGCGTCCAGCGCCTCGAACAGCGTCACGTCCTTGAGGTTGGCCGTGATATTGCCAGTGACCTCGGGATTAATCAGCATGTTGTAGCGCGTGCCGGCCACGATGGAATTGTAGAACTGCTGCACCGGCACGTTGTTGAACGAGACATTGAAGCGCTCATCCAGCACCGCGCGCGCCTTCGGCAACTGGTCGGTCAGTTGCGACACGGGCGGCAGCAGCGCGCTGGCCACGGCCTCGTTCTGCACTGGCGCGGACGGCTTGGCGGCCGCGCCGTTGACGTCGGCGCTGATCTTGTCATAGGTGTCGCGCATGGATGGCGTCTGGCAGCCGCTGAGCAGCAGCGCCGTTGCGATAGCGATGGTCAGGATTTTTTGCATATGCGTCTTCATGTTTAATGGACGGCTTTCTTGCCATCGTCGGGGAACAGGGTCAGCACCTTTTTGTTCCGCCCTTGTTGCAGCACCACCTGGTTCTTGCTGACTTTGACCAGCACATAACCGTCAAACCTTTCGCCCTTGCGCACGGTCTGGCCGCTGATCACCGCCACTTCGCGGCCGTGCGATCCGATCAGCACCGATTGCAGCACCGGCCCCGCCGGCACCGGCGCCGCTTCCGCCGCGGTCGACGGCAGCATGCGCGACTCTGGCGGCGGCCGCGTGGGGTCGGCTACCGGCTGCTGCGCCAGCACCGTGGCTGGCAGCATGCAGGCACACAGCAGCGTCAGATAGCGCGGCGTCATAGCTTCATCCATTTCGGGTCCAGGCTCAGCGTGTACAGGGTCAGGGTCAGGCGCGAATTCGGATACTGCTGCGCCTCCAGCCTGGCCTTGCCCCAGAATAGCTGCGTGGGCAAGGCTTCCAGCGCTTCCATGTAGCTGACCATGTCCGGGTAGCTGCCTTGTAAAACGATCTCCACGCCGTGACGGTACAACAGCTCGCGCGGACGCGCGGTTGGCGCGGCATTCTTTTTGTCGGCCTCCGCCTGCGCCACCGCCACGCCAGCGACCTTCACCTGTTCGGCACCGGCAGGTTTTTTCGCCGCGCTGTCGGCTTCCTGCTGCGCGGCCTCGTTCATGCCCAGCACCGGCAGCGACTTCATCGACATCAGTTTCAGCGAGCCGCGGCCGCGCAGCAGTTGTTCCAGCAGCGGCACGATCTTGTCTGGCGCGACCAGGCCTTTTTGCACGGTCATCAAGGCGGCGCTGGTGCGGTCGATATCCTGCTGCGTCGCTTTCAGTTGCTCGCGCGTGGCGGCGTCGGGATCGACCACGAAGCTTTGCGCCTTGAAGGCGATCTCGGTATCGATGCCCTTGATCTGGTTTTCCTGCTGCTTGATCTGCGTCTGCAGCATCTTCTGCCGGGCCAGCAATGGCTGGAACGAGAAAGTGTAGAGCACGAACAGCACCGTCGCCACGGCCGCCAGGAACACCATGGCGCGCTCGCGTAGCGTCATCGCATCGAGCCGGGCGCTCAGCTTGATCCACTGTTGAAGGAGCTGCTGTTTCACTTGGCGCCCTCCGGCATCGTCGACTGCAAGCTGAATTCCACGAACGGCGCGGCGCTCGGGCCAGCGGGAACCGCTGCCGTCGTTGCCGCCGTCGTCGCTGCGGCCGGCGCGGCTGCCGCTGCCGGCTGCGCATCTGGGCGCGCGATGTCGAGGCTGGCGAAGGTCTTCCCGCGCATCACGCGCTCGCCGGTCAGGCGGGCGATATAGTTGGGGATCATGGTCGGCTGCATGGCCCTGCCCTGCAGGCCGATGTCATTGCCGGCGCCGTTGATGCTGACGCCGGTCAGCCACAAGCCGGCGACATCCTGGCGCGAGAAGGCACGGAAGTATTCGGCATAGCCGGCCGTGTTGCCCAGCGCGCCGCCGCGCAGCACCGAGTCCACGTCGTGCAGCGCCTTCAACTGAGCCTGGGCGTCGGCCAGCTCCAGCTCCAGCGCCGGATTCTTGGGACGCGGCGCGAACTGTGCGTTGGCACGCACCAGCATCTGCTCGCGCGCGGCCAGCACGGCCTTGCCGGCGTTGGCGTTGCGCTCCAGGTCATCCACCCGCTGGCCGGCGTACCAGTCCAGCGCCAAGGCGCCGGCGAGGATCACGCCCAGCGCTTCCGCCATGTGCAGCGATGCGAAAATCTTCTTCTGCTTGAGGAAGATGGGATTGAACAGGTTGATCTGCTGGCTCACAGACGCACCTCCTCGTGCCGCAGGGCCGCACCCAGCGTCAGGAAGAAGCGCTGCTGCTGCGTCACGTCCTGCAATTCAGGCGCCTTGCTGATGTCGAAAACGTCATCGAGCGTCATCGCTTCCACCGGCATGTAGAGGTTGGCGGCCAGGTATTCGTGCAAGCCTTCGGCGCCGGTCGGCGCCAGCATCAGCTTGAGCACGTTCACGTAGTGGAACTGGCGGTCGAAGTGGTCGAGCGACCGTTGCAACTCCAGCGTGATCTTGTCGAAGCAGGCGTGCTGGCGGTCGGAATCGCGCTCCAGCAGTTGTTCCAGCGTGACGTCGATGCGGCGCGACAGGTACAGTTCGCCCTTGAAGGTGATGGTCAGCAGGCCGCCGTCGGCATCGAAGGACAGCATGGCCAGGCCGCGGCCTTCAGTCTCCAGCAGCGCCGAGATATTCCGCTGCGCCATCTCGGGGATGTCGATCACGCTCAGCGCCAGTTGGGCTTCGCTGAACAATTCTTGGCGCGACTGGATCAGCGTATTGCGCGCCGCCACCGCGAACATCGAATGGCCGCGCGAAGCGTTGGCGGCATCGACCGGGATGTCCAGCACGTCGATGGTGGCGTCGTCGATGTGAAAGTCCAGCATGTCCTTGAGTCGCCAGCGCACGGCGGTCTTCAGCTCGTCCTGCGGGACGTTGGGCGCATCGACCGTCAGCATCTGGTACTCGCGGCCGCCAAGCATGGTCTGGCAGCGGTAGTTGGCGGCGCGCAGGTCCTTGCCCATGCGGTCCAGCGTCTCGGGCGAGAAACTGGCGCTGGATGGATAGAACGCCGACAGCTCGACCACCGCCTTGGCGTCGCGGACGCGCTGCACGCGACTGGCGCAAATACCGTCCCTTAGAAAAGTCACGGTCAGCCAGCCATCCTTCTTTTTAGACCTGTTAAAAAAACCCATATCTCAACACACGAGGTTTACGCGCTAGATGATTGATTATATTCAAGTTTGACTACGTTTCATGCACTAATTGCCAATCCACCTACAAAAATGCACACTTTTCCACACAATTGGGACTTTAAAGCTGTCCGATCACGACACGCTGAACATAATCCGGCCCCGGATTAGCCAGTGGGCAGGCGATGACGCCCGGGCCAGAGTTACAGGCCGTGGCAGTAATCCGGAAATGATCAGCGGTTGGGTCACCGCCACCGCCACCGCCATAGACAGGAGCTTGCGCCACTGTCGAACAACTGATCGTGACGTTAAAGCTTGACAGGCTGGTCCCAGGCGGCATGGCGAAAGTGTACGGCGTGGAGCAATTCAATTTGGCCAGCCGCCCTCCTTGTGGCGCCTGAAGCGCCGTGTACAAGGCCCACTGCAATCCTGCCTTGGCAGCCAGATAAGCTTGCGTGCCCATTTCATCCTTGGCGGCGTTGTTCTGCTGCGTAGACGACAGCGATACGATGGCCACGGCCAGACCGGCCAGCACGACCAATAAAAAGATCGCCGTGACCAGGGCCACGCCCGCCTGTTTGTGCAGAGATCGTCGCGTCATGGTGTGTTATCCACATGTATTTGATGAACCAGCGTGATCTTCTCAAGCTCGCCTGCCGCGCCACCAAGGCGTGGACGCGCCAGCGTCAACGTCATGCCGATCAGGCCAGTTTGCAGATTGGCGGTTTGCGTGTAACTGAAATCGCAGCCCAGCACATTGCTGGCCAGCTTAGGGGGATTTGATGACAGGTCGGGCGTCGGCTGCGCCACTGAGAACCCGCCAAAGCCTGTGCTGGCAATACGCGTCAGCGTGCCGCTGCCATCGACCTTGCCTTCACAGCGAAAGGTGACTGGAGGATTGATCACGCTAAAGCGGTGATCGGGAGAGCTGTTGGGCACTTTTCCGACGGGGACATAAAATGGGTTGGAGACCGTCTTGCCAGCCATGGAGATGGTGTTTTCCGTTGCTCCCTGCACCACCTGAGTGACTTGCGCCACGTTCGCCAACGTATAGGCATCAGCGCCCGCGATGCCATTGCCCAGATTGTAGATTGCCACGTAGTCATCCGCATTGGCGACGATCGTCGCCGTGCCCGTTGGCATAGGTCCGACCACTGAAAAGGTCGGAGTAGCCTGGACGTGGAAGTCGAGCGGATGGAATCCCGGGCCTGCGTTGTCCTCCAACGCCAGATACTGCAACCCCGCCTTGGTCGGAATGAACTGCAGCCACCATACGCCGCCGATGGATGTCACGCGAATGCTGTTGGGTAGCGCCGACCGCAACTCGCGCGCCATGCGGCGCAACGCCAGGTCCGCCGTGTCGGTCAAATCGACGCGACCCGCCACATCGGTGTAGTTCTGCACTGGCTGACGGATGAACAGGACCAGGATACCCGACAAGATACCGGTCAGAACCAGCACAACGATAGCTTCCACCAAGGTGAAGCCACGCGGTTTACCCGACGATAGATTCATCCGCTTCATCATGGCGCGTATGTCGGCGCGTAACGAGTACGGTAACCGTCCAGTATGACTTTTTCAGAGGAACCACTGCCATAGGCGGTAGTGACCGTGATCCTCAGTACATTGAGATTGGCGGGCGTGGTATCGGAACTGATGGCGTTTCCGCTTGGCCCCAATGCATCGCTTCCCGCCAACGTGTGTAGGGTAACGGTAGTGGTGTAGCCTGCCAGCGAATTGCCCATCGTATTCAGACTTGCGTCCTGGCCGAGCGGACGGCCACTGATATCGACGTCGACACCGTTGACCGCGAAGGTATGACTTGCCACGCCCTCTTGTGCGGCATAGTTGGCCACGTTGGCATAAGGTCGAGAACCCGACGGGATGCCTATGGTGACCGGTGTCGTGCAATCGCTGGGAGAATTGGCCGTGCTAACTTTCGGATCGCTGGCATCGCAATAAGTAAAATGCGCCATCTGGACCTCCTCCATAAAGGCCTCGGCAATCATCAGCGCCTGCTTGCGGCGCACAGGATCCGCGCTGTTCCGGGCACCCAGATTCATCACGCCCATGATGCCTGCCGCCGCGACGCCAACGATGACCATGAAGATCACCAGTTCGACAAGCGTCACACCGCGCTGGCGTTTAATGCACATAGCCGGTCTCCGGTTCGACATAGAGCGTGAAGTTGCTGTTACTGCTGCCGAAATTCAAAGTCAGCAAGGTAAAGGTCGAGTTGCCGCCAACCGGGTCGCCATTGTTATGTGGCCGTCCCGTGGCATCGAAATAGAAGTAACCGTTTGCGGCAAACTCATTGCGCGGCACAGGCGTGCTGACGGTGGTATCGGAAGACACACCGATACAAGCCCAGGTGGAAACGTAGACACCGTTGGATATGCATTCGTTCTTGGTAGCGGAACTACCGTTGTTACTCCCCGACGGGTCTGTAGCGAGACTGCCTGCGGCGCAGTTGGAGGTGGAACAGACAGCAAAGCCGCTGGTGCGTGCACGCACATATATCTCTCGGTTCTGTGCAATGGCCAGTTTTTGCGCGTAGCGGATAAGGGCTTTGGCCTGATCGGCCTGGTTCCGGCTGGAGAAGGCAGCACTGTCAAAATAGCGCGAAGCGCCGATGGCGCCAAGGATGCCAATCAGGACAATCACTACAACCAGCTCTACCATGGTAAAGCCCGCCCGGCGCAGTTGAGCGCCGGGGCTTGAGTACGGACGGGCTGCGCGCATCAACGCGACCCTGCGACAAGGCGCGGACGATTATTTAGTGCAGCCGCTGGTCTCTAAAGTAATCGTTGGCGCATGGGAAGTGTCGGCGGCCTGCTGGTAGGTCATGTAGCAAGTCAGGCCGTTCGGATTGCCCGCCACGCTCTGTGGCTGGATCAGGACGGTGTTGGCCGGCACCTGCGGTGCGTTATTCGTCGCAGCTGCTGCACCGACCGTAATGGCGTAATCCGTGTCCAGTCCCGCGCCAGGTGCCAGGCTAGCATCCGCTGCTGGGTAGCCGTTCGTGATATTGATTACCTTGCCTTCATTGGTCACGGTAGTGCGGGAATTATCGATCAGCCATTGACCATGGACCATCGACGAAGTGCCGGCCAAAGCGCCCTTCGCTGCATTCAGCGAAGCGACACGAGCATCGCCGCCCAGGTTGGCGAACTTCGGCAGCGCGGTAGCCGCCAAGATGCCCAGAATTACGATCACCACGATCAGTTCGATCAGGGTAAAACCACCTTGGGCCTGTTTGCGCACCACGGTCATTGCTTGCTTGTTCATTGAAATCTCCAAAACGTCAAAATAAGGAAGGTGACAAGTTCAGCGCGGCGCGCTAGTCCTTAACTTGCTCAAAGGCCACACCTACGATTTCTGGTGTGCCTGACGGCTTGGCGGGGCTATGGGGCAAGCGCAACAATTTTACCTTGAATTTCAAACGTTTCGATTCAGAACCTCCAAAAGAATTTCTGATATTTAACAGATAAACCAGGGTTTTATCCGCACGGTCAAAGCACCAGTTTCCCGGCCCGATATCGGCATCGCTCGGGCTGTACAGTTCTCCGGCATAGTTGGGAGGTTTGTCTTTTAATAAATTAAATGGATTTTGTTCGGCCAAAGACGTTAAATCTACGCTGCGCCCCGGCAATTTCCCTTCCGCTGCTCTAGTTTCTAAGGCGGAACGCACATTAGCAACGGTCAATTGCACAGCCGTTCTTTCAGCTTCCCCTTGATAATAGAATAGTCTTTGAAGCAAAACCATGGCCAAAATACCGATCACCGCCACTGTGACGGCAAATTCAAGCAGGCTCGCACCTCGTTGTTTCGCGGTCACAAATGTTGGCAAAGAAATCACGTTGCGATACTCAATGATGCAACGCCGCCTTGCCCAGATCCCAGATCGGCAGGAAAATACCCAGTGCCAGTATCAATACCATGATGCCCAGGAACACGATCAGGATGGGCTCGATCTGCGACGACAAGGTCTTCAACTCGTAGTCGACTTCGCGCTCGTACATCTGGGCGATCTCATCCATCAGGTCGTCGATGGCGCCGCTCTCCTCGCCCACAGCGATCATCTGTAGAACCACCGGCGTGAAGACATTGGCCGCAGCCGCAGTACGCAGGATACTGTCGCCGCGCTCCACGCCGTCGCGCATCTGCTCGACACGGGCGGTTAGATAGGCGTTGTCAACCGTCTGCGCCACCACCGTCAGGCCCTGCACGATGGGCACACCACTCCGGCTGGACAGCGAAAAGCTGCGGGCAAAACGCGCCATCGTGGCCTTTAACACGATCTTGCCGGCCACTGGAATCTTCAGCTTGAACTTATCCCATTCATACAAGCCCTTGGACGTGCGCACCCAGGCGCGAAACGCCCACACCGCCAATATCGCCGCCCCGGCCATCACCGGCCAGTAGTGAACTGTGAAGTTGGATGTGCCAATCAATATCCGTGTCATCAGCGGCAGCTCCGCGTGGAAGCTGGCAAAGACACCGACAAAGGCTGGGATCACGAACATGTTCACCACGACCATGGCAATGATCATCGCCGCTACCACAAAGGTCGGATAGCGCGTGGCGGTCTTGACCCGGTCGCGCATGTCGCGGTCGAATTCCATGTGGTCGAACAGGCGCAGGAACACTTCCTCCAGCCGGCCCGTCATCTCTCCCACCCGTATCATGGACAGGTAAAACGCCGAGAACACTTCCGGGTGGCGGCGCATGGCCGAGGACAGCTCGCGCCCCGCATCCAGCGATTCCCGCAAATCCTTGATCACCTTGCCGAAGGATTTGCTGACCGCCGATTCCTGCAAGCCCGCCAGCCCGCGCATGATGGGCACGCCCGACTTCAGCAGCGTGTACATCTGGCGGCTGAACAGTTGCACGTCCATCGAGGTCGGCTTTTTCTCGGTCAGCCTGGCCCACCAGTTTTCCTCGCTGCCGGCCACCGTCTTCCGCGTGACCACGATCTCGATCGGCGTCACGCCGGTGTTGAACAATTGGTCGGCCACCGCGCCGCTGTCCGCGGCTTCCAGCACGCCCTGCATCAACTCGCCGCGCGCATTGCGGCCCTTGTAGGCGAAGAAAGGCACGGATTAATCCTCGGTCTGGTTACTGATGCGCATGGCTTCGCTGATGGTGGTGCGGCCCTGTATCACCAGTTGCACCGCGTGGCGGCGCAGGGTTTCGCCGGCCATCTGCTCGGTGGCCACTTTCAGGAAGTGCGCCGGGTCCGGATGATTGGCCGCGTCGACCACCGCCCGCGTCATTTCCAGCAGCTCGTAGACGCCGGTCCGGCCGCGATACCCCATGCCGTTGCAATGCGAGCAGCCCTTGCCGTGGAAGTAGCGCGCCTTGTCCACCTTGTCGTTCAATTCCAGGCTCAGCCATTCGCGCTCGGTCGGGGTCGGCTCGTATGGCGTGTTGCAGCTTTCGCAGATCACCCGCACCAGGCGCTGCGCCAGCACGGCTTGCAGCGAGCTGCCGACCATGTAGCGCGGCACACCCATGTCCATCAGGCGCAGCGGCGTGCTGGCCGCATCGTTGGTGTGCAGGGTCGACAGCACCAGGTGGCCGGTCATGGCGGCGCGCAGGCCGATCTGGGCGGTTTCCTGGTCGCGCATCTCGCCGACCAGCACGATGTCCGGGTCCTGGCGCAGCGCCGAGCGCAGCACGCGCGCGAAGTCCAGGTCGATCTTGTCGTTGACCTGCACCTGGTTGATGCCGGGCAGGCGGTATTCCACCGGGTCTTCCACGGTGATCAGCTTTTTCTCCACCGAGTTCAGCTCCGCCAGCGCGGAATACAGGGTGGTGGTCTTGCCGGAACCGGTAGGCCCGGTCACCAGCACCAGGCCGTTGGGGCGCTGGACGATGGCGCGGAATTTTTCCAGTATCCCGCGCGGCATGCCGATCGCATCCAGCCGCAACTGGGTGCTGCCCTGGCTCAGCAGACGCATCACCACCGACTCGCCGTACTGGGTCGGCATGGTCGAGATACGCACGTCGATGCGCTGGTTCTTGACGCGCACGGCAAAGCGGCCGTCCTGCGGCAAGCGCTTTTCCGAGATGTCGAGGTCGGACATCAGCTTCAGACGCAGCGCCAGCGAAGGCGCGATCTTGATGTCGGCCTCGGTTTGCAGGTGCAGCACGCCGTCGATGCGGAAGCGGATCTGCAGCCGGCCTTCCTGCGGCTCGATGTGGATGTCGGAAGCGCGCACCTGGGCCGCGTCGTCGAACACCGACTGCAGCAGCTTGACCACCGGCGCTTCTTCCAGGTTGGGATTGGCGGCGGCCAGCGCGCCGAAGTCCACCGAGACATCGCCCAGGTCCTGCTCCAGCTCGCGCGCCAGGTCGGAGATATCCTCGGTGCGGCGGTAGATGCGGTCGATGGCGCCCAGCACCTCGGTCTCGTTGACCACCGCCAGCTCGATCGGCTGCCTGACCAGGCGGCTGATCTCGTCGTAGGCAAACAGGTCGGTCGGGTCGGACATGCCGACCAGCAGCGAGCCGTGGCGGTCTTCCAGCACCAGCGCGCGGAAGCGCCGCGCCTGGGTCTCGGGCAGCAGGCGCACGATCTCGGGATTGATATTGAAGAACTTGAGGTTCAGGTAAGGGATGTTCAGTTGCCGCGCCAGCGCGCCGGCGATCTGTTCCTCGGTGACGTAGCCGTTCTCGACAAACACGCGCCCCAGCTTGCGCCCGCTGCGCTTCTGGTCGGCCAGCGCCAGGCCCAGTTGCTCCTCCGACAGCAGCTTTTGCTGCACCAGTATTTCACCCAGTCGGACTTTCTCTGGCCTCGACATTCCCTGCTCCCTAGTAAAAACGTGGGGCCATTCTAGCCAGAATATGCACGGCAGGCGAGGATTGCGCAGCGGCAGGTGTCGCTTTCTTCGCACGGATGCGCTACAGTGTGGCTCGTTTCAACCCGACCCGCAGCCCTCCTACCCATGACCGTGCCTGCCCTGCGCTTCCAGCAAGTCGTCAAACGCTACGGCGCGGCCAGCGTGCTGCAAGGCGTGGACCTGGAACTGGCTGCGGGCGAGAGTTTCGGCCTGGTCGGCGTCAACGGCGCTGGCAAGACCAGCCTGATCAAGTGCATGCTGGACTTTTGCGCGCTGGACGGCGGCGCCATCGAGATTTATGGCCGGCCGCACCACCAGCCGGCCGCGCGCCGCCCGCTGGGCTTTCTGCCGGAGCGCTTCACCCCGCCCTATTACCTGACCGGCGCCGATTTCATCCGCTACCTGCTGACCCTGCAAGCCCTGCCCTACGATCAGCCGGCCGTGGACGCCATGCTGGCCGCGCTGGACCTGGAGCCGGATGCGCTCAAAAAAACCGTGCGCAGCTATTCCAAGGGCATGACGCAGAAGCTGGGCCTGGCCGCCTGTCTGCTATCGCGCAAGCAGCTCTATGTATTGGATGAGCCGATGAGCGGCCTCGACCCCAAGGCACGCGCTTTGCTGAAAGAGCAATTGCGGGCCCTGCGCCGCAACGGCAGCACCCTGTTCATGACCTCGCACGCGCTGACCGACGTGGACGAGCTGTGCGACCGCATGGCCATCCTGCACGATGGCCGCATCCGCTTTGCCGGCACCCCGGCCGAATGCCGCGCGCGCTACGGGGCCGCGACCCTGGAACAAGCCTTCCTGGCTTGCATTGCGTGAGGATCGCCATGTACCAAGCCCATTTCGGCCTGCGCGAATCGCCGTTCAACATCACGCCCAACCCGGCCTTCTTCTATGCCGGGAACACGCGCGGCGATATCCTGGAAGCCATGCTGTACGCGGTCAGCCATGGCGAAGGCATTATCAAAGTGACCGGCGAGGTCGGCGCCGGCAAGACCATGTTGTGCCGCATGCTGGAAAGCCGGCTGCCGCCGCACATCGACATCATCTACCTGGTCAATCCCAACCTGGACCCGCTGGAAGTGCAACATGCCATCGCCGCCGAGCTGGGCCTGGCCACCCACGGCCTGCGCGCCGACGAGGTGCAGCGCAGCCTGCATGCCGAACTGATCCAGCGCCACAGCGCCGGCCGCCAGGTCGTGCTGCTGGTCGAGGAAGCCCAGGCCATGCCGCTCGATACGCTGGAAGCCATCCGCCTGCTGACCAACCTGGAAACCGCGCGCAGCAAGCTGCTGCAGATCGTGCTGTTCGGCCAGCCGGAGCTGGACCAGAACCTCGACCTGTCCAGCATGCGCCAACTGAAGGAGCGCATCACCCACAACTTCGAAGTGCCGGCCATGGCGCCCGAACTGGTCGGCGAATTCCTGGCCTTCCGCCTGCGCGCGGCCGGCCACGACGGCCCCGGCATTTTCAGCCCGGCCGCCGCCCGTCTGATCGCCGACGCGTCGCAAGGCATCGTCCGCCGCATCAACATCCTGGCCGACAAGGCCTTGCTGGCGGCTTACGCGGACGACGCCACCGTGGTCAGCGCGCGTCACGTGCGCCAGGCCATCGCCGAGTCGCCGTTCGGCCGCCAACGCGGCCTGGCAAGCCGCTTGCGCGGCCGTGGCACGTTGCGTGCTGTTGTTATGGCGGGTTTCCTGGTGCTGCTAATTGGGGCGATTTGGCGTGGCGTCCTTGCAGTGGGGCCAAATTTGTAAGATCATTCGATTGATAATTGCAAAAGCACAACATATGCCAGCCACCCGCCTGTCGCTGGCACGAAAGATCCAATGAAAAAACTCAGCGCACCTCTCGTTCCAGTGGTTTGCAGCCTGCTGTTGAGCGCTTGCGCCAGCCGCGGCATACCGCCATCCCCCGCCCATGTGACCGAGGCGCCGCCGGCGCCGGGCGCGATCCCGGAACCGGTCCAGCAAAGCGTGGCGCTGCCGCCGCCCAAGCCGGCCGCCAAGGTCGAGACCTACAGCGTCACCGTGCACAAGGTGCCGGTGCAATCGCTGCTGTTCGCGCTGGCGCGCGACGCCGGCCTCAATGTCGATGTGCATCCCGGCGTGGATGGCCTGGTGACGTTGAACGCGCTGGACCAGACCCTGCCGCAACTGCTGTCCCGCATCCAGAAGCAGATCGACATGCGCTATGAAATCAACGGCAACACGCTGACCGTGCTGCCGGACACGCCGGAATGGCGCAACTACAAGGTCGATTACGTGAACATGGCGCGCAGCACCAGCAGCAGCGTCAACATCGCCACCCAGATTTCCACCACCGGCGCCGGCGGCGATTCCAGCAACCCGGTGGCGCAGGCCACGCAGGCTGGCACCAACGTGCAAGGCGTCGGCACTGCGGCCAACGCCAACAACGGCGCCAATGCCAACGGCAGCAACAACTCGACCACGGTGGTCAACAACCGTTCGGATAACAACTTCTGGTACACGCTGGAGAAAAATATCCGCGACATGCTGCGCGCCTCCAACCTTGCCGACAATCCGGTCGATCCGCTGGCCGGCCAGCAGCCCCTGCCCGGCCAGCCGGGACAGCCGGGCGCCGGCAACCAGGCCCAGGGCGCGAATGCGCAGGGCTTGCAGCCGGCCGCCGCGTCGCCGTTTGGCGGGGAGTCCGGTGCCCTTTCATCGCGCAATGCGGTCAATGCCTCGGTGATCGTCAACCGCGAGGGCGGCTTGATCGCGGTGCGCGCGACCGCCCGCCAGCACGAGAAAATCCAGCAGTTCCTGGACGTGGTGCTGGGCGCGGCCAAGCGCCAGGTGCTGATCGAAGCCACCATTATTGAAGTCAAGCTCAGCAACGAATACCAGCAGGGCATCAACTGGGCCAGCATCGGCAAGGGCGGCTTGAAAATGACGCAAGCCGGCGTCGGCACACTGTCCAGCGGCGTGGCGCCCGGCACCTCACCCGGCATGTTCGTGCTGAACTACACCAACCCGACCAGCCGCATCGGTAACATCGCCACCACCATCCAGTTGCTGGAATCGTTCGGCAAGGTCAAGGTGCTGTCCAGCCCGAAGATCAGCGTGCTAAACAACCAGACCGCCATGCTGAAGGTGGTCGACAACAATGTCTTCTTCTCGATCAAGGTGACGCCGGCCATCCTCAACGCCAACGGCGTGCCGACCACGCCGGCCACGTATGAATCGCACCTGGAGACGGTGCCGGTCGGCTTCGTGATGAGCGTGACGCCGCAGATTTCCGATGACGACGAGGTCACGCTCAACGTCCGTCCGACCATCACCCGCGTGGTCGATTACGTGACCGATCCGAATCCGGCGCTGGCCGACGCCAAGGTCACCAGCAAGGTGCCGGTGATCCAGGCGCGCGAGATGGAATCGGTGATGAAGGTGCCCAGCGGCCAGATCGCCGTCATGGGCGGGCTGATGCAGGACTCCACCGACAACGCCAAGGACGGCATTCCCGGCCTGAGCAGCATTCCCGTGCTGGGCAACCTGTTCTCGTACCGGAATGAGAACAGCACCAAGACCGAGCTGGTGGTCTTCATGCGGCCGGTGGTGGTCAAGGACGCCAGCATCAGCGGCGATTACAAGGACTATCGCTACATGCTGCCCAATCAGCAGCCTGAAGCACCCTATCCAGAGACCGTGAAGCAATCGGCCAAGGAGAGCGGACTATGAGTCTCCTCATGCAGGCGCTCAAGAAGGCGGAGCGCGCCAAACAGAATGCCCTCCCCGAGGACGTGCCGGACCAGCCATCGCACGATTTCGACGACGTGCTGGCGCTGACGCCGGAAGCGCCAGCTCCCGCGCCGGCGCAGGGCGCGCCGCTGGCCAAGCGCGAGCTGAGCCTGGACATGGAGCCGATGAGCGGCCTGAGCCTGGAACCGCTGGCCACCGAACCGCCCGCCAGCCTGACGCCGCGCCCGATGCCCGATCCGCAGCCGGCGCACAGCGACCACAAGGAACCGGGCCTGACGCTGGACCTGGCGCCCGATCCATCCGCACCGCCCGCGCATAGCATGGCCGCGCCGGCCGGCGACACGCAAGCGCCAGGCACGGTAGCGTGGGACGCGCCAGCCGACGGCCATGCCGCTGCGGCCGCCGCTGACGACGCCGCGCGGGGTACCGGCGCGATGGCCGGCAGTGGCGCAGCGCGTGACGCCGCGCGCGCGGGTTTGGCTGCATGGGATGCCCCTGCCGCCGGTAGCGCGCCGCGTGGCACTGCCGGAGCCGGCCAAGCTGCATCGAGCGCAGCCGCGGGGACGCCCGGTGGCGCGGCGCGTGGCGCTGCTGGCGCCAGCCAGGCCGCATGGAACGCGGCAGCCACTGGCGCTGCCGCCCCGGCGGCGCAAGCTTCCGCGGCCAAAGCATCCGGCAAGGGCGGCTCGGAACGGCCGCGCGGCTCCGCGCGCGCCCGCACCGCCGCAGCCGCCGCCAACACCGGCGAACCCAGCGGCATCGACCCTGAACGCCTGCGCCTGATCGGCCTGATCGCCTTGCTGGTGGTGGTGATCGGCGGCTTCGGCTTCTATTACTGGCATGCCCTCGCCGGCCCCGGCGCCGGCGCCAGCCTGCCGCCCGTGCCGATGCCGCCGCCGGGCGCCACCGGCGCCACGCCCGCGCAAGTCATCGCCGCCGGCCCTGGCGGCACGCCGTCGTCCACCAGCGCACCTGCCGCGCCGGCCGCCACGCCGGACAGCAGCGACGCCCTGCTGGCGCCGCCGGTCGCCCCGCGCGCCACCGTTTCGCCCGACCTGGAGCGCCGCCTGGCCCACACCGAGCAGGAACTGGCCGCCGCCCAGCAAGCCATCCAGGCCGCCGCCGCGCGCCAGGCGCCGCAACTGCCGCCGCTGGCCGCGCCGGAAAGCAGCGATATCCGCGTCGCCCGCACGGTGCAGCCGGCGCCGGTATCGCCGGCGCTGGACAGCGCCTACCAGGCCTTCAACAACGGCGACTGGACCGGCGCGCAGCAGCAGTACGCCGCCGTGCTGCAACAGGACCCCAACAACCGCGACGCCCTGCTGGGCATGGCCATCGCGCTGTCGCGCCAGAACCAGAAGGACAAGGCCGCAGGCTATTACCAGCGCATGCTGGAGCTGTGGCCCAACGACGCCACCGCCGCCGCCAACCTGGTCGCGCTGCGCCAGGGCGATCCGGCCCAGAACGAGGCGCGTCTGAAATCCCTGCTGGCCAATAATCCCGATGCCGGCCCGGTGCTGTTCGAACTGGGCAACCTGTACGCCCAACAGGGCCGCTGGCCGGACGCGCAAGCGACCTACTTCCGCGCCTACACCGCGGCGCCGGACAATCCCGATTACGCCTACAACCTGGCCATCGGCCTGGACCGCCTGAACCAGCCCAAGCTGGCCATCACCTACTACCAGCGCGCGCTGGCGCTGGCGCAGGACAAGGCCGTGGCCTTCGACCGCAACGTGCTGCGCAAGCGCCTGCATGACCTGAGCGCGAGCGCCATCGCCCCGCGCTGAACAAAGAGATCCATGGCCGAACAACCCAAACTCCCACTCGGCAAACTGCTGATACAGAAAGGCGTCATCAGCGAAGACCAGTTGCGCATCGCGCTGATCGAGCAAAAACGCAGCAATGAGCCTTTGGGAAAACTGCTGATCACGCTGGGCTTCGTCACCGAAGCCACGGTGCGCGAGGCGCTGTCGGAAAACCTGAAGACGCAAAGCGCGGACCTCAACAGCCTGGTGGTGGACGCCATCGCGCTCAAGCTGATCCCCAAGGACGTGGCCAAGCGCTACCGCGTCTTCCCCATCGTGTACGAGCGCGCCACGGACAACCTGATCCTGGCCATGTCCGACACCAGCAACATCGTGGCGCTGGACCAGATCAGCGCCATGCTGGTGCGCGGGATTACCATCACGCCGCTGCTGGTCAACGAGTCCGACATCCAGCGCGCCATCGACCAGTACTACGGCTTCGAGCTGTCGATCGACGGCATCCTGCACGAGATCGAAACGGGCGAAGTCAATTACGCCAGCCTGGGCACCACCTCCGACGAGTACAGCCAGCCCATGGTGCGCCTGATCGACGCCATCCTGGCCGACGCCGTGCAGAACGGCGCCTCCGACCTGCACTTCGAGCCGGAGCAATCGTTCCTGCGCATCCGCTACCGCATCGACGGCATCCTGCGCCAGATCCGCAGCCTGCACAAATCCTACTGGCCGGCGATGGCGGTGCGGCTGAAGGTGATGTCCAACATGAACATCGCCGAAACGCGCGCGCCGCAGGACGGCCGCATCTCGATCAAGTTCAGCGGCCGCCAGATCGACTTCCGCGCCTCGGCGCAGCCAACCACGCACGGCGAAAACTTCGTGCTGCGCGTGCTGGACCGGCAAAAAGGCATCGTCCCGCTGGATGGCCTGGGCCTGGGCGAGGACGAACTGAGTCTGCTGAAGCTGATGATCGCCCGCCCCGACGGCGTGATCCTGGTGACCGGGCCGACCGGCTCCGGCAAGACCACCACCCTGTATTCGATCCTCAACCACATCAACACCGAGAGCGTCAACATCATGACGCTGGAAGACCCGGTCGAATACCCGATGAACATGATACGCCAGACCTCGGTCAACGAGTCGGCCAAGATGGGTTTCGCGGAAGGCATACGCTCGATGATGCGGCAGGACCCGGACGTGATCCTGGTCGGCGAAATCCGCGACCAGGAAACCGCCGAAATGGCCTTCGCCGCCGCCATGACCGGCCACCAGGTGTATTCGACCCTGCACACCAATTCCGCCATCGGCGCCATTCCGCGCCTGCTGGACATCGGCGTGCTGCCCGATATCATGTCCGGCAATATCATCGGCATCGTGGCGCAGCGCCTGGTGCGCAAGCTGTGCACCACTTGCCGCGAGGCGCACGTGGCCGACGAGATCGAACGCAAGCTGCTCGGCCTGTCCGACGAGGCCGGCCCGCAAACCCTGTACCGCGCGGTCGGCTGCGACGCCTGCGCGCACCAGGGCTACAAGGGCCGCATCGCCATCATCGAGCTGCTGAAGATGACGCCCGCGCTGGATGAACTGGTGGCGCGGCGCGCCTCCACGCGCGAACTGAAGAACGCGGCCGCCGCCGGCGGTTTCCACAGCCTGATCGACGACGGCCTGCGCCGCGTGCTGGAAGGCGTGACCACGCTGGAGGAAGTGGCGCGCGTCGTCGACCTCACCGAAAGGCTGAGCTGATGCCGCAATATCTCTACCGCGCGATGGACGCCACCGGCCAGATCCAGCCGGGGAACATGGACGCCGCCAACGAGCCGGACCTGGAACTGCGCCTGCACCGCATGGGCCTGGACCTGATCGACTGCCGCCCGTCGCGCACGCGCGTGGTGGCGCTGAAGCGCGTCATCACCCGCAAGGACTTGATCAACTTCTGCTTCCACATGGAGCAGATGACCGGCGCCGGCGTGCCCATCCTCGAAGGCCTCAACGACCTGCGCGACAGCATCGACCACCCGCGCTTCCGCGAGATGATCACCGGCCTGATCGAAAGCATAGAGGGCGGCCAGCAGTTGTCGGCCGCGATGGAAGTCTATCCCGAAGTGTTCGACCTCACCTTCACCAGCCTGATACGCGCCGGCGAACAGTCGGGCAAGCTGGCCGAGGTGTTCAAGAATCTGTCGGAAACCCTGAAGTGGCAGGACGAGCTGACGTCGCAGACCAAGAAGATCGTGATGTATCCGGCCGCGGTCGGCGTGTTCGTGCTGGGCGTGATGTTCTTCCTGATGATCTACCTGGTGCCGCAACTGACCTCCTTCGTCAAGAACATGGGCAACACGCTGCCGCTGCACACCAAGGCGCTGATCTTCGTTTCCAACATCTTCATCAACTACTGGTACATCATCCTGGGCCTGCCCATCGCCGCCTTCTTCGGCGGCCGCTGGTGGCTGGCGCGCAGCGAGGAAGCGCGCTACGCGGCCGACGGCCTCAAGCTGCGCGTGTGGATGATCGGCCCGGTGCTGCACAAGATTATCCTGGCGCGCTTCGCCACCTTTTTCGCCATGATGTACGCCTCCGGCATCACCATCCTCGAATGCATACAGCTCTCCGAGGGCATCGTCGGCAACCGCGTGGTGGCATCCGGCCTGCGGCGCGCGGCGCAACTGATCTCGGAGGGCCAGGGCATCACGGCGGCCTTCCAGAACACCGGCATCTTCCCGCCGCTGGTGATCCGCATGCTCAAGGTGGGCGAAACCACCGGCGCGCTGGACGGCGCGCTGCGCAACGTCAGCTACTTCTACAACCGCGAAGTCAAGGAGATGATCGAGAAGGTGCAGTCGATGATAGAACCGGCCATCACCGTGGTGCTGGGCGTGATGGTGGGCTGGATCATGTTGTCGGTGATGGGGCCGATCTACGACACCATCAGCAAGATCAGGACCTGAGGCCGCCATGTTCAACAAACACCTGCTCTACCTGACCAGCGACCAGTTGTGCGCCTACGAGTGGCAAGGCGGCCGCCTCACCGGCGGCACGCTGTTCGCCAACGACGCGGCCGGCGTCGATGCCTTCATGGATTACATCGACCAGCACCACCGCACGGCGCCGATCTACATCCTGGCCGACCTGATCGAGGAAGACTTCCAGCGCGTGACCATGCCGCATGTGCGCGGCCGCGCCGGCCGCACGCTGCTGCAGCGCCGCCTGCTGCAGCAGTACCGTGAAACGCCGTTCCGCCACCACGAGCTGCAGGGCCGCGAGACCAGCGGCCGCCGCGACGACATCGTGCTGCTGTCGGCGCTGACCAATCCGACTTCCGTGGCGCCCTGGGTGGACGCGCTGGAACAGTTGCAGGCGCCGCTGGCCGGCCTGTATTCCACCACGCTGCTGAGCGAGGAACTGGCGCGCCGCTTGCGCCTGCAGGGCGAACACCTGCTGCTGGTGACGCAGCAGTCGGCCGGCTGGCGCCAGAGCTACTTCCAGAACGGCATGCTGAAGTTCTCGCGCCTGACGCCGGCCATCGACCGCGACGGCAAGCCGGTCAACATCGGCGCGGAAACCGCCAAGACCCAGCAGTTCCTGACCAGCGTGCGCCTGCTGGGCCGCGGCAATCTGCTGGAGGCGGTGATCGTGGCCCCGGCCGAGGCGGAAGCCACGCTGGAAGCACAGTGCGAAGACGGCCCCGAAACCGCGTTCCGCTTCCTGGCGCTGGAAGCGGTGTGCGAGCGCGTCGCCCTGAAGACCGACGACGGCCCCGCTGCCGACCTGGCGTTGCGGCTGGCCGATCCCATGTTGCTGTCCCTGCTGGCCAAGCGCCACCCACCCAGCCACTACACGCTGGGCCTGCAGCAGCGCTATTACAAGCTGTGGCGCGCGCGGGTCAACCTGTACGCCATCAGCACGGCGCTGGCCACCTGCTGCATGGTCTGGACCGGCATCAATCTGTGGCAGTACAACCAGGCCGAATCCGGCAGCAACCGCCTGATGACGGAAGCGCGCCAATACGACCAGCGCTACCACGTCGTGATGGCCGCCATGCCGTCGCGCGTGACCAGCACCGCCAACATGCGGGCCGCGGTCAACGTCGAACGCATGCTGGCCCTGCAAGGGCCAACGCCGCTGGACATGGTGCGCATGGTCAGCGAGGCGCTGGACGAGTCGCCGGAAATCCGCCTGCTGCAACTGGACTGGAAGGTCAACCTGGCTTCCGGCCCGGTGCGCGCCACCGGCCAGGATGACGCCCAGGCGCAGCCGATTTCGTCGCTGCTGGCGGGGATCCCGGCCAAGCCGCCGCAGGCGCTGCTGCTGGAGGCCGAGATCATGACCAGCCAGGACGATTATAGGGGCGCAGTCAACAGCATGAACCGCTTCGCGCAGGCGCTGGCGCGCCACCGCAACCTGACGGTGGAAGTGGACAAGCCGCCGCTGGATACGCGCTCCTCGGTCAAACTGAGCGGCAAGGCCGGAACGCAGGAAACCACGCCCACGCGCGCCAAATTCTCCCTGAATCTGCTATGGAAGCCATGACCACCACCCCGGCCGCCAAGGCCAAGAAGACCGCCGGCGTCGCGCTGCCGTACTGGGTCCGCGAGTTCGCCCTGGTGCGCACGGCCGCGCTGACCCTGCTGGCGGCGCTGACGGTGTCGCTGACCGGCGTGCTGCTGAGCAGTTGGCGCGCCAGCGAAGCCATGGACACCATGGACCAGGCCCAGCGCGTGCGCGACGAGGCGTATGCGCGTTACGCGCATGTCGACAACGAGAAGCACGATATCCGCGCCTTCCAGCAGCGCTACATCGAGCTGCAGGCGCGCGGCCTGATCGGCGAGGAACGGCGCCTGGAATGGGTGGACGCGATACGGCAGGTGCAGGAACAGCGCAACCTGCCGCCGCTCAGCTACGAGATCGAGCCGCAGCAGCCGGTGCACCTGGAGTCGGCGCTGGACCTGGGCGACTATCAGTTGAACGGCAGCCGCATGCGGCTGCACATGGAACTGCTGCACGAGATGGATCTGTTTAACTTCCTCGACGATCTGCACCAGAGCAGTTTCTTCGCGGTGCAGGATTGCGGCATCAAGCGGCTGTCGACGGCGGCGGTGCAGACCAACAGCGCACCAACGCTGGGGGCCGATTGCACGCTGAACTGGATCACGATGTCGCCGGCCACCAAGCCGCAACTGACGGCCGTGGTGCCGAAGAAGGGGCGCACGTGATGCGCCGCCTGCTATTGGCCGTCGCGCTGGCGCCCACGCTGCTGGCGGCGCCGGCGCACGCGCAGGTGACGCTGGGCCGGCTATTCAACACGCCCGATGAACGGGCCGCGCTGGACGCGCGCCGCGCCCTCGCGCCGCCAGGGGGAGCGCAGGAAGGCGCGGCCGGGCCAGGACAGCCGGGGCAGCCCGCGCAACCGGCCGCCATCCCCGGCGTGCCGCCCGGCGCCCCCGGTTCAGGCAGCGCAGCCACCCTGCCGCCTGGCGTGCCCGGCGCGGGCGGTTCGCCCATGCTGCCACCCGGCGTGCCTGGTTCGGGCAGCTCGCCTATGCTGCCGCCCGGTGTGCCTGGCGCGGGCGGCGCACCGCCCATGAGCGCCCAGATGCCGTATCCCGGCAGCGCGGCCATGCCAACTGCGCCTGGCATGCCGGGCGCCGCAGCGAACGGTCAGACGCCCTATCCGGGTAGCGCGGCGGTGCCTGCGCCTGGCCTGCCCGGAGCGCCCGCCAGCGCGCAGATGCCTTATCCGGGCAGCGCTGCGATGTCCGCCGCAGCCGGCGCGGCGCCCGGCATGCAGGCTGCCGCCAACGGCCAGGCGCCCTATCCCGGCAATGGCACGGCGCCGGCCGGCGGCAATCCGCAGGCCGGTGCAGCGCCACAGCAGGCGCTGACCTTCAACGGTATGCTCCGCACCAGCAAGGGCCGCAGCACGGTATGGCTCAACAATCTGCCGCAAAGCGGCAGCCAGCAAAGCCTGCGCGCGGGCGCCAAGGCGCTGACCGTGGTGCTGCCGTCCGGCCGCACCATCAAGCTGCAACCCGGCCAGCGCTACGACCTCGCGACGGGCACGATCAAAGATGTCAACCAACAGTAGCCAGCATCGCTTTCCCGGCCGGCGGCGCCAGCGCGGCGCCGTACTGCTGTTGCTGATCATGGTGATGGGCCTGGCCGTCTCCTCGCTGCTGGTCGCCGCCTTCAATCGCCCGGCCGACACCTCGCGCCAGCAAGCCCAGACGCGCGCGGCCATGGCGGCCGCCAAGGATGCCCTGATCGGCTACGCGGTGATCCACCGCCGCCTGCCGCGTCCCGCCATCTCGGCCACCGACGGCCACGAAAGCGCCCAGCCCTGCGCCGACGAAAGCGCCTGCACCGGCTTCCTGCCGTGGATGACGCTCGGCCTGACCGCCGGCGACGGCTGGGGCAAGCTGCTGCGCTACAGCGTCTCGCCCGACTACGCCAACGCGCCGGTGGACCAGCGCCGCCCGGCCGCCACCAAGACGGTGCTGGACCGCGCTCCCGACGGCACCTGGTTTTACCGCGCCGGCACCGACAATTGCTACGTCGACGACCGCTGCTCGCCGGCGGTGATCCTGTCCAGCGGCCGCCACCTCGGCGTCAGCGTGGCCGGCATCACCCAGGCCAGCGACATCCGCGACAACGAGGACGAACAAATCAACGAGGCCGCCACCAAGGACTTCATCGCCCGCACCGCCACCGACGATCCGCGCGCGCTGGGCGGCAGCTTCAGCAACGCGGTCAGTTGGATTCCGCTGACCTTGATCCGCAACCGTATCCGCGCCACCGCGCCCAAGACCTGAACCGCCATGCGACCGCTTCCACCCCGCCCTTCCCGCCAATCCGGCTTCACGCTGGTCGAGATCGCGATCGTGCTGCTGATCGTAGGCCTGATGCTGGGCGGGATGATCGCGCCGCTGCAATCGCAACTGGAGCAGCGCCGCGTCAGCGACACCCAGCGCAGCCTGGATGAGGCGCGCGAAGCGCTGATCGGCTACGCCATGCGCAACGGCTACCTGCCCTGCCCGGCCATCTCCGCCTTCGACGGCCACGAAGACCGCAACGACAGCGGCTGCAACAAGCGCTACGGCTACCTGCCGTGGACCACGCTGGGCCTGTCGCGGCTGGACGGCTGGGGGCGCGTGCTGGGCTACAGCGTGACGCCGGCCTTCACCAACAACACGGCCTTCTTCAACATGTCGACGCCGCGCGACATCAGCCTGGCCACGCGCGGCATGGATGGCCAGCTCGTGCCCATCACCGACACCAACGACATCCCGGCGGTGGTGATTTCCTTCGGCCGCAACGGCTACGGCGCCACCAGCGACCAGAACACGCAGTTGGTCGACGCCGGCGTCGGCAACATCGACGAGAAGATGAACCTCAACAGCGGCGGCGTGGCCCTGGTCACGCGGCCCGCCACCGACAACCCGCGCGCGCCCGGCGGCGAGTTCGACGACATGCTCACCTGGATCTCGCCCAACATCCTGATCAGCCGCATGGTGGCGGCGGGACGCCTGCCATGATGCGGGCCGCCACCACCATCGCCCGCTACACACTGCTGGAAGCGCTGCGCAACCGGCTGCTCTGGCTGCTGCTGATCCTGGCGCTGGGCGCGGTGGCGGTCAGCGGTTTTCTCGATGCGCTGGCGCTGACCGAGAGCCGGCAACTGCAGGCGGCGCTGCTGGGCGCGGTGCTGCGGCTGGCAGCGGTGTTCCTGATCGCCACCTTCGTCGTCACCAGCATGGCGCGCGAGGCCAGCGACAAGGGGCTGGAACTGCTGCTGGCCTTGCCCATGCCGCGCGCGGTCTACCTGTTCGGCAAGCTGGCCGGCTATGCCGCGCTGGCGGTGCTGCCGGCCGCGCTGTTCGGCGCGCTGGGACTGTTCTTTGCGCCGCCGGCGCAGGCCGGGTTGTGGGCGCTGTCCTTGCTGTGCGAATGCTGGATCGTGGCGGCCTTCAGCGTGCTGTGCATGCTGACCCTGAGCCAGGTGCTGCCGGCGCTGGCGGCGGCGTTTGCGTTTTATCTGCTGGCGCGCGTGGTCGGCGCCTTGCAACTGCTGGGCCACGGCGCCACCCTCGTGGCGGGTGCCAGCCAGCGCGCGCTCAACACCGGCATCGACGGCTTGTCGCTGCTGCTGCCACACTTCGACCAGTTCACGCGCAGCGACTGGCTGGTCTACCACAGCGGCACCGGCGCCGAGCTGGGCTACGTCGTCGCGCAGACCGCGATCTATGTGGCGCTGATGGCGGCGGCCGCGCTGTTCGACCTGTACCGCAAAGACCTCTGAGGCCGCGATGACGCCCACCGCCCCGCCCCCCGCCGACCGGCCGGCCGCCGCGCCGGGAACCGCTGTACCGCCGGGCGGTGCGCCATCGTCACCGCGCCGGCACGCGGCCGTGCGCGCGGCGCCGCGGCCGGTGCTGGCCGCGCTGGTCGCGGCGTTGGCGCTGCAGGTCGGCTGGCAGGCCACGCGCCCGCCCGTGCGCCCGCATGCCGAGGAGTTGCCGCCGGCGCCGTCGCCCGCCGCGCTGCAACTGGCCGCGCTGGGCGACCCGGTGGCGCTGTCCAAGGCCACCATGCTGTATGTGCAGGGCTTCGACGAGCAGGCCGGCGTCAGCATCGCCTGGCGCCACCTCGATTACGCCAAGGTCGTGGCCTGGCTGCAGCGCGTGCTGGACTTGGACCCGCGCAGCCAGTACCCGCTGCTGGCGGCCAGCGAAGTCTATGGCTCGGTGTCCGACCCGGCGCGCGCGCGCCTGATGCTGGACTTCGTCTATGCCCGCTTCCAGGAAGACCCCAACCACCGCTGGCCCTGGCTGGCGCACGCGGCCCTGGTGGCCAAGCACCGCCTGCACGACTTGCCGCTGGCGCGCCGCTACGCCCAGGCGATCCGGCTGCAGGCCACCGGCCCCGGCGTGCCGTCCTGGGCGCGCGAGCTGGAGGTGTTCATCCTGGAAGACATGAACGAGCTGGACGCCGCCCGCACCCTGATCGGCGGCCTGATCCGCAGCGGCCAGATCACCGACCCGCACGAACTGAAATTCTTGTCCGACCGGCTGGACCAGCTCAGCGCTGCGCACCAGCCATAGCCCGCGTTATACTTACAACGAGAAAAACGAAAGGAATTACCATGTCCCCTAGCCCTGTACGTCAACGCGGCTTTACCCTGGTCGAGATCGCCATTGTGCTGGTCATCATCGGCCTGCTGCTGGGCGGTGTGCTGAAAGGCCAGAGCCTGATCGACAGCGCGCGCGTCAAGAACATCATCCAGCAATCGACCTCGCTGACGGCCGCGGTCAACGCTTACCAGGACAAGTTCCGCGCCCTGCCCGGCGACGACATCCAGGGCACCATCCACGCGCCCGGCGCCACCGGCAACGGCAACGGCGACGGCCAGATCGCCGAATACCTGCTGGCGCCGCAGCACCTGGCGCTGGCCGGCTTCATCACCGGCTCGTTCAACGGCACCAGCGACTTCATGACCAGCGCCCAGGGCGGCGCAGTCTACATCTACAACGACGTGGTGGGCGGCCGCGGCGGCAACGGCATCCGCCTTGACAACCTGCCCGACAGCTTCGCCGAACAAATCGACAGCAAGCTGGACGACGGCAAATACAACACCGGCTCGGTGCGCGCCACCGCCCCCTACACCAACAATGGCAGCGTGATCCAGCGCACCGCCGTGTTCTTCTGAGATAAAAAGAACGTTCGTACTTTTTTTAGTTTAGAATGGCTGTCACCCCTAACAGCAGGAGACAGCATGTTTGAAGAATTCGTCGGCACCCAGGCCGTGTCGTCGCGCCACCAGTTCGACGTGGCGGCCCTGGATGCCTGGCTGCGCGCGCACGTGGCCGGCTACCCGCAGGGCGCGCTGAGCGTCGCCCAGTTCAAGGGCGGCCAATCCAATCCCACCTACAAGCTGACCGTCGGCAGCCAGCACTACGTGTTGCGCACCAAGCCGGCGCCGGCCGCCAAGCTGCTGCCGTCGGCCCACGCCATCGAGCGCGAATACCGGGTGATGGATGCGTTGCACCGCCACGGCTTCCCGGCGCCGCGCCAGCACGCGCTGTGCATGGACGAGGCGGTGATCGGCCGCGCCTTCTACGTGATGGAATTCATCGAGGGCCGGGTGCTGTGGGACCCCACCCTGCCCGGCATGACGCCGGCCGAGCGCGCCGCCATCTACGACGAGATGAACCGCGTGATCGCCCTGCTGCACAGCACCGACTACGCCGCCCTCGGCCTGGCCGACTATGGCAAGCCCGGCAATTACTTCGCGCGCCAGATCGAGCGCTGGACCCGGCAATACCAGGCGGCCCAGACCGAGACCATAGCCGCCATGGACCAGCTGATCGCCTGGCTGCCGGCCCACATCCCGGCCGCCGCTGAGGGCGACCACTGCGCGGCCATCGTGCACGGCGACTTCCGCCTCGATAACCTGCTGTTCCACCCGACCGAGCCGCGCGTGCTGGCCGTGCTGGACTGGGAACTGTCGACCCTGGGCCACCCGTTTGCCGATTTTTCCTACCACTGCATGAGCTGGCACATCCCGCCCGGCCAGTTGCGCGGCATCGCCGGGCTGGACCTGGCGGCGCTGGGCATCCCGTCGCAGCAAGACTACATCGCCCGCTACGCCGCGCGCAGCGGCAGACAGATCGCGCTGGCCGACTTCGACTTTTACCTGGCCTTCAATATGTTCCGCCTGGCGAGCATCATGCAAGGCATCATGAAGCGCCATGCCGACGGCACCGCGTCCAGCGCCCAGGCGCTGGCATCGGGACGGATGGCGCGGCCCATGGCCGAACTGGGCTGGGCCTACGCCTGCGGCAAGCCGGTCTGAGCCCGGCGGCCGGGGCGCCGCCCAGGACAAAACACTTTCTGAAATCCCCGGCCTCGGCTACTATCGCAGAGCACGACCTGTGCGCAACCGAGGCCTACCGCGTGCCAGAACTACTCCGTCAACGCCTGCCATCCATCCGTTCGCAGATCGCCCTGCTGGTGCTGGCCTGCGCCTTGCCGACCGTGGTCGGGTTCTGCGCCCTGGTCGGCGAATTCTATGCCAGTGTGCGCGACGGCCTGGGCGACGACACCCGCCAGTTGGCGCGCATGGTGGCGGCCGCCGTCGACCGCGACCTGATGGAAAGCGAGAGCGCGGCCATGGCCCTGGCCACCTCGCCCAGCATCCGCAGCGGCGACATGGCCGCGCTGCGGGTGCAGGCCGGCGCCCTGCTCAACCCGCAATTCCCGGCGTCCCAATTCATCGTCAGCAACAGCGCCGGCCAGGCCCTGCTCAACGTGGGCGCGGCGCTGCCGCCGGCGCTGACCCCGGCCGACAATGCGCGCCGGGTGGCGCCGCTGTTCGCCAGCGGCCGCCATGCGCTGTCGGTGGTGGCGGCCGGCGGCAGCGACGTGCTGGCGGTGGACGTGCCGGTGTTCATCGACAGCCGCGTCAGCTACGTGATTACCGCGCTGCTCAAGCCGGGGCGCCTGCCGCAGATCCTGCGCGACGAGCATTTCGAGGCCGACCAGACCATGACCCTGTACGACAGCGATGACCGCGTCATCGCCCAGGCCGGCGGCCAGCGGCGGCCGTTCGGCGCGAGCGCCGAGCCGACCTTGCGCGAGCACATGCGCAAGGCGGGCGAAAGCCTGCTGGTCAGCCAGGACCAGGCCGGCAGCGGCGTCTACCTCGGCCTGAGCCGGGCGCCGGTGTCGGGCGTGACAGCGGTGATCGCCACCCCGCAGTACAAGGCCACCCAGCAACTGCTGCGCTCGGTGGCGGTGCTCACCCTGACCATGCTGGCGGTGCTGGCCGCCAGCTTCCTGCTGGCCTGGCTGGTCGGCGGCCGCATCGCCCGCTCCATCCGCGACCTGGTGCGGCCGGCGCAGGCGCTGGCCGGCGGCGCCCCTTTCGTCATGCCGGCCACCTCCTTCCGCGAGGCGGCCGCGCTGGCGCACACCCTGCAGGCGCTGGACGGCGACCTGCGGCGCCACCGGCACGAGCTGGAAGGCCTGGTGGCCGAGCGCAACGCCCAACTGGAAAAAAGCCGCTCGCAACTGGAAACCCTGTACGCCACCGCGCCGGTCGGCCTCAGCTACGTGGACAGCGAGCTGCGGGTGTTGCGCATCAATGAATACCTGGCCTCGCTGAATGGGCAAAAGGTGGTGGCCCACCTCGGCCGCCACATCGGCGACATGATCGCGGACAACGAAATCCGCACGGCCGTGCTGCGCGACTACCGCACCGTGCTGGACACCGGCCGGCCGCTGACCGGCATCCAGCGCGCCGGCTACTCGGCCTCTTCGCCGCAGCAACTGTGCCACTGGGTGATCAGCTATTACCCGCAGTTCGGCCCGGACGGCAAGATCAGCGGCATCACCAGCCTGCTGCTGGACGTGAGCGACTACAAGCGGGTGGAGGCCGAGCTGCAGCGCTCGCGCCAGTTGCTCAGCTCGGTGGTGGAGAACATGCCGGCGATGATCTTCCTCAAGCGCGCGGCCGACCTGCGCTACGAGATGTTCAACCGCTACGGCGTGCGCATGTTCGGCCTGGCCAGCAGCGAGGACATCCTGGGCCGCAACGATTACGATGTCGCGCCGGCCGCCCAGGCCGACGCCTTCACCGCCGACGACCGCCACGTGCTGGCGGCCCCGGCCGGCGAGGTGATCGAGATCGCGGAAGAGGCGCTGACCACGCCGGACGGCCAGACCCGCTACCTGACCACGCGCAAGGTGGCGCTGCGCGACGCCGAGGGCCGCGCCACCCACGTGCTGGGCATCGCGATCGACATCACCGATCGCAAGAAGGCCAAGGAAGTGCTGCGCGCCACCGCCGAGCGGCTGGCGCAGAGCGAGCACTTCATGCGCACCGTCACCGACAACCTGCCCGGCATGGTGGCCTACTGGGACGCCGGGCTGCGTTGCCGCTTCGCCAACCGCTATTTCCTCGACTGGCACGAACGCAGCAACCGGCAGATGATGGGGGCCTTGATGCCGGAGGTGCTGGGCCCGCGCTATGCCGAAGTCGCGCCCTATGTGCAGGCGGCGCTGGCCGGCGAGCCGCAGGGCTTTGCCAGCAAGCTGGAATGGCCGTCGGGCGCCATCAGCCACACCTGGGTCAACTACATCCCCGACACCGATGACCACGACGGCACGGTGCGCGGCTTCTTCGTGCTGGTGTCGGACGTCACCGAATTGAAGGAAGCCGAATTGCACCTGCAGGACGTCAACGAGGAACTGGTGCTGGCGCGCGACCGCGCCGAGGCGGCCAGCCGCGCCAAGAGCGCCTTCCTGGCCAACATGAGCCACGAGATCCGCACGCCCATGAACGCCATCGTCGGCCTGGCGCGGCTGCTGGAAGAAGCGCCGCTGGCGCCGCGCGAGCGCGGCCATCTGCACAAGATCCAGTTTGCCACCCAGTCGCTGCTCAGCCTGGTCAACGACGTGCTGGACTACGCGCGGGTGGAAGCCGGCCAACTGGTGCTGGAGCATGCGCCCTTCCACCTGCAGCACATCCTCGACAGCATCAGCCTGCTGCAGGGCGACAGCGCCAGCGACAAGGGCATCGAGCTGGTGTACGACATCGATCCGGCCCTGCCCGGCGAGCTGGCCGGCGACCCCATGCGGCTGCAGCAGGTGCTGCTCAACCTGGTCAGCAATGCCATCAAGTTCACGGCTGCCGGCGAGGTGGTGCTGGCGGTGCGGCCGGCCGCCGAGGCGCGGCCCGGCGACCGCGCGCTGCTGGTGGAATTTTGCGTGCGCGACACCGGCATCGGCATCGCGCCCGAGCAGCAGGCGGCCATCTTCGACGCCTTCGCCCAGGTCGACAGCGGCGCCAGCCGCCAATTCGGCGGCGCCGGGCTGGGCCTGGCGCTGTGCCGCCAACTGGCCGACATGATGGGCGGCGCCATCAGCGTGCACAGCGCGCCGGGGCAAGGCGCCACGTTCCTGTTCGCCTGCCCGCTGGAGTGCGGCGCGCCGTTGCCGGCCGCGCCGGCGCTGCCGGCCACCGGCCAGTTGGCGGTGCTGGTGGTGGACGACAACGCCAGCGTGCGGGCGGCCCTGCGCCGCGCCGGCGCCAGTTTCGGCTGGCAGGTCAGCGAGGCGGCCGATGCGGCCGCCGCCCAGGCCCTGCTGGCCGATCCGGCCCAGCGCTACGACTTGCTGCTGCTGGACCACGCGCTGCCGGACGCCGCCGGCCCCGCCCTGCTGGCGCACGTGCCGGCCGGGACGGCGCGGCCGCCGGTGCTGCTGATGGCGCCCGAGCAGCAGGCCGCGGCGCTGGCCCCGCAGGCGGTCGCGCAGGGCCTGGCCGGGGTGCTGGCCAAGCCGGTCAGCCCGGGGCGGCTGCTGCAGCGGGTCAACCAGTTGCTGGCCGGCGACGCCGACGACGCGCCCCTGCTGGAGCAACTGGAGCACACGCCGCTGCAAGGCCGGCTGCGCGGCATGCGCATCTTGCTGGTGGAAGACAACGAGATCAACCAGGAGGTGGCCGAGTACATGCTGGCCCACGCCGGCGCCACGGTGGACGTGGTGGACAACGGCCAGTTGGCGGTCGAGCGCCTGCGCGTGGCGGCCGAGCGCTACGACGTGGTGCTGATGGACGTGCAAATGCCGGTGATGAACGGCTACGACGCCACCCGCGCCATCCGCGCGCTGGGCCTGCACACCCTGCCGGTGATCGCCATGACCGCCAACGTGCTGGAGGAAGACCGCCGCCGCGCCGCCGAGGCCGGCATGAACGCCCACGTGGCCAAGCCCATCGAGGTGGAAGAACTGATCGCCGTGCTGACCCGCACCGTGGCCCTGAACGGCGCCACGCGCGAGCTGGTGGCGCCGGTGCCGGCGCCGCCCCCGGCCGCAGCGGCGCCGCCCCCGGCCGCAGCGGCGCCGGCGCCGCTGGCCGGGATCGAGGTGGAGGCGGCATTGGCGCGGCTGGGCGGCAATTACGCGGCGCTGGTGGCCCTGCTCAAGCGTTTCGAGCAATCGCAGGGCGGCGCGGTGGCCGAGGTGCGCGCGCTGCTGGCGGCCGGCCAGCGCCAGCCGGCCGCGCAAGTCTTGCACCGGCTGCGCGGGGTGGCCGCCAACCTGGGCGCGGCCGAGGTCGCGCGCCTGAGCGCCGGCGCCGAGCACGCGCTGCAGCACGACGCCGACAGCCTGGCGCTGGCGGCCGCGCTGCGCCAGTTGGAGCAGGCGCTGGACCTGGTGACGCGCACGGCGCGCAGCCTGGCCGGGCCGGCTGCGGAGGCGCCGGCCAGCCACACCACCCCGTCCGATTTGCTGCAAAAACTGGCGGAGCTGCAAAGTTTGCTTCAAAATAACAACCTGCGCGCGCTGGAAGCCTTCCGCGCGCTGCGACCGGCGCTGGCGGCAGCGACGGCCGACGCCCTGGGCGAGGCCGTGGACACGCTCAATTTCAAAACCGCGCTGGGTATGGTGGAAGATCTGTTGCAGCGAAAGGAAAGCGCATGAGTTGGACCGACCTGGCCCGGAATGGACGCATACTCGTGGTGGACGACGCCATGGAGAATATCCAGATCCTCCACCATGCGTTGCGCGACGAGCACGAAGTGCTGTTCGCGCTGGACGGCGAGAGCGCGCTGCAGGTGGCGCGCGAGCAGCAGCCGGACCTGATCCTGCTGGACGCGGTGATGCCGGGCATGGATGGCTACGCGGTGTGCGCGGCGCTGCGCGGCAACCCGCGCCTGCAGGGCATCCCGGTGATCTTCGTGACCGCGCTCAGCCAGCCGGAAGACGAGACGCGGGCGCTGGAAGCGGGCGCGGTCGACTTCATCAGCAAGCCGTTCAACGTGGCGGTGGTGCGGGCGCGGGTGCGCAGCCAGTTGACCATCAAGCGCCAGGCCGACGCCATGCGCGAGCTGAGCCTGACCGACAGCCTGACCGGGGTGGCCAACCGCCGCCACTTCAACGACACCGTGGACGCCGAATGGCGGCGCTGCGCGCGCGCCAGCCTGCCGCTGTCGCTGATCATGATCGACATCGACCACTTCAAGCTGTACAACGACCACTATGGCCACCAGGCCGGCGACCTGTGCCTGGCGGCCGTCAGCGCGGCCATGAAGCGCTGCGCGACCCGTCCGCACGACCTGCTGGCGCGCTACGGCGGCGAGGAATTCATCCTGCTGCTGCCGCAGGAGGGGTTGGACGGCGCGCAGGTGATCGCGGCCCGCATCCTGGACGAGGTGCGCAAGCTCAACCTGCCGCACGCGGCCTCGCCCACCGCCGCGCACGTGACCCTGAGCATGGGCCTGGCCGGCGTGCTGCCGCCCGCCGACAGCGTCGACCCCGGCGCCCTGATACGCACCGCCGACAACCAGCTCTACCGCGCCAAGCAGAGCGGCCGCAACCGCTATTGCCTCGACTGCTGAGCGACCGCCCCCAACCGCGGGCGGCGCGGCGCCGACGACCTTTGGCGCGGGCGCTAGAGCAGCTCGATGCCGAAGCGGCGCACCAGCAGCGCAAACAGGGCGAAGCACGCCACCGTGATGCCCACGCAGGCCAGCAGGCTGCCCCAGAAGCCCAGGCGCGGCAGCAGCGCCGGGAAGGCCAGGAACATCGGCAGGGTGGGCACCACGTACCAAAAGGTGTACCAGGCGTGGTTGGCGATCTTTTGCTCGCCCTGGTGCTCCAGGTGCAACCAGACCAGGGCCAGCAGGGTCACCAGCGGCAGCGCGGCGACCAGCCCGCCCAGGCGGTCGCTGCGCTTGGCCAGCTCGGACGCCGCCACCACCACGGCCGAGGTCAGCAAGTATTTGACGATCAGCCAGGCCATCACGCCACCTGCTGGAAGCTGCGCTGGGCGGCGTAGCGCTCCAGGTGGTGGTCGACGTCGCCCAGGGTCAGCTCGATCATGCTCAGGCGCTTGAAGTAGTGGGCGGCCGGCAGCTCGTCGGTCATGCCCATGCCGCCGTGGAGCTGGATGGCTTGCTGGCCGATGAAGCGCGCCGCCTGGCCGACGCGCACCTTGGCGGCCGAGGCCACGCGGCGCCGTTCGTCGGCGTCGCAGGCCATGCGCGCGGCCGCCAGCATGGCCATCGAGCGCGCCTGCTCGAGGTGGATGAACATATCGGCCATGCGGTGCTGCAGCGCCTGGAAGCTGCCGATGGTGGCGCCGAACTGGCGCCGCGTCTTCAGGTATTCCAGGGTGGTGTCGAACAGCGCTTCCATGGCGCCCAGCGCTTCCGAGCACAGCAGGCTGAGGCCGTAGTCGGCCGCCGCCTCCAGCAAGTCCCAGCCGCCGCCCAGCCGGCCCAGCATGGCCGAGGCCGGCACGCACACGTGGTTGAACTGCACCGTGGCCGCGCGCTGGCCGTCGAGGGTGCGGTAGTCGCGTATGGCCAGGCCGGGGGTGTCGGTGGGCACCACGAACAGGCTGATGCCGTAAAGGTCGCGCTGGCCGCCGGCGCTGCGCGCCGACACGATCAGCGCCCCGGCCTGGGCACCGTGCACCACCACGGTCTTGGTGCCGTCGATGCGGTAGCCCTCGCCGTTGACGGCGGCGATGGTCTTGATGTCGGCCAGGTCGTAGCGGGCGTGCCGTTCGCCCAGCGCGCAGGCCAGCTTGAGTTCGCCGCGCGCGACGTCGGTCAGCAAATGGTGCTGGTTGCCGGCCAGGCGCAGGAATTCCGCGCCCCACACGGTGGCCAGGTAGGGCTCGATCAGCAGGCCGCGGCCCAGCTCGTGCATGACCACCATCATGTCCACCGCGCTGCCGTCGTAGCCGCCCTGGGCCTGGGGCACGGGCAGCGCCGTCAGGCCCAAGTCCACCAGGCCCTGCCAGGCCGGCGCCGACACGCCGCCGGCGCTGTGGACGATGGCGCGGCGGGCGGCGAAACTGTAATCCTTGTCCAGCCAGCGGCGCACGGCGTCGGCCAATTGCTGCTGTTCCGGCGTGAGGTTGAAATCCATTCCCGCTCCTTACAGGCCCAGGATCAACTGGGTGATGATGTTCTTCTGTATTTCGTTGGACCCGCCGTAGATCGAGGTCTTGCGGGAGTTGAAGTAGTGGCTGGCCAGCGGCGCGGCGCTGTCGTCGCCGCCGGCCGCGTGCTCGCTGTGGCCGGCCAGGTACTCGGGGTCGAACGGCAGCGCCTGCGGCCCCAGCGCCTCGACCATCAGCTCGCTCAGGCGCTGCTGGATTTCCGAGCCCTGGATCTTCAGCACCGACGCCTGCGGCCCCGGCGTCTGGGCGGCGCGGGTCAGCAGGCGCAGCACGGTGGTTTCCAGCGCCAGCAATTCGATTTCCACGCTGGCCACCTTGGCCGCGTACACCGGGTCTTGCAGCAGCGGCTTGCCGTGCCGGTAGTGTTCGCTGGCCAGCTTCTTCAGGAATTGCAGCTCGCGCTTGGAGCGGCCGACCGCGGCGATGCCGGTGCGCTCGTGGCCCAGCAGGTACTTGGCGTAGGTCCAGCCCTGGTTTTCCTGGCCCACCAGGTTTTGCACCGGCACCCGGACCCGGTCGAAAAACACTTCGTTGATCTCGTGTTCCTCGTCCAGCGTGGGGATGGGGCGCACGGTGATGCCGGGCGACTTCATGTCGATCAGCAGGAAGGAAATGCCTTCCTGCTTGCGGCCGCTGCTGTCGGTGCGCACCAGGCAGAACATCATGTCGGCGTGCTGGGCCAGCGTGGTCCAGGTCTTCTGGCCGTTGACGATGTAGTGCTCGCCCACGCGCTCGGCGCTGGTTTTCAGCGCGGCCAGGTCGGAGCCGGCGCCCGGCTCGGAATAGCCCTGGCACCACCAGTCGTCGCAATTGAGGATGCGCGGCAGGTAGTGCGCCTTTTGCGCCGGCGTGCCGAAGGCCATCAGCACCGGCGCCACCATGTTGACCCCGAACGGCAGGATGGGCGGGGTGCCGGCGCGCGCGCACTCCTCGTCCCAGATGTGGCGCTGGGTCGGACTCCAGCCGGTGCCGCCGAATTCGACCGGCCAGGCCGGCGCGGCCCAGCCCTGGCGCGCCACGATCTGGTGCCAGCGCACGTAGTCGCGGCGCTCCAGGCGCAGGTGGTTGCGGACCTTCTTTTGCAGGTCGTTCGGCAGGCTGGCGTCGAGGAAGCCCCGCACCATGTCGCGAAACGCCAGGTCCGCAGCCGTGTAAGTCAAATCCATGCCATCTCCTCGTTGATCGATTGTACCGCACCGGCATAGGGCGACCAAACAGGGGGATTTGTTCAGTCCGCACAAGTGGCCTGTCCGGATTGCAAAATTGGCCGGACCAATTTAAAATGGTCTGACCACATAAAACGTTTAACAATGATAGAAACACCCCCGTGACTTCCTCCCCCGCCCTGATCGCGGCCCTGGCGGCCGCCCTGCTCGCGCTGCCGGCCCACGCCGACGGCAGCTACCGCAATCCCGACAACAAGAGCGTGTACGACCCCGGCGAAGGCACCTACCCGGTGCCATACAAAAAGCCGACCGTGGCCGAGATCAGCGCCACCCTGGACCATATCCGCGGCTACCTGGACGCCACCACGCCGACCCGCATCGTGCACAAGGACAGCGGCCTGCCGGTCACCGACTTCAGCCATCCGGCGGCCGACGCCATCGTCGAACCCAGCAGCGCCGAGTGGCATTTCCAGGCCTACGAGATGGGCGTGGTGCATGCCGGCCTGCTGAAGGCGGCCGCCGTCACGGGCGAGCGCAAGTTCACCGCCGTGACCGCGCGCCACTTCCAGTTCATGCATGACCGCCTGCCGTATTTCCAGGCGCAGGAACAGCAGTTTCACCTGGGCCGCAACAACAGTTTCACGCGCGTGCTGGAACCGAAGTCGCTGGACGATGCCGGCGCCATGTGCGCGGCCATGATACGGGCGCGCTTCGCCCAGGTCGGCCCGGACATGGGCCAATTCATCGCCACCTGCGGCGATTACGTGGCCCACAAGCAGTTCCGCCTGCCGGACGGCACGCTGGCGCGGCCGCGCCCGCAGGCGGTGTCGCTGTGGGCCGACGACCTGTACATGGGCGTGCCGGCGCTGGCCGAGCTGGGCCACATGACCGGCAACCGCGCCTATTTCGACGACGCCGTGAAGAACGTGCTGCAAATGTCGGGTTACCTGTTCAATCCGCAACTGGGGCTGTACACCCACGGCTGGAACGCCAACAATCCCGACGCGCCGCGCTTTTACTGGGGCCGGGCCAACGGCTGGGCCGTGCTGACCATGAGCGACCTGCTGGACGTGCTGCCCAAGGACCATCCGGGCTATGCGCCGGTGATGGCGCAACTGAAGCTGGCCCTGCGCGGCATCGCCGAAACCCAGTCCGGCAGCGGCCTGTGGCACCAGATGCTGGACCGCAGTGACTCTTACCTGGAAACCTCGGCCAGCGCCATCTTCACTTACGTGATCGCGCACGCCGTCAACGAGGGCTGGATCAGCCCGGCGACCTGGGGCTCGATCGCGCAGGCCGGCTGGGCGGGCCTGAGCACCCGCATCAACGGCAAGGGCCAGGTCGATGGCACCTGCGTAGGCACCACCTTTGCCAGCGACCAGGTCTACTACTACAACCGCCCGACCAGCGTCGATGCGCTGCACGGCTACGGGCCCGCGCTGCTGGCCGGGGCCGAAATGATACGGCTGCTGACCAATCCGAAGATCGAGATCCAGGCGCGTTTGCGCACCTACCACTACGTGCCGCGTGATGGCGGCGCCACCAACTACAGCCATGAATAAGGGGGCCACCATGCGTTTTGCCGTTTTATCCTTTGCCCTGCTGGCGGCGTATTCCGTCCACGCCGCCGAACACGCCACCGTCACTGTCAGCAACGACTTGCCGCTGGCGCGGCCGTCGGAAACCATCGCCATTCCGTGGCGCGAGGTGAACCGCGTGCTGCCGCATGCGCTGATCCAGAAGATCGTCGTCAAGGACAGCCAGGGCCGGGTGCTGCCCTACCAGGTCAGCAACGTGCAGCCGGAAGCCAAGGACCCGCAGGGCATCGGCGTGGCGTACGGCGAGCTGTACTTCCAGCACAGCTTCGCGGCCGGCGAGCGGCAGGCCAGCTTCACCATCGAGAAGACCGACAGCGTGACGCCGCCCTTCCCGGCCCAGACCTTCGCCCGCTACGTGCCGGAGCGCCTGGACGATTTCGGCTGGGAGAACGACCACGTCGGCCACCGCACCTACGGCCCGGCGCTGGCCGCGCCCGACACGGCCGGCACCGGCAAGGAAGTGCTGGTCACCAGCGGCCTGGACATCTGGTTCAAGCGGGTCAGCTATCCCATCGTCGACCGCTGGTACAACAAGGGCCACGACCATTACCACCACGACGAAGGCGAAGGCATGGACATGTACAACGTCGGCAAGTCGCGCGGCGCGGGCGGCACCGGCGTGTGGGATGGCAAGCAGTTGTACGTGTCGCGCAACTACAGCGGCTGGAAGGTGCTGGCCAACGGCCCGATCCGCTCGATCTTCGAGCTGCGCTACGATGGCTGGGATGCCAACGGCGTCCAGGTCAGCGAGGTCAAGCGCTTCACGGTGGACGCCGGCCAGGACTTCGACACCATGGACAGCACGTTCACCTTCAGCGGCCCGCGCCAGCTCACTGTCGCGGTCGGCCTGAACAAGAAGCCGGCGGACAAGGGCGAGCATGAACAGATCACGGTCGGGCATGGCGACGCCACGCTGACCCAGTGGGTGCAGCAGGCCAACAAGGGCAACTTCGCCACCGCCATCGTGCTGCCCGGCGCGACCGGGCGGGCGGAAGACGCGCTCAACGAGCTGATCGTCGCGCCGGTGGAGTCGGGCAAGCCGCTGCGCTACTACATCGGCGCCGCGTGGGACCGGGCCGGCCATGTGCAGTCGGCGGCCGATTGGCAGGACAAGGTCAAGCTGATGGCCGCGCGCGCCGCGCATCCGCTGCAGGTGTCGATCGCGCCTGGCCAGTAAGCGTCCTATTCAAAGCCGACGTCTTCCAGGCGGAAGCGGAATTTGCGGCGCTCCGGCAGGTCCCAGCCCTGGCCGGGCGTAGTGTCGCGCGGCGCGGCCGGCGGCGCTGAAGGTTCGGCGCGCGCCTGAGGCAGGCTGGCCTGCGCCTGCAGCGCCGTCAGCAAGGCGCCGACGCTGGTATCGGCCAGCGCGGCGGCAGCACCGGGCGCTTCCGCCCGCGCGTGCTTTGCCTGCTGCGCCAGTTCCGTCCGCAGACGCTGCGCTATCTTGAACTGCTTGTCTTCAGGACGGCGCACGTACAGGTCCGTCCAGGCGTTGCGCGTACTGCGCGCGAACGATTGCGCGAACTGGTTGGGCGACACGGACTTCCCGTTGTGGATGATCTGGTCGCCGACGACACGGGCGTAATTGTGCTCGCCGTAGCTCCAGGACCGCAGTTGCGTGCCCTCCGGCAGGAACAGCGATTTCCATTGGTAGCCGCGGATGCTGGCCGGATCGCCATTCATGTTGAGTTTGGACTGCTCGCGCATCCACAACTCGATGGCGTCGTTGATGACTGCCGACACGTCCTGCTTACCGCCGCGCGCCTTGAGTTGCCCGATCAGGCGGAGCAGGGTGTCGGTGCCTACCTCCAAAGTCATTGTGGATTTCATTCTATTTCTCCTTCTATTTTCTTCTATTTAGACCTGCAATCTTCTGGAAAGTTCGAAATAGAAGAAAGCCGAAAAAAATAGAAGGAAATAGAAGGAAAAATAGAAGACTTCCTACAAGGGGCGCAGCAAAGCCCCTCCTGCCCGGCGAAGAACGCACATCTTTAATAGGTCTTTTGTCAACACAATTACCACCGTCGCCACTGTTGATAGACATCAGGCCTACAATTCCGTATGCTTGACTTCGATACTTTCTCCGGTCAACTGTGCGCGCCCTCCTCCAATATTTTGCAGCCAGCGTGGCTGTCGTTGTCCTCACCCTGGCTAGCGCCACGGCGGCGCCCTCCCCTTGGCAGCAACTGGCGCCCACCGTGTTCACGCACCTGGTGCCGGCCGAGCACGGCTTCCCCAGCCCCATCGTCATGAATATCGCGCAGGATGGCGATGGCTACATCTGGATGGCCACGCAATCCGGGCTGGGCCGCTGGGACGGCTACCGCATGCGCAACTTTTATTTCAAGGCGAGCGATCCCGGCTCGCTGCCGGCCGACCTGGTGCAAACCCTGCACGTCGACCGCCAGGGCCGCTTGTGGCTGGGCACCACCACCGGCGGCGCCGCCCTGTACGACCGCCTGAACGAGCGCTTCATCCGCTTCCCCGCCGGTCCGCAAGGCTTGAGCAGCCCGGCCGTCAGCGCCATCGCCAGCGACGCGCGCGGCGGCGTGTGGGTGGGCACGGCGGCCGGCCTGGATTACATCGACACCGCCCACGGCAACGCCATCAGCCACTACCCGCGCGCGGCCAGTGCGGCGGGCGGCGCCCGCGCCAACCAGATCCGCGCCCTGCTGGTCGACGGCGCCGGCAACCTGTGGATAGGCTCCAACGGCGGCCTGGCGCGGCGCGACGCCGCCAGCGGCCGTACCGACGATATCCCGATCGCCAACCAGGGCAGCGACGCCGTGCTGGCCCTGGCGGCCGGCAGCGGCGGCGGCATCGTGTTCGGCACGCTGAAGAGCGGCATCGGCGTGGCCACGGCCGCCGAGGCCCGCATCCTGCCGCTGGACCAGGTGCCCGACAGCGGCAGCGCCATGGTGCTGTCGCTGACCGAGACCGCGCCCGGCACCTGGTGGGCCGCCACCTACGGCGGCGGCCTGATCGAGTTCGACCTCGACGGCCACGGCCGCCGCATCACGCACCGCCCGGCCATCCCGGTCAGCCTGGCCAACGATCGCGTGGCCGCCCTGTGCCGCGACCGCAGCGGCCTGGTGTGGGTCGCCAACGAACGCGGCGTGGACGTGCACAATCCGGCCAACCGCACGGTCGAGACCGTGCTGGACGGCGCCGGCCTGCCCGAGGTGTCGGCCTTCGCCTTCATGACCGACAGCGCCGGCCGCCTGTGGGTGGCGCTGGGCGACCAGGGCGTCGACCTGATCGATGCCGACGGCACGCGCCACGCCGGCCTGCGCCCCGATCCGGCCCATCCCGAGCACGCGCTGCCCAACCGCCTGATCCTCAGCATGGCCGAGGCCGAGCCGCAGGAAGCGTGGCTAGGCACCGGCCTGGGCCTGTACCACACCAGCGGCCATGGCACGCGCGTGAGCCAGGTACCGCTGCCGCTGGCCGATCCCTTGCCGCGCATCGCGCGCGTGCTGCGCCAGGGGCCGCTGCTGTGGCTGGCCGTGCCCAGCGGCCTGGTGCGCTACGAGCCGCAGACCGGCAGCGCCCAGTTGTACAGCCAGGGACCGGCCGCGGCCGGCGGCCTCAGCGACGCCCGCGTCAGCGCCCTGCTGGCCGACCCGGACGGCACGCTGTGGGTGGCCACCGCGCACGGCCTCAACCACTTCGATCCGGCCAGCGGCAAGGCCGTGCAAATCCTGCCGTCCGAGCCGCACGCCACCTCGCTGCCGCGCAGCCTGATGGGTTCGCTGGTGTTCGATGGCCAGGGCCGGCTGTGGGTGGCCAGCAGCAGCGACGGCATCAGCATCATGGAGCGCCAGCCGGTCGCCGGCCAGTACCGCTTCCGCCATCTCGACATGCGCGACGGCATGCCCAGCAATAACGTGGCGTCGCTGCTACGCGCGCCGGACGGCCGCATCTGGGCCTCCACCGCCGAAGGCCTGGCCGTGATCGACCCGGCCACGCTGCAGATCCAGAAGCTGGACCGCGCCTCCGGCCTGGTGTTCCAGCCCTACATCGTCGGTGCGGCGGGCCAGACCGCCCAGGGCGACCTGGTGTTCGGCACCTCGGGCGGCTACGCGGTGGTGCACCCGCAGCCGCCGGCGCCCTGGCGCTACCAGCCGCCGCTGGTGATCAGCGCCCTGCACCTGGACCGGCGCGACGTGCCGCCGGCGCCGCTGTTGGGCGCGGACGGCCGCGCGCTGGCGATTCCGCCCGGCACCCGCCAGGTCGAGATCGAACTGGCCGCGCTGGATTACTCGGCCAGCCAGCGCAACCGCTACGCTTACAAGCTGGACGGCTACGACAAGGACTGGATCGAGGCCGACGCCAGCCACCGCCTGGTCACCTATGCCAACGTGGCGCCCGGCCGCTACCGGCTGCACCTGCGCGGCAGCAACCGCGAGGGCCAGTGGAGTCCGCATGCGCTGAGCCTGGACCTGGACTTCCTGCCGGCCTGGTACCAGACCTGGTGGGCGCGCCTGGGCGGCCTGCTGGCGCTGCTGGCGGCCGGCTGGGCGCTGTACCGCTGGCGGGTGCGCCACTTGCAGCAGCAAGTGTATTTGCGCACGCGCCACCTGGAGCGCCTGCACGCCATCGTCAAGTCCATCAACGACGAGCTGGACTTCGACGCCCTGCTGCACGCCATCTTGCGCGAGGCCAGCACCATCGGCGAGGTCGGCCTGGCCTACGCCCTGCTGTGCGAGAGCCCGGACGGGCCGCTGGCCCTGCGCGCCAGTTGGGGGCCGGCGCCGCTGGCGCCGGCGCGCGAAGGCTTGTCGCCGGCCGCCGCGCAAGCCCAGTTGGTGGACGCCGCCGCCATGATCGCGCCCGACATGTTCCTCACCCACGGCACCCGGCTGGCGGTGCGCATCCGCCTCGAGCAGCAACTGCAGGGCTACCTGGTGTTCGAACAGGGCACGCGCTTTGCGCGCGGCGACCTGGAACTGTTCAAGGCGCTGAAGGAGCCGTTTGTCTCGGCCTTCCAGAAGGCCAGCGCGATCCGCGCCATCCAGCAGGCGCGCGCGGTGGCCGAAGCGTCGACCCGCGCCAAGAGCGACTTCCTGGCCAACATCAGCCACGAAATCCGCACGCCGATGAACGCCATCCTCGGCTTCGCCGGCCTGGGCGCGGTGCTGGACTTGCCGCCCAAGCCGCGCGACTACTTCGCCAAGATCGGCCGTGCCGGCCAGAACCTGATGAGCATCATCGACGACGTGCTGGACTTCGCCAAGATCGAGTCCGGCAAGCTGGAACTGGAGGCGGTGCCGTTCGCGCTGGACGACACCCTGGCCCAGATCGCCGACCTGTTCTCGTGGCGCACGGCCGAGAAAGGCCTGGAGCTGATGGTGTGGGCCGCGCCCGAGGTGCCGCTGCGGCTGGTGGGCGACCCGCTGCGGCTGAGCCAGGTGCTGGTCAACCTGGTCGGCAACGCGCTCAAGTTCACCGCCCACGGCCACATCAGCCTGCAGGTGACGCTGGCCGGGGCGGCCGGGGACGATCCGGTGCGGTTGCGCTTCGCGGTGGACGACACCGGGGTCGGCATCAGCGAGGAACAGCAGGCGCGCCTGTTCCACGCCTTCTCGCAGGCCGACAGCAGCACTACCCGGCTGTACGGCGGCACCGGCCTGGGGCTGGCCATTTCGCAGCAACTGGTGCAAGCCATGGGCGGCGAAATCGCCCTGCACAGCACGCCCGGCGTGGGCAGCAGCTTCCAGTTCGAGCTGGGCCTGCCGCGCCAGCCGGGGCCGGCGCCGGCCGCGCCGCCGCTGCCGGCCGACGCGCTGGGCAAACGGGTGCTGATCGTCGACGACCAGCCGCTGATGCGGGCCATGCTGGCGGACCAGTTGCGCCACCACGGCTTCGTGCCGCACACGGCCGACAGCGGCGCGGCCGCGCTGGCCTGGCTGGCCGAGCAGCCGGCCGACCTGCTGCTGGTGGACTGGGACATGCCGGCCATGAATGGCGTCGAGACCGTGCGCCGCATCCACGCCCAGCCGGCGTGGGCCGACCTGCCGGCGATCCTGATGGTGACCGAGTTCGCGCGCGAGCCGCTGGCGCCGGCCGCCGCGCGCGCCGGCATGGCCGCCACGGTGGCCAAGCCCGTCCTGCCGGCGCAGTTGCTGGACGCCGTGCTCACCGCGCTCGGTTACGCCAGCAGCCGGCCGGCCAGCGCGGTCGCGCCGTCGGCCTGGTCGGGCGCGGGCCAGCGCCTGACCGGCGCGCGGGTGCTGGTGGTGGACGACAATGTCATCAACCAGCAGGTGGCGCGCGAAGTGCTGCTGCGCGCCGGCGTGCAGGTGGCGCTGGCCGGCAGCGGCGCCGAAGCGGTGACACTGGTCGAGCAGCAGGCTTACGACGCGGTGCTGATGGACATCCAGATGCCGGGCATGGATGGTTACGAGGCGACCGCGCTGATCCGCGCCCAGCCCCACCATGCGCGGCTGCCCATCATCGCCATGACGGCGCACGCGGTGCCCGGCTTCCGCGAAAGCAGCATGGCGATGGGCATGAACGACTACGTGACCAAGCCGATCTCGCCGGAGCGCCTGTTCGCGGTGCTGGCCGACTGGGTGCGCCTCGATCCTGCCCGCAACGCCGCGCCCGCAAGTGCGAGTGCCGGTGCCGGCTCGAATGGCAACGCCGATAGCGGCGCTGACGCTGGCATTCATGCCGGGGCGCGCGCCGGCGCTGATGCGGGCGCTGCCGGCACAGGTCCCGACGATGGCACCGCGGGCGCCGAGCATGGTGCGACTGGTGCTGGTGCTGGTGCTGGTGCTGGTGCTGGTGCTGGTGCTGGTGCTGGTGGTGCGGGCGATGTTGCCGGTGCGGCTGGCGCCGCGGCCCGAAGCGCTGGCAGCGGCGCGCCTGCGGCCGACGAGCCGCCGCCCGAGGTGCCGGGCGTGGACATGGTCTCCGCGCTGGCGCGGCTGGGCGGCAACCGCGTGCTGCTGGCCACGCTACTGGACCGCTTCGTATTCGATTTCGAAACCCTGCCAGCGCAACTGCTGGCCGCGATCGATGCGGGCGAACCGCAGCGCGCCGCGCTGCTGGCGCACAAGGTGCGCGGCGCGGCCGGCAACCTGTCGATGCCGGAACTGTTCAGCGCCGCGGTCGAGCTGGAACAGTTGCTGGTGACGCCGCGCGGCAGCGCGGTCGAAGCGGCGCTGGCGGCCTTTGGCGCGGCGCTGGAACGGGTGCTGGACGGCGTGCACGCGCTGGACCGCGCGGCCCTGCTTCAGATCGCCACAGTCTCGCCGTAGCGCAGCTCGACCATGGTGCGCGGCCCGCTGCGCGACGGGCCGCAGCCGCACACCGCCATCACCGCGTGGCGCAGATGATCGAGCTGCAGCATCTGCTCGATGTCGACGTCGTTGACCGCCGCCGTGATGAAGGCGCCCAGCCCGGCCTCGGCCGCCAGCAGGTAAAACGTCTGCGACAAATGGCCGGCGTCCAGCGACAGCGCGCGGTAAGCCTTGTGGTGATTGCGGTACTTCCAGTAGCTGCGCTCCACGCGCGCCACCATCACCACCTGCAGCGGCGCCTCGCCCAGCCAGTCCTGCCCGGCCACCATCTGCTGCGCCAGCGCGGCCGCCTCGGCGCGCTCCATGGTGCGCAGCGGACGCAGCTCGTGCGCCAGCGGATGGTAGTGGTACAGGCCCGGCAGCACGCCGTCCACGCGCTGCGCCAGCACGAAGGCTTCGACCGGATGCAGGCCGCCGCCGGACGGGCTGGTCTTCTTGACGACCTCGGCATGCGGACCGACCGCGCGCACTTCCTGCGCGCCAAACGTCCGCTGCAGCAAGCGCGCCACCAGCGGCAGCGGCAGCGTCGCTTGCAAATCGAAATTACGGCCCGTGTAGCGCTGGAACAGCACCTCGTCGAGCGGTCCCCGCGCCACTGGCGGCAGCTTGAGCGCCGCGGCCGCGCTGCCGAGATCGAAGGTCGATGGCGGCGGCTCGCCGTAGGTGTCCAGCAGTTCCTGGAAGCTGGGCGCATGCATGCCGGTTTCGGCGCGCACATCGTGCCAGCGGCTGAAGGTGTGGGCCAGCGCCGACATGGGCCGCCAGTGGGTGGCGCGCAGCAGCTCGTCGCGCGCGCGCAGCGCCGCGTGCTCGGGCGTGTCGCCGATCAGCAAGCCTTGCGCCAGCAAGCGCTCCAGCACCGCTTCCGGCATTTGCTGCAACAAGGCGCCGCGCTCGCGCCAGATGGTCTGGCTGACCGTGCCCAGCGCCAGCAAGGCCTCGGTGTCCAGCTCGACCTCGCGCTCCAGGTGCGGCAGCAAGGCCAGCCAGCGCATGCTGGCGGCCATGGTGCTGGTGCCCGCAAACAAGGCTTGCCAATCCACCGCAAGTTGTTCGCGGGACTCGATGTATAGCACAGCGCAACGTCGTATCTTCATGGGCGGCCGCTCCGGAAGCGTGAGGGGGATGACTGAGTCTAGCGCATTTCGTGCCAAATCTCACCCTTGGCAAGCGCGTCAATTTAGCCTAGCATGGGTCAGTTGTACCCGCTGTGTGCTGTTCCATCCCAACCATCTGGAGGTCACTTTCATCATGCATACTACTAGCGAACTCAACACCATCCTCAACAAGCTGGCGACCGACGACGCCTTCCGCGCCCGCCTGGAAGCGGACCCGGTCAGCGCCCTGGTCAGCCTGGGGATCACGCTGCGGCCGCAAGACGTGCCGGCCGAGCGCCACCTGCCGTCCAAGGAAGTCATCGCTGCCGAGCATGACATCCTGTTCAACCAACTGGCCAGCACCAAGGTCATGATTCCCTTCCTGCTGTCCGGCTCGCTGTCTTACGCCTGAACCTACTCGACCGTGATGGCCAGATCGCGTCCGCGGCTGGCCGCATTGCCGGCATAATCCTCCGCAGTGATGCGGAGGATGTAATTGCCCGGTCCCAGTTGCCCGACCTGCCATGTGCCGGGCACCAGCTTGCCATTGAGGAGCTGGTTGTTGATGGCGTAGCGGAAGCGCGTCGCGGCCGCGCCGTGCACCGTGATGCCGCTGCCGTCCGCATAAGCCAGCTTGACCGCCGCGCGGTTGCGCGGCAGGCGGTCGTACTGCTGGGTGATCCGGGGCTGCTCCATGCCGGGGATGGTCTCGCCATTCTCATTCAAGAGCTGGTAGCCGAGCCGGTACAGCCCAAGCCGGCGCCGCTGCTGGTCGCCATCGATCTGGTCGCTGGCGTCCACCACGATTTGCAGCCCGGCGGCAGCGCGCGGCACCCGCAGCCGCGCGCCCACCTTGTCCTTGAGCGGCTGGCCTGCCGCGTCGACGATGCTGATGCCGTGGATTTGCGGCGCGGTGGTGTCGGCCAGGCCCAGGAACGGCAGTTGCAGCGGATTGAGCGCGTCGCCGTTGGGCTTGTAGTCCAGGTGCACGTGCGCCATGCGGTTGACCGTGCCCAGCACGTCGCCGGCCACGAAGCGCGTGCCGCGCTTGACCCGCACCGACTGCGGCTTGCCCTGTGCGTCGCGCGTCAGCAGGAAGCGCGGATCGATCAGTTTGTCGCGGCTGTCGCGGCCCACACGCAGGTGGATGTACTGCAGGCCGTCCAATGCCAGGCCTTCGCTCAACTCGCCGTAGCCCCAACTGGCGCGCGGGTCGCTGACCTTGCCGGCGCTGACCGCCAGCACCGGCGTGCCGATCGCGGCCTGCACATCGAGGCCGGCATGGAAGTGGTCGCGCGCCTCGCCGTCGAAGTTGCCGCGCACCTCGCCCATCAGGCCCACCACCTCGTGCGGCTGGTCCTGCGGCTTGATTGGCCACAGCATGGTGGCGCCATGCGCCGGCAGGCCGGGCGGCGGTTCCGGCGGCGGCGCCTCGCCCTGCCCGTCCATGACCAGGTGATGCAGGCGGAAGGTGGCGCCATCGGTGGCGAACAGCGAACCGTCGGCGCCCAGCGCCAGGCCGCGCGGCGCGTATAGCCGCACCGTGCCGTCCGGCCCGTAGTCGGGCTGCGGCGGCTGGTCGGCGTCGACCAGCGCCAGCACTTCGCCCTGCGGCGTGATCTGCGCGATGCGGCCGTGCGCGCCGCTGGCCGCGTACAGGTAGCCGTCGGCGCTCAGCGCCAGCGCCACCGGCGCGCGCAGCAGCGCATCGCGCTCGTCGTCCTTCGCCACGGCCACCGTGCTGACCTGGCCATCCTTGCCCAGCTTGCGGATGGCGTGGTTGCCGCTGTCGGCAATGTACAGCTCGCCCGCAGCGCTGAGCGCCAGCGCGGTCGGCGTGTCGAACAGGGCTTGCGCGGCCGGACCGTCGGCCAGGCCGGCGCGGGCGCCGCCGGCGATGGTGGTGACCTCGCCGTTCAGCGCGATGCGGCGGATCCGGTCGTTGTAGCTGTCGGCCACGTACACCACGCCGTCGGCCGCCACCGCCACGCCCAGCGGGCCGTTGAACTGGGCCGAGGCGCCGTGGCCGTCGCGGTTGCCGGCCAGGCCGTCGCCGGCCACGGTGGACACCAAGCCCTGCGGCGTGACCTTGCGGATGGCGTTGTTGCCAGTGTCGGCCACGTACAGATTGCCGTGGCGGTCGATGGCCAGGCCGGACGGCGTGTTGAACGCCGCCACCCCGCCCTGGCCTTCCGCATAGCCTTCCTGGCCGCCGGCCAGCACGCTGGCGGTGCCGTCCACGGCAATCTTGCGGATGGTGTTGTTGTTGCCGCCATCGGCCACGTACAGGTTGCCGGCGCTGTCCTGCACCACGCCGTAGGGATCGGCAAAGCGGGTGCGGCGGCCGCCGCCGTTGGCCGCGCCGGGCAGGCCGTCGCCGGCGATGGTCAGCACATGGGCATGCCACTGGCGCGGGGTGCCGGCCGCGGTGGGCCGCACCAGCTTGCCCGTCCCGCCCGGCGTGACCGGCGGCAGCAGCCAGTAAGCGACGCCGCCGCCCACCGCGGCGCCGCCCAGGGCCAGCGCCGCCAGGATGAGTTTGAACTGAGTCGGAGACAAGCCGGCACCTGAAAGTTAATTTTCGGAAACACAGCTTACCGCAAGTGGCCGGGCGCCGCCAAATGCGGACGAAAAAAAAGCCCGCTCTGGGAGCGGGCTAAGTCTATTCCGTAGAGGAGAATAGAGGAGACAGGTGAATGATGCTGCAACGCGGAATATAAATCCAATTTATCTTTGTGATGTTGGACATTCCGCGCGCGAATATCTTTTACTTGCCGTCCGACGCGTAGGGCAGCACGCGCGACGCCATGCGGGTGTCGGTCTTCAGCACGGCCGTCTCGTCGGCCAGGATGTGCACCGCCTCGTTCAGCAGCACGTCCTTGGCGGCCTTGGCGGCTTTTTCCGCCTCCAGCTCGGACGCCAGCGAGCGCTCGGAGCCCTGCAGGCCGTCATCGCTGCGCAGCGCGCCCTTGACCGCCGCCACTTTCGGCACCGGCTCGGTCTTGCCGTTGGCCGGCTTGGCCGCCACCGCCTTGTTCAGCGCATCTTTTGGATCCGGCACCAGCACCGGATCGTCCGGGTTCGGCGTGGCCGACAGCAAACGGGCCTCGCGCTGCTTGGCGCGCGCTTCCTGCTGCTCGCGCTCCTTGCGGCGGGCGGCCTCGTTCAGCGAGATCGAGTTTTCCTTGCGCTGCTTCTTGACCAGGTTGATGTCATCCAGCAGGTACTGGTAATCCTTGTCCTTGGCCACCCGCGCCTCGTGCTTCTTGTCCAGCAGCGGCACGATATCCTTGATGTCGCCGGTCGGGATGTAGATCGCCGGCTTGATCTGGGTCCACGGCAGCGCATTGTCGTAGCTGGACTCGCCGAAAGTGTCGGAGTCGGCCATGGTCGGCAGCTTGATGTCCGGGGTCACGCCGCGCAACTGGGTGGTGCCGCCGTTGATGCGGAAGAATTGCGCCACCGTGTACTTCAGCTCGCCGTAATGCACTTTGTCGTTGGGCGCGAAGCGGTCCAGGCCGAACAGGGTCTGCACCGTGCCCTTGCCGAAGCTGGGTTCGCCGATGATGATGCCGCGGCCGTAATCCTGGATGGCGGCCGCGAAGATTTCCGAGGCCGAAGCCGAGCCGCGGTTGATCAGCACGCCCATCGGGCCGTCCCAGGCCATGCCGGGGTTGGTGTCGCTCTCCACCTCGACCTTGTCTTCGCTGTTACGCTGCTGTACCACCGGGCCCTTGTCGATGAACAGGCCGGTCAGTTCCACCGCCTCGGTCAGCGAGCCGCCGCCGTTGTTGCGCAGGTCGATCAGCACATTGTCGACCTTGTCCTTCTTCATCTCGCCCAGCAGGCGGGCAACGTCGCGGGTGGCGCTCTTGTAATCCTTGTCGTTGCGGCGGCGCGCCTCGAAGTCCAGGTAGAAGGTCGGCAGCGAGATCACGCCGATGCGGCGCTTGGCGTTGCCGTCCTTGACTTCATAGATGGTCTTCTTGGCCGACTGTTCCTCCATGCTGATCTTCTGGCGCACCAGCGTGACGACCTGGTGCTTGGCATCGGCGCCGCCGTCGGCCGGGATGATTTCCAGCTTGACGGTGGAGTTTTTCGGGCCGCGGATCAGGGCCACCACGTCGTCCAGGCGCCAGCCCAGCACTTCGGTCATGGGCGACTTGTCATCCTTGGCCACGCCGACGATCTTGTCGCCGACCTTGATCTTGCCGGACAGGCCGGCCGGGCTGCCGGTCACCACCTCGCGCACCACGGTGTAGTCGTCGCGGCTTTGCAGCACGCAGCCGATGCCTTCCAGCGACAGGCGCATGGCGATGTCGAAGTTCTCGGCCGCGCGCGGGCCCAGGTAATTGGTGTGCGGCTCGATCGACATGGCGTAGGCGTTCATGAAGATCTGGAACACGTCCTCGTTGGTCAGCTTGCGCGACGGGCTGAGGTAGCCCTCGTAGCGCTTGTCCAGGGTCTCGCGGATGGCCTTGTCGTCCTTGCCGGCCAGCTTCAGGCGCAGCCATTCGTTCTTGACGCGCTTGCGCCATAATTCCTTGATCTCGGCATCGTTCTTGGCCCAGTCGGCTTTTTCGCGCTCGTACTGGTAGCTCTCGTCGATGGAAAAATCGGGCTTGGTCTTGAGCAGCTCGCGCGCGTAGGCGATGCGCTCGTTGAAGCGCTGCTGGTACAGGTTGAAGATGGCAAACGGCACGCTCAGGTTCTCGCCGTTGATGGCGTCGTCCAGGCGGGTGCGGACGATGGCGTACTGGTCGAGGTCGGCCTGGGTGAAGAACATCTTCTCCGAGTCGAGCGACTTGAAGTAGCGGTCGAAAATCTTTTCCGACATGGCGTCGTCGAGCGGCGCGGCCTTGTAGTGCAGCTTGCTGAGCACGCGCGAGGCCCACAGGGCAGCCTGGGCTTGGCCGGGCTGGGGCTTGAGGCTGGTGTCCGCCGTCTTGTCCGGCACGGCAGCGCCGGCCTGGATAGACAAGGCCGCAAGGACGGCCACCAACAGCGTTTGCTTCTTCATCGGCATACTCCGAAACGTAATAATCAAGGTGATCCCCATTCTACAGGATAGCCGCCCGCACAAGGCGGGCGAATTCCAGAGTTTCCGTGGCCAGGCTTAAGCGGGCCTGAAACCCGCCCGGCGCAGTCGCGGCCTGCCAAACGGCGCCAGCTTTTTCTTTTATAATCGCCGCACCACCCAGCCCAGCCCCGCGATTTCCCTGAAAGATCCCTGCGTATGAAGAAACTGTTGCCCCTGCTCCTGATGGCCGCCCTGCCCGCGCTGGCCCAGGTCACCGTCAGCGCCCCCTGGGTGCGCGCCACCGTGCCGGCACAAAAAGCCAGCGGCGCCTTCATGACGCTGACCGCCGCCCAGCCGGCCCGGCTGGTGGGCGTCAGCAGCCCGGTCGCCGGCCTGGTCGAATTGCATGAAATGAAAATGGACAGCGACATGATGCGCATGCGGCACGTCGACGCGCTGGAGCTGCCGGCCGGCCAGTCCATCGTGCTCCAGCCGGGCGGCTACCACCTGATGCTGCTGGACTTGAAGCAGCCGCTGAAGGCCGGCGACAAGGTGCCGCTGACGCTGGAAATCGAGGACGCGCACAAGGTGCGCAGCAAGATCACGGTGGAAGCGCCGGTCCGGCCGCTCAACGCAGCGCGCTGACCGCCCACCACAGCAGCCCGGCGATCAGCAGATACGGCCAGGAACGCAGCGCGATCTTCCAGTCCACCGGCGACGGCCAGCAAGCCAGGAACTGCGGCGCCACGGCAAACGCCAGCGCCACGTCCAGCCACTGGAAATGCAGGCCGCTGCGGGTGCGCCACCAGGCCACCACGAACGGCAACACCACCACCACGAACGGTGCCAGCGCCGACGGCGCCGCGTTGTACCAGGTTACCCGCGTCAGGCGCACCGACCCCAGCTCCCAGCCCTGCCCGACCCGGCGCGGGATCACCGTGAAGGCGGCCGGCCGGGCGCCGGTCAGCAGGCCGGCGACGAAGTGCGCCAGCTCGTGGCAGACGGTGCCGGCCACGGTGAACAAAAAAAAGAAGGGATGGCGCGCCGACAGAGCGCGGATGAGCAACGCCAGCAGGAAGGAAGGCACCAGGTAGATCAAGATGTCGCGATGCTGGCATAGCCAGGCGGGCGCCAGCTCGCTGCACTCATACAGGCTATTCATGCGGCATCCTCGCACGACGGCCTGACAACGTCAATTTTTGTTTGTTCCCGCCTCAGGGCGGCCGCCCCGGCTGTCTGACAACGGTTTAGTAAAACAAGCTAAACCACGCCCTAAACGTGAAAGTTCGTTGCTTCTGGCAAGTGCCCTTTGTATAAATTTAGCGGGGTGCGGTGCGGTACTCAACGATGCGCAGGCAGCACACGGCATGTTTAGTAAATTTTCAACGCGCTCCCCGACCACGTCCATTTTGCAGTTATAAAGTCCGCCCAGCGGACACCAAAGGAGACCACATGAAAATTTCGACCCCAGCGCACGCCGGGCGTGCCCGCTTCCTGCGCCAGACCGCCTGGTGCCTGGCCCTGTGCGGCCTGGCCGCCTCGTCCGCCGGCGCCACCGGCTACAACGGCATTTACGGCGGCGGGCCACTGTACAAGCACGTCGCCAGCAATATCTCGGAAATCCAGAATTCCGGCTTCACCGAAGTCATCGTGTGGAGCGTGCAGGTCAATGCCTCCGGCGACCTGAACCTCAACGGCGAATTCCCGCTGACCTCGGGCGGCGTCTACGTCGGCAACAATACCTGGCCGAATTTCGCGGCCGACCTGGCGGCGATGAAACAGGGCAGCGCCAAGCGCATCACCTTCAGTGTCGGGTCGTCGAACGCCAACCCCAGCGATTTTGACCACGTCAAGTCGGTCATCCAGGCCCAGGGCACCGGCCCCACCAGCGCGCTCTACAAGTCCTTCCAGGCCTTGAAGCAGGCCCTGCCTTCCCTGGACGCCATCGACTTTGACGATGAGAGCACCTACGACAGCACCACCATGTCGCAGTTCGCCGTCATGCTCGGCAACCTCGGCTACCACGTCACCATGTCGCCGTACACCAACGCGACCTTCTGGACCGGCGTAGTGTCGAACATCAATACCTCCTTGCCGGGCACGGTCGACGGGATTCACCTGCAAGCCTATTCCGGCGGCGCCAGCAACACCCCCTGCTCGGGCTGGAACTTCGGCAGCGTGCCGGTGTTCCCTGGCTTGTGGGATTCCAACTACACGCCGCCGACCATGCAGACCAAGCTGGCCGGCTGGAAGAGCCAGTGCGGCATCACCGGCGCCTTCCTGTGGCTGTATGACGATGTGGTCGGCAAGACCTACAACGGCCAGAACGAGACCCAGGCCTATGCCTCGGCGATTAACAATGCGCTGGGCATCGATCCCTATCCGACCGGCGCCTATGACGTCCAGGCCCTGTCCAGCGATGGCACCGCGATCGCCAACGGCGGCATCGACGGCAGCGGCTACGCCTACTCATCGACCCTGCTGGGCTCCTCGCTGACCTGGAATGGCAGCACCTTCACCTTCGGGCCGGCCAACGCGCTCGACGCCTGGTACAACACCACCGTCTCGCTGCCGTCCGGCCAGTACAACACCCTGAACCTGCTGGCCACCGGCATCCAGGGCAACCAGGCCGCGCAAACCTTTGTGGTGCACTACACCGACGGCACCAGCTCGACCTTCACCCAAAGCCTCAGCGATTGGTTCAGCCCGCAGAACTACGCGGGCGAGTCGAAGGCGGTGACCATGGCGTACCGCAACAACCCGGATGGCACCAAGGACAGCCGCACCTTCTACCTGTACGGCTATACCTTCTCGCTCAACGGCGCGAAGACGGTCTCCAGCCTGACCCTGCCAAGCAACCGCAACGTGGTCGTGTTGGGCGGGGTGGTGGGCAATGTGAGTGCGCCGCCGCCGGGCACGCCGGTCAGCCTGTCGTCGGCCTATACCCGCGGCGGCGTCTATACCGACGGCACCAAGTTCGGCACCTGCTCGCTGAGCTGCACGGGTGGCGGCCTGGACAATAATGGTTATGCGTACTCGTCCAACCTGCTGGGCGCGTCGTCCACCATCAACGGCGTGGTCTACAACTACGGCGCGGCCAATGCCAACAATGCCGTCAGCAGCGCAGGGCAGACGATCCAACTGCCCGCCGGCCAGTTTTCGTCGTTGCGCGTGATGGCCACGGCAGTGGGCGGCAACCAGACGTCGCAGTCGTTCAAGGTCAACTACACGGACGGCACCTCGACCACCTTCACGCAAAGCATGAGCGACTGGTTCACCCCGCAAAGCTATGCCGGCGAACTGGACGCCGTGCCGATGAGCTATCGCGACACCAACAGCGGCGGCCGCGACAGCCGCACCTTCCACCTGTACAACTACACCTTCGCCCTGAACAATACGAAGACCGTGCAGAGCGTGGTGTTGCCGAACAACGCCAACGTGGAAGTGCTGGCCATGACGGTGGTGCCATAAGCCCGGCCTGAAGGGCCGGCACCAACGCGCCGGCACTCACGGATGCGGCGCCCCCGGCCCAACCGGCTGGGCGCGCCGCAGTCGATATCAGCCGCCGCGCAGGCGGTTCAGCCATTGCATCTTCTGTAGCTGGATGTGGGGATGGCTGGCCAGCGGCTCCCATTCGGGCACAAAGCTGAAGCCATGTTTCCGGTAGAAGCCGGCCGCCCTGCCGTTATCGGGCGAGACTTCCAGCACGACCCGCGCGCAGCCTTGCGCGGCCGCCTCGATCTTCACCGCGTGCACCAGGCTTTCCGCGACATCGGTGCCGCGCGCCTCCGGCCTGACCCACATGGCGATCAGGTTCACCTCTTCCGGCAGGTGGGGCACGTAGCCGACCATGCCGATCGCCTCCTGCCCGTCGAATGCCAGCATGAACCTGGCCCGGCCGTGCGCGCCGGCCCGCGCGCGCCATTGCGCTTCCGTGTCAGCCGCCGCCTGCGCATGCGTGACGGCGAAGGCGGTCGGCGCGTCCAGCAGGGATGCCAGGCGGATGTCGCGCAGCGTCTGCCAGTCCGCTTCGGCCGTGCTGCGGATAATGATGTTTCTGGATTGTTTCAATTGTTATGAACCCCGTTACTGAGACAGGTTGGCCGCGGTGGCCGAAGCCGGCGACAGCAGCGGGTCTTTACGCGGCTGCAGCACCATTGTGCCGCGCCGGTCGCCGCCGGCTGCGCCGCCGGGCAACTGCTGGACGGCATAGGTTTCCGTCACCGAGGTATAGATGATGCGCTCGCCGCTGACCTCATCGGTCAACTCGCCGTCGCTGGTGCGCCGCACCTGCGCCTGGCTTTGCAGATCGACCGTTTCCGTCTTCTCGTCATATTCCAGGCGCAGCGCCTGGCCTTCAAACCACTGGTTGGGCCCGCCGTCGCGCTTCTGGCGGAAGCACACCGGCTTGCCGTCCTGCGCGGCCGTCATCACGATGTGCTGATAACCTTCCGCATCCTCGGTCACCACGCCCCGATCCGACGTGATCAGCAAGGTGCCGCGCCGCAGCTCGACATTGCCGCTGAGGGTATTCACTTTGCTGACCAGGCTGCCCACGCTGTCCTGGGCCCGGATCACGGTGGGTTGGAAACTGTCGGCGCGCTCGGCCCGGGCGGCCGGCAACGCGGCCAATAGCAAACAGGTCAGGACGGTAGTTTTCATTGCAACAGAATAACACGGCGGCGCCCCGGCCAAATACACCAATTCCCACCACCCCTCTACATGAATTTACGTGAGCTACATTGCGTTACACGTCCAGAATTGCACTTTGCCGAAAAGTGTGGTGTGGATATCACATTTTAGAAATGCAAGGGTTTTATTTCAAATGCGTTACAAACAACAATTTTAATAGCGGCATCACGCAAGATCGTCGGCAGATATCGGTATCTTGCGCGCAGTTCCCTGCAGATACCCCGATTTTGCCATGTTGTATGATAACAACAACAGTGCCTGCTTGTTATTGCCAGGACAAGAATACGGGAAATTCCCTCATTGACGCAATTTTTGACGGGTGTTTTGATGGCCCCGCTTGAGAAAAAACGACATTCTCAGGAAATCGCAACGTTTACAAGATCGTTGTCAAAACAAAGAAACATAGCCAATTTTGGGAGTAGTTCAATGATGAGAGAAACTGTACTCGCGCGCTCCGTGCGCGTGATGTTCACGGGCAGCCTGGCCGCTGCCACCCTGGGCATGATGGCCCAGGCCCAAGCTCAGGACAGCAACCAAGCCATCCAGCGCGTTGAAATCACCGGTTCCAGCATCAAGCGCGCCAGTGCAGAAACCGCCTCGCCAGTCCAGGTGATCAGCCGTGACGACCTGCTGAAGTCGGGCAAGGCCACCGTGGCCGACTACCTGCAAACCCTGACCGCCGACGGCGCCGGCTCCCTGCCGACCGGCTTCGGCAACGGCTTTGCGGCCGGCTCCACCGCCATCTCGCTGCGCGGCCTGGGCGCGACCTCGACCCTGGTGCTGCTGAACGGCCGCCGCATGGCGCCGTTCGCCCGTGCCGACGACGGCCAGAAGAGCTTCACCGACCTGTCCACCATCCCGATGCAGATCGTCGAGCGCATCGAGATCCTGAAGGACGGCGCCTCGTCCACCTACGGCGCCGACGCGATCGCCGGCGTGGTCAACATCATCCTGCGCAAGGACTTCACCGGCCTGACCCTGAAGGGCGACACCGGCGCCTCGCGCTACAGCGACGCCCAGCAGCACAAGGCGTCGATCACCTACGGCAAGGGCACCCTGGACGAAGACAAGTACAACTTCGTGGTCAACGCCGAGTACTTCAAATCCGACCCACTGCTGAACAGCCAGCGCAAGGACCGCGCCTGGATCGGCAAGGGCGACCTGCGCCCATGGGGCTACCCGCTGGCCACTCAGTTCGCCTCCGGCTACATCACCGGCAACAACAGCGCTGCCGCCAGCCCGGTCGGCGCGATCCGCAACCCAAGCACCCTGGACTACGTTTCGCTGCCGGGCTGCGACAAGCTGTCGACCGCCTCGCCGCAAGATCCGAAAGGCGGCTGCCTGTGGTACCAGGACCAGTTCCGTTCGATGCAACCTAACATCGAAGGCGTGAACCTGTACACCCGCGGCACCTGGCAAATCAACGACGACACCCAGGCGTACGTGGAAGCCGGCTACTCGTCGCGCAACACCTCGTTCACGCTGACCCCGCCGTCGATCACCCCGACCGTGGCCTTCCCGCCGAACGCCACCAACCCGACCGGCGTGATCAACTACGGTTCGGGCGCCGGCACCACCATCGTGCTGGCCCCGTCGCACCCGCAGAACCCGTTCGGCGCCGCCGCCCGCGTGCGCTACGCCGCCTTCGACGTCGGTCCAAGCACCCGCGCGGTCGACAACAACTTCAGCCGCTTCGTGGTGGGCGTGAAGGGCACCGCTTACGGCTGGGACTACGACACCGGCTTCACCCACTCCGAGTCCAAGCTGGACCTGGACTACAGCAACATGCTGAACATGGCCGTGGTCAAGGCCGCCCTGGGCGACCCGACCAGCAAGTACTTCCCGTACTACATCGGCGACCAGGCGTACAAGAACCCGGCCTCGCTGTACGCGGCCATGGTGACCCACGCCACCTCGCACTCGACCACCCAACTGGACATCATCGACTTCAAGGCATCGCGCACCCTGATGACCTTGCCTGGTGGTGACCTCGGCCTGGCCGTCGGCGGCGAACACCGTCGTGACAAGCTGGCCAACCCATCGCTGTCGGGTACCGAAAACGGCACCATCAACTCCAGCTACGTGGCCGCCTTCGGCGACAGCAATGTCTCCGCCGTGTACGCCGAATTGCTGGCCCCGGTCATCAAGACCGTGGAACTGTCGGCTGCCGTCCGTTACGACAAGTACGATCATTTCAACTCGACCACGCCGAAAGCCGGCATCAAGTGGACCCCGGTGAAGAGCTTCGCACTGCGCGGCACCTACTCGGAAGGCTTCCGTGCGCCAGGCCCTGCGGAAAACAGCGCCCAGTCGCAATCGACCGGCAGCTCGACCGTGCGTGACCCGATCCGCTGCCCGAACGGCACCCCGCTGCCAGGCGCTTCCGCGTCCGACTGCGCGGCCTCCGTGGCAGCAGTGAAGATCGGCGATCCTAACCTGCGTCCGGAAACCTCCAAGGGCTACACCCTGGGCATGGTCTGGGATCCGCTGAACGACCTGGCCCTGTCGCTGGACGGCTGGAAGATCAAGCGCTCCGACGAGATCAACCCGCTGCCATACAATGAAGCGGCAGCCCTGCCGACCGCCGTGCGTTCGGATAACAACCTGATCGGTTCGGACGGCAAGGTCATCCCGAACAGCGGCACCCTGCTGATCACCAAGGCGCCATACCGCAACTCCAGCTACACCGAAGTCAAGGGTGTGGACCTGGACGTGAAACAGCGTCTGCGCCTGGGCGACTACGGCCGCGGCTCGGTGGGCCTGACCTGGACCCACGTGGCATCGTGGATCCGCGCCGAATCGGCCACCGTCAAGTACCAGTACGCCGGCACCCACGGCAACTGCGATACCTCGAACTGCGCCGGCACGCCGAAGGACAAGATCAGCGTCAACGCCTCGTGGGATCCTAACCAGAACTGGAACTTCAGCGCGATCGCCAACTACCGCTCGGACATGAAGAACGTGCTGTTCGACGGCGACCTGTGCGCCTCGCACCTGGCCAACGGCGCCGACGCGCCGAACGGCTGCCGCCTGGCCTCGTTCACCACGGTCGACATGTCGGCACGCTGGAACTACAGCAAACAGTTGCAACTGTTCGCCTCGGTCAACAACGTGTTCGACAAGATCGCACCGCTGGATCCGCTGACCTACGGCGGCATGAGCTACAACCCGATGGATGCAAGCGGCGCAATCGGCCGTTACATCAAAGTCGGCGCAAGCTACAAGTTCTTCTGATAACAGGGTAGAGAGAACATACTCGGAAGAACAACACGGCGCACCGGGTCGGCCCGGTGCGCAACTCGATAGGGATGGCGAGCAATCGCCATCCCTTTTTTCTTTAGCGGCCCATGCTCCAGAACATGGCCGCCGCCGCCAGCGCCATCGCGGCAGTGGCGCTCCACCCCAGCGCCTGCAACCGGCGGCCGGCAACGAAACGCCCCATCACCGCGGGACTGACCGCCATCGCCATCATCACCGCCATGATGGGCACCGCGATCACGCCATTGACGACCGCGCTCCAGTACAGGGCTTGCACCGGGTCCAGCGGCAGGAAGCACAGCACGATGCCGGCCAGCGTCGACACGGCGATCATGCCGTAGAACGCCGGCGCTTCCGAGGCCCGCTTCTCCAATCCTTTGCGCCACTGGAAGGCGCCAGCCACCGCATAGGCCGACGACCCGGCCAGCACCGGCACCGCCAGCAGTCCGGTGCCGATGATGCCGGCGCTGAACAGCGCAAAGGCAAATTCGCCGGCCAGGGGACGCAACGCCGCCGCAGCCTGGGCCGAGGTGGCAATCGCCTCCACGCCGTGCATGTGCAGCGTAACCGCCGTGGTCAGGATGATGAAGAAGGCCACCAGGTTGGAGAAACCCATGCCGATCAGCGTGTCGAGCTTGATGCGCTCCAGCTCCGCTCGCGCCGGCGCCGGCTCCGCGCGCAGCGGCAGCGCGTCCTTCATTTCCTCGACTTCCTGCGAGGCCTGCCAGAAGAACAGGTACGGGCTGATGGTGGTGCCGAAGATCGCCACCACGGCGGTGATCCACTCCGGCGACCATTGCAGTTGCGGGATCAGCGAGGCCGCCACCACCTGGGCCCACGGCACGTGCACGGTGAACACCGTTGCCACGTAGGCCAGCAAGGCCAGGGTCAGCCACTTCAGCAGGCGCACATAGCGGCTGTAAGGAATCAGCACTTGCAGCAGCAGGGACAACACGCCGAACAGCACCGCATACCAGCGCGCCGGGCCGCCGGCGATCAGCGACGCCGCCTCGCCCATGGCCGCAATGTCGGCTGCGATGTTGATGGTGTTCGCCGCCAGCAGCAGCACGACGATGAGGCGCACCAGCCATGGCGGGAAATGGTCGCGGATATTGGACGCCAGGCCCTGACCGCTGACCCGGCCGATCTGCGCCGCCACCATCTGGATGCCAACCATCAGCGGATAGGTGAACACAATCGTCCACAGCATGTGCAGGCCGAACTGCGCGCCGGCCTGCGAATAGGTGGCGATGCCGCTCGGGTCGTCATCGGCCGCGCCGGTGACCAGGCCAGGGCCGAGCTTTTTCAGCCAGGAGGCAGCGAAGGCGCGCGCAGGCGCGCCTGCAGCGAAGTATGCGTGCAACATGAATAATCCAAACAAAAAGGCGAATACAACTGCTGCAAGGTGCAGCACCGATTGGATGGTGTGCGCGAAACGAGGTCCGCGAAGACGCCATCACCCGCGACTGGCAGGATGACGGCGAAAGAGGCTCCGTTACCCTGCCGAGCGCGGACTACCGCTCGAACAAGTACCCATGAGTGGGCTCCAGAAATGAAAACACGCGAACGATACGGCGATTCGCCCTGTCCCGTCAACAAAATTTGCCGCGTCGTATTCTGGGCGCGGCGATGTTGTCATACAACTGTACAGGGAACGGTAGGGATGTAAAACGTTTTCTCTCTCAAATCAAGGAGATATACAGTTGTACGATGTCTGATATCACGCTATGATCAGGAACATTCAGAGTCAGGAGACCGTATGACCCCGCATCCCACCCCAGCCAGCCGCGTGCGCTGGCTGATCCTGGCGATCCTGTTCGCCGTCACCACCATCAATTACGCCGACCGCGCCACCATCGCCATCGCCGGCCCCGAGCTGAAAAAGCTGCTGGGCCTGTCCGCCGCGCAGATGGGCTTTGTGTTCTCGGCCTTCGCCTGGTCCTACGTGCTGGCCCAGCTTCCGTGCGGCTGGCTGCTGGACCGCTTCGGCTCCAAGATCACCTACTTCTTCAGCATCTTCCTGTGGTCGGTGTTCACCATGCTGATGGGCTCGGTCGGCTTTTTCACCGGCGCTGCCGCCGTGGCCGTGCTGTTCACGCTGCGCCTGATGATAGGCGCGGCCGAAGCGCCCTCCTTCCCCGGCAACAGCCGCATCGCGTCCTCGTGGTTCCCGACCGAGGAGCGCGGCACGGCCGCCGCCATCTTCAATTCGGCGCAGTATTTCGCCACCGTCCTGTTCGCGCCCATCATGGGCTGGCTGGTGCACAGCCTGGGCTGGCAAAGCGTGTTCCTGGTGATGGGCGGCCTGGGCGTGCTGATGGCCTTCGTCTGGCTGAAGACGGTGTACGGCCCCAAGGACCACCCGCGCATCAACGCGGCCGAACTGGCTTACATCGAAGCCGGCGGCGCGCTGGTCGATCTGGAAAGTAAAAACAAGGGCGCCGGCGCCAGCCAGCTCGACACCTGGTCCTGCATCCGCCAATTGCTGGGCAACCGCATGCTGCTGGGCGTGTACATCGGCCAGTACTGCATCAACACGCTGACCTATTTCTTCCTGACCTGGTTCCCCATCTACCTGGTCAGCGAGCGCCACATGACCATCCTGAAGGCCGGCTTCGTGGCCGCGCTGCCCGCCGTTGCTGGCTTCCTGGGCGGCGTGCTGGGCGGCGTGATTTCCGACCGCCTGATCAAGGCCGGCAAGTCGCTGTCGGCCGCGCGCAAGATTCCCATCGTCGGCGGCATGCTGCTGTCGATGTGCATGATCGTCTGTAACTACGTCGATGCGGACTGGATCGTGGTGCTGGTGATGTCGCTGGCGTTCTTCGGCAAGGGCGTGGGCGCGCTGGGCTGGGCGGTGGTGGCGGACACCTCGCCCAAGGAAGCGGGCGGCATGAGCGGCGCGCTGTTCAACACCTTCGGCAACACGGCCGGCATCACCACGCCCATCGTGATCGGCTACATCCTGGACCTGACCGGTTCGTTCGCCGGCGCGCTGGTGTTCGTCGGCGCGAACGCGCTGGTGACCATCCTGTGCTACCTGCTGATGGTGGGCGAGATCAAGCGCTTCGAGTTCAAGACCCCGGTCATGCGCAGCGCCGCGCCTGAACGCGACGCCGCCTGAACCGCCGCTGCCGTCAGTGCGACTCTGAGTAGAAGCAGCGGCCGCAGGCCTGGCGGTAGCTTTCGTTGCCGCCGATGCTGATCTGCTCACCTTCCTTGATGCGCTTGCCGTTGGCGTCGACGCGAATATTCATGGTGGCCTTCTTGCCGCAACTGCAGATGTTCTTGATTTCCTCGATATCATCGGCCAGCGCCAGCAGATAGGCCGAGCCGGGGAAAGGCTCGCCGCGGAAATCGGAACGCAGGCCGTAGGTAATCACGGGAATGCCGCGCACCTGCGCCAGTTGGTGCAACTGCTTGACCTGTTCCTTGCTGAGGAATTGCGCCTCGTCGATCAGCAGGCAGGCGATTTTCTGGTCTATCTTGTCGAGGAAATTGGTGCGCGCGTCGAACACCTCGGTCTCGCGCTGCGGCCCCAGGCGCGAGGTCACCTTGCCCACGCCGTAGCGGTCGTCGATGGCGGCGGTGAACAGGCGCACGGACTGCCCCTGCTCTTCGTAGTTGTGCGCCACCTGCAGCATCGCGGTGGACTTCCCTGCGTTCATTGCAGAGTATCGGAAATAGAGTTTTGCCACGTCAGCCTTCTGATAAAAGTGTGTGCCGTTGTCGCCAGCGATTATACAGTGCGGGACGGCGGCGGCGGACGAAAAGGCGCATACTGGCTCTTCAAGCAGCAAGGAGACGATCATGCGCACCCCTGCCCTGTTTACCCTGATCGGCAACACGCCGCTGGTCGAGATTACCCGTCTCGACACTGGGCCTTGCCAGCTATTCCTCAAACTGGAATCGCAAAACCCGGGCGGCTCCATCAAGGACCGCATCGGCCTGGCCATGATAGAAGCGGCCGAGCACGACGGCCGCCTCAAGCCTGGCGGCACCATCATCGAAGCCACGGCCGGCAACACCGGCCTGGGCCTGGCGCTGGTGGGTCGGCTGAAAGGCTACCGCGTGCTGCTGGTGGTGCCGGACAAGATGTCGACCGAAAAAGTGCTGCACCTGAAGGCGCTGGGCGCCGACGTGCGCACCACCCGCTCCGACGTCGGCAAAGGCCATCCCGAGTACTACCAGGATTACGCCGCCCGCCTGGCCGCCGACATGCCGGGCGCCTGGTACGCCGACCAGTTCAACAATCCCGCCAATCCGCTGGCGCACGAAACCACCACCGGGCCGGAAATCTGGGAGCAGATGGGCCACCAGTTGGACGCCATCGTGGTCGGCGTCGGCTCCTCCGGCACGCTGACCGGCTTGACGCGCTACTTTCGCCGCGTGGCGCCGCAGGTGGAATTCATCCTGGCCGATCCGGCCGGCTCCATCCTGGCGGAATACGTCGCCACCGGCCATGTGGCGACGACCAGCGGCTCGTGGGCGGTGGAAGGCATAGGCGAAGACTTCGTGCCCGCGATCGCCGACATGAGCGGCGTGCGCAAGGCCTACACCATCGAAGACCGCGAGAGCTTCGCCACCGCGCGCGACCTGCTGCGCGAAGAAGGCCTGCCCGGCGGGTCGTCCACCGGCACGCTGCTGGCGGCGGCGCTGCGCTATTGCCGCGAACAGAGCGCGCCCAAGCGCGTGGTCAGCTTCGTCTGCGACACCGGCACGCGCTACCTGTCCAAGGTCTACAACGACGGCTGGATGCGCGACCAGGGCCTGCTCGACCGCCAGCAGTTCAACGACCTGCGCGACCTGATCGGCCGCCGCTACGATGCCGGTGAAGTCATCAGCGTTTCGCCGGACGATACGCTGATGATCGCCTTCAACCGCATGCGCGCGGCCGACGTGGCGCAGTTGCCGGTGCTGTCGCAGGGCCAGTTGGTCGGCATCCTCGACGAATCCGACCTGCTGCTGACGGTAGACACGCAGCCGCAGCGCTTCAACACCCCGGTCGGCGCCACCATGACGCGGCGGCTGGACGTCTTGCCGCCGTCGGCCGACCTGCACGCCTTGCGCGCCGTGCTGGACCGCGGCCTGACCGCCGTGGTGGCCGAGGGCGATCGTTTCTACGGCCTGATTACCCGCTACGACCTGCTCAACCACCTGCGAAGGAAGCTATGAACAGCCCAGACAAAGCCGCCCTGGCCACGCGCGTGATCCACGCCGGCCAATCGCCCGATCCGTCGACCGGCGCCATCATGCCGCCGATTTACGCCACCTCCACCTTCGTGCAGCAAAGCCCCGGCGTGCACAAGGGCCTGGACTACGGCCGCTCGCACAATCCCACGCGCTGGGCGCTGGAGCGTTGCGTGGCCGACCTGGAAAGCGGCGCGCAAGGCTACGCCTTCGCTTCCGGCCTGGCGGCGATAGCGACCGTGCTGGAACTGGCCGACGCCGGCGCCCACATCATCGCCGGCGATGACATGTACGGCGGTACCTACCGCCTGTTCGAGCGCGTGCGCCGGCGCAGCGCCGGCCATGATTTCAGCTACGTCGACCTGACCGATCCCGATAAGCTGCGCGCCGCCATCAAGCCGGAAACGCGCATGGTGTGGGTGGAGACGCCGACCAATCCCATGCTGAAGCTGGCCGATTTGCAGGCCATTGCGGCCATCTGCCGCGAGCACGGCATCATCACCGTGGCCGACAATACCTTCGCCAGCCCCATCGTGCAGCGCCCTCTGGAGCACGGCTTCGACATCGTGGTGCATTCCGCCACCAAGTATTTGAACGGCCACTCCGACGTCATCGGCGGCATCGCCGTGGTGGCCGGCGAGGCGCGCCAGCAAGCGTGGCGCGAGCAACTGGGCTTTCTGCAGAATTCGGTCGGCGCCATCGCCGGTCCGTTCGACAGCTTCCTGGCGCTGCGCGGCGTGAAGACGCTGGCCATCCGCATGGAGCGTCACTGCGCCAGCGCGCTGGAGTTGGCCCGGTGGCTGGAACGGCAGCCGGAAGTGCGCAAGGTGTTCTATCCCGGCCTGGAATCGCATCCGCAGCACGCGCTGGCGCGGCGCCAGATGCAGGGTTACGGCGGCATCATCACCATCGACCTGGCGACCGACCTGCCGGGCGCGCGCCGCTTCCTGGAAAGCTGCGCGGTTTTCGCCCTGGCCGAAAGCCTGGGCGGGGTCGAAAGCCTGATCGAACACCCGGCGCTGATGACCCATGCTTCCATCCCGGCCGAACAGCGCGCCCGGCTGGGCATAGGCGACGGGCTGATACGCCTGTCGGTGGGAATCGAAGATATAGGGGATTTAAAGGCCGATATCCGCCGTTCGCTGGACGCTATTTAGGTGCTACTATCCGACGCATCTTCAGCATTCAGCAAAAGGCAACATGGAATACATCCTGATCATCGTCGGCGTACTGGTGCTGGGCTTTGCCTACTCCTTCATGGTGGCGAGCGCCAAGCCCATCGTCGGCAGCGATTTTTACAAGGTATCGAAAGACGGCCGCGTGCTGGCGGCCGGTGGCCCCAAGGTCACCGCGCTCAAGCCGACCCTGTATCCGGAAGGCCTGAAGGTCAAGCTGCGCAACGGCGGGCGCACTGGCGAATTTTATGTCCACGACCTGGTGGCCGAGGCTTTCCTGCCCAATCCCTACAAGCTGCCAGCCGTGCGCCACAAGGATGGCAACGTCCGCAACAACAAGGTGGAGAATCTCGAATGGTGCAAACTGGCCGAGATCGCGCATCCTGAGCCGATCGAGTTCCCCAAGGCCTGACCCCGGTCGTCCCCGCGCAGGCGGGGACCCATGGGAGGCATGGATTCCCGCTTTCGCGGGAATGACGGGCCGGGGGAATGACGGGCTATTCGCCCGGATGGTAGCGGCGTTCCAGGTTCTTCTCCACATCCGCTTTGTAGAACAGCACATCCTTGAACTCACCGCGCGCATACATCGCAGCCTGGTCGCTGAAATGCGGCGAGGCCGGATCGCCGCTCTCCCCGCCCGCCAGGATGCTGCGCGCCTTGATGCGCGGCCCGAACTCCACCGCCGCCACAAAGCTGTTGCCACGCTCGCCGTAGATGCGCTTGGTATCCGTCTTCGACGTCATGCCGAACGCCGCCAGCGATCCCCAGTTGGCCGAGGCGAAGGCCACCGGGATGCTGGGCTGCTTATCGTCGAAGGGCTGCACGACATCGCCAGTCAGGCGCTGGAAACGGTTGATCTCGCCCCATGGCGTCTGCCAGTTGCCAAAATCGGCGCTCAGCTTGGCGGTCGCATGTTCCAGCGCCGCCAGGCGCTGCTCCGGCGTGATCGCGGCCTGGATGTAATCCAGCACCGGCACCTCCTGCGCCTTAGCCGCGGTTTGATAGGTAGTGAACAGGTCCTGCGCCCAGAATATGGCCAGCGAAGTCGCCGTCGATGTCAGCGAATAGCGCATGTCCCAGCCGCGCAGCGCGGCGATCTGCGGCGCCAGCCCGGCCTTGCGCGCATCGCCGGCGGGCAGCGCATCGTAGGCCGCGAACAACTGCGGCAGCAGCGGCTCGAAGGCCGGCAACTGGTTGTCGTAGGCGGCGGCGATCAGGCTGTCGAGGGTAAAGTCCTTTTTGTTCTCCAACACGCGCACGGCGTGAATGCCGCGCGGGTTCTCGCCATACACCGACATGTAGACCGGATAATCCGTGGGCTTGGGACTGTAAGGACCGGCCGCAGTGAAAGGCCAGTTGTTGGTGTTCTGTATCCAACCGTTCTTGGGATTGAACAGCGTGATGGTCTCGCTGACCTCGTGCAGGCCGTGCCATTCCGTGGCCGGATCCCTGCCGTCCACCGGATGCTTCCAGTCGAACTTCGGATCGCGGCGCGGGATGAAATTCCCGTGGAAGTAAGCGATATTGCCGTCCGCATCGGCGTACACGGTGTTGTTGGACGAGTTGGTGCGCAGCTCCATCACCTGGTAAAACTGCCGGTAGTTGCGGGCCTTGGTGCGCAGCCAGGATTGCGTCAATGCCTTCAGCGGTTGGTTCATCAGGCGCACGGCAATCCACTTGCCGTCCTTGGCGCGCACGATGGGGCCGTGGTGGCTGTAGTAGACGCGAACCACCTTGCTGGCCATGCCGTCGGCGGTCTTGTAGGGCAGCGTGATGTCCACCGCTTTCAGCGGACGCTGTTCGTCGCCATACTGGTAATAGAACTGGCCATCCTTTTCCGTGATGGTTTCCAGGTATTCGTCGATGACGTCGCCGCCGCCAGAAGTATGCATCCAGCCGATACGGTCATTGAAGCCCTGGTAGACGAAGAACTGCCCCCAGGTCACGGCGCCATAAGCGTTCAGGCCTTCCTCGCTGTGCACCTGCACTTCGGGACGGAAGTAGAACGAGGTGTGCGGGTTAATCATCAACAGCGCGTGATGGTTCCGTGTCAGCGCAGGCGCGATGGCGAAGCCGTTGGAGCCGCCCGGCTCCCGGTCCGGGTCGATGCCGTCGGCGGCCGACATCAGCACCGGCGCCATCAGCGGCGCCTTGGCGCCGTCCGCGTATAGCGCCTGCAACTGCTTGATGTCGATGGTCTCGATATCGCCGCCTATGCTGCCCTCGCTGAAGCTGAGCGCCATCCAAGGCTCGAAGTGCGTGAGCAGCGCCGGCTTCACCGCAGGATGCGTGAGCAGGTAATAGTTCAGGCCATCGGCCCACGCGTTCATCAGCTTCTTCAGCCAGGCAGGGCTTGCCGCGTACTGGCGCTTGAGATCATCGGGATTGATGAACAGCTTCATGCGCAGGTCGCGATACAGTTCGCCCTCGCCTTCCACTTCAGCCAGCCGGCCCATGGCGTTGATGAAGTTCAGTTCCACGCGGTGGAAGTCGTCCTCGGCCTGCGCGTATATCAGGCCGAACACGGCGTCGGCATCGTTCTTGCCGTAGACGTGGGGGATGCCCCACTTGTCGCGCAGGATAGTGACGCGCCGGGCGGCAGCCTTCAGGCGCGCCGCCTCGGCGCTGGCCGCGACCGATGCCGGGGGCGGCGCGGGCGTCGCCGCAACTGCTGCCGCGCTGATTGAAACCAAACACATCAAAGCCAACGGGGTGTGCAGTTGCTGCATGGGCTGAAACCTCCTTGACGATTTATGCGCTGACCAGCTCCGAGATGCGACGCTGCAGCACCGTGATTTCCTCCAGCAGCGCGGCGTTCTTTTCCCTGAGCGCGATGTTCTCGGCGCGCAGTTCCTCGACTTCGGTCGGCACGTCGCCGTGATCGTACTGCGGCTTGGGCGCGGCTTCCTTGGCCGGACGCGACGCGGTGCGCAGGTTACGCACTTCGCGCGCAGCCTTTTGCAGCTCCTTCTTGCCGCCAGCGACCGCCGCCAGTTGTTCCTCTTCCGACAGCGAAGCCACGTTGGCCGCCGCATTGATCGAGATGGTGCCGGTGCGGACGGCTTCCACCAGCTCCGGCGTGGCGGTCTTCTGGATCTTTTCGATCTGGCCGATGGTGGCCGTGCTGAGGCGGGCGGCGCGCGCCACTTCCTCGCGCGACAGCGGCGCGGCCGGCTTGATCTTGGGCGCTTCCTCGCCTTCCGGCGGAGCGATGGCCGCATCCTCGGCGGCGGCCTGCGCGGCCAGTTCGGCCTGGCGCGCGGCCATGATTTCCTTCTTGCGCAGCGCCAGCACGCCGCGCTGGAAATCGGAAATGCTGCGGCGACCGAGATTGTTATCGATCATCCACAATTTGACGTCTTCCATGTTGCGGAAGCTGGTGTTCTCCGTGACCTTGAACGGGATGCCGTGCTGCTGGCAGATCTGGTAACGGTTATGGCCATCGACCAGCACGTCGCCCCACAGCACCAGCGCATCGCGGCAGCCTTCGGCCAGGATGCTGTGCTCCAGCGACTGGTATTCGCTCTCGCTCAGCGGCTCGATGTAAGAGCGCAGCACATCGTTGATTTTGATTTGCATATCTATCCTTGAATTCCTGCGGCGCCGGGTCGACCCAAACGCCGTCCAGCATGCTACACCATCCTGCCGCCAGCCTAAAGGGGTGGTGTGCAAGATGGTCACTAAGGCAATTTTAAGAAAGCGGCTGTAAGATCGCACCCAGTCAAACGAGCTTTCTCCGCCCTTGACCAAAAGCCCCGACAGGTTCAGCCTCCTGCTCGGGGCTTTGCTTATACCACCGCTAAAAAACGCGCTGCTGTGCGTTTTTTTATGCCATGATTGCGAATCCAACAACGAGGATTAGTCATGGTCAACTACGTCATCCGGATTTCCTACCCCGACGCGAGCAGCGGCACCTTCGACCGTTTGAACCAGGAACTGGCCAAGTACAACGTGGCCGGCGCCATCAAGGCGGACGACGGCCAGGGCTATTACCTGCCGCAGGGCGAGTACTGCTACAGCGGCAACGAGCCGATCAACGAAGTGCGCGACGCCATCTACCGCCTGGCCAGCAGCGTGCAGCCAGAACCGTCCGTGCTGGTCATGGAAATCACCACCCTGTCGTGGGCGGGCTTCAAACTGATTGAGGCAACTTGATAGTTGTCGGTATGGCAGTTTTTCGGCGTTCGTGTCATAATACCGGGCTGTCTGGGCTCCGATGGTGAAATTGGTAGACACTGCAGACTTAAAATCTGCCGCCGCAAGGCGTGCCGGTTCGATTCCGGCTCGGAGCACCAGAGCATCTTTTCAGAAATAACGACATAAGCCGGTTTAGCCCGATTTCATAGAGGGAAGCCGGCTTTTTTGTTGCCCGCAGTTTGAGCGATTGTTGGCGTTTCACTATCGCTCGCAAGGAGTGGAAATGGATCGACGCCAGCCGCACCGACGTCAGCCACCCCAAAATTGCGCCCCCAGGTTCCGGCGCATCAAGCCTGAAGAAATCGCCCAAATCTGCGTTGCCCTCGGCTGGAAGAACAAAGCCCCTGTCACCAAGTAGCAGCGGGGCGCGGCCATCCCGGAGGGATTCGCAACAAGTGCGATTTGCTAATGAAAAATATCTATTTACCAATGTTATTTTTGCATGTATATTGATTAATGGAACAGATAACCATTTATCTACACGGAGGAATACATGGTCAGATCGATATCGAAGTTGTTCTACGCACTTATCCTTACCGCTGCTACCGCGGGAATTGCACACGCCGGTACTCTGCAAAATTGGTCGTACTCCCTGTTATATCAGCCTTGGTTTACACCAGTGTCATTGGACGGAAACTCGGTCACGTTTGCTTACACGCCATCATCCCCTACCATCTCGGATGGAAACTTTTGGATCGATAAAGAGCTCTTCGCCTTTAAAGCGCAACCTCATTTCACCCTAACTGGGAAGATGAACTTTGAGATCACGGGCACATACGGCGGGAATATGGACTTAACAAACCTCGGCGGCGAGTTGGGTTCCCTCATTCCCCACTGCCCAGATTACTGCGGCCCCTATGACTCGGATCAGCTTGCCCTAACGGCAAATGCAACACTTACCGCCAATAATGGTAAGTTCGATTTTAAGTTCGACGCCCTCCCCGCTTCGGGAAGTTATTCTCAACTTTTCTTGGCTACGGGATTAATGATCGTAGCTAATGGCGGCGGTCCAATTTCGCTTCAAACAGTTACGGTCGGTGCAGAAACCGCTCAAACAAGTCCGTTACCAGAATTGCCTCCTGCCGTCATGTTGGCATTGGGCCTGGGACTCATGGGCATTGTGGTTCGCCGCAAGAGCGAGAGTCGCAAATAAACGCGTGGCCGGGTTGCCGGAGTGACCGATAAGTGGAAGATTGTGCGCCACCGGCACCAGCATGGCGCTCTTGTCGGCGTCGCCCTGCCGGAACAACTGCTTGGCGGCCAAGAGGTCGAGCGGGTTGAGGGATTTCTCGCGTGGTGCCATGTCAGCCCTCCAGCAACACCGGCACGGCCGCCATCGTCGCCAGCAACGTATCCAACGCGACGCCGCCACGCACCTGGGTCGCCAGCGCGCGGTCGCCGACCAACAATGCGCTCTGCAGCGCGCGATTCTCCTGCCCGTTCTGCGCATCCGCCATTACGACAGGATCGCCGGGCATGCCGGCGCCCCGCCGCGCATGCGGTAGTTGCGGTATCGGCTCTCGAACTCGCGCGCGATGAAAGGCTAGCCGCTCTTGGTCTTCATCGACAACTGCAGCCAGCAGCCCATGCCGTGCAGCACGCGGTGGACCAGAGCGTCATCGAACACCACATCGGCATAGCACCCCGCGCGGCGCACGGCACCGCCGACCTTGAACCACGCCAGGGCGGCCTGGTCGGCAGTTCGGCCTTGGAGCATCTTCGTCACGTCTGCGATCTTCGGCATCCACTGACCGGTGCCAGGGCTCTGCGTGTGCGCCCAGAGCGCCTTCTCGACGCCCTCGATGTCGTACTGAAAAAGCAGCATGAAGTTCCCAAATATGCACGCAAACCACGGACTATTTGGCTGTTCTGATTCCGGCTCGGAGTACCTGCGAATTTCTCTTCAAGCGATCGTTTGCGGTTCGCTTTCATCTTCGGTGTACCTGACCGGCGCCAGCTTGTTGCGGGCCACCAGTTCCTGCAAATTCTGCCCGTCTTCGCGGGACAACTTTTCATGCGCCAGGATACGCGCGACGATGTCATCTTCGCGGCAAATGCTGGCGCTGCTGAATTCCAGCGGCTGCTGATTGTTCCGGTACCAGACTTTGTATAAGGGCATGTCGGCCTCCATGAAGTATGGACGGTATTATGTCCCATCCATCTCATCCGCGCTTCTATCGTGCTCCGCCCGCCGCGCGGATTTCGCTATATTCGGCGCATGGGCAAAATCTATATCGGCATTTCCGGCTGGCGCTACAAGCCGTGGCGCGGCGTGTTTTATCCCGAGGGACTGGCGCAGGCGCGCGAACTGGAATTCGCTTCGCGCGCGGTGCCGACCATAGAACTCAACTGCTCCTTCTATTCCCTGCAGCGGCCGTCCAGCTACGCGGCCTGGTACGAGGCCACGCCGCCGGGCTTTGTCTTCGCCACCAAGGGCAACCGCTATCTCACGCACACGCTCAGGCTGGGCGATGGCGTCGACCAGGCGCTGGCCAATGTGATGGCCTCCGGCGTGTTCAACCTGGGCGAGAAGCTCGGCCCTTTCCTGTGGCAGTTGCCGCCCTCCTTCCGCTTCAATGCCGAGCGCCTTGACCATTTCTTCAGCCTGTTGCCGCACGATCTGCGCGCCGCGCAAGAGCTGGCGCGCAAGCACGACGCGCGCTTGAAGGACAGGGTGCAGCTAGCCATCGGCCGCAATCACAGGCTGCGTCACGCGCTGGAGATACGCAATGAGAGCTTCAACGATCCAGCCTTCATCGCGCTGCTACGCAAGCATAAAGTGGCGCTGGTGGTGGCGGACACCGCCGGCAAGTGGCCCGACTATGAAGACGTCACGGCCGACTTCATGTATCTGCGCCTGCACGGCGCGGAAGAACTGTACAGCAGCGGTTACGACGATGCGGCCCTGGATCGCTGGGCCGCGCGCATCAAGGCCTGGGCCGGCGGCGGCCAGCCGGAAGACGCCAAGCTGATCTCCGACCAGGCGCCGCCGCAGCGCAAGAGCCGCGACATTTACTGCTACTTCGATAACGACATCAAGGTGCACGCGCCTTTCGACGCCATCAACCTGATGAAAAAATCAGGATAGCGGCGGATGCCGATCGCGCGCCACCGGCGGCAAACGGTGCTTGAGCAGGCCGACGCGCTGCGCGCGGTAGATGCCCGAGTGTCCGGAAAACAGATAGGCCACCACGCAAGCCAGCGCCGCATACGGCCCGATCGCCGGGCCAAACAGCTCGATCGCCATGATGGTGGACGACAGCGGCGTGTTGGCCGCGCCCGCGAACACCGCCACGAAGCCCAGCCCGGCCAGCATCGAGAACGGCATGTGCAGCAAAGGCGCCAGCGCATTGCCCAGCGTCGCGCCAATGTAGAACAGGGGCGTCACTTCGCCGCCCTTGAAGCCGCTGCCCAGCGAGCCGACCGTGAAGATGAATTTGCCGAAGAAATCCCAGGGCGCCACCGGCTGCTGGAACGCTTCCACGATCACCGGGATGCCGAGGCCGATGTAGCGCGTGCCCAGCCACCACACGGCCAGCGCCACCACCACGCCGCCGATCAGTGGCCGTAATGGTCCATACGATATATGCCGTTTCATGAACGCGGAGGTGGCGTGCGCGGACGTGGCGAAGGCCATGCCGGCCAGGCCGAAGACGATGCCGGCGACCAGCACCGCCGCCACGCTCCAGAAGCTGATCGCCGTAATGGCGCTGATGGCGTAATGCGTGTGGTGCACGCCCCACGCCGTCCCCACCTGGTCGGCCGCGATGGCGGCCACCATGCAGGGGAAGATGGCGTCATAGCGCAAGCGGCCGATGGCCAGCACTTCCAGGCCGAAGATGGCGCCGGCCAGCGGCGTGCCGAACACGGAGGCGAAACCGGCGCTGATGCCGGCCATCAGCAGCACGCGGCGTTCGGCGTGACGCAGGCGGAACACGTGGGTCAGTTGGTCGGCCAGCGTGCCGCCCATCTGCACAGCCGTACCCTCGCGTCCGACCGAGGCGCCAAACAAGTGCGAGATCACCGTGCCGATCAACACCAGCGGCGCCATGCGCAGCGGGACGACTTTTTTAGGATCGTGGATTTCATCGATCAGCAGGTTGTTGCCGGCCTCGACGCTGCTGCCCAGCTTCAAATACACCCAGCCGACGGCGAAACCGGCCAGGGGCAGCAGCCAGATGATCCAGCGATGCGTTTCGCGCCAGTTGGTCACGTATTCCAGGGCGAACAGGAAAAAGGCCGAGGCCGTGCCGCTCAGCACAGCGATCAGGCTGGCGATGAATGTCCATTTGCCGATGTACGGCAGGAGCGCGATTTGTTCCGGGTAGCGGGATGATTTCATAGAACTTTGCATACTAGCAAATCAACCCCGGAACATCAATTTATCTGCTGAGATGGATCAAACCGGGTGTGGATCGGTCTAACACCTGAACAACGATGAGGAGGACGATGATGGAACCGCGTATCGTAAAACTGGAGACCAACATGAATGACCGGCTCAAGAAGCCCGACGACGGGAACACGATCGAAATGCTGGGGCAGGCGATGGAATACCGCTTCAAGGAAGTCGACCAGAAGTTCAAGCAGACGGACGAGCACATCGAAGGACTGCGCACCGAAATGAATTTACGTTTCGAAAACGTCGACTTGCGCTTCAAGCACATAGACTTCCGCTTCGACCAGGCGGATCGCCATTCCGCAGAGAACAATGAACGGATAAATCAACGCTTCGACGAAGTGGATCGCCGCTTCACTGAAAACAACGAGCAAATAAACCGTCGCTTCGATGAGGTCGATCACCGCCTGGACGAAATCAAGGAACTGCGGACGGAAGTGCACGCCCTTGCCCGCTGGATGGTGGGCAGCCAGATCGCCATTGCGATATGCCTGCTGGGCCTGGCCGCCAAACTCTTCAGTATGGGCTAGTGCTCATGGTGCATGCCATCGCGCCGCACGTCCATCGCCTCAGAAGGATGGGCTGACGCCGCATCCGGCGCGCGTGGCGCCTCCGGCACTTCTCCCGTCCACTCCCGCGCCAGCGTGCCTTTCGGGTGGCGATACCAGCCCGGATCCTTGTAATCATTCCGCGCCAGCCCTTCCCTCACCTTCACCACCGTGAACATGCCGCCCATGTCGATGCCGCCGAACGGGCCATCGCCCGACATCATGGGCAAGGTGTTTTCCGGCAGCGGCATCTTCATGCCATTCATCGCCCCGCCCTTGTCGCCCATGACCATGTAGCCCGGCACCAGGTCGCCGATCTTCTCGGCCACGCCGCTGTGGTCCACGCCGATCATGGTGGGCACCTGGTGGCCCATCGCATTCATGGTGTGATGCGACTTGTGGCAGTGGAACGACCAATCGCCCGGCTCGTCGGCCACGAACTCGATGGCGCGCATCTGGCCGACGCCGATATCGGCCGTCACTTCCGGCCAGCGCGCCGCCGGCCGCACCCAGCCGCCATCCGTGCAGGTCACCTCGAAGCTGTGGCCGTGCAAGTGCACCGGATGATTGGTCATGGTCAGGTTGCCGACGCGGATGCGCACGCGGTCGTCCTTGCGCACCACCATGGGGTCGATGCCGGGGAAGGCGCGGCTGTTGAAGGTCCAGAGGTTAAAGTCCGTCATCGTATTCACGCGCGGCGTGTAGCTGCCCGGATCGATGTCGTACGCGTTCAACAGGAAGACGAAGTCGCGGTCCACCGCATGCAGCTTGGAATCCCTGGGATGCGTAACCCAGAAGCCCATCATCCCCATGGCCATCTGCGCCATCTCGTCCGCGTGCGGGTGATACATGAAGGTGCCCGCGTGCCTGGCGATGAATTCGTACACAAAGGTTTTGCCGGGTGCGATGCCAGGCTGGGTCAGTCCCGTCACGCCGTCCATGCCATTCGGCAGGCGCTGGCCGTGCCAGTGGATGCTGGTGTGCTCCGGCAGCTTGTTGGTGACGAAGATGCGCACGCGGTCCCCCTCCACCACCTCGATGGTCGGGCCGGGACTCTGGCCGTTGTAGCCCCACAGCTTCGCGGTCATGCCGGGCGCAATCTCGCGCACCACCGGCTCGGCGACCAGGTGGAACTCCTTCACGCCATCCTTCATCCGCCACGGCAGCGTCCAGCCGTTCAGCGTGACGACCGGGTTGTAAGGCCGTCCATTCGGCGGCGACAGCGGCGGCATGGTGGCGGCGGACGATTGCACCGGCGCCTCCGGCAGCCCGGCCGCACCGGCCCGGCTCACCATGCCGGCGCCGATCAGCGCAGCACCGCTCAGAAACGATCGACGGGTGGTCATGGCTTTACTCCTTCATTCGTGGGCAGACGGCCGCCCAGCGCGGCCTCCAGGTTGGCTTGCGCGATCCAGTAATCCTTCAGCGCGGCGATGTAGCCGCTGACGGCGGTGGCCTGCTCGCGCGCATCGGCCAGCAGCTCGAACACGCTGACCAGCATGCCGTTATAGCGCAGCAGGGTTTCATCCGAGATGCGCTTGCGCAGCGGGACCACCTCGTCGCGATAATGCCGCGCCAAGTCGTAGGACGCGCGATAGTCGGCATAGCTTTCGCGCGCTTCGCTACGAGCGTTGGCTGCCGTCTGCGCCAGCAGGTTCACCGACTGCATATAGGTCGCCTCGGCCCGCGCCACGCGCGCCGAGCCCCAGTCGAACAGGGGAATTTCCAGCGTCAGCTCATACCCGCGCGCGCCAACCGCGCCATCGCTGTTGCGCACCGCGCCCAAATCCAGCACGTTGATGAAGCGCGTGCTGCGGCTCAGCCCCAGCGCAGCAGCCGTTTGCTCGGTATCCAGCCTGGCGGCCTGGATATCGAGCCGCTCGTTAATGGCGGTTTGTTCGACATCGGCCAGGTCGCGCGGCGCAGCCGGCAGATCGGGCAGATGGTCGGGCAGCCGGTAAGCTGCTTGGGTCCCGTTCAGGCCCATCAGGCGCGTCAGCTTTTCGCGCGCGGCGACAGCGGCCTTGCGCGCGTGGGCGACGTCGGCCACAGTCTGCGCGTGATAGGCCTGTTCGCGCGCCAGGTCCAGCGCGCTCCAGTTGCCGGCCTTGCGCATGCGCTCCGCCAGCTCGGCGCCCGCTTGCGCCGACGCTTCCACCTGCTGCGCGTAATCCGCGGTCTGCGCGGCCGCCACGGCTTCCACCCAGGCGCGGCGCGTATCGGCAGCGACTTTCAGCGCCTCGTTCGACACCAGCAGCTTGCTTTGCTCAAAGCGGCGTCCTTCAATGCTGCTGGCCATCGGCGCCGTGATGAGGCCGAGCAGGTTGAAGGTCAAGGTGCGCTCTATCGTCACCTGGTCGCCGCCGTGGCTGCGCTTGAAGTCCAGCACAGGATTCTGCAGACGGCCAGCCTGCACCAGGTCTGCTTCCGCGATACCGACCGACCAGTAGCTGGCCTGCAGTCCGCGATTGCTGAGCAGCGCGATCTGCACCGCATCGTCCGCCGACAGCGGCTGCTCCAGTTTTTTATTGATGACGGCGCCCAGTGCCTTTTCGTCGTCCGCGTTGCGCGGCAAGCGCCCTGCAACGCTGGCAGGCATGCCGGTGCGCTGTTCGCTGACCTTGGCGGCGGCGCTGAAGCCGCCATCGCCGGACAGCGACGCACAGGCGCTCAGCAGCAGCGCCAAGCCCGCGCCGCCGGCGAGTTTATACAGACAATTCATGTCCCTTACCTCAAGTGAAATCGTGAAGAAATGCGCAGTCCGTGGACGGAGCTGTCGCGCGATCAGGCGTGGATGCCTTGAGGAGGACGTTCAGGATGGGCCAGGTCGACCGCAGGAAGGAAATCGGAATAGACGGGCGTCACGCGTGCCATCAGCGGCGCTGTGGGCGCGGCAAACGCCAGGATCAACAACGGCGCCGCGGCGGAACAGCACGCCGAGCCATTGCACTTCACACTGCCATGCGCGTCATGGGAAGACTTGGCCTGCGCCGCCAGCATTGCCGCGTGATCGTGCGGGCCGGACGGCATCACGGTCGCGACGTGCGCGGCGGCCGGCGCCGGCGCAGCGCACAACACCATCTGCGCCGAGGCGTAGCCTTGATACGGCAACGCCAACAGCAGCAGCCAGACGACGAGGGATCGGAACAGGACAGTCATGCGGCCAATGTTATCACATGCCACCGCCCCGTTCAGGCCAGCCTGATGTCGGGGTTGGCGAGGATGTTATCGACCTGCAGCCGGGCCTCCTCGCATGCGGCGGCCAGCGCCGCGTCCTGGGTGTCGCGTACAAACTGCATGGTCGCGCCCTCGAACACGTCCTCGCCCTCGGCGACCGGACGCCGCAGGTCGCAGTCCGCCGCCCATTTGTGGTCGGCGGTGGGCAGGACGGTCGGGATGATCTGCCATCCCTTGTAGATGAAGCTGTCCATGATTGCCTCCTTGCTAAGCAAACAGACTACCATGAACAGTTTACCACCCGCGCACGGCAGGCGCTGAGCTTATTCCTGCTTGAGCACGCGGCCTGCGCTCTGCTCCATGTTGGCCAGGTACCAGCTCAGCGAGGTCAGGACCGCGACGTGACGCTTCAGCTCCAGCGGATTCACCTTGTCCAGCGTGTCGGCTGGCGTGTGGTGATAGTTGAAGTAGGCGTGCGAATCGACCAGCGGCTCAAACACTGGCACGCCGGCATGTTCCAGCGGGCTGGTGTCGGCGGCGCCGGCGATGTCGTGGCGCTCCAGCGTACCGGCGCCGATGGCATCCAGCGACGTCATCAGGGGGGCGAAATACTGCACCGCCGACGGCGGCACGCTGCCGACCAGGCCGAACGGACGGCCACCGCCGCTGTCCGACTCAATCGCGGCAAAGTGCTTCTCCAGCTTGTCCTTGTTGGCGTCGAAATAGGTGCGGCCGCCGCGCGTGCCGTTTTCCTCGTTCATCCAGGCGATCACTCGGATGGTGCGGCGCGGGTGCAGACCGAGCTTCTTCAGGGTGTCGATCACGCCCATCGCGCCGACCACGCCGGTGCCGTCGTCATTGGCGCCGGTGGCCAGGTCCCACGAATCCAGGTGGCCGGAGACGATGACCACTTCATCGGCCTTGTCGGTGCCTGGCCAGTCGGCGATCACGTTGTAGCTGTCGGCGTCCGGCAGGATTTGCGGGGTCAGGGTCAGGTGCATCTTGACCGGGCCGCGCGCCGTCAGGCGATTCATCAGCATGGCGTCTTCCGAGGTGACGGCTGCCGCAGGAATGCGGGCGCCATCCGCCAGGCCGGTGGCGCCGGTGTGCGGAATGCGGTAATCGGCGCCGCCGACCGAGCGCACCAGCGCTGCCACCGCACCCATCTCGGCCGCCATCTTCGGACCGACGAAGCGGTATGCCGCGCCGTGGCCGTAAGCCTGGCCTGCATGGCCGCGGTCCGCCGCTTCCTGGTCGAACGGCACGTCGAATAGCACGATGCTGCCCTTGATCTCCGCCGGTTTCTTGGCCTTGAATTCGTCGAAGCTGTGCACCACCACCACCGGCGCGGTCAGGCCAGCAGCCGGCGTGGCGCCCGAGCCGCCCAATGCGGTCAGCACCACTTTCTGCGTGATGCCGGCGGGACGGCCGGCATAGTCCACCAGCTCGGCGGTCTCCACGCCGCGCACCCAGTGCGGGACTTTGACCGGCTGCAGCGTCACCTTGGCGCCCAGCTTGCGCATCGCTTCGGCCACCTGCTCCACGGCTGCCGCGGCGCCGGCGGAACCGGAGAGGCGCGGGCCTACCAGGTCAGTCAGGTCGGACAGGCGCTCGTAAGCCCAATCGCTCTTCATCGCGCTGTCGCGGATCTGGGCCAGGGTGGCGGGGTCGTTGGCTGGTGCAGCGGTGGCGCCGATACTGAGCAGGCTTGTGGCCAGCACGGTCAGCGACAGGGAGTGTTTAAAGAGAGATTTCATGCGGTTCCTGTTTATGAGAGTTGTGGGTAACAAAACCGACTGAAACGATAACCCATCGTGATGATCTTGTCATCCATGTTGATTTGTCATGGCGCTTCCACTACCATGAAACTTCAACTCGATGAAGAAAGCGCCTATGCTCAAGGGTCAACTCTGCACCGTCCGCCACTTGCTGACCGCCGATCTGAACACCTTCATCGCGCTGGTCAACGACCTGCCTTCGCGCGGCGACTACTTCGCGCCCCATTTCAAATCGCCGGAAGTGATGCGCAAGGAGTTCATGCAAAACAGCTTCGTCACCGAAGACAGCGAGCTGTTTGTGATCGAAGACGCATCGCACCACATCGTCGGCGTCATCACCCATTTCAAGAGCCGCACTCCGACCTGCCGCGAAATCGGCTACCGGCTGTTCGATGCCTCGCTGGCCGGACGCGGTTATGTAACCGAAGCTTGTAGTCTCCTGGTTGACTATCTGTTCAAGGCCCACCAGTACCATCGCCTGGAGTTGTTGACCGCACCGGAGAACGTGGCTTCGGTGCGCGTCGCGCAAAAATGCGGCTTCCATGCCGAAGGCACGCTGCGCCAATCCTTCTTCATCAACGGCCGTTTCCAGGACGTGACCGTGTTCAGCCTCCTGCGCCCGGAGTGGGAGGCGCGACGGCTGCCGCCCTCTCTCTAATTGTTACAAGGCATTACCAGCAAGGTCCCTTTGTAAGCGTGTGTATTAGTGTTGGCGCCTCTTTTTCACGCTGTTTATAGTGGAGTCATGGCTAGCGGATCATTCCGATTCGAGGCCACAGCAAGGGGAAATACCATGTTGAGCAAAAAAATGATGGGTGTAGTGTTATTGGCCGCTGCTGCAGCATCGTCGTCGGCTTTCGCGGGCGACCGTGATTTCAACACGGTAGCCGGCGCTGTGGTCGGAGCAGCAATCGGTAACAGCGCAGGCGGCCGTGATGGCGCGATTGTCGGCGGCCTGGTCGGCGCGGCAGTCGGTAACAGCGTCCGCACTTCAGATGACCGCTACTACCGCGGCGGTGGACGCGGCTACGTCGAGACCCGCGTCTACAGCGAGCCTGCGCCGGTTTACTATGAATCGGCCCCGGTGTACTACACGCCGCCTCCACGCTACTACGCTCCTCCGCGCGTGGTCTACGTTGAACCGGCCCGCCCGTATTACCGCGAACGCTGGGAACACGAGCGCTGGGAGCGCGACCACGATCGCTGGGACCATGACCGCGACCACTGGCGCCGTTAATGCATCGCTGATGCAATGAAGACAAGCCCCGGACTCCGGGGCTTTTTTTCGTCTGCCCTCCGCTAACTCCCGGTGACGGGGGATACCATGACGACAGCAGACGCAATCATCGCTTTGGAACTGGGCCACTACCGCCTGCGCGAGCAGATCGGCGGATCGGCCTACGGCATCATCTGGCGCGCCACGGGACCGCAAGCCACGCGCGACGTCGCGCTCAAGCTGATCAACCGCGAACAAATGGAGCGCGCGCAGCCGGCGCAGCGCGAACGCTGGATCGCCAGCGCCAATAACGAAGTCGCCTTCCTGCAATCGCTGGAGCCCTGGGACGAGCGCCACATCGTGCGCCTGCTGGATTGCGGCTGGCACGAGGGCCTGCCGGTGATGGCGTTGGAACTGATGGGCGCGGACCTGGGCAAGCACATGGCCGCGCTGAAAAACCGCGACGAGACGGTGCCGCTGACGCAGGCGCTGGGCTGGATCGCCCAACTCAATCAGGCCTTGGCGAAGGTGCATCAATACGGCTGGCGCTATCTCGACCTGAAGCCGGCCAACGTGCTGCTGGACCCGCATCTCCAGACAGTCAAGCTGGCCGACTTTGGCACCAATCGGCAACTGGCCAATCTGCAATTGCATTCGTACGCAGGCACCGCCAACTGGCAGGCGCCGGAACAGTTCTTTCCGGCCGATGGCGGCTACGCCACCGGCGCGCAGAGCGACTATTTCTCGCTTGGCGCGCTGTTTTATTTTTTGGTCACGAGCGGCATGCCGCTGCGCTTCTGCACCGACTGCGGCCAGGCTTACCGTGAACACCACGTCGCAGGCGCCGAGCTACTGCGGCGGATGCATGGCGGTGCGATTCCGGCAGCACTGCAGCTCGAAGAAGAAGACCGGTTCGCGCAGGCGGTTCCGTGCGATCGGCGCGACGCCGCATTGGCGCTGCTGCGTACCCTGCTGCACGTCGATCCCACGCGCCGTCCACGTCACGCCATCCAGATCAGCCGCATGCTGCAGGCGATAGAAGGCCTGAAGCCGGAGCGCGGCATGCTCAGTGCCGTCGATCCCGTGCATGGCATGCGCCGTCCGACCGCCGGCAATGGCTGGCAGAGCATACAGGGGGCATGATGACCATCTCCACCTCGCGCGCGTATCCGCACCAGGCGCCACAACGGCTGATGCCGCGCCGTTCGCCTATCCGCTGGCTGGGCGACATGCTTGCGCCGCTGGCTCGCTTCGCTGCACGCAACAGCGCTATGGCAGCCACGATTGCCGTGCTGGCGGGACTTTGCGGCTTACAGGCGCTGGCCCTGCTGCGCGCGCCTGCCGCATGGATGCCTTCGTCTATCGCCATCCACCTGGCGGCGGGCGACAGCATCACGCTGGGCCAACGTGAACTGGCAGCGCCGCAAACCGATCGCAACCACCTCTCACTGCATCGTGGCGCCGACGGCGGCTGGACGATACGCAACCTGAGCGCGACGCGGCAGATCGTGCTGCTGCGCGGCCAGGACGAGCAGCGCACGGGCAGCATGCCCTTGCAGAATATGCAGCGCTTCCAGATCGACGGCGCATTGTTCGATATCGCCTCGGCCAACGGTCGCAGCGTCACCTTCCATCGCGATGGTCACGCATGGCGCTATGATGGCGCAGTACTGTACCGCGACGGCCAGCAACAGGCCAATTGTCCGGAATCGCACGTGGCATCGAAGCTGCTGTCGGCCTGGAACCGCGTCATGCCGCTGGCGCTGACCATTTCCCGTCCCCTGACGTTCGGCGGCAACCTGTATTGCGACAACCGTCTTGGCATCGCACAGGTCACGCCGGGCGCAGCGCAGATCGCGCGTATCAACGGGCAGTTGCAGCTCAGCGCCGGCAATCCCGATGGCGACCGTGCCGCCGTCATCGTGACCGGCAAGGACGGCGTCACAGACCTGCGCAAGCAGGAGGCGGCGCTCGAGGGCGTGAGCGCCATCATCGCCGGCCACACCCGTTTCCAGCTTGACGCCAGCGGTGACATGCTGACGCTGACGCCCAGCCGGCACGTCAAACTGTTCAGCGAACCGGAACAAGGGCTGCCGGAGCAAGTGAGCTGGCAATGGCAGGCGCGTTCGCTGTGGCACGAAAGCCGTGCCAATCCCGCCTGGATAGCCATCGCCCTCTGCCTCGCGTGCAGCGCCGCCCTGGCAGTGGCCCGTCAATTTCCAACACAACGCCTTGCCAACGGCTGCGCGTTGACCGGCGCAGCCAGCCTGTTGATCGCAGGCGCCATCGCGCTGGCCGCGCAGCGCGCCGGCTACGCACCCAGCGCCTTCTGCTCCCTGATGCTGGGCGCGAGCGCCCTGCTGCTATGGCTACTGCTGCCCGGCCGCCTGTCGCTGCTGACTGCCGCCAGCGTCATCCTGCTGGCGGCCGGCCTGCTCGTGCAACTGGAACTTGGCCTTGGCGCCGTCGAATCATCCTGGCTGCGCTACTACCAGAAAAGCGCCGCGCTGCTCGCCGTCGGCTGCGGCCTGGGCGGCATGCTGCTCCTGTGGGCTCGCCACCAGGCCGCACGCGGCACGCACATGAAACAGATCACCATCGAGTGGCTGCTCGCCCTGTTCGCCGCCGTCGCATTGGCCGCGTTGGCGGCGGAAGTCCTGTGGGGCGACGAAACCGGCGTCTTCGACCTGCAACCGGTCGAACTGGCCAAGCTCGCACTGACCATGCTCACCGCCCACTGCCTCGCCCTGCGCTTCAACTGGCACAACGGCCCGCATCGCCTGGCGGAACAAGGCGCGCGCTGGCTGCGCCTCATCGCTCCCGCCCTGCTGTTCATCGCCCTGACCGGACTGGCGCTGGTGCAGGTGGACGACTTCTCGCCGCTGATCCTGCTGCTGGTGTGGAGCACCTGCATGGCCTTCGCCTACGCCATCGCTGCGCGACATCGCCTGTTGGGCGGGCTGCTGATCGCCATGGCCCTGCTGGCCGCCGCCGCCATCACCTGGCTGCGCCTGACCGGCACCGACGACTTGATACGCTGGGGCTTTTACGCCGACCGTTTCCTGGTCTGGCTCAATCCCGCCGAGCATCCACACACTGGACAGCAGTTGCTGCTGGGCGCGCGTGCCATCGCGGAAGGCGGCTGGCTGGGCATCGACCACTGGCTAGGCCTGCGCGCACTGGGCCTGTCGGCAGGCAGCGTCATCGACATCCCCGCCGTGCAGGACGATTTCGCCGCTTCCTTCTTCCTCAACCGCCACGGCCTGGCCGGCGGCCTGCTGCTGTGGTGCGTGCAAGCGGCCTTCCTGACCGGCCTGCTGCAAGCCGCACTGAACGCCTATCGGGAAGGCGCAAGCGCGCGCAACTTCCGCCAGGCCTGGTCGGGCCGCTTCCGCTACTTCGTGCTGTGCGGCGGCGGCGCTTTTGTGCTTGGCCACTTCCTGCTTTCCTGGGGCACCAACCTGGCCATCTTCCCCATCATGGGACAGCCGATGAGCTTCCTGTCGGCGGGCGGCAGCCACCTGCTGTTTTTCCTCTGCCCCCTGCTAACGTTTAGTGCGATCAGCGCGTCATCTTCAGAAGGAGTATGAATCATGCCTACCTATGTTCAGCACGCAGTCCTGGGCCGCATCCCGGACGTGTTCAACGCCGAAGCGATCTGGCAGTCGCCCGGCCTGGCGCTGTTTTCGCGCCGTCCGCTGCTGCGCGACCTGCTCGAACGCAGCCCGCGCGAACACCGGGGCCGCGCCGCCACGCGCTGCTTTTCGCACGTCACGCTGATGCTGCCTCAAGACGAGGTGGATGACGATTTCCACCTGACGCGCGGCAGCCGCGCGCGCGACCTGGCGCAAACGCTGGCGGCCCTGCATCAAAAGGACTTCGGCGACCTGCTGGGCAGCGACCAGGTGCGCTACAACGTGATCGGCGCGCCCTCGGTGGCGCCGGGCGAGATCGAAGTCAAGTTCGGCCACGCGGTCTACCTGCCGGCAGCCGACGAAAAAATCCTCTACAACGTCAGCGTGTCGCGCGACAGCGCGATCTGGCACCCGGTCTGTCCAATCTATCCCAATCAGAGACTGGCGCTGATCGGCAGCGAAGGCAGCGAGGCGAGTTTCGTCGCGCACGGCTGGCCTTTCGGGCCGGATGGCGCCATCCTCATCATCAACGACGGCCCCGATGCGCCGCCCATCGTGCAGATGCGGCCCAAGCATGCCTTCGATTGCCAGTATGATCCACGCAGCGGCTGCTACACCATCAAGCCGCTGCATGACAACAGTCCGCGCCTGCTGCTGAAAATCGCCCGTAGCGCCGCCATGCCGCCGCGCCCGGCCGCACGCGGCGACAGCGCAAACCCCGCCCCAACCGGCAGCAATGCGTCTACGGGCGGCGCACAATACACGTCCGTATCCGCTCCCGCCGCCGCAGTGCACGCGCGTCCGGCCGTGTGGCAAAGCCGTGCCAGCGGATCGCCCATCGACCTGACCGCCGTGCCCGCGCCTGCCGCGCTCAAGCCCGCCAACAAATTCGGCGAGAGCGATTCCACCTATGCGCCGGTCGCGCAACAGCGCGTCAGCCTGGTGGCGTTGGCCCTGCCGCGGCTGAGCCGCTACCGCGACACCGGCGCGCAAATGATGGAGCTGCCCTTCAACCGCGCACTCGCCCTGTCTGCCGATGAGCAGCCAGCCATCAGTTTCGCCGTCAACGCGGCCGACGAGCTGTATGCCTGCACCGCCGAAGGCCGCCAACGCATCGCCGCGCCATCCAGCTTTACGCCAGTGGACAATCGAGCCATCCGCGTCCTGCCCGCCGAGCAGGCCATGGCCGACCGCTATCGCGCCATCGTCTGCCTCGCACAGCCAGTGGAGGCGCCCGTCGCTGCTGGCGTCCGCTTCACCTTTGGGCGCAGCTCGGCCATGCTGGCGGCCCTGCGGCTGCTGGATTCGCCGCGCTTCCTCAAGCGCTCACCAGGCGATAACACGGCCAGCGCGGACCGCATCGGCTTGTCGCGTAACGCCTTCAGCTTCGAAGCCGCCAACAAGGGCTACAAGATCGGCCGCCTGAGCGCCACGCAGGCGCTGTATCACCTGGACGACAAGCTGCAATTCGTCGCCAGCATCGGCCAGGCGGAGGATGACGCGCCCTACCTGCTGCCGGCCGGCCATCACCTGGTGGCGGGTCACTACGTGCTGCGCTTCGACGCCTGAGAACATGGACAGCGCCAAACTCTACGCTATCGGCGCCTTCGCGGCGGGGCTGATCGTTACGCTGTTCCTGGCTGCCTACCTGACGCCGCACACATGGTGGCGCCGTCCGAACGCGCGCGCGCTGCTCATCATGGTGGCCGGCTCGTGGGGCTTCGGTAGCCTGATTCTATGGGCGGCCCACGGCAAGGCCGATGGCATCAGCGCCCTCATCGCAGCCGACAGCCGCGCGGGAAGCCGCGCATCAAGCACGCCACAGGATGCCAAGGCGCTTGATGTCGGCCTCCCAGCCACGACTAGCGATACCGCGAACCTGGACTCGATCCGCGACGCCGAAGGCCCGGCCGCGAACGACGCCGGAAGCCCGGCCCCAACCGGCAACACCGGGGCGCTCGCGGCCAGCGCCATCAGCGGCCAGCCTTTCCGCGTTCACCGCGACCTGAACCTGCGCGCCGCCGCCAGCGTCAGCGCCACGCGGCTGGGCGTGGTGCCGGCCGGCGCCACCGTCACTCCTACCGGCCTGCGCCACGGCGACTGGTGGCAGATCAAGGCCCGCGTGGACGGCCACGAAAACACCGGCTGGGCCAGCAGCCTGTGGCTGCGCCGGAGCGCGGAATGAGCACCGTGCCGCCAGCCGCCGCAACCGGCATGTTTTCGGCTAAGCTGTGGCCTTTCGCCTCCCGCGCGCCTGCGCCTGCCCCGATGACACGGATTAGTGACACGCTCAACTTCGGCCCCAGCCTGGATATCGCCGCCCACAGCGCCGCCAGCATCAGCAAGCTGCAAGCGCCGGAAAACCAGGACAACCTGCTCATCATCGACGCCGATGGTCGCGCTGTCTTCCTGCGCGACCAGGCGCCACAGACGAGCATGGTGCAAGGCTGGCCGCAGGGCCATGTGCGGCTGGCGGTCCTGGACGGCATGGGCGGCCACGGCCATGGTCGGCAAGCCGCAGAGGCCGTGACCCAGGGCCTGCTCAGCATCCCGGCCTGCACCAGCATTGAGGCATTGAGCGAAAACCTCGACCGATTGCACCACGAACTGCAAGCCCATTTCCGCCATCCCGACGACAACGACACCTTCCGCCGCCCCGGCACCACGCTGACCCTGCTGGAGATCCCGCCGGGTCAGGCGCCCCTGCTGTACCACGCCGGCGACTCGCGCCTGTACGAAATCACCGCCCAAACTGTACAGCCGCTGACCATCGACCACGTTCCGGCGACCGCCTTCGCGATGCACGGCCTGCTTGGCGAACAGGAGTGGTGGCAGCAAGTGCACGGCGAACACCGCGTGCAGATCGCGCAGGCTTATATCCTTGGGAACGCCTTCGCCAACCCGCAAATCCTGGACGACGCTCTGCTGCCACTGAGCGAGGCCAACCTGCCGCCCTTCCTGCATCACCTGGCCGACCGCCGCGCCATCGCCGTGCGCAGCGATGCCGTCTACCTGCTGGCCACGGACGGCTTCTGGTCCTGCGCCCGCCCCATGCCCTGGACCGAACGCTGGCCGGCCTTGATGACCAGACCAGGCCGCAGCGCCGCGGCCGCGCTGGACGCCCTGTTCCACGATTACGCCGACCAGCCGCCGCCGGGCCTGCACATCGATAACCTGAGCGCCATCGTGTTGCGCTTCACGCCGCCGACACCCGCGCTCGGCCACGGGAATGTTGACGAAACAGCACTACCTACGGCAGCAATGCCCTCGCATTTTTGACGCCTGCGTGATCGCTCCCAAAAAACCACGCCCGCGTTTGCCAAACAGAGGGGAAACCGCATAAACTGGCGGGTATCCCATCCCGTGGTTAGCCATGAAAAAATGCAGTAATGCCCAGCACCCGCACTGCACGTATTGGGTCATGCCTGGATCGCAAACTTGTGAGGGCGGCCACGCCCAGCCAGAGCCTTCCAGCTACGACCTGCTGAGTGCCATGCGTTCTTCCCGTGCCGCCGCTCCGGCCACGGTGCTGGATGCCGTCCCGGCCGATGACCACGCCCCGCTCGCCACGCCCTCCTCCTACGCCCGCCCCCTGCAGCGCGCGCAGATGGAACGCCCGCAGTTGCACATCAGCGGCTTCGACCCGCGCGCGGCTGGCGGCCGGCAGACCCTGAAGATGGAATTGCGCGGCCTGCCGCAAACCTGCGCGCCGCAACTGCAACTGCACCTGCAATCGGACCTGATTCCCAACGGCGCGTCGCGCCAGCAGTTCGTGCGCGCGGTCGATGGCGAATGGCGTCCCGTGTTCGTCGAATTTTCCTCGCGCGGCAAGGAGCACGGCCAGTATCAGATCAGCATCGAACTGCTTAGCCAGCATCCGGGCACGGCCGCGCGCAAATGGGTGTGCACCTTCGTGATCCTGGTGCCGCGCCTGGACGCCACGCTGACTGAAATCCACCGCATCTTCCTCAGCACGCACAAGAACGTGCGCGTGATGGCCGATGACGCCTCCATCGCCCGCGTCAGCGCGCAAGGCGGCGACAGCCTGGATATCGACGTCACCGCCTGCAACGCCGGCATCGCGCACCTGGACCTGAACGCCCCGGGCGGCAAGGTCGACCTGGGCTACACCACCATCGCCTGGGACGAAGACCTGATCGAGATCGACATGCCGCTGGCGGCTGCGGTGCATCCGCATCCGAGCTGCGCGGCCTCGCTGGTCAATGCCGCGCCGGAGGCCGGCGCGCAGCGCCAGATCCGCCTGTTTGCGATGGAAGAATGCGTGCTGGGCCGGTTTGAACTGGTCGATCCGGAATCGGACGTGCTGCTCACCCACTACACGGAAAACGGCCAGGACAGCAACGGCCTCACGCGCCGCCTGTCCGGCCGCCACGCGGTGATACGCCGATCCGGCGCGGGCTTTGAAATCGAAGACGTGTCGCGCTACGGCACGCTGCTGGACGGCGTCTGGCCCGGCAAGCACAAGCCGACGCCGCTGCGGCTCGGCATGCGCATCGAACTCAGCGCCAGCATCAAGGGCATCGTCGTGCTGTCGGTGTCGGCCATCATGCCGCACGGCGTGATCCTGCACCGCGTGGACCAGGGCGCGAATGCGGAATGCTTCTACCTGCTGGCGCCGGAAACGCATCCCGGCTATCCGGTGAAGTCCTACGCCGCCGCGCCGCACGCGGCCGTGCTGCCGCTGCTGTTCCACCGCGACGGCGGCTTCTGGCACCTGGACCAGTTGACCGGCAAGGAGACCGCGCTGGCGCCCACCGTGTCGCTGGATAAGCTAAGCCGCATCCCGCGCCACAACCGTTTCGCCAGCGATCCCTATCCGGAACACTGGATCATCCGCACCGGCGCCGCCGATCTGCACAGCACCGTGGCGGCGAACGCCCTGTCCACCGCCTAGCCAGCCCCTCGTCGTTCCCGCATAAGCGGGAACCCGTAACCCACTTGCCCGCTTGGCGCAACTTACGCCGGCTTCTTCGGCGGCAGCGGAATAAACTCCGTCTCGCCCGGCACTTTCGGGAAGCGTTGCGCCTCCCAGTCCTCACCCGCCTGCACCACGCGCTCCTTGCGCGAAGAGACAAAATTCCAGAACATGAAGCGGTGGCCATCCAGCGGCTCGCCGCCGATCACCACGAAGCGTGCATCCGAATTCGCCTTCACCACCTGGCCGCCGCTGGCGTTCAGCAGCGCCATGCTATGCAGCGCAAGCGGCGTGCCGTCGGTTTCCAGCTCGCCGCTGATCGGGTAGATCGCCGCTTCGGCCGGCAGATTGGTCAGCGCCAGTGTTTGGCCGCTCTTCAGCGTTACGTCCAAATACAGGGTCTGGCTGTAGGTTTGCACCGGCGAGGTCTTGCCGAAAGCGGAGCCGATCAGCACGCGCACGGTGGCGCCGTCCACCTCCAGTTCCGGGATGGCGCTGGCGGGCGTGTGGCAGAAGCCCGGTTCGTCCTCCTCGTGCGCCACCGGCAGCGCGGCCCACAGTTGCAGGCCGTGCGTACGGTGCGGCACGCCGACCAGGTCCTTGGGCGTGCGCTCGGAATGCACGATGCCGCGGCCGGCCGTCATCCAGTTGATCGCACCCGGTTCGATGCGCTGGTACGAGCCTATGCTGTCGCGGTGATCGATCGCGCCTTCGAACAGATAGGTCACGGTGGCCAGGCCGATGTGCGGGTGCGGGCGCACGTCGTGGTCGGCATCCAGCGGCACATCGATAGGGCCGAAATGATCGAAGAAAATGAATGGCCCCACAGCCTGTTTGACCGCGGACGGCAAATAGCGGCGCACCACGAAGCCGCCACCCAGGTCTTTCTCATGGCCTTTCAACAGATTCGAGATCGTCATGTCTTACTCCAGAACGGTGGTGACTTCGGTGGTCACGGTGGTCATCAGCTTGTGGATGGGGCATTTCTGCGCGGCGGCCAGCAGTTCACCGCGCTGGGTTTCGCTCAGGTCGCCGGTGACGTGCAGGGTGGCGGTCAGGCGGTAGATGCCCTGGCGCTCCTCGCTGGCATCGCGCTCCATGCTGACTTCAACGTGTTCCAGCGGGATGCCTTTGCGCTTGGCGTACCAGACGACAGTCAGCGCCTTGCAGGCGCTGAGCGCGGCGTCGTACAGGTCGTGCGGCGAGGGGCCGGCGTCGTTGCCGCCTTCGGCTTCCGAGCCGTCGGTCGAGATGATGTGGTTGCGCACATGGACAATATGCCGCATCGGCAGGGATTGATCGCGCAGGGCTTTGATAGTCATTCGGTGATCCTCGTGGTGACAAAATCCGGAAACCAACAATGTACACCGAATGACAGGGTTACGCCTCTACTAAAGGTTATTCGCCGACCAGCGCCATGGAGAAATCCGCGCCGCCCTGGCGCAGTTCCTTGAGGCGCGCATGGGCCGGGTCGTCATACCAGGCCTGCGCTTGCGCGGCCGACGGGAATTCGATGACGATCATCGTTTGCGGCTGCGGCGGCGTGCCTTCCAGCGCTTTGGGCGCGGACTTGGCGACCACTTTGCCGCCATGCTTCTGCGCCAGCGCCGGCGCGTGCGCGCCATATTCCTGCTGCCACTCCGTGCTGCGCAAGGTCGCAAAGCCGATTGCATAAGCTGCCATGATGTTCTCCTGTTTGGCTGTTGAATGAGGCTTCATTATCAGCACAAGCCGGCCAGGCATAAATGAGATAGAATTTCCTTCACTCCTAACTAAAACTTTCGAATATGAGCGACAAGCTGCGCAGCATGGAAGTGTTCGTGACGGCCGCCACGGCAGGCAGCTTTGCCGCCGCCGCGCAGGAGTTGGATATCTCGGCCGTCATGGTCGGCAAGCATGTGCAGGCGCTGGAGCAGCAACTGGGCGCGCGCCTGATCGAGCGCAGCACGCGCCGCCAGGCGCTGACCGAGATCGGCGCGGCCTACCTGGAGCGCTGCCGCGACGTGCTGGCCAGCGTGGAAGCCGCCGACCATGTGGCCGAGAACCTGCGCGCCGAGCCACAGGGCAGCCTGCGCATCTCCGCGCCCGCCACCTACGGCGAGCAGCGCCTGACACCGGTGATCGCGGCCTACACAGCGCAATACCCCAAAGTGAGCGTCGAGCTGGTGCTCAGCAACCGCGTGGTCGACATGGTGGAAGAAGGCATAGACGTCACCATCCGTTCCGGCCCCATCGCCGACAAGAGCCTGATCGCGCGGCCCTTGCGTCCCGGCCGCGTGCTCGTGGCCGCCAGCCCGGACTATCTCAAACGGCACGGCAAGCCGCGCCACCCATCGGACCTGGCGCGCCACAACTGCCTGGTGTTCGGCGGCGCCGGCACCTGGCGCTTCCGCCGCGGCGACGAACAGGTGGAAGTCGCACCGCGTGGTACCCTGGTCAGCAATACCGGCGCATCGCTGGTGGTGGCCGCCATCGCCGGCATGGGCGTGACCTTGCAGGCGGACGTGCTGATGGAGCCGGCCATGGAAACGGGACGGCTGGTGCGATTGCTGCCCCAATGGGAATTGCCGACGCGCGCCATGCACATCCTGCGCCGGCCCGAAGCGCGGCCCAGCGCCAAGGTGCGCAGCTTCGTCGACTTTGTGCTGGAACGATTAGGCTGAACGAGAGATGAAAGTAGAACCTGAACTGCTGGAAGGCTGGCTGCGCGCCCGTTCCATCGCGCGCAAACTGCCGCAGCCGGTCCCCGATCATGGCGGACTGCGGGTGGACACGGGACTGCCGAACGAACGGCGCCGCTACGTCTTCGCCGGCCCTGCGCCGGGCATTACGGAACTGGCCCGCAGCATCGACGCACCCGGCGTCTTCATCAAGATGTGCGGCCCCGGGCCGAAGCTGCTGTCTCTGGTCACGCCGAAATGGCAGCTACAGCCAGGCGGCTACCTGATGACCAAGGAACCCGGCCGCAACCCCGTGCCTTCCCTGCCGCCCGGCTACCGGCTTCAACTCCAGACGGAATCAATGGTGACTACGGCGCGCATCTACACCGAGGACGATACGCAGGCCGCCAGCGGCTACGCGGTGGAATACGGCGATGTGTTTGTCTTCGACCGCATCGCCGTCGATCCCGCGCACCAGCACCAGGGACTGGGCGCGGCGCTGATGGCGGCGCTGGGAACGGCGCAGCAATCGCAAGCCGCGCAGCGCGTGCTGGTGGCAACTGAAGCCGGGCGCGGCCTGTACCTGACGATAGGATGGAAAGTGCTGTCGCACTACTCCACGGTGGCGATCACACCACTTTCTTGACGAATTCCGTCTTCAGGCTCATGGCGCCGAAGCCGTCGATCTTGCAGTCGATGTCGTGATCGGCGTCGACCAGGCGGATATTCTTGACCTTGGTGCCGACCTTGACGACACCGCCGCCGCCCTTCAGCTTCAAGTCCTTGATGACGGTGACGGTATCGCCATCCTGCAGGATATTGCCCACCGAGTCGCGATAAACGCGCGCGCCCTCTTCAGCCGCGTCCGAGGCGCCGGCTTTCCACTCATGCCCGCACTCCGGGCAAACGAACTGCGCGCCGTCTTCGTAGGTGTATTCGGAACTGCATTTGGGGCACGGAGGCAAGGCGCTCATGGGTATATCCTGATTCAAAAGGCGACAGTATACAACACCGATTTGTCAGGCCAGCTTGCGGGCGACGCGGAAGCCGACGATATCGTTCGCCAGCACCGCCGAAAACCCGTTGCGTACGGCCGAGCGCAAGTAGCGCGGGTTGTACAGCCAGGAGCCGCCGCGCAGCACGCGCTTGGCCGGATCGCCGCCCTCTTCCCAAGCGCTGCCGTCGGAAGGCGCGCCGGTGTAGTCGTCGTGCACCACGTCCTGCGTCCATTCCCACACGTTGCCGTGCATGTCGAACAGTCCCCAGGGATTGGGCTGGTACGCGCCGACCTTGCTGGTCCCCTGCAGGAAAGCGCCGCGCGGGCCGTTGTTGTAGGTGTAGTGGCCGTCGTAGTTGGCCTGTTCGGTGCTGATGGAGTCGCCGAAACTGAACGCGGTCTTGGTGCCGGCGCGGCAGGCATATTCCCATTCCGCCTCGGTCGGCAGACGGTACGCCTGGCCAGTCTTTTGGGACAGCCAGTCCAGGTACTTGTGCGCGTCCACCCAGCTCACTCCGACCACCGGGTGATCGTCCGTCTGGTTGAAGCCGGGATTGCGCCAGTCGGTATCGGACTGCGACTCCCAGCCGGTCTCCTTGACGAAGCGCTTCCATTGTCCGACCGTGACCGGGAAGCGCCCCAGCGCAAACGACTGCTCGATGCCGACCCAGTGCTGCGGCGTTTCCCGCACCAGCCACTTCTTCTGCGCGCCGGCCTTGATCGCCAACTCCTGTTCATGTTCCGGTGAACCCATCTGGAAGCGGCCGGTCGGTATCAGCACCAGTTCCGGGCCGACGCCGGTGCCGTCCAGGAAGCGGTCGCGCAACACGCCGTTGGCGTCCGCCACCGGATTGTCCGCAAGCGCGGCCAGTTCGGCGGCGTTGCGCTCCGCCTGTGCGCGCCGATGGCGTTCCTGCTCCTGGCGATACGCCACTTCCGCTTTCAGTTGCGCGGCTTTGCGCTGCTGTTCCTCGAATTCCTCGCGTGCCTTTTTCGCATCGGCCTCGCGGCGCGCCTGCAACTGCTCGCGCAAGGCTTGCTTGCGCGCCTGCGCCGCAGCCTCCGCTTCAACCTTCTTCTTCGCCTCCATCGCGCGGCGCAACTGATCCTGGCGCGCCTTTTCCGCCGCCGCGGCCTGCGCTTCCGCCTGTCGGCGCGCAGCCAATTCCAGTGCCTGCGCCTTGCGCTGTTCCTCCGCCAGGCGTGCCTTTTCCACCTGCGCCGCCTGCTCCTTCTGGCGCTGCTGCTCGCGCGCCTGCTGTTCCTGCCTGGCCTTGGCCGCCTGCGCCGCCAGTTCTTCCTCCGTCGGGCCGGCAGCGCGGCGCAACTCCGCCAGCAGCTCGTTGACCGATGCGGGCCGGCGCTCGGGCAGATAGGCAAAGCCGTCTTGCAGCACCTTCCACTGGCGCTCGGTCAGGCCACGCGGCGGCGAAGGATGGAAATCAGCGGGACGCATGTCGTCGAACGGCATGCGGCCTTCCAGCATCTGGTAGATCATCACGGCCACGGCGTACACGTCCAGCCGGGGGCCGGGCTGGCCCTGGTAGGTGCCTGCCTCCGGCGCGCGGTAGCCGGCAGTGCCGGCATTCGGCGTCTGCAGGCCCAGGCTGCTGCCGGCGCTACGCGCGCGCGACGCGATGCCAAAGTCCAGCAACTTGACTTCGCCGCGCTGGGTCAGGAAGACATTGCCCGGCTTGATGTCGCGATGCACCAGCTTGTGCTTGTCCCATGCGTATTGCAGCGCATCGCCCACCGGCGACAGCATCTTGTACACCACCTCCAGCGGCAGCGGTCCCTTTTCCGCCAGCAGCGTGTCCAGATCCTGACCTTCCAGGTATTCCATGATGATGAAATAGCTGGACGTGGCCGGGTCCTGCGCCCACTCGTACACGCGGACGATGTTTTCATGCGCCAGCTTGCGCGCCTGCGTCGCTTCCTCGATCAACAGCTTGGCGTGCGTGGCGCTTTGCGTCAACTGCGGCGGCAGTATCTTCAGCGCCACCAGTTCGCTGTGGCCCAGCTCCGCGTGGGTGGCGAGATCGGTCGCCAGCCATACCTGGCCCATGCCGCCCATGCCGATCAGGCGCTCCAGCCGGTAACGCCGGTTTTGCGGGCCGATCTCCTGGCCCGACATCAGGCCCAGCTCCGTGCCCTGCCGCGCTGGGCGCGGCGTGTCGCTGCCTCCCGGCGGCGCGTATTCCGCATCCAGGATGGCGTTCTTGCGACGGTCGAACTCTTGGAGGCTCAGTAATCCGTCATCATGTAAGGCCCGCAGTTCGCGGATCTTGTCTCTTGCTGTCTGCATCGTAAAGGTTATCGTTACTGCAAAGGCGCTCCGCATTCAGCGCAGAATTTATCCTGCAATCGGCCCGGCGGCACCGGGTGTCCGTTGATGCATACCCGCGTGGCCGGCGCGGCGTGATGATGGTGTACCGGCGCGCCCGCCTGCGCCACACCCACGCCGAGCTGGCTCTGCGTGCTCAACGCGCTGGCACTGGCGCTGTTCTGGATATTCAGCAGATCGAGCTGGTGGCGGCGGTCCTTGTCCAGTTCCGCGTCGCGGTGCGCGCGTTCTTCCAGCACCCGCTCGTGCGCCAGGCGCTGCGCCTCCACCGGTGTGAGACCGTGTTCGGCGGCGACCACGTGGGCCAGCGCTTCGATCTGCTCCGCCGTCATGCCGCCCTGGATCTGCATCTTCATGATCTGCGCAACCGCTTCCGCATTCGACGGCGCGGCGACGGCGGCGATCGCCATGTCGCTCAGGCGCCCTATCGTTTCCATGCGCCGGATCTCGTGGCTCTGCTGCGACTCTTGCATGGCCAGCGCCGCTTCGCGCTCCTGCTCGAACTTCTTCAGTTCACGCTGCCAGGCGGCTTCCTGCTCGCGCTGCCGCAGTATCAGGCGCTGCTCTTCTGCGGCCAGTTGGTCCAGCGCCGCCTGCCTGGCGTTGGCCTGGTTGTTGCGCGTGTGGAGATTGTCCGCCTCTATCGTGCGCAACAGCTTTTCGTACTGGACGACGGCGTCGGCCTGCGCGCCGGAGCGCTTCAGGTCTTCGATCTTCTGGCTGATCTCCGCCACCTGGACGGCGTTGGACGCATCCTTGACGGCATCTTCGCGCAGCAGTTCACGCTGACGGGCCAGTTGCAACTGGTCTTCCCATTCCTGTATGCGCTCGGCCTCGCGGCGGCGGGCGGCGTTCGCTAGCGTCATGCCCTGAATACGGGCGGCGTGCGCTTCCGCTTCGACTTCCAGCTCGCGCGCCTTCTCGTCCTTTTCGCGCTGGCGCAGCGCGTTCAGCTCGTTGCGACGGTGCGATTCGTCTTCGATCAACAAGGCTTGCGCGATCTGGTTTTCGATCGCCTGCTGGCGCAACTGGTGCGACAGGCGTTGCTGCGCAAGCTGTTTCTGTTCGAGGCCGGTCTGCTGCAGCAGTTCCAGCTCGGTGCGCATCTTGATCTGCGCCAGGTGGCGCACATGCTCCCAATCGGCCTGCTCACCCTGGCGCAGCGCCTTGTTCTTCGCCAGCTCATGCTCCAGGTCCGCCAGCACCGTGCCTGCGCCCTTGTCGACGGCGACCTTGCGGGTCTTGGACTCCATCACCCGGCTGTACAGTTCCACCTCGCGCGCGCGCAAGGCTTGCACGCGCTCCGATTCCTGCAGCGTCAGCTCGGCCTTGTTGATGCTGGCATCCTGGCGCAGCTCGGCGCGGCGGAAATCGGCGCGCATCTTCTGCTCCTCGCGCCAGATGGCCTGCCATTCTTCCTCGTTGTAGATTTCGTCCAGTTGCTTGACGTGCTCCAGTTGCACATGGCGCTCATCCGCCACCAACCACAAGGTGCCGACACGTTCGCGGTTGTTGTCGAATTTATCGTGACGCAGCGCGATGGTTTCCACGCGCTCGACCGCCAGGCCGTAGGTGGCGATGCGCACCTTGAGCGCGGCCTGCAGGCGTTCGTCCAGTTGCATGCGCAGGTCATCGTTTTTGGCCATCTCGCGCATAGAACGGCTGCCGACGAACTCCGCGGCCAGTTGGCGCACCGATGGTTCCAGCAGTTCGCGCAGGTGCAGCGCGTTGACCACGCCCGGCACCGTCATGAAATGCTGGGCGAACGCCGGCACGTTCTCGATGCGCACGGCGACGGTGAAGCGTGCCGATATCTTCAGGTGCTCCGCCGTATGCAGGTCACTGAAAGAAAACTCGACCGGCAGCGGCATGGTCCGTGTAATCAGGATTTCAGCGCTCTGGCTGCGCAGCAGGTGGTTCAGGCGGGTGAAGAAACCTTCGATCTCGTATTCGCCCTGCGGGACTTCGGTGGCCTTGTCGGCCTGCAGAATGTAGGCGCGCGCGGTGGCGGGTACGCGCAGGGTCTTGGTGAAGATGCCCGATAAAGTCTCGACGCCGAAGTACACGGCCAGTTCGTCGTCGCCCGGAATCCAGCGGTTATCGCGCAGCACCGGCTCATTGCGCGGCGCGCCCAGCGTCAGGCCGCAGTGGCGGCAGTAGCCCGACTGGCCGTCGTTTTTGTGCTCGCACCGCGGGCATTTAACGCCGCCGAAACCAAACATTTGGAACATGTCAGACTCCTTCTTCGATTCATCGTCCGGGCTGCCCTGCGATCTGCCGATTTTAGCAGGGTGCGCCGCTTTTCATTCTTGCACACGATTCAAGGATGTCCTTTAAATCATGCCGATCCGGTCTATGCAGGCCACGCTGGCGCCTTTCTGGCGCAACGCGGCCGTAAAACCGGGGGGTAGTTCGCCTTGCCAGTCCTTGGGCAGCAGGATGCGATCGCCCTGAGCGGCTTGACTTAATATCAATGCCAGCTTGGGTTCGCGGCCATCCACGGTATCGACGCGGCCGGCGTGCCAGGCGCTGGAACAGCCGCTGGCGATGATGCGCCCGCGCGGCACGAACTCGCGGCCGCGCGCGAGACGGTCGGCCATCACCAGTGCGAGCTGATACGAAGCACCCTGGAAGCGCGGCTGGCCGAACCGCACCACGCTGCGCCAGCGGCCCAGCCCTCGGCCATCGAAATGGCGTGCGCCCGCCAGCGTGAGCCGTACTTCCTGCTGAGCGGCCAGGTCCAGGCCGGGCGCGGCGATGGTATCCTCTTCCGCCGGCGCGGCAATGTGGGTGGCGTTGGCCGACATATCTGTGCCGTGTGCCATGCTTTCAAGCGGGAAGACGCTGACTTCGACCCAGCCCAGGGCATCGTTGGCGCCGCCGCTGTGCAGGGGGAACCAGGTGCGCACCGTCGACACTGCGGCGGACGGATCGGCGTGACCGCTCAGGGCGCCCAGGTGGGTGATGGTCAGCGCGTCGCCCTGTGCGGGGTCCTGGTCGCGCGATACGGGCCGGATGGCGCCGTATACACGGCCGAGATGCCATGCGTCGGAGCTGCCCTGCGCATAGACCAGTTGGCCCGGTGCTGCCTGATACAGGCCGCGCACCATGCGGTCTGCCAGCACGGCCGCCAGTTCCCAGCAGCGGTCTGCATCCGCCGGTGCGATGGCCATGCTGAGTACGACCTGGTCGCGGCTGTCGAGGCGGATTTCGGTGTGCCGCGCCAGGCGCACGACTTCCTGCATGCGCTCTGCGATGGCCGGCGCGTTCGGCGCCAAGCACTTCACATCGGCGCGGTTGGCGCGCGGGCGACGGCTGGCGGTGATGGTCAGCGTGCGGCCGTCGGCCAGCAGGCAGCGGCATTCGGCGTTGGTGGGCAGGGTGCTGATCGAGATGGCGGTCATAGCACGGGCTCCATGCGCGGGACGTGCGGCTGGCGGCGTTGCGACAGGCCGGTTTCGAGGTTGGCGCAGATGCGGTCTGCTTCGTCCAGCAGTTGCGGCCATTGCTGCGGATCGGCTGATTGAAAGCGGGCCAGCAGGGACCAGGCTTCATCCAGCGCGGCTTGCGCGATCAGGGTTGATGCGCTGCGACGTTCCTGCGCTTCCAGCGACAGCGGCTGATCCGGCGCGGCCCAGGCCAGCGATGGCATGGTGTTGACGTTCAGCACGGCCATGTGCAGGCGCATCAGGAGCGATTGATGTTGTTGGAAGAATTCGCGCCCTGGCGGCACGGTGAGCGCACGCAAGCCGCTGCTCAAGGCGGGCAGCTCCAGGAAAAGCCGCCGCAAAGCGCGGGCATCGCGTTCGGCAACCGGCATGTTCGCCTGCCCCGCGACACCGGCGCTTGCGCCGATGCCCGCAACCTGCGAAGCGGACACGAAAGCCAGCGTCGAGGCCGAGGCGGCATTCACATAGGGCACCGACCGATCATGCGTCCCAGCCCTCCCCTCGTCGAGCGGTGAAGCGGCCGCCGCAACGCGGTCAAGCGGAGCCGCCGCCCCCAACGCCGGCGTTGCCGCGCCGGGAGCCGGCACCGCGCTGGGCGGCGCGGCCGGTGGCTGGGCGATTGCATGATCTGCCGCGATGGCGGCGGCCTGGCGCCCGGCGCTCGCTTCTTCCTGGGCGCGGTTTTTTAGAATTTCGGCGTAATCCACCTGCTCGCCCAGATCAACCGGCACGCAATCGTCCACCGTCACGCCGTACCGCGTGTACATCAACTGATTGAACCCGGCGCGGAAGGCGTGCCATTCCTCCAGCGAGGTACAAGGCGGAAGTTCCAGCGCCCCCTGCGCCAGTTCGGCCTGCAAGGCCATCTGCACGGATGCGCCAAAGCTGGCCAGTTCCAATCGCCCTGAAGTCTCGCTGTACAAATACAAATCAAACCGCTGCTGCGACACGCGCGGATTGGCGGCATCGATCACGAACCGCGTCCGCAGTCCCCACTCCGGCGCCGACGCAAACGGCGCCAGATCCACCGTGTACGGTCCCGGATGAAAACAGAACGCCATCTCGCCCGGCTCGCAAACGACCCTCCCTGCCGCCGCCCGCCGGGCATGGCCAGCCGCGTTGAACACCACCACCGTGCTCTGCGCCGGCGCGACATCCCCCGCGTCGAGCCGAAGCGCGATCAGGTTGACGCCCAGGCCGTCCGTATCCACGGCCTGCTTGCGGCGACGGCTGAACAATCTCATGATTTAAGGCGCCACCGGTTCAACCGCGAACCCCGCGCCGTACAACTGGAAGTGCGCGGCAGGCGCAGTGGCAAAAGGCCAGGTCCGCTCGCATTCACCGTCCGCATCCAGCCGCCCTTGCAGGACGATCGCGCCGCCGCCGTCGATGACGCGCAACAGCGGCTGCTCGTTCAGCAAGCGCCGGGCAAAAGGCGCGTCGGCCGACAGGCTGAGAATCACCTGCCACCCGCCATCCTGCGACAGGAAATGCAAAGTCCAGTAGCCATCATCCGTGACCAGCGATTCCAGCGCAGTGGAAGCCGTCGACGCGGCGCGCAGCATCCCCGTGCTGCCGGTCCACACCGGATCGTTGGCGGCCTGCGACGTCGAATGCGCAGCCGCATGCCGTGCCAGCGACAGTTGGCGAAAGCGGCGCAGGGTCAGCGGCGACGCGGACAAGGCTTGCCGTTCGTTCGGCGTCAGTGCGCGTGTGCCGTCCAGTGCGGCCAACAACGTGGCGTCGGCCAGCATCAGGCGGTCACCAGGCACGGAACGGCCAAGCAGCGCGCGCTCCTGCAAGCGCGCATCCAACGCCTTGGCCTCCTGCTCATCGTGTACGGATTTCACTTCGTTCTCCTTGGGTGAAACTTTGCAGCTTGGCGATCGCCTCATTGCGGCGCTTGCGCAGCGTCGGCATCGAAATCCCATCCAGCGCCGCCAATTGCTGCAAGGTCGGCAGTTCGCCCGTCGCCGGGTCCAGCCAGGCGTCCGGATACGTATCGTCGGCAGGCCCCAGCAGCTTCTGGTACACGGCCAACCGGATCGGCAGCGTTTCCTCGCGCAGCACGCGCACGGCCCAGCTACCGGATGCCTGTGCGGCCCGCGCCAATTCCATATAGCGGAGGGGCAGAGAAAGCGCGCTGGCTGTCTGCTGTTCCGCCGCCAGTTCTTCGGGACTGAACGGCGCCTCATCGGAGACAACACGCGCCGCCTCTTCGTCCGGCTCGTCGTCGATTTCGTCGGGCGGCGGCAGGATGCGGTCCTCCTCTTGAGATGCGGCCTGCCCGGAATCGCCGATCACGCGCCAGTAATCCTCCAGCCACAGGGCCGCTTCGCCGGCATCGCCCTGCCAGTCGTCGGCGGAATCCAGGTTGGCCGACAGTTCCTCATAGTCGCCGATCTCCGCCAGCATTGCCGCGATCTTGTCCGGACTGTTTTTCAGGCTGGCGAAGCGCTTGGACTTGGTGTGCAGCGGCCCCGGCGAACCGGCAAACTGCTCCAGTGTCTCGCTCCAGCGGATGATCCATTCCGCCTTGCAGCCGCTGATGGACTTCATCTGCCGCACCTCGATCGGCGTGCCTGCCAGCGAACGGCCGAGGATGGCGCCGACCTGGGCGGCATGCTGCTCCCATGCTGCGAACAGATCGGCGATGTCGCGGTACGCCGTGTCCAGCATGCGGTAGGTGTAGATGCGGTTGGGAGAGCATGCGCGCCCTGTCGCGACGATGTAGTTGTCGGCATCGACCTTGTCGCGCAGGGTGGCATACATGTCGTTGATCTTCTTGCGCAGCGCGCCCTCGGCGGCCGCATCGAGCCAGAACGCGCCGCTGCGCGCATGTTCAGCGGCCATCGCCGCCGCAAAGGCCGACCAGAACGCGGGCTGCGCCTGCAATTCGAACAACAGGCTTAGTGCCAGTTCGGCGACGCTCTCGCCATAGCTGTTCCCTTCCATCGCGCCGCGCGAGGAACGGGCGTGCGCACGCAGCGCGACGCTGGCCGCATCGGTATAACTGTCGAGCAGCGCCGCGTGCTGCTCGGGATGGAGCACCTGGAGCATCTCAATCTGCCGGAAGGCTTGCAAGGAGCACAGCCCCAGCAGCTTGCGTACGTGTTCCCAGCCATGCTCCTGATACCGGGTTCCTGGCAAGCGCATAAAGTCCTGTCTGTGATGATAAAAACAAAAATGGGCGCACCATGACGGATGCTTCCATATCTTGCCACAGGACGGCGCAATTCATTATCCCGTTTACAAGCCTATTTCCCCTTCTGTTCCCGGTTCTGGGACGCCAGCGTTGACAGCACGGCCGCCACCACCGGGGCCGCGTGCTCGCCGCCGGTGGCATCGGAGTGGCTGACAAAGGCCGCCATCGCCAGTCGGTGCGCCTGGCCCGGCAAGCTGCCCGGCTCCAGCCAGCCGGTGAACCAGACGGTCGCCGTATCATCGCCGGTCGGCGCGGTGCCGGTTTTGCCGTACAGGCCTGGGCGGATAGCGTTCAGCGATGCGCCACGGAAGGCGCCCGCGCCGGTGCCCACGTCCACCACGCCTTTCATGCCGGCCTTGATGCGGTCCAGGCGGATGCCGATCGGCTTCATGTCGGCCACTACGCTGTCCGCGTGTCCGAGCGACAGCAGCATGCGCGGCTCGACCACCTTGCCCTGCCCGACCGCGGCCGCAGCCAGCGCCATTTGCAGCGGCGTCACCTGCATGCGCAGGCCGATCGCCATTTGCCGCAGTTCGTGACGGGTGTGGATGGGATCGATGTGGGCCGGCGTGGCCTGCAGCGCGTCCCAGTTGCGCCAGTTGAAATCGGCGGGCAGCAGGCCGCCATCCAGCCGCAGCGCCTGTTCAAAGCCGAGGCGATGCGCAGCGGCGATGATGGGACGCACGGCATCGAGCGCATCCGCATCCAGCGCCTGCAGGTCGGGCGCACCGCCGTCCGGGCGGCCGAACAGGCTGCGGTCGCTCATTTCACTGGACCAGGCGAACCAGGTGTTGATGCTGTACGTAAGCGCTTGCGCCAGTCCCAACCGGCCTTCCTGCGCGCGGCGGTCCACGCTCTGTTCGTGGTAGTTGGTGACATGCGCCAGGCGCGGGTTGATCGGATACGCGGCCGCGTCGGTATGGAAGCCGTAGCCGCGTTGCTGCGCCAGGCGGTTAATCGCAGGCAGCGGCATCCCGCCCAGCAGCGCATCGATTTGCGGATCGCTTTGCGCGGCCAGCTCCAGGCCCAGGGCGCTGATCACTTTGAACGTGGAGCCGGGGCTTTGGTGCGCGCCGCCGTCGTGCTGCAGCGCCGGCAGGCGCAGCGGGCTGCGGGCGGGGCTGGTACGGTCGAAATCGCGCACTTCGGCCCAGTTGGCGTTGTTGACTATGCCTGCACCGGCGCCTGCTGCGGCGAGGATATCGCCGGTTTCGGTGTCGAGAATGACCAGCCCCGCGTGGCGCCCCTCAGGCGCAGCTTGTCCGCCGGCGCAAGCGCGACCGTCCCAACGGCCGCGATGCATGGCCACGCATTCCAGCACGTGCTGGCTTAGGGCTTGCAGCGGCAGGTCCAGCGTCAGCCTGGCGTTGATTGCGCCGTCGGTTGTGGGCAAGCGGGAGAGCATGCCGGCGATGCTGCTGGCGTGTTCGGAATTGATGCCCAACAGCGGCGCGAGTCCGGCCTCGATCGCGGCTTCGCTCGGTGCGCCATCACTCCACAAAACCGTGCCATTGCGGTCCGCCAGTTGCACGGGCGACGGTGCGGCGTTGCGCGGCAAGCCGGGGGCGCCATCCGTTTGCGCCAGCGGCTGCCAGATCAGGCGGCCGTCGGCCACGCGTAGGTGGCGGTATTTCTGGTCTTCTGGCGCGTTGAAGTCTAGCGGTTCAACATCGATCTGCACGCTGCGCGCGCCGGCTTGCAAGGTCAACGTCAGTTGCTGGACATCGTAGGCGTTGACGCAGGCGCGGCCGGTGCACGCGGCGACGTACTGTGCGCTGGCGCCGATGGTGCCGCTGCGGACGCGGCCAGCCACCAGCATTTGCAGGACTTCGCCGCCAGATGCCGCGCGAGGTAGAGGCAAAACCAGATGCACCACTGGCTTACCGCTGCCGCCTTCGGCCGCCTGCGGCCAGCGCGCGATGCGGGTCCACGGCTGCCAGCCCTGCGGCAGCGACGCGAATAGGCGCGATGCGGCGACCGGCATCTGGCCGGTGGTCGCGATCATCAGCGGCGCATCGCCTCCTGTGCCGCCGCCCATGCTCGCATGCCAGTCCAGCGCCGTCCCCGCAGGAGCCTTGACGCGCCAGGCCAGCAGGCGGCGTTCGCTGTTGTAGATATCGATCTGCTGCCGGACATAAGCGCCGTCGGCCTGATAGTACAGGCGCTTGAACAGCTTGTGTGTGGCGGGGCCAGGCTGGACCTGCTTCCACTCGTTCAGCTCCGCTGCGCGCTCCTTGGTTGCGGCGGACAGCCAAAGCGGCAAGTCACGCGGCGCCAATTCGATCAAGCCCGTGGCGTTCAGGCGCACGAGGCCGGCGGACTGCAACGCTTCAAACAGCGATTGGTCTTCCAGTTCCGCCGGCGCGGCGCTGGGAACCTGATATTGGCCCGGTACCAGCATAGTCGTCACCACGCGGCCGTGCGCCGGGAACGCAACGACCAGCGCCGCGGTGGCATCGGCGCTGCCGCTGCTGACGCTACTGGCGCCGACGCCGGCGGTGGCGCTGCCAGCAATGGCGTTGGCGACGCTGGCCGTCGCGCCGGTGGCGATGGCGACACTGGCGGGCGCGCCGGTGGCTTTGCTGATACCTGCGCTGACAATGCTGCTGGAGCCTCGCGCCCAGGACGCGATCGCGGACGCAATCGACGGCCGGCCATCCGCTGGTGCGGCGAGGCGGTACATTTGCACGACCAGTTCGCCAGCCTGCGGGCACATGGCATTGGCGCGGCGTTCGATGCGCAGCGCCGACGCCGCGTCCCACAACAGCCACCCCTGCTGGCGCAGCGCGACCTGGCCACTCGCGCCCTGTTCGATCTGTCCAAAGCTGGCGTCGCTGAGCCAGCGCACGTCGGGCTGCCTACTGTGCCAGTTCAGTTGCAGCGGCTCGCTGGCCGGATCGTTGAAGTCGGCGCGTGCGGTGCCTTCGATCTGCACTTCCGGCATGGTGGCCGCAGCCGGATCACGGTCGGAGATCAGCAGCACATTGTGCAAGGCGATCTGCACATTCGATTCCTGGTTACGGGCGACCCAGCGCTTCACATCGTCGAAGCGGTAGCCCAGCCGTAGCGGCATCAGGCGGCTGCTGCCCGAACTGCGCAACTGGCTGCACAGGTCCACCCGCACGGCAGGCGCGGCCTGCACGCCGCTGGCGATCAACAGCGCGCCGTGCGCCTGCAAGCTCGCGGCGATACCTGGTTGCGTCGGCACCACAAACGCCGCGCCAGGCAGCGCAGACTGGAAAGCGTTGGCGGCGCGGATATTAGCGGCGGCCTGCGGCGTGCCGGCAGTCGCGGCGACCAGATGGCGCGCATGGCCGGCGATCAGCGCGCCGCCGGCCACGACCACAACGACGGCGCCAGCCGCAAGCCAGATACCCTGCCGCGTCCAGCCGCTCGGCCCAGCCGCGCGCGCGGCCGAATCGGTGGACGTGGCCGAGTCGTTGGACCTGGCCTCGCTGCGCGACGACACCAGCGTCAGCGGGCGTAGCTGCCGCGCGCCACGCGCCGGCTCGGCCCCGTCCTTGCGCCCGGCCGCGCGCTGGCCGGCACGCAGGTTGGCCTGCCTGCGGCGTGCCCGGCGGCGCTCGCCCCAGGCTTGCAGGATGGTGCTGAAGAATCGCGGCATAAGCCCCTCGCGCAGATAGTCTCTCTGCTGCCGAATAGCGGAGGGACAGGAAAAAGCCCCTCTTCTTATCGCCTCAATGCGCATTTCGCGCCGCAAAAACGGCGGCCTGTCGCAATCCCGTCGCGGCTGGACGAGGCTTCGCATAAAGTGAGCCCATCGAAACTCACTTACGCACGAAAGGAAGCACCATGAACGTCCTGAAAAACTTCGAGGTCTTGTTCATCGTTACCCTGGGCTTGGCCTGCGCCGCCAACTATGCACTGGATAACACCGCCGTTGAAACCAAGGCTGCCCAAGTGGCCGCCGCACCGAACATGCAAGTCGTGGTGGTCAGCGCCAAGCGCCTGAGCGCCGAAGAGAAAAAACAATCGCTGCTCGATGAACGCACCAGCACGCTGGCCGCCGCTTCCACGCCAGCGAGAAAAATTTGAGCGCCCCTGAACACTTCGCCTGTACGCGCAACACGCTTGCCGCGTAACAGGCGAAACCTCCATCCCGTCCTCCTCCATACCACTCGGTACGCCAGCGCACACTGCGCCGGCCGGCTTTGTGTCAGATGTAATAAGTTGCATCTTTCAACGCCGAGCCCTGCCGCACTTGATATAGTTCGTTCAAGCGTGATAGAAACACGCGTGAAGAACGGAGGACATCATGATCAAGCCCCTTTTCGCAACTGCCCTGCTGGCGCTGAGCGCAGCCGCATTCGCCCCCGCTGTCGCATCGGCGCAGGTCGGCGTCAGCGTCGTGATCGGCAATGCACCGCCGCCTCCGCGTTTTGAAAGCATTCCCGCGCCGCGTCGCGGCTACGTCTGGGCGCCGGGCTACTGGAGCTGGAATGGCTACCGCCACGTCTGGATCGGCGGCCGCTGGGAAGTGGAACGCGTCGGCAGCTACTACCGTCCTTCCGAGTGGGTGCAGGATGGCGGCGGCTGGCGCTTTGTGCCCGGCGGCTGGATCGTTTCCGAACCGGCACGCGTTGACTACGTCACGGTAGCGCCGCCACCGCCGCGCTATGAACCGATTCCCGCACCGCGCCCCGGCTTCATCTGGTCGCCGGGTTACTGGGACTGGCGCGGCAACCGCCACATCTGGATCAGCGGCGGCTGGGTCGAGTCCCGTCCTGGGTATGTCTACACCGAGCCGCGCTGGGTGCAACGCGATGGCCACTGGCTGCGCGAGGAAGCGCGCTGGGAGCGCGGCCCCTACGGCGACCGCGATCACGACGGCATCCCCAACCGCTATGATCGTCACGACAACCGCTACGATCACGACCGTGGACGCCGCGACCGTGACCATGACGGCGTCCCCAACCGTTATGACCGCGACCGCGATGGCGACGGCGTCCCCAATCGCTACGATCGCCGTCCCGACGATCCGCGCCGCGATTGATGAACAATCCGCAGTTTGAGCAATTGGCCACGGCCGCCTACAAGGGCGAGCGCGTGGCCGCGCGTCGTCTGGCCCTGCGCCAGCAAATGTCCGAGGCGGAAGCCCTGCTGCACGTGATGACGCTGGCGGCGGGCGCGCTGGGATTGGCGCAACTGCTGGCGGAGCGCGAACAACTGCGCCAGCGCAGCGAGGACCGGCGTGCCGCCAGGGCGGCGCTCAAGGAACAGCAACTGGCCGCGCGCAGGGCGCGCATGCAGCCCGCATCGTCAGCGTGGCGCGGCTGGTTCGACGGCTCCGCGCATCCGAATCCGGGACAGATAGGCATCGGCGCCCTGCTCTGCGGGCCGGATGGCCAGCGCGTGGAGATCAGCCGCCGCGCCGGCCATGGCAGCAGCAGCGACGCGGAATACCTGGCGCTGACGGCGCTGCTGGAAGCCGCCGCAGGCGCGGGCGCGACAGACTTGACGGTGTATGGCGACAGCCAGGTGGTCGTCAACGACGTCAACCTGGGAGCGCTGCGGAGCGCGAAAGGACTGGAAGCCCATCGGGAAAAGGTGATGGCATTGATGGCCGCGCTGGGCGGCGTGCAACTGCACTGGCTGCCGCGCCACCGTAACGGCGACGCGGATCGCCTGTCGCAGCGGGCCGTTGCGCGCAGCGACGCGGCCGCTGTCGGCGGTACCCCTGAGGCCACGCCGTGATAACGCCAGGCTTGGTCTGAACTCAGGCCGCCATTGCGGCGTTTTCGATCAGGCCCATGTCGGCGCTGGTCATCAGCTTGTCGATGTCGATCAGGATCAGCATGCGCTCATCGATGGTGCCCAGGCCGGTGATGTAGTCGGTGTTCATGGCCGAGCCGATTTCCGGCGCCGGCTTGATCTGCTCAGGCGTCAGCGTGGTCACGTCCGACACGCGGTCCACCACCATGCCGACCACGCGGTGGCCGATGTTGAGGATGATGACCACGGTGAACTGGTCATAGCTTGGGGTGCCCAGGTTGAACTTGATGCGCATGTCCACGATCGGCACGATGATGCCGCGCAGGTTGATCACGCCCTTGACGAATTCCGGCGCATTGGCGATGCGGGTCGGGGTCTCGTAGCTGCGGATCTCGCTGACCTTCTGGATATCAATGCCATACTCTTCCTGTCCCAGCGTGAACGCCAGGTACTCGGCGGCAGGAGAGGTGGCGTGCAGTTCGCTGACGTTGCTAGACATGTCATTTCCTTCATTGATGGCTAATCTGACGCAATGTTACCGCAAATCAATATCAAACGCACCAAATAAATGCATTGCAGCAACAAATCAAGTTCCCCGCACAAGCCCGGCGGCAGGCTGTATGATTTGCATCGAATCGTCAGACACATCAGGGAGAACGATGAATAGCTTGCTCAGCAGTTGGCACCCGCGCCTGGTGGCGCTGGCCAATGCAGCCCAGGGCACGGATGGCGCACACGACACGAATCACCTGCACCGCGTCTGGCGCAACGCCAGCCTGCTGCTGAACGATTACCCCGAGGCCGACGCGCTGGTCGTGCTGGCCGGCTGCTACCTGCACGACCTGGTCAACCTGCCCAAGAACGATCCCGAGCGCCACCTGGCCTCGCGCAAGGCGGCGCTGCTGGCGAGCCGCCAGTTGGCCGCGCTGGATTTCCCGCCCAATAAGCTGGCCGCCGTGGCGCATGCCATCGAAAGCCACAGCTTCTCGGCCGGCATCCGTCCCGAAACCATCGAGGCGCAAATCGTGCAGGACGCCGACCGCCTCGACGCGCTGGGCGCCGTCGGCCTGGCACGGCTGTTCTACACCGCCGGCCGCATGGGGACGGGCCTGGCGCATGCCGACGACCCGATGGCGCTGCAGCGCGACCTGGATGAAAAAGCCTACGCGCTCGATCACATCGACACCAAGCTGGCCACCCTGCCCGGCAAGATGCAGACCGCCGCCGGCCGCCGCCTGGCGCAAGCGCGCTTCGATCAACTCTCGGCCTTCCGCGACAGCTTCATCGCGGAGTGGGCCGCCAGCCCCGCCGCCCCATGACCACCACCGCACCGCCAACCGCCACCGTCCCCGCGACACAAGGCAATCTGAATTTCGTCCTGATCTGCGTTTTCATCGACATGCTGGGCATCGGTCTGATCGTGCCGGTGCTGCCGGTGCTGGTCGGCGAATTCACCGGCTCGCGCGACAACCAGGCTTACTGGTACGGCGTGCTGGCCGCCGTGTTCGGCCTGATGCAGTTCATCTTCATGCCCATGCTGGGCGCGGTCAGCGACCGCGTCGGCCGCCGTCCGGTGCTGCTGTATTCGATGGCCGGCATGGGCATCAACTTCCTGACCACGGCCTGGGCGCCCAACCTGGCTTGCCTGTTCATCGGCCGCGTCATCGGCGGCATGTCCTCGGCCAGCATGTCGGTGGCCTCGGCCTACGCGTCGGACATCTCGACCCACGACACCCGCGCCAAGAGTTTCGGCAAGGTGGGCGCGGCCTTCGGCCTGGGCTTCATCTGCGGCCCGATGCTGGGCGGGCTGCTGGGTTCCGTCGACCTGCACCTGCCGTTCTACGTGGCGGGCGGGCTGTCGGCGGCCAACTTCATCTATGGGTATTTCGTCGTGCCCGAATCGCTGCCGGTGGAACGCCGCGCGCCGTTCAACCTGGCCAAGATCAATCCGCTGGCGGCCCTGTTCAAGCTGGCCCGCCGCCCGGATATCCGCGGGCTGGTGGTCACCATCGCGCTGGCGACCTGCGCGCAGATGATGCTGCAGACGACCTGGGTGCTGTACACCACCTTCCGTTTCAACTGGACGCCGGGCGAGAACGGCGCGGCGCTGTTCTGCGTCGGCCTGACCGCGGCGGTGGTGCAGGCCGGCCTGCTGGGCATCCTGATCAAGCGCTACGGCGAGGTGCGCCTGTCGCTGCTGGGCCTGACCTCGGGCGCCATCACCTACCTGCTGTACGGCCTGGCCACGCATGGCTGGATGATGTATGTGCTCATCGTCTGCAACGTGCTGTCCTTCACCGTCACCCCTGCCCTGCAAAGCATCATCTCCAAGGCCACGCCGCCCAACGAACAGGGCGAGTTGATGGGCTCCCTGCAATCGATCAGCAGCATAGGCGTGATCTTCATGCCGCTGCTGGGCGCCTTCATTCTCGGCCGGGTCAGCCATCTGCCGACCGATGACTGGCGCGTGGGCGGCACGTTCTACCTGTGCGCGGCGGCGCAAGCCATCGCCATCCTGGTGGCGCGGCGCTATTACAAGGCCCATGACATGCTGGAGGCGCAGGCATGAAACCGCGTCGGCTGCTCGCGGCGCTGCTGGCCTGGGCTGCGGCGTGCAGCGCCAACGCCGGCTGCACGCGCGACATCAACGTGCCGGTATCGGCCAGCGGCGCCAGCGTCATCACGGACGATGGCGGCGTCAAAGGGATCTACCCTGACCTGCTGCGCAGCCTGGGCCAGAAAAATGGCTGCCGCTTCATCTACACCGTGGTGCCGCGTGCGCGGCAGGTGGCCATGTTCAGCCACGGCCGGGCCGACCTGCTGGTGCCGGCCTCGCGCACGCCGGGGCGCGACCAGGCAGGCACCTTCGTCCCCATGATCTCGCACCGGCCGATGCTGATTTCGGTGCGCGGCAACAAGCCGCCGCTGGCCAGCGTGCAGGACCTGCTGGACCACAAGCAGTTGCGCGTGGCCGTGGTGCGCGGCTTCGACTACGGCGAACGCTACAACCAGTTGGTCAATGAACTGGGGCGCCAGGGGCGGCTGTTCGTGGAAGTGGATGTGGTGGATGTGGCGCGGCTGCTGTCCGCCGGTGCGGCCGACGTCACCATCATGGGACCGACGCTGATGGAAGGCGCCATCCGTCGCGACGCCCGCGTGCAGGGGCTGGAGGAAAAACTGCGCTTCGAGGCATTGCCGGAATTCCCCTGGAGCCAGAGCGGCGTCTACATTTCGAACGCGCTCAAGCCGGACGACCAGAATACCTTGCGCGAGATGCTGGAGCGGGCCGGCAAATCCAACCAGGTGATGGAAGGCTATCTGCACTATTTCCGGCCCGAACTGCTGAAAGACAGCGTGCGCCCGCTTTAGTGCAGCAGCTTGAACAGCACGGCCGTGACCCCGCTCTGCACGATAAACAGCGTCACTATCCATTGAATCAGCTCGGTTTTCATGCGCGCCATTTCCAGGCGCAGCTCGCTGATCCGCATGTCCAGGTAAGGTTTGGTCACCAGGTGGCTATCAATTAGCTGGAACATGGCGCTGGCCAGGGCTTTCGCCTGCTTCTCCGGGAAGCCGCCTTCGATCAGGGTATCCATAAAAGCAACCGCATCAAAATTGTCGGGCATTTTCGCCTCCTGGCAGATTAGACCACGGAGCGATCACTGTAGTTCCCTGCGCGCGCCCCGCCTTGCACCGCCGCAGCACCTTGACAGACCGGCCACGATTTGCAACCATACGGCCATGATTTTTTCCGCCCCACCTCACATCCGCACGTATTGGCGCCGCTCCTGACGAGCGCGGCCACTGTTTATTCGTAGTGAAGTGAACTATTTATCAACGCCGCCCTAGCCTGGTGGCGTTTTTATTATTCACGCCGGACCGGGGCAACGTAAAGGAACCCCGATGAGCCTGACCGAACAGCCACAAACCGCCGCCCAGCCCAAGTCCCAGGGTCCGCAAGTCATCCTGACCGGCGACCGCCCGACCGGTCCGCTGCACCTCGGCCACTACGTCGGCAGCCTGCGCAACCGTGTGGCCTACCAGCACGACTACAAGCAGTTCATCATGCTGGCCGACTCCCAGGCCCTGACCGACAACATGGACGACACCAACAAGGTGCACCGCAACGTGGTCGAAGTGGCGCTGGACTACCTGGCCTGCGGCATCGATCCCGCCAAGTCGACTATCCTGATCCAGTCGCAGATTCCCGAACTGGCCGAACTGACCTTCTACTACCTGAACCTGGTCACCGTGGCCCGCCTGGAGCGCAACCCGACCGTGAAGCAGGAAATCGTCCTGCGCGGCTTCGAGCGCGACATCCCGGCCGGCTTCCTGACCTATCCTGCCTCGCAGGCGGCCGACATCTCGGCCTTCAAGGCCGCCATCGTGCCGGTCGGCGAAGACCAGATTCCGATGATCGAGCAGACCAACGAAATCGTCCGCAAGTTCAACCGCCTGGCCAACAAGGAGATCCTGGTCGAATGCAAGGCCGTGGTGCCCGAAGTGGGCCGCCTGCCCGGCATCGACGGCAAGGCCAAGATGTCCAAGTCGCTGGGCAACGTCATCAACCTGGGCGCCAGCGCCGACGAGATCAAGGCGGCCGTGAAAATGGTGTACACCGATCCGCTGCACCTGAAAGTCTCCGACCCCGGCCACCTGGAAGGCAACGTCGCCTTCATCTACCTGGACGCCTTCGACACCGACAAGGCCTCGCTGCAGGAGATGAAGGAGCACTACGTGCGCGGCGGCCTGGGCGACAGCGTGGTCAAGAAGCGCCTGGAAGCCGTGTTGCAGGACATGCTGGCGCCCATCCGCGCCCGCCGCGAGGAACTGGCGAAGGACAAGGGCTACATCATGCAGGTGCTGAAGGAAGGCACGATGCGCGCGCGCGAAGTGGCGGCGCAGACCTGCGATGAAGTCAAGGCCGCCCTGGGCCTGAGCTACTTCTAAGCCATGACCGGCATGGCGCAAGCTCTGCTGGCGGCCGCCATCGTCTACGGCGTCGCCAGCCTGCTGTGTTTTCTCGCTTACGCCATCGACAAGCGCGCGGCGCGGCGCAACGCCCACCGCACGCCGGAACGCACGCTGCTACTGTTGGGACTGGCCTGCGGCTGGCCCGGCGGCCTGCTGGCGCAACGCCTGCTGCGCCACAAGACCAGCAAGGCCAGCTTCCAGCTCAAGTTCTGGCTGGGCGCCGCGCTCAACATCGCGGTGGCGGCGCTGCTGGCGTGGACGCTGCTGTTCGCTACAATCCCGACGGGTACGTCTCCGGCAATTCATCCACCTGCCACAATGCAGAAAACTCCAGCGGCTTGACGGCGCGGCTGTTGTCGACGTGGATCAGGCCATCGAATTGCCGCGCCACGTTGGCCTGGAAATAGTGGCTCAAACGCTCGGTCTCCGGCCGGTAGATCACGCCGATGGCGCGCTCCAGCAACTGGGTAGGCAGCACTGACAACACCTCGTCGCGCCCGCGCAGCGGCAGGAAGAAACGCCCCATGCCGTTCGGATCGTCCACGCTTAATTGGTGCAGCAGCCTTTCCAGGCTGTTCGGCAGCGAGGCCCGCACGCGCTTCAGCTCCGCCGGACCGTCCCATTCGCTGGCCGCGGTCACCGTGCCTTCGTGCGTGCTGAAGCCCAGCAGGTAGGCCGGGTCCGCCCCATGCCGTTCGCGCACCAGTTGGCCGAGGTTGAGCTGGCCGCCCCAGCCCATCTCGGTGGCGCGCGCGTCGCCCAGGTGCGAGTTGTGCGCCCAGACGATCAGCTTGGCCGGCCGTCCCCTGGCCGCCCCCAGATGGGCGCACAGCGCATCCAGCGTTTCGGCCATGTGGGTGTCGCGGATATTCCACGATTCGTCGCGGCCGCCGAACATGGCGCGGTAGTAGCTCTCGGCGTTGCGCGCCACGCGCGCGTTCTGCTGCGCATAGAACAGCTCATCGGGCACGCTGCCGCCGGGGCTGCGCAAATGCTGCTGCGCCTGCGCCGTCAGTTCGGACAACTGGCGCACCACCTCGTCCTCGCAATCCTGGCGCAGCCCCATGCTGGTGGCGTAGCCGTAGTGCTGCGGATCGACCGCAATGTGGTCGATGCAGCCGTAGCGCTGGCGCGCGCGCTGCGCCGCCTCGGGATCGACCTGCTCCAGGTAGCGCACCACCGCCTGCATCGATTTGTGCATACTGTATAAATCGATGCCGAAAAAGCCGATGCGCCGGTCCGCATCCTTCACATGCTCGTTATGCAGGCGCATCCAGTACAGCAGATCGACGATCTCTTCGTTCCGCCACATCCATTGCGGAAAACGCTGGAAGCCGGACAGCGCCTGGTCGGCCGTGTGGTCGCTGCTGCTCAGTTGGACGAAGCGGCTGACCTGCAACGCATCCGGCCAGTCGGCCTCCACGGCGATGGCGTCGAAGCCGCGTTCGACAATCAAGCGCTTGCTCAGGTTGGCGCGCAACTGGTAGAACTCGCGCGTGCCGTGCGTGGCTTCGCCCATCAGTACCAGCCGGGCTTCGCCGATGTGATCCAGGATGGCGTCGAGGTCATCGCCGGTCTGCAGAGGCAGTGCCTGCCTGCGCAGTACTGCAGTGGTCCGATCGGGCATGGCCAAATCCTCCCCAACAAAGTTGTGCGAGATATGCGACACTCTAGGTCCATTTTATTTTTTGTGCTTTGGAAAGAGTGTGCGATGTGGACTGGCGTGCTGTGCGGATTACTGGCGGGAGCGATGTGGGGCATGGTGTTCGTGGCGCCCGCCTACCTGACCGCCTTCACGCCGCTGGAACTGGCCTGCGGCCGCTACATCGCTTACGGCCTGATCGCTTCCTGCATGACGGGCCGGCGCCTGCCCGCCCTGCTGCGCCGGCTGGACCGTGGCGACGTGGCCGCCATGATCAAGCACGCGCTGGCCGGTAACATCATCTACTACATGCTGCTGGCCCTGGGCGTGAAGCTGGCCGGCGTGGCGGCCACCTCGCTCATCATCGGCGTGCTGCCGATTTCGGTCACGCTGGTCGGCCACAAGGACCACGGCTCGGTACCGCTGAGGCAACTGGTGTGGCCGCTGCTGCTGGTGGGCGCCGGCATCGCCTGCATCAACATCGACGTGTTCTCGCACGATGCCGGCAATGGCCTGCCGGTGCCGTTCAAGCTGCTGGGCGTGCTGTGCGCCACCTGCGCGCTGGCCTGCTGGACCTGGTACTCGGTCGACAATGCCCGCTACCTGAAGCGCAATCCGCATTTCAGCAGCGGCGAATGGTCGGCGCTGTACGGCATGTCCAGCGGCGTGATCGCGCTGGCGATCGCGCTGGTGGCGCTGGCCCTGTTCCACGCCGACGTGACCGGCGCCGGCGCCATCGCCTCGGGCCGCGACTGGTCCGTGTTCTGGGGCGTGAACGTGGTAATGGCGCTGGGCGCATCGGCCATCGGCAACCACCTGTGGAATATCGCCAGCCGCAAGGTGCCGCTGACCTTGTCCGGCCAGTTGATCCTGTTCGAGACGCTGTTCGCCCTGCTGTACGGCTTCATCTACAAGCAGCAACTGCCGCGCGGGCTGGAGATCGCGGCCATGGTGCTGCTGGCGGCCGGCGTGATGTGGTCGGTGCGCGTGCATGCGCTGGAAGACGCCAGCGAGGCGCACGCCGGCTAATCCGCGCGGATGCGCTCCGCCACCAGGGCGGCCATCGGATCATCCTTCAAGGCGGCCGCCACGCCGCGCTGGTCTTCAACGCTGCGGTTCTGGCTGACCTTCCATTTGCCACTCAGGGAAGCGATGGGAATCTCGATGCCGACGATTCCCTTCATGGTCGCGGCCAGGAAGTCCGCCGGCGCATCGGCCGGCTGCCAGGGCAGCGGCATGCGGCCCTCCTGCGACGCGGTGAGGTCGTCGAGCTGGCGACGCAGCCAGGCGGCGTCCTCCACCACGCGCGCGCTGCCGCGCGCCTGCACCATCGTGTAGTTCCAGGTCGGCACCACCTTGTGCGTGCTGCGCTTGCTCTCGTACCAGGACGGGCTGATGTAAGCTTCCGGCCCCTGGAACACGACCAGGCAGGACGGCGCCGCCTGCAGCCTGCGCCACAGCGGATTGGCGCGCGCCACATGGGCGCGCAGCGTGCCGTGCGGACCGTCCGCATACAGCATGAACGGGATCAGGTCGGCGCTGACGCCGTCGGCATCGGTGACGATCAGCATGGCCAACGGGTGGGCGCGCATCAGCGCGTGCAGGACTTCGGGGCGTTCTTCGGCAAAGGCGTTCGGTAAATACATGCGTGGTCAGTCTTCCAGCAACCCGTGTTCGCACATCAGGTCCTGCACCAATTCCAGGCGCAGCACCGGATTCTCTTGCAGCAGCAAGCGCTGCTTTTCTTCCAGGTCCAGCCGCAGCAGCTCGCACCAGCGGTTGGCGACCCAGCCCGCCTCGTCCAGCCGGTACGGCGGCGCCAGCGGCATGTTGGCGATCGAGATCTGCTTCTGCTGCATGGAGCGTATCAGCGCGCCCAGCGCGTTGGCCACGTTCTGCTGTTCGCTGGGGATGGGCACCACCATGTCTTCAACCATGTCGTCCACCTCGGCCATCCACAGGCCGTATTTCAACTGCTCGGCCGAACGCACCTGGAAGCGCATGGTGCCGATGCAGGTGATCTGCAACAGGCCCGGCAACGGCGCGCTCCATTCCAGGATGCGCGCCCTGGTGCCGGCGGCGGACAGGGTTGCGTGGCTGTCCGGCGTGCGCACCTCGCTGCCGTCCAGCAGCGACACCACCCCAAATTCCTCATCGTGCGCGATGCAGCGCTTGATCATGTCGAGATAGCGCACCTCGAACACCTGCAGCGGCAGGTGCCCGTCGGGGAACAGTATCGTCTTCAGCGGAAAAAGAGGAATGGATGCCATTCCTACATCATCTCACGAAATGCCGCTCAGGGTCGGCGGATTATCGTGCCGCCCTTCATCACCAGTTGCACCTTGCGCAGCGCGGCGATGTCCTGGGTCGGATCGCCCTGCACCGCCACCACGTCGGCCAGGTAGCCGGCGCGGAGCTGGCCCAGCGACGCGGCCTGGTCCAGCACCGCGGCGTCGACCATGGTGGCCGCATGCAGCGCCTCCACCGGCGTCATGCCCAGCCTGACCATCCACTCCAGCTCGCGCGCGTTGTCGCCTTGGGCGAACACGCCGACATCGCTGCCGTTGCCGATGGTGACGCCCAGCCTGCGCGCCATCTGAAAGGCGTGCGCGGCCGCCTGCATGGACGGCGTGGGCGGACCGCCGCGCTGGTACTTCTGGAAGTATTCGCTGGTGGCTTCGGGCGCGGTCAGCGTGGGGAAATAGGCGACGTGGCGCTCCGCCATCAGGCGGAAGGTGGCTTCGCTGCCGCCGTAGCCGTGCTCGATGGTGTCGACCCCGGCCAGCGTGGCGCGGCGCATGCCTTCGTCCGTGCTGGCATGGGCGGCCACCTTGCGGCCGGATTCGTGCGCGGCCTGCACGATGGCGTTCATCTCGGCCTGGCTGAAGGTGGCGTGGGCGCTGCCGTCGGCGCCGGTGCGGTAGTCGGCATAGAACTTGATCCAGTCGGCGCCGTGGGCGGCCTGCTCGCGCACCGCCCTGGTCACCTCATCGACGCCGGTCGCTTCCTGCGCGCCCTTGGGCAAGTCCATGTCGGCGCGATAGCCGCGCGGCGAGGGGCCATACGTGCCGCTGGCCACAATGGCGCGGGTGGCGACGAATAAGCGCGGGCCGGGAATCACGCCGTCATGGATCGCTTTTTTAATCGCGACGTCGGCATACATGGCGCCTTCGGTGCCCAGATCGCGCAAGGTGGTGAATCCAGCCTGCAAAGTCGCCGCCGCGTGGCGGCTGGCCAGCAGCACCCGGTATTCCGGCGATTCTTTTAAGACCTGGTCATCCCACGACGTTTCGTTATATGGATGGAGCAGCACATGCGAGTGCAAATCCATTAAACCGGGGATCAACGTGGCATCCGGCAGATTGATACGCTCGGCATCGGCCGGGATATTCATTTTATCGGCCGGCCCGACTGCCGCAATCCGGTCGCCGCTGATAAGCACTGCCCAATTCGCGTGGGCTTGCCCTTCTCCCGTCCACACCCGCGCGGGGCTGAGCAGCGTATCCGCCGCCTGCGCCGTTGGCGAGAATATGCCGATTAAGGCGGAGAATAAGACGGCCGCGCGGCGTCGCATCATCTGGCGCACTCCGAAAAAGATAAAGCCGGCGCCAGGTTCATTTCGCAATAAACCCGAGCTTACCGGCCTGGCGACAGCAATTACTTAATCAGATAATCGTCTTTGTTCTTACCTTCCAGCCATTTCGGCGCGCGACCGCGGCCGGTCCAGGTCTGGCCGGTCGCATCGTCGCGGTACTTGGTGGGCACAGGGGCGCGTGGCTTGGCGGCTTTTGCCTTGGTGGCTGCGCCGCCCAGGTCGGCAATGGTCAGGCCATAATCGCGCATGATGCTGGCGATTTTCTCCTTGGCCTGGGCAATTTCGTTTTTACGGGCGGTTTCTGCCAGGTTTTCCAGTTCGGCAATTTTTGCCTTGTATTCTTGGTAAGTGGTCATCTTATATCCTTCTTATCGAGTGATAAAGTGTGAGATTCGATAGCCGCAATTTACCATAATTCCTAAGAAATATTCCACAGATATTCAATTGAATTCTGAATATCCAGTTTAATCCGCTATTTTTTTGCCACAGATATTAATGACGCTTTTTCGCGTTTTCTCACTTGCTTTCCATGACAAAGCTGCCGTCCCAATCGCCGTCCGGCGGATTGAGCGCCATATGGCCGCAGCGCTCGATATATAACCGGGCCACGCGATCCCGGGGATTCAGCGCCAGCACTTGCTCGAACAACCGGGTGGCGGTCGTCCAATTGCGCTTGCGGTAGCATTCCAGGCCGTCGCGGAATAAAGCCATGGCTGCGGCCAGCGACGGGTAGCTGTCATCGTCGTGGAAATCCAGCACTTCGTAGACCGACACCGGCTGGCTCTTGCCCTTGACGACCACCCGGTCCACTTCGCGCGTGCGGTAGGTCCCGCGCAGCGCGCGGTAAGTGAATTCGCTGATCAGGATGTGGGCGCCATACTGCTTGCAGGCCGATTCCAGCCGCGCCGCCAGGTTCACGCCGTCGCCGATGATGGTGTAGTCCATGCGCTTCCGGGAGCCGATATTCCCGGACACCACCTGGTCGGTATTCAGGCCGATGCCGATTTCCACCGGCGGCTTGCCCTCGCCCGCCCGCACCGTGTTCCAGGTCCGCAGCGCGCCCATCATGGCGATGGCGGTGCGCACCGCGCGGTCGGCGTCGTCCTCGTGGCCGACCGGGATGCCGAAGGCGGCCATGATGGCGTCGCCGATGAACTTGTCCAGCATGCCCTCCTCGCGCTGGATGCAATCGACCATCAGCGTGAAGTATTCGTTCAGCAGGGTCACCGTGCCCTGCGCGCCGAGCTGCTCGGTGATGGTGGTGAAGCTGCGGATATCGGAGAACAGCACCGTCGCCAGCACGTTTTTACCGCCCAACATCTCGGCGCCGCCTGCCACCATGCGGTCGGCGATGCCGGGGTCCATGTAGCGCGACATGGTCGAGCGCAGCCGCTTCTCGCTGGAGATATCCTCGATCATCAACATCCAGCCTATGCGCTTCTGCTCCATCGACAGCAGCGGTTGCACGCTGAAGTTGACCGAGCGCCGTTCGCTGCCCAGCACCAGCTCCACGTCCATCATGTTGTCGGCCCGGCCGCTGGCTTCGACCTCGCGCAGCTTGTGCATCACCCAGGTGTTGGCCTCGCCGAAGAAGTCCTCGGCCCGGCGGCCGATGACGCCGGCGGCATCGTTGCACAGGATGCGCAGGCCGGCGGCATTGCAGGTGACGATACGCTCCTGCTCGTCCAGCGTAATGACGCCATTGGACATGGATTCCAGCATGGCCTCGTTGTAGTTCTTGATCTGCTGGACGTCGGCGAACAACTTGGCGTTTTCCAGCGCAATCGAAATCTGCGCGGTGAAGGCGCGCAGGCGCGATTCGTCTTCCGCCGTGAACGGCCCGCCGCGCTTGTTCAGCACCTGCGTCACGCCGATGATCTTGCCGGCCTTGTTGACGATGGGGACGCACAGAATGGAGCGCGTGAAGTAGCCGGTGCGCTTGTCGAAGGCCGGGTTGAAGCGCAGGTCGGCGTAGGCGTAAGGGATGTTGATCGCCTTGCCGGAACTGAACACGGCGCCGGCGATGCCGGCCGTATTCGGCAGCCGTATCTGCATGGATTCCAGTCCCTGCCCCACTTCCGACCACAGCTCGCCGGTCTTTTCATCGTTGAGGAACAGGGTCGAGCGCTCGGCATTGAGCAAGCGCGTGGCCTCGCCCATCACGCGCTGCAGCAGCGAACCCAGTTTGATGTCGGCCGTGACCTCGGACACCACGTCGATGAATTCCATCTCCTGGCGGCGTATCTTCTTCATGCTCTCCAGGAAGCGCGCGCTTTGCAGCGCCAGCGTGCCCTGGGCGGTCAACGCTTCCAGCAACTGCAAGTCGGAGCGCGTGAATTTGCCGCGCCGCTTGTTCAGCACCTGCGACACGCCGATGATCTCGCCCTTCACGGTCCGGATCGGCACGCACAGGATATTGCGGGTGACGAAGCCGGTCTGCTCGTCGACCGAACGGTTGAAGCGCGCGTCGGCATAAGCGTCGTCGATGATCACCGCTTCGCCCGTGGTGTACACGTGGCCGGCGATGCCGGTGTGATTGAGGAAGCGGATCTCGCGCTGGATATTGCCCTGCGCGATGCGCGAGAACAGCTCGTGCGTTTCGGCGTCGTTCAGGAACAGCGTGCCCCGCTCGGCCTCCAGCTCCGCCGTGGTGACATCGACCAGCGCGGTCAGGATTTCATCCAGCGTGTCGCACAGCGCCATGCGGTGCGACACTTCCAGCAGCAGCTCGACCTGCCGCAGGCGCTTGCGCTCGGCACTGGCGACCGGCTTATCGGCATCCCTCATGCGGCCGCCTCCAGCGCCGCGCGCAGCGCGTGGATGATTTCATGCAGTTGGGCGGTCTCGGCGCGATGGGCCGCGGCGGCGGCCTGCAGGGCATCGGCCTTTTCCGCCGCCGCTTTTTCCAGGCTGGTGCGCAGGGCCCCGATGGTGTCGCGGAGCTGCTGCGCCTCACTGTGCGACGAAGACAGCGCATCCTGCACCTGGCGCTGCCGCTCCTGGTACGCGGCCTCCAGCGCGCTGCGCAGGGCCAGCACGGTGTGCTGCAAATCGCGCACCTCGGCCTGCGCCAGGCGCAGGGGCTCGTCGTCGGGTGGATTCATAAACTGGTCCGGCATGATTCTGCGGCTAATTAATTCACCGCAGAATCATATCATCTCAGAAACGCTTTTCTACCGTCACGCGTAGCTGGGTTTCGCCCTGCGCGACGGTGGTGCGGTTCAGCGTGCCGCTGGCGTCGCTGTACAGGCTCTCCGTGGTGTAGTCCTGGGCCAGCAGGTTGGAGACCGCCACGCGCAGATTGTTTTGCGGGTCCAGCTTCCACAGCGCATACACGTCCAGGTCGCGCCGCACCGAAGTGTAGCCGCCCTGCGTGCCGCTGATGCGCGCCAGGCCGCCGTTGCGGTAGCTGAAGTTGCTGCCGGTGCTCCACGTGCCGTCCGGCGTCTTGTAGTCCAGGCCCAGCGTGGCGCTGAGCGGGACTTGCTGATCGAGGCGGTTGTCCGGGCCGGGCACGCTGTCCACACGCGACCAGTTGCGGCTGACGCTGGCGCGCAAGTCCAGGTTGGGCGCGTGCTCGACCAGCAAGCGCGCCGGCAGCTTGGCTTCCAGTTCGATGCCGCGGGTTTCGGCATTGCCGTCGTTGACCGCGCTGAGGATCCAGCGCTCGTCCTCGAACCGCAGGCCCTGGTGCGTGTAGTTCTCGATGCGACGCACGGAAGCGCTGGCGCTCAACAGGCCGCCGTCGCCCCAGTAATGCTCGAACGATGCATCCAGGCCAGTCGCCAGTTCGGGCTTGAGGTTGGGATTGCCGCGGCGGTCCGGTTCAGTCGGGCTGTTGTTGGTCGAGGTGAAGGTGCGCGGGATCAGCGCGGCGGTGGCGGGCGCCTTGTAGGTGCGGGTCAGCGCCAGGCGCACCTGGTCCTTCTTGTTGGGCAGCCGGATCAGGGTTTGCATCAGCGGACTGAACACGCTGGAGCGGTTATGCACCGAGTCGTAACCGGCGCCCTGGGCGCGGGTGTCCAGGCCCTCCCAGCGCGCGCCGGTGTAGACCGACCACAGCGGGGTCAGATTCCACTCATCCTGGCCGTACAGCGCCAGCCGGCCGACCTTGGCCGAGAAGCCTTCGTCGCTGTTGACGGGCGAGCTGCCCGGCAAGTCGGCGTCGCGCTGGATGCGGGTATCGTCGCGCTGGGTGTAGCCGGCGTCCCAGCCCATGGACAAGGCGTGTTCGGCCGGATTGCCCGCCTCCGGCGCGCTGGCGCCGAATACGTACGGCGTCGAATACTTGCCCTGGGTGCTGAAGCCGTGCTCGGCGCTTTCGCCGATCACGGTGCGGTACAGCGTGGGCGGCTGGCCGTTGTTGCTGCCCAGTTGGCGCCACTCGCCGTTGTTGCTGGCGTCGCTGAGCGCCGCCTTCAGGTCCAGCTTGGCGCCCTCGCCCAGCATGTGCACCCAGTTCAGGTCGGTGCGGCCGAAGCCGTTGTGCGAGTTATAGCTGCTGTCCAGGCGATCGTAATCGGGGCCGGTGCCCAGCTCGGTGCGCGTACGGTTATGACTGGCGCCGACAAACTTGTTCAGGTTGAAGAAGGTTTGCGAGGTCAGCGTGTCGCCGTTGTCGAGCGCCCAGTTGATGCGGGGCGACAGGTTGAAGCCGTCCGACCGGCCGGCATCCTCCACCGTGGTGGCGCGATACAGATTGGGCACGCCCTCCGCATTGGTGCCGGTGTCGTAGGATGGCGTGATCCGGTCGGACATATAGCGCCAGGCATTGCCGCCGAAGGAATAGGACATGGCGCCATCCTTGTCCGACATTTGCAGGCTGATGGCGGGCGAGCTGAACTTGCTGCCCTTGGCTTCGGTGAACTTGACCTGGTGCTGGTCCTTCTTCAGCGCCTTCTTCAGCACGATATTGATGGTGCCGGCGATGGCCTGGGTGCTGTATTCCGCGCTGGCGGCGCGCATCACCTCGATGCGCTCGATGACTTCGGGCGCCAGGCTGTCGATGGAAAAACCGGCCGGGGCGCGCTCGCCGTTGATCAGGATCTGGGTATAGCCGGAGCCGAGGCCGCGCATGCGGATCTCGCCGCCGCCACGTCCCGCCGCGCCGCCGACCGTGATGCCGGGCAGGCGCTTGAGCACATCGTTGACCGAGGTGTCGCCGTATTTCTGGATTTCCTCGCTGCTGACCACGGTCTTGCTGGCGGTGTCGTCGCGGCGCGGGTCATACTTGGCGGAGGAACCCTTGATCTCCACCTTCTGCATGCCCGCCTCCGCCGCCTTGGGCGGCCTGGTCTCTTCAGCGGCATGGACGGCAGCAAAACTGAGCGCCAGCACGGCGGCGGCAATCGGCGTCAAACGGGCAGGCACCATACGGGATCGGCAAGTTGTAGGATGAGTGGGAAACTGGATTATGCCCACATTTTCAGAAAATGTTCAGTAGTCAACGAAATTTCATAAACGTCTGCCCCGAAAAAGATAACGCTATAATGCGCGATCGTTAATTTGCATGGGTGCCTCGTGTCCGACCGTCTTGCCGTTTTGCCGCAATACCTGCTCCCCAAAGGGGCGCTGACCAACTTCGCGGGCCGCGTGGCCGGCGCCAAGGGCGGCGCCATGACGACCCGGCTGATCCGCTGGTTTGTCGGCCGCTATGACGTCAACATGGGCGAGGCGCTGAACCCGGACATCGCCAGCTACGCGACCTTTAACGAATTCTTCACCCGCGCCCTGCGCCCCGACGCCCGCCCGCTGGCCAACGCCGATTACATCTGCCCGGTCGACGGCCGCATCAGCCAGTTCGGCGCCATCGAGGACGACCAGATTTTCCAGGCCAAGGGCCACAAGTTCAGCACCACCGCCCTGGTCGGCGGCGACGCCCAACTGGCCGCGCAGTTCCAGCACGGCAGCTTCGCCAACCTCTACCTGAGCCCGCGCGACTACCACCGCATCCACATGCCGGTGGATGGCAAGCTGACCCGCATGATTTACGTGCCGGGCGAGCTGTTCTCGGTCAATCCCACCACGGCGCGCGGCATTCCCGGCCTGTTCGCCCGCAACGAGCGCGTGGTGTGCGTGTTCGACACCGCCCACGGCCCGTTCGTGATGACCCTGGTCGGCGCCACCATTGTCGGCAGCATGGCGACCGTGTGGCACGGCGTGGTCAACCCGCCGCGCCTGGCGCAGGTGACCGAATGGACGTACCAGGACCAGCACATCGTCCTGAAAAAAGGCGAGGAATTGGGCCGCTTCCTGCTCGGTTCCACGGTGGTCATGCTGTGGCCCCAAGACGTGCTGACCTTTAACCCGGACTGGAAGCCGGCCGCCCCCATCAAGCTGGGCGAGATGATGGCGAATCTGCGGCAATAAACGCTTCCTGCAGCATATCGAGGAAGACCCGGGTCTTGGCCGGCATCAGCTTGCGGCCCGGGAACACGGCCCAGGCCGCAACCTGCGGAAACGCCCATTCCGGCAGCACCCGCACCAATTCCCCCGTCTGCAGGTACGGCCCGGCAAACGGCTCGGTGCTGGCGGCGATGCCGACGCCGGTGGCCGCCATGCGCATCAGCAGCTCGGGCGAATTGGCCAGCAGCTTGACCGGCAACTCGCGCTCCCAGCGCGTTTTCCCCCGCAATAATTCCCACCGTATCATGCCGTTCAAGCGCGGCGGCAGGCTGAGCAGGTCGTGCCGGAACAGGTCGTCCGGATGCTCGGGCAGCCCGCGCAAGGTGGTGTAGCTGGGCGAGGCATACAGGGCAATGGTGCTGAGCGTGATGCGGCGCGCGGCCAGGCTGGCGTCGTCCGGCAGATTGCCCATGCGGATGGCCAGGTCGTAGCCTTCCGCCACCAGGTCCACCCGGCGCGGCGACAGGTCCAGTTCCAGCGCGATGGCCGGATAGCGGTTCATGAACTGCGCCAGCACCGCGCTCATGCTCACGTTGGCGAAGTCGGCCGGCATCGACACCCGCAGCAAGCCGCTGGGTTCGCCCTGCCGGTGCAAGGCCAGCGCCCCCGCCGCTTCCGTCTCGTCCGCCACCTTGCGCGCATGCTCCAGCAGGCTGGCGCCAAACTCGGTCAACACCAGCTTGCGCGTGGTGCGCTGGAGCAGGCGCTCGCCCAGTTGCGCTTCCAGCAGCGTGATGCGGCGCGAGACCGTGGACTTGGGCAGTTGCACCCGTTCAGCCGCCAGGCTGAAGCTGCCGCACTCGACGATGCGCGCAAACAGCAGCAAGTCGCCAGGATCGATTTCCATGGGATTGTTCCATCAGTGGATTAATGTTATCCATTTTATCGTCTTCCGGATGGATTTTGAAACGATTAAAGTTACTCCATCGAGCAGCACTAACCAAACACGAAGGAGCACCACCATGAACATCCTGCAAATCAACTCCAGCGCCCGCAGCGTAGGTTCCGAATCGACCCGCCTGGCTGATGCCATCGTGGCCAAGGTCAGCGCCGCCACCCCCGGCGCCCGGGTGAGCCGCCGCGACCTGGCCGCCGATCCGCATCCCGTGCTGGACGAGCCGGCCCTGCAAGCCCTGTTCACCCCGGCCGACCAGCGCACGGCGGAACAAGCGGCCCGCGTGGCCCTGGATGACGCCGTGATCGCCCAGGTGCAGGCTGCGGACGTGATCGTGATCGGTGCGCCGACCTACAACTTCGGCATCACCACCCAGCTCAAGACCTGGTTCGACGCGATTGCCCGCGCCGGCGTGACCTTCAAGTACGGCCCAACCGGCCCAGTCGGCCTGTTGAGCGGCAAAAAAGTCTACGTCGCCCTGGCACGCGGCGGCCTGCACCGCGATGCGCCGACCGACACCCAACTGGCGCACATCAAGATGTTCCTGAGCTTTGTCGGCCTGACCGATGTGCAGTATGTGTTCGCTGAAGGCATGGGCATGGGTCCGGACGCCGTGGCCAAGGGCCAGGCCCAGGCCGAAGCCGAGATCAACGCCATTTTGGTATAAACGATTTATTTCAAACCCGGGCGGCGCACGCCCGACAAGGGAGCATGTCATGACAACCGTAGCAAACGATCGTGTACAACAGCCGCGCAGCGTGGAGCGCATCATCCATGGCCAGGCCGTGATGGACGGCGCCGGGGTCAAGATCAACCGCGTGTTGACCCAGACGCTGCAGCGCCGCCTCGACCCGTTCCTGATGCTGGATAACTTCGGCAGCGACCAGGCCAACGATTACATCGCCGGTTTCCCCAGCCACCCGCACCGTGGTTTCGAAACCGTTACCTACATGATCGAAGGCCGCATGCGCCACAAGGACAGCAGCGGCAACGAGGGCTTGCTGACCAACGGCGGCGTGCAGTGGATGACCGCCGGCCGCGGCGTGATCCACTCGGAGATGCCGGAACAGGAGCACGGCGTGATGGAAGGCTTCCAGTTGTGGCTCAACCTGCCCGCCAAGGACAAGATGCGCGCGCCGTGGTATCGCGACTTCAACGGCAGCGAAGTGCCGGTGTTCAGCACCGAGCAGGGCGCCAAGGTGAAAGTCATCGCCGGCAGCAGCCATGGCGTGGACGGCGCGGTGCAGCGTGAAGTGACCGAGCCGATCTATATCGACGTCGAGCTGCCTGCGGGCGCGGTCTTCAACCAGCAACTGCCGGAAGGCCACAACGCGTTCATCTACACCTATCGCGGTTCGGTGAACGTGGGCGACAAGGCGGTGCCGGTCAGCCGCATGGCGATTCTGGCCAACACGGCAGGCGCCGATGGCGTCAGCGTGGTCGCGGAAGAAGCCAGCCGCTTCATCCTGATCGCCGGCCGCCCGCTGAACGAGCCGATCGCGCAGTACGGCCCCTTCGTGATGAACACGCAGGCCGAGATCTTCGCCGCAGTGGAAGATTTCCGTGCCGGCCGCCTGGGTGAAGAAGCCCAGGCCCAAAGCTAAAACAGCCGCCAGGCGCCTGACGCCTGGGGCTGCGCTGACTCCCTCGTTAGGCCGGGCATGTCCCGGCCTCTTTTTCGCCCTGCTGACATTGCTTGACCGGACGTGTATGCTGCGGGGTCAACATCATTGAATTGAGGGCGTGGGATGGCGTGTCGAGGGGCGATAGTACTTTGGTTTGCACTGATGTTGTCGACTTTTGCTGTCGCCAGCACACCAATCAACGATATCAGCTTCGAGCGCCGTGTCTGGACGGCCGTTGATGGCGCCCCCGCCGGCGCATGGCGCATTGCACAGAGCGAAGACGGGCTGCTCTGGTTCGCCCCCCCCAACGGCCTCTATCGCTATGACGGCGAAAGGTTTCAGCGTGTAAGCCAGGTGTACGGTCATGCGCTACGGTCCTACAACATTTCCGATGTCGCCGCAGTCGCGGACGGCATCGTCGTCACCTATCAGTTTGGTGGCGTGTCCATTTTTAAGCACAGCGAGGAACAGCATTACGGCATCGCGGACGGCCTTCCTCCGGGCGCGCTGGGCAGCCCATCGGTCGGCCCCGACGGTAAGCTGTACTTGGGCACCTCCAGGGGGCTCGCGGTCCGGGAGGGACAAGCCTGGCATTTGGTTCAAGACCTTGCGCTAACGGCTGGACGGGTGACCGGCATTTCAGTGGATGATGCGGGCACGATCTGGGTCACTGTCGCGGGAAAGCTCTACGGGCGCCCGAAGGAAAACGGTCACTTCAGTTATGTCACGGATATCGCTGTCGAAGACCGTCCAGAAGTCGTTTTCGGAAAACTGATGGTGATCAGTCGCGACAATAAGCTGGTCAAGGTCGAGTTTGGAAAAAACCAGACCGTCGTCTTTGACGGCATCTTTTCTGTTTACGATGGCATATATCAGGGCCCACTATCAACGACGTGGGCCTGGCTGAGCAACGGCAAAGGCCTGGTGCTGTTGCGCCAGGGCGAAGACGGGCGTTATGAAATGTCCCGTTCATTTGAAGACGGTCGTCCTGACAAGAGCGTTGTCCAGTGCACCTTGCTCGACCGCGAAGGCAATCTCTGGCTGTCGACGTTGAACGGCGTTGAACGCTACCGGGCACAGCGTATTCACGAGGTCGCCATGCCTAAAACAACCTTCAACTACTATGTGCAGCAAGGCCTGGGCGATAGCCTGGTGGCGACAGGACAAGCTGTGCAAGGGGTGCTACGCCTGACTGACTCGGGCTATGCAAATCTGTGGGACTTGGCGGAGGTCACCGCGCTGTGGCGGCAAAATGCGGACAGCGTCTGGGGCGGCACCAGAACCAGTCTGTTCCACGTCACCCATGACGGCATCGCCAAGTGGCCGCTGCCCGAGGAAACCTTGCCGCTAGGGACCGTTCAATCTGTCACCGTGGACAAGGCTGGCACGGTCTGGGTCTCCATTCTGCGATCAGGTCTGTACCGGTTCATGGATGGCCGATGGTCCCACGTCGATACCAGCGCGATGGGCGCCGACCCGGTGCCTATCATCCTGTACACCGCAGCGTCCGGCCGCGTGTGGTCAGGTTATACCAATGGCCGGATAGCTGAGCTGGTCGATGGCAAAATCCAGTCCGTGACGGGGGCGGAGCCGCTGGGCACTGGCCACGTCCTCAGCCTGATCGAGATCGACGGCCGCTTGCTGGCAGGCGGCGAACTGGGGATGGCGTCGATCACCCCGCATGGCCATCGGCCTTTTCTGCCCGAGCAAATCACGGCATTCCGCGGCGTGTCGGGGCTGGCCCTGGACAAGCAGGGGGACCTGTGGGCGCATGGCGCCGATGGCGTCTACCATATCCGGCGCGGCGAGCTGGAGCAATACTGGGCCGATCCGACACATACGCTGAAGTGGGAAGTCTTCAATCTTACCGATGGCGTCCGTGGCAACGCCGCCCAGATTCGTCCTTTACCGAGCCTGGTGGTCGCCAATGACGGCAAGGTGTATTACGCCACGAATAACCAGGTGGGCTGGATAGACCCGCTGAACGTGCGCCGCAATCCCGTGGCGCCGCACGTGATGATCCAGAATGTCCGGGTGGGGAGCCAGGAATTCCAGCCGGACGGCACCGTGCGTTTGGCCGCCGGCACCACCGCTGCGGAAATCCGTTTCGCGGCCACGTCGCTGTCGGTTCCGGAAAAGGTCAAACTCAAGTTCAAGCTGAACGGCGTCGACCGGGAGTGGCAAGACGTGCTCGGCGAGCGCGTCGCGCGCTATACCAACCTGGAACCCGGCACGTATCACTTCCAGGTCATCGCAGCCAATGAGGACGGCGTCTGGAACCAGGAAGGTGCCGCTTTGCAGTTGGAGATACTGCCCGAATTCTGGCAAACGTCGTGGTTTCGCCTGCTGATGCTGATGCTCCTGATGGCGGCCATGGCCGCCATCTACCGCTGGCGCATCGCCACCGCGTCCGCGCGCGCCACCGAACGGGCCGCGGCCCGGATGGAAGAACGCGAACGCATCGCCCGCGGCCTGCACGACAACCTGCTGCAGGGCGTCCATGCACTCATCCTCCGCTGCAGCACCCTGCTCAAGCGCTTGCCCAAGGGAAGCCAGGAACAGCATTTCCTGGAAAACGTCCTGGACCAGGCCGAGCAGTTGGTGGCGAACACGCGTGATGAAGTGATGGGGCTGCGCAATCGTAAGCCATCCGTGGCCATCCTCGCCGAAACGCGCGCCGAACTGGGCGCGATGGCCGATGCGGCGACCGGTCGCCTCAAGGTTTCGGTGTCCGACAGCATGGAGCAGGTGCGGCCAGCGGTACTGCACGAACTATGTCATGTGCTGAAAGAAGGTGTGACGAACGCCGTGCGCCACTCGGAGGCCACTGAAATTACCGCGACGCTGACGATTGCCGATGGACTCATCGTCGGCGCTGTGCTGGATAACGGCGTAGGCATTCCACCCGAACGCGCAGAACACGGCGTCCCCGGGCATTGGGGCATCATGGGCATGCGCGAACGGATCGCAAAGCTGGGCGGCGCATTGACCATCGCCAGCGCTGGCGAGCGCGGCACAGCATTGCGATTCACCTTGCCACTATCCAGCGCCGCCTAGCGTTTTTCCGGCGTGGCGGCCGCCACGATGCCGATGTCCGTCAGCCAGTTCTCCACCAGCGAGGGCCACCATGACACGGGATGGTCCTTGTCCCTGAGGCCGAAGGCATGGCCGCCCTTGGCGAACAGGTGCACTTCCGCCGGCACGCCGGCGTGGTCGAGCGCCCTGGCGTAAAGGGTGCTGTTGCATATGGGGTCGACCGGATCGTCCCAGGCTTGGGCCAGAAAGGTCGGCGGCGTCTGTTTCGTCACATGGATGCTGGGATCGAAGGCGCCGCCGGCGCGGCACAGGTGGCCCGGATACAGCGCAATGGCAAAGTCCGGGCGGCTGCTCAACTGGTCAACCGCATCGACGGCCTTGTAGGTCGAGGCGTAGATGTTGCTGGTCTGCGCGACCAGGTAGCCGCCCGCCGAAAAGCCGATCACGCCGATTTTGGCGGGATCGATCTTCAGTTCGCTGGCCCTGGAACGGACCAGCTTGATCGTCCTTTGCGCGTCCTGCAACGCGCGCGGCACCTTGGGCGTCACCGAGCACTGGCACTTGTCATCCCAGTGGTGATTGCCGCCGGGGACGCGGTACTTGAGCAGCACGCAAGTGATGCCCCGCGACGTCAGCCAGTCGCAGATCTCCGTGCCCTCCAGGTCCATGGCCAGCACCCGGAAGCCGCCGCCGGGAAATACCACGACTGCTGCCTGGGTGTTTTGCCCCTGGGCCGGATAGACCGTGATGGTCGGGCGGCTGACGTTCATCACCTGGGTCCAGCCGCCATGCCCGGTAGCCGGCCCCACGGATTCGGCTTGCGGCGCCGCTATCGCATCGGGCGCAGCGCCGGGCCAGATGGGAATCTGAACCAGGCCGGTGGCTGGCTGCCAGGTCTGCGCGGGCGCCGGAGCCATCGCAGTCAACAGAAAAAGGAAAACGGTAAAGAGGCTGGTGTACAACGGCTTCCCTGTTCTGGTTGATGGATGACTGCCGGCGTCCTGCGCGGCCTGGGACTATGAGCATAACATCCCCACCCGGCAGGAAAATGCGCACAATCTCACCCGGCTCAATGGTTGAGCTGCCTGAGCCGGGCAGGATGGCTGTGCGCGCGCGGCAATGCCTGCGCGGCGCGGCGATCGGGCAAGGCGTGGATGGTGGAGCGCTGCTCTTCCAGCACGAACTTGCCGACCACGTCGGCCAGCGCGGCCGCCTGGTCCTGCAGCGATGCGGCCGCTGCGGCCGACTGTTCGACCAGCGCCGCATTCTGCTGCGTCGTGTTGTCCATCTCGATGATGGCCTGGTTGACCTGCTCGATGCCCAGGCTTTGCTCGCGGCTGGCCGCCGTGATCTCGGAAATGATGTCGCTGACGCGGCGCACGCTCTCCACCACTTCGTTCATGGTATTGCCGGCCTCGCCCACCAGCTTCGCGCCCGAATCCACCTTGGCCACCGAATCGCTGATCAATTCCTTGATCTGCTTGGCCGCCTCGCTGCTGCGGTGCGCGAGGCTGCGCACCTCGGTCGCCACCACCGCGAAGCCGCGTCCCTGCTCGCCGGCGCGGGCCGCTTCCACCGCCGCGTTCAGCGCCAGGATATTGGTCTGGAACGCGATGCCATCGATGACGCTGATGATCTCGACGATTTTTTTCGACGACGTGTTGATCTCGTCCATGGTGTCCACCACGTTGGCGATCACGGCGCCGCCCTTGCCGGCCACGGCCGACGCGGTGGCTGCCAGGTCATTGGCATGCCGCGCGTGCTCGTCGTTCTGCTTGACGGCGCAGGTCAGCTCTTCCATCGAGGATGCGGTTTCTTCCAGCGAACCGGCCTGCTGCTCGGTGCGCGCCGACAGGTCCAGGTTGCCGCTGGCGATTTCCTCCGACGCCGTGCGCATGGTGTCGGTGCCCTGGCGGACCTGGCCCACGATCACGCGCAGATTATCATTCATGACCTTGAGCGCTGCCAGCAGGGCCGCCGTTTCATCCTTGCCGTGCACGTCGATCGCGCTGGACAGATCGCCTTCCGCCACCGTCCGCGCCACCCGCACCGCGCGCCGTATCGGTCCGGTGATGCTGCGCGTGATCAGCACGGCGATGCCGATCCCGATCAGCGCTGCGGCCACGCTGATGCCGACCATCAGATTGCGCGCCGTCGCATAGGCCGCGTCGGCGGCCTCCATCGCTTCCCGGTTCTGCCGGTTTTCGCTGTCGACCAAAGCCTTTAGCGCCGCATGCCAGCTACGCTGCACCGTGCGCATGTCGCCCAGCAGCAGTTGCAGCGCTTCCGCATTCTGGTTCGCCAGGCCCAGCGACTCGATCTTTTCCAACAGGGGCGCGGCGGCGGCGGCCTGGGTCTTCAGGTCGGCCATGATGCGCACTTCTTCGTCCTGCATGCCGTATTCGGCGAAGGTGGCGCGCAAGGCCTGCTCGGCATCCTGGTAAGCCTTGGTGGAGGCACGGATCTGGTCGACCTGCGCCAGCATCTGCGTCCGGTCGGTCAACAATACGATGTTGCGCAGCGCGATCATGCGCTCATCCAGGCTGAGCCGCATGTCGGACGCCAGGTTGGCTTCCACGTCGTTGCCCTTGGTGATTTCGGTCATGCTGCGCTGAAGCGCCGCCAACCGGCTCACGCCCAGCACGGCCACCATCACCAGCATGATTAATACGAGGCTGAAGGAAGCGATCAGGCGCGGCCCGATCTTGAAATTGTCCATTTTCATAATGAGGCTCCTGGGAAGGGAAAATGGGACGGCGGATTCGGGGACGTCCTGGGTCAAGTGTTGCCTACAGGATATATCAGCCTTGTTTCAGCGATGTTTCAGGAGTGTATCGAAACTGGACTACAGCAGCGCTGGGCGGCACAGGATAAAATGCCGGCATGATAGACATCTTGCTTACCTGGCTGCGCCGCCTGAGCCATATGCTCGGCTTCGAAACGGCGAGTTCTTTCCCCCCTGGCCACCCGTACGAACGCACGCGCTGGGATGGCGCCTATTTCGACATCGCCTCGGACGTGAAACCGGACCAGATCGAACGCCGGGTGTGTGAAGCGATCGACAACACGCCGCTGGTGTTTGGCTACATCAGCAATCCAACGCCGCGCATGCAGCGCACGCTGCTGGCGGTGCTGGAAGAACGCATGCGCAACAACCGCGGCCGCGCCAGCGAACTGGCGGCGCTGCTGGTGCAGGCTTACGACAGTCCGCACACGGTCGAAGTGATCCCCGGCCTGCGCGCCGCCATCGCCGCCACCCGGCACGAGGACATGGGCGACCGGGCGCGCGCCGTGATGGCCTTCCTGTCCTCGACCCAGTCGCCATTCGACGTCATCGACCTGCATTAGGCGCCGGCCACCTCCATGGTCAGCACGCCGCCGCTCAGGGTCAGCACCGCCGTGCCGCCTTCCGGAATGCTGACATTCTGGCTATGGCAAGAATAAAACTCCGCCTGGCCCACCCGGATGTGGTCGATGGCCGCGCTGATGCAGGCGCTGATGGTGTAGGCCGGCAGCACCAAGTCCGGCGCGGTGACGAAGCGCAGCGTCACGTCCTGGCCCACGTTGTTGAGGAACACCGTGCGGCCGGGCTTGACCGTCTTGCGCGACGGCGTTTCGGTGAAATGTATCCGCGCCATCACAGCACCCAGAAAAAACCGGCCGGCTGGCCATGCTGGCGCTCCATCAGATCGACGCTGATGCGCTGGCCGTCGTCCACCGGCAGCACGGCCGGCGCTACCTGGTCCAGGCTGACCCAGCCCAGCGTGGCTAGGCCGCGCGCCATCATCCACTCGCAGCAAGCCGACGAGCCGTAGACCCCGACCTGGTACTGCCGTTCATCCGGCCGCGCCGCGCTGAAAGCCTGGTTGACGCCCTCGAAATAGCGCGCCACGGGGCCGGCGATGCCCGCCTCGTCCGCTTCCGGCCCCACCGCGAAATAAATCGCCGAACCGGACGGCTGGCCGATCACCGACTGCGCCATCAGGTAAGCGGCGGCGCCGTCCGCGCAACCCTGGGCGCGGGTGAAGTAGTTCAGGTGGGTCGCCATTTCCCACACCACGCCGATTTCTATCCCGGCGTCGGTCAGCGCGCGCGCCTCGGCCAGCGACAGGTTGTGCCCGGCGTGATGGCTGTAATGGCGGATCGCGAAGTCGATGCCCTGCTGCTTGATGGCCACCGCATGCCGGGTCAGCTCGAACGGCGCCTTGACGCCGGTGCTCAGGCCGAACTGGCGTTGCACATAATCTTTGTTAATTTCTCGCAACATAATGTAATATTTATTAAATGTAGGACAAGGACTACGTTAGCCGAACCCGATAAATCAGGCCTTCGGAAAACCTTCCGAAAACTAAGTTACTGATTACAAAGCAGTTATTGGCACGCAAAGAAGGTGGTATGAAGCACAAAAGTTTTCGCTTTGGGCAGTGGCGCGTCGATCCGGCCAGCAATACTTTGAGCAGCGGCGAGCTGCACCGGCAACTGGAACCGCGCGCGATGGACGTTTTGCTGTACCTTTGCCGCCAACCGCACGTGGTGATTTCGGCCGATACCCTGCTGGAAGCCTGCTGGGGCGACGACTCGCCCAGCGACAACGCCATCCACAAAATCATCACCCAGTTGCGGCGCGCGCTGGACGATTCGGCGACCGAGCCGAAATACATCGAAACCATCCGCAAGCGCGGCTACCGCCTGTTGGCCGAACTCAGCTACGACGACGACGTCAGCCAGGGGAGCTGGCTGCACGCCTCGCCGTTCCGCGGCCTGGAAGCGTTCGAGGAACAGCATGCTGCCATCTTCTTCGGCCGCAAGCTCAACGTCGACCAACTGGTACAGGTGGCGGCCGCGCAGGCGCGCAACGCCTGCGCCATGGTGCTGGTGCTGGGACCGTCCGGCGCCGGCAAGACCTCGCTGGTGCAGGCCGGCCTGATACCGGCGCTGAAAGCGGGCGCGGCGCCGGCCGACAGCGGGCTGGCGATCGGCGCCCACCTGCAACTCGATTGTGCCGACATGCGCGAAGCCGGCCTGCTCGACACCCTGGCCAGCGTGCTGCTGGATGCCGAAGTGGATGGCCGCCTGCTGTTCGAAAACACCAGCGCCGCCGCATTGGCCCAGCGCATGGCCCAGGACTTGCCAGCCCTGATCGGCGACCTGCAACGCGAGCTGCCCGCTATCCAGCTATTGCTGTTCATCGACCGTTTCGAAGCCGTGTTCCGCCTGCCGCACATCGGCGAGCAGGAACGCGCGGCCTTCATCCACGTGCTGGACCAACTGGCGCGCTCCGGTTCCCTGCTGCTGATACTGGGCTGCCGCAACGACTTTTACCCGCACCTGGCCGCCTATCCGGCGCTGATGAACCTGAAACTGAGCGGCGGCCACTTCGACCTGACGCCGCCCGGCAGCGCCGACATCGCCCAGATCATCCGCCATCCGGCGCAAGTGGCGCAGTTGCGCTACACGGTCGACGACCAGGGCGAAGGCCTGGACGAACTGCTGTGCAGCGCCGCCCGCTCCGGGCCGGATACGCTGCCGCTGCTGCAATACTGCCTGCAGGAGCTGTACCGCCTGCGCAGCCCCGATGGCGCGCTGACGCACACGGCCTACCACCAGTTGGGCGGACTGGAAGGCGCGATCGGCGCAAGGGCCGAGCAGGTCGTCACCGCCCTGGCCACGAACCAGATTGCCGCCCTGCCCCACGTACTGTCGCAACTGGTGCTGGTGGCCGAAGATGAAGCCACCGTCACCTCGCGCCGGGTGCACTGGTCGGCGCTGCGCAACGACCACGAGGTCAAGCTGGTGCAGGCGCTGGTGGACGCCCACCTGTTCGTCAGCGACCTGCAAGGCGGCGCCCCGGCGTTCGGCATCGCCCACGAAGCGCTGCTGCGCCGCTGGCCGCGCGTGGTGGCGTGGGTCGAGGCGCACCGGCAATCGCTGCAGGTGCGCAGCCGCATCAGCGCGCAAGCCAGGCGCTGGCTGGAAAGCGGCCGCAAGCGCGACATGCTGCTGCCGTCGGGCACGCAGACCAACCAGGCCGGTGAAGTCCTGCACAGCAGCGGCCTCAGTTTCACGGCGCAGGAACGGGAGTTCATCCTGGCGTCGCGGCTCAGCGCGCGGCGCGGCGAGCGCCTGCGGCTGGGCATCATGGCCGTGATGGCGACGCTGGCCGTGCTGGCCGCCGGTCTCGGCCTGGCCGCCCGCAACGCCCAGCTCCAAGCGGAACGCCACCGCACCGAGGCGGAAGACCTGATGGGCTATATGCTGGGCGAGTTCGTCGACAAGCTGCGCCCGATCGGCAAGCTGGACCTGCTGGACAGCGTCAGCAACCGCGCGCTGGGCTACCTTTCGGATAAGAGCAAGTCCGACGCCAGCCCCACGGCGATGGCGCAGCGCGCCAAATCGCTGCAACTGATTTCCGAAGTCAAAATCTCCCGCGCGGACCCGATCGGCGCCAACACGGCCCTGCTGGCCGGGCACGACATCCTGCAGCGGCTGCTGGCAGCCAATCCCGCCGATCCGGTCCTATTGAAAAGCGCCGGCGAAAACGCCTTCTGGCTGGGCCAGATCCATTTCGACCACAAGGAATGGACGGAAGCGCAGCAATATTTCGAGGAGTATCGCGAGCACAGCGACCGGCTGGCCGCCGCCGAACCGGCCAACCCGGACGGCTGGATCGAGCAATCCTACGCGCACAACAGCCTGGGCAGCCTGGCCCTGCAACGGGGTGACGTCAACCGCGCGGACCAGGAGTTTGCGCTGTCGGTCGCGCTGAAGACGCGCGCCCAGGCCCAGGCGCCGAACGACAAGGCGCTGGCGGCCAATCTGGCCGACAGCCTGTCATGGCTGGCGGGCACCCGCCTCCAACTGGGCAAGCTGGCCGATGCGGAAAAACTGTACGACCGCGAACTGGGCATTCTGCAAACCCTGCACGCGGCCAATCCCGGCGACAAGCTATGGACCAAGACCCTGGCGTCCGCGTGGCTGCATCAGGCGGAAGTCCGGCAGGCCGGCGGTCAACTGGAAGCCTGCAACAGTGACTTGAACAAGGCGCGCGACCTGCTGCAAACGCTGGTCGAGCAGGACCCCAGCAACCGCGCGTGGCAGCGCGACCTGTACATCGCCGAACTCAGGCTATTCGACCTGGCGGCGAACAACGCCGACAAATCCAGCGCGGCCGGCCAACTCAGGAAACTCCACGATGGTCTGGCTGAACTGATACGGCTGGATCCGAAAAAACTGAATCTGCAGATCGTGGCCGCGGGCGTGCAGCAACGCCAGGCGGCCGTGGAGCTGAAGAACGGCCAGCAAGCCCATGCGGCCGCGACGCTGGCGCCCGCGCTTCAACAACTGCAGAAGCTGCACGACAGCGCCCCAGCGGATCAACTGGCCCTGCGCTACCTGCTCGACGCCTTGATACTGGACGCCGACATCAGCCTCGCAGGACACGACGCCAGCACCGCGCGCAATCGCTGCGAGGCAGCCGAGTCCTTGTTAAAACCGCTGATCCAGGGCAGCAAGGACATGCATCTGCTGTCGCCATGGGCCAAGGTGCAACTGTGCCTGAACCAGCAAGAGCCGTTCGCCGCCGTCAAGAAGACGCTGGAGAACATGAATTATCGCGATCCGTTTTACCTGCAGTACCTTTCTAACCACTCATCAAAGAAAGCGAGTATCTGAGTATGAGCACCACGCAAACTGCCTTTCAAAATATCCAGGTCTGGGTGACCCCCAAGGCCGGTCAGCCCGGCCAGTACGACGTCCGCACTGAACCGGTGTCGCCGAAGATCACCAGCACCGACACGGTCATCAACTATCAGATCGTCGACACCGGCGGCTATACTATTGTCTTCAAAGGCATGACGGTGAAGCCGGAAAACAACGGCCAGTTGAGCAAGGAAACCGTCAGCGTGGATGGCCTGTTGATGACCTTCAGCGATCTCAACTCCCAACCGATGACCCTGAATATCACGCTGAAGTTCGCCGACAAGGACGGTCGTGAGTTCTCGCACGATCCGCAGATCCAGAACGACCCGCAAGGATAAGCTGCCGCCAGGTGCGCCATGATCAACGCCAGCCAGTTACAGTTCAAATCCGTACACTATGCCGGGCAGCAGCCGGGCGCGCGCCTGATTGTCACTGGCGCGGTACACGGGAATGAAATCTGCGGCACGCTGGCGATCCGGCGCATCATGCGGCAACTGGACGATGGCGACCTGCTGATACGTCGCGGCAGCGTCACCTTCGTCCCCGTCGCCAACCCGCTGGCCTACGCCAGGGGCGAACGCGCCGGCGAGCGCAATCTCAATCGCAACCTGTTTCCGCATAACGATCCGCAGGACTTCGAAGACCGCGTCGCCAACTGGCTGTGCCCCCTGCTGGCGCAGCATGACGTGCTGCTCGACCTGCATTCCTTCAGCGCGCACAGCGAACCGTTCGTGATGGTCGGCCCGCACAACAACGACGGCCCGCTGGAGCCATTCCGGCACGAAGAAAAAGAACGCGCCCTGGCGCGCCGCCTTGGCGTGCGGCGCTTTGTCGACGGCTGGCTGCGCACTTACGGCGCCGGTGTCAAGCGCCGCCTGCACGGCGACAGCGAACTGGAAACCGTGCTGCGCTACGGCGTTGGCACCACCGAGTACATGCGCAGCACCGGCGGCTACGCGCTGACATTGGAATGCGGACAGCACGACGATCCGCAAGCGCCCGAAGTCGCCTATCGCGCCATCGCAAACACCCTGGCTTTCCTCGGCCTGACCGATGCGCCGGCGCCGCCAGCGATCGCGCCGGCGGACATGGAAGCCCTCAGCATGGTGGCGGTCTACGACAAGCAGCACGACGACGACCGCTTCAGCCGCGACTGGACCAGCTTCGATCCGGTCAGGCAGGGAGAGGAAATCGGCCGCCGCGCGGACGGCACGCCGGTGCTGGCTGAATGCGATGGCCGCATCCTGTTCCCTGACGCGCAGGCCGGCGCCAACAACGAGTGGTACTACCTCACCCGCGTCAATCCGGATTTTTAAACGGTGGCGATTTTCAGGCCGATGATGCCGCCCACAATCATGGCGATGCACACCAGCCGCACGACGCCCGCCGGCTCGTTCAGCATCACGATGCCATATACCACCGTGCCCACGGTGCCGATGCCGGTCCAGATGGCATAGGCCGTCCCCAGCGGCAGCGCGCGCAGCGCCAGGCCCAGCATGCCGACGCTGCCGGCCATCGCCGCCAGCGTGAACACGGAGGGTATCAGCTTGGTAAAGCCTTCGGTGTATTTGAGTCCGACCGCCCACACGACTTCCAGCAGGCCGGCCAGGATGAGAACAATCCAGGTCATCGCAGCTCCAGGTGACGGCAAGGTCGTCCCCGCCAGGGAAACGCCGCAACGGCGCCGCGCTCCATTTCATGGGCGGGGTCGTCCCCGCGGGAGCACAAGAGGCCGTACTATACCATCGCGCTGGAATTGGTGGGGAGCCTCTAGCCGCGAGCGCCGCGGCCGGGCCATAATCGTTTACCACATTACAAGGAGACCGCATGCACACCCTGGCCTTGATCGCTACCGCACTGGTGGCGCTGATCCACGTCTACATCGTCCTGCTGGAGACCGTCCTGTTCCAGTCGCGCGGCCGCCGCGTGTTCGGCCTCACGCAGGACAAGGCCGACATCATGCGAGCGGCGATGTCCAACCAGGGCTGCTACAACGGCTTCCTGGTGGCCGCGCTGGTGGTCGGCTTCGTGCATCCCGATCCCGCCATCGCCTCGGCCTTCACCGTGTTCGGCTTGTGCTGCGTGGCGGTGGCCGGCGTCTGGGGCGGCATCACGGTCAAGCGCTCCATCCTGATGATACAGACGCTGCCCGCCGTGATCGCCCTCGCCCTGCACTACGCCTGATTCTTGCGCAGGCTCGGCAAGCCCAAGGGCTCGGCCGGGCCAGCGGAGCCTTCCGCCGCCGGCTTGGCGCCGCTGCCGCGCAACGCCAGCAGCCAGCCGATGCCGTCGAACCAGAACGGCGATCCCAGCGACGCGGCAAAGGCCGTGACAATCCAGCCCATCAGCGCGAACGCCAGCGCGTGCAGGAAGGCGCCTGCGCCCTTGCCGGCCGCCGCCTCAAAGCGCCCCGCCGGCCAGCCTATCGGCAGCGGCAAGGCTTGCACCGCTTCCGCATCCTTCTTCGCTTCGGCCGCGCGCGCCTGCGGCGTCGCATCCGGCGACGGCGCAGGCAGCTTGATGCGGCCGCTCGCCACGCCTTCGGCCGTCTGCTGCGCCAGCGCCGCGGCGGTTGCTTCGTCGCTCCACAGCCGCTGGCTCAGTTGCAGCGCGTCGACGTTCATCGCGGCCGCGTAAAACAGCCCGACCAGGAACAGCACGAACTGCGAACGCCGCTTGTACCAACCGGTGATACGGTCCATCACGGTTTCGTACCACAGCCGCACCGCGTTCTCCAGCGCGGCCGCGTCGTCCGGCCCTTCGCCCATGATGGCCAGCAGTGTGCGCGCCAGGCCGTCGTTGCCCAGCTTGTCCAGCAGCGCGCTGGCCGTTTGCAGCTTGCCGTACTTGGCGGTCAGCGTCGCCACGAAGGCCCGCGCAAAGATCGACGATGGAATGTAGGACGGCATGCGTCCTTCCTGCGCCAGGCCGGTGATCAGCGGATGGCACATCACGTCGGCGGTCAGCGAGGACGCTTCCAGCTTGCGCAGGCCGAAGCCGCCGCTGATGCGGAACAGCCGCTTGAGCGACAGCAGGACGCCGCGCAGGCGCGACTTTTCCACCGGCTCGTGCAGCAGGGTCAGCACGCCGTCCAGCAGCACCTTGGCGCGCGTCTGGAACAGCGAAGCGATGGCCTCGCGCGTGGCGCTGCACAGCAGGCTCAGGGCCAGGAAGGTGGACGACAGGCCCAGCGCCACGTCCAGGTAATGGTTCGACATAGGTTCCTCGTTACTATTCCGCCAATATTCACATAACATAAAGGATTTTTCGGCCGCCAGCACGATTTTCTTTTATATCGTAATATGCCGATATTGAGATCGGAAAAAGACGATCCATATATCGTTACGAGCCGATCCAATCACGACTACGAAATACCATGGACATCGACGCCATCCACAAAGCCCTCGCCAACCCGATGCGGCGCCAGATCCTGGCGTGGCTGAAGGAGCCGGAGGTGTACTTCTCGGAACAGCAGCATCCGCTGAGCCTGGGAGTATGCGCCGGCCTGATCGACAAGCGCGCGGAACTGTCCCAGTCCACCGTCTCGGCCCATTTGGCCGTGCTGGTGAAGGCCGGGCTGGTCACCTCGCACCGCGTCGGCCAGTGGAATTACTTTAAACGCGATGAAGCCACCATCCAGGCTTTCATCGACCAGATGCAACTATAGGAGCCAACATGCCTAATCTCTTCGACCCGATCACCATCGGCGACCTCACCCTGAAAAACCGCATCGTCATGGCGCCGCTGACCCGCGCCCGCGCCGTCGGCGCCGGCCGCGTGCCCAACGCGCTGATGGCCAAGTACTACGAACAGCGCGCCAGCGCCGGCCTGATCCTGAGCGAAGCCACCGCCGTCACGCCGCAAGGCGTGGGTTATGCCGACACGCCCGGCCTGTGGTCGGACGAACAGGTGGCAGGCTGGAAGCTGGTCACGGCCGCCGTGCACCAGGCCGGCGGCAAGATCTTCGCCCAACTGTGGCACGTGGGCCGCATCTCGGACCCGAGCTTCCTGAACGGCGACGCGCCGGTATCGGCCAGCGCCATCGCCGCCAAGGGCCACGTCAGCCTGCTGCGTCCCGAGCGTCCCTACCCGGTGCCGCGCGCGCTGGAAACCGCTGAGCTGGCAGGCATCGTCGCCGCTTACAAGAAGGGCGCGGAGAATGCGAAAAAGGCCGGCTTCGACGGCGTGGAAATCCACGGCGCCAACGGCTACCTGCTGGACCAGTTCCTGCAAGATAAGACCAACCAGCGCACCGACCAATACGGCGGCTCCATCGAGAACCGCGCCCGCCTGATGCTGGAAGTGACTGACGCCGTGATCGAAGTCTGGGGCGCCAGCCGCGTCGGCATGCACCTGGCGCCGCGCCGCGATTCGCACGACATGGGCGACTCGAATCCGGCCGCGACGTTCGGCTACGTGGCGCGCGAGCTGGGCAAGCGCAAGATCGCCTTCATCTGCGCCCGTGAGGCGGTCGGTGAAGACAGCCTGGGGCCGTTGCTGAAGAAAGAATTCGGCGGCGTCTACATCGCCAATGAAAAGCTGACCAAGCAAGGCGCGCAAGCCCTGCTGGACAGCGGCACGGCTGACGCGGTCGCCTTCGGCAAGGATTACATCTCGAATCCCGACCTGGTGCGCCGCCTGCAGGAAGATGCGCCGCTGAATCCGTGGAAGGCCGAAACCTTCTACGCCTCCAACGAGGAAGGCTACACGGATTATCCGGCGCTGGCCTGAGCGTTGACTCGGCATGGCCCCCCGCCTGCGCGGGAGTGACGTTGTGGAGGCCATCGTTCCCGCGCAAGCGGGAAGCCATGCTGCGCTTAGCGCGGCTGCGTGTAGGTGATCGGCACGAACTCGTAGCCGCCCTTGCCGTTGCTGCGCACATGGCCCAGCGCCGGGAAGGACAGGTGTGGCGCGCCGATCAGGTAGCCGCCCTTGGCCGCGGCCGCAAACGCTTCCTTGCGCTGGGCGATGGCGACCTTGCTGTCGCTGTCGAACTGTATCCCCACCCCCGGATCCTCGAACTGCACGGCCTGCACATGCAGCAGGTCGCCCAGCAGCACCAGCTTCTGCCCCTTGCTCTCCACCACGTACGTGATGTGGCCCGGCGTATGGCCGCCGTTGAAATAGGATTTAATCCCCGGCACCAGCTCGGTGTTGGCGACGATGGGCTGGAACTTGCCAGCCTTGATGTACGGCGTGATCGACACCAGCGGCCCCTGGAAATTATCCTTGGCTTCCGGCGACGCCTTCTCCAGGTTGGCGGGATTCAGGTAGTAATCCGCGTCCAGCTTGCCGGCGCGGACGATCGCGTTCGGGAACACGCGCTGCTCGTTGGCCGCCAGCCCGCCCACATGGTCGCCGTGCATGTGGCTGATGTAAATCTCGTCGACCTGCTCCGGCTTGTAGCCCGACGCTTTCAGGTTACCCAGCAACTGGCCCAGCGTGGGACCGAACAGGCTGGCGGCGCCCGTATCGATCAGCACCAGCTTGGTGCCGGTGTTGATCAGGAAGCCGTTGACCGAGGTTTGCAGCGGACTTTTCTGGAAAGCCTTGGCCAGCTCGGCGTCGGTCTTGGCGGCCGGCTGCTTCAGCAACTGGTCGACCGGCAGGTCCAGCGTGCCATCGTTCAGCACCGTGATTTCGAAATCGCCCAGCGTGGTGCGGTAAAAGCCCGGCGCCTGGAAGCGCGCCATCGGCGCCGCCGCCTGTGCCGGCCAGGCCGCCAAGACGGCAGCCGCCGCGGCTGTGGCGGCAACCATGCGGGTCAAGGTATTCGTGCTCATATCTCCCCTTCTTGCGGAATTATCAGAATCTCTACAATACCTGAAATGCAGCTTGCCCGCCTGTTAGCGCCAATATAGAATGCGCGCAGCATTTTTTGACTAGGTCTGTGCCAACCTGTCAATAGTAAAAAGAAGATAAAACCACGACGGGGATGTTCAACGATGAGTGATTTCGTTCTGAAGCCGGCAGACTTGCCGACCTGGGGTCAGCGCATGTCGCTGCGCATGCTGAACGCGTTCGGCTGGAAGATGCGCTTCCGTCCCCTGCCCGGCCCGCGCGGCATCGCCGTCATTTATCCGCACACCTCGAACTGGGATTTCATGGTTGGCCTGTTCGGCAAGTGGGCGCTGAACCTGCCCTTCCGCTGGCTGGCCAAGGACTCGCTGTTCAAGACGCCGCTGGGCGGCTGGTTCCGTTCGCTGGGCGGGGAGCCGGTGGACCGCAGCGCGCCGCAAGGCATGATACGTTCGCAAGCCGAGCGCATGAATGCGGCCGACTGGTACTGGCTGGCGATCACGCCGGAAGCGACGCGCAGCTACCGCCCCAATTGGAAGAGCGGCTTTTACTACCTGGCGCTGGAAGCCAAGGTGCCACTGTGCCTGGTCTACATCGATTACCCGAACAAGGTGCTGAGCGTGGTCGATCACGTCTACCTGAGCGGCAACGTGGAGGCGGACATGAGCCAGATCCGCGCCGTCTTCGCGGGCCACCACGGCCTGTACCCGGAAAACGAAGCGCCCATCGTGCTGCAGGAACGCCGCAGCGACGAGCGTTAATCCAGCGCGCCGTCCAGGCGCACCAGTTCCACCGTGCGCTCCCGTCCCGGTTCAAAGCGCACCGCCGTGCCGGGCGCGATATTGAGCCGCATGCCGTACGCTTTCCAGCGCTCGAAGCGCAGTTCCGTGCTGGCTTCGAAAAAGTGCAAGTGCGAGCCGACCAGCACCGGCCGGCTGCCCTGGTTGGTGACGACCACCGTGGCGGTTTCGGGGACGGCGCTGGCGCCGTCCACCGGTTCGTCAAGCAGGTGTGGAGTTGGGACCATGACGATCTCCTTCATGCATAGAATTTCAAACCCTATGCACATGCAAACACCGTGCCTGACTTTACGCACCAAATGCGTGCGCGCTCAGTGCACCTGGATGTGCAAATCCTCCACGCTGCCGTTCTGCATGCCCGGAATCGGCACCACCTTGCCGTTGAAGGTCAGCTTGCCGTTGCGGACATCGATGACCGCATGCAGGTCGTTCTGCTCCTGCACCGCGAAGCCGTCGCCGGTCAGCTTGGTGACCACGTTTTTGGCGGCGTCCTTGTCGTTGGGCGCCAGCTTGTGCAGCACATCCTGCACCAGCGCGACCGGCACGCGCAGGTCCAGGTGCAGCGCCATTTTCTTCACCACGGCGGCGCCGTTCTCGAAATCGGCATCCACCACGTGATCGAAACTCAGGCGCCCCTTCAGCGACGCGGTGTTGCCGTGATAGGCGCCGCTGATATCGTCGATCACCAGGCTGGCGCCGCTCTTGACCGCGCTCTTGGAAAAGTCCATCAGCGTGCGCCGGATGACTTCCTGCTGCGCGTCCGCCGCCAGGCCGCTGGCCTGGACGTTGCGGATGCGCTGGTCGAAGTCCGCCATCTGCTGGGCCGGGATATCTTCCAGGCGCAGGCCGACGTGGATGCGCTCGATGCGCTCGCCGTTGGCGCCGACCATGGCCTTGATGGTGCTGTCCATGCTGCTCGAAATCAGCGCGCCCTTGCGCTGCGCGCTGCCTTTGAAGTCCAGGCCTTCGAGGCGCACCTGCTCGCGGGCCTCGTTGCTGCCGGGCGGGGTGGCGCGTACCGACAAGACGCCCAGGCTGGCGCTGGTGACGCCGTACCACAGGCCCTCGGCGCCGCGCTGGTGCTGGCTGTCGATGCGCATGTCCTGGAAGGCAAAGCCGCCGCTGCCGCCGACGGCGGACAGTGCAGGCCAGCGGATATCCGTGTTCAGCAGCGTGCCGGCCTTGTTGGTGCTGACCTTGCCCGCCAGCGCGGACCAGGTGTATGCCATGCCGTTCTTATCGAGATACACATGCTCGGGCAGCGCGATGGCATAGCCGACCAGGCCCTTGGCGGCCGGGACGCGCTTCACGTCCAGCGGGTGCTCGCTGCCGAAGACTTCCTTCAACTGCGCGCGCACGCCCGGCGAAAACTGGAAGCCCGAATACCGCGCCAGCGACTGCGCCACATTGTCCTGCTTGTCGGCCAGGCCGCGCAGTTCCTGGGCGGCGGACACCAGGGTCTGGAACAGCGGCGGGATCATCGGCGCCGCCGGCTGTTCGCCGGCATGCAGGGGGACTTGCGCCAGCAGGACGCCGGCAACGGCGAGGGAGATCAGCTTCTTTTTCAAAGTAGGCCTTCGGGAGTTGAACAAACTGAAAATTCTAGTGTATCGCCCCGCTCCTGAAATGCGCACATTGTCACATCAGTCCAGGTCAGGGTAGGGTTCCTTGCCGCCTTCCGCGATGAAGCGGTCGATACGCGCCTCCAGCACCGGCAGCGGCACGGAGCCCAGTTGCAGCACGGTGTCGTGGAAGGCGCGGATATCGAACTTGTCGCCCAGCGCCTGCTCGGCCTTCCTGCGCGCCTTCAGGATACTCATCTCGCCCAGGTAATAGGACAGGGCCTGGCCCGGCCAGGAGATGTAGCGGTCCACTTCTGTGGCAATCTCGTGATCGGACAGCGCGGTGTTATCGTGCAGGTAGTCCTGCGCCTGCTGGCGGGTCCAGCCCATCGCATGGATGCCGGTATCGACCACCAGCCGCGCCGCGCGCCAGGCCTGGTAGCTCAGCATGCCGAAGGTTTCATACGGCGTTTCATACATGCCCATCTCGGCGCCCAGCCGTTCGCAGTACAGCGCCCAGCCTTCGCCATAAGCCGAGATGTAAGCGCCGCGGAACGCCGGCAAGCCCTTCTGCTCCAGCGCGATCGGCATCTGGAAGGCGTGGCCCGGCGCCGATTCGTGCAGGGTCAGGGCCGGCATGCTGTACAGGGGACGCGACGGCAGGTCGTAGGTGTTAACCCAATACACGCCGACGTCGCCGCGGCCCGAGGTGTAGAACGGCGCCTGGTCGGCCGGCACCGGCAGCACGGCAAAGCGGCGGCGCGGCAGGTAGCCGAAGTACTGCGACACCTTGCCGTCGAACTTCTTGGCCACCCAGGCGGAGCGCATCAGCAGCTCTTCCGGCGTCCTCGCATAGAAGCGCGGGTCGGTGCGCAGGAACTGCAGGAAGGCCGGCATCCCGCCCTGGAAGCCGGTCTGCCGCATCACGTCCTGCATCTCGGCCCGTATCTTGGCGATTTCGTCCAGGCCGATCTGGTGGATCTGCTGGGCCGCCAGATGGGTGGTGGTGAATTCGACGATCTTGGACTGGTAATAGGCTTTCCCGTCGGGCAGGCGCTCGGCCGCCAGCGCTTCCGTGGCGCGCGGCACGTACTCCTCGCGCATGAACTTCAACAGCGTTTGGTAGGACGGGATAACGTCGGCCTGGATCACCTGTGCCGCCTGGGCACGCAGCGCTTCCTGCTCGGCAGCGGGCATCGCGGCCGGCATGGTCTTGAACGGCAGGTAGAATACCGTGTCCTGCGGTGTCGCGGCCGCGCTCACCGCGGCAATGGAAGCATCGCGGCCTTCCAGCGTCACCCTGGGCGGCGTGAAGCCGCGCGCCAGGCCGGCGCGCATGTTGACGATTTCCTCGTTGAAGTAGCGCGGCATGTCGGCCAACTGTTGCAGGTAATCGCGGTACTGCTTTGCATTCAGCAGGGGGCGGCGCGCCACGGCCGCCATGTTGGACCAGAAGGCGGTGTCCGCGTTGAGCGGCTTTTCGTATTCGCGGAATTGCTGGGCCGCGACCAGCGCGGCGATCTGCGCCTTGTACACCTGGTAGTTGACGCGCTCGGCGGCCGACAACTGCGCTTCCGCGATGCCGTCCAACTGCCGCATCACGCGCAGCCAGTAGGCCAGGCGGCGCTGCTGGGTGGCCGCGTCGACCCGCGGCAGCGCGGCGGCCACGCCGCTGTCGGGATCGTCCTCGCCCAATTCCAGTTGCTGGCTGCTGCGCCACGCCCACTCCTGGGTGTAGATCGCCTTGAAGCGGGCGTCCGCCTGCGCGGCTGGTGTGGCCGATGCGGCCGGCGCGTTCGCGCACCATAGCATGCAAACGCCGGCGACGGCGGCGCCGAATGTCTTGTTCATGATTCTCCGTAGCTCAGATATCGCGCAGGTTGCGGCGCTCGCGCAGCAGCGCGGTGAAGCCGTCGGCGTCGATCGGGCGGCTGAAATAATAGCCCTGCATCTCGTCGCAGCCGCGCTCCGTCAGGAACTGCACCTGCTCGCGGGTTTCCACGCCCTCCGCGATCACGCGCATGTTCAGGTTGTGGGCCAGCGAAATCACCGACAGCGCAATGGCGGCGTCGGCGCTGTTGGTGGTCACGTCGTCGACAAAGGATTTGTCGATCTTCAGCACGTCGATGGGGAAGCGCTTCAGGTAGCTGAGGCTGGAATAGCCGGTGCCGAAATCGTCCAGCGAGATGCTGACGCCGATGTCCTTCAGGCGGCGCAGCGCGGCCACCGCCTTGTTCGGGTCGCCCATCACCGTGCCTTCGGTGATCTCCAGGCCCAGGCAGGCGGCCGCCACGCCGAAATTGCGCAGCGTGTTTTCCACGTACGGCACGGTGGCGTCGTTGGCGAACTGTCCGGCCGCCAGGTTGACCGAGACCTTGATGTCGCCCAGCCCCTGGTCGTGCCACACCTTGATCTGCGCGCACACGCTTTCCAGCACCCACTCGCCGATGGAATTGACCAGGCCATATTCCTCGGCCAGCGGAATGAAGCGGTTGGGCGGCACCCGTCCCAGCACCGCGTTATTCCAGCGCAGCAGCGCCTCGGCGCCGAGCAGGGCGCCGGTCTTCAGGCAGACCTGGGGCTGGTAATGGACTTCGAATTCGTCGCGCGCGATGGCGCCGCGCAGTTGGCTCTGGATCGCCAGCTTGTCGCGGATCTCCGCATCCATGCGCTCGGTGAAGAAGGCGTAGTTGTCGCGGCCGATTTCCTTGGCGCGGAACAGCGCCGTGTCGGCATTGCGCACCAGCTCATCGAAGCTGTCGCCGTCGGTCGGGCTGACCGCGATGCCAATGCTGGAGGTGACCATCAACTGCTGGCCGTCGATCATCAGTTCCCTGCGCAGGCCGGCCAGGATTTTCTGCGCCAGCGCCATGGTCGCGCCCAACTGCATGTCGTCCGAAATGATGATCTGGAATTCGTCGCCGCCCTGGCGCGTCACGATGTCGCCCTCCCGCACGGTGTCGATGAGGAAGCGCGACACCACCTGCAGCGCCTTGTCGCCGATCTCGTGGCCGTAGGAGTCGTTGATGCTCTTGAAGCGGTCCAGGTCCAGGCACATCACGGCCACGCAGCGGCCTTCGCGGCGGGCGGTGGCCAGCTCCTGCTCGAAGCGCTGGCGCGCCAGCAGGCGGTTGGGCAGGCCGGTCAGCGCGTCGTGGTTGGACAGGAAGTCGATCAGGTGCTGCTCGGCCTTGCGCTCGGTGATGTCCATGAACACGGCGACGTGGTTGACCACGCGGCCCTGGTCGTCCTTGACCACGGTGGCGCTCAGCAGGCCGGTGTAGATCTCGCCGTTCTTGCGGCGCGCCAGGATCTCGCCCGACCAGCGGCCGGTCCTGACCACCGACTCCACCATCAGGTCGAACGCGGCGGCGTCCGGGTCGCCGGCGTGCAGCATGGCCACGTTCTGCCCCGTCACCTCTTCCCGCGTGTAGCCGGAAATCTGCTCGAAGGCGGGATTGGTGGTCAGGATGCGGGCGTTGCGGTCGGTGACCACGATGGCATCCTGGGTCGCTTCAAACACCTTGCTGGCCAGGCGCAAGAATTCTTCGTTGGCGCGGCGCTGCTCGACTTCGCGCGCCAGTTCGGCGGTGCGTTCGGTGACGCGCTGTTCCAGCAGCGCGCGTTCGGCCGCCAGCGCCTTCTGCGCCCGGCCCAGGCGCACATGGGCGTCGGTGCGGGCCAGGATTTCCTCGGCCTGGAAGGGCTTGGGGATGAAGTCCACCGCGCCCAGCGCGAAGCCGCGCACCTTGTCGTCGGTGTCGTGTTGGGCGGACAGGAAGATCACCGGCACCTGCGCCAGCTCCGGCGTGGCCTTCAGGCGGCGGCACACTTCGAAGCCGTCGATGCCCGGCATGCGGATGTCCAGCAGGATCAGCTCCGGCGGGCGCGATTGCGCGGTCCACAGCGCCAGCTCGCCGTTGGGAGCCTGGCGCACGTAATAGCCCGCTTCCGTCAGCAGGTCGCTCAGCAGCTTGAGCGAGGCTGGCGTGTCTTCCACGACCAGCACTTCTCCCTTGGTGTGTTGTTCCGATAAATCCCGGTGCATGTCATCTCTCGCCTGTGTCTACCGCTATCATAACCGTTCAGGCCTGAGCCTCCAATGCCTGGCCCGCTTCATCGAGCAGTGCGCACAACTGCGGATACTGGTGCAGTTGCACCATGCGCTCGATGCGGGCCACCACCTCGGCCAGTTGCGGCGGCAGCGGCTCCAGCAGCAGCGCCACGCGCGCCAGGTTGAGTTCCTGCAGCGCGGTCTTCAGCTCGCCGCGCAGTTGGGGATCGAGCTGCAACAGGTCGGCGCGCACCAGCGGTTCCTGCGGCTGCGGACGCAGGCCATGCTGGCGCCGCACGAACTGCACGCCCAGTTGCTGCTCCAGCACCGCGTACAACTGGTCCTGCTCGACCGGCTTGCGCATGAATTCGTCGGCGCCCGCCTGCAGCGCTTCCTCGCGCTCCTCGGCAAAGGCGGACGCGGTCAGCATCACGATGCGCGGCTGCGGCGCGTCCTTGCGGGCGCGGATGCGGCGCGTCGCGCTCAGGCCGTCCAGCATGGGCATGCGCCAGTCCATGAAGATCAGGTCGGGCTGCCAGACGTCGACCATGGCCAGCGCCTGCGCGCCGTCGCCGACGATGGCGATCTCGAAGCCCAGCGGCTTGAGCAGGCTTTCCAGCAGCGCGCAGCCATCGGCATTGTCGTCCGCGATCAGGATGCGGCGTCCGCGCTGCTGCGGCGCCAGCGTTTCGATTTCGTCCACCCCCACCGCTTGCGCCTCGTCCGCCACCTGCACCAGGATGGCGAACTGGAAGGTGGCCCCCTCGCCCAGGCGCGACTTGACCGACAGCTCGCCGCCCATCAGTTGCACGAACTCGCGCGAAATGGTCAGGCCCAGGCCGGTGCCCTCCTTCGCGCCCGGTCCCTCGGCCTGGATGAAGGGTTCGAAGATGCGCGCCTGGTCCTCCTCCGGGATGCCGGGACCGTTGTCGATCACGCAGAACGTCAGCTCGTAGACGCCCGGCTGGGCCTGGCGCGCGCTGGCGCCGCGCACGCGCAGCGTGACCTTGCCCTGGCCGGCGAACTTGACCGCGTTGGAGGCCAGGTTGAGCAGCACCTGGCGCAGCTTGGTGCCGTCCACGCGGGCGCTGACCGGCACGCCGGCGCTGTCCAGTTCCAGCTCGACGCCGGCCTGGCCGGCGCGCATGCTGACCATGTCCATCACTTCCTGCAGCATGTCGTTGAGGTTGACCACCTCCGTCTGCAGCACGGCGCGGCCGGCCTCGATCTTGGACAGTTCCAGGATGTCGTTGATCAGCGTGAGCAGGTGCTGGCCGGAGCGGTGGATGATGGCCAGGTTGCGCTTCTCTTCCGGCAGCATGTTCTTGGAATCGGCCATCAGGCGCGAGAAGCCGATCACCGAATTGAGCGGCGTGCGCAGCTCGTGGCTCATGTTGGCCAGGAAGATGCTCTTGGCGCGGTTGGCCGCCTGCGCCTGGCGCACCGCCACCGACAGCGCATTGGTGCGTTCCTGCACCAGGTCTTCCAGGTGGATGCGGTGGCGCCGCAGCTCCTGCTCGGCCATCTTGCTGGCGGTGATGTCGTAGTTGACGCCGACCATGCGCATCGGGTGGCCGTCGGCGTCGCGGAAGATCATGGCGTCGCCCTTCAGGTAGTGCACCGAGCCGTCGGCCCAGATGATGCGGAATTCGCCATCGAATTCGCCCACGCCCTCCAGCGCCCGCTGCAGCAGGGTTTCGGTGGGGATGGCGTCGTCCGGGTGCATCATGCGGCGCCACAGCTCGAACGGCATGTCGGCCTTCTGCCCTTCCATGCCGTACATGCGGTACATCTGCTCGTCCCACACCACTTCGTTGGTGACGATGTTCCAGTCCCAGATGCCGATGGCGGCCGCGCTGGAGGCGATCTGCAGGCGCTCCTCGCTCTCGTGCATGGCGACGTAGCGGCTGTCCATCAGGCGCACCATTTCGCGGATCGAGGAATTGAGCGTCTTCAGCTCGCCGAAGAACCAGTCGTTGGGCGGCGGCGCGCCCACGTTCTGCCCGGCCTTGACGTTGGCCGCATAGCGCTCGATGGCGGTCAGCGGCTTCAGGATTAACTGCCACAGCAAGAGGTAGAGGCTGAGCACCAGGGTCACGTCCAGCACGAAAATCATGCCGGCGATGGTGTACAGGCGTTGGCGCAACTGCTCCAGCAGCACGGCCGGCGAGGCATAGACCGTGATGGTGCCGATGTTCTGGCCGCCGGCCACGATGGGCCGCTGCTCGGACAGCAGCTCGGGATCGTCCGGCAGGCGGTTGGCCGACACCAGTTGCGCCTGCGCGTTGCGGGTCAGGATGAAGGGCTGGCTGCTGGCCACCGGCGCCACCGCGCTGGCGTACAGGTCGCGGTTGCTCAAGCCGCTCTTCATGATGGTGATGATCTGGGTTTCGTCGAAGTTCCAGGCCGGCAGGGCCACGGCCGACGCCAGCTCATTGGCGCTGTTGGCCAGGGTCTTGTGCAGTTGCTCCCAGCGCTGGGCGCGCTCGACCTGGTAGAAATACAGGGCGAACGTGGTCAGCACCAGGGTCACCACGGCGGTCAGGGTCACGCTGACAAAGACGGCGATAGATATTTTTCCTGCGCGGCGGGCAAGTTGAACCAACATCGGATAACCATTCTCTGGGGTTAATGTGCAGTGCTGCGACTTCAATCATAGGTTCAAATGGCGTTGAAGTCTATGCAAAACATTGCCCAAAAGGATGATAAAAGTACGTTTAAGCAACAGTTGTGGCAGTATGCAAATGATCCCAGGCCTGGGCGGTGCTGAGGAAGACCTGCCCGTTCAGCCCGGCCAGCAGCGCGCCGTGGCGCAGCCGGTCCATCACCGGCCCCTTCACCTCCGCCAGGTGCAGGCCGATGCCGCGCTGCCGCAGGCTGTGGTTCAGCTCAGACAGGGCCAGCAGCGCCGTGGTGTCGATCGAGCTGACGGCCGACATCACCAGCACCAGGTGGCGGGTGCGCGGGTGGCTGCGCAGCTCGCACTCGACGCGCTGGTGGATCGCCTCGACGTTGCCGAAGAATAGATTGGCGTCGATGCGCAGCACCAGCAGCTCCGGCTGGGTTTCAGCCGCATAGCGCTCGACATTGCGGAAATGCTCGCTGCCGGCGATCCGGCCCAGCACCGCGATGTGGGGGCGGCTGGCGCGCCAGATCAGGGTGCCCATGGACAGCGCCACGCCGACCACCACGCCCGCCTCCACGCCCAGCACCAGCACGCCCAGGCAGGTGGCGGCCCAGGCCAGGGCGTCGCTGCGGTCGTAGCGCCAGGCCGTGCGCAGCACGTCCAGTTCCAGCATGCCCAGCACGGCGACGATGATGGTGGCGGCCAGCGTCGGCAGCGGCAGCAGCGGCAGCCAGCCGGTCGGCGCCAGCAGCGCGCCGGCCAGCAGCGCGGCCGTGATGACGCTGGCCAGCGGCGTGTTGGCGCCGGCCGCGTAGTTGACGGCCGAGCGCGACAGCCCGCCCGTCACCGCAAAACTGCCGGACAGGGCGCTGGCCACGTTGGCCGCGCCCAGGCCGATCAGCTCGCGGTTGCTGACCAGCTTCTCGTTGCGCTTGAGCGCCAGCGCCTGCGCGGCCGACATCGACATCAGGAACACGATGAAGCCGATCAGCAGGCCCGGCTCCAGCAAGGCCGGCCAGTGGGCACTGGAGGTGGCCAGATTCAGGCGCGGCAGGCCGGACGGCACGGCGCCGGTGACTGCCACGCCCTGCCCGGCCAGGCCGGTGCCGGCCATCAGCGCGATGCTGCCCAGGACCACCAGCATGGGCGCCAGCTTGGCGGCGATCGCGGCGGCCTCCGGACGCAGGCCCCAGCGTTGCAGCAGCCTGGCCAGGTACAGCCGCGCCAGCACCAGCAGGGCCAGCGAGCCCAGGCCCAGCACGGCGCTGGGCAGATGCGCCTGCGGCAGCGGCCCGCCCAGCAAGGCGCGCAACTGGCCCCAGGCGATCACCAGCGCCGAACCGACCGTGAAGCCGCTCATCACCGGGCGGGAAAAGAAGTTGGCCAGGAAGCCCATGCGCAGCAGGCCGCACAGCAGCAGCACCGCGCCGGCCACGAAGGCCAGTTGCGCCGCCAACACACCCGCCAGGGCCGAGCCGGACGGCGCCAGCGGCGCGATGGCCGCCGCCGTCATCAGCGACACGATGGCCATGGGGCCGATCGACTGGGTCATGCTGGTGCCGAACAGTGCGTACACGATGGGCGGCAAGATGCTGGCGTACAGCCCGGTCACCGGCGCCAGGCCCGCCACCATGGCGTAGGCCATGCCCTGCGGGATCAGCATCATCGCCACCACCAGCCCGGCGCTGAGATCGCCCGGCAACTGGGCGCGCCGGTAGTGCCTCAACCATTGCAGCATCGTTACTCCATCGTCCGTATCCAGCCGCCAGTTTACGCGATCCGGACGCTAAATGCGATTTCCTCATTAGCTTATTCGTTATAAGCATAAGAAATAAGTATAACGTTTAATGTTTGCGCTCCCATTTTATGTTATTAATATCGTTCTATAACATTTCAAGAGGCATGACATGCTTAGAGGAGACAAGAAGCAGCGCCGCCGCGCGGCCTGGTGCTGCGCCTGGCTGCTGGGGCTGGCCGTCCCGGCCATCGCACAGACCGCCGATGCCGACGCCCGCGCCCGCGCGCTGGTGGCGCAGATGACGCTGGACGAAAAAATCGCGCAACTGCTCAACGTGGCGCCGGCCCTGCCGCGGCTGAACATCCCGGCCTACAACTGGTGGACCGAATCGCTGCACGGCGCGCTGGGGCCTGTCCCCACCACCAACTTCCCCGAACCCATCGGCCTGGCGGCCAGCTTCGACGCGCCGCTGGTGCGGCAAGTCGCCTCCGCCATCAGCGTCGAAGTGCGCGCGCTGCACACGCTGGGCCGCCAGACCGGGCACCTGGGCCGCATCGGCACCGGCCTCGATACCTGGTCGCCCAACATCAACATCTTCCGTGATCCGCGCTGGGGCCGCGGCCAGGAAACCTATGGCGAAGACCCTTACCTGACGGCCGCGCTGGGCGTCTCCTTCATCCAGGGCATACAGGGCGCCAATCCCGAGCTGCCGGACGTGATCGCCACGCCCAAGCACTTCGCCGTGCACAGCGGGCCGGAGTCGACCCGCCACGTGGCCGACGTCTTCGTCTCGGCGCACGACCTGGAAGACACTTACCTGCCCGCCTTCCGTGCCGCCATCGTCGACGCCAAGGCCGGCTCCATCATGTGCGCCTACAACCGCATCAACGGCCAGCCGGCCTGCGGCAGCGAGCTGCTGATGAAGCAGCACCTGCGCGGCGCCTGGGGCTTCAAGGGTTACGTGGTGTCCGACTGCGACGCGGTGACCGACATCGCCGACCAGCACAAGTACGCGACCGATCCGGCCGCCGCCGTGGCGGTGGCCCTGAAGGCCGGCACCGACAACGAGTGCAACACCAAGACGCTGGGCGACGCGCCGCCCGACCTGGGCGCGCGCTACCGCGAAGCCTGGCAGCGCGGCCTGATCTCGCAGGCCGACATCGACCAGGCCCTGGTGCGCCTGTTCGCGGCACGCTACCGCAACGGCGACCTGGCGGGGCTGCCGCAACGCGAAGCGCAAGCGGTGCCGGTCAGCGCGATCGGCACCGCCGCCCACCGCGACCTGGCCCTGCAGGCCGCCACCAAGAGCCTGGTGCTGCTGAAGAACGACGGCGTGCTGCCGCTCAAGCCCGGCCTCAAGCTGGCCGTGATCGGCCCGCTGGCCGACGCCACCCGCGTCCTGCGCGGCAATTACTCGTCCACCCAGTCGGCGCCGCCGGTGTCGGTGATCGACGGCTTGCGCCTGGCGCTGCCGCAGGCGCAGATCCGGCTGGTGCCGGCCGGCGCCTCCATCACCGACGGCGACCCGGTGCCCACCGCCGCGCTGCGCACGCCCGACGGCAAGCCCGGCCTGCGCGCCGACTACTACAACCGCCGCAACGGCGCCTACGACAGCAAGCCGGCCGCGACCCGCGTCGAGCCTGGCCTGGAATCGCATGCGCTGGAACTGAAAGCGGTGGCCGACGCACACCAGGTGGTGTGGAACGGCTACCTGGTCGCGCCGGAGACGGCGGTGTACCGCCTGGGCGTCAGCGGCGTGCAGGGCGAACTGACGGTGGGCGGCAAGCCGGCCGTCCAGGCCAAGGCCTATTCGCAATGGGGCGAGCCGCTGCAGCTCACCGAAGTCAGGCTGGAAAAGGGGCAGCGCTATCCCCTGCGCTTCCACGCCGAGACTGGCTCCACCGGCGTGCCAGGCCTGTTCTGGAAGCGCATTGCCAGCGACGCCGCGGCCGAACTGAAAGCCGGCGCGGCCGACGCCGACGTCATCGTCGCGGTGGTCGGCCTGACCTCCGACCTGGAGGGCGAGGAAATGGCGATCAAGGTGGACGGTTTCTCCGGCGGCGACAAGACCTCGCTGGCCCTGCCGGCCGCGCAGCGCGACCTGCTGGCCCAGGCCAAGGCGCTGGGCAAGCCGCTGGTCGTGGTGCTGATGAACGGCAGCGCGCTCGACCTGTCGTGGGCCAAGGATAACGCGGCCGCCATCCTGGAAGCCTGGTATCCCGGCCAGTCCGGCGGCCTGGCCGTCGCCCATGTCTTGAGCGGCAAGGCCGATCCGGGCGGACGCCTGCCGCTGACCTTCTACCGCAGCCTCGACGACTTGCCGCCGTTCGACGACTACGCGATGAAAGGCCGCACCTACCGCTATTACCAGGGCACGCCGGTGTACCCCTTCGGCGCGGGCCTGAGCTACACCAGCTTCCGCTACGCCCCGCTGCAGGTGGCGCCGGTGGATGGCGCGGCCGAACACGGCGTGGTGGTCACCACCGAAATCACCAACACCGGCCAGCGCGAGGGCGACGAAGTGGCCCAGCTCTACCTGACCCCGCCGGCCTTCGAGGGCGCGCCGCGGCTGGCCTTGCGGGGCTTCCAGCGCGTGACGCTGAAAGCGGGCGAACGGCGCCAGCTCAGCTTCCGCCTGTCGCCGCGCGATCTCAGCTTCGTCACGCGCGACGGCGTGCGGCAGCTCATCCCCGGACAGTACAAGCTGAGCGTGGGTTCCGGGCAGCCGGGCAGCGGCGTGGCGCAGCAGGACGCGGCGCTCACGCTGAATCACGCGGCCACGCTGGCACCATGACCGGGAGAGGATGACGATGACGACCCATACGACCAACAAGCTGCCGCTGCCCGCCCGCGCATCCCGCCTGGCGGCCGGCCTGTGCATCGTGGCCGGTGCTTTAGGCTGGGCGCTGGCCACGCCCGCCATGGCGCAGCAGGACCAGATGACGCCGATCGCGGCGCCGGCCCAACCGGGCGCGATCGCGCTGGGCACCGGCACGCTGCCCGGCGCCACCGCCGCCGAGAGCTGGCACCGCCAGTACGGCAGCGTCTTCGCGCGCAACGTCACCGAGGCCACGCTGACGCCGTTCCTGCCGCCCTCCGGCAAGGGCAGCGGCGCGGCCGTGATCGTGGCGCCGGGCGGCGCCTTCCGCGCGCTGTCCATGGATAACGAAGGGTGGGATGTCGCCAAGGCGCTGGCCGCGCGCGGCATCGCCGCTTTCGTGCTGAAGTACCGCCTGGTGCAGACGCCGCCCGACCTGCCCGGCTATGCGGCCGCGATGGGGCAGTTGTTCGCGGCCGGCGCGGCCGGGGCCACCCGCGCGCAGGAAGATGCGTCCGTCACGCTGGCGCCGCAGATCGCCGACGCGCGCGCCGCCTTCGCCCTGGTCCGTGCGCGCGCCCAGGAATGGCACGTCGATCCGGACCGCGTCGGCATGGTCGGCTTTTCCGCCGGCGCCATGCTGACCATGGCCACCACGCTGTATGGCCAGGACGCCAGGCCCGCCTTCATCGGCAACATCTACGGCCCGCTGGCGGCGATGAAGGCGCCGGCCGACGCGCCGCCGCTGTTCGTGGCCCTGGCTGCCGACGATCCCCTGTTCGGCAATACCGGCTACGGCCTGATCGAAAGCTGGCGGGCCGCCAGGCGGCCGGTGGAATTCCACCTGTACGAACAGGGCGGCCACGGCTTCGGCATGTACCGGAAGCCGACCACCAGCACCGGCTGGTTCGACGCCTTCGCGCGCTGGCTGGCCATGCACGGCTACCTGCCGCGCCAGGATTGAACCGGCCTTACGCCTGCAGTTGTCCGCGCCCCCTGGCGTCCAGCGTCATGTCGGTCAGGCGGTCGCGGTAGCGCAGCCTGACCTGCTGGCGCGGCCGGCCGCGCACCTGCAGCCGCTGCAGCCGGCCCTGCGACCAGTCGAGATCCAGCTCGATGCCGTCGCGGGCGCGCACGCCGTGCAGCGCCCCTTCCGGCCAGGCTGACGGCAAGGCCGCCAGCAGGCGGATCTCGCCGCCCCAGGACTGCACCAGCATTTCCAGGATGGCCGCCGTGCCGCCGAAATTGCCGTCGATCTGGAACGGCGGATGGGCGTCGAACATGTTCGGGTAGGTGCGCTCCGGTCCCAGCAGTCCCAGCAGGATCGCGTGGGCGCGCTCGCCCTCGCCCATGCGGGTCCACAGGGCCAGCCGCCAGGCGGTGGCCCAGCCGGTGGACTTGTCGCCGCGCGTGTTCAAGGTGACCTTGGCGGCCGCGATCAGCTCGGGCGTGTCGCGCACATTGATTTGTTCGCTCGGGTAGACCGCGTACAGGTGCGAGACATGCCGGTGCTGCTGCTCCGGCGCCTGCGCGTCCCAATCCTCCAGCCATTCCTGCAACTGGCCCTGGGCGCCGATGCGGTCGGCCGGCAGGCGCGCCCGTTTGTCGCGCAGCTCCGCCGCAAAGGCCGCATCGTCATCGTTGAGCAGCGCATGCGCCTGCAGCGTCCAACTGAACAGGTCGCGGATGATCTGGCGGTCCATGGCCGGACCGGCGCAGGTGGCCACGCCCGGATGGTGCGAGTTCTCCGGCGAGATCGACGGCGACGTCACCAGCCCCCTGCCCTGCGGGTCTTCCACCAGCGTGTCGACGAAGAACAGGGACGCGCCCTTCAACAGCGGGTAGATGCGGCGCAGCCAGGCCGGGTCGCGATGGTAGTCGTAGTGGTCCCACAGGGCCTGGCACAGCCACGCGCCGCCGCACGGCCACATGCCCCACTGCGGGCCGTCGATGGGCGCCGTCGCCCGCCACAGGTCGGTGTTGTGGTGCGCCATCCAGCCGCGCGCGCCGTAGCACTGGCGGGCGCTGATGGCGCCGGTCACGGCCAGGTCTTCCACCATGCGCAGCAAGGGTTCCACGCACTCGCCCAGGTTGGCCGATTGCGCCGGCCAGTAGTTCATCTCGGTGTTGATGTTGATGGTGTACTTGCTGCCCCACGGCGGATTGGTGCCCTCGTTCCACAGTCCCTGCAGGTTGGCCGGCTGGCTGCCGGGACGCGAAGACGACAGCAGCAGGTAGCGGCCATACTGCACGTACAGCGCGGCCAGCGCCGGATCGGGCTGCTGCTCAGCCACGGCGATGCGCTGGGCGGTCGGCCGCGGATCGGCTGCGCCGGAACCGATGCGCAGCGACAACCGGCGGAACCAGGCCTGGTGCGCCTGCACGTGCGCGCTGCGCAGCTTTTCATACGGCCGGGCGGCGGCCGCCTCGCTTTGCCGGCGCACGGTGGCGACCGGATCGCCGCTGACGTCGGCGTAATTCACATAACTGGTGGCCGCCGCCACCAGCAGCGTGACCGCGCTCGCGCCGCGCACTTCGATGCGGTCGCCGCGCGCCGCGATGACGCCGTCGCCCAGCACCTTGACGCGCACCGCATAGCGCAGCGCGGCCGGAATACCGGCCATGTCGATATTGCGTCCCTCGATCAGCAGCGCGTCGGCGCCATCGGCCTGGATGGACAGGCTGGCCGGACGCTGGTCGGCCCGCAGCGCCTCGCGGTAATCCCACGGCGCCGGCGCGACCGTGGCGCTGCTCGTGCTGCCGGTGTAGCTGGTCAGGCCGTATTCGACCGCCATCGGGTGGCGGTAGCCGAGATCGAAATTCATGGCGCCGCCGCTGGCGGCCAGCCGTATCACCACCACCTGGTCCGGCACGCTGGCAAACACCTCACGGCGATGCCGCACCTTGCCGTCGCTGAAACGGGTGCTGGCGATGGCGGTGTCGAGGTCGAGCCAGCGGCGATAGCCGTCGGCCCCGGCCAGGCCGTGGAAGTCCAGCAGCAGGTCGCCCGCCGCGCCGTACGGCATCTGGGTTTTCGGCTGCCCCATCATGGAAGACGAGATCAGGTCCGCCGCATCGGCGAACTTGCCCTGGTCGATCAGCGCGCGCACCTGCGGCAGCGCGGCCAACGCGGCCGGGTTGTTGGGATTGTAGGGACCGCCGGCAAACAGGGTGTCTTCGTTGAGCTGGATGCGCTCCTGCGCGACGCGGCCGAAGCTCATGGCGCCGAGGCGGCCATTCCCGACCGGCAGCGCCTCGACCCACGGCCCGGCGGCCTGCTCATACCACAGCGACAGGTCCTGCTGCGCGCCGCGCGTGACGGTTTGCACCCTGGCCCGCGCCAGTCCCGGAAACGCCATGGCCAGGCCCATGGATACCATAAAACTGCGTCGTGTCGTTTTCATGTCTCATGCAGGAGTTTTTATCCCGCCATTCTGCGCACGACGCCCGCGCAACTCAATTGCGAAATCCATCAAACCGGCGACGATTTTTGCCGACCTAGCCGCGCTCGTCCGTCAGGGCTTCCCTGACCGCCGCCAGAATCTCCCCCGCCAGGACCTCGTCGTCCACCGCGCGCGCCAGCACGATGGCGCCGACCATGGACGCATACTTGGCGAGCGCCTGCTTGCGGCGTTCGTCCTGGCTGGCGCCCGGCATCAGTTGTTCCAGCACGGCCAGTTGGCCGCGCGCGCCCTCGGCCAGCGCGTGGCGGGCCTTGGGGCCGAGGCGGGCGATGTCCGCGCCCAGCGCGGTGACCGAGCAGCCCCTTTCGGGATGGTCGCAATGCTGGCGCGTCAGGTAGCCTTCGCCGATTTTTTCCAGCGCGCTGTCGCGGCCTTCGGCCAGGTAGCCTTCCCAGCGCTCCACCGACTTCTTCAGCGCGTGCGCGGCCGCTTCGGCCAGCAAGTCTTCCTTGGAGTCGAAATGGCCGTAGAAGCCGCCGTGCGTGAGGCCGGCGCTCTTCATCAGGTCGGCCACGCCGATGCCGTCGTAGCCTTTTTCACGGAACAGCCGCGCGGCCGTCTCCACAATGCGCTCGCGGTTGAGCGCCACCTGCTCTCTGCTGACTTTCATGATGTGTCTCCCAATGCACTACCCTGTCATTATACATGACAGTCATAATCTAATTGAGAGACGCCGGCTCAGGGCGCGGTTTCGATGCCGTTGCGCCCGGCGCGCTTGGCCCGGTGCAGGGCGGCGTCCAGGCGGTCCAGCACGGCGCCGCTACCCTCTTCCGCGCCGACCTGCGCCACGCCCAGGCTGATGCTGACCATGGCCCCGCTGAAAACGCCGCCCGGCTGCTCCATTTCCGCGATCGCCGCGCGCAGCTTTTCCGCCAGGCGCAGCGCGTCAGCGGCCACCGTGTGGGTGGCCACGACCATGAATTCCTCGCCCCGCATGCGGGCCAGCAGGTCGGAGGTGCGCAAGCGGCCCATCACCACCTCGGCGATCTTGCGCAAGGCTTGCTCGCCGACCGGAGAACCGTATAAATCGTTTTCGGAACGGAAGCTGCTGACGTCGAACGCCAGCACCGCCAGCGGCAGGCCGTAGCGGCGCGCGCGGCGGATTTCATTGTCCAGCGTGTCCTCGCCGGCGCGGCGGTTGGCGGCGCCGGTCAGCGTGTCGACAGTGCTCATCTGCGACAACTGGCCGGACAGCGCATCGTTCTGGTGCTTCAATTCGCTCATGCCCAGGCCGAAGCTGATGAACTGCGCCAGGCTGGCGAAGCAGGCGAACTGCTCGCGCGAGAACATGATGTGGCGGTCGAACATCAGGCTGACCGCGCCGATCTCGGGGCCGCCCTGCTCCGCCCGCAGCGGCAGGGCCAGCACCATGCGCACGTTGCGGTCGTGCAGGCTCATGGCCAGTTCCGGATCGCCGGCCTTTTCCGGCGCGTCCAGCAGCACCATGGCGCCGCGCGCGGCCGCCATCAGCGGCGGGAACACATCGCGCAGCGGCGATTGCAGCAGGTGCTCGCGCCGCTGCAGCAGCCGGCCCAGGTCCAGGTGGTTGCGCGCCTCCTGCGCCACCAGTTGCAAGTCGCCGCGCGCTTTCATGTGCAGCACGGCGGTATGGCGCACGCCGGGGAAATTGCACAGCGCCAGACAGATCTGCGAGGCCATGCTGTCGATGGTGTCGATGCCGCTCAGCGCGCGCTGCAGGCTGCGCTGCAGGCCCAGCAGGTCGCGCAATTCCTTTTCCTTGTCCAGCAATTCCTGCTGCATGGCGGCGGCGGGATCTTCCGGCACCGCCAGCGCCTGCCGCACGGCTTGCTGCAACTCGTCGCCCAGGATGGGGCAGATGCGGTAGGCGAACACGCCGTAGGCCATCAGTTCCGGCAGCCAGGCGCTGTGCTCGTAGGCGCACAGCACCAGCGTGGCGGCGCCGCCACGGCTGCGTATCAGGGCGCCGATGCCGGCCAGTTCGTTGAAGTATTTGAAACCGTTCAGATCGACGACCAGCAAGTCCGCCGGGCGCTTGCCGAGGGCGCTGGACGCCTGGTCCAGGCTCTCGCAGATGGTCAGTTGCGAAAACAGCTCTGCGCAACAGGATCGGAATTCGGCGCTGCGATCGGCCCGAGGGCTGAAAAACACGCCCACACAACTGGAACGATTGGAAACATCCACCATGATGCTACTCCTGCCCTAGTTCTATCGTTTTTAAAAGTCCCCTCGCATTAGTGTGCCATAAAGTTCATAAATAGCAATATTCTTTGCATTATTGTCAGACATTTTTTTAACACCCCGCCGTTTGCCGCATATGTGAGCAAGCGTACCGTCACGGCCGGCGTCCCCGCCAATACTGTTCCCTCCAGCTTCAGGGAGAACGGCCATGACTCAGAGTGAAAACCGGGCGGACCCGGGCGCCGCCAGCCAGCAGCGCGACATCCAGCAGCGCCAGGACCAGTCCGACCGGCGCAAGGAAGAGGAAGGACGCGCCAGCGTTCCAAAGCAGGGCAAGGAAGCCGTGCAGACCAGCGAGCACCGCTATCCCGGCACGCCGATGCCGGCCCAGCACCTGGAAAAGCCGGGGCTGGAAGCGGACCTGCAGCAAAAGCCGGAATTCCTGGCGCCCGAGTACTGCGGCAGCGGCAAGCTGGCCGGCATGGCCGCACTGATCACCGGCGGCGACTCCGGCATCGGCCGCGCGGTGGCGGTGCTGTATGCGCGCGAAGGCGCGGACATCGGCATCGTCTATCTCAACGAGGACCAGGACGCCGAGGACACCAGGCGCTACGTGGAGGCGGAAGGCCAGACCTGCCTGCTGATCAAAGGCGACGTGCGCGATCCCGCGTTCTGCCGCGATGCCGCGCGCCAGGTGCACGAGCGCTACGGCCGGCTCGACATCCTGGTCAACAACGCGGCCTTCCAGGAACACGCGGACAAGCTGACCGACCTCAGCGAAGACCGCTTCGACATGACCATGAAGACCAACGTCTACGGCTACTTCCACATGGCCAAGGCGGTGCTGCCCTATCTGAAGCGCGGCGCGTCCATCATCAACACCGGCTCGGTGACCGGCCTGCAAGGCTCCAAGCACCTGCTGGACTATTCGACCACCAAGGGCGCGATCCACGCCTTCACCATGTCGCTGGCCGCCAACCTGCTGGAACAAGGCATACGGGTGAACGCGGTGGCGCCCGGCCCGGTGTGGACGCCGCTGAACCCGGCCGATTCGCCGCCGGAGAAGGTGGCGCAATTCGGCGCCAGCACCGACATGAAACGGCCCGCCCAGCCGCAGGAACTGTCGCCGGCCTACGTCTTCCTGGCGGCGCCGTGCTGCTCCAGCTACATCAGCGGCATCGTGCTGCCGGTGACCGGCAGCGTGGGGAGCTAGGCCATGGCCGCGCGCGCTTTGTGGAAAGGGGCGATCAGCTTCGGGCTGGTCTACATCCCGGTCGAAATGTACACCGCCGTGCAGGAGCACGACCTGGACCTGACCATGCTGGACAAGCGCGACTTTTCGCCGGTGGGCTACAAGCGCTACAACAAGAACACCGGCAAGGAGGTCAGTTGGGGCGACATCGTCAAGGGCTACGAATATGAGGACAACGAATACGTGGTGCTGTCGGACGAAGACCTGAAGCGCGCCAACGTGGAAGCCACCCAGACCATCGACATCATGGCCTTCGTGGACGCGGCCGACGTGCCGCTGACCTACTACGAGACGCCCTATTACCTGGCGCCGTCGCGCGGCGGCGCCAAGGTGTACGCGCTGCTGCGCGAAACCCTGCGCAAGTCGGGCAAGATCGGCATCGCCACGGTGGTGATGCGCACCAAGCAGCACCTGTGCGCACTGGTCTGCGTGGAAGACAAGATCGTGCTCAACACGCTGCGCTACGCCACCGAGATCCGTGAATCGGAAGAACTCAAGCTACCGCCGGCCACCCTGAAGGCGGCTGGCATCAGCGACAAGGAATTGCAGATGGCATTGTCGCTGGTCGACGGCATGAGCGAAGAGTGGAAGCCCGAGCAGTATCACGACACGTACAAGGAAGACGTGCTGGCCCTGGTCAAGAAGAAGATCAAGGCCGGCCAGACCAAGACCATCACCGCCGCCGCGCCGGAAGAACGCGCGCCGAAAGCCTCCAACGTGGTCGACCTGGTGGCGCTGCTGCAGGACAGCCTGGGCAAGCGCAAAGGCGGCGCCAAGCCGCGCGCCGCCGAACAGGAAGACGAGGAGGAAGAGGAGGAAGCCAAGCCGCGCACCCGCAGCCGCGCCAAGTCCTCCAGCGCCACGTCCACGTCCACGTCCACACGTCGCGCGGCATCGCCGTCCAGCAAAGCCGCCGCGCACACGGCGCGTAAAAAGCCCGCCGCCAGCCGCGCCAAGGCCGCGTGACCTCAGCCGCGTGACCTCATCCCTGCCCCGGCTTGAAACCCATCAGCTTCATCGCCGGCGCCAGCCCCTTGGCCGACTTGGCGTAATCGTCCCAGGGCTTGTTGCCGACGTCCAGGCGCGTATGCACATTGGTCACGTTCCACTGGTCCGCGCCGCGCAGCCCGGCCAGTTCATCCCAGGTGACCGGCACCGAGATGCCCAGGCCCGGCCGCGTGCGCGCCGACCAGGCGGCCACCGTGGTGGCGCCGCGCCCGTTGCGCAGGTAGTCGATGAAGATTTTGCCGACGCGGTTGCGCGGGCCTGACTTCAGCACGAAACGGTCCGGTATCGTATCGGCCATGTGGGCCACGATGGCCTGCGAGAAGTCCTTGACGTCATCCCAGCCATAACCCGGCTTCACCGGCACGACCACATGCAAGCCTTTGCCGCCGCTGGTTTTCAAAAATCCCGGCAGACCCAGTTGATCGAGAAAGGCGCGCAGCAGCACCGCCGCTTCCTGCACCTCCGCCCACTCCACGCCTTTGCCGGGGTCGAGGTCGAACACCATGCGGTTGGGCTTTTCGTAGCTGCTGCCGTTGGCGTTCTGCGTGTGCAGCTCCACCACGTTCATCTGCGCGGCCGACAGCAGGGCTTCCTCGGTCGGTACTTCCAGCATGGGCGGATGGTCGGGGTCCAGCTCCTGCTTGAACTGCTTCACGCCGGGCATGCGCGAAATCTCCGCATGCTTCTGGAAGAACAGTTCACCGCCCACGCCCTCCGGCGCGCGCACCAGCGATACCGGGCGGCCCTTCAGGTGCGGGATCATCAGCGGCGCCACCAGCGCGTAGTAGCGTATCAGCGCGATCTTGGTGGCGCCGCTGGTCTTGTCGATCACGCGGTCGGGATTGGTGATCTTGAGCGACTGGGGCAGATTGCCCTGTACGGCGGGCTGCATGTCGGGTTCCTCCTTCACATGCCTGGGTTCCTCGCGCACGATCGACGTGGCCTTCTTATCCTTGCGCAGGCCCTTGAAGACCGAATGGCGGATCGAGCCGGAGTGCGTCCATTCGCCGAACGCCACTTCCGCCACCAGCACCGGCTTGAGCCAGTGCGCTTTTTTGTCGTTTTCCCGGCTGGGCGCGAAGGGGCTGCGGTCGGCATGCAGCTTTTCCATCTGCGCTTTCAGGTCGCGCAGCGAGGTGGCGTTGAAGCCGCTGCCGACGTTGCCGGCATATTGCAGCTTGCCGTCCGCGTCGTAAGTGCCGAGCAGCAGCGAGCCGAAGCCGCTGCGCGAACCTTGCGGGTCGGTGTAGCCGCCGATGACGAATTCCTGCCGCTGGCCGCACTTCAGCTTGATCCAGCTACTGCTGCGGCGCGCACTGTAGGTGGCGTCGCGGCGCTTGCCGATGATGCCTTCCAGGCCCATCTGGCAGGCAGCCGCGATCACATCCTGCGGCGCGGCGTTCAGCGCGGTGCTGAAGCGGACCGTCTCCGTCTGGCGCCGCGCCAGCACGTCCTGCAGGATGACGCGCCGCTCTTCCAGCGGCAGATTGCGCAGGTCGCGGCCGTCATGGAACGGCAGGTCGAACATGAAATACACGATATCGCCGGCATGGTTTTCATCGAAGGCGTTTTGCAGCAGGCCGAAATCGGGCCGGCCTTCTTCATCGTTGACGACGATCTCGCCGTCATACCAGCCGGGCGGGAACTTCAGTTTCGCCAGCGCGTCACGCAGCGGCTTGAGCTTGTGCGTCCAGTCGTTGCCGTTGCGGGTGATGAGGCGGATGTCCTGGCCGTCGATGCGGGCCAGCAGGCGGTAACCGTCGAACTTCACTTCAAACAGCCAGTCCTCGGCGTTGGCGGGCGGCGCATCGACCAGCGTGGCCAGTTGCGGCGTCAGCGTGTCCGGCATGGCCGCCTCGGGCGCGGCCTGCTGGTCGGCCTTTGCGGCGGCCACGCTCGGTTCGGCGGCGCCATCGGCAGCACCGCCCAGCGGCGCGGGCATGGGCAGCGCCTTCACGCTGTCGGGCATTTCGTCGACCACGCTGAACTCATCGGCGGGCCGCGCGTACGCATCGTGCTCCTTGATGAGCAGCCAGGGTTCCTGCTTCTCGCCCTTCCCTTTCATGCGCACCAGCACCCAGCGCCCATGCATCTTGTGGCCCTCGATCTCGAACTTGAGATTGCCGGCGCGGAGCGCCTTGTGCGGTTCCTCCAGCGGCCGCCACGTCCCCTTGTCCCAGATGATGACCTTGCCCGCGCCGTACTGCTTCGGCGGGATGGTGCCTTCGAAGTCGTTGTAGGAGATCGGGTGGTCTTCCACGTGCACGGCCATGCGCTTGTCGTGCGTGTCGTAGCTGGGCCCCTTGGGCACGGCCCAGCTCATCATCACGCCGTCCAGCTCCAGCCGGAAATCGTAATGCAGCCGCGTGGCCCAGTGCTTCTGGATGACGAACGCCAGCGCGCCCTTGCCTTCCTTGCCGCCCTCGGCGGGTTCCGGCGTGACGGCGAAGTTGCGCTTGGCCTTGTAGGTTTTGAGCGAGCCTTTCATCCCGCCAGAGTATGCCTAAGCCTGCGCGCATACTGTGCGATGGCGAACATGTAAGCGATTGTAAAGGCCGTCAACGATGAGAAATCGGGCCGCGTTTTTCGCTCAGAGACGCAGGAATTGGTCCTGGGCCCTGAACCTTAAAACTGAGGATTGAATCATGAACAAAGTAATCGCTACCCTGATCGCCGGCCTGTTTGCTACCGCTGCATTCGCACAGACCCCAGCTCCTGCAACCACCCCGGCCGCACCTGCCGCCGCTGTCAAGGCAGAAGCCAAGACCGACGCCAAGGCGAACGCGAAAGAAGCCAAGGCCGACGCCAAAGCTGAAGCCAAGACCGCCAAGAAGGAAGCCGAAGCCAAGAAAGATGTAGCGGTCGCCAAGGCTGAAGAAAAAGCCGACAAGGCCGAAGCCAAAGCCAAGACCGAAAAGACCAAGGCCAAGGCACACGCCAAGACCGAGAAAGCAGAAGCCAAGGCTGCAGCCGCTGCTCCTGCCACCACTACCAAGTAAGAGCGTCACTTCCAAACTGACGTCACTCCCAAACTGCCGTCACTCCAAAACTGACGTCACTCCCGCGCAAGCGGGAGCCCATGCTCGGTATGGGTCCCCGCTTGCGCGGGGATGACACAAAAAAAGCGGACCGATTGGTCCGCTTTTCTTTACTTCTGCGCCAGCGTTGCCGGCGCTGTCTTCTGGTCGCCCCAGCCGCCGCCGAGCGCGCGTATCAGCGCCACCGTGGTGACGGCGCGATTGCCGCGCAACTGCACCGCGCTGCGTTCGACCGCAGCCAGGTTGCGCTGCGCGTCCAGCAGGTCGAGATAGCTCGAACGGCCGGCGTCGTACAGCTTCTGCGCCAGGTCGGCGGAACGGCGGGCGGACACCACGGCGTCGTCGATCTGCGCCGATTGGCCGGCCAGGATGCGCAGGCCCGCCAGGTTGTCTTCCACCTCAGCGAACGCCACCAGCACATTCTGGCGATAGGTGCCGACCGATTCCTCCAGCGCCGCTTCGCTGCGCGTGATGTTGGACTTGTTGCGTCCGCCATCCAGCAGTGGCATCGACATGGCCGCACCCAGCAGCCACGAACGGCTGCTCCACTTGAACACGTCGGCCACGGTATTGGCCGAGGTGCCGCCCGCATTCGCGTTCAGCATCAGCGAGGGGAACATCGCCGAGCGCGCCACGCCGATACGGGCATTGGCGGCTTCCATCGCGCGCTGCGCAGCGGCGATGTCGGGACGGCGCTCCAGCAGCGTGGACGGCAGGCCGGCCGGGATCACCGGCATCAGCGTGCTGTCCAGCAGCGGGCTGTTGCCGGCCGTGTAGCTGGCCGCCGGTTTGCCCAGCAGGACAGCCAGCGCATGCTCGGTGGTCACGCGCTGACGCTGCAGGCCGATGGCTTCGGCGCGCGCCGTCGCCAGCTCGGTGCGGGCGCGCGACAAGTCGAACTCGCCGATGTCGCCCAGGTCGAAGCGATGCTGGTTGATCTTGACGTTTTCCTCACGCGTCTGCACCGTGCGTCGCAGGGTTTCCAGCTCGGCGTCGGTTTCGCGCAAACGGAAATAGGTCTGCGCCACGTCGGCCTGCACCGCCAGCAGCACCGAACGGTAAGTCGCTTCCATCGAAGCGGCGTCGTTGCGGGCCGCCGCCACGTTGGACGACACGCGGCCGAACAGGTCGACCTCGTAGCTGGCGGTCAGGTTGGCCGTGAAGACCTTGGCCGGCGCCACCGGCGTACCGGCGGGCAGGCCCAGCTCCACGTCCGACTGCTGCACGCGCTGGGCGCCGGCGTTGACGCCGACCTGCGGAATGCGGTCCGCCTCGGCGATGCCGGCGATGGCGCGCGCCTGCTTGACGCGGGCCGCAGCCACGGCCAGGTTGGCGTTGGCGCGGGTGGCCTCGTTGATCAGCTCATTCAGGGCCGGATCGTTGAACACCAGCCACCACTCGCCGCGCGGCTGCGCTTCGGCGGCCTGCGCCTGTTTCCAGGTGCTGCCGTCGGCCGCGGTCTTCACCGGGGCTTCAGGCAGTTGCGACTCTTTGAAAGCGGTCGGCACCTCGATCGCAGGCTGCTTGAATTCCGGCGCGGCGCAGGCGGTCATCAGCAAGGCCGCCAATACAGGCGCTACGCCTTTTGCAATCATCTGCAGCTTGTTCATGTTAGTGGGTCCCTTCCAGGTTGGCCACGGCAGGTGCGGCCGCGGCAGGTTGTTTCTTCTCCAGGCGCACAGCCAGTTTACGCAGCAGCACGTAGAACACCGGCGTCAGGAACAGGCCGAAGAAAGTCACGCCCAGCATGCCGGCAAACACCGCCACACCCATCGCATGACGCATTTCCGAACCGGCGCCGTGCGAGAACACCAGCGGCAGCACGCCCATGATGAATGCGATCGACGTCATCAGGATAGGACGCAGACGCAGGCGGCATGCTTCCAGCGCGGCTTCGACGATGCTGCGGCCGTGGTGCTCCAGTTCGCGGGCGAACTCCACGATCAGGATCGCGTTCTTCGACGCCAGGCCCACCAGCACGAACAGCGCGATCTGGGTGAACACATTGTTGTCGCCATGGGTCAGCTTCACACCCAGCAGCGCGCACAGGATGGACATCGGCACGATCAGGATCACCGCCAGCGGCAGGGTCCAGCTTTCGTACTGCGCGGCCAGCACCAGGAACACCAGCAGCACGCACAGCGGGAACACGTAAATCATCGTATTACCGGACAGGATGTCCTGGTACACCAGTTCCGTCCATTCGTAGCCGATGCCTTTCGGCAGAACCTCGTTGACGATCTTGGTCATCTCGGCCTGCGCCTCGCCCGACGATACGCCAGGAGCCGGCGCACCGTTGATCTCGGCGGCCACGTAAGCGTTGTAGCGCTGTACGCGATCCGGGCCATAGCTGTCTTTCACGCGCATCAGCGAGGACAGCGGAATCATTTCGCCCTTGTCGTTGCGGACCTTCAGTTGGGCGATGTCTTCCGCATGCGAACGGAACTGCTGGTCAGCCTGGACGCGCACCTGGTAGGTGCGGCCGAACTGGTTGAAGTCGTTCACATACAGCGAGCCCAGGTTGATCTGCAAGGTCTGGTAGATCGTATTCAGCGGCACGCCCAGTTGCTTGGCTTTCTGGCGGTCGATGTCGGCGAACAGTTGCGGCACGTTGATCTGGTAGCTGGAGAACACGCCGGCCAGTTTCGGGTTCTGCCAGGCCTTCATCTGCACCGCCTGCACCGCCTTGTACAGCGCGTCGTAACCGAGGTTGTCGCGGTCTTCCACCATCAGCTTGAAGCCGCCGGTGGTGCCCAGGCCGTTGACTGGCGGTGGCGGCAGCACCATCACGAACGCGCCTTCGATCGCGCCCATGCGCTTGTTCATTTCAGCGGCGATCGCTTCGGCCGAGGTGGCCTTGCTGGTGCGCTTGTCGAACGGGGCCAGGCCCAGGAACACGATACCGGCGTTGGGCGCATTGGTGAAGCCGTTGATCGACAGGCCGGGGAACGAGATCGAATTGTCCACGCCCGGGATATCCTTGGCGATGTCCGACATCTTGCGGATCACGGCGTCGGTGCGGTCCAGCGAGGCGGCGTCCGGCAATTGCGCGAAGCCGATCAGGTACTGCTTGTCCTGCGCCGGCACGAAGCCCGGCGGCACCACCTTGAACATGAAGCCGGCGGCGACGCCCAGCACGGCGTACACGATCAGCGATGCGCCCTTGCGCTTCAGGACACCGGTCACGCCCGATTCATAGCTGTGCGAGGCACGGTTGAAGAAGCGGTTGAACCACTTGAAGAAGCCGCCGAAGACCGCTTCCATGCCGCGGCTCAGCGCATCTTTCGGCGCATCGTGCGGTTTCAGCAGGGTTGCCGACAGGGCCGGGGCCAGGGTCAGCGAGCTGAATGCCGAGATCACGGTCGAAATCGCGATGGTCAGCGCGAACTGCTTGTAGAACTGGCCGGACAGGCCGGACACGAAGGCGATCGGCACGAACACGGCGCACAGCACCAGCGCAATCGCGATGATGGGACCGCTCACCTCTTTCATCGCCTGGATGGTCGCGTCGCGCGGCGACAGGCCGTTGTGGATGTTACGCTCGACGTTTTCCACCACCACGATCGCATCGTCCACCACGATACCGATGGCCAGCACCAGGCCGAACAGCGACAGCGTGTTGATCGAGAAGCCGAAGCCCAGCATCACGGCAAAGGTGCCCACCACCGACACGGGAACGGCCAGCAGCGGAATCACCGATGCGCGCCAGGTTTGCAGGAATACGATCACCACCAGCGCCACCAGGATGATCGCTTCGATCAGGGTGTGGATGACGGCACGGATCGATTCGCGCACGAATTGGGTCGGGTCGTATACAACACTGTATTCGACGCCTTCCGGGAAATCTTTCGACAGGCGAGCCATGGTCTCGCGCACGTCATGCGACAGTTGCAGCGCGTTCGCATTCGGCGCTTCGAAGATGGGGATCGCCACAGCCGATTTGTTGTTCAGCAGGGAGCGCAGCGCGTAGGAGTTCGAGCCCATCTCCAGGCGAGCCACGTCCTTCAGCAGCGTGACCGCGCCGTCGGCATTGGTCTTCAGGATGATATTGCCGAACTCTTCCTCGGACTGCAAACGGCCCTGCGTGTTCACGGTGAGCTGGAAGTCGGCGTTCTTGGCCGGCCCCTGGCCGATCACGCCGGCCGCCACCTGCACGTTCTGCTCGCGGATCGCCTCGACCACGTCGCTGGCGGTCAGGCCGCGCTGCGCCACTTTCTGCGGATCGAGCCAGACGCGCATGGCGTAGTCGCCGGAACCGAACAACTGCACCTCGCCCATGCCGGGCAGGCGCGCCAGTTGGTCCTTGATGTTCAGCACCGCGTAATTGCGCAGGTACAGGTCGTCGTAACGGCCGTTCGGCGAATTCAGGTGGACCACCATGGTCAGGTTGGGCGACGACTTCACGGTCGTCACGCCGATCTGGCGCACTTCCTCCGGCAGGCGCGGCAGCGCGCGCTGGACGCGGTTCTGCACCTGGGTTTCAGCCTGCTCGACGTTGGTGCCGATCTTGAAGGTCACTGTCAGCGCCAGCGCGCCGTCCGAGGTGTTTTGCGAGGACATGTACAGCATGTTCTCGACGCCGTTGATCTGCTCCTCCAGCGGCGCAGCCACGGTTTCGGCGATGATCTTCGGATTCGCGCCCGGATACTGCGCGCGCACCACCACCGACGGCGGCACCACGTCCGGGTACTCCGAGATCGGCAGCTTGAAGATGGAAATCAAGCCGGCGACGAAGATAACGATCGACAGCACCGCCGCAAAGATCGGTTTGTCGACAAAAAAGCGTGAGATGTTCATGTTTTTATTCCTTGGCGGTGTCGGTCTTCGCGACCGCTACTTTCTGTTCTCGTTGGGCGGTTTCGGCGGCCAGCGGATCGGCATCCATCGGCACCACGGTCGGCGTGATCGGGGCGCCCGGCTTCACGCGCTGCAGGCCGTTGACGACGATCTTCTCGCCCGGCTTCAGGCCATCGCGCACGATGCGCAGGCCATCTACCTGGGGACCCAGCGTGACCGGGCGGTACTCGGCCTTGTTGTCCTTGTCGACCACGAACACGAACTTGCGGTTCTGGTCCGTGTTGATGGCGCGCTCGTTGATCAGCAGCGTCGGCTTGGCGCCGGTGGTGCCGGCCAGTTGCACGCGGGCGAACAGGCCGGGCACCAGCGCGCCGTCGGCGTTGGTCAGGATGGCGCGCATGCGCACCGAGCCGCTGCGCACGTCCAGCTGGTTGTCGACGAATTCCAGCTTGCCTTCGTGCGGGAAGCCCGTTTCGTTGGCCAGGCCGATCTTCACGACGGCAGGCTTGCCCTGGTGGGCGGCGGCGCCGACGCGCAGGTAGGTGTCTTCGTCACCGTCGAACGAGGCGTAGATCTGGTCCAGCGAGACCACGGAAGTCAGCACGGCCGACTGGTCGACCAGGTTGCCCAGGGTGATCTCGGCTTTCGATACGCGGCCGTTGATCGGCGACGTCACCTGCGTGTAGCTGAGGTTCAGCTTGGCCGTTTCGTACTGGGCCTGCGCGGCGCGGGCGTCGGCTTCGAGCTGCTTGAAGTTCGACGCCGAAGCGTCGTACTCGCGCTGGGCGATGGCTTTGTCGGCCAACAGTTTTTCCGAGCGCACCAGTTCGATCTTGGCCAGGTCGGCCTTGGCACGCGCCGAGTTGGCGGCCGCTTCGGCGCGGTTGGCTTCCGCCTGGAACGGACGCGGATCGATCACGAACAGCACGTCGCCCTTCTTCACCTGCGAACCCGGCTTGAAGTTGATCGCGGTGATGAAGCCGCCCACGCGCGGACGGATCTGCACCTGGTCGATGGCTTCCAGGCGGCCCGAGAACTCCTGGGTTTCGGTGAGGGTTTTCTCGACCACGGCGGCGGCGGAGATCGGCGGACCGCCCGCTGCCGCTGGCGCTTCAGCCGCTTTGCCGGTGGCTTCGCCGCAGCCGGAAAGGGTGAACGCAGCCAGGCCTGCCAGCGCCATGGCGGCGGCCAGCGGCCTTGCCACAACGGTGATTTCTTTAATGGTTTTCATCTTAGTTCCTTTTTGTATGAAAATAATTAATAAACAGGGCGGCACCGGGCGTCTCAACGAAAATCGAGAAAACACGGACCTAGCGCCCCGCCGGCAAGCCAGTGGGGACGTGACTCTTTACTGCTTTATGATTTGGGGAATCCTATGCGGCTGGCGGCGTCTCGGACCGTTCCAGTCCAGCCAAGAAGCTGGCGATTTCTCCCAACGCCTGACAACGACAGGCGCATTCGTTACGTGCCCCGACATCGTTCAGGGGCGCCGGCTGCATGCGCCGGACGGTGGTCTTGACGCCGCAGGAAATCAGCTTGGCGCCGTATTGTTCCGCTTCGTCGCGCAGTGGATCGTCCTCCGTCGACAGGATCAGCGCCGGCGGCAGGTTTTTCAAACGGCTCGATTGCAGCGGCGAGGCGTACGGATGCGTGCGGTCGGCGGCGTTGGGCAGATAACCGCGGTAGGCCGCCGCGCAGGCATCGGCCACGTCCAGCAGTTCAGGCGCCGCCTGCACCTCACGCATCGAGCAGGTGCTCAGGCCCGGGTCCAGCATGGGCATGACCAGGATCTGGCCGTCGAGCGCCGGGCCGCCGCGATCGCGCGACATCAGCGCGCAGACTGCCGCCAGGTTGGCGCCCGCTTCGATGCCGGCCACCAGCAGGTGCTTGCCGGTCCAGCCCAGCTTGGCCTTGTTCTTCCTGGACCAGACCAGCACCGCGTGCGCATCTTCCACCGCTGCCGGGAACGGCCGCTCGGTCGCCAGCGTGTAGCCGGAAGCCAGCACCGCCACGTGCGGACTGTCATTCGCCAGGTGGCGCAGGAACATGTCCGCGTCCTCCAGGTCGCCGCCGACGAAGCCGCCGGCGTGGAAGAAGACCAGCAGCGTGTCGCGCTTTTCGCCGGCCGGGCCGCAGGTGTAGAGACGCGCCGGCAGCGGACCTTCCGCGCCCTTGACCTCAAGGCGGCGGACTTTCAGTTGGTCCGACAGCGTCGGCAGCTTCTCTGCTGGATTGTTCATTGTTGCACCGTACCCGTTTCAGTGGAGGACAACATGTTAGCAGGATCGCAGACCGCATCGCCGATCGCCACCTGGGTCAGCGCGCGCACGCCGCGCACTTCCGCCTTGGCCGCGCCTGAATACGCATCGGTATATACCACGCCTGCCAGTGCAACCGACGTCAGCGCCAGTGCGATCGTTGCAAATATTGCATCCCGATATATCATGATAGTCCTCCTTTCTTCGTCATTTTCCTTGTGCAGTACAGCAATCTTAAACTTGATCTACAATCCGATAAATACGGCAAAGTCGAATTGATTGTTCAGGATTCCGAACAATGAGGAGCAGAAATGAATAAACTTCAAGCGATGGAAGTGTTTGTACAGGTGGTGGACGCCGGCGGCTTCACGCGCGCGGCGGAAAACATGAAGCTGCCCAAGGCCACCGTCTCCACCCTGGTGCAATCGCTGGAGACCTCGCTGTCGGTCAAGCTGCTGCACCGGACCACGCGCCACGTCAGCGTGACGGCCGACGGCGCCGCCTATTATGAGCGCTGCCTGCGCATCCTGTCCGACGTGCGCGAGGCCGAGGAATCGCTGTCGCGCACCCGGCTCAGCCCCAGCGGCCGCCTGCGCGTGGATGCGCCCACCGGGCTGGCCAGCGAAGTGCTGGTCCCCGCCCTGCCCGAGTTCTTCGCGCTGTACCCGGACATCCAGTTGGAACTGGGCTGCAGCGACCGCCCGGTCGACCTGATCGAAGAAGGCGTGGACTGCGCGGTGCGCGGCGGGCAGTTGGGCGACTCCAACCTGATCGCGCGCCGGGTCGGCATTCTGCACTTCGGCACCTGCGCCACGCCGTCCTACCTGGACCGCTACGGCCGGCCCGCGCATCCCAACGAACTGCTGCGCCACCGCTGCGTGAACTACTTCTCTTCGCGCACCGGCAAGATCTACGACTGGGACTTTACCCGCGACGGCGAGCGCGTGCAGGTCGCCCTGCCCGGCCATGTCGCGGTCAACGACAGCAACGCCTACACGGCCGCCGGCCTGGCGGGACTAGGCATCGTGCAGGTGGCGAACTTCATGATGGAGCCGATGATCCAGGACGGCCGCTTCGAAGCGGTGCTGCCCGACTGGGTCAGCGATCCGGTGCCCATCCACGTCGTGTATCCTCAGAACCGCCACCTGTCGGCCAAGGTGCGCGTGTTTGTCGAATGGGTCGCCGAACTGTTTGCCAACCACCCGGGCATGCGCCTGCCGAAAGCGCCGCCGCCGGCCGCACGGGTCACACCTTTGGAGATCGCCATATGACCGAACCACACCGCATCGTTTTTCTCGACCGCGACAGCGTGATCGCCAATGTCCGCAAGCCCGCCTTTGCGCACCAATGGACCGAGTACCCGGCCACCCGCGCCGGCGAGGCCGTGCAGCGCCTGCGCGATGCGCGCGCCACCATCGCCATCACCAACAAGGTGCCGCTGCCGGCCGAAGCGCTGGCGCAACTGCCGGATCTGAAGATGATCGCGGTGGCGGCCACCGGCACCAACATCATCGACCTGAAGGCGGCGCAGGAGCGCGGCATCGTGGTGTCCAACATCCGCAACTACGCGGTGCACACGCTGCCCGAGCACACTTTCGCGCTGATCCTGGCGCTGCGCCGGCAACTGGTCGCCTACCGGGCCGATATCGAGGCCGGCCTGTGGCAGAAGTCCGAGCGCTTCTGCCTGTTCGGCCACCCGATCGCCGACCTGGCCGGCAGCCGCCTGGGCCTGTACGGCTATGGCGCGCTGGGCCGGGCCGTCGCGCAGATCGCGCGCGCCTTCGGCATGGAAGTCATCGTCCACAACCGCTCGCCGCTGGCCGATGCGGCCGCGGACGGCGTGCGCGAAGTGGGTTTCGACGAGGTGCTGGAGACTTCCGACATCATCAGCCTGCACCTGCCGCTGACCGACAAGACGCGCAACATGATCAGCGCCAAGGAGCTGATACGCATGAAGCGCAACGCCCTGCTGATCAACACCGCGCGCGGCGGCCTGGTGGACGAAACCGCGCTGGCCGACGCGCTGCGCACCGGCGTCATCGCCGGCGCCGGCTTCGACGTGCTGGAACAGGAGCCGCCGCCGGCCGACAACGTGCTGCTCAATCTGCGCCTGCCGAATTTCATCCTGACGCCGCACTCGGCCTGGGCCAGCACCCAGGCCATGCAAACGCTGGTGGATCAGCTCATCGACAATATCGAAGCCTGGGCCGCTGGCGCGCCGCGCAACATCGTCGCCTGAAGTTTCAGCCCGGCGTGTCGAACACCGGGTCCGGCAAGCCTTGCAGGCTGGGCGCTTCCGCCGCGCCGTCGAGATCGAGCACGATGATTTCGTTGTCGCCCTCGCGCAGCCATGGCGCGGGCAGGAACAGGCTCTGTTGCGGGCCGATGCGCCAATAGCGCCCGAGGTGGTGGCCGTTCACCCACACATGTCCCTTGCCGAGCATGCGCGTGTCGAGGAAGGTGCTGCCCGGCGCGCCGATCCTGAAATGGCCGCGCCAGAAGGCCGGGCCGCGCCGCGCCGGCGCGCCGTGCGCGAAGCGCAGGCCGGACAGATCGGCCAGCGGCATGGGGAAGACTTCCCAGTCGAGCAGCGGCTTGCCGCCCAGCGTCACGCCGCGCGTCAGGCCCTTGCGCTCGTCGGCCAGCATGGGGCCGAAGTTCACCCGCCCCATGTTTTCGACCACCACGTCCAGCATGCCGCCCGGCTTGAGGTCGATGTCGGCCGCATGCTCGTCGCGCCGGCGGTCCAGCGTGGCGACGGTGGCGCCGTCCGCCAGCACATGGGCGTAGTCGCGCACGGCGCCGAGGTCCAGCTTGCCCGATGCGCCGCCGGCAAAACGCTTGCGGTAGACGATGAAGCCATAGCCTTGTCCATACGCTTCCATATTGCGCGGCAGGCGCGAGGCGATGGGCTGGGGCAGCGCGTCGACCAGCGCCACCGATTCGTCCAGCGTAAAGCGCGGCACGGCGATGGTCGGTGCACTCGGTTTCGGCAGCTCCGGCAGTTGCTCGCCCGGCGCCAGGTGGCGCGCGATGGCCTCGCGTATGGCGTAGAACTTGGCCGTGGGCCGTCCCGCCTCATCGATGGCGGCGTCATAGTCGTAGCTGGTGGTGTCGGGCTGATAGACCGCGCCCTGGCTGTTGGCGCCCGGCTGCCAGCCGAAGCTGGTGCCGCCGTGCGCCATGTACAGGTTGAAGGAAATGCCCTGCGCCAGCATCCAGTCCACCGCGTCGGCCGCCATCCTGGGGCTGGTCTGGTGGCGGTGTTCGCCCCAGTGGTCGAACCATCCGGCCCAGTATTCCCCGGCCATGCGCGGCACATGCTGGCGAAAGGAAGCCAGTTGCGCGAAGGCGTCCTTCACTTCGTCGAGCGGGCCGTCGAAATTGACGACGGCCGTCACGCCGGGCAAGGTGCCGTGATCGAGCAGGACCGGATCGGGACCGTCCGAGGTGAACAGCGGCAGGTCGAAACCGGCGTCGCGCAACTGCTGCTGGATGGTGGTCATGTAGGCATGGTCTTCGCCGTACGAGCCGTACTCGTTCTCCACCTGCGTCATGAGGACAGGCCCGCCGCGCGAGGACAGCAGCGGCGCCACTTCCCGCGCCACCCGCTTGAAGTAGCGCGCCGTCGCTTGCAGGTAGCGCGGATCCATGCTGCGCACGCGCAGGCCCGGCGTGCGCAGCAGCCAGGCGGGGAAGCCGCCGAAGTCCAGCTCCGCGCACACGTAGGGTCCCGGCCGCAGCACCACGTTCAGGCCGGCCTCGCGCGCGGTGCGGATGAAAGCGGCCAGGTCGAGGTTGCCGCTGAAGTCGAACTGTCCCGGCTCGGGCTCGTGCAGATTCCAGAACACGTAGGTCGTGACCGTGTTCAGCCCCATCGCGCGCGCCTGCTGCAGGCGTTCGCGCCAGAATGCACGGGGGATGCGGGCGTAGTGCATGTCGCCGGCGCGGATGACGTAAGGTTTGCCGTCCAGTTCGAAATGGTCGCCCACCACGGCAAAATGCGGCGCGGCGGCCTGCGCGCTTAGCGCCGCCACCATGGCGCCCAGCGCTGCCAGGCGTTTTAGTCCTTTGTATGGCATTGCGGCCTCCTTGGCCGAAGAATCAATTGACCTGATCGACGACGAGATGGTGGGCCTGGTCGAACACCCAGGTGGTTTCGTAGTCCACTTCAAACAAGTGGCCGTCCGGGTCCTTGAAGTAGCCGGCGATGCCCCAGGGCGTACGGGTGGCGGGCTTGACGATGCTGCCGCCCGCGCGCGCCGCCTGCGCCAGGATGCGCGGCACATCCTCCGCGCTGCGTGCAAGGTGTATCAAGGCGATGCCGGAGAAGCCGGCCTTTTCCGCGTCCGCCTGCAGCGCGTCCCGCGCCAGGTCCGTGCGGTTGATGAGGCAGATGGCGTAACCGCCCATGTTGAATTTGACGAAGCCGTGATTGCCGGTCGGCGAGCGCGTCCAGCCCAGCGCCTCGTAAAAGCGCGCGGATGCCGCGACATCCCGCACGCCGAGCAGCACCAGGTGCATGCGCTGGCTGGGCGGCAGCGCGGCGTCGGACAGGAACGTGTGTCCCACCGGCTGATTCAGCATCGGAAGCTCCCGGGCAGCAGAATGTTTTTATCGACCTGCCGCACATCGCGCAGGCCGCAGAAGGCCATGGTCAGGTCCAGTTCGTTGCGGATGATGTCCAGGCATTTGCTGACGCCCTGCTCGCCCATCGCGCCCAGGCCGTACAGGAAGGGACGGCCGATATAGACACCCTGCGCGCCCAGGGCCAGCGCCTTGATCACGTCCTGGCCGGAACGGATGCCGCCGTCCATGTGGACTTCGATCTGCTTGCCCACCGCTTGCGCGATGCGCGGCAAGGCGCCGATGGACGACTCGGCGCCATCCAACTGGCGGCCGCCATGGTTGGACACGATCAGCGCGTCGGCGCCGCTCTCCACGCACAGGCGCGCGTCTTCCTCGTCCATGATGCCCTTGATGATCAGCTTTCCACCCCAGCGCTGCTTGATCCACTCGACGTCCTTCCACGACAGGCTGAGGTCGAACTGCTGCGTGGTCCACGCGGACAGCGACGACATGTCCGACACCGACTTGGCGTGGCCGACGATATTGCCGAAGCTGCGGCGCGGGGTGCCCAGCATGCCCAGGCACCAGCGCGGCTTGGTGGCCAGGTCGATCATGTTCGCGATGGTCATCTTGGGCGGCGCCGACAAGCCGTTGCGCAAGTCCTTGTGCCGCTGGCCCAGCACCTGCAGGTCCAGCGTCAGCACCAGCGCCGAGCAGCGCGCGGCCTTGGCGCGGTCGATCAGCCGGTTGATGAAATCGCGGTCCTTCATCACGTAAAGCTGGAACCAGAACGGCTTGCTGGTATGGGCCGCGATGTCCTCGATCGAACAGATGCTCATGGTCGACAACGTGAACGGCACGCCGAATTTTTCCGCCGCCTTGGCGGCCAGGATTTCGCCGTCCGCGTGCTGCATGCCGGTCAGGCCGGTCGGCGCCAGCGCCACCGGCATGGCCACGTCCTGACCGATCATGGTGCTGGCGAGCGAACGGTTTTCCAGGTTGACCGCCACCCGCTGGCGGAATTTGATCTTCGCGAAATCCTCGCTGTTGGCGCGGTAGGTCGATTCGGTCCAGGACCCGGCATCCGCATAATCGTAGAACATGCGCGGCACGCGCTTTTTCGCCAGTACCCGCAAATCTTCAATATTGGTGATGATGGTCATGCCTGCTCCTTCGTGCCCGTGAACAAAACTTTTCGTCGGCCAATTTTAACCAAATGCCAAGAGGAAGAGAATCAATCTTGTAAGCAACTAAAAAGTGTAAAAAATACATGCGTCTTTCAAGTTGGATGCTATATTGACATCGCACTTACATGCATTTACAAGGAGCTTCCGTGATTTCTCGCATAAAAAAAATGACTGCGGCCACTTTGACACTGGCCACCCTGGCCTTCGCTCCCGCCGCGCACGCGGGCTTGATTACTTTCGACATCAAGTGGGCCAACGACAGCAATACCACCATCGGCAACGGCGTACTGACCCTGGATTCCTCGTATATCCAGTCGCGCAGCGTCATTACGATAGACCACATCCAGGATTTGACCGTCACCATCAGCGGCGCCACGGTGGGGAACGGCGTTTTCGGCAAGTCTTATTTCTCCGGCATCGACTTTTATACCGCCAGCCCGGTGAATATGAACCAGGAATTGATCGGCCAGATGGTCACCGTGAACATGGGACCGTTCAGTTACCAAGCCCCGTACGGCGTGAGCGATGACATGGGCGCCACCGGCGCCTTCGATTTGTTTGCCGTCACCTCGCCCGGCCCGGCGCCGCACACGGTGCGGCCCTTCCACATCATTACCGACAGCTCGGGCGATTTTTCCGATTACCTGCACGTAAGCTCCATCATGGCGCGCGGCAGCGCCAGCGCGGTGCCGGAGCCGGAAAGCTATCTGCTGATGCTGGGCGGACTGGCCGTGATCGTGGCGCGGGTCCGCCGCAAACAAATGAACAAGGAGGCGTAAAAGAAAAAAGGCCTGAAGATTGATCTTCAGGCCTTTTTTACGTATTGGTGCGGCTGGCAGGAATCGAACCCACGACCCCTTGGTTCGTAGCCAAGTACTCTATCCAGCTGAGCTACAGCCGCAATGCACAGGATCTAACAGCATCCCGCTTGAAACGACAGCCGGAACGACTTCCGTCTGCTTGGTAAAACTGGTGCGGCTGGCAGGAATCGAACCCACGACCCCTTGGTTCGTAGCCAAGTACTCTATCCAGCTGAGCTACAGCCGCATCGAACAGGAGTATAACAATACTTCCGCTCTAAGCAGAAGAACTTTTCAGTTCTTCTAATAAACAATCTGATGGTGCGGCTGGCAGGAATCGAACCCACGACCCCTTGGTTCGTAGCCAAGTACTCTATCCAGCTGAGCTACAGCCGCACTGTGAAAGCATTATAAAGCATTAATTTTGTTTTGCAAAGTTCGATATTTATTATCGTTTATCTGGCTCGGCTTTAAATCCACCGAATTCAGCACTTTAGCCAACGGCTTTATTGCAATCATTCAAACGGCGACCCGTTCGAAAGAAGCAGCATTATAGGGACAGTCGGCATGCTTGTCCAGTCTTCTCTCTCGCGGAAAATTCAGCCGGCTTAAACGCCTGACATCATTCATGCTGGTGATGGCGCACATTATGAATAAAAATTTGCATAAGTTTGCGCATTGCAGCATCATTCACCTGTCTCCTCTATTCTCCTCAAGGAATAGATTTAGCCCGCTCCTGTAGCGGGCTTTTTTTTTACCGTGTACGATGCACGAGGCTTTGCCTTTTCATAAGACCGACAGTACAGAATAGGTTGCATCGCATGAACCAGGCCTCCCCCGTTTTTCCACCCGCGCCAGACTGGACCCAGACCGCCCTCGGCGACGCTGCCGGCTGGCCCCAAGGTTTGCGGCTGGCCGTGGACATCCTGCTCAATTCGCCCCAGGCCATGCTGCTGCTGTGGGGCCCCGAGCAGATCATGGTCTACAACCAGGCCTACGCCGACCTGACGGGCCTGCCCAGCCTGCACCCGCCGGGCGGCCAGGTGCCGTCCGTGCTGCCGCCGGCCTGGAGCTGGAAGCCCGACGCCATCGGTCAGGCGCGCGCCGGCCGCAGCCTCAGCTACCGCGGCTGCGCCCTGCCGGTGTGGCGCGACGGCCGCATGACGCCGCTGCCGCTGGACCTGTATTACACCCCGGTACGCGAAGATGGCCAGGTGGCTGGCGTGCTGTGCACGCTGGCCCAGGCGCGGACGCCGGCCACGGCCGACAACAACACCCCGCTGCGCCTGCTGGTGGTGGAAGACAATCCCGACGCCCGTTACCTGGTCTGCGAAACCCTGCGCGCCCTCGGCCACGAGGTGCAGGCCGTGGCCAGCGGCGAGGAAGCCCTGCCCTGGCTGGCGCGCGAGCATTTCGATGTCCTGTTCACCGACGTCAGCCTGCCCGGCATGACCGGCGTGGAACTGGCCCGGCAAGCGCTGCGCAGCCGGCCTGCCCTGCAACTGCTGTTCGCCTCCGGCTACGGCGACGAACTCACGCGCCACCTGGAGTTTCCCGCCCAGTCGTTGCAAAAACCCTACGATATCGAGCAACTGCAAGCCGTCCTGGAACAGCTCGCCAGCCACACGGCGCCCCGCTGATTGTCCTGAACAAGCACGATTCAACCGTGCGATGCAGGCACAAGAGTTGGCGCTAAAATAAGTCATCGTTCCTACACACAGCATTGCCTGGCGACGACGGCGCAATGCGCCCGCCGTCCGGACCTCGGCAGCCCGCAAGCATCACATGACAGCCCCGAATGAGCCCATCGTCGTCCAGCCCTCCGCCCCGGCAACGGGACCGGCAGCGTCCGAACAGTCCAGCGACACCGCGCGCCTGCAGGACGCCCTGCGCCAGAGCCAGCTGGAGCTGCGCGCGCTGGCCGACGCGATCCCGCAACTGGCCTGGATCGCCGAGCAGGACGGCACCATCGCCTGGTACAACCAGCGCTGGTACGACTATACCGGCACCACGCCCGAGCAGATGCGCGGCGATGGCTGGCTGCGCGTGTACGCGCCCGAGTGCGTGCCAGCCATGCTGGCGCGCTGGGAGCAATCGCGGCGCGGCGGCAGCCCGTTCGAGCTGGAAGTGCCGATCCGCGGCGCCAGCGGCGAATTCCGCTGGTTCCTGACGCGCGCCAACCCGGTCCACAATCCCGACGGCAGCGTGCTGCGCTGGTTTGGCACCAGCACCGACGTCGACCAGGTCAAGCGCGCCCAGGAAGCCCTGCGCGAAGAGAGCGCCGTGCTGGAACTGCTGAACCGCACCGCCGCCTCGCTGGCGTCGACCCGCGAACTGCAGCCGCTGCTGCAGGAATTTACCGACGCCGCCACCGACCTCAGCGGCGCCCGCTTCGGCGCCTTCTATTACCACAGCACGGACAGCGCCGGCCAGCCGCTGATGCTGCACACCCTGTCCAGCGGCGCGCCCGAGAGCTTCGCCCGTTACGGCCAGCCGCGCGCCACCGCCTTGCTTGACCCCGGCCTGCGCGGCAAGGGCATCGTCCGCTGCGACGACGTGCAGGCCGACGCCGGCGACGGCCGCAATCCGCCGCACCGTCGCGGGCCGAACGACCACCTGGCCGTGCGCAGCTACCTGGCGGTGCCGGTGGCCCTGCGCAGCGGCGAGGTGATCGGCTGCCTGTTCTGCGGCCACCCGGAGCCTGCCATGTTCAGCGCGCGCACCGAGCGCATCATCGGCGGCATTGCCGCCCAGGCCGCCGTGGCCATCGACAACGCCCGCCTGTACGAAGCCTCGCTGCAGGCCGCGCAGGAACGCAAGGAATTGCTGGACCGCGAGCGCCAGGCGCGCGCCGAGGCCGAGAACACCAGCCAGATGAAAGACGAATTCCTGGCCACGCTGTCGCACGAGCTGCGCACCCCGCTGACGTCCGTGCTGGGCTGGGCGCAGGTCCTGCGGCGCGGCATCCGCAACCAGGCCGACCTGCAGCGCGGCCTGGAAACCATCGAGCGCAACGCCCGCACCCAGGCCCAGTTGATCGAAGACTTGCTGGACATGAGCAGCATCATTTCCGGCAAGGTCAGGCTGGAAATGCAGCCGCTGGCGCCGGCCGCGATTGCCGCGGCCGCGATCGAATCGGCGCGCGCGGCGGCCGAGGCCAAGGATATCCGCATCGTCAGCGATTTCCAGCACGCGCCCGGCATGGTCTCGGGCGACCCCGGCCGTCTGCAGCAGATGATCTGGAACCTGCTCAACAACGCCATGAAGTTCACCCCACGCGGCGGCACCGTCACCGTCACCGTGGCGCGCGATGGCGACAGCGTGGCGGTCAGCGTGTGCGACACCGGCATCGGCATCGCGCCCGGCTTCATCGGCCACGTGTTCGAGCGCTTCCGCCAGGCCGACGCCACCACCACCCGCAAGCACGGCGGCCTGGGGCTGGGCCTGGCCATCGTCAAGCACCTGGCCGAGCAGCACGGCGGCACGGTCAGCGCCGCCAGCCAGGGCGAAGGCCGCGGCGCCTGCTTCACGTTGCGCTTACCGCGCCGCAACACCAGCGCGGAGGCGGCGGCGGTCTTGCCGGGCGGCCGTCCGGCGCCGGCCGCCCAGGACTTGTCCGGCATGCAAGTGCTGGTGGTGGACGACGAGGACGACGCCCGCGAGCTGATCAAGCGGATCCTCAGCGATTGCAACGCCGAGGTGCTGACCGCCGCCACCGCCACCGAGGCGCTCAACCTGTTGCAGCACGAGCGCCCCGACCTCATGGTCAGCGACCTCAGCATGCCGGAAGTGGATGGCTACGGCCTGCTGGACCGCATCCGCGCCCTGGGACCGGCGCGCGGCGGCGACCTGCCAGCCATCGCGCTGACCGCCTTTGCCCGCTCGGAAGACCGCATCAAAGCCTTGGCCAACGGCTTCCTCGGCTATATCGCCAAGCCGGTAGAACCCAACGAGTTGATCGCCAAGGTGGCGGCCAGCGGCGCCGCGCGCCACCATTTATGAAATTTCCACAGAGAAAGTATTCACTCCTACTTCAAGACGAGGCTCTGTCCTACAGGCAATCAATTAAACTCTTGTTAGACTTCAACAGTAAGTCAATGAGGCGAAATAATTGCCGTGCGGAAATGTAAACGTTGTGTGCGCCGCAGCACTGAAGCTTGCATTATTATTGAATTACTATCACGCCTTAGAGAACTTGAGACACCACTATGCCGAGCCGAGACGAAATCCTGAACGCCAAAATACTGGTGGTGGATGACAGCGCCGACAACGTCGATCTGATGTTGGAAATCCTGCGCGAGGCCGGCTATGCCAATGTGTCGTCCACCATGCTGCCCGAGCAGGTCTGCCCCATGCACCGCCAGCACTGCTACGACCTGATCCTGCTGGACTTGCAGATGCCTGGCCTGAACGGCTTCCAGGTCATGAAGGGCTTGAAGGAAATCGAACAAGGCGGCTATCTGCCGGTGCTGGCCCTGACTGCCCAGCCCAGTTTCAAGATCGCCGCGCTGGAAGCGGGCGCGCGCGACTTCATCAGCAAGCCCTTCGACCTGCTGGAAGTCCACAAGCGCATCCACAACATGCTGGAAGTGCGGCTGCTGTACAAGGAGCTGGCCCAGTACAGCCGGCAGCAGCAGGAACTGGCCCTGCACGATCCGCTGACCGGCCTGCCCAACCGCCGCCTGCTGGAAGACCGCATCGCCACCGTGCTGCAGCACGCCGCCCGCCACCAGAAGAAGGCGGCCGTGATGTATTTGGACCTGGACGGCTTCAAGCCGATCAACGACACCTACGGCCACGCCTACGGCGATGAAATCCTCAAGATGGTGGCGCAGCGCCTGGTCGGCTGCTCGCGCAAGGAAGACACGGTGGCGCGCGTCGGCGGCGACGAATTCGTCATCGTCATGGGCGACATCGCCCACATCGAGGACACGCGCGAGCCGGCCAACAAGCTGATCGAGGCCGTATCCCAGCCCTACCTGATCAACGGCCAGACGCTGCAACTGTCCACCAGCATCGGCGTGGGCATCTTCCCCGATGACGCGGCCGACGTCGCGCCGCTGCTGGCGGCGGCCGACGGCGCCCTGTATGAAGCCAAGCGCTCGGGCAAGAACCGCTGCTGCACCGCGCAGATGATGGACGGCGCCGCGCCCCAGCGGCACGCCATGTCCGCCACCGCGGCCTGAATGGGCGGCGCTGCGTCCGCCGCCCGCCCTGCCGGAGCGCTCAATGCACCGCAGCTTCTTTCTGCAAGCCCGCCTCGGTGGACTTCTCCACCTTGTTCGCATGCTGATGGTCGTCGTGCGCGCTGACCTTGTCCGGCGGGACTTCGATGCGCGTGATGCCGGCGTCCACCGACACCGGATCGCTGGCCGGGAAGGTCATCTCGACGCCGTTGTCCAGCAAGGCTTCCTGCGCCTGTTCTTCCGGGGTTTCCTGCTCGTGCTCGGCCAGCGTGGTGATCGCTTGCGCCCACTGCACCACATTCAGCCTGGCCAGGTCGCGGATGGTGTGCACATTGAACGCCTGGGCCAGCGCCTTGGCGTCCTTGGCGCTGACGCCGCGCAGCGCGCTGGTCGGCGCATCGGCCAAGGCGCGGAAACTTTGCCCCAGGTAGGGTTGGTCGACGATGGTATCGATGTTCATGATGATTCCTTTCAGTTGAACGTACCATTGCACTCTGACAGGCAGGGGCGGCAGGGTCTGTGCGCAAGCGAACGCTGGCCCGCCCGCTCCTGTTGCGCCCGATTGAAGCTGGGGTTTTTGACATTCAAAAAAGCAATTGCTATGATCGATTGGTACTTCCCTGGCAGCATTCAGCCCGCGAAGCCTCGCCCTGTCCGCATTGTGCTGAGATCCCGTGCCTAAAATAGACAAGCCCAAGATACTGGTCGTGAACGATGATGCCAACAGCCTGTTCGCGCTGACCAGTTTGCTCGCCCAGTGGGCCGAACAGGAATCCTACGAGGTACTGGCCGCCCGCTCGGGCCAGGACGCGCTGCGCCAGGTGCTGATGCACGACTTTGCCGTGATCCTGCTGGACGTGAACATGCCCGGCATGGACGGCTTCGAGACGGCGGCCGCCATCCACGCGCGCGCGCGCTCGGCCGACATCCCCATCATCTTCATCACCGCCTTCCTGGCCGATGAACTGGACCGCCTCAAGGCTTACCAGCACGGCGCCGTGGATTTCCTGTTCACGCCGGTCATCCCGCAAATCCTGTACGCCAAGATCTCGGTGTTCGTGGCGCTGGCCATGAAGAACGAGGAATTGAAAAAGCAGGCGCGCCAACTGAGCCAGCGCACCACCGAGCTGACCGCCACCAATGCCCGCCTGACGCGCGAGATCGAAGACCGCAAATCGGCGGAGCGGCAGAACCACGCCAAGGATGAATTCCTGGCCATGCTGGGCCACGAGCTGCGCAACCCGCTCAGCGCCATCAGCAGCGCCGCCTCGCTGATCGGCTTGCCGGGCGTGTCGGCCGACGGCGTGCAGCGGGCCAAGAAGATCATCCAGCGCCAGAGCCAGCACCTGGGCAGCATCGTCGACGACTTGCTGGACTTGTCGCGCGCCATGTCCGGCAAGATCCTGCTCAATTGCGCGCCGCTGGACTTGGCCGCGCTGGTGTCGGCCACGCTGGAGACTTACCACGCCACCGGCCGCAGCACCGACTACGAACTGGTGCAGGACCTGGACGCCGGCTGGGTCGACGGCGACGGCACCCGCCTGGAACAGATCACCAGCAACCTGATCGACAACGCCCTCAAATACACGCCGCCCGGCGGCCGCATCGAGGTGCGCACCTGGACCGAGAACGAGGACGTGGTGCTCAGCGTCCGCGACACCGGGGTCGGCATCGCGGCCGATCTGCTGCCGCATGTATTCGACGTATTCGTGCAGGGCGCCAGCACGCTGGACCGCTCGCAGGGCGGCCTGGGCATCGGCCTGTCGCTGGTGCGCCGCCTGGCCGAACTGCATGGCGGCAGCGTCGAGGCGGAAAGCAAGGGACCGGGCGGCGGCAGCACCTTCACCCTGCGCCTGCCGCGCATCGAACATCCGCTGGCGGCGCCGGCGCAAACGTCCAACGCCGTCGAGCACGGCAAGCCCAGCGTGCTGCTGATCGAGGATAACGACGATGGCCGCGAAATGATGACCATGATGCTGGGCTGCTATGGCTACCAGGTGCAGTCCGCCGCCGACGGCCTGCTGGGCCTGGACGCGGCGCGGCGCAGCCCGCCGGACCTGGCCCTGGTCGATATCGGCCTGCCCGGCATCGACGGCTACGAAGTGGCGCGCCGCCTGCGCGCCGACCCGGCCACGCGCGACATCAAGCTGATCGCCCTCACCGGCTACGGCCTGCAGGAAGACTTGCGGCGCGTGATGGACGCCGGCTTCGACCGCCACCTGGTCAAGCCGGTCGACATCGACCAATTGATGGAAGTGATCGACGGCTGCGCCCAGGTCGCCGTCAAATGAGGGGCCGCCTGAGGTGCGACGCCACGGGCAAGGCTCCGGTATGATCGGGCTACACCGCAGCCCGTCCCGACTTTTTAACGAGATCAACATGTCGTCGCCAGAACAATACAATCAGCACCAGGACACGCTGCGCAGCGCCGACCTCAGCGAGCTGCTGGGCCATGTGCACACCTGCTGGGACAACGAGCGCCGCTCGCTCTCGCGCCAGTTGCATGACAGCCTGGGTTCCTCGCTGACCGCGCTGACCATGCACCTCGGCCTGCTCACGCAAAAGCTGCCGCAGGACGCCGCGCTGCAGGAACGCGCCGCCCACATGAAGCGCCTGCTGGGCCAGATCGTCGAAACCAACCGCCAGATGCAGCTCAAGCTGTGGAACGACAAGCTGGAATTCCTCGGCGTGCGCGTGGCGCTGCAGGAAGCGGTCGCGCAGTTCAGCGAGCAGTCGCGCATCGGCGCCCATTGCAGCCTGCCGGAAGAAGAACTGAGCTGCCCGCGCAGCCACGGCATCGTGCTGCTGCACACGCTGGAAGAAGCGCTGCGCAACATCGTCGCCCACGCCCAGGCCACGCAGGTGGAAGTCATCGTCGACGACAACGAGGACGAAGTGATGTTGACGGTGAAGGATGACGGCGTCGGCCTCAGCGGCCCGGCGCTGGCCGTGCAGGGCACGCCGCCGGGCAAGTTCGGCCTGCGCATGGCGCGCGAACGGGCCGCCTACCTGGGCGGCACGCTGACCCTGGCGGCCGGCCCCGAGCGCGGCCTGACGCTGACCATGGTGCTGCCCAAGCCGCGCGCGGCGTCAGTGTAGCTTGACCAGCGGCGTGGTGCGCTTGATCAGGAAGCGCGCCACCGCCAGCACGCCGGTGCGCAGGGTGCCCAGGATGGCTTGGTGGTGCAGCAGGTGCAGGCTGGCGTACATCATGCGCGCCACGAAGCCTTCCACGAACCAGCTCAAGCCCTTCAGCGATCCCATCAGGCTGCCGACCGAGGTGGTCTGGCCGAACGACACCAGCGAGCCATAGTCCCGATAAACATACGGCTTGTCTTGCGGCGGCCGGCCCTGTTGCTGGCGCACGAAGGTCTCGACCAGGTAGTCGGCCATCTGGTGCGCGGCCTGGGCGCGCGGCGGCACCAGGCGGCCGTCGGCGCCGGTGCAGGCGGCGCAATCACCCAGCGCGTAGAGGTAGTTATAGCCCTTGACGGCCAAGTCGCCGCCCACTTCGATCTGGCCCGACTTGGTGGTCGGCAGGCCCAGTTCCTTGAGAAAGTCGGGCGCCTTGATGCCGGCCGCCCACACCACCAGTTGCGCCGGGTAAGCCGTGTCGCCGGCCCGCACTTCGGTGTCGCTGATGGCGGTGACGCGGGTGCCGGTGACCACCGTGACCGCGCGTTCCTTCAGCAGCTTGAGCGCGGCGTCCGACACCTTTTCCGGCAGCGGCGCCAGGATGCGCGGTGCGCCTTCCAGCAGGGTGATGCGGACGTCGCGCGCAGCCTGCAACTGGCGGAAGCCATAGGCCGCGTACACGCCGCTGGCTTCGCGCAGCTCGGCCGCCAGCTCGACGCCGGTGGCGCCGCCGCCGATGATGACGATGTCGACGCCGCCGAAAGCTTGGCTGCCCAGCCGCAGTTCGGCCAGGGTCAACAGCTTGAGCAGCGTCAGGCGGAAGCGCTCCGCGTCCTCGGTGGCGTTGAGGGAAATGGTATGTTCGGCCGCGCCGGGCACGCCGAAATAATTGGAGGTGCTGCCGACCGCGATCACCAGCGTGTCGAAGCCGAGGCGGCGCTCGGGCAGCACTTCCTCGCGCCCGGCGCGGTCATCGTCCTCGCCGCTGTAGATCGGCCCGACGGTAAGCTCGCGCCCTTCCGCATCCAAGGCCAGCATGGGACCGTAGACAAAGGTGAAGCCGTTGTCGTGCGCCAGCATCTGGTAGGACAAGCCTTCCTGGTGCACGTCCAATGTACCGGCCGCCACCTCGTGCAGCGACGGTTTCCAGATATGGTAAAGCCGGCTGTCCACCAGGGTAACGTAGCCGGGCCCCAGCTTGCGGCCCAGTTTGCAGGCCAGCTCCAGGCCCCCTGCCCCGCCGCCCACAATCACGATCTTGCTATGCAAAAGCTGCTCCTGTCGTCGGCGGCGCGCGCCGCTTAGTGGTGGCCGTGCCCGTGGCCGTGGCCGCGATCGTCATCGTCGTCGTCGTGACCGCGGCCATGGCCATGGCCGCGGTCCTCGTCGCGGTATTCGCGGCGGCCTTCCTCACGCCACTCGCGCTCGCGGTGCATTTCGCGGTAGCGCGGCACGTACTGGTTGCTGTACCAGCCGTCCTGCACGAACAGCACGCGCTGGCCGCAGGCGCCGTATTCGCGGCAATGCTTGGACCAGTGCTTCATGTGGCCGGGCGGCACCCGCAGGTAGATCGGCGCCGGCTCTACGTAATAGGAGGGGCGCTCGACGATCACCGGCTGGCTGTACACCACGGCCGGCGGCGGATAACCGCCGATGTCGAGGCGGCCATAGAAGCCGGGCTGGCCGACACTGATGGACATGGCGACATCGGAGGCAAAGGCGGAAGCGGACAACAAGGCCAGCAGGCTGGCGGCAAAGACTTTGATTTTCATTTTATTCATCGTGACAGCGGAGCGAACTTGCTCACTAGAAATCGTACCAAAGCCCGCGCCACCCCTCTGTGCGCTAACGAACACTCACCATAGCTTAGCCAGCGGGAATACGGCGCCGGTGAAGAACGACCAGTCCGGGGTCGCCTTGTTCAGGCCGCGCGTGAAGCCGGCGTCCAGCGTCAGCCGGCGGCTGGGGCTGTAGGTGGCGGCCAGCAGCAGTTGCGCGGTGCTGGCCGCGCCGTCGCGCCGGGTGCCCGACACTTCCCAGTTGGCGCCCCAGCGGTCCGCCACCGGGGCCGAGAACGAGGCCGACCAGCCGGTCTGGCTGCGGCTGCTGCCCGGGTCGACCGCACCCAGCCGGGTGACATTGAGGTTGGCGTCCAGGTGCAGCTCGCCGATATCGCGGCTGTAGATGCCGTTCAGGCTGTAATCGGCGCGGCCGCTGCCTATACTGTCCTTGGCGGTCGGCGCCTTCGCGCCCAGTTCCAGGCCGAAGGCGGTGGCGTCGTCGACCAGGAAGGCGCGCTTGAGCACGAACACCGTGTCGCCCACGCCACGCGCGCGGCCGCCGTCGCCGTCCGGCTGCGACACATAGCCTTCGCCGCTGACCACCACGCCCCACTGCTCGCTGAAACCCAGCTTGAAGGTCAGCGGCAGGCTGTTGCGGCGGCCATCGTCGGATTTGCTGCTCAGGCCGCCGATTTCCATCTCCAGTTGGCCAGGGACCGGCAACTGGGCCGGGCTGGACACGGACGGACGGTACGGCGTGACAGGCGGGCCCTCGACATTCTGGCCCCAGGCGGCGGAGGCGGCTGCCAGCAGTGCGGCGGCCGAAAACAGGTTTTTCATGGTTGGTTCCTTTGCATGTCGGCAGCGTAGCACGAGAGCCATCCTTGCAGAGAAGAAAAAGCATGCTAGAATAATAGTTCGATACCTAACGATTAGATCATTAATGATATGGCTTCTATAGAAGAGCGCTTCTCCGCGGCGCTGCACGGCACGGCCCGCGCCTGGCGGCTGGCCATCGACCGCCGCCTCAAGCACCTGGGCCTGAGCCAGGCGAGCTGGATGGCCATCGCCTACATCGCCAAGGCCAAGACGGCGCCGGCGCAAACCAGGCTGGCGGCCAGCGTGGGGGTCGAAGACCCGACCATGGTGGCCACCATCGACCGCCTGGTCAAAGCCGGCTACGTGCTGCGCACGCCGTCCGAGACCGACCGCCGCGTCAAGCTGGTCAGCCTGACCGCGGCCGGCCAGCAGGTCTACGATTCGGTGGCCAAGGAAGCCCACGCGGTGCGCCGCGCGCTGCTGGCCAACGCCGATCCCGGCGTCCTACGCACCGTCACCGAATTCCTGGAAGCCATCCAGACCGATATCGAGTCCTGTTCATGAGCACACCCGCCGCAGCACCGGCCGCCGCTCCGGGCGATGGCCTCAACCGCCGCATGATCACCATTTCCATCATGCTGGCGACCATCATCCAGGCGCTGGACGGCACCATCGCCAACGTCGCCCTGCCGCACATGCAGGGCAGCCTGTCGGCCTCGCAGGACCAGATCACCTGGGTGCTGACATCCTTCATCGTGGCCGCCGCCATCGCCACCCCGCTGACCGGCTGGCTGTGCGACCGCTACGGCCAGAAAAACATCTTCCTGACCTCGGTGGCCGGCTTCACGCTGGCCTCGGCGCTGTGCGGACTGGCCGGCTCGCTGGCGCAGATCGTCATCGCCCGCATGCTGCAGGGCGTGTTCGGCGCGGCCCTGGTGCCGCTGTCGCAAGCCACCCTGCTGGACATCAATCCGCGCGAGAAGCACGGCTCGGCCATGGCCGTGTGGGGCATGGGCGTGATGATCGGCCCCATCCTCGGCCCCACGCTGGGCGGCTACCTGACCGACAGCTTCAACTGGCGCTGGGTGTTCTTCATCAACCTGCCGATCGGCGCGGTGGCCTTCTACGGCATCTGGCGCTACATCCGCAAGCTGCCGGCGCCGCGCAAGATGACGTTTGACGCCTTCGGCTTCGCCACCCTCAGCCTGACCATCGGCGCGCTGCAGATGCTGCTGGACCGCGGCGAGCAGAACGACTGGTTCGGCTCCACCGAAACCTGGGTGGAGGCCGTGGTGCTGGCGATGAGCTTCGCCTACTTCGTGGCGCACACCGCCACCCGCCCGGCCGGCCAATCCTTCTTCGACTACCGGCTGCTGAAGAACGCCAACTACGTCAGCGGCCTGCTGTTCATCTTCGTGGTGGGCCTGGTGCTGTTCGCCACCCGCGCGCTGACGCCGACCATGCTGCAGGGCCTGATGGGCTACCCGGCCAAGATCGCCGGCCTGGTGACCGCGCCCAGCGGCATCGGCACCATGATCGCGATGATGGTGGTGGGCCGCCTGGTCGGCAAGTTCGACCTGCGCCTGCTGCTGGGCGCCGGCTTCCTGATCACCGCCTTCTCGCTGTGGCAGATGACCCGCTACACGCTGGTGCTGTCGCAGAGCGACATCGTGTGGCCCGGCGTGATCCAGGGCCTGGGCCTGGGCCTGGTGTTCGTGCCGCTGAGCGCGGCCACCTTCGCCACGCTGTCGCCGGAGATGCGCGCCGACGGCACCGCGATCTACAGCCTGATACGCAATATCGGCAGCTCGATCGGCATCGCGCTGGTGCAGACCCTGCTGGTGCGGAATACCGCCTCCATGCACGCCACGCTGACCGAGAAGATCACCATCGCCAACCCGGCGCTGCTGGACAACGTGGCCACGCCGGACGCGGCGGCCCTGCTGAACAACGAACTGAATCGCCAGGCGTCGATGATCTCCTACGTGGACGACTTCTGGCTGATGATGATTTTGACCCTGTGCGTGATTCCGCTGCTGCTGTTGATACGGCCGGCGGCCAGGAGCGCGCCGGCGGCGGTCGACCACGCCGCGATGGAATGACGATGAAAAGAATGGAAACCCAAGTGAAAAACACTGCCCTGATCACGGCGCTGGCGCTGGCCCTGGCCGGCTGCGCCACGCCGCTGCCGGACACCCATCCGCTGCCCAAGCGCGACGTCGCCGGCGCCGAACTTTCGGCCGGCATCAAGCTCGCGCACGAAGGCTGGCCGGAAGCGCAATGGTGGACCGCCTACCACGACGAACAATTGAACGCCCTGATCAAGCAGGCGCTGGCCAACGGCCCGTCGCTGGAAGTGGCCGCCTCGCACATCGGCGCCGCGCGCTCGGCGCTGTCGCGCACCATCGCCGACCTGGGCCTGGACGCCTCCCTGTACGGCAACGCCAACCGCCAGCGCTACTCGGGCACCGGCCTGTTCCCGGCGCCGATCGGCGGCTCCTACTTCACGGAAGAGACGCTGCGCCTGGACCTGCACTACAACTTCGACTGGTGGGGCAGGAACCGCGCGCAGGTGGCGTCCGCCGTCGGCGAACTGAATGCCGGCCGCGCCGCCTACGCCGAAGCGGAACAGGCGCTGGCCGCCGCCATCGCGCAGAGCTACTTCCGCCTGCAGGGCGCGTGGGCGCGCCTGGCCAACACCGAGCAGATCGCCGCCGCGCAAACCGCGCTGGCGCAGGACAAGGCCAAGCGCGTGGCGCGCGGCCTGGGCAACGCCGACGAGCAGCGCGCGGCCGAACAGGAACTGAACCTGGTCCGCAAGCAGCAGGCGCAGCTCCAGTCCGACATCGAGCACGAGCGGGAAGCCTTGCGCGCGCTGGCCGGCGCCGACAACCAGGCGCTGGCCGACCTGCATCCCGTCGCCCTAAACGCCGCGCCGCACAAGCTGCCGGCCCGGCTGGGCCTGGACCTGCTGGCGCGCCGCCCCGACCTGCAGGCCGCGCGCTGGAAACTGGAAGCCTCGCTCAGCAAGATCGACGCCGCCAAGGCCGCCTACTACCCCGACGTCAACCTGACCGGCTCCATCGGCCTGGACTCGGTGAAGATCGAAAACCTGCTGCAGACGGCCAGCCGCACCCTCTACATCGGGCCGACCGTCAGCCTGCCGCTATTCGACAGCAAGCGCCTGGATGCGCAACTGGACAGCGCCCGTACCGCGCGCAACGAGCGCATCGCCGAATACAACCAGGCCGTCGTCGACGCGGTGCGCGACGTGGCGCAAGGGGGCGCGCAATTGCAAGGCATCGAACAGCAGATCGCGCAGCAGCAGGCCGCCACCACGCTGGCGCGCGCGCAACTGGCAGCGGCGCAGGCGCGCCTGGAGCACGGCCTGGCCGACAACGGCAGCGTGCTGAACGCGCGCCTGGCCCTGCTGAAGCAGCGGGACGCCGGCCTCTATCTGCAACAGGTACAACTGCTGGCCGAAGTCGCGCTGACCAACGCGCTGGGCGGCGGCTATCACGAAGAAGCGCCGCTGGCGACCGCAACGAAATAAGGCAAGGGATCACAACATGAGCAACGACACCAACAAGCAACCCAACGATAAAAAACGCAAGACCGTCATGGCGGCGATCACCGTGGCCTTCATCGTGGCAGGCGCGGCGTATGCGGTCTACTATGAAGCCGTGCTGTCGAAGATACAGGAGACCGACAACGCCTACGTGGGCGGCAACCTGGTCAACATCTCGTCGCAGGTGACCGGCAACGTCACCGAGATCCGCGCCGACGAAACCCAGATGGTGCAGGCCGGCGCGCCGCTGATCCAGCTCGATGCGGCCGATGCCGACATCGCGCTGGCCCAGGCCGACGCCAAGCTGGGCGCCACCGTGCGCCAGCAGCGCCAGCGCTATGCCGACGTGGCGCAGTACGCAGCCACGGTGGCCCTGCGCAAGCTGCAACTGCAGGATGCGGAAGACGACCTGGCGCGCCGCAAGCCGCTGGCGGCGGACCATACCGTGTCGGGCGAAGACGTCGAGCACGCCCGCCAGGCGGTCGAGAACGCGCGCGCCGCCATCGCCGTGGCGCAGAAGCAGGAGGAAGCGGCCCAGGCCGCGGTGGCCGGCGTGGCCATCGCCCAGAATCCGTCGGTGCAGGCGGCCAAGGCCGACTACGTGCAAGCCTGGCTGGCCGCGCGCCGCAACACCATCGTGGCGCCGGTGTCGGGCTACGTGGCCAAGCGCAGCGTGCAGATCGGCGCGCGCGCGACGCCGGGTACCTCGCTGATGGCCATCGTGCCGCTGGACCAGCTCTGGGTGGACGCCAACTTCAAGGAATCGGAACTGCGCAATATCCGGGTCGGCCAGCCGGCCAGGATCGTCGCCGACATGTACGGCAGCAAAGTGGAATTCCACGGCAAGGTGGTGGGCCTGTCGGCCGGCACCGGCAGCGCCTTCTCGCTGCTGCCGGCGCAGAACGCCAGCGGCAACTGGATCAAGGTGGTGCAGCGCCTGCCGGTGCGTATCGCGCTGGATCCGAAGGAGTTGAAAGAACATCCGCTGCGCATCGGCCTGTCGACCACCGTGTCGGTCGACATCAGCAAGACCGATGGCCCGGTGCTGGGTTCGTCCATGCCGCAGGCGCCGGTGTACGCCACCAACACCCTGGCGCAGCCGCTGGACCAGGCCAAGGCGGCCGCCGACGCCATCGTCGCCCGCAACCTCTGAGGTGATCGTCATTCCCGCGCAGGCGGGAATCCATGAGCTGCCTGCTCGGCATGGGTTCCCGCCTGCGCGGGAACGACGGGGTTAGCTCAACTCCGCGTCGAGCTGGCGGATTGCCGCCTGGGCTTGGGTGATGACGCGGTCGGCGATCCGCTGGCGCATGCCGGGCACGCGCGCCGCCGCCTCGGCTTCCAGCAGCACCGGCGTCAGCAATTGCAGCGCCGAGTCGCGGAAGCCCTGCGCCACCAGGTCCAACTGGGCATTGAACGACTGCTCCGCCGCCAGCAACTGCTTGCGCAGTTCCTCTTCAAACGCCAGGCGCTTGTCGCGGATTTCGCCGCGCTTGCGCTTGCCGCTGTCCGTGAACCACTTGAACGCCCCGGCCAGCAACACCGCGCCGCCGACGAAGGGCGCCACCGGCGCCATCACCGGCAGCACGACCGCCGCGCCGATCAGGTAAGCCGCCGTGCCGGTGCTGGCCGCCACTGCCGCGCCGCCGACCAGGGTCACGTTGGCCGCCGTATCCAGGCTGTTGACGATGCGCGTGCCGATGCGCAGACGCGGCATCAGCTTGGCCAGCGCCGCGTGGTGCTGACGCTGGAACACCTGCGACTGCCCCAGCCGCATCCCCGACTGGAACAGGCGCAGGTCTTCCTGCAGCAGGTGCAGCGCCTGCTCCTTGCGCCGCACGATGCGGTCCAGCCGCCGCTCCATCTCCTGCCCGAACTGGTTGCGGCCCATGCTGGCCCAGACATCGTCGTCCTTCCATTGGTCGGTGTTGAGGCGGTCGGTCATCGCCAGTTCGATGGCGTTGCCGGCGTCATGCACGGCGTCGTCGATTTCTTCGCTGGTCTGGCGGCGCTCGTAGGCGATGCGCTGCTCCATCAGCGCCAGCCGCTGCATCACCTGGTTCTTCAGGTCGTTGGCGGTGGCGGCCAGCGCGGCGGCGGCAGCCTCCGCCGCCGTCAGCATGCGCGCCTGTTCAAGGTAAGCGCCGATGTCCCTGTTGATCGCGGCCGTGGTGCTGCTCACCAGCTCGCGTAACTGCGCCTGGTCGATCTGGCCGGCGGCGAAATGGCGCGCATGCTCGATCAACGCCGGCTGCCCGGCATTGCGGCCGAAATCGGCCACCGCATCGGCCAGCGAACGGCCGCGCACCAGGCGCCGCGCCTGTTCGCCGAGATTGGCCAGCAGGCCGCGCTCCTCGGCCAGCGGCAAACGGTTCAGGTCTTCGGTCGGCAAGCGCGCCGACAGCGCCCGCGCCAGGCGCTGCGCCAGCGAGCGCGCGTCGGCGCCGTGCAGCGCCAGCAGCGGCATGGCCAGGGCCAAGGCGTTGTCGCGGGCTTGCTGGTCGATCCCGGTGCAACTGCGGCTGAGCGCATGCAGCGCCCATTCCAGCTCGACGCCCGATTCGATGGCGTTCAGCACCAGCGCCGTGAAGACGGCAGAGGATTGCCCATCGCCCGCGATCTCGGTCACGGCGGCGAACTGCGCCAGCGTCAGGCTGCCCTCGCTACCCGCGATCGCACCGACCGCGCGCGCGTAGGCGGAGCTGAAACTCTGGTCCGACGACAGGTGCTCGTCCAGCGAGCGGACGGCTAGCGTAGAAGGATGACTTTCCACATGCGCCTCAGTGGGAATAATGCCAAAACGGCATTGTAGCCGAAGCGCGGAAATCAATGCGGCAGGTAGCGGAGCGCGGCGAGGATCAGGGCGCTCTGAGCGATAAGCATCGAAAACATCTGCAATAGCTGAGCGCGGCGAGGGCATTCATGCTGCCAGTATGCGCCGCGCGGCGAGAGCAGCAAGCAGCGCGCGTCCGGTCGACATCACCCCTGCACCACTTCCGTGGACAAAGCCAGCGTTTCCTTGATCTCCTCCATCACGACATAGCTTTTCGACTGGGCCGCGCCCGGCAGGCTGAGCAGCATGTCGCCCAGCAGCTTGCGGTACTCGGCCATTTCGTGGATGCGCGCCTTGATCAGGTAATCGAAATCGCCCGATACCAGGTGGCACTCCTGCACCTCCGGGATGCGCAGCACTTCGCGGCGGAACTGTTCAAACGCCGGCCCCGACTTCTGGTTCAGCGTGATCTCCACGAACACCAGCAGCCGCGCCCCCAGCGACTTGGGATCGATGCGCGCGTGGTAGCCGGTGATTACGCCGTCGCGCTCCATGCGCTTGACCCGCTCGATGGTCGGCGTGATCGACAAGCCGACCTGCTCGCTCAAGTCCTTCATCGAGATGCGCCCATCCTCCTGCAGGATCTGCAAGATCTTTCTATCCAGCTTGTCCAGTCCCCGGACCGATTCTTTTTGAATACGCATGAATATCCACTGATTTTTTCGCGATATACAGTAACAAACACTAGCAAGACCAGCATACCATAGCAGAAATATCTGGCAACAAATAACTGGGGGACATATGCGCGTCATTATTCTGGGCAGTGGTGTCATCGGCGTCACCAGCGCCTATTATCTGGCCAAGGCTGGCCACGAGGTGACCGTGCTCGACCGCCAGCCCGGCCCCGCGCTGGAAACCAGCTATGCCAACGCCGGCCAGATTTCCCCCGGCTACGCCTCCCCCTGGGCCGCGCCCGGCATTCCTTTGAAAGCCATGAAATGGATGGTGCAACAGCACGCGCCCCTGTCCATCACGCCGGACGGCACCCTGTTCCAGTTGCAATGGATGTGGCAGATGCTGCAGAACTGCACCGCCGAGCGCTACGCCATCAACAAGGAGCGCATGGTGCGCCTGGCTGAATACAGCCGCGATTGCTTCAAGGCCCTGCGCGCCGCCACCGGCATCGAATACGAAGGCCGGCAGCAAGGCACCACCCAGTTGTTCCGCACCCAGCAGCAACTGGACGGCGCCGCCAAGGATATCCAGGTGCTGGAAGAAACCGACGTCCCTTACGAACTGCTGAGCCGCGAACAACTGATCCAGGCCGAACCCGGCCTGGACAAGAACAAGCTGGTCGGCGGCCTGCGCCTGCCCAACGATGAAACGGGCGACTGCCAGTTGTTCACCACCCGCCTGAGCGCCATGGCCGAACAACTGGGCGTCAAGTTCCGCTACGGCGTCGACATCGGCGGCCTGGTCACCGCCGGCGAGGAAATCAAGGGCGTGCGCTGCGGCGGCGAACTGCTGACCGCCGATTCCTACGTGGTGGCCCTGGGGTCGTATTCGACCGCGCTGTTGAAGGATATCGTCAGCATCCCGGTCTACCCGCTGAAGGGCTATTCGATCACCGTGCCCATCGTGAACGCCGCGGCGGCGCCGGTGTCGACCATCCTGGACGAGACTTACAAGATCGCCGTCACCCGCTTCGACGACCGCATCCGCGTCGGCGGCATGGCGGAAATCGCCGGCTTCAACCGCCAACTGAACCCGCGCCGCCGCGCCACCCTGGAGATGGTGGTCAACGACCTCTTCCCCGGCGCCGGCGACACTGCCCAGGCCAGCTTCTGGACCGGCCTGCGCCCCATGACCCCGGACGGCACGCCCATCGTCGGCCGCACCGGCCTGCGCAACCTGTACATCAACACCGGCCACGGCACGCTGGGCTGGACCATGTCCTGCGGCTCGGCCCAACTGCTGTCGGACCTGATCTCGTCGCGCCGCCCGGCCATCCGCGCCGACGACCTGTCGGTCAGCCGCTACAGCAGCGGCGGCGTGTCGCGCCAGCCGCAACTGGTCAACGCCTGACCCCTTCCGCGCGTTGGCGGCAGCACCGAGGTGCGTCGCCGCGAACGGTGTTCCGGTCGCGCGGCGCTGCCCGCGCTGTCTCATCGCCGCTGCGCTTTGCCGCCTTCGCAGCGGTCGGCGTTGAGATTGCGCGCCAGCCTGCGTATAATTTTGACCATGAACAAACTCGAAGCATACGGCCACATCGCGGCCCTGGCCATCCGTGGCGACCTGGTGTTCCCCACCAGCGTGAACGCGGCGCTGCGCGTCCAACTGGCGCTGGACGATCCCGACTGCCCCATCGACAAGGCCATCAGCCTGGTGCTGGCGGAGCCGCTGCTGGCGGCCAAGACGGTGGCCATCGCCAACTCGGCGATGTTCAACCGCGCCGGCAACCCGGTGGTGACCAATGTGCGCGGCGCCATCATGCGCATCGGTTACCAGAACCTGTACGCGCTGGCCGCCGCCATGGTGGTGCGCCAGTTCGGCAGCAAGATCGTCGATCCGGGCTTGCGCAACAAGGCTGAGAAGCTGTGGGACCACACGATTGCCGTGGCCACGCTGGGCCGCCTGATCGCGCGCCAGGTCACCGGCGTCAACGAGGACACCGCCCTGTTCGCCGGCATCGTGCACGAGGTGGGCAATTTCTACCTGCTGTCGCGCGCCGACGAATTCCCCGGCCTGCTGGACGACGACCCGGAGAACTGGGCCTCGGCCAGCGAAGAGATCATCACGCGCGAAGTGCTGCGCAAGCTGTCGGTGCCGGAGCCGGTGGCGGAAGCCATCGAAGGCCTGCGCGACAGTTTCATGTCCATCCCGCCCGACAGCCTGCTCGACACGCTGCTGCTGGCCAATCACCTGACCCCGGTCAGGTCGCCGCTGCAGGAGCCGCAGCGCGAACTGCCGCCGCACACCGATTCCGCCATCGACCTGTTCATCGATGAGCGCCGGCTGGCCACCATGCTGGAAGAATCGAAGCGCGACGCGGCCGAGATGAGCGCCGCCCTGCTGGTTTAAGCGTTGGCGTAGCTGGAACGGAACGGCTTGCTGCTGCCGTCCAGCGCGTACACCTTGCGCTCGATGGCGCAGATGTCGGCGCCGTAGACGTGGATGCCGACCGACACCCGGTCACGGTAGGCATTCAACACCTGGTGAATATCGCCGACGGCCGGCGACACCGCGCCCACGTCCCCTGGCTGCAAATGCCGCGCCGGCCCGTCCGGGGCCAGCGTGCCATCGGGCTGCCGGCGGTAGCCCTGCGACACCTCGCCGCCGCGCAGTATCCCCACCAGGCCCCACACCGTGTGGTCGTGCAGCGGCGTGCTTTGCCCCGGTCCCCAGACGAAACTCGATACCGAATAGCGGCCCTGCGCATCCTTGTACAGCAGGTACTGGCGGTAGTGCTGGCGATGCGGCTGCGCCATCGCCGCCGGCAGCCAGTCGTCATGCGCCAGCAGGTGGTCGCGCAGGAGCAGGCTGCCCCGCTCGATGATCTCCGCCTCATCGGGGCGGTGCGCCAGCAGCGCATCCATTGCGGCGGTAAAGGTGTGCAGGCGGTCCATGCGGCCTCGCGGTGGATAGGTTCCACTATCTTAACGTAATTTGCTATGCTGGCGACCGCACCCAACCTGGAGAAACATGCATGCAGACTGCGCCCCTGTCGTACGGCTCCGATCAATCCGGCCTGGTATGCGGCTACCTGTTCGGCCGCGCGCCGGACGGCCAAGGGCTGCCGCTGGATGGCGACGGCGCACGGCGGTGGCTGGCGGAGCGCGACCAGCATCCGGCCGAATTCGTCTGGCTGCACTTCAACCTGGCCAACACCGCCAGCGAAAAATGGCTGCATGAGCACCTGGCGCTGCCGGAAGAGTTTTACGAAAGCCTGCACGAGGGCCCGCGCTCGACCCGCATCGAACTGGTGGACGATACCCTGATCGCGGTGGTCAACGACATCGTGCACGATTTCTCGTTCGAGCCGTCCGACATCTCCACGCTCTGGCTCAGCGTCGACAAGCAGGTCGCGGTCAGCGCGCGCCGCAAGCCGCTGCGCGCGGTGGATGCGCTGCGCAATGCGGTGCGCGGCGGCGAGCCGATACGCTCGTCAGTCGAATTGCTGATCCACCTGCTGCGCGACCAGGCCGATGCGCTGATCAAGATCGTGCGCGACGCCACCACCACCGTCGACGGCATCGAAGACAGTCTCCTGGCCGGCAAGCTGACCACCAAGCGCGCCAGCCTGGGCGCGCTGCGGCGGGTGCTGGTGCGCTTGCGCCGCCTGCTGGCGCCGGAGCCGGCCGCGCTGTTCCGGCTGCTGCAACGGCCGCCGGCCTGGGTGGCCGAGATCGACGCGCAGGAGCTGCGCCAGTCAACCGAGGAATTCTCGGTGGTGCTGGCGGACATGGCCTCGCTGCAGGAACGCATCAAGCTGATACAGGAAGAGATCGCGGCGCTGTCCGGCGAAGCCACCAATCACAGCCTGTTCGTGCTGACCGTGGTGACGGTGCTGGCCCTGCCGATCAATATCATCGCCGGCCTGTTCGGCATGAACGTGGGCGGCATCCCGCTGGCGCAGGAAGAGCATGGCTTCTGGGTGGTGGTGGTGATCGTCGCGACCTTTACCGTGGTCGCCGGCTGGCTGGCCTTCCGCCGGCAACGCGACTGACGCGCAGCGTGCGCAAACGCCAGGCGCCGGCCACGGCGGCGAGAACGCCCATGGCCAGCGCCACCAGGTCATCGCGGCGATAGGCGCTGCGCACCTCGTCCAGGCTGGCCACTTCCTTGCCGCCGACCGCCACACCGTAGGCCGTGTAGAAATCGCCGGGCGCAATGCCGGCGCTGCTTTTCTGCTGGCGGAAGAAGCTCACCGTAATGGGATACGACACGCCATCGCGTATCGCCGCGCGCTGGCGGCCGTCCTGGTCGCCCTTGGCGTTCAGGACGAATTGCTGACGATCGGAGAGGATGAAATACAGCGCGCCGCGCGTCTCCTGCTGCCACACCACGCGCCCCCTGGCGGTTTCCAGTTGCCCGGCCTGCGGAAAGCGCAGCTCCAGCGCGACAAACACGCCGATCAGGCCAAGGCCCAGCAACAGAAAGAACCACGCGCCCCGCTGATCCGCAAACCAATTTCGCATAGACGGCCAACCACAATGAAATGACCGCCATCATACATGCAGCAGCTTGACCACGATAAGCACCAGTGTGGCATTCATCCCGGCGACGCCGATCAGCATGGCGACCATCCACCGCATGATGCGTACTTCCAGTTGGGCGAGATCGGCCTTGGTGGCGAAGTTTGTCTGCATATTCGCCTGCATCGCGGCCAAGGTCGCGTCGATCCGGACGATGTCCGCGCGAAGCTGCGCGATGTCATCCTTGGTCGCCATCGTGCGCAGAATAATGCCCACGTCCTTTTCCAGCGCGGTCAGCCGTTCTTCCGTCGATTTGTTTGGAGTCTCCATCCAACCATCCTGGCGCATCAAATTGACGCAAGCAAGGTGAGCCGCTTGATTCGTCTCAAACACATAATTTATAAACTTTTTAGTTTACTTATTGATGAGAGGTGCGTACAGTAGCGGCATGAAAACTCCACTGCTGATCGGCGCGGCCTGCCTGCTGGCGCTGCTTTCGACCATAGGCGCGGCGCTGCCCTACCCTATCCTGCCGCCGCTGTTTGCGGCCGGCGCCGCCAATGGCCTGAATACCTTCCTCGACCTGCCGCCCAAGCTCCTGTTCGGCCTGGCGCTGACCATCAACCCGCTCGGCCTGCTGATCGGCTCCGCCCTGCTCGGCCCCATGTCCGACCGCTACGGCCGCCGCCCGGTGCTGCTGGTGACGGCGGTCGGCGCCGCCGTCGGCCACGCGGTCACGGCTTACGCGCTGGTCATCGAATCCTATCCGCTGTTTATCCTGGCCCGCTTCGCCACCGGCCTGCTGGAAGGCAGCGGCTCGGTGGCGCGCGCCCTGCTGGCCGACCGCCTGGACGGCGACCTGCGCCGCAAAGCCCTGTCCTGGCTGAACGGCGCCTTCTACATGGGCTGGCTGGCCGGGCCGCTGCTGGCCGGCGCCACCTTGCCGTTCGGCGTGACGACGCCGTTCTGGGTGGCCGTCGCCGCCCTGCTGATCGTGGCGGCGCTGGTGGCCGTCACCCTGCCGCGCGAAGCGGCATCGGGCGCATCGACCTCGTGGTGGCAGGTGGCGCGCGACCGCCACGCGCTGAACCTGCTGCGCGAACCGGACCTGCGCAGCCTGTTCATCGTCACCCTGGCCTACACCAGCGGCGTCACCGCCTTCTACGAGTTCTATCCCTTGTGGCTGGTGGAAGTGCCCGGCTACAGCGCCCAGGGCATCGCCTGGACCACGGCCGCCATGTGCGCCGTGATGACCACCACCACGCTGTTCGCCGGCCGCGCCGTGCCGGGCGAACCGCTGCTGCGCGCGCGCCGCTATGCCTTCGTCGTCGCCGCCGTCATCGCGCTGCTGGCCGCCGGCAACGCCGCCATCGGCATCGCCTGCATCGTCCTGTACGGCATACCGCACGCGATCTACAACGCCATCGTGCCCAACTGGTGCGCCGAGCGCTTCGGCGCCACGCACGGCCAGGGCGCGGTGATGGGCTTGATCTCCACCACCTTCTGCCTGGCCAACATCATCATGGCCCTGGCCGGCGCCGCGCTGACCTTGATCGACACCCGCTTGATCCTGTTGCTGGGCGCCGCCCTCACCGCCTGGTCGGCCTGGCGCATGCAGGCCTGGCACCACAGCATGCACGCCCGCGTGGAAGGCGCGCTGCCATGAACACCGCCGAGCAAACCCTTTTCCTGCTCAAGACCCGCGGCCCGCAAACCGCGCAGCAACTGGCCGCGCTGCTGAACCTGACCTCGATGGGCGCGCGCAGGCAACTGGAAGCGTGGCAGGAAAAAGGCATGGTCACGTATGAAGACGTGGCCGACAAACCCGGCCGGCCGTCGCGCCGCTGGCTGCTGACCGAAGCGGGCCATGCTCGCTTCCCCGACCGCCATGCCGACCTCACGGTGCAGTTGATCGCGCAGGTGCGCGCCCTGTTTGGCGAGGCCGGGCTGGAAAAGCTGATCGGCTCGCGCGAGGCAGCCAGCGAACGCGATTACCGCCAGCACCTGTCGGCGGCGCGCACCCTGCCCGAACGGGTACAGGCGCTGGTGCAGGCCCGCAGCACCGAGGGCTACATGGCGGAAGTGGAAGCGCAGGACGATGGCAGCCTGCTGCTGATCGAGAACCATTGCCCGATCTGCGCCGCCGCCCGCCAATGCCAGAAATTCTGCCGCTCCGAGCTGGACATCTTCCAGCGCGTGCTGGGGCCGGATTGCACCGTCGGCCGCGTCGAGCACATGCTGGGCGGCGCGCGGCGCTGCGTCTACGTCATCAAGCCGGCGTAAGCCGCGCGGCGCTTACGCGGCCGTCAGCAGCGCGGGCGGCGCGGCCAGCAGCGCCGCCAGTTGAGCCGGCGGCAGCGGACGGCTGAACAGATAGCCCTGTATCTCGTCGCAGCCGTTCTGGCGCAGGAAGCTGCGCTGCTGCTCGGTCTCCACGCCTTCCGCGATCACGCGCAGCTTGAGGCGGTGCGCCAGGTCGATGATGGAACTGGCGATCGCCTCGTCGCCGCTGCTGCGGCCCAGGTCGCGCACGAAGGACTTGTCGATCTTGAGCGTGGAAATCGGGAAGGACTTCAGCGCCGACAGGCTGGAATAGCCGGTGCCGAAATCGTCGATCGACAGCGACACGCCCATGGCCCGGATCTGCGCCATCTTCTCCACTGCCGGCTGCAGGTCGCGCATGATCACGCCTTCGGTCACTTCCAGCTCCAGCCATTCCGGCGCCAGGCCGGTTTCCGCCAGCGCCGACGCCACCCGCTGCACCAGCCGCTGTTCCTCGAACTGGCGCGGCGACACGTTGACCGACACCCGCAGCGGCGGCAGGCCGGCCTGCTGCCAGGCGCGGTTCTGCGCGCAGGCGGTGCGCAATACCCACTCGCCCAGCGCGACGATCATGCCGCTTTCCTCGGCCAGCGGGATGAATCGGTCAGGCCCGATCACGCCGTGCTCGGGATGTTCCCAGCGCACCAGCGCTTCGGCGCCGAAGATGCGGCCGGTGTGCAGGTCCAGCTTGGGCTGGTACACCAGGCGGAACTGGCCCTCCTCCAGCGCATTGCGCAAGCCTTCCAGCAGCACCAGCTTTTCCTCGATGGTGGCGTTCATTTCGGGCGTGTAGAACTGGCAGTTGTTCTTGCCCATCTCCTTGGCGCGGTACATCGCCGAGTCGGCGTTCATCAGCAGGGTCTCGGGATCGGCGCCGTCGTTGGGGTAGACCGCCACGCCGATGCTGCAACTGACCTGCACTTCCTGCCCGCACAGGGCGATCGACTGCAGCACCGATTCGCGCACCCGCTCCAGCACCGGCGTGGCGTCGGCGCCCTGGCCGGATTCGCTCAGCAGCAGCACGAACTCGTCGCCGCCGAAGCGGCCCACGGTGTCGCCGGCGCGCAGGCAAGCCTGCATGCGCTCGGCCACCACCTTCAGCAGCTCGTCGCCGGCGTTATGTCCCAACCCATCGTTGACCAGCTTGAAGCCGTCCAGGTCGATGAAGGCCACCAGCACCGAGCCGCCGCTGCGGCTGGCCTGGGCGATGGTCAGGTCGAGGCGGTCGGCGATCAGGCTGCGGTTGGGCAGGCCGGTCAGCGTGTCGTGGCGGGCCAGGTGCAGCATGCGTTCCTCGGCCTGCTTGCGTTCCGAGATGTCGCGCACGATGGCGACGATGCCGCCCTCCACCGCCACCACCTGCTGGTGCAGCCAGCGCGCGCGCTGGTTGGGCAGCGGGCTTTCCCATTCCTGTTCATGCACGCCCCCGGTGCGCAGCACGGCGATCAGGTGTTCCAGCATGCCGTTGTGGCGGGCCTGCGGTATCAGCTCGCACATCGTCATGCGCGACAACTGCGCTTTCGGGTAGCCCGTCATCTGCTCGGCGCGCTGGTTGACGTCGACGAAGGCAAAATCGATGGTGGCGCCCGCCGCGTCGCGCACTTCGCGCATGACGAAAAACGCATCCAGGCTGGCCGCCGACGCGGCCGCATAGGTTTCCTGCGCGCGCCGCATGTGGGCGCGGTTGCGCGCGCCCTGCCAGGACCACAGCCACAGCAGCCCGGTCAACAACAGCAAGGCGCCGCTGAGGATGCCGGCAGCCAACAGTTTTTCACGTCGCCGGCTGTCCCAGTTCGCCATCAGTTCCCGTTCGTCCAGGCCGACCAGCACATTCAGGGCGATGCCATGCAGCTCGCGCAGGCCGCTGTAGCGGTACAGGCCATCGGGACCGGCGATCCGGCCGACCTGCGTCTCCAGGTGCTGGCCGAAGGACAGCTTGTCGCCGATGCGCAGCGCGCGCACGATGCCGTCGGCGCCGACCAGGCCCAGCATGCCGCGCGCGCCGAGCCGGCTGCGCTCATAGCTGCTGGTGAAATAGGCCGGGTCGGTTTCGACGATGACGATGCCGGCGAAATTGCCGGCATCGTCATCGAGGCGGCGCGTGAAATGCAAATGCCACTCGGTGTTGGCCGCGTCGCGCAGCGGCGGGCTGACGAAGGTGGCGCCGCTGTCGCGCTCCTGGTGGAACTTGAAATATGGCTGGTCGGCCACCGAGATCGGCAAGCGGCGCGGATTGCTGGCCACCGTCATGCCGTAGCGGTCCACCACGCTGACCCCGAACAGCACGCCGGGAGGCAGCAACCCTTCGCGGCCCAGCTCCGGCAGCGCGCCCAGCGCGCCCTTGCGCTCCACCGCATACTTCACCACGCGCAGCGTCTGGTCGATGGCGTCCAGGCTGCGCGCCGCCTGGGCCTCGTACGTACCGAGGATTTCGTGCAGCGAATCGGCCGCGGCTTCCTGCGCGCGCTCGCGCTCGGCGTTGATCTCGCGGAAGGTGACCACCCAGATCGCCGCCAGCAGCAGCAAGGCGAACAGCGGCAGTGAGACATAGGTATCCAGGCCGCGGCGCAGCCAGCGCATGCGCGTGGCGCTCATCGCGCCACCTGCACGATCTGTACCGGCTTGACGCTGGCGTCCAGCGCGCTGCGGTCGATGTAGCCGATCATGGCCGGATTCTCGGCCACCATCCGGCGCACCGCGACGCTGGTGGCCAGCTCGCGCGGCGGCTGGCCGCGTCCGGTGAACACCATCTTGGTCCAGTAAGCCTTCATCATGGCCGGCGACTTGGCCGCGTACCGGCTGTAGAACTCATCGCGCAGGGACGAACCGACCGGCAGGTCGAGCGCTACCGCTTCCTCGCCGCCGGGGAAGCGGCCGGTCTGGGCGAGGAAGATGTCGGCCACCTGGTCCGGCCTGAGGGCCGTGACCGGGCTGCGCGCCGACACGATCACCACCAGCTCGGCCGCCGCGGCCAGGCCGCAGCAGCCCAGCAGGCAAAGCGCCAGCAGTCCGTGTCGCAGCAGTGGAAGTAGGATGTGCATCGGTCGCCCTTCAGAATACGAAGTCCACGGCCGCGCTCAGCACGCTGATCGCGTGGCCGCTGCGGAAATCCGGCTGCACATTGATGAAGGTGCCGGTCGATCCCTGCTGGACAGCGACGCGGTCGTACTGCAGCTTGAGCGCGTGATTGCGGCACATGTCCCAGCGCAGGCCGGCGCTGGCCGTGTGCTGGCGCGGTATCGCCGCCAGCAACTGGTCCAGGCCCGCGTTCAACTGCGCGCCGGCAGCCGCCAGCGGGAGCGGCAGGCCCGCCAGCGCCAGGCCGGCGCTGGCGTCGACATGCGCCCGCGCGACCGAATAGCTTGCGTAAGGCGTCAGATCGCCATAGCGGTAGCCGCCGCTCAGGTAAGCGGCGCGCTTGTCGCCCAAATAGGAACGGACGTTGAGGCGGCCGACTTCGCCCATCAGGAACCAGTCGCCCGGCTCGTAGCTGAAACCCAGTGACGCCACGTCCGCGCGCCGGGCGTCCAGGTCGTAGCGCTCGGCCAGCGCCGCGCCCTGCGCGCCGAACTGGCGCAGCCCGTCGAACAAGGCTTGCGCCACGTCGACCGTCAAGACGGCGCTCATGGCGCTGGCGCGCACCGTCAGCGCGCCAGCGGTGGTGGTATTGGACAGGCCGGTGATCGCCCGCGCCCGCGCATGCGCCGTGGGCGAGACTGGCACCGAGGTGCGGCCGAAAAACGCTTGCGTGATGTTGTTGCTGTCGCCGGCCTGCCAACGGTAGCTGGCATCGATACCATCGCTATTGCTGATCGGGATGGCGCCGTACAGTTCCACCGGCGGCCGCACCCACGGCAGCGCGTAGCCGGCCTTGCGATAGTCGCCGGTCAAAAACAAGGGTAGCGCAATGCGGCCCACGCGCACGCTGAAGTCCGGCGTGGCCTGGTACTTGATATTGGCCCATTCGACCGCCGGCGCGTAACCGCTTTGCAGGGTGCGTTCGGACACCAGTTGCAGCACCGCCGACCAGGAGCTGTTCCACTCCGCCCCCAACTGCATGCCGGCGCGGCTGTCCACCGCCGCGCTCCAGGCGTGGCTGTAGCCGGCATTGCCGGGATTGAGCACGTTGGCCGTGAAGTCCGCCTGGTCCTCGTTGCTGTGCACCGCCCCCACCGTGCCGAAACCGCCCAGGCTCCAGCGCACGCTGGCGTCGGGCGCGGCCTCGCCTGCCCGGGCCATGCAGCAGCTCAGCATCGTCAAGGCCGCAAGCGCGGCGCGGGTCGGCAAAAAATCAACGGTCATCCAAACTTCCTGTTTTATTCAGCGTGCCATGGACGAGCGCACGCTGCGCGGCAAGCGGTAGCGTGGTTACACAAGTCGGGGTAAATCGTGCGTCGGTGCGCGTCAGGCACAAGGCTGGGGTGCCGCTCCGAAAAGATTCATTTCGGAGTCATCAAACTTTATACTTCCCAATGGCAACTGTCGATGATTCGCAGAAATATACCAGAAATTCTCACCAAAAACCACACTTTAAAATGGTTTTCAAATAACACAATTGCTTTTTATACATGCAAATCCCTGAACAAGTGCGCGACGAAATCCACGAACACCTGGATGCGGGCGGCGCGCCGGTGGCGCTGCGGGTACAGCAGCGACACGTCCGGCCCCGGCGCCTGCCAGGCTTCCAGCAGGGGCGCCAACGCGCCGCTGCGCAGCGGCTGCAACAGCGATACCGACAGGTGCTGCACCGCGCCGCCGCCCTGCACCGCCATTTCGATCAGGGACTCGACGTGGTCCATGGCCACTGCGCTGCGCGGCGTGATCGTGTATGCCTGGCCGTCCTGCTGAAAGGACCACGGCCGGACTTGGCGCGCCTTGGGATAGACGAAGTTCAGGCAGCTCAGGCGCGCCAGGTCGTCCGGATGGTCGGGCTTGCCGTGCCGCGCCAGATAGTCCGGCGATGCGGCGTAGATGTAGCGGTTCTTGAAAATACTGCGCCCCACCAGCGCGGAATCGGCCAGCGCGCCGATGCGCAGCATCACGTCCACGCCCTCGTCCACCATGTCGATCAAGCGATCGCTGGCGCTCAGGCGCACGCTCAGTTCGGGATAGGCGGCCAGGAAGCGCGGCAGGGCTGGCGCCACGTACAGGCGGGCCAGGATGTCCGGCATGTCGACCCGCAGCACGCCGCGCGGTTCCAGCGCCGTGTCGCTCAGCGCCGACTCCAGTTCGTCCATGTCGTCGAGCAGGCGGCGCGCCTGTTCGATGCAGCGGCGTCCCTCGTCGGTGAGCGACATGCTGCGCGTGGTGCGGTTCAGCAGCCGGACGCCGAAATGCGCTTCCAGCACGCCGATTTGGTGGGTGACCGATGAGGTGGAGATGCCCAGCTTGGCGGCCGCGCGGCTGAAGCCTCCGGCATCGACGACAGCGCAAAAAACCTTCAAGGCATCCAGACGGTCCACGTTCGCTCAGATCGAACGCCCGGTGGCCGGCCCCGGCCAGGTCCTGGTGCGCGTACACGCCAGCGGCGTCAATCCACTGGACGCCAAGATCGCCGCCGGCAAGGCCGATCATGCCCGCGTGGCGCTGCCGGCCGTGCTGGGCATCGACCTCGCTGGCGCGGTCGACAGCGTGGGCGCCGGCGTGCAAGGCTTTGCGCCCGGCGACCGCGTCTACGGCATGACCGGCGGCATAGGCGGCATACAAGGTTCGCTGGCCGAATACGCCGTGGCCGACGCCCGCCTGCTGGCGCCCATGCCGGCGCACCTGAGCATGCGCGATGCGGCCGCCCTGCCGCTGATCTTCATCACCGCCTGGGAGGGACTGGTCGACCGCGCCCGCCTGAACGTGGACGGCAAGGGCAAGAAAGTGCTGGTCCACGGCGGCGCGGGTGGCGTCGGCCACATGGCGGTGCAACTGGCGGTGGCGCTGGGAGCCGAGGTGTACGCCACCGGCAGAGCGGGCCAGCGCGAGCGCATCGAAGGCATGGGCGCCGTGTTCATCGACTACCGCGCCGCCACGGTGGAGGACTACGTGCAGCAGTACACCGGCGGCGAAGGGTTTGATGTGGTCTACGACACCGTGGGCGGGGCCACGCTGGATGCCTCATTCAAGGCGGCGCGCCACTACCATGGCCACGTGGTGAGCTGCCTGGGCTGGGGCACGCATGCGCTGGCGCCGCTGTCCTTCCGCGCCGCGACCTACTCCGGCGTGTTCACGCTGCTGCCGCTGCTGTCAGGTCGTGGCCGCGCCAACCACGGCGCCATCATGCGCGAAGCGGGCAAGCTGATCGAGGTCGGTCAACTGAAGGTGATGCTGGATCCAACCCGCTACAGCTTCGACGCCGCCAGCGTCGGCGCCGCCCACCAGGCGCTGACGAACGGCCAGGCGCGCGGCAAGCTGGTGGTGGAGATCGCTACGGAGTAAGCGTATCGGCCGGGGCCCAGTCCCGCGCTGGCCGCGCCGCTCAGTTGGACCGCCACCCCGGCCACCTGCGCAGCGGCAGCCGCGCTCCCCGACATCAACCACAGCACCATCAAAGCCAGGCGGATACGCATGAGAGCACCTGTACAGTTGTTTATGTCAAGGATACACCTTGCCTCACGCCGCCAGCGCCTCCTGGCGGCCGGCTTGATAGCGCGGGTAATCGGTGTAGCCGGCTTCCGTGCCGCCGAAGAAGCTGGGGCGATCGTAGGCGTTCAGCGGCCAGCCGTTGCGCAGGCGATCCGGCAGGTCGGGGTTGGCGATGAAGTGGCGGCCGAAGGCCACCAGGTCGGCATCGCCCGCTTGCAGGATCGCTTCCGCCGACGCGCCATCGAAACCGCCGGCGGCGATGATGGTGCCCCGGTAGTGCCGGCGCATCAGTTGCGCGGCCACCGGCTGCTGGTCGCGGCGCTCGTCTTCGATATTGCCGGCGATGCGAGGCTCGATCAAATGCAGGTAGGCCAGGTCCAGCTTGTCCAGTTGCTGCGCCACGTAGGAGAACAAGCCTTCCGGGTCGCTGTCCGACATGTCGCCCCAGCTACCGCTCGGGCCCAGGCGCACCGCCACCTTGTCGCTGCCCCATACCGAAATCACGGCGCGGGTCGCCTCCAGCAGGAAGCGCGCGCGATTCTCGAATGAGCCGCCGTAGCGGTCCGTGCGCTTGTTGCTGCCGTCCTGCAGGAACTGGTCGAACAGGTAGCCGTTGGCTGCATGCAGTTCGACGCCATCGAATCCGGCCGCCTTGCCGCGCACGGCCGCCTGGCGGAAGCTCTCGACCAGACCGGCGATTTCGTCCGTGGTCAGCGCGCGGTTGGGTGTGTTCGGCACCCAGCCCCCGGTGGTGTAGGCCACGCCGCCGTGCGGCACTTCCGACGGGCCGACCGGGATGCTGCCCGCCGGCTGCACATCCTTGTTCGACTGGCGGCCGGCATGGTAAAGCTGCAGGAAGATTCTGCCGCCCCTGGCGTGCACGGCGTCGGTGACCTGCTGCCAGCCGGCGATCTGGCTGTCGTCGTACAGGCCGGGCGCGCCCAGGTAGCCGTTGCCGTTTTCTGCTGCGATGGTGGCTTCGCCGACCAGCAGCCCGCCTTGCGAGGCGCGCTGGCCGTAGTATTCGGCCATCAGCGGGCCGGGCCTGGCGCCGTCCTCGGCGCGCATGCGGGTCAGGGGCGCCAGCACGACGCGGTGGGAAAAGGTATAGGGACCGACTTTAACTGCGGACATCAGCTTGTTCATGGTGCTCTCCAAAAGGTAGCGTTGCGATGTAGCGAATATAGGACGCCATCCATTGGAGATAAATAGGCTTGCATTCCCAAGATATCGGACAGATACTTCCGCAATCACTAGCATCGGGGAGCATCATGGACAGCCTGAACGGGATTTCGGTGTTCGTCGCCGTGGCCGAGGCGCGCAGTTTCACCAGGGCGGCCAGCCAGTTCGGCGTGTCCTCGTCGGCCATCGGCAAGAGCATCGCCCGCATGGAGGAACGGCTGAACGTGCGCCTGTTCCACCGCAGCACCCGCAGCATCACGCTGACGGCCGAAGGCACGCTGTTCCTGGAACGCTGCCGCCGCATCCTCAGCGAAGTGGAAGCGGCCGAAACGGAATTGTCGGAGATGTCGGGCCGGCCCAGCGGCCGGCTGCGCGTCGGCGCCCCGCAGCTCATGGGCCTGATCATGCCGACCATGACCGGCTTCATGCGCCGCTATCCGGACATCGCGCTGGACATCGACATGTCGGACCGCATGGTCGACGTCATCGAAGAAGGTTACGACGCCGTGATCCGCACCGGCACGCAGCGCGACTCGCGCCTGACCTCGCGCCGCATCGGCGCCTGCAAGCAGGTGGTGGTGGCGTCGGCCGCCTACCTGCAACGGCATGGCGAGCCCACGCATCCCGCGCAACTGTCCGGGCATGACTGTTTGCTGCACAAATTTCCGGCCACCGGGCGCATCGAGCCCTGGCCGTTCAAGCTGGCGGACGGCGACGCGGAGCCGGTGCTGAAAGAACGCATGACCTGCTCGACCATCGAGGCCATCACCTACGCGCTGCTGGAAGACGAGGGCATCGCCTTCCTGCCCTCCTTCATCGTGGCCGATGAGTTGAAGACGGGCCGGCTGCGCATCGTCCTGGCAGACTACATGGACCAGACCGTGACCTTCTCCATGCTGTGGCCGGCCAGCCGCTACGCCTCGCCCAAGCTGCGCGCGCTGATCGACTACGTGGCCGCCAACCTGCGCGTTTGAGGCTCAGGCCACCCGCTGGCCTTGCAGCAGGCTGTCGAGCCGGGTCAGGTCGATCGGCTTGGTCAGGTGTTGTTCGAAACCTGCGTCCAGCGCCTTCTGGCGATCGGCCTCCTGGCCATAGCCGGTGACGGCAAACAGGCGCAGGGCCGAGCCGCCCGGCTGCTCGCGCAGGCGCAGCGCCAGCTCGTAGCCGTCCATGCCCGGCAGGCCGATATCCAGGATGGCTACCTGCGGCCGCAGCACCGGCGCCAGCGTCAGCGCGGCCGGGGCGCCAAACACCACTTTCACCGTGTGCCCCAGCAGCTCCAGCGCCTCGCCCAGCGCGCGCGCCGCGTCTTCGTTATCGTCCACCACCATGATGGTGAGCCGGCCCGTCGCTTCCGGCGGCCGCGCGTGGGCGGGCGCGCGCGCGTCGCGCATGCCTTCCTCCTTCAACGCCGGCATGCGCACGCAAAACGTGCTGCCGCACCCGACGCCGGCGCTATGGACTTCCACGCCGCCGCCATGCAGCTCCATCATGCTGCGGGCGATGGCCAGGCCCAGTCCCAGGCCGCCCTGCGAGCGGCTCAGCGCCTGGCGCTCCTGCGTGAAGCGCTCGAAGATCAGGCCCTGCATTTCGGACGAAATGCCGATGCCGTTGTCGCTCACCTCCACCCGCACATCGTCGCCGTCGCGCCGGGCGCGCACGATCAGGTGGCCGCCCGGCTCGGTGTACTTGGCGGCGTTGTTGAGCACATTGGCCAGCACCTGCGACAGCCGCGTCGGATCGGCCAGCACCATCAGCCCGCGGGCCGGCACGTCGACCGACAGCGTATGCCGCTTCTGTTCGATCAGCGGGCTGGCGATCTCGATGGCGCGGCTCACGGCGTCGCCCATCTCCAGCGGCTTGCGGCGCAACTGTATCTTCCCCTGCGCCACGCGCGAGACATCCAGCAGATCATCCACCAGCGCGACCAGGTGATTGGTCTGGCGCTCGATCACGGCGCGTTCCTTGAGCGCGAAATCGCCGCCGCGCATGCGCATCAATTGCAGGGCCGTGACGATGGGCGCCAGCGGATTGCGCAGCTCGTGGCCCAGCATGGCGAGGAATTCATCCTTGGCGCGGTTGGCCGCTTCCGCCTCGCGCTTGGCCATGGCCAGCTCAGTCACTTCAAAGGCCACCACCGCGATGCCCGAGGCACGGCCATCGTCGTCGAACAGCGGCTGGTAGACGAAATCGAAACAGCCATCCGTCATCGGCTGGCCGGGGCCACGTCGCAGCCGCAACGGCACCGCGTTACCGACATAGGGCTGACCGTTGGCCAGCACGCTGTCCAGCAACTCGTAAATGCCCTGCGACGCCAGCTCGGGCAGCGCCTCGCGCACCGGCAGGCCAAGCAGCGGCCGGTTGCCGACCAGGCGCATGTAGTAGTCGTTGGCCTGTTCGAAGACGTGTTCCGGCCCGTTGAGGATGCAGATCGCCACCGGCGCCTGGCTGAAGACGCTGCGCATGCGCCGCGCCGCCTGGTCCTGCACCGCGCGCATGCGCTGGCGCAGCCGCAGCACTTCCAGCCGCGCCAGCAGCTCGCGGCCGGAAAACGGCTTGACCAGGTAATCGTCGGCGCCCGCTTGCAGGCCTTCCAGCCGGGCCTCTTCGCCGGCGCGCGCGGACAGCAGCATGAGCGGGATGTCGCGCGTGGCCGGATCGGCGCGCAGCGCCGCCAGCAGGCCGAAGCCGTCCAGTTGCGGCATCATCACGTCCGACAGGATGAGGTCCGGCGGATCGCGCCGCACCGCCGCCAGCGCCTCGGCGCCGTTGGTGCACAGCTCGACTTGCCACTGCTGCCGCGCCAGGCGCCGCAGATAGTCGCGCATGTCGGCGTTGTCGTCGGCGATCAGCAAGCGCCCCTGGATGACGCCCGGCGCACAGGCCTCGGCCTGCGTCTGCACCCAGCCCTCCGCCTCGCTGACATAGGCCGCCGCGGTGCCGGACACCGCCTGCGCCGGCGCGCCGCTCACGTGCTCCGGCGGCAGGTGGGCGCTGCCCAGCGGGATGGTCACGGTGAAGGTGGAGCCGCGTCCCTGCTCGCTTGCGACGCCGATATCGCCGCCATGCAGCGTGACCAGGTCGTGCACCAGCGCCAGGCCGATGCCGGAACCCTCGTAGGTGCGCGAGCGCGCGCCCTCGACCCGGTGGAAGCGTTCGAACAAGTGCGGCAGTTGCTCCTGCGGGATGCCGGTGCCGGTGTCGGCCACTTCCAGCAGCGCCCGCGCCCCGGCGGCGCGCAGGCTGACGCGGATTCCGCCTTCAAAGGTGAACTTGAAGGCATTGGACAACAGGTTCAGCACTATCTTTTCCCACATCGCCGTGTCCACGTACACCGGGACCGGCAGCGGCGGGCAATCGACGTCCAGCCGCATGCCGGCGCTCTCGATGGCGGAGCGGAAGCTGCTGGCCAGGTCCGCCGTCAGCGCCGCCAGGTCGACCGGCGCAAAGCTGGCATGCACCCTGCCCGCCTGCACGCGCGAGAATTCCAGCAGCGTGTTGACCAGCTTTTGCAACCGCAGCGCATTGCGGTGCACGATCTGCAGCCGCTCGCGCTGCACCGGCGGCAGGCTGGCGTCGCCGTCCTGCAAGGCATCCTGCACTGGCCCCAGCAGCAGCGTCAGCGGCGTGCGGAACTCGTGGCTGACGTTGCTGAAGAACTGGGTCTTGGCGCGGTCCACTTCCGCCAGCATCTCGCTGCGCAGCCGTTCGTCCTCGGCGGCGCGGGCCTGGCGGATGGCGTTGCCGGTCTGGGTGGCGATCAGTTCCAGGAAGCTGCGGTAGTCCGCATCCAGGCGCAGCGCCGGACTCACGCCCAGCACCAGCGCGCCGCCGCCGTGCGCGCTGCCGGAAGCCAGCAGCGGCAACACCAGCACCGCGCGCAGCGGCTGGTGGGCGGGACCGAGCGGCAGGCCGGGCGGCAGCGCCTGCGCATCCAGGTCGATCAGGCGCGGCGCCGGGTCGGCCATCGCCGCATCGACCTCGAACAGTTCGTGCGCGCCCGCGATCTCGGCATGCGTGGCTTGCAGCAGCCGCGCCGGGCCGTCGCCGTCCGCCAGGTACAGTTGGGCGAACGGCACATCGTCCGGATTGCCGGCAATGGCGTCGATGGCGATGGCGCAGGCGCCATGCAAGGTCTTCTCCTGCAGCGTGCGCGCGTTCAGTTCCGACAGCGTGCGCAGGCGGCGCGCGTTCAGGTGGCGGCTGGTCACGTCCAGGTTGGGACAAAACAGTCCCGCCACATTGCCCGACTCGTCGCGCACCGGGCTGTAGGAAAACGAATAAAACACTTCCTCCAGCATGCCGCCGCGCCGCATGAACAGGCGCATGTCGTCGCGCATGATGGCCTCACCGTCCTGGTAGACGCGGTTGACCATGGGTTCGCACACGTCCCAGATCTCGGCCCAGACCTCGACCATGGGCCGTCCCAGCGCCCACGGATGCTTGGACCTGCTCAGCACATCGATATAAGCGTCGTTGTATAAAAACGTCACGTCGCCGCCCCAGCCCAGCCACATTGGCTGCGGCGAGTTGAGCATCAGGCTGATGATCGCCTTCAGGCTGTCCGGCCAGCCGGCGATGGGCCCCAGCAGCGTGCCGCTCCAGTCATGCGCCCAGATCAGGCCGCCCAGTTCACCGGGAGCGGTCAGAAAGCGGGGGATGTCCTCAGGCTGGGCGGCGAGCGTCGTCATGGGCCGGATGTGATTCATGAATTACAATAATTTTTAGCCTATCATGTTCAGAACGCCCGCAGCGCCTGTTTGATTTCACCGTTGCCGGCCCCATCTGCCGCCTATGACCAAAACGCCCACAGTCCCCGGCCAGTACCACTTCCACCCTGCGGTGGCGGCCTGGTTCGGCGCGGCGTTTGCGTCGCCGACGGAGGCCCAGCGCCGCGCCTGGCCGCTGATCCAGTCCGGCCAGGCGACCTTGATCGCGGCGCCCACCGGCTCCGGCAAGACGCTGACCGCCTTCCTGGCCGCCATCGACGCCCTGGTGCGCGAGAGCGCTGCCGCGCCGCTGCCCGACGCCACGCGGGTGCTGTACGTGTCGCCGCTGAAAGCGCTGTCCAACGACATCCGCGTCAACCTGCTGGCGCCGCTGGAGGGCATAGGCCGCGCGCTGGAAAGCATGGGCTTGCCGCCGCACGGCATCCGCGCGGCCGTGCGCACCGGCGACACCACCCAGGCCGAACGCAACGCCATGCGCCGGCGTGCACCGCACATCCTGGTGTCCACGCCGGAATCGCTGTACGTGATGCTGGGCTCGGACAGCGGCCGCGCCATGCTGGCCAACGTGCGCACGGTGATCGTCGATGAAATCCACGCAGTGGCCGGCACCAAGCGCGGCAGCCATCTGGCGCTCAGCCTGGAACGGCTGGACGCCTTGTGCGGCACGCCGCCGGTGCGCATCGGCCTGTCCGCCACGCAGAAGCCGATCTCGGCCGTGGCGCAGTTCCTCAGCGGGACCGGGCGCGCCTGCGCGGTGGTCGATGTCGGCCATGTGCGGGCGCGCGATCTCAACCTGGAATTGCCGCCGGTGCCGCTGGAAGCGGTGATGGCCAACGAAGTGTGGGAGCGCGTCTACGACCGCCTGGCCGAGCTGACCGCGCTGCACAAGACCACGCTGATCTTCGTGAACACGCGCCGCACCGCCGAGCGCATGGCGCGCCACCTGGCCGAGCGCCTGGGCGCGGAACAGGTGGCCGCGCACCATGGCAGCATGGCCAAGGAATACCGGCTCGATGCCGAGCAGCGCCTCAAACGCGGCGACCTGCAGGTGCTGATCGCCACCGCCTCGCTGGAACTGGGCATCGACATCGGCGACGTCGACCTGGTGTGCCAGATCGGTTCCCCGCGCAGCATCGCCGCCTTCCTGCAGCGCGTGGGGCGCTCCGGCCACCATGTCGGCGGCATGCCCAAGGGGCGGCTGTTCCCGACATCGCGCGACGACCTGATCGAGTGCGCGGCGCTGCTGGACTGCGTGCGCCGCGACGAGCTGGACGCCCTGCGCATCCCGCCCGCGCCGCTGGACGTGCTGTCGCAGCAGATCGTGGCCGAGGTGGCGTGCCGCGAGTGGCGCGAGGACGAGTTGTTCGACCTGATACGGCAGGCCGCGCCCTACGCGCAACTGGAGCGCGGGCGCTACGAACAGGTGCTGCGCATGCTCACCGACGGCTACACCAGCCGCCAGGGGGTGCGCGGCTCCTACCTGCACCGCGACACCGTCAGCGGCACGCTGCGCGGGCGGCGCGGCGGCAAGATGACGGCCGTGACTTCGGGCGGCACCATTCCCGACAACGCCGACTACACGGTGCTGCTGGAGCCGGGCGGCCAGAACATCGGCACCGTACACGAGGACTTTGCGGTGGAGAGCATGGCGGGCGACGTTTTCCAGCTTGGGAATGCGTCCTACCGCATCCAGCGCGTGGAGTCGGGCAAGGTGCGCGTCGAGGATGCGCGCGGCGCGGCGCCCAGCATCCCGTTCTGGATAGGCGAGGCGCCGGGGCGCACCGACGAATTGTCGGCTGGCGTGGCGCGCCTGCGCGCCGAGATCGAGCGCGAACTGGCCGCCGAAGAAGATGGCGCGGCAGGCATCGAGCGCGCCATCGGCTGGCTGCACGAACACCTGGGATTGCAGGACGACGCCGCACGGCAGATCGTCGAATACCTGGCCCGTTCGCGCACCGCGCTGGGCGCCCTGCCCACCCGCGACACGCTGGTCATGGAGCGCTTCTTCGACGAATCGGGCGGCATGCAACTGGTGGTGCACGCGCCGTACGGCAGCCGCGTCAACCGGGCGTGGGGGCTGGCGCTGCGCAAGCGCTTCTGCCGCACCTTCAACTTTGAATTGCAGGCGGCGGCCACCGAGGACGCCATCGTGCTGTCGCTGTCGGACAGCCACAGCTTCCCGCTGGACGAGGTGTGGCGCTACCTGCGCTCCAACACGGCCGAACACATCCTGGTCCAGGCGCTGCTCGATGCGCCCATGTTCAACGTGCGGTGGCGCTGGAACGCGACCACCTCGCTGGCCCTGCCGCGCTATGCCGGCGGCCGCAAGGTCGCGCCGCAACTGCAGCGCATGAAGAGCGACGATCTGCTGGCGGCCGTTTTCCCCGACCAGGCGGCCTGCCTGGAAAACATCGTCGGCGAACGCGAGCTGCCCAGCCATCCACTGGTCGACCAGACGCTGGACGACTGCCTGCACGACGCCATGGACTGCGAAGGCTGGCTGGCCCTGCTGCGCCGCATGGAAGCGGGCGAGGTCCGGCTGCTGGCGCGCGATCTGCCGGCGCCCTCGCCGCTGGCGATGGAAATCCTCAACGCCCGTCCCTACGCCTTCCTCGACGATGCGCCGCTGGAGGAGCGCCGCACCCAGGCGGTGCTGAACCGCCGCTGGACCGATCCCGCCTCCACCGACGACCTGGGCGCGCTGGACGCCGACGCCATCGCCGCCGTGGCGGAGGAAGCCTGGCCGACCGCGCGCAACACCGACGAGATGCACGAAGCGCTGATGACGCTGGCCCTGGTCACGCACAGCGAGGCGGCGGCGCAGGAAGGCTGGCCGGGCTGGCTGCAAGCCCTGGCCGACGGCGGCCGCGCAACCCGGCTGCGCAGCGGCGCGCTCGATGCCTGGGTGGCGCTGGAACGGCTGGCCTGTGTGCAGGCGGCTTATGCCGACGCCGTCGCCGCGCCCGCGCTGGCGGCGCCGGAGCACTACCGCCGCAACGGCGACGAGGATTGGACGCGCGACAGCGCGCTGGTCGAGATCCTGCGCGCGCGCCTGAGCGGCTTCGGCCCGCAGCCGCTGGCGGCCATCGCCGGCTCGCTGGCCTTGCCGGCGTCCACCGCCACCATCGCGCTCACGCAACTGGAAAGCGAAGGCTATGTCATGCGCGGGCGCTTCAATCCCGGCGCGGCGGCCGAGGAATGGTGCGAGCGCCACCTGCTGGCGCGCATACACCGCTACACCATCCGCAAGCTGCGGCGCGAGATCGAGCCGGTGGAGCGGCAGGATTTCATGCGCTTCCTGCTCGAATGGCAGCACCTGGCGCCGGACGCGCAACTGCAGGGCATCGACGCCTTGCCGGAATTGCTGGCGCAACTGGAAGGCTACGAGGCCGCGGCCGGCGCGTGGGAAAGCGATATCCTGGCCCTGCGGCTGTCGGATTACTCCTCGCTGTGGCTGGACGATTTGTGCCGGGCCGGCAAGATCGTGTGGACGCGCGTGGGTGCGCCGCCCAGCGCGGCGGGCGGGCCGGTGCGCAGCACGCCGCTGGTGCTGCTGCCGCGCCGCCAGCTCGCGCTGTGGCATGCGCTGCCGGCGGTGGCGGAGCAGGTCGAGGTGTCGCCGCGCGCGGCCCGCGTGCTGGAGGTTTTGCGCAGCAATGGCGCGATGTTCTTCGACGAACTGTCGCACGATGCGCGCCTGCTGCCGGTGGAGCTGGAAAACACGCTGGGCGAGCTGGTGGCCACGGGGCTGGTCAACGCGGACAGCTACGCCGGCCTGCGCGCGATGCTGGCCCCGGCCAACAAGCGCGGCAGCCATGACAAGCGCCGCCGTCGCGGCGTCGCGCCGACCATGGACGAGGCGGGACGGTGGGCGCTGGTACGGCGCGGCGGCGACGTCACCGTCACCACCCGCGCCGTCGAAACCGCCGCGTCACCGCGCGAGGACGCCTCCGCCATGTCGCACCGCGGCCCGGCCAGTGCCGCCGCCGCGACCGCGGCTACGGCGCACGCGCCGGGTGATGCGCGTCCATCGGCCGCAGCAGCCCTGCGCGAGCGCCCGGCCGCCGCCGGCGCGCCCGCCGGGCGGCGGCCGCGCACCGATCCGGAAACGCTGGAGCATATCGCCATGACCCTGCTGCGCCGCTATGGCGTGATGTTCTGGCGGCTGCTGGAACGCGAAGCAGGCTGGATGCCGTCCTGGCGCGAACTGCTGCCCGTCTATCACCGCCTGGAAGCGCGCGGCGACATCCGCGGCGGCCGCTTCGTTGCAGGCCTGAGCGGCGAACAGTTCGCCCTGCCCGAAGCCATTCCCCTGCTGCGCGAGACGCGCCGCCGCGCCGCCGACGGCACGCTGGTCTGCATCTCCGGCGTCGATCCCCTCAACCTCTGCGGCACCCTGCTCCCCGGCGACAAGGTCCCTGCCCTGGCCGGCAACCGCATCCTGTTCCGCGACGGCGCCGTGGCCGCCACCCAGGTCAGCGGCAAGTTCCACTATGCGCCCGGCGCCGGCGACCGCGAGCGCCTGCACGCCTACCTGGTCGGCAAACCGCCAACTTGATGAGCTGCTCGGTGGCATAGCGCACATAAGCATCGGCCCGCAGGGCGTAGCATGGGTCCATGAAACGATCGCGCCCACTCAACATTGTTCTCGGCCTGATCGCCACGCTGCTGCTGATCCTGGTGGCCGCCGTGGTCTTCGTGCTGACCTTCGACTGGAACCGCGCGCGGCCCTGGATCAACCACCGCGTGTCGGACACTATCGGCCGCGATTTTGCCATCAACGGCGACCTGCGCGTGCACTGGGAAGGCGGCGACGCGCACGAATCCGGCTGGCGCAAATACGTGCCGCGCCCCCGCATCAGCGCCAGCGACGTCAGCATCGCCAACCCGGCATGGACTGCCACCGGCCCGCGCCTGGCCAGTGTCGGCAGCATCGTGGCCGCGGTCCATCCGCTGCCGCTGCTGCGCAAGGACGTCATCATCACCGACCTGGCGGTCGACAAGGTGGCCATCGCCGCCGAGCGCCGCGCCGACGGCAGCAACACCTGGACCTTCAAGGACAACGGCCCCTCGCCATGGAACGTCGACATCCAGCGCCTGCAACTGGGCGAAGGCGAGCTGCGCTACCTCGACGACGGCATCAAGCTCGACCTGCGCGCCAAGGCCAGCGGCATCAACCAGGGCGCGGACGCGCAAACCTACGGCCTGCGCCTGGACCTCAGCGGCACTTATCGCGGCGCCCCGGTCACCGGCGGCGGCAAGGTCGGCAAGGTGCTGACGCTGCGCCAGGAACACAGCAATTTCCCGGTGCAGGCGCAGGCCACCCTCGGCAGGAACAAGGCCGCCATCGAAGGCACGCTGACCGATCCGCGCTCGCCCGCCGGCCTGGACCTGAAGCTATCGCTGGCCGGCGACAGCATGGCCGACCTGTATCCACTGACCGGCGTGCTGCTACCCGAAACGCCGCCCTACGCCAGCACCGGGCGCCTGATCGGCAAGAAGTCCGGCGCCATCTGGGACTGGACTTATCGCGGCTTCAGCGGCACGGTCGGCGGCAGCGACCTGGAAGGCACGCTGAACTACAGCCCGCGCAATCCGCGTCCGCTGCTGAGCGGCGAAGTCGCCTCGCGCCAGTTGCGGCTGGAAGACCTCGGCCCGACCATCGGCGCGGAAAGCAACGAGAAGAAGGCGGAACGCGGCAAGCCGCAGAACCAGCCGGCGGACAAGGCGCTGCCGGTCGAGCAATTCAACACTGCCAAGTGGGGTGCGCTGGACGCCGACGTCAAGTTCACCGGCCAAAAGCTGGTCCGCACCCATAACATCCCGCTGCAGAACATCCAGACCCGCATCCGCATGAACGACAAGGTGCTGACGCTGACGCCGCTCAATTTCGGCATGGCGGGCGGCGACATCACCTCCAACGTCAAGCTGAACGGCCAGCAGAAAGTCATCGACGCGGAAGTCCGCCTGGCCGCGCGCCACCTGCAGATACGCCAGCTCTTCCCGAAACTGGAAACCATGGAAGCCAGCGTCGGCGAAGTCAGCGGCGACGCCGCGCTGGAAGGCAGAGGCAATTCGGTCTCGGCCATGCTGGCCAGCTCCAACGGCGAACTGGGCGCCACCGTCAGCGAAGGCTCGGTCAGCAAATTCATCCTGGAGGCAGCCGGCCTGAACATCGCCAACCTGGTGTTCGTCAAACTGTTCGGCGACCGCCAGATCCAGCTCAACTGCCTGGCCGGCGACTTCGTGGTCGAACACGGCAACGCGCAAACGCGGCGCTTCGTGATCGACACCAAGGAGGCCGTCATCAACATCAGCGGCAACGTCGACCTGGCCAAGGAAACGCTGAACCTGGACGTGCGCCCGCAGACCAAGGGCGTGCGCATCATCTCGCTGCGCACGCCGCTGTACGCCAAGGGCACGTTCACCAACCCGGACGTTGGCCCGTACAAAGGCCCGCTGGCGCTCAAGGCCGGCGCGGCGGTGGCGCTGGCCGCGGCCGTCAATCCGCTGGCCGCCGTGGTCCCGCTGATCAATCCCGGCAAGGTGGACGAGGTCGATTGCGCCGCCTTGCTCAAGGAAGCCAACCAGACCCGCAGCGTCGCCAAGACGCAGCCGATCAAGAAGAAATAAGCGTTAGCTAACAGAGCTTCCCGCCGCACGCCGCTAGAATGGCCTTAACGACATGGAGGTCATCATGAACAATCTCACCAAGGGGCGTGTCATCGGCGTGATACTGCCGAGCGAAAACCGCAAATTTCCACCCGCCCCGCCCACGCCCACGCGCCACTACGGCCCGCTGCGGTTGGTCGGACGGCGCGACCGCGCCACGGCCTGCGTCGTCGACACCGGGCTGGCGCGGCTGTACACGCTGGGCCACCTGGCGGCCATCGACTACCTGACCGCCGAAGGCGTGGCGCTGCGCACGATCTCGCGCATCCTCTGGCGACCGTCCGAGCGGCGCAACAGCTAACTACGGCACAGCACGGGATTGGAGGAATCGCGGCTCCATTCGCACCAGCCGCCGTCGTAGACGCTGATGTCCGGCCAGCCCATCAGCCAGGCGTAGAAGAAGGCCATCGACGCGCGCCAGCCGGTGCCGCAATAGAAAGCGATGCGCAGGCCGGGGATGATGCCCGTAGACTGCCATTGCTGGCGCAGTTCGGCGGCCGGTTTCATGCGGCCGTTGGCAAGATGGTAGGCGCTCATGCTGTTGACGTCGCCGTCATCGCCGGCCTGGCCCCAGCGCGCGCCGGGGATGTCGCCACGGGCGGCGATATAGCTGTAGCCGGAATCCTTGCCCAGGAATTCGGCGGCGGTGCGTATGCTGGCCAGCACGCCGTCCGGATGCGCGAGCAGCGCGCGGGCTTGTGCCATATCGATCAGGTACTCGGGATGCGCGGGGTAAGCCAGGCCGAAGTCGGCCACCGGCGCCGCTGCCGTCGCCGCGCCCTGTGCGCAGGGATGGCCACCGGCCAGCCACAGCGCGTAGCCGCCATCCAGCAGGCGCACGTCGCTGACGCCGGCGTAGAGCATCAGGTGCGCCAGCCGCGCGGCGGCCAGGTTGTTGCGGCCGTAGAGGATGACCGTGGTGTCGTGCCGCACGCCGTGCGACAGCAGGGTCGCCAGCAGCGCCTGGTCGGACACCTTGTTCCACAACGGCGCCTGCTCGATGCGGCAGGTATCGAGGTAGACCGCGCCTGGAATGTGGGATGCCGCGAACTCCGCATCGCCATCGCAGCCGACTTCGAACAGGCGCCAGCCGGCGGCGGGCGTTTCCGCCACCGGATCACCGGCGGTCAATGCGGCCAGCCAGGCAGGCGTCACCAACTGGCGCGCGCGGGCCAGGTCGGTGCGGAAGTGGTTGGCAACATTGTCGGCAAAGTCAGAAAACATGGGGTGGGCCGTCGTGCAAGGAAGGCCGTATTTTACGGCATCCCGCGGCGGCCGCCGCCACGCGCCGTCATTCCCGCGAAAGCGGGAATCCATGCGCACTATGGGTACCCGCTTTCGCGGGTACGACGGGATCAGGCGGCGAAGCCGCCGTCCACCAGCAGGTCGGCGCCGGTGACGAACGCCGCTTCCGGGCCGGCCAGGTAAGCCACCATGGACGCGATTTCATCGACGTGGCCATGGCGCGGCAGGGCCATCAGGCCATGCAGTCCGGTCGCGAAATCGCTTTCCGCCGGGTTCATGTCGGTATCGACCGGGCCGGGCGCGACGTTGTTGACCGTGATCCCTTTCGGCCCCAGGTCGCGCGCCATGCCTTTCACCAGCCCGACCAGCGCCGATTTGCTCATCGCGTACACCGCGCCGCCCGCGAATGGCATGCGTTGCGCATTGGTGCTGCCGATGTTGATGATGCGGCCGCCCTCCTTCATGTGCGCCGCAGCCGCTTGCGAAGCGACGAACACGGCGCGCACATTGATGGCGATGGTCTTATCGAAGTCTTCCAGCGAAAACTGCTCGGTCGACCCCAGGTGCAGCACGCCGGCGCTGTTGACCAGGATGTCCAGGCGGCCGTAGCGGTCGGCGACGCTGTTGATGGCGTTGGTCAGCGCCACGGGATCGGCCGCATCGGCCTTGATGGCGATGGCTTTGCCGCCGGCCGCTTCGATTTCCGCCACCAGGGCTTCCGCCGCGATGGCCGAGGCGCCATAGCCCACCGCGACCGCGGCGCCGTCACGCGCCAGGCGGCGTGCCGATGCCGCGCCGATGCCGCGCGAACCGCCGTTGATGAAGGCGACTTTACCGTTCAGATTGGTGCTCATGATGATTTCCTTTCGAGGAAGTGGTTAGTTGGTGAGCACAGTATGGTCTTTCGATTCGCGTGCCGGTAGCCGGTAATTTGCGTTAACAGTTTCAACCGTTGGTATAAAATAGCCCGCATGTTTACTGAACTGAGCAGCTATCTGGATGCATTCGTCGCGGCGGCCGACGAGGGCAGCTTTTCGGCCGCCGCGCGCCGGCTGGGCCTGACGCCGGCCGCCGTCAGCAAGAGCGTGGCGCGGCTGGAGAGCCAGTTGGGCGTGCGGCTGTTCCAGCGCAGCACGCGCAGCCTGTCGCTGACCACGGACGGCGAGCGCCTGTACGGCCAGGTGCGCCTGCCGTGGAGCGAGATCGGCGACGCCCTGACCGACCTGCGCCAGGGCGCGGGCAAGCCGGCCGGCACGCTGAAAGTCTCGCTGGCTTACGCGGTCGGGCGCACCTATTTCCTGCCGCTGCTGGCGGAATTCGTGCGGCGCTACCCGGACGTGGTGCCCGACCTGCATTTCGATAACCGGCAAGTGGACCTGATCGCGGAAGGCTACGACGTCGGCATCGGCGGCGGCATCGAACTGACCGAGGGCCTGGTCGCGCGCGAACTGGCGCAGGTGCGGGTGGTGCTGGCCGCCTCGCCGTCCTACCTGAGGCAGCATGCCGCGCCCAAAAGCCCGTCCGACCTGGGACGGCATCGCGGCCTGCTGCGCCGTTCACTCGGCTCGGGCAGGCTGAAGGCGTGGACCTTGAAGAACAAGCGCGGACAGGAAGTGGTGGCCAGCATCAAGCCGGTCATGGTGCTGGACGATCCGGAAGCCATCGCCCGCGCGGCCGCCTGCGGCATGGGCATAGGCTTGCTGCCGCTGCCGCACGCCCTGCCCCTGCTCGACAGCGGCGAACTGGTGCGCGTGCTGCCCGACTGGTACGCCGAAACGCAACCGCTGGCCATCTACTATTCCAGCCGCAAGCTGGCGCCGGCCAAGGTGCGCGTATTCGTCGATTACATCGTCGAGCAGTTCCGCGCCAGCGGTTACCCGGCCAGGTTCGCCAGGTCCTGAACGTTGGCGGCCACGGACTTGCGGTAGTTGGCGATGTCGCGCATCGGCGGCGCGCCGAACAAACGGCTGTACTCGCGGTTGAATTGCGACGGGCTTTCATAGCCGACCTGGAAGGCGGCGCTGGCCGCGTCCAGCCTTTCCTCCAGCATCAGCCGGCGCGCTTCCTGCAAGCGCAACTGCTTGTGGAATTGCAGCGGGCTGAGGGCGGTCATGGAACGGAAGTGCTGGTAGAAGGTGGAGCTGCTCATGTTGACGTGCACGGCCAGGTCTTCGATCACCACCGGCTTGCGGAAGTTCTCCTTCAGCCAGTTGATGGCCTTCGCGATCTGGTGCGTATGGCTGCCCGCCGACACCATCTGCCGCAAGCGCTCGCCCTGCGGCCCGTTCAGCAGGCGATAGTAAATCTCGCGCAGCACCAGCGGCGCCAGGATGGGCGCATCCTCCGGCGTGTCGTGCAAATCGATCAGGCGCTGGAAGGCCGACAGCAAGGGCAGGCTGACTTCCGCCGTGGCCATGCCGCGCCCGGGCGCCTGCTGGCGCGGCGGCAGGCGGCTGCTGTCCAGTATCAGTTGCGAGATTTCGCGCTGGTCCAGCCGCAGGGCCAGCGCCAGGTAGGGCTGGTCGGGAGTGGCTTCCAGCACATGCGCCATGCCCGGCATGGGCAGCGCCGCCACCAGGTAGTTGTTGGCGTCGTAGACGTAAGTCTCCTCGCCCACCATCACGCACTTGCGCCCCTGCGCCACCACGCAGACGCAGGGTTCGTACATGGCGCTCTGCGGCGCGGTGGTTTGATCGGCGCGGAACAGCGTAAAGCCCGGCACCGCGCCGGTCGCCGGGCTGCCGTGCGCGGTCAGCCGCGCGATGTGCTGCGCCAGCACCGCCAGCGCCTTCCTGTTTTGCTCCTGCTGCACACTCCACTCCATCAGGCGAGATATCGACACCTGACAGCATAGCGCCAAATTCACAACCAGGCGCGGCGGCCGGAAGAATAGGCAAGAATCCGCGAGAGTTAGGCTATCGGCCGCGGCTGGCGGGAGACTAAGCTGTGCGGCACTCATCCATGAAGGAGGAAAAAACCATGCCCTACAACGTACGTTCCTATGCTGCCGTCTCCGCCACCGAGCCGCTGCAACCCTACCGCTTCGACCGCCGCGACCCGCGCGCCGACGACGTGACCATCGAAATCCTGTACTGCGGCGTCTGCCATTCCGACCTGCATACCGCCCGCAACGACTGGGGCTGGAGCCAGTATCCCATCGTGCCCGGCCACGAGATCGTCGGCCGCGTGACGGCAGTCGGCGCCAAGGTCAGCAAGTTCAAGGTCGGCGATGCGGTCGGCGTCGGCTGCCTGGTCGACTCCTGCGGCCACTGCCCGGCCTGCGGCCAGGGCCACGAACAGCACTGCCTGGAAGTGCCCTCCTACACCTACGGCGGCGCCGACCGCGTCGACGGCAGCATGACCCAGGGCGGCTATTCGGAACAGATCACGGTCAAGCAGGACTTCGTGCTGCGCATGCCGGACAACCTGGACCTGAAAGGCGCCGCGCCGCTGCTGTGCGCCGGCATCACCACCTGGTCGCCGCTGAAGAACTTCAACGCCGGCCCGGGCAGCAAGGTGGCCGTGGTCGGCCTCGGCGGCCTCGGTCACATGGCGATCAAGCTGGCCAAGGCCATGGGCGCGGAAGTGACGCTGCTGACGCGCTCCGCCGGCAAGGAAGACGATGCGCGCCGCCTGGGCGCCGACCACGTCGTGCTGTCCACCGATGCGGAACAGATGGCCGCCGTGGCCGGCCAGTTCAACCTGATCATCGACACCGTGCCCTATGTGCACGACTTGAATCCCTACATACCCACCCTGTCCTTCAAGGGCACGCTGGCACTGGTCGGCTATCTCGGCCCGCTGGAGCCGGCGCTGAACTCGGCGGCCATGGTCATGGGCAGCAAGGTGGTGGCGGGCTCGCTGATCGGCGGCATCGCGGCGACCCAGGAGATGCTGGACTTCTGCGGCCAGCACAACATCACCTCGGACATCGAAGTGATCGCCATCCAGGACATCAACCAGGCCTACGAGCGCATGCTGAAAAGCGACGTGAAATACCGCTTCGTGATCGACATGGCCTCGCTAAAGGCATAACTGATTTTAGGCAACTTATTCCCTCGAAAGCGGGAATAGCAGTTGCCTGCGGTTGTGGCACACTCTGCCTGCTCTACTCACTTCAAAAGGAGTAACTCCATGAGTAACGAACAGACCGCAGGCCAGTGCCCCTTCCACCAGGCCACCAGCGCCGGCACCAGCAACCGGGACTGGTGGCCGAACCAGCTCCGGCTCGACCTCCTGCACCAGCACTCCAGCAAGTCCGACCCCATGGGCGCGGACTTCGACTACGCCAAGGAATTCAAGAGCCTGGACTTGGCCGCCGTCAAAAAAGACCTGGCGGACGTGATGACCAATTCCCAGGACTGGTGGCCGGCCGACTTCGGCCATTACGGCGGCCTGTTCGTGCGCATGGCCTGGCACAGCGCCGGCACTTACCGCACCGGCGACGGCCGCGGCGGCGGCGGCCGCGGCCAGCAGCGCTTCGCGCCCATCAATAGCTGGCCCGACAACGTCAGCCTGGACAAGGCGCGCCGCCTGATCTGGCCGGTCAAGCAAAAATACGGCCGCAAGATTTCGTGGGCCGACCTGATCATCCTGACCGGTAACGTGGCGCTGGAAACCATGGGCTTCAAGCCGCTGGGCTTTGCCGGCGGTCGCCAGGACACCTGGGAGCCGGACCAGGATTTGTACTGGGGCCGCGAAACCACCTGGCTGGGCGGCGACCTGCGCTACGCCCACGGCTCGGAAGGCGTGGAGAAACCGGGCGGCGTGCTGGTCTCCGACGATAAGGCCGATGGCGATGTCCACAGCCGCAAGCTGGAAAATCCGCTGGCCGCCGTGCAGATGGGCCTGATCTACGTGAACCCCGAAGGCCCGGACGGCAATCCCGATCCGCTGCTGGCGGCCTACGATATCCGCGACACCTTCGGCCGCATGGCCATGGACGATGAAGAGACCGTGGCGCTGATCGCCGGCGGCCACAGCTTCGGCAAGACGCACGGCGCGGCGCCCGCTTCCAACGTCGGCCCCGAACCGGAAGCGGTCGGTCTGGAATCGCAAGGCCTGGGCTGGCACAACCAGTACGGCAGCGGCAAGGGCGCGGACACCATCACCAGCGGCCTGGAAGTCACCTGGACGCGGACGCCCACGCGGTGGAGCAACGACTTCTTCGAGCACCTGTTCGGCTATGAATGGGAACGCAGCAAGTCGCCGGCTGGCGCCGAGCAGTGGGTGGCCAAGGGCGCGGAGGCGACCATCCCGCATGCGCACGACCCAGCGAAGAAGCTCCTGCCGACCATGCTGACCACCGACCTGGCGCTGCGCTACGATCCGGCCTACGAAAAAATCGCGCGCCGCTTCCTGGAGCATCCCGACCAGTTCGCGGCGGCCTTCGCGCGCGCCTGGTTCAAGCTGACCCACCGCGACATGGGACCGAAAGCGCGCTACCTCGGGCCGGACGTGCCGGCCGAAGACTTCCTGTGGCAGGACCCGCTGCCCAAGCGCGAGCACAAGCTGATCGACGAGCAGGACATCGCCGCGCTCAAGGCCAAGGTGCTGGCTTCCGGCCTGACGGTGGCGGAACTGGTGTCCACCGCCTGGGCGTCCGCGTCCACCTATCGCGGCTCCGACATGCGCGGCGGCGCCAACGGCGCGCGCATCCGCCTGGCGCCGCAAAAGGATTGGACCGTCAACCAGCCGGAGCAACTGGACAAGGTGCTGGGCATACTCAGCAAGATCCAGCACGACTTCAACAGCGGCGGCAACTACGTCACGCTGGCCGACCTGATCGTGCTGGCCGGCGGCGCGGCCATCGAACAAGCGGCGGGCAACGCGGTCAAGGTGCCGTTCACGCCGGGCCGCGTGGACGCCAGCGAAGAGCAGACCGACCCGGCCAACTTCGCCGTGCTGGAGCCCATCGCCGACGGTTTCCGCAACTACGTCAAGGGCCGCTACGCGGTGCCGGCCGAAGCGCTGCTGGTCGACAAAGCCCAGTTGCTGACGCTGACCGCGCCGGAGATGACGGTGCTGGTCGGCGGCCTGCGGGTGCTGGGCGCGAACGTGGGGCTGTCCAAGCATGGCGTGTTCACGGCCCGTCCGGGCACGCTGAGCAACGACTTCTTCGTCAACCTGCTGGACATGGGCACCGAGTGGAAGCAAGGCGCGGAAGGCATCTACGACGGCTGCGACCGCAAGACCGGCGCCGTGAAATGGACCGCGACCCGGGTGGACCTGGTGTTCGGCTCCAACGCGCAGTTGCGCGCCCTGTCCGAAGTGTATGGCAGCGCGGACGGCCAGCAGAAGTTTGTCGAAGATTTCGTCAAGGCCTGGGCCAAGGTGATGAACCTGGACCGCTTCGACCTGGCCTGACGCCTCCGCGCTACCGGCAAGTCAACGGGCCATGCCACATGCGTGGCATCCGTTGACCGGCCCGCTCATCGTCCGCGCGCAAACAGCGTCAAATCCGGCAGCTTGTCGGCGGCGCCCTGCTGGCCGATGACCTGCACGGATGCATTCGATCCGTCGTAGGCCGGCCATGCGGGCAAGCCTTTGCCGTTCGGGTTGCCGCTGCGCGCGAAGTTGACCCAGGTGTCGGCCAGCCGGTTGGCCAGTGCCTTGTCGGCCTTGGTCCAGGGACGCTTGTCCTGGCCGAGGTTGTCGAACACGTAGCGGATCTCGGCGCCGTGACCGGCGCCGCAACCGTAGCCGCAGGGGGTCAAAGGCTCGGCCGGCCGGTGGGTGAAGTAATAAACATACGGCTTGGCCTGCCCGTACTGCTTTTGCAGTTGCGCCCAATAGACCATGCGCCAGCCCCACCAGTCCGTGGTCAGCTTGTCGATGGCCGCATGCGCCTGCGCATCGGTGGCGGCGGGATAGGCCGCCAGCAAGGCCGGCGTCGGCGCGTAGCCCAGCAGCCTGGTTGCCAGCGCGCGGTAGTTGGCCGCCTTGAAGTCGCCCGTGCCCAGGATTTCGGGCGCCAGGTCCCTGCCCTCTTCCGCGTTCCAGCCCAGCAGCAGCGGCACATCGTTTTGCCGATGCTCGCGGTAGGTCGTGGTCAGGTCGGTGGGCAGCACCTGGCCGTCGAGGACGGGATGCTGCTGCCAGGGCAGCTTGTGCAGCGCTTCCACGCTCATGGCCCGCAGCGCCGCCAGGTTCTGCGCGCCGGCGGCGCGGGCGAACGCCACGCCTGCCGCCTCGGTGGCCTTGCGGTCGAACACGCCATTCTCGCTGGCGTCGATCGGCATGGCGCTGTTGCCGCTCTCCGCGATCCCGCGCTGGAACAGGCCCCTGGCCAGCGGCGATGCCATCAGCACCGCCACCGACGCGCCGCCGGCCGATTCGCCGAAGATGGTCACGCGATCGGGATCGCCGCCCAGGGCCGCGATATTGTCCTTCACCCAGCGCAGCGCGGCGATCTGGTCGCGCAAGCCCTGGTTGCCGGATTCGTCGCCCAGCTCAGGGTGCGCGAAGAAGCCGAACACGCCCAGGCGATAGTTGATGGTGACGACCACCGCGCCGCGCCTGGCCAGGTTGGCGCCGTCGAAGCCCGGCTGCGCGCCGGTGCCGCCGTAGTAGCCGCCGCCGTGTATCCACACCAGCACCGGCAGGCGCTGCGCCTTTTCCGGCGTCCAGACGTTCAAGTACAGGCAGTCTTCGCTCTTCGGACCGGTGATCCACACGGCGGTCTGGGCGCAGGCCGGCGCAAAGCTGGTGGCCTGTTTCACCCCCTGCCAGGGCTGCACCGGCTGCGGCGCGCGCCAGCGCAGCTCGCCGACCGGCGGCGCGGCAAAGGGAATGCCGAAATAGGTCCGCATGCCGCCTTCCTGCCAGCCGGCGATTTCGCCGCCAGCCACTTTCACCGCTGCTGTCGGCTGCGCGGCCTGCGCCGCCGCTGCGCTCATGGCCGCCGCTGCGCACATTGCGCCCAATACCAATGATCGAACACCTATCATCTTGTCTCCTTTTTTTTCGATGAGGCAGATTACCCTTTTTCCAACTTTGCCAGAGTGCGAATTTCAGCAATTTTCATTTCGAAATTTACCAACCCACAACTTACGAAGTATAATGAGAATTGTTTTTATTTACATTTAGACGTATTCCCAGCACATGGTCAGCAAGAACCTATGCCTTGTAACGGGCACGATTGCCCTGTTATCCCTGCTCAGCGCCTGTGGCGGCGGCTCCGGCGCATCCCCGGCGCCGGCAGCGCCATCCTCGCCCATCGGCTCCGCCCTCAGTGAAAACGCCCAGTTGGGCGAGCTGATTTTCAAGGATGGCTCGCTGTCGGCCTCAGGCACGCAATCCTGCGCCACCTGCCACGATCCGGCCCACGCCCACGGCCCGTCCAACAACCTGTCCGCCCAGTTCGGCGGCGCGAACGGCGACGTCCAGGGCTTCCGCGCCGTGCCGTCGCTGCGCTACCTGAACCAGACGCCAGCCTTCTTCTTTGCCGCCGACGGCACGCCGACCGGCGGTTTCGATCGCGACGGCCGCGCCAACTCGCTGGCCGAGCAAGGCGAGCGCCCTTTCCTGGCGCCGCACGAGATGGCCAACGCCAGCAAGCAGGACGTGGTCGACAAGCTGAAAAAGGCGGCCTACGTGGAGCGCTTCCGCGCCCGGTTCGGCGCCGCCATCCTGGACGATGCCGACCAGGCCTTCAGCCGCATGACGCTCGCCCTGCAGGCGTTCCAGTTGGAAGCGCCGGAGTTCCATCCCTTCGATTCCAAGTACGACCAGTTCCTGGCCGGGAAAGTGAAGCTCAGCGACCAGGAGCTGCGCGGCCTCGCGCTGTTCAACGCCCCCAACAAGGGCAACTGCATCGCCTGCCACCTAAGCGCCCGCAACGCCGACGGCACGCCGCCGCTGTTCACCGACTTCACCTTCGACAACCTGGGCGTGCCGCGCAATACCAGGCTGAAGGCCACGGCCGATCCATCCTACTTCGACCTCGGCCTGTGCGGCCCTGACCGCACGGACGGCCTGGCCAGCACCCGGCCCGACCTGTGCGGCGCCTTCAAGGTGCCGACGCTGCGCAACGTCGCCACGCGCCAGGTCTTCTTCCACAACGGCGCCTTCGACAACCTGAAGGACGTGGTCAGCTTCTACGCGCGGCGCGATACCAATCCCGAAGAGTGGTATCCGCTCGGCGCCGACGGCACGGTCCAGAAGTTCAACGACCTGCCGCCGCAGTACCGCAAGAACGTCAACACCACCGAGGTGCCGTACAACCGGCAACCCGGCATGGCCCCTGCCCTGTCGCCGAGCGAGATCGACGACATCGTGAGCTTCCTGGGCACGCTGACCGATGGCTACAAGATCAATCCTTAATCGCAGAGACTACAACATGAAAAAACACCTCATCGCATCCGCCGTTGCCGCCGCCTTCCTGGCCGCCCCAGTCGCCGCCACCGCAGGCGAAGCCGAACTGCTGGCCCGCATCGACAAGCTGGCCGCCGAACTGGACCAACTGAAGGCTGAACTCAAGGCCAGCCAGCAAAAGACCGCCGCCATCGAGCAGAAGCAGCAGGAACTGGCCGCCGCGCCGGCTGCCACGGCAGCAGCGCCGGCCGCACAGGCTGCGCCGGCCGCCGCCGTGGCCGCATCGGCCGAACCGGCGCGCTCCGGCCCGAGCACCATCCTGACCGGCTACGGCGAGATCAATTACAACCGTCCGACCAAGGACGCCAGCGCCGCGCAGGCCGACATCCGCCGCGCCGTGATCGGCATCGAGCACCGCTTCGACGACAAGACCAAGATGGTGTCCGAGTTCGAATGGGAGCACGGCGTGGTGTCCGCCAGCGACCAGGGCGAAAGCGAAGTCGAACAGCTCTACATCGAGCGCGAATTCAGCAACGGCCTGCGCGGCAAGGTCGGCCTGTTCCTGATGCCGTCCGGGATGCTCAACACCAACCACGAGCCGACCGCCTACTACGGCGTCGAGCGCAATTTCATCGAAACGGCCATCATTCCATCGACCTGGCGCGAAGTGGGCGTGGGCCTGTCGGGCGACACCGCCTACGGCCTGACCTGGGACACCGGCATCACCACCGGTTTCGACCTGGGCAAGTGGGACGCCGCCAGCTCCGAAGGCCGCGAATCGCCGCTGGGCTCCATCCACCAGGAAGGCCAGATGGCCAAGTCGCGCGACCTGGCCGTGCACGGCGCGCTGAACTGGCGCGGCGTGCCGGGCCTGCTGCTGGGCGGCTCCGTCTTCAGCGGCAAGGCCGGCCACAACACGCCTGATTTCGCCGGCAACGATGCCCGCGTCACGCTGGTCGACCTGCACGGCCGCTACACGCCGGGCCTGTGGGACTTGTCGGCCCTGTACGCGCGCGGCCAGATCAGCAACACCGCCGCCCTGAACGAAACCCTGGTCGGCAATCCGACCCCGGTGCCCAAGGTCTTCGCCGGCTGGTATCTGCAGGCCGCTTACCAGGCGCTGAAGTCGGGCGACTACATCCTCAGTCCTTTCGTCCGCTACGAGCAGTACAACACGGCCAAGAGCTACGAAGCCATGCCGCAGGGCCTGGGCGTGGCGCCCTCGCCGGATGAAAAAGTCGCCACCGTCGGCGTCAACCTCAAGGTCGGCGAAGGCGTGGTGCTGAAGGCGGACTATCAGAAGTTCAAGGAAGACAAGAACCGCGACCGCCTCAACCTCGGCATGGGCTTCTCGTACTGATCATGCGCTACCGTCATTGCATCCCCCTGGCCGCGGGCCTGGCCTGTCTGCCCGCCTACGCCACCCAGTACCTCAGCGTGGAACAGGCGCAGAAGCTGATGTTCCCCGACGCCACCGCGTTTCGCGCGCAGGACCTGGCGCTGACCCTGCCGCAGATGCAGCAGGTGGAAAAGCTGTCCGGCCTGGCCGCGCGCTCGGTCAACTGGCGGGTGGTCGGCGCCTACAGCGGCGACAGGCTGCTGGGCTACATGGTGCTGGACGATGTGATCGGCAAGTTCGAACTGATCTCGTATGCGGTCGGCCTGAATCCCGACGCCACCATCCGCCAGGTGGAGATACTGACTTACCGCGAAAGCCATGGCGGCGAAATCCGCCTGCCCGCCTGGCGCCGCCAGTTCGTCGGCAAGAGCGCCGGCAGCGGCGGCCTGAGCGTGGGCGACGGCATCGCCAACATCAGCGGCGCCACGCTGTCCTGCACCCACCTGACGGACGGCGTGCGGCGCATCGCGGCGGTGGCGCAAGTGGGCCTCAAAAAATGAACCGGCGCGCGCAGCCTTGGCTGGGCACCATGGTGGAAATCACGGCCGATTGCGGCCATGACGGCATCAGCATGGCGTTTGCCGAGGTGGCGCGGGTTCACCGCCTGATGAGTTTTCACGACGCGGCCAGCGACGTCACGCGCTTCAACCTGGCCGCCGCCGGCGACTGCCTGCCGCTGCATGCGCACACCTGGCAGGTGCTGCGGCTGGCGGAACAGATCCAGGCGGCGTCGGATGGCATGTTCAACATCGGATGCGCGCCCCGGCTGGTGCGCTGGGGCAGCCTGCCCGCCCCTGGCAAGCATGGGCCGGACTACCGCCCCGGGCAAGCCGTCTTCCGCTGCGAGGACGATGGCACGGTGCGCAAGCTGGGCGAAGGCTGGATCGATGTCGGCGGCATCGCCAAGGGCTACGCGGTGGACCTTGCGGTGGCGGCGCTGCGGCAGGCCGGCGCCAGCGGCGGCTGCGTGAACGCGGGCGGCGACCTGCGCGTGTTCGGCAGCGATGCATGGCCGGTATCGGTGCGCGATCCGTCAGCGCCGCAGCGCCTGCACACCCGGCTGATGCTGCGCGACGAAGCGCTAGCCACGTCCGCCAGCTATTTTTCGCGGCGTACGCATGACGGCGCCAGCGTCAGCGCGCTGGTCGATGGGCGCGACGGATCGCCGCTGGTGGGCGCAAACAGCGTATCCGTGCGGGCGCCGCACTGCGCCGCAGCCGACGCCCTGACCAAGGTGGTGCTGGCCTGCGGCGATCCCCGCCACCCGGCGCTGGCCCGCTGGCAGGCCGTTGCCTTTATAATCTGAGCTATGAGTCCCCATCGTCACCGCCTACACATCAACCTGCGCCTGGAACGCTGGCACCGGCGCGCCATCTACCTCAGCTTCGCCTTGCTGACCTTGAGCGGCGGCGCTTGGCTGATCGCCCGCTACTTCCTGCGTCCCGTCAGCGAATTCGGCGAAACCGTCAACCCGCTGGAACCGCTGGCCATGAAGCTGCACGGCGGCGCGGCCATGCTGATGCTGTTCTTCCTGGGCAGCCTGATGAACGCCCACATCCGCCGCGCCATCAAGGCCGGGCATAACCTGCTCACCGGCTGGAGCATGATCGCCGCCATGCTGCTGCTGATCGCCAGCGGCTTCGGCCTGTACTACCTGGCCGGCGAAGCCGACCGCCCCGCCTGGTCCACCCTGCACTGGATCGTGGGATTGCTGGGCGCCGTGCTGTTCGTGCTGCACATCGTCGTCGGGCGCCGCGCTTCAGCCGGCCACTGACGGGAACGACACCGTCACCACCAGGCCGCGTTCGCCGTTGGCGTCCAGCCGAATCCTGGCCCCGTGCGCATCGGCCACGCTCTTGACGATGGACAGGCCGAGGCCGCAACCCCATACCTCGTTGCCCTCCCCCCGGTAGAAGCGGTCGAACAGGCGCGCGCGATTTTCTGCCGGCACGCCGGGACCGTTGTCGGCCACCTGCAGGAAAGGCGCGCCGTCCTGCGCGCCGACCATGACATCCACCCGGCCGCCCGGCTGCGTGTAGCGCAAGGCGTTGTCGACCAGGTTGTTGAGCAGGGCCGACAAACCTTCCGCATGCGCGTGCACCCGCTGCGCAACGGCGGCGGCGCTGACGCCCAGGTCGATGCGCTTGCTGTCCGCGTAGATCGCATGATCGGCCACGGTCTGCTGCGCCAGCTTCAGCAGGTCGCAGTCGCTGCGCGCGGGCGGCGTACCCTGCTCCTGGCGCGCCAGCGTCATCAACTGCTGCACCAGGTGGGTGGCGCGGTCCAGCCGCTCGTGCAGCTTGCGGAAGGCGTTCTGGCGCGATGCCTCGTCTTCCGCGCGTTCGGCCAGTTGCAATTGCAGCTTCAGCGCGGTCAGCGGCGAGCGCAGTTCGTGCGCGGCGTCGGCGACGAAATTGCGCTGCGTGGCGATGGCGCTTTCCATCTTGCCCAGCAGGCCGTTGAGCGCGATGACGATGGGACGCAGCTCCGGCGACCAGCCCTCCTCGTCCAACGGCTGCAGCGCGGCCGGCGTGCGGCCCCGCACCGCCTGCGTCAGGTTTTCCAGCGGCCGCAAGGCGCGTCCGACCACGATCCAGATCAGCCCCGCCATGGCCGGCAGCAGCAGCAACAGCGGCGGCGCGATGCGCAGCGCCATGTGGGCAGCGATGCGCTGCCGTGCGGCGATGGGCTGCGACACCTGGACGTGGTAGCCCGAGATCACGTCCGCATACACGCGCCAGCGCTCGCCATGGTGCATCACCGTGACATAGCCCTGCGGCTGCGAGAACGGCAGTTCCGGAGAATCCTTGGAGTCATACACGCGCGCGCCGGATGCATTCCACGCCTCGACATAAAAACGGTCGTCGCCATCGTCATCCTCTTCGGGCGGCAAACGCCAGCGCCCCTCCGCCTGCAAGGGCAGCCACGAGGCCAGCTCGCGCAGGCGCTGGTCCGACTGCTCGTCGGCCTCGTGATCGGCGCGGGAGTACAGCAGCACCGACGCGGCCAGCATGCAGACGGCCACGCCGCTCATCAATCCGATCAGCAGCCGGGTGCGGATGGTCGTCATTCGGCCGCCAGCTTGTAGCCCACGCCACGCACGTTGGCGATGAAGCCGGTGCCCAGCTTTTTGCGCAGGTGGTAGATGTAGACGTCGATGGCGTTGCTCTCGATTTCCTCGCCCCAGCCGTAGATGCGCTCCTCCAATTGGCTCTTGGAGACCACGCTGCCCGGGGCGTCGAGCAGGGCGCGCAGCACGGCGAATTCGCGCGCCGACAGATGCAGCGCCACGCCGTTGAAGCTGGCCACGTGGGCCGCCATGTCGACTTGCAGCCCGCGATAGGAAACCAGCGCCTGGTTGGGCGCCTTCCCCCGCCGCAGCAGCGCGCGGATGCGGGCCAGCAGTTCGTCGATGTCGAAGGGCTTGATCAGGTAATCGTCGGCGCCGGCGTCCAGCCCTTCGACGCGCGAGGCCGTCGCGTCGCGCGCCGTCACGATCAGCACCGGCGCGGCGCCGCCCTGCGCACGGTACTGGCGCAATACGTCCATGCCCTGCTTCTTCGGCAGGCCAAGATCGAGCAGCAGCAGGTTGTAGACATCCTGGCGCAGGGCCAGCATGGCGCTGTCGCCGTCGCGCACCCAGTCGACCGCGTAATTTTCGCGGCGCAGCACCTCTTCCATGCTCTCGCCGATCATGGGGTCGTCTTCAATTAAGAGCAAGCGCATCAACGCATCCCGAATCGTTTCACCACCCCACAGTATACGCCGCGCTTTATGAACGCCGTATTAAACCAGCGCGCCAAGGCGGAAGACGCTGACCACGTCGACCAGTTGCGCTGCCTGTCCATGCATGGCGTCGGCCGCTGCCGCAGCCTCTTCCACCAGCGCTGCATTCTGCTGGGTCATACCGTCCATCAGCCGCATCGACTGGTGCAATTGGGTGATGTCGCCGCTCTGCTGGCGGCTGGCGGCGCTGATCTCGTTGACCACGGACACCACCTCCCCGATGCTGCCGACGACCTCCTGCATGGTGACGCCGGCCTGTTCCGCCAACCGGCTGCCGGCCTTGACCCGCTCGACAGAATCGTCGATCAACTGCTTGATCTCCAGGGCCGCCGCATGCGAGCGCTGCGCCAACGTACGCACCTCCATCGCCACCACCGCGAAGCCGCGTCCCTGTTCGCCGGCGCGTGCCGCTTCCACCGCCGCGTTCAAGGCGAGGATATTGGTCTGGAAAGCGATACCGTCGATGACCCCGATGATGTCGGTGATGCGCTGCGAAGAGGCGTCGATGGTGTCCATGGTCTGCATCATTTGCGTGACGGCTTCGCGGCCGCGCTGCGCGGTGTCGCCGGCATCGGCGGCAAGCTCGTTGGCCTGCAGCGCGCGGTCGGCATTGCGGGTCACGACTTCGGTCAAGCCCTGCATCGAACTGGCCGTCTGCTCCAGCGAGGTCGCCTGCTCCGAGGTGCGGGCCGCCAGGTCCTGATTACCGACAGCGATTTGCGACGAGGCGCTGGAGATGGTTTCAGCGGAATTGCGCGCCTGCGCCACCAGTTGCGCCAGTTTGTCGCGCATGACCTGCATCGCGTACAGCAAGCTGCTCTTGTCGCCCTGGCGCAAATCGATGCCGACGGTCAGATCGCCGGTGGCGATCCGGTGCGCAAGGCCGGCCGCCACTGCCGGGTCGCCGCCCAACTGAAGGAACAGGCTGCGCAGGATATGCAAGGCCACACCGATGCTGGCCACCAGCGCCAGCGCCAGCACCGCCGGCAGCTCCCAACTGGCGGCGTCGACGCGGGTGCGGGCCTCGCCTTCATCGGCTTCGGCGCGCTTGTTGGCCATCTCGACCACCCGGTCGATGGCTTGCCGGTGCCGTTCGTAGGCCGCGCGCATGCGCTGCATGGCGCCGGTCGCGGCTTCCTTGTCCTGATGCTGGATCGCCGGCACGAACTCGTTCTGGGCAAGCGCGTAGAACTCCACGGCGGCGTTATAGGAATCGCGCAGGAAGGCTTGCTGCAGCTCGGCTTCCAACGCCTGGTCCTGCCAATATTGGTGGCGCTGATCGAAGTCCACCTTCAGCGCCTGCAAGCGCCGCACCAGCGCCTCCTGTTCGGCCTTGTCGCTCGACGCCTGCAATTCGTGCGCCACCAGATAGGATTCGAGGATGTATTCCGGCGGCGGCAAGATGTCCGCGACCAGGTCCTTGCTTTGCGCGATGCGTTGGTAGATCGGGCCGTTCACGCGCACTTCCCGCAATAGCCGCATCGACCATGCGCCATAAATGACGAAGCTGAGCGCGATCCACGCCAGCAGTATGGCGAAACGTGTCCTGATATTGAGCGTGCTCTTCATTGTTCCTCCGGAATAGAGCCGCTGATTGTATTTTTAGTAAAACAACACTGATATCAGGAAAAGCGTATTTACACGTAGGGCAATCCTTCACCCGGCGCTCCCAGCAGTCCTCGCCATAGGGAGGGCGCAGGCCCCGATAACAGAATGTATATCAAATTTAAAAAAAATGTGATTTGAGGAAAATTCCCCGGCGCTGTTAGCATGAATTCGTAGCTCTTCCGCGCTCCCGATGAGCACGAAGCCACGATAACAATTCCAACTATTCGGAGAACAGAGAAATGCAGCAACCGTTCAAGCCGGTCAAGGCCGGCGCTCTCCCGCAACATCCCTTCGCACTCAAAGCCCTGGTCGCCGCGCTCGGCGCCGCAGGCTGCCTGGCCGCGCACGCACAAACCCAGGACAGCACGCCAGCCGCCCCGCAAGCGGCCGCCGAAAAGGCGGAGCAGAATGACACCGCGACCGTGGTCGTCACGGGCGTCAAGGCTTCGCTGATCAAGAGCCTGGCGATCAAGCGCACCAGCGACCAGGTTTTGGAATCGGTCGTCGCAGAAGACATCGGCAAGCTACCCGATAACAATGTCGTCGAAGCGCTGCAGCGCGTGACGGGCATCCAGGTCACCAACCGCGCCGGCGGCGAAGTCGGCACCTTGTCCATCCGTGGCCTGCCCGACGTCGAGACCACCTGGAACGGCCGCAATATCTTCACCGCGTCCGGCACGCAGGTCGCGCTGCAGGACATTCCTTCGACCCTGGTGCGCCAGATTGACGTCTACAAGACGCGCGACGCCAGCCAGTTGGAAACCGGCATTGCAGGCCAGATTGACGTCAAGTCGCTGCGCCCGTTCGACTTCAAGGGCCAGAAAGTGTCGCTCTCGGCGCGTGAAACCTATCTCGATCCCGCGAAAAAGGCGAACCCGCAGCTCAGCGCCATGTTGAGCGACCGCTGGCAAACCGGCATCGGCGAAGTCGGCGCCCTGGTCAACCTGTCGGCGACCGAAACGAAGTACCGCAATGAGAGCGTGACGCCGGGCGCCATGGTGCCGTTCGTCAGCCCCAATGCCTCCGAAGATCCCGCAGGCTACACGCCTTTGCAGCGCATCTTCGACAACAATATCTGGACGCCTGGCACCCATACCGGCTTGCCGATGGCAGCCGGTTCAACGCTGGATTTCAACGGCAAGGCTTATCCCTACTACCTGTCGCGCGATGCCGTTTTCCAGAGCGACGTCGAGGGCAAGCGCGAGCGCCCCGCCGCCAATCTCGCCTTGCAGTGGAAGCCGAACAGCGATTCGGTCTACACCTTCGAATCGATGTACAACGGTTATCGCGACAAGTCCTTCAACCGGCTGCTGTTCAGCTTCGTTGACTGGTGGGGCGACCTTGGCAACAACCCTGCGGGATCGATCACCACCTACCCGGGAACCAACGTTATCAAGAGCCGCACCGTCGGCAGCGTGTATGGCTTCAACAGCGGCGACTACACCACGTCGACCACCGATTCCTACGTTTATGCCCTGAACGGCAAGTGGGACATCGGCGACCGCCTGAAGCTGGAGGGTGATCTGTCGTACCAGACCAGCACCTATCACTCGGAATTCACCGCCACCCGTATCGACCGCGTGGCGCCGTCCATCAACGTCGACTTCAACGCCGGCGGCAACAACACCTCGTTCCACTTCAACAACGACGCCGACCTGGCCGACCCGTCCAAGTGGAATGTGGCGCAGTTCTACGATAACGCCAACCGCAACAAGGGCAGCGCCGCGACGGCCAATCTGGCGGGCGTCTACGATACCGACTGGGGCGCGCTGCAGACGGTCCAGTTCGGCGTGCGCTACGACGACCGCAAGGCGTCGGAGGCTAACCGCACGCAATCGGCCTACCTGGGCCGCAACCTGGCCTCGCTGGGTACGGCGTATTCGTCCACCAACTCGGGCTTCGGCACGGCCATCTCGGACGTTCCGCGTTCGTGGGTGGAACCCAATGCCTATTACATCCGCGACCATATCGACGACTGGCGCAAGCTGTATAACGCGGCCGATCCGACCTTCCAGACGACCGACCAACTGCGCCTGCAGAAGACCTTCGATGTGGATGAGAAGACCGCCGACCTGTTCCTGATGGGGAATACCCAGAACGAGCTGTTCGGCCATCGCCTGCGCGGCAATTTCGGCGCGCGCTACGTCAAGGTCGATACCGACATGACTTTCTACAAGGTGGATGCCACCACCAAGGCGGTCACGCCGTCCAGCGCCAGCAAGTCGACCAGCAAGGTCTTGCCCAGCATGACCCTGATTTACGACCCATCCCAGGACGTGGTGCTGCGCTTTAACTACGGCGAGACCCTGCGCCGCCCGAACTTCGGCGATCTGAACCCGGTCCTGCAACTCGGTGACGACGTGTCGAAGGTCGGTTATGGCTCGGGCAGCGGCGGCAATCCGGACCTGAAGCCGACCCGCGCCAAGAACCTCGATCTGACGGCGGAGTGGTACTTCCAGAAGGACAGCGCAGTCTACGGCACCCTGTTCAAGCGCAAGATCGACGGTCTGGTCGTCAGCCTGCGTCACAAGGTGCACGTCGATCCGGCCGACGATCCATTCCGCAACTCGACCTCGGGCGGCGACCATACGAACGGCTATGATTACGTCATCAACTCGCCGGTCAACGCCTCCAACGGCTCGATCAAAGGCGCCGAGCTCGGCTTGATCTACTTCCCGAAAGGCCTGCCGAGCCTGCTGGACGGCCTGGGCGTCCAGGGCAGCTACACGCGCCTGACCTCGTCGCAGAACGTACCTGACGCCAACGATGCCGGCGTCATCGTCTCGCAACTCGAGACCCCGTTCTTCGGCGTGTCCAACAGCTCGTACAACGCCACCCTGGCTTACGAAAAGGGCCCGGTCAGCGCGCGCCTGTCGTATGTCTGGCGCTCGGGCTTCCTGGCCGCCAACGAAGCCGCCTTGTTTGCCAACCCGATCGGTATCTGGCGTCATCCGGAAAAGAGCGTGGACATGCAAGTGTCCTACAAGATCAACGACACCATGTCGTTCGATATCAGCGGCGTCAACTTGACCAACGAAATGCAGCAGCAGTACTACCACTTCGGCAGTGCGGGCAATGCGCAGGTAAGCAATTTCGGCACGGTCCAGATCGGACGTTCGGTCTCGGCGGCCTTCCGCTGGAAGATCTAAGCCCGGCGGTCAAGCAGACTGCCTAGCCAGACGGGGCGTTGCCCGGTTTATGCCGGCAACGCCCTTTTTCATTTCGCCAGCGCCGGCGGCATGGCATCGCGCTCGATGCGCGCCAACAGGCGGCGTCCGGCGTCGACGATCTGCGGGTCGTACTGCATCTGCGCCCGCACGATCATCCCTTCCACGCACAGCATGGCTTCCTGCGCCACCTGCTGTGGCTGCGCCAGTCCCATGCGCTGCGCCAGGCCGGCGATGTAGCGCTCCAGTCCAGCCTTGTGCTCGACCGCCTGCCCCAGGTGGCGCGGCTCGTCCGTGGCGCCGGTCTCGGCGACCGAGTTGATGAAGGCGCAGCCGCGGAAATCCGCTTGCGCAAACCACTCGCCCAGCGCATCGGCCACGACGGCCAGCTCGGCGCGCTGCGCGTAGCGCTGCTCGACCGCCCCGGTGAACCAGGCCATCCAGTCCGCATGGCGCCAAGCGAGAAAGTCCGCAATGAGGTCGTTTTTGGACGGGAAGTTCCGGTAAAACGACATCTTGGCCACACCCGCCTCGGCAATGATCTTGTCGATGCCGGTGGCGCGGTAGCCGTCGCGGTAAAACAGGCGCTTGGCGACGTCGAGGATGCGGTCGCGGGCGGAAGCAGCTTGGGCCATGAGGGACTCCACGGGGAAATGCCCATTTTATGATACAGACCTGTCTGGGTAAATAAACGTTGACGATACAGACCTGTCTATCCCATAATTAGCCCGGCAGGTCACCTCATTCATCGATCACAGGAAAAGGAGCCACCATGTCCAACCCCGAAAACCGCCCGCCCCTTCCGCCCTTCACCAGGGACAGCGCGGTGCTGAAAGTCCGCCTGGCGGAAGATGGCTGGAACAGCCGCGATCCGGCCAAGGTCGCGCTGGCCTACACCCCGGACAGCCAGTGGCGCAACCGCGCGGAGTTCGTGACCGGCCGCGAGCAGATCGTCCAGTTTCTCGACCGCAAATGGAAGAAGGAGTTGGACTACCGCCTGATCAAGGAACTGTGGGCCTACGAAGGCAACCGCATCGCCGTGCGCTATGCCTACGAGTGGCACGATGATACGGGCAACTGGTTCCGCACCTTCGGCAATGAAAACTGGGAATTCGACGAGCATGGCCTCATGCAGCGGCGCTTTGCCAACCTGAACGACATGCCGATCAAGGAGTCGGAGCGGAAATTCTTCTGGCCGCAGGGCCGGCGCCCGGACGATCACCCAGGCCTGTCCGAGTTCGGCTTCTGAGCGCCGCTACTACGATTGCCCGACGGCCTTATTGTCGGGCTACAAGACCCGGCCGCCTTCTTTGCCATCCGGTTGAGCCAGCACAAATAGGCGCAGACCTCGCCGCCTAAGATCGAAAACGTGCCGCCGACGCGGCGCATTTTTTTTCTTTCTTGAGCGAGGTCCATCATGTCCGCACACTTGATTATCCACGACGGCGCGTTGCCGCAGTGGTGGCTCAGTCCCGATATCTGGGTCGTTCCCGGCAACGACCCGAACGGTCCGCCCGGCTCCCCCATCGCCGGCAAGCCGGCCTACGTGTGGGCGCGCGTGAGCAATGTCGGCGACAGCTATGCCGAAGGCACGCGCGTCGATTTTTACTGGGCCAATCCCTCGGCGCAGATGGTGGTCGGCGTGGCCTCGCCCATCGGTTCGGCCTATGTCGACCTGGCGCCGGGCGACACGCAGGAAGTGCTCTGCCTCGTGCCCTGGCTGCCGGTGGTGGTCAACGGCGGCCACGAGTGCGTGCTGGCGGTGGCCCACGGCCCCGGCGACAGCAATCCCCTGCCCGATCCCCTGCCGAACGGCTACCCCTTCGATCCGCCCCACCACGACCAGATCGCCCAGCTCAACCTGTCCGTGCTGGAAGCGTCCATGCTGCACATCTCGCAGCAGATCACCGTCACCGCGCTGGCGCGCGAAGACAAGGAGGCCGAACTGCACGTCAGCTTCGGCCATGAACTGGACCGGCGCACGATGGCGCAACTGGGGCTGGCCGACCTGCACCCGGCCAAGGCCAACACGGTCAGCGTCTCGCTGGCGCACCAGCCCGGCTGCACCGATCATCCCGCGCCCGAGCCGCACCACACGCTGCGCCTGCAGGTGCCGCGCGGGACCTCGGCGCCGGTCTACGTCTACCTCCACGCGCAGCACCTGAGCCACCAGGAATACCAACTGGTCCACGTAACCGAACATGCCAACGGCAAGGTGGTCGGCGGCGTGTCCTACGTGATCGTCAACCGTCTTTCCAAACAGGAGCAGGCATCATGAGCGCGACACCCTTACAGGTCCTGACGCGGCCTTTCGCCATCGAACCGGTCACCAACATCATGCTGCCGGACGGGATATTCGATAACGCCATCTACAACCTGCGCATCGCGGCGCACTTCACCAACACTTCCAGCACGGCGCTGACCAACGTCACGGTCTACCTGGAATCGGTCAGCGATCCGGGCATCGCGCCGCTGGCCGAGACCTTCACCTTCCCCAGTATCCCGGCCGGCGCCTCGGTGCTGGTGCAGTGGCCGGCCAACTTCCAGTTCGCCACGCCGGGCAAGCGCCTGGTGAGCTTTGTCGCGCGCGCGGACGGCTTTACCTCGCGCCGCTCGATCCAGCAGATCTTCGTGTCGGAGACGCGCTTCAACGCCGCCACCAACAGCTACACCTGCCGCATCGAGGAAGGCACTTTGCACGTATCGCACCTCCAGGGCCACACGCCGGCCCAGACCTGGGGCAGCACCGGCACCAACAGCGACGGCAAATGCCATTGCCCTCCGCCCTACGGCCCCAACGTGCCGACCGGCCTGACGATGGGCTGGACGCCGAACCCGGCCTACACCGGCGTGCATGGCGACCTGCCCTTCTCCGACCCGTGGTGGAAGATACTGGCGATCATCGTGGCGGCGGTGGCGGCGCTGGTGGCCATCATCGCGGCGGCGCTGGGGGCGGGCAAGGCCAACTTCAGCGCCGGCGGCACCTTCGAGGAAACCGATCCCAGCGTCCATTGCTGCACGCCGAAAGGCGCCGCCAACGGCAAGCCGGAGTTCACGGTGGCCGGCGTGGCCTCGACCATCGCCTCCGGCGCCATCGTGGTGGCCTGCTCGGACGCGGCCGATCCCTTCTTCCGCGGCCAGGCCGCTACGCCGCCGGCGCCCGGCGAAACCACGGTGGCCGAGCAGGTCGTGGCCAAGTGGGAGCTGCCGGAGCCGCCCAACGCCGGCATCCCCTACACGGCCGACGTAAGTTGGACTTACCAGCGCGTCACCACCGGCAATACCTATAGCCATTCGGTGACGGAGACGCAGACCAATATCCACGTCGCCGGCGACGTCGAGATGGACACGCCCGCCACGGTGCACGCCTTCGATCCGCTGTGGGTGCGCGCCAAATTCGAGAAGGCCGACGGCGGCTTCTTCAAGGGACCGGAAGTGTACGCGCTGTGCCTGTTCCAGGCGCCGGGCGGCCTGTTCTTCGCCCAGCCGCTGACCGACGATGGCCTGGGCTTCGATCCGGGCGCCAACGACGGCGTCTACGCCGGCAGCCTCAACCTGGAACTGGTGCGGCGGATCTTGCTGTCGCAGGACCAGGACGTGTACGGCGTATGGCGCGTGTTCGTCTTCGCCCAGGACGTGAACCTGACCAAGCCGGGCACGCCGCCGGAGATCGCCGCGCAGACCATCGGCGGCTTCTTCGTCTCCAGCGCGATCGAGATCACCTTCGATCCCAACCTGCCTTGCCCGCTGAAGTCGCAGGCCGCGATCACGGTGGTCTGAAGGCCGTCGCCGGTGCTGTCGGCAACCGTCGGTCCCGCGGGGACCTGCGGTTGTCTTATCGCCGCTACTTGCCGGCCGGCGCCTCGGCGCTGGCCGGGGTCAACGGAAACTGCACGGTGACCCGCGTGCCGCGTCCGGGCGCGCTGCTGACGTAGGCCATGCCGCCCAGCTTGAGGGCGCGCTCGCGGATGCCGGCCAACCCGAACGATTGCGGCTTGCGCGTGCCGGCGTCGAAGCCGACGCCGTTGTCGCACACCTCCAGCACCACGCGCTGGCTGTCCTGCGCCAGCGTGATGTCGACCCGCGTGGCCTGGGCATGGCGCCCCACGTTGGTCAGCGATTCCTGCACGATGCGGAACAACTCGGTGGCGGGCGCCTCGTCCAGTTGCACCCGCGATTCATCCACGTGGAGCTGGCAACTGATGCCGTGGTTGCTGCGGAACTGCTCCGCCAGCCACTCCAGGGCCGACACCACGCCCATGTTCAAGGCGCTGGGCCGCAGGCGCGAGACGATGTTGCGCACCACCTGAATGGTGGCGTCCACCAGCGCGATCAAGGCCCGCGTGCGCTCGGCCAGCGGCGGGTTGTTGCCGCCAAACTGCATCTCCATCACCGACACGCCCAGCCGCAGCGCCGACAGGTATTGTCCCAGCTCGTCGTGGATTTCCCGCGTCAGGTCCTTGCGCTCCTCCTCGCGCACGGCGTCGGCGCGCGAGGCGAGCTGGCGCAACTGGTGCTGCGATTCGCTCAGGCGGCGCTCGGTTTCCTTGAGCGCCGTGATGTTGCGGGCGATGGCCAGCACGCCCACCACCACACCCGCCGCGTTGTACTCGGGCACCAGGCGGAAATCATAGTCCTGTCCTCCCTGGCGGCCGATCTCGTTGCGGACGTACACTTCGCAGCCCTCGCCTTTCGCCATCACCCGGCGCAGGATGTCCTGGAAGTCCTCGATCGACATATTGGATTGCCAGTAGCCGGTCTGCCAGTAGCCGGTCTTGTTGGGCACCATGTGCAGGGCCTCGATGGCCGGCACGCCGGTCTCGCGCTCGAACGCCGGATTGACATACACCCGGCGGCATTCCCTGTCGTAGCGGATCACCATGTCCGGCGCGTTCTCGGCCAGGGTGCGGAATTCCTGCTCGCGCCGGCGCAGCATGGCCTCGGCCTGCTCGCGCTCGCGGATCTCGGCGTTCAGCGCGGCCACCGTGCGCGCCAGTTCGGCCGTGCGCTCTTCCACCCGCGCTTCCAGCTCGTGGTGGGCGTGGCGCAGGGCGCGCTTGGACTGCGCCCGCTCCAGCGCGTAGCGGATCGAACGGGCCAGCATGCGCCCGTTCACTTCGCCTTTCACCAGGTAGTCCTCGGCGCCGGCCTGCACCGCCTGCAAGGCCACGTCCTCGTCGTTCAGGCCGCTCATCACGATCAGGGCCGGCAGCGCGGCGCCGCAACTGCGCAGGCGCAGCATGGTCTCGATGCCGGCGCTGCCGGGCAGGCCCAGGTCCAGCATCACCAGGTCCGGCGTCGATTGCTGCAAACGGGCGATGCCGGCGTCCAGGCCCTCGACCCAGTCCAGCGCCCATTGCAGGCCGGCCGCCTCGCGCAGCATCTGCTCCAGCAGGCGCGCGTCGCCGCGGTTGTCCTCGATCAGCAGGATGTGGATAGCCTGGCGTTCCATGGTTCAGTGCAGCGGCAAGGTGGCGACCTGCAGCCAGAAACGTTCCAGGCCCTTGATCACGCCGATGAATTCGGTGTACTCGACCGGCTTGACCACGTAGCAGTTGGCGTGCAGGTTGTAGCAGCACAGCACGTCGCGCTGGTCGCGCGAGGTGCTCAGCACCACCACCGGAATCGCGCACAGCGCCGGGTCGTGCTTGATCACGTCCAGCAGCTCGCGGCCGTTGCGGCGCGGCAGATTCAAGTCCAGCAGGATCAGGTCCGGGCGCGGCACGCCGGCATAGTGGCCGCGCCGGTACAGGAAGTCGAGCGCGGCGTCGCCGTCCGAGACCACGTTCAGGCGGTTGTTCAGGTCGGCTTCCTTCAGCGCCTCCACCGTCAGGCGCACGGCGCCCGGACTGTCCTCCACCATCAGGATTTCCATCGTCTGCCCGCTTGGCTGGCCGTTCATGCCGTCTCCTCGCCGCAGGCCGGCACGGTGAATACGAAACGCGAGCCGCCCTCCGCGTTCTCGACCCAGATCACGCCGCCATGGCGCTCCACGATCTTCTGGCAGATCGCCAGCCCGATGCCGGTGCCCGCGTACTCGCGCTGCCCGTGCAGGCGCTGGAACATGCCGAAGATGCGGTCGCGGAATTCCGCCGGCACGCCGATGCCGTTGTCGCGCACCGCCACCCGCCACATGCCCTGGTCGCGCTGGGCGCTGATCTCGATCCGCGGCGGCGTTTGCCGGCAAAACTTGATGGCGTTGGACAGCAGGTTCTGGAACACCTGGGTCAACTGGGGGGCGTCGCCGTTCACCTCGGGCAGTTCGCCGATGGTCAACTGGGCGCCGCTCTCGTCGATGGCGATGCGCAGCGAGCGCAGCGCGGCGTCCAGCGCATCGCGCAGGCGCACCAGTTGCAGCGGGCGGGCCTTGGTGTCGACCCGCGAAATGGTCAGCAGGTCGTCGATCAGGGCTTGCATGCGCTTGGCGCCGTCCACCGCGAAGCCGATGAACTCGTGGGCGTCGGCGTCCAACTGGCCCACGTAGCGCCGCTCCAGCAGTTGCACGTAGCTGGCCACCATGCGCAGCGGCTCCTGCAGGTCGTGCGAGGCGATGTAGGCCATGCGTTCCAGCTCGGCGTTGGAGCGGGCCAGCTCGCGCGAGCGTTCGGCCAGCACCTGCTCGGCGCGCTGGCGCTCGCGCACTTCGCGCTGCAGCGCCTGGTTCTGCGCCTCCAGTTGGCGCTGCATGCTGCGCAGGCTCAGGTGGGTGTTCACGCGCGCCAGCACTTCCTCGGCGTGGAACGGCTTGGTCACGTAGTCGACGCCGCCCGCCTCGTAGGCGTGCACCTTGTCGCCGATGTCGGACAGCGCGGTCATGAAAATCACCGGGATGCCGGCGGTGAGCGGGTCGGCCTTGAGGCGGCGGCAAGTCTCGAAGCCGTCCCAGCCCGGCATCATGACGTCCATCAGGATCAGGTCGGGCACGCTGTAGCGCGCCCGTTCCAGGCCTTCCTCGCCGTCCTGCGCCACCGTGACCAGGAAACCGTGGCCGTCCAGGTATTCGGCCAGCACGCGCACATTGGCGGGCGTGTCGTCGACGATCAGGACGGTGGACTGGGGGGCGGCAATCATGGCATGGTGGCCGGCCGGGCCGGCGTGCTGTAAGGTAAAACGACCATCATACTCCCTCCCGCGCATTGTCGGCCAGGCGCAGCACCTGTTCGAAAGCGGCGCGCGGCATCGGCTTGCCGAACAAATAGCCTTGCGCCTGCAGGCAACCGTGTTCGATCAGGTAGGCCGCCTGCGCCTCGGTTTCCACCCCCTCGGCCACCGTTTCCAGCCGCAGCGCGCCGGCGATCGACAGCATGGCCTTCACCAGTTCGCTCTTGCTGCGCTCGGCCGGCACGTCGCACACGAACGAGCGGTCGATCTTCAACTGGCGCACCGGGAAGCGGTGCAGGTAGCTGAGCGCCGAATAGCCGGTGCCGAAGTCGTCGATCGACAGCGCCACCCCCATCGCATTCAGCTCGTCCAGCATGCCGGCCACCGTGTGGTCGCCGTCCAGCAGCAGGCTCTCGGTGATTTCCAGCTTCAGCCAGGACGGCTGGCAGCCGCTCAGGTGCAACTGGCGCCGCACCGCGCTCACCAGGTCGTTGCGCTGGAACTGGCGCGGCGACAGGTTGACCGCCAGTTGCAACGGCCGCGCGCGGCCGCGGTTCCACTGCGCGACGCTGGCGCAGGCCGCCGCCAGCACCCAGTCGCCGATCTCCACGATCAGGCCCGAGCCTTCCGCCACGCCGACGAACTGCTGCGGCCCCACCACGCCGTGGCCGGGCCGGTTCCAGCGCAGCAGCGCCTCGGCCCCCACCATGCAGCCGGTGCGCAGCTCGACCTGCGGCTGATAGTACAGTTCCAGCTCGTCGTGCCGCAGCGCCTTGCGCAGCGCCGCCTCGATCTCGCGCCGCTCGGCCACCTGCTGCGTCAGCTCCCACCGGTAGAACTGGTGGTTGTTGCGGCCCAGGCGCTTGGCGTGGTACATGGCCGAATCGGCATGCTTGTACAGCGTGGGGAAATCGGCGCCGTCATCCGCATACAGGGCGATGCCGATGCTGCCGGTGACGAACAGCTCGTGGCCGTCGATCACGAACGGCTGGTTGAGCACCGCCAGGAACTTGGCCGCCACCCGCGCCAGGTGGGCGCGCGGCACCTGCAGCAGCATGGCGAATTCGTCGCCGCCCAGGCGCGCCACCGTGTCCTGGGCGCGGGCGCAGGTCTGCAGCCGGCTGCCCACTTCGCGCAGCAACTGGTCGCCGACCGTGTGCCCCAGGGTGTCGTTGATTTCCTTGAAATGGTCGAGGTCCATGACCATCAGGCCGAACGCGTCCGGCCGCCCCGGGGAGGCCGCGATCGCCTGCTGGATGCGCTCGTTCAGCAGGGTGCGGTTGGGCAGGCCGGTCAGCGCGTCGTAAAAGGCCTGGCGGTGGATGGTGCGGCGGTATTCGTCGAACGCGGTGATTTCGCGCCCCACCGACAGCACGTGGCTGACGCGCCCGTCGACGTCGAACTCGGGCCGCATGCGGATGTGGATGCACTGCTTGCGCCCGCCCGCCTTCCAGCGCAGTTCCACCTGACCCTCCTGGCCGCTGTCGAACACGGCGCGCATGCGCTGCTCGTAGATTTCCATGTGCCGCCCGCCCGGCACCTGGGCCGGCGTGCTGCCCAGCGCGACGTCCAGCGCGACGCCCAGCTGGGCCAGCAACGCCGGGTTGGCGTACACCCGGCGCAGGCCGCGGTCGTAGCGGGAAATGGTGTCCGGCGAATTCTCCACCAGCTCGCGGAAGGTCGCCTCGCGCAGCGCCAGCTCGTGCTCCAGCTCCTTCTGCCGCGTCAGGTCGCGCCCGATCGAGATCACGCCGCGCACCTGGCCCTCCGCGCCGCGCTCCGGCACCAGGTGCACATGCTCGTGGCGGCGCCGGCCGCCGCCCTGGATCGGGCGGACGATGTCCAGTTCGGTGGCCTGGCCGGTGGCCAGCACCTGCCACATCGCGCGCAGATAGCTCTCCAGCGAGGGATGGCCGGCCAGCAGCGTTTCCATGCTGCGGCCCCACACCTGGTGGCGCGGCAAGTCCAGGCTGCGCAGCATGCTGGGGTTGACGTAAGCGACCTGGCCGCCGCGGTCGATGCGCAGGATGTGGTCGGGCGAATACTCCACCAGCGCGGTCATTTCCTCCGCCTGCGCCCGCAGCACCGCCTCGGCCGCCTTGTTGACGGTGATGTCGCGCGCCACGCCAGCCATCCGGCACACCATGCCCTGGGCGTCGAACACCGGCAGCAGGGTCAGGGCAAAGCTGAGCCGGGGCGTCCTGGCCAGCACGCCCTCGTAGTGGGTGGCCTTGCCGGTCGCCATGCAGCGCCGCCAGTGCGGCAGGAATTCGGCGCACAGCTCGGGCGGCAGCACGTCCTGCACGGCACGCCGCACCAGCGCGCTGCGGTGCACGCCGACCGCCTGTTCGAAGGCGGCGTTGACGGTGACGAACACGGGGGCCTGGTCGTCCGGGCAGTCGAGCAGGAAGATGGCGTCGCTGGCGTGCTCCACCACGTCGTGGTAGGCGGCGGCCGCGGCGCGCAGCGCGGCCTCGCTATGGCCGCGAGGCCCCAACGGCGCGCCGCCATCCGTGCGCGGGGCCTGCCCCGCGCTCCAGCGCGCCGTCTCCTCATCTTCGACGCCGCACACGGGCAGCGCCGCGGCGCCGTCAGCCATGACGCCCCCTCCTCATCGCAGGACGCCGCGGCACGACCGGAGGCAGGCTGTCTGGCTCACACATGGCGGCCTCCCGCCAGGGCCCGCGGCTGCGCCAGCCGGAACATCCGCACCAGTTCCGCCAGCCCGGCTGCCTGGTCGCGCAACTGCACGGCCGCCGCGCTGACCTCCTGCACCATGGCCGAATTCTGCTGGCCCAGGCTGTCGATGCGGTGCAGCGCCGCGTGGGTCTGCGCCACATCGCCCCCCTGCTGGCGCGCCGCCGCCAGGATCTCGCCCATGATGCGGCTGACATCGTCCACGCCCTGCACCACCTGCGTCATCTTGCCGCCGACATCGCGCACCAGGCGTTCGCCGCTGCCGGCCGCTTCCACGGCGGCGCCGATCAGGCGCCGGATGTCGCCGGCCGCCTCGGCGCTGCGCTGGGCCAGGGCGCGCACCTCGCTGGCCACCACCGCGAAGCCGCGGCCCTCGGCGCCGGCGCGGGCCGCTTCCACCGAGGCGTTCAAGGCCAGGATATTGGTCTGGAAGGCGATGCCATCGATCACCGCCACCAGGGTGGTGGTCTGCTGGGCCGCGCCATGGATGGCCTGCACCGCCTCGGCCACCTGTAGCACCAGCGAGCCGGCGTCGCGCGCCAAGCCCGCGGCGCCGGCCGCCAGGCCGTCGGCCTGCGCCGCCCGCGCCGCGTTGCCGTCCGCGGCTGCCGCCAATTGCTGCATGGCGCTGGTGGTCTGCTCCAGCGCCGCCGCCTGGTCGGTGGTGCGCTCGGACAAGTCCATATTGCCGCTGGCGATCTGCCCCGAGCCGCTGGCGATCGCCTCACTGTTGTGACGCACCTGCGACACCATGCCGGCCAGCGCATGGTTCATGTCGGCCAGCGCCTGCATCAACTGGCTCAGTTCGTCGCGCCCGCGCACTTCGATACGGCCGCTCAAGTCGCCCTGCGCCACGTCGCGCGCAATGCGCACGGCGCGCGCCAGCGGTTGCACCACGCTGCGCGTGACCAGCACCGCCGCCGCCAGCGACAGCAGCACGATGCCGCCCAGCGCCAGCCAGACCTGGCGCCGGGTACGCGCGCCGCGCTCGGCGATGCGCCGGTCGGCCTGCTGCAGGGCGGCCTCGGTGCTGGCCTGCAGGCTGGCCAGGGCGGCCGCCAGCGGCCGGTCCGCCCCCTGCACCGCCCGGTCCAGGACTTGCGGATCTTGCTCGCCGCCTGCCCGCAGCGCCACCAGGCGCGCCATGGCGGCGCGGTAGTCGGCGCTGGCGCGCCGCACTGCGGCCAACTGGGCCGCGTCGTCCTGGCCGATCTGGCCGGCGGCCTGGTAGTCCGGCGCCAGTTGCTCCAGCACTTGCAGGTCGTGCCCGAACGCCTCGGCATAGTCCTGGCCGCGCAGGATGTAGTTCTTGAAGTGGTGTACCGCGTTGCCCAGGGCCGTGCCGGCGCGGCCGATGGCGGCGCGCTTGGCCAGGGTATCGTTGCGCACGTTGCGCCACTCCTGCTCCATGGTGCGCAACTGACCGGTGGCCAGCCCCCCCAGCACCAGTGACAGCAGGGTCAGCAAGCCGAAAGCCGCAGCCAGGCGGTGGCCGATCATCATCTTTCGCAACATGGTGGTATCCGGTAAAGTCGGTGCAGGTCCGCTGGTTGGGGGACCGCACAGGGTAACAAAGCGGGACGGGCGCGGGAATCAGGCCATCTTGATACTGAGGTCAGGAAATCCCCACCTGCTGCGCGCACGGGGCGGCCGGCGCCGCCGCCGACCGGCGGGCTGCGCGCCGGCTGGCCAGCAGCACGCAGGCCAGCGCGCCCAGCGGCGACAGCAGCAACAGGGCCAGCGCCGCTTGCAGCAGGTCGAGGGCGCGGGCCACGCCGGCCGGCGCCAGGCCATCGCGCAAACCGCCTTCCAGCTCGATCCCGGCCAGCAGGCCGACGGCCAGCCCCAGCAGGGGCAACAGGCCCAGCGCCCATGCGCTGGCCGGACTGATCGTGACAGCAGCGTTCATCATATCCTCCCTCCACGGTATCCCTAGCTTCAGGATAGGCAGGATGGCGCGCCATCCATATCAGGCCGCGCTGATTTGCAGGTAGGGATGACAGCAGTCCGCGTCAGGCAATCCCTACCCCGCCACGTCGTGGGTGAACACGTAGCGCATCAGTTCGGCGTTGTTGGCAAAGCTCATCTTCTGCATCAGGCGCGCCTTGTGGGTGCTGACCGTCTTGTTGCTGATCGATAGCTCGGCGGCGATCTCGTTGACGGTGCGCCCCTGCCCCAGCAGCCCCAGGATGCGCTGCTCGCGCGAGGACAGTTGCTCGTGCGGGGCGGCGCTGGCTTCCTCCTCGCCGGCAAACACCATGCGCTCGACGATGCGCGGGTCGATGAAACGCCCGCCGCCGGCCACCTTGCGGACCGCCATGGCCAGCATCTCGCCGCCGCAATCCTTGGTCAGGTAACCGTTGGCGCCCGCCGCCAGCGCGCGGCGCGCAATCTGCAATTCATTGTGCATGGTCAGCACCAGCAGCGGCAGCTCGGGATGGTGCAAACGCAAACGCTTGATCAGATCGACGCCGCTGATGCCGGGCATGGCCATGTCCAGCAACACCAGGTCGACCCCGCCGTCGCGCACGTGGGACAGCACTTGCCCGCCGTTGACCGCCTCCCCCGCCACGCACAGGTCGTTGCACAGGGCAAACAACTGGCGCAAGCCTTCCCGCACGATGGCGTGATCGTCCGCAATCAATACCCGGATCATGTTTTTCTTCCTTTCTTATGCCGCATCCGGCTCCAAATAACGCTCCACCAGTTGACGCAAAGCCTTGGACTGGTAACTGCGCGCCAGGCTGGCCAGCAGTTCGGCAAACGGCCGCAGCCGCGGGTCCTGCTGTTCCAACTGCTCGGCATGCGCCAGGATAGCGCGCATATTCCCGATGCGTACCAGTTTCAGTAACTCTAACAGTTCTACGCTCGACGGCGGCAACACCGCTGGCGCTGCCGCCGCGGGCGTCGCCGGCGCCGGCGGCGCGGCCGGCGGCAGCACGCCGTCGGCCGCCGTCAGCGCCAGCGTGAAGTGAAACACGCTGCCCACGCCCGGCTGGCTTTCCACCGCGATTTCGCCGCCCATCAGGCGCACCAGTTGGCGGCTGATGGCCAGCCCCAGGCCGGTGCCGCCGAAGCGGCGCTGCACCTCGCCCACCTGCTCGAACGGCTGGAAGATGGTCTCCAGCTCGCCGGCCGCGATGCCGATGCCGCTGTCGCGCACCGCCAGCCACACGCGCTGCGGACCGGCCGCCTGCACCTGCAGCAGCACCGCGCCGCGGTCGGTGAACTTGATGGCGTTGGACAGCAGGTTGAGCAAGACCTGGCGCAGGCGCTGCTCGTCGGCCAGCAGCACCGCCGGCAAGCCGGGGCCCAGCTCGCAGTGGAAGGCCAGGCCCTTGTCGGCGGCGCGCGGGCGCATCATGGCGGCGATCCCGTCCAGGAACGGTCCCAGCGCCAGGCGCTGCGGGAACAACTGCAGCTTGCGGGTTTCCAGTTGGGCCGAATCGAGCACGTCGTTGATCAGGGCCAGCAGGTGGTTGCCGCTGTGGCCGATGCCCTCCACGCTGGCCTGCTGGAGCGCGCTCAGGCCGGGGTCGCGCTGCAGCAGTTGCACGAAGCCCAGCACGGCGTTGAGCGGGGTGCGCAGCTCGTGGCTCATCTGGGCCAGGAATTCGCTGCGCATGCGCGCCAGGCGCTGGGCCTCCAGCAGCGCCGCGTCGCGCGCCGCCTCGGCTTCCTTGCGGGCGCTGATGTCGCGCGCCAGACCCACCGTGCCCAGCACGCTGCCATCGATGTCGATCACCGGGGCCTTGAAGATTTCCACCCACAGCGGGCCGTCCGGCCGGTGCTGCACCTCCTCCACCGTTTGCGGGTGGCCGCTGCGCATCACCTTCAGGTCGTCGTCGCGGAAGGCTTGCGCCACCACCGCCGGGTGCAGGTCGAAATCGGTCCGGCCGGCCACGCCCTGCGGATCGGAACCCATCACCCGGGCCGCCGAGCGGTTGACCGCCACGTAGCGGCTGTCGGTATCCTTGAACCACACCCACCACGGGATGGTGTCGATCAGCACCCGCAGGTAGCGCGTCTGCTGGCGCAATTGCGCCGTGCGCTCGCCGACCTTGGTCTCCAGGCTGGCGTTGAGGACGCGGATTTCCTCCTCGGCGCGCTTGCGCTCGGTGATGTCGGATATCACCGCCACCGCGCCAGCCTGCGGCCCGGCCAGCGGGCGCGCCGTCATGTGCAGCCAGCGGCCCTCGTCCAGGCCGGGCGCGGTCATGTAGATTTCCGCGCTGGCCCCGGCCGCGTCGCCGCGCAGCACGCGCAGCAGCGGCAACTCGTCGCAGGCGTAGCGGGTGCGGCGGTCCGGCAGG